>Ga0208244_100021_pt1 | contig 240869 bp, 212 predicted proteins | sample SubbioCR12Aug_5A_FD_184828 | JGI IMG/M metagenome (GOLD analysis project Ga0208244, IMG submission 184828) | Serpentinite rock and fluid subsurface biosphere microbial communities from McLaughlin Reserve, California, USA - CR12Aug_5A (SPAdes) | ecosystem: Environmental > Terrestrial > Deep...
CTTCCCATTCCGAACAGGACCGTGAAACGCCCCAGCGCCAATGATAGTAGGCATCTCGCCCGCGAAAGTAGGTCATCGCCAGACTCCCCTCTCAACGCCCCGCTTCGCGGGGCGTTGCCTTTTGTGCTTCAGAAATCGGCCACTCAATTTCCTCTGGATATTTGCATAGATCAACGCCGCATTGCGGTAGTTGCCGGCTGTTTCAAAAGGCATGGCGTCAGCCTCGCTCCGTTCCAGTGTAATCCCTCTCCGATAAGCGAAGAATCGCGGAACAATTGCATTCGTGCGAAGTCGGTCTGTATCAGAGCCAATATCGTTGATAACAACCAATCAACCCAGGTGACGCCATGGACCCCCAACATCCCGCTTCCCGCTGGCATGCTGTAACTCCCGATGCCGCACTGAGCGAACTGGAAACCAGTCGACTCGGTCTCACGACCGCACAGTTTGACGAGCGCCTCGGGCGATTTGGCCGGAACCTGTTGCCGCCACCCAAGTCGCGCAGTCAACTGCTGCGGTTTTTGCTGCAATTCCACAACTTGCTGATTTACGTGCTGCTGGTCGCTGCCGGGGTGACTGCATTGCTCGGTCACTGGATTGATAGCGGAGTGATCATGGGCGTGGTGGTGATCAACGCGATCATCGGGTTTTTGCAAGAGGGCAAGGCGGAACGGGCGCTTGAGGCGATCCGCGACATGCTGTCACCGCATGCTCAGGTGCTTCGCGATGGGCGCCGCCAGGAGATCGATGCCGCTGAGCTGATTCCCGGCGACATCGTGTTTCTCGCCTCCGGCGATCGGGTGCCGGCGGATTTGCGCCTGGTCGACGTTAAGAGCCTGCATATCGAGGAAGCGGCGCTGACCGGCGAAGCGCTGGCGGTGGAAAAGCAGGTGGATGGCGTGGACGCCGATACGCCTTTGGGCGATCGAGCTTCGATGGCCTGGTCCGGCACGCTGGTAACCTATGGCCAGGGTGTCGGGGTGGTGGTGGCCACCGGCGCGTCGACCGAGATCGGCCGGATCAGCAAACTGCTTTCCGAGGTGCATGAACTGACCACGCCGCTGTTGCGCCAGATGACGGTGTTCGGTCATTGGTTGACCGGAGCGATCCTGGCACTGGCTGGCTTCGCCTTCGCTTTCGGCGTCTGGTTGCGGGAATACACGGCGAGCGAAGTGTTTCTCGCGGCGGTGGGCCTGGCGGTGGCGGCGATCCCCGAAGGGTTGCCGGCGATCATGACCATCACGCTGGCGATCGGCGTGCAGGCGATGGCGCGCCGCAACGCTATCGTCCGTCGGCTGCCGGCGGTGGAGGCACTGGGTTCGGTGACGGTGATCTGCTCCGACAAGACCGGCACGCTGACCAAGAACGAGATGACCGTGCAGGAGGTGATCACCGCTGGTCCGTTGTTCAAGGTTTCCGGCGCCGGCTATGCGCCGCAGGGCGGTTTCAGTTGCGATGAGTGCGAGGTGCCGCTGGAACAGCAAGCTGCGCTGAGCCTGATTGGTCGGGTTGCGCTGTTGTGCAGCGATGCGGTGCTGGCCATGGAAGAAGGGCATTGGCGGCTGACAGGCGATCCAACCGAGGGCGCGCTGGTCACGCTGGGTATGAAAGTCGGTCTGGATATGAATTTCGAGCGCGAGGCGCTGCCGCGAATCGATGTGATTCCGTTTGAATCGGAGCACCGTTTCATGGCCACCCTGCATCACGATCACGCTGGTCAAGCGTTCGTCTATCTCAAGGGCGCGCCGGAACGCGTGCTCGACATGTGCGCCAGCCAACGTTTGGACGATGTGGACACGACGATCGACCACGCACACTGGCAGGAAGCGATGCAGGCTGCCGCTGGTCGCGGCATGCGCTTGCTGGCGCTGGCGATGAAACCCTGCGACAACACGCAGCGAGAACTGCGCTTTGTCGATGTCGAAGCCGGCGACTTTACGCTGTTGGCGGTGCTGGGCATCGCCGACCCGCCGCGCGAGGAGGCGATCCGGGCAGTGGCCGATTGTCGCGCTGCCGGCATCCGGGTGAAGATGATCACCGGTGACCATATCGCCACCGCCAGCGCCATCGGCGCGCAACTCGGCCTGGCCGAACAGGTGCGTGCGCTGACCGGCGCCGATATTGAAAATATGGACGAGGTGACGCTCCGTCAGGCGGTCAAGGACACTGAAATATTCGCCCGTGCCAGTCCGGAACACAAGCTGCGTCTGGTCGAGGCCTTGCAGGCCAACGGCGAAGTGGTGGCGATGACCGGCGATGGCGTCAACGATGCACCGGCGCTGAAGCGCGCCGACGTTGGGGTGGCGATGGGCATGAAGGGTACCGAGGCGGCGAAGGAAGCTTCGGAAATGGTGCTTGCTGACGACAACTTCGCCTCGATCGTCGCCGCCGTCGAGGAAGGTCGCACCATCTACGACAACATCCGCAAGGCCATCGTGTTCATCCTGCCGACCAACGGCGGCCAGGCCGGCGTGCTGGTGGTTGCGATTCTGCTCGGATTGCCGCATTTGCCGATCTCGCCGGTGCAGATTCTGTGGGTCAACATGGTTACCGCTGTGACCCTGGCGCTGGCGCTGGCGTTCGAGCCGCCGGAACGGGACATCATGCGGCGACCGCCACGCAACCCCGGCGAGGCGTTGTTGTCGCCGTTTATGCTGTGGCGCGTGGCTTTCGTCTCGGCGCTGCTGGTCGCCGGCAGTCTGGGGATGTTCCTCTGGGAGGTGGAACGCGGTTCCAGCCTGGAAGTGGCGCGCACCGCGACGGTGAATCTGCTGTTGCTCGGCGAAGTGTTCTATCTGTTCAACTGCCGACGTCTGACTGCCTCGGTGCTGTCCCGGGATGGGCTGACCGGCAACCGTTGGGTGTTGCTGGCCATCGTTATAATGATCGGCCTGCAAATGTTGTTCACCTATTGGCCGACCATGCATACCCTTTTCCATACCGCACCGCTGGATGTGTATACCTGGATCCGAATTCTGGTTTTCGGTGTGGTGTTGTTCGCCATCGTCGAGTTGGAGAAGCGGGTCGCCCGCTACATGGGGCTGCGCTGAGTGACTACGCTAAGTGAGCGTAGGGAATGACCCTCAACGAGACTTTGCCGTTGGCTGTTCTGGCTTCTTCACTGTTGCCGGGACTGATCATCTTTACCTTGTCCGAGCAACGGGTGCGGCTGCGAACCGCGCTCAATCTGCTCGGCGCCACCACGAAACTGGTGCTGGTCGGCGTGCTGCTGGCCGGTGTGGCGGCCGGGGAGGAGTATGGCTTTCGCTATCCGGTGCTGCCCGGCATCGAACTGGTGTTCAAGGCCGATGCGCTGGCGCTGCTGTTCGTCACGCTGTCGGCGCTGCTGTGGGGCCTGACCACGATCTATGCCATCGGCTATCTGGAAGGTTCGCCGCATCGCAGCCGGTTCTTCGGATTTTTCAGTCTGTGCGTGACCGCCACGATGGGCATTGCGATGGCCGGCAACCTGTTCACCTTCTTCCTGTTCTACGAATTGCTGACGCTGGCCACTTATCCGCTGGTGGTGCATCGCGGCACCCCGGCGTCGATGCGCGGCGGCTCGATCTATCTCGCCTACACGCTGGGTGGTGGTGCGCTGCTGCTGACCGGCATCGTCTGGTTGCACGGCTTGGTCGGCTCGGCGGAATTTGCCCATGGCGGCATGTTGTCCGGCCTGGGGGCGGAGTATGCCGGCCAGTTGCAAATCGTATTTCTGCTGCTGATCTGTGGTGTCGGCGTCAAGGCGGCCATCGTGCCGCTGCACGGCTGGCTGCCACAGGCGATGGTGGCGCCGGCGCCGGTGTCGGCATTGCTGCATGCGGTGGCGGTGGTCAAGGCCGGCGCTTTCGGCATCGTGCGCATCGTCTACGAGGTCTACGGCATCGAGTTTGCCCAGACCCTGCATTTGCTGACGCCGCTGGCGGTAGCGGCCAGCATCACGATACTCTGGGCTTCCTGGCGGGCTCTGTTCCAGAACGATCTAAAGAAGCGGCTGGCCTATTCGACGGTCAGCCAGGTGTCCTACATCGTGCTCGGGGTGGCGTTGTTCGGACCGCTGGGCACGGTAGGCGGGCTGGTGCATCTAGTGCATCAGGGCATCATGAAGATCACGCTGTTCTTCTGTGCCGGCAATTTTGCCGAGACCCTGGGCATCCACAAGATCAGCGAAATGAATGGCGTCGGGCGGCGCATGCCGTGGACCACGGCAGCGTTCACTATCGCGGCGCTGGGCATGATCGGCGTGCCGTTTACAGCCGGCGCGGTCAGCAAGGATTGGCTGATGAACGGCGCCGAGGCCGCCGGCATGCACTGGGCAGTCTGGGTGCTGTGGACTTCAAGTCTGCTCAACGCCGCCTATTTTCTGCCGATACTCTGGCGGGCCTGGTTCAGGCCGATGGCCGCGTCCTGGCCGGATGAACATATTCCGGCGCATGGGCGGCGCGAGACGGCCTGGTTGCTGCTGCTGCCGCCGGTGGTGACCGCGGCCACCGTGCTGCTCGCGGGAATGATCGGCGATGTGTCCTGGAGCCCGTTGGCGTGGTCACGGATGATCGCCGATCGTGAGTATCTGAGTTGGACGCCGTAAGGCGTCCGGGCCGGTTTACTTGTCCAGTCGTACCGAAACGTAATGCGCACTGTCGCCGCGCTTGACCAGCAATGCGGCACTCTTGCGGGCAGGATCATTGATCAGGCGATCAAATTCTTCCGGACTGTTCACCTCCTGGTTGTTGACCGCCACGATGACGTCGCCGGATTGGATGCCGGCGCGTGCGGCCGGACCGGTGACGTCTTCGACCAACACGCCATTGTCGATCTTGAGCACGCTTTTCTGTTCGCGCGACAGTTCTATCACGGCTAATCCGGCGCGGTTGCTCGGACGCGCTTCAGGTGCCTTGGCGGTGATGCTTTCGTCGGCCATTTCGCCCACCTTGACGCTCAATTCGCGTTGCGCACCCTTGCGCCAGATGGTCAGGGTGGACAGCGTGCCGGGCTTGGTCGCACCCACCAGACGTGGCAGGTCTATCGAGGAGCCGATGGGTTTGTTGTCGAACTTGAGGATGATGTCGGAAACCTGGACGCCAGCCTTGTCCGCCGGGCTGCCGGCTTCGACATCGGCGACCAGCGCGCCGCGCGGCGATCCCAGGCCGAACGATTCGGCCAGATCGGCGGTGACTTCCTGAATGGAAACACCGAGACGGCCGCGATTGACCTTGCCGCCGGTTTTGAGTTGATCGGCCACATCCATCGCAACATCGATCGGAATCGCAAACGACAGGCCCATGTAACCACCGGAACGGGAAATGATCTGCGAATTCATGCCCACCACTTCGCCACGCAGGTTGAACAGCGGGCCGCCGGAGTTGCCCGGATTGACGGCGACGTCGGTCTGTATGAACGGCACATAATTCTCTTGCGGCAGGCTGCGTCCCTTGGCGGAGACGATGCCGGCGGTAGCGGAATTCTCGAAGCCGAACGGCGCGCCGATCGCCAGCACCCATTCACCGACCTTGAGCCTGGCCGGGTCGCCGATCCGCACCGAGGGCAGATTGCTGGCGTTGATCTTGAGCAGTGCGACGTCGGTGCGTTTGTCGGTGCCGATGACCTTGGCGCGAAATTCCCGCTTGTCGTTGAGCTTGACCACGACTTCATCGACTTCATCGATGACATGCGTGTTGGTCAGGATGTAGCCGTCCGATGAAATCATGAAACCGGAACCCTGGCCGCGTTTCGGCGGCAACATGCCTTGGCCTTCCGGCGGCACCATGCGGCGGAAGAAATCGAACATTTCGTCCGCCTCGGGCAAGCGCGGCTTGCGTGCGTGCTGTCGCGTATCCTGGGTGGTGGTGATGTTCACCACGGCAGGCGACTGTTTTTCCACCAGTTCGGTGAAATCAGGCAACTGGGCGCTCGCGCCTGTCGCGATGAATCCCAGGGACAAGCCGATCAGGGCTAACCACTTCATCATGTCACACCTCTTGAAAAGTCAGGATGGGGAATCGGATTTCCGACAATGACCGGCCTCGCCCAGACGCAGAATGATCGGCGCCGGTTTGGCCGCCGGATGCGGCCAGAACCCAAAACGGTTTGCCAGCTTCAACCAGAACATCGACAGAACCAGGCCTGAGAGACCGCCGAACACCGCGCCGGGTTCCCCGAATACTGCTGTGCCGAGCGCCGCGCAGACCAACAGCGCGGCCAGCGGAAAACCGTAGCCGGCCACGGCGGCATGCAGCAACGAACCGTCCGGCAAGCCGATCACCACGGCATCGCCGGGCACCGCGCCGATCGGGTTGGCGACCGGGTATTCGGCTTCGTCAGCATGCCAGAAGCGGGCGAATACCGATGAGCCGCAACCTTTGCCGGCACAGGCGCCGCAGGATGTCGGCGCTTCGCTGACCACCCAGGTGGTGTCACCGTCGATACGTTTGATGCGAGCGGGTGATTCGATCAACGCGCAACCTGATCTTGTATCATCGGGTCGCCGCGTCGCTACGCGCTTCCAGTCCCATGGCGATGGCTTCGATTGCCGGCCAGGGGGCGTCGCCGAGGATCGTTGCCTGCATCGTGCCGACCTGGCGTTTGGCCATGTTGATCATGCCTTGTTTGCTCTGGCCGCGGATGCTCTCGATAGGCTGCAGGGCGGGTTCCAGGAACAGGGAAATATGCGTCAGGCCATCGCTGAATACCCAGTGTTCGACTTCTTCCGGCTTGTTAGGCAATTTACGCTTGACCGCCGTGATGCGACTGAAACCAGGCGGCAGATTTTTGACGCTGACGGTTTCCAGCATGATCGGGCGCGTCGCGGCCGCAGCGGGGGGCATCGTCCAGGCGGTTTGCTCGGTTTTCGATAGCCCGCGCGATTCGACGCGGGGCAGGCTGCCGATGCGGATTTCGGCAAAGGCGTATTGCATCAGCGGCTGCCCGGACTCGTTGACCATCACCGCCTTCAGGGGCAGACCGGTGCCCTGTTCGGCGCACAGCACATAGCCCCAACGGAAATCGTCCTTGGGGCTGACCTCGATCTGGCGACAGTCGAGGCCGGCGACACGGACGCGCTCTCCTGGTTTTACGTGGTACCAACTGGCCAGCGCGGCGGCGTTGGGCGGCAACAGGTCAGGGAAGTAGCGACTGTTGAGGCGCTTTTCGAGTTTGATTTGTCCGCCTTCGATGACGCGACTGACGGAGCCTGTCTCGCTGCAGCGAATTTCGCGTTCGACGCCGTCCAATGCCGCCAGCCGGCTTTCCTTCGCGGTGCCGACCGGACGATTGACGATGGACAAGGTTTGCATCGATGCGCCATGCTGCATGACGAATACGCCTTCGTAGGCGACGCGGCGGGCGGCGTCCGACATGCGTTGCAGCAGGGCCGCAGCCTCCTGGGGGGGCAAAGGGTCGGCAGCTTGAACGGCCGGGACCGATAACGCCATACAGCCAGCCAACATGCCCGCCGGCATCCGCATGCACCACTGCGTCATGGACGAATCTCCAGGGATGCCTTGGTAAATCGCATTTCCTGGGTAGAAATGACTGCTTGCGCGAAGTCCTGATGCGCGGCGAGGTAGGGACTCGCTTCGTCGAACTGCGGCGCAGTTTGTTGCACCGACGCCAGCGGCACTGCGAGGTCATCGCGCGGGTTGCTTTGCCATACCACCCAGGTGATCGCGGCGGCAGTGGCTGCCGCCAGCCAGAGAGTGGGGCGGCTCTCGCGTTTCTTCTGCACGGGGGCCAGCACTACCGGTTCATTTTCCAGTTCGGCCATGACGCGCGCGCTGAAACCGTCGTGTCGGGTGTTCAGGCCGCGCATGGCATCGCCGATGGCGAGATATTCACCGAGTCGAGCGAGATCACCCGGGCTATGACCTAGTTGGGTGATGGCAATGCGCGCCATGCCATCGGAGAGTTCACCGTCGATCAGTGCGGAGAGGTTCTCGTGGCGACTTTCGGCCGGCGAGTTTTGCTGTTCGGATTGGCTGGGCATGGTTGATTCCGTCATCACATGTATTTTCATAGTTACCACCTTTTATCGTCGGCCGTGCCGAGAATAGGCCGCAACTTGGTCGCTATCGCTTCGCGGGCCCGGAAAATCCGGGAACGGACAGTACCAATCGGACAGGCCATGGTTTCGGCGATTTCCTCGTAACTCATACCTTCAATTTCACGCAGGGTGATGGCTTGGCGGAGTTCCTCCGGCAGGGCGTCAACTGCTTGATTCACGGCTATGGCAACTTGTTTCGACAAGAGTTCCGTTTCGGGTGTGGCAATGTCCTGTGCGACCAGTCTTTCATCCGGTTCGTCTTCGTCGTTCATCGCCTGGTCGGAGACGGTGGGCATGGAACGGTTGCGCGAAGACAAATAGTTTTTCGCGGTGTTGACGGCGATCCGGTACAGCCAGGTGTAGAAGGCGGCATCGCCGCGAAATTGCGGCAGCGCGCGGTAGGCCTTGATGAAGGCTTCCTGGGCGATGTCTTCCACTTCATGTTGATCACGCACCATGCGTGACAGCAGACGCATCAGTTTGCGTTGATATTTTTCCACCAATATCCCGAACGCGCGCTGGTCGCCCTGCCGCACTCGTTCGACCAACTGGAGATCCAAGTCCCTGTCGCTCATCGTGGCTCCCGAGTCGTATGCTTGGGCCAATGTTTTGGTGTCATGTCCCCTGGCCTAGGCAAATTCCTGTAAATCGCATCCGCTTACCCTATGATTCATGCAGCGGGCAAGTATAACCGCCCGCAACAGGGGCAATGACTCCGTTGCCCGTTCGCCGCATAAGGTATTCAAGGTTCATGCAACGCTACGACGTTTTGATCATCGGTTCCGGTCTGGCTGCGGCCACTTTGGCGCTGTCCCTGCCGGCCAGCTTGAAGATATTGCTGGTCACCAAAAAATTGCTCGCTGACAGTTCCAGTTACTGGGCGCAAGGCGGTATCGCGGCGGTCATGGGCAGCGACGACAGCTTCGATGAACATGTCCGCGACACGCTGCTGGCCGGGGCCGGGCTGTGCGACGAGGCGGCGGTGCGGCGCGTCGTCGAGGCGGCGCCGGCGGCGCTGCACTGGCTGATCGAACAAGGCGCGCCATTCGATCTGGAAGGCGATGATTACCATCTTACGCGTGAGGGCGGACATTCCCGGCGGCGCATTCTGCATGCCCGCGATGCAACCGGTCGAGCGGTGCAGGACATCCTGCTGGAGCGGGTCGGCGCGCGCGCGAATATACGCGTGCTCAGCCAGCATATCGCCATCGATCTGATCACCGATCGCCAGTTGGGACGGCCGCCGAGCGCTGCCGCCAACAGCGTGCATGGCGCTTATGTGCTGGATACCGCCAGCGGCGCGGTTCTGACGATTTCCGCCGGTTTCACCGTGCTCGCCACCGGCGGCGCGGGCAAGGTTTTTCTCTATACCACCAACCCGGATACCGCGACCGGCGATGGTATCGCGATGGCCTGGCGGGCCGGTTGTCGGGTCGCCAATCTGGAGTTCGTACAGTTCCATCCCACCTGCCTGTATCACCCGCATGCCAAGTCGTTTCTGATCACCGAAGCGATGCGGGGCGAGGGTGCGCTGCTGCGGCTGCCGGACGGCAGCCGCTTCATGCCGGAACATGACGAACGCGCGGAACTGGCGCCACGTGATGTGGTGGCGCGCGCCATCGATTCGGAAATGAAGAAGCGCGGCCTGGATTGCGTATATCTGGACATCACCCACAAGCCGGCGAAATTCATCGTCAGCCATTTTCCGAACATCCACGCGCGCTGTCTGGAACTGGGCATCGACATCACCCGCGAATGGATACCGGTCGCTCCGGCGGCGCATTACACCTGCGGTGGTGTGCGGGTGGATGCGGTTGGCCGCGCCGATGCGGCGCATCTTTACGCGATCGGTGAAACCAGTTGCACCGGCCTGCATGGCGCCAATCGGCTGGCCAGCAATTCGTTGCTGGAGTGCCTGGTCTTCGGTCGCGCGGCGGCCAGCGATATCGTGGCGTCGCAGCCCTCGCCCGAAATGCAGTTGCCTTATTGGGACGAGAGCCGGGTGACAGACGCGGATGAGGAAATCGTCATCGCCCACAACTGGCACGAACTGCGCCGCTTCATGTGGGACTATGTCGGCATCGTGCGCACCACCAAGCGGCTGGAGCGCGCCAGTCATCGCATCAAGCTTTTGAACGACGAAATCGACGAGTACTACCGCAACTTCCGCGTCGGCAACGATCTGATCGAGTTGCGCAATCTGGTGCTGACCGCCGAACTGATCGTCAATTCGGCGCGCCTGCGCCACGAGAGCCGGGGTCTGCATGCATCGCGCGACTATCCCGGGCTGTTGTCCGAGGCGCGCGATACAGTGCTGACACCGGCGAGTGGCGAGCAGTAGGGCGTAAAAGCCGACAGGCGCCTGCCGCCGTATGTGCTTTCAGGCCGTTTCCGCCCGTTTCGCCAGGAAATGCACCAGCAGCGCTACCGGGCGACCGGTGCCGCCTTTTTCCTTGCCCGATTTCCAGGCGGTGCCGGCGATGTCGAGATGCGCCCAGTCATACTTCTCGGCGAAGCGCGACAGGAAACAGGCGGCGGTGATGGTGCCGCCGGCGCGGCCGCCGATGTTGGCCATGTCGGCGAAGTTGCTCTTCAACAGTTCCTGATAGTCGTCCCATAGCGGCAGTTGCCAGCAGCGGTCGGCAGCGCTGTCGCCGGCGTGCAGCAGTTCGCGCGCCAGACCGTCGTCATTGGCCAGCAGGCCGGTGGCGACATGGCCCAGGGCGATCACGCAGGCGCCGGTCAGGGTGGCGATATCGACCACGCAGGCCGGGTCGAGTTTTTCCGCGTAGGTCAGCGCATCGCACAGGATCAATCGGCCTTCGGCGTCGGTATTGAGAATTTCGATGGTCTGGCCGGACATCGAGGTGACTACGTCGCCCGGCTTGTTGGCGCGGCCGCTGGGCATGTTCTCGCAGGTGGCGATCAGGCCGGTGACGTTGAGCGGCAGTTTCAGCTCCGCCGCCGCGCGCAGCGCACCCAGGACAGCCGCCGCACCGCACATGTCGTACTTCATTTCATCCATCTCGGCGCCCGGCTTCAATGAAATGCCGCCGGAATCGAAGGTGATGCCCTTGCCGACCAGCACCACCGGTTTCTGCTTCACGTTTTTCTGTTTATCGCCGCCCTTGTGGGTCAGCACAATGAAGCGCGGCGGTTCGTCACTGCCTTTGGCGACCGACAGGAAGGAACCCATGCCCAGCTTTTCGATCTCTGGCTGATCCATGACCTCGATGCCCAGGCCGAATTCCTTGGCCAGCGCTTTGGCCTGCTCGGCGATGTAGGTCGGCGTGCAGACATTGCCCGGCAGGTTGCCGAGATCCTTGGCCAGTTTGACCCCGGCGGCGATGGCCTGGCCGCGCGCGGCGGCGGCTTCGCCCAACGGCAAGTCGGCGCGGCGCTGCACCGCCAGCACCAGCTTGCGCAGATTGCGCTTGTGTTCATCGGGCTTGCTCTTCATCTGATCGAAGCGGTACAGGGTGTCGTGCGCGACCAGCGCGGCTTGCTCGACATTCCAGGCCAGATCGCGCTTCTTGACCGGCACTTCGGTCAGATACAACGTGGCATCACCGACGCCGAGATCGGACAGTTTCTTGATCGCGCTGCGCACTGCTTCCAGGTAGGCCTTGTCGCGAAACTCACGTTCCTTGCCCAGACCCACCAGCAACACGCGTTCCGCCGCGATGCCGGGCACGTTATGCAGGATCAGGCTGCCGCCTCGCTTGCCGTCCATGTCGCCACGCCTGACAATGTCGCTCAGATAACCGCTGGCGGCCTGGTCGATCTGTTCAGCGGCGAGGCTGAGTTTGCGGTGATCGAATACGCCGACCACCACGCAGGCGCTGCGTTGTTTTTCCGGGCTGCCGCTTTTGATGCTGATGTCCATGCAAATCTCCTGAAATCGCTGATGCGAACGAATTGAGCCGGTTTCGGCGAATATATGCCCAAGTTATTCATTAACGTCGTGTTAGTCAAAATATGCGTCGATTCGAACGCACACTGACCCGTGAGATGGCCGCCGGAGCCGGTGTCGCATTCGCGGCGCTGGCGGCGATTTTCAGCGTGGTGCTGTTGGTACGCACGCTGGGCAAGGCGGCGATGGGCGATCTCGAAGTCGAGGCGGTGATGCCGATGCTCGGCTTCGCTTTGCTGCGTTCGCTGCCGGTGCTGCTGTCGCTGTCCTTGTTTATTGGTGTATTCATGAGTCTGTCGCGTTTGTGGCGGGACAGTGAAGCGGTGATCTGGATGAACGGCGGCGTCGGACCCTGGGGCTGGGCGCGGCCGGTCATCGTGTTTGTCACGCCGGTGGTGTTGATCATCGCCTTCGTCAGCCTGGAAGGTGTTGCCTGGGGTTCTCGCAAGCAGGCCGAGTTCGAATTGATCCTGGCCAACAGGGAGCAGATCAGCAGCTTGGCGCCGGGTGTGTTCACCGAGGATCGGCAAGGTAAACGCGTGGTATTCGTCGAAAGTTTTACCCGCGAAGGTCGCCATGTGGAGAATGTTTTCGTGCATTCCTTCGAACGCGGGCGCGCCGGGGTGACGGTGGCCAGGCAGGGCGAGGTCACCCAGATGGAAAACGGCGATACCTTCCTGGTGCTGGAACAGGGCAAGCGCTATGAGGGCGTGCCCGGGGCGGCGGATTTCCAGATGGCGAAGTTCAAATCCTATTCGGTGCGAATTCCCATGCATCAGGCAACGCCGGGTGCGGTCAGAGTGCGTGCCCTGAGTTCCGTCGAACTGTTGCGCGACCCGAGTCCGGTCAATATGGGCGAGTGGATATCGCGTCTGGGAATCCCTATTTCCGCCTTGCTGCTGTGTCTGCTGGCGGTGCCGATGAGCTATGCCAATCCGCGTGCCGGACGTTCGCTGAATCTGGTTTACACCATCCTGATTTACGCGGCATACAACAATTTCATCGGGTTGTCGCAGGGCTGGGTGGAGCGCGCAAGACTGGGTGCGCTGGAAGGCGCGTTGCTGATTCATGGCATCATGTTGTTGATTCTGCTGGCCCTGTTCTGGCGCAGATTTCGCGGGCCTTGGGCATCATGAGCATACTGTTTCGCTATGTCGCGCGGGAGATGCTGGCCTCAGCGCTGTTGAGCATGCTGGTTTTGGTCAGTCTGTTCACATTCTTCGACTTCCTGGCCGAACTGACCGATGCGCATCGAGCTGCATACACCCCGATGGTGGCTGCGATGTTCGTTGCGATGAACATTCCGGCGCGTCTCTACGAGTTGATGCCGTTGGCGGTGTTGATCGGCGGTCTGTTTGCCTGGAGCCGATTGTCGGTCAGTTCGGAGTTCAGCGTCATGCGCACCGCCGGCCTCGCCACGTCGCGTCTGGTGCTGTGGATGGTGACGCTGGGGGTGGCGATCGGCTCGGCTACCCTGTTGTTCGGGGAATATGTGACACCCTATGCCGAACGCGCCGCGCAGCAAATGAAGATTCGCGCCACCAGCGGCATCGTCGCGCAGGAATTTCCCACCGGGCTATGGGCCAAGGATGGCGGCACCTTCATCAATATCCGGGAATTGCATCCCGACGCCAGCCTGGTGGATGTGCGGCTTTACGAGTTCGATGCCGAATTCAATCTCAAATTGATGCGTCGCGCCGAAAGCGCCAAATGGCAGGGCGGTGAATGGATGTTGCATCAGGTCACCGAAACCCGCGTCGACGAGACCGGCACCCGCAGCAACACTCTGAGCAGCATGGCCTGGGCTTCGGCAGTCAACCCTGACCTGTTGGCCGTGCTGATGGTGAATCCGGATCGCATGGCGATGTCCGCCTTGCATGCCTACATCAAACACCTGGAAGAGAATCGTCAGGATGCGCAACGCTATGCCATCGCCTTCTGGAGCAAACTGGCGTATCCCTTGTCCGCGCCGATAATGCTGGTGCTGGCCCTGGTGTTCGCATTCCACCCGCCGCGCCAGGGTGGCGCCGGCGGACGGCTGTTGTCGGGCATCCTGATCGGTCTGGGCTTTTATCTTGGCAGCCGGGTCAGCGGGCAACTCGCCTTGCTGCAGGATTGGCCGGCTTACGCGCCGGCGATCATGCCGATTCTGTTGTTCGGTCTGGCTGCCTTCGCGGCACTATGGTGGGTCGAGCGTCGCTGAGTCCGAGCAGTTTGTTTCAGGTTCAATACCGCTCCAGCTTCGTGCCTGCGTAATGGTCTTGCAGAAACTGGCCGTCCTTGCGCACCAGTGCGGCCCACCAGCCGACGCCCAGCAGTGCCAGATTAAGACTGGCCAGCGCGAAGCGCAGCCAGACTTGCGCGGCGCCGGGCGCGTCGCCGGTCTGATTGACCATGCGGATGCGCCAGGTTTTCATTGCCAGGGTCTGGCCCTTGCGCCAGAACAGCGCAAAGTAGGCTCCGGCGATGCAAAACAGATAAATTCGCAGCAGTACGATGTTGATTTCCAGCGGCAATTGCTGGACCAGGGCCGCGAAAGGAAAGCCTGCAATCAGCAGAACGGCGATCAACAACAGGCCTTCATACAGATTGCACGCCAGTCGTCGGCCGAGAGAGGGCGGGGTCACCAATCTAACGACCCGGACTCGCCGGAGGCGAATCGGAGCCTACGGTCTGCGTCCACAGGCGCTTGATCTGGGCTTGCTCCGATTTGGGCAATTCCTGCAATTTCTTGAAATTGTCGCGCGCGGCATCGCGCTGGGCTGGCGTCATTTGGGTCCAGGGTTTGAGCCGGGTATAGAAAATCTGTTGCTGGGTCGGAGTCAGCCTGGCGAACTCCTTGACCACTTTCAGTAGCTTCAGGCGTTGTTCCGCCGGCAAATGATCCCAGTCGTAGGCAATCGGGGTCAGGGCGGTGCGTTCCGGGATGCTCAACTGCATCCACAACGGCGCATCGTTTGCGCTTGAGAGGGGCGAAAAACCCAGGGCCAGCAGGCCGATCAGAAAGAAGCGCGTTTGTTTAGCCATTGCGAGAAAGTCTTGTCCGCGTATGCGTTGGGCGGCAGGTCGCCAGTCAATAGAAGGATGTCCGTTTCGACCGAAGAAGAAGCTTGCTGGCCTTGCATCAACCACCAGCCTGAAAACAACATGATCAGCACCAGCAGGGGGGCCAGGAATCCAGGTCGATGCAGCAATGCCAGCACGGCACCGGCATGTGTTGGGCTGGCTCGCGAGGATAGCGCCTGTCGTCGAAACTGCGCGAGTTGGCGTGCCGTCGAGGTATCCAGATCCTGGATGCCCTGGTTCAAAGACGCTGTCAGACGGCAAGAAAAATCATCATGTTGTGTCACAGCGAAATACCTCTGCCTTTCAGTTTTGCGGCAAGCGCGCTGGTCGCGCGAAAGCAGTGAGTCTTGACGCTGCCTTCACTGCAACCCATCGCTTTGGCCGTTTCCGCCACGTCAAGTTCCTCCCAGTAACGCAATAGAAAGGCTTCGCGTTGACGTGCCGGCAATTCGGTCAATGCTTGTTCGATCGCGGCAAGTTGTTGATTGCCTGACGCTTGTTTATCCGGGCCGGGATGATGCATGGCTTCGGAGTGCGCCGCCAGCGATTCCAGGGTGTCGCCGGTTTCATCCTCCTTGTTCTGTAAAGGGGAAACCAGGCGAACCCAGAAATTACGCACTTTGGAACGGCGAAAGTGGTCGTGGATCGTGTTTTGCAGGATACGTTGAAACAGCGGCGGCAATTCTTCGACCGGTTTGTCGGCATAGCGCTCGACCAGCTTGAGCATGGCGTTCTGCACGACATCCAGCGCGCTATGGTGGTCCTGAATGGCGAACAGCGACTGCTTGAAGGCGCGCCGTTCGACGCCAGCCAGAAACGTATCGATCTCTTGAGAGGTGGCCACGTTGCTGTAAAAAGTGTCGTCTGTAGCAATATACCCGCTTCCACCCGGATCGTGCATGCGGATACGTCATTGATTTGCAATGGCGGCAAGATTCCGATAGAGTGCTGCGTTTTCCGGATCGAACCAGTTTTGGAGACAGGCATGTACGCGGTGATCAAGACCGGTGGCAAGCAGTACAAAGTTGCCGCTGGCGGCAAACTCAAAGTAGAAACCCTTCCCGTTGAAATCGGCGCTGAAGTGGAAATCAAGGATGTGCTCATGGTGGCCGACGGCGCCGACATCAAGGTCGGCGCGCCGATGCTTGCTGGCGCTTCCGTGCGTTGCACCGTGCTGTCGCATGGTCGCGGCGAAAAGGTGATGATTTTCAAGATGCGTCGGCGCAAGCACTATCGCAAGACTCAGGGTCATCGTCAGAACTATACGGAAATCCGCATCGACGGCATTTCCGTTGCTTGATAGGGGCAGATCAGCATGGCACACAAGAAAGCAGGCGGCAGTTCACGTAACGGTCGCGATTCAGAATCCAAGCGCCTGGGCGTCAAGCGTTACGGTGGCCAGTTCGTTCCCGCCGGCAACATTCTGGTACGTCAGCGCGGCACCCAGTTCCATCCGGGTCCCAACGTCGGTGTCGGCAAGGATTACACGCTGTTCGCGCTGAAGGATGGTGTGGTTGAATTCGCCATCAAAGGTCCTTACAAGCGCCGCACGGTCAGCATCGTTCCCGTGGAAGCTGCCGTAGCGTAATTCTGCTGCGTAGTTCCGCATCGGTTCGGCCAGAAAGCCCTATCCATGGATAGGGCTTTTTTGTTTCTCCGCCGGTATCGTTTAGCTCATTCTGTATAAACCTGGTCCTCTATGAAATTTATTGACGAAGTCCGTATCGACGTAACCGCCGGTGATGGCGGCAATGGCGCCGTCTCGTTTCGTCGCGAGAAGTTCATTCCGAAAGGTGGTCCGGATGGCGGTGACGGCGGACGCGGCGGCAGTATCTGGGTGGTCGCCGATCGCAACGTCAACACCTTGGTGGAATACCGTTTCACTCGCCACTTCCGCGCCCGCAACGGCGAGGGCGGGCGTGGCGCCGACTGCTACGGGCGCGGCGCCGACGACATTCTGCTGCGGGTGCCGGTCGGTACCGTGGTGCGCGAGGAGGAAACCGGTGAACTGCTGGCCGATCTGTCGGAAGATGGTCAGCGCGCGCTGGTCGCCAAGGGCGGCAACGGCGGGCTCGGCAATCTGCATTTCAAGACCAGTACCAACCGCGCGCCGCGTCAATCGACACCGGGCGAAGAGGGCGAGGCGCGACGACTGCACATGGAACTGAAGGTGCTGGCCGATGTCGGCCTGCTGGGCATGCCGAATGCCGGAAAATCCACCTTCATTCGCTCGATTTCCGCTGCCCGGCCGAAAGTCGCGGATTACCCGTTCACCACGCTGCACCCGAATCTTGGCGTGGTGCGGGTCGATCATGAGCGCAGTTTCGTGGTGGCCGACATTCCCGGCCTGATCGAGGGTGCGGCGGAAGGCGCCGGCCTCGGTCACCAGTTTCTGCGGCATCTGGCGCGTACCCGCTTGCTGCTGCATATCGTCGATCTGGCGCCGTTTTCGCCCGAGGTCGACCCGGTGCGGGAAGCGCATGCCATCGTCGAGGAACTGCGCAAATATGACGAAATCGATCAGCCGGTCGATCCGCTGGCGGAAAAGCCGCGCTGGCTGTTGCTCAACAAGACCGATTTGATCGACGAATCCGAGCGTGCCGAACGCATCGCCGGGTTCATCCGCGATTTCGGCTGGACCGGGCCGGTATTCGCCATTTCCGCGATCAACGGCGAAGGTTGCAAACCCTTGGTGTTTGCCATCATGGATCATGTCGATGCCAACCGCGCTGCCGAACATCGCGAGCCGGCCAAGCTGAATCGACTGATTGCCGCCGATGAAATCGCAGAGGATTCGGGTGAAGTGGATAGCGAAGAGGAGCAGAAACCATGACTTCGTCTGTCATCGCCAGCGCTCGGCGACTGGTTGTGAAAGTCGGCAGCAGTTTGGTGACCAACGACGGGCGTGGGCTGGACCATGCCCGGCTGGCGTTATGGTCGGAGCAGATTGCCAAGCTCACCGCTTTGAACAAGGAAATCGTGCTGGTTTCCAGCGGCGCCATCGCCGAAGGCATCAAGCGCCTGGGCTGGGCGAAACGGCCGAAGGCACTGAACGAATTGCAGGCCGCTGCCGCCGTCGGCCAAATGGGCCTGATCGAAGCCTATGAACGCAGCTTTCGCGCACACAACCTGGCTTCGGCGCAGATCCTGCTGACGCATGCCGACCTGGCCGACCGCGAGCGCTATCTGAATGCGCGTTCAACCTTGCGCACTCTTCTGGCGCTGAAGGTCATCCCGATCATCAATGAAAACGACACCGTCACCACCGATGAGATCAAGGTCGGCGACAACGATACGCTGGGCGCGCTGGTCGCCAATCTGATAGAAGCCGACGCGCTGATCATCCTTACCGACCAGCCTGGTCTGTACACCGCCGACCCGCGCAAGCATCCGACTGCTGAATTCGTGCACGAAGCGGTCGCGGGCGACCCCAGGCTCGAAGAAATGGCCGGTGGCGCCGGTTCCAGCGTCGGCACCGGCGGCATGTTGACCAAGATACTGGCTGCCAAACGCGCCGCCCGCAGCGGCGCGCATACTGTCATCGTCAGCGGCCGCGAGCCGGATGTGCTGGCGCGACTGGGACAGGGCGAGGCGTTGGGTACCCGATTGATCGCCACCCAGGCCAAGATGGCGGCGCGTCGGCAGTGGCTTGCCGACCATCTGCAAGTGGCCGGCAAGCTGGTGCTGGATGCCGGTGCGGCGCATGCCTTGAAAGCGCAAGGCAAGAGTTTGTTGCCGATCGGCGTGATCGAGGTGCGCGGCGAATTCCAGCGCGGCGCCATCGTCGCCTGTCTGGATGAAATGGGCCGCGACATTGCCCGCGGTCTGGTCAACTATTCAGCGGAAGAGGCGCGTCGGGTGATGCGCAAGCCCAGTAACGAGATCGAGGCGATTCTGGGCTATGTCGATGAACCGGAACTGATACACCGCGACAATCTGGCGTTGCTGTAGGGCAGTGCTCTGATATTCGTCACCCCCGTGAAAACAGCAATCCGGTGCGTGATTCACTGGATTCCCGCATGCGCGGGAATGACGGATAGCGTGCAACACCACACTAGGGATAACCCCGCCTCAATCCTGCAGCGCCTTTGGCAACGGAAAGTTGACCGTTTCCTCGATGCCGTCCAGCGGCGTAACGCTGCCGGCGCCCAGGGCCTTCAGTCGTTCGATGACGCCTTGTACCAGTACCTCGGGCGCCGATGCGCCGGCGGTGACGCCGATTCGTTGTTTGTCCTGCAACCATTCGGGTTGCAACTCTTCGGCGTTATCGACCATGTAAGAAGCGATGCCGACATTGGCGGCAACTTCGCGCAGGCGGTTCGAATTCGATGAATTCGGTGAACCGACCACGATCACCAGATCGCATTCGGCGGCGAGTTTCTTGACCGCGTCCTGGCGGTTCTGCGTGGCATAACAGATGTCATCCTTTTTCGGTCCGCGGATGTTGGGAAAGCGCGCGCGCAGCGCCGCTACCACGCGCGCCGCGTCATCGACCGACAGCGTAGTCTGGGTGACATAGGCCAGATTGTCCGGGTCGCGCACTTCCAGGCTGGCGACTTCGGATGCGTCATCGACCAGATACATGCCATCCGGCGACTGACCCATGGTGCCTTCGACTTCCGGGTGGCCCTTGTGGCCGATCATGATGATTTCCTGTTCCGCTTCGCGCATTTTCTTCACTTCAACATGCACTTTGGTGACCAGCGGACAGGTCGCGTCGAACACGTTGAGACCGCGTTCCTCGGCTTCCTTGCGTACCGATAGCGGCACGCCATGCGCGCTGTAGATCAGCGTCGACCCAATTGGTGCTTCCTTCAGATCCTCGATGAATATCGCACCCTTGGCCTTCAGGTCGTCGACAACGAACTTGTTGTGCACGACTTCATGCCGGACGTAGATCGGCGCGCCGAATTTCTTCAGCGCCTGTTCGACGATGGCGATGGCGCGATCGACGCCGGCGCAGAAACCGCGTGGATTGGCGAGCAGGATGGTCTGGGGCATGGTTTGGGGGGGAAGAGTGAAGGGTGTAGGGTGAAGGGCTGTTCAATCTATCGCCAGAATCTTCACCTCGAACTCGACCGGCAGGCCGGCCAGCGGGTGGTTGAAATCGACTTGCACGTCATCGACGCCGATGTGTCTGATGATGCCGCGCAGCGTCTGGCCGTTGGGTAGCGTGAAATCCACCTCGTGACCGGCGACCAGCGCCATATTGGCGGCGAAATCCGCGCGCGGCAAACTGTGCAGCATATTCGCTTCATGGCTGCCGAAGGCGGCGCCGGGCGGCAGATCATAGGTTCGGTGATCGCCGGCATGCAGGCCGGTGAGGAGCATTTCCAGACGCGGGTCGATGTCGCCGCCGCCGATCCGGAACGTTTCCGACGCACCGCCGAAGGTGTTGACGATCTCCTCACCTTTGCAACTCAGCCGGTAATGCAGGGTGACCTGATCGCCGATTTTCAGTTCGCGCGCTTCGTTCATGGCGTTGCTTTTTTCTCGGGGTTGCGCAGGGCGTCCCAGATCATCAGCGCCGCGCCGATGCTGATCGCCGAATCGGCGACGTTGAACGCCGGCCAGTGCCAGCCGGCGGCGTGGACATCCAGGAAATCGATGACATGGCCATAGAGGATGCGGTCGATGACATTGCCGATGGCGCCGCCGAGGATCAAGGCCAGCGAAATGCTGAACATGCGGCGTTCCTGCGTCTTGCGCAACAGGTACAGAATCACCACCGTGGCAATCCCGGCAACGCCGATGAAGAAGCCGCGCTGCCAGCCGGGTTGGTCGGCGAACAGGCTGAACGCCGCGCCGGTGTTGTGGACGTGTACCAGATTGAAGAAGCTGGTGACGGCGATGACGTCGACGTAAGCGGTCATCTGGTCGATCACAGCCAGTTTGGTGACTTGATCGAGCAGCAGGACCAGGCCGGACAGCCAGAGCCAGGCCAGTCCCGAGCGGGGTGCGTCAGGCATGGACACGGACTTCTCCTTCACCATGCAAGTTGCTGACACAGCGGCCGCACAAGCCGGGATGCGCGGCATCCACGCCGACATCATCGCGGTAATGCCAGCAGCGCTCGCATTTCTCATGGCTGGACGCGCTCGCCTCGACACGGGTTTCTCCTTGCGTTTTTTCCACTCGCGCTGCGGAAGTGATCAGCACGAAACGCAGGTCGTCGCCCAGACTCGACAGCAGTTCGAAGTCGTCGCCGTCCGCCAGCAGGGTAACTTCAGCCTGCAACGACGAACCGACCGATCCGGCAACGCGCAATTCCTCGATGCGCTTGGTGGTCAGCGCGCGCAGTTCGCGCAGTCGGTTCCAGCGCGCCAGCAGGCTGCTTGCGTCGGCCTGTTCGGGCAAGGCGTGCCAGGCTTCCAGGAATACGCTCTCGCCGCGCCTGGTCAGTTGCCAGATTTCCTCGGCGGTAAACGACAACACCGGCGCCAGCAGTTTGGTCAGCGTTTGCAGGATGTGCCACAGCGTGGTCTGTGCGGCGCGGCGGGCGGCCGAATCGACGCCGCAGGTGTACAGACGATCCTTGAGCACGTCGAGATAGAACGCGCCCAGGTCTTCCGAGCAGAAGATCTGCAAGCGCTGCATCGCCGCGTGATAGTTGTAGACGGCATAGTCGGCCAGCACCAACGCCTGCATCTGGCTGGTCAGGGCCAGCGCGTAGCGGTCGATTTCCAGGCTGTCTGCGGGAGTGATGGCGTTGGTCGCGATATCGAAATCGGCGGTGTTGGCGAGCAGGAAGCGCAGCGTGTTGCGGATGCGGCGGTAGCCATCGACGGCGCGCTTGAGGATTTCATCGGAAATGGTCAGTTCACCGGAGTAATCGGTGCTGGCCACCCAAAGCCGCAGGATGTCGGCGCCGTAGGTGTCCATCACCTTTTGCGGAGCGATGACATTGCCCTTCGACTTGGACATCTTGTGGCCCTTGGCGTCGACCACGAAACCGTGCGTCAGCAGCGCCTTGAAGGGCGCATGACCATCCGTCGCGCAGCCGGTGAGCAATGAAGACTGGAACCAGCCGCGATGCTGGTCGGAACCTTCCAGATACAGGTCTGCCGGGTGCGCCAGGCCTGCGCGTTCCTTCAACAGACAGGCGTGGGTGACGCCGGAATCGAACCAGACATCCAGCGTGTCCTTGTTTTTGACGTAAAACTCGGCTTCCTCACCCAACAATTCAGCGGGATCGAGACTGAACCAGGCTTCGATGCCGCGCTGTTCGACCAGTTTGGCGACCTGTTCCAGCAGTTCCGGCGTGCGCGGATGCAGTTCTCCGGTGGTCCGGTGCATGAAGAAGGCGATCGGCACGCCCCAGTTGCGCTGCCGTGAGACGCACCAGTCCGGGCGACTCTTCATCATCGCCTCCAGCCGCGCGCGGCCCCAGGCCGGGAAGAACTCGGTGTTTTCGACCGCGTGCATCGCCTTGTCACGTAAACCCATCTTGTCCATGCCGATGAACCACTGCCGTGTGGCGCGGAAGATGATCGGTGTCTTGTGTCGCCAGCAATGCGGATAGCTGTGCTGCAAACGTACCTGCGCCAGCAGATGGCCATTCTCGGTCAAGGTTTCGATGACCTTCTTGTTGCCATCCCATACCGACAGGCCGCCGACGATCGGCGTGTCGGCGTAGAACCTGCCGTCGTCACCGACCGGGTTGGCCACTTCCAGGCCGTATTTCAGACCGGCGATATAGTCGTCGTGGCCGTGGCCGGGGGCGATGTGGACCAGGCCGACGCCGGCCTCGGTGGTGACGAAATCGGCCAGGATCACCGGCACTTCGTAGTCGTGGAACGGATGCCGCAAACGCAGACCTTCCAGCGCCGCGCCGTTGACCTGGGCGATGGTTTCCACCGTTTCGAAGCCGTAACGCTTGATTGCCGCATCGGCCAGATCGCGTGCCAGGATCAGCATGCCTTTCGGCGTCCGCACCAGGTCGTAGATGAATTCGGGATGCACCGCCACCGCCCGGTTGGCCGGCAGCGTCCACGGCGTGGTGGTCCAGATCACTGCGAAGGCCGGGCAATCACCGTCGCTGCTCAAACCCAGGCGACGCGCCAGATCGGCGCAGTCGGCGACCGGAAAGGCGACATCGATGGCCGGCGAATTCTTGTCCTCGTATTCCACTTCCGCTTCGGCCAGCGCCGAGCCGCAATCGACGCACCAGTGCACCGGCTTGGCGCCCAGGTACAGGTGACCGTTGGCCTGGATGATGCCGAGCTGGCGGATGATGTCCGCCTCGAAGCGGAAGTCCATGGTCAGGTATGGGTTATCCCAGTCGCCCAGCACGCCGAGGCGGATGAAATCGGCCTTCTGGCGCTCGACCTGACTGGCGGCGTAGGCGCGGCAGAGTTCGCGGAACTTCGCCGGCGGCGTGTCCTTGCCGTGCGCCTTCTCGACCACCAGCTCGATCGGCAGGCCGTGGCAATCCCAGCCCGGCACATAGGGTGCATCGTAGCCGTCCAGCGTCTTGGTCTTGACGATGATGTCCTTCAGGATCTTGTTCACCGCGTGGCCGATGTGGATGTCGCCGTTGGCGTAGGGCGGGCCGTCGTGCAGGATGAATTTCGGCCGGCCGGCGCTGGCGGCGCGAATCCGCTCGTAGCGCTTCTGGTCTTGCCATTGTTTGACCCAGCCCGGCTCGCGTTTGGCCAGGTCGCCACGCATCGGGAACGGCGTGTCGGGCAGGTTGAGGGTGTTTTTGTAGTCGGCCATGGTGGTCAAGGATTCACGTTCAAAAGGCTGCGGGCTTGCTGCGCATCGAGGTCGATCTGGGCAATCAGTGTATCGAGATCGGGGAATTTGGCTTCGTCGCGCAGTTTATGCAGAAATTCCACGCGCAGATGCTGGCGATAGATGCTCTGGTCGAAATTGAACAGGTGCACTTCCAGCGTCGGCCGGCCGTTGGCATGCACGGTCGGGCGCGTGCCCAGGCTGGCAACTCCGGGCCAATCCGGATGCTGCAGACCCTGAACGCGCACCGCAAAAATGCCTTTCACCGGCGGTTTGTTGTGCTTCAACTGGATGTTGGCGGTGGGATACCCGATCTTGCGGCCGAGCTGGTCGCCGCCGACGACGCGCCCGGAAATCGAATACGGTCGCCCCAGCAGTTGCGCTGCCATCGCCATATCGCCCGCCGCCAGCGCCTCGCGCACAGCGGTGCTGGAGGCGCGCTGACCGGCGGCTTCGACGGTGTGCAGCGCCTCGGCCTCGAAGCCGTGGACCTGGCCAAGCTGTCGCAACAAGGCGAAATCGCCGGCGCGCTTGGCGCCGAACCGGAAGTCGTCGCCGACCAGCACATAGCGCGCGTTCAGCCCCTGCACCAGGATGCGCTGCACGAATTCCTCCGCCGACAGCGCCGCGAACGGCTTGGTGAAGCGGCAGACATGCACATGCGCGACGCCCAGCGAGCGCAGGATTTCCAGCTTCTCGCGCAGCGAGGTCAGACGCGTCGGCGCGGTTTCCGGTGTGAAGATCTCGCGCGGATGCGGTTCGAAGGTCAGCACCGCCGGCAACGCACCGACCGAGGCGGCGCGCGCGGTCAGCCGCGCCAGCATGGCCTGGTGGCCGAGATGAATGCCATCGAAGTTGCCGATGGTGACAGCATTCGGGCAGGTGCCGGGAGCCGCTCCGCGACCGGGAGAGCCAAACGAGCCGTGGGTCATCAGCATGAACAGCGTTACTCCGTGAACCAGCTTGTGCGGGACAAGCCTTGAAAATGATGGGGATCGGGCAGTCTACGGCTGCCGCTCAATGGTCGACTCAACACCTGGACCGTTCTTGCACAATCGAGCCGCCTGTCAATGCAACGCTGCAATTCAGAATTCCTCGTCCGGTCCCAGATACCGCCATTGTCCCAGCGGCAGGTGTCCCAGGACGACCCGGCCGATGCGCACCCGCTTGAGGCCGATGACGGTTAGTCCGACCAGTTCGCACATCCGCCGTATCTGGCGCTTGCGGCCTTCCTTGAGAATGAAGCGGAGCTGATCCTGATTTTGCCAGGTCACTTTCGCCGGGCGGAGTTGTTTTCCGTCCAGTGCGAGGCCGTGATTGAGCAGTTTCATGCCCTGTTCATTGAGCTGGCCTTCGACCCGCACCAGATACTCCTTCTCGATGTCGGAGTCGTCGCCGATCAGTTGCTTGGCGATACGACCGTCCTGGGTCAGTACCAGCAGCCCGGTAGAGTCGATGTCCAGGCGACCGGCGGGAGCCAGGCCTTTCAGGTGGTTGCCGTTGAACGTCGGACCGCCGCTTGTTTGCCAGAATGCGTCCGGTTTGATCAACACCACCGCCGGCTTGTAGCCGGGTTCCGGCTGTCCGGAGACATAGCCGACCGGTTTGTGCAACAGGATGGTGACGCGTTGCTGCTGGTCATTGTGGGCTTGTTGCGCGAGTTCGATGGTGCAGCCCGGAGCCACCCGCGTGCCCAGTTCGGAGATGCGCTGGCCATCGACGTAGACCAGGCCGCGAGCGATGTAGCTGTCGGCCTCGCGGCGCGAGCAGATGCCGCGTTCCGACATCAGCTTGGACAGCCGGATGCCGGCCGGATTGGGGGTGAGCGGGAGATTGCTCATCTGGCCTGCTGCTGCACCCAGTCGGCGCCCAGGCTGCCCCACAGGCTTTCCAGGTAAGCCGGCGTGGCGACTTGCGCGAGCTTGTCCCGGGCTTCCGTCAGCAGCGCCTGGCAATGGGCGATGCCATCCGGCTCGCAGCGGGTGTCGGCTTCGGCCAGGAAGCGGGTCAGGTAATCGACATGCCTCTGATACAGTGCGACATCGCGCTGCTGTTTGATCGCCAGGCGCAGCCGGTACCAGTCGCTGGCCAGCAGTTCCTGCTTGCTGAACAGGCGGCGAATGTCCGGATGCGACAGGTCTTTGCCGTCGAACCGGCCTTCCGCCATGATGGTCAGCAGGGCGCGCAACGGCGGACAGGCATCTTCGATCGAACCATCGGCGAGATAACCCTTGGCGACTTTTTCGTGCGCCTCGACGATATGGTTGACGCCATCGACGAATGCCGCCTTGTCCTGCGTTTCCGGGCGCAGCATGGCCTCGTCGAAGACCTGCATCGGATCGTCGAAGATCTTGCCCAGAAAGGCATGCATGAAGCGCGGGGTGATGCGATAGCCGAGGCGGCTGGCGAGAACCGGCTGCCCTTCGTAGTCGAAGTCTTCGAGCTTTTCCAGATAGCCTTTGTCGATCATCCAGCGCGCTTCGCGCTGTTCCGGCGTCAAGCGGCACCAGATTTCCGGCATCAGGAAGCTGATGTCGTGATCGACCCGCCGGTTCGGACCGATGTGGCCGGCGGCGGTGGAGTAGCCGTCATGGCCGCACAGGATGAACGACACCAGCGCATTGTTCAGATCGGCGGTGGCGCACAGGGCGTTGAACGGCCCCTTGGTCAGCGCACCTTCGGAACCGGCACCGGTGGTCGAGGGCGATTTGCCGGACAGACTGGCGATGAAGTCCATGAACAGTTCGGGCAGTTCCTGGTAGTGGATCGGCGCGTAGACCGCCAGCGGCCGGATACCTGGTTTCGGCGGATTGTTGCGACGCCCGGGCAGCATGGTGTTGACCGGCCGATGCAGCGGTTCGTTGAAGCGCATGCGGCGGAACAGGCGCGTGCCCATGTCGGCGATATAGCTTTCGATCGGCTTGACCAGATCCGGGCGGGCCTGCAGGTAGCGCACATTGGGGCTGGGTTTGCCGTTGACGATGCGCGGGTGCGCCGAGGAGACGAAATAGCCGTCTTCGCGCGCGGCGGCTTCGATGAACTGCTGCATCGGCATACTGTAATGATGGAAGGTCAGCACGTCGTCGACCAGGTCGCGTGCATCCTGACGCGACAGCGGTTCGAAGTTGGAGATGAAATTGTCGTCCAGCGTCAGGTCGAGTTCGGTCTGCGGGTCGAGGCCGCGGTGTATGGCATCGTCGGGGCGCTGGAACAGCCGGGTTTCGCAGTTGGCGACGATCTTGCAGGCGGTTTCCTTGGCGATGCCGGCCTGGTTGTCGCGCAGCAAACGGGTCGGTACGGTGGCGGAGACCGCGATGTCGTCGGCCAGTTGCACTTTCTGCGCGCCGACGAAGTCCTGCCGCACCTTGAACACGCGCCAGGCGCCGTCTTCGAGACGGCCGACGCGCAGGAAACTGGCCTCCAGGCGGCGGCGGTGATATTTGAGTTCGTGCGCCGGGCGGCCGTCGACCATGTCGACGTTGAAATGCTCGCGCCAGCTGTTGTCCAGCGTGCTGTCCCACTCCGGCCGGAAGAAACGCTTGATGACGATGGCCAGCGCGCGGATATGCGGCGGAATGGTGTCCAGCCAGGCGTTGTAGGTGTCGGTATATTCCTCCGACGGCGTCAGCAGGCGGATCACCGAGCCCAGCGTGCGGTTGGGGGAGAACAGGCCGCGGGTATCCATGCCGGTGGCCGGTTGCACTTTGAACCGCCCGGAATAGCTGTGCTTGACCAGCGCTTCGACCTGATCCAGATCGTGCTTCAGGTCCTGCACATAGAACGGGCCGGACAGCAGCGCGCTGACCAGCGACTTGGAAATCTCCGACTTGCCGCCGCCGGAGACGGTGCACGGCTTGTAGCAGAAGGCGCCCTCGGCTTCGGTGCCCACCAGGCGCCAGCTTGGCGCGTGCGGGTGTTTCTCCAGATGCACCTTGAAGCCGCACGGGTAGATGTAGGTGTGATCGGCGAGCAGCTTCAACTGGCGCAGTTCGTTGCTCCAGGTCCAGTCGGCCTGCTGTTCGAGCAGGTCCATGTGGGTGTCTTCCGGTACATAGATGATCTGCGGGTGGTGCTTGTCGATGCCGTAGCCTTCGGGACGGAAATCGATGTCGTCGGCGTATAGCCGCATCATGTCGCTCATCGTGTGGCGATCGGCCAGATAGCGCGAATCCAGGCTGTAGCTGTCGCCCAGATTGAAGCTGGGGAAGGCCAGGGCGCCGCCGGAATGTTCTTCCTCGCTGCCGCCGAACAGATTTGCGGCATAGCTGATCTGCGACTTGATCTCCTTTTTGCTGTAGCCGAAATAGTTGTCGGCAATGATCGTGACGATGACGCCGTGCATGTCGCGGCAGACGATCTTGAACGCGCCGCCGTCGTTGTAGCGTTCATCCGCCGATTTCCAGCACATGCCGTCGCGGCGCTGGCGTTCGCTGGCGTCGTCCCAGTGCGGCAGGCCGACTTGCTGTTTCAGCAGACCGGTCAGGTGCGGCGCCAGGATCACGCAGCCGGTGTGGCCGGACCAGTGCGTCACATCCAGGCCGGCATCGTTGTGCGGCAGATAGGGATCGCCGGCATTGCCGAAGATGCGTTCGACGAAATCCAGGTTGGCGACCAGGCCGCCGGGTGCGAAGAAGCGCGTCTCCATGCGTTTCTCCGGCATCACCCCCTTCACTTCCGGCGATACCAGCGGCCGCAGCAGCAGCGACACCCACAACAGCGCGCCGGGTTCCTGTTCGGAAGTGAACGGCAGTTTCAGCAGCGCATCGGGCGGATTCATCGCCGCCTGGAACAGCGCCGCGAAGGTCGCCGCCGGCACCGCTTTCTTGTCCCAGGGAATCGGCAGGCCGCCCTCGACGATATGGAATACGCCATCGGTGGTGCGCCGGTCCTTGCCGGGGTTGTGCAGCACGCCCTGGCGCACCCGGTAGGAGGTCAACCATTGCGACTCGAAACGATCGCCGTCGGCCGGCAGCGACAGTTCCGCCGCCAGGCCGGCGCGATCCAGCACGAACGGGTCGGCCGGCAGTTCCACCGTGGCGTCGGCGCCGTTGCGGGACAGGTAATCGTTGACGAAATCCTGGATGCGCTGGTCGGCCGGACAGCGATAGCCCTGCAACAGGCGGCGATGCTGGCGGTAATTGCGCAGCAGGTCGTCGGCGGTGTCCAGCAGGTCGTCGGGATCGCCTAGCCAGCCGGGTTGCATCAGAGACGCCAGTTGCAGGTTGATCTGGCGGATCCGCTTCAGGCGGGCGGGAGGAATCGGCTTGTGCGCCGCTTGCAGGACGCGAGGAAGATCGTTGTTCATTTGGATGCTCGTCGATTGGTGCCGGGGTATTTTCGCATTAGAGGCGTTCTAAAGCACCCGGCGTTGCAACATGGCGTTCATCGGGGCGACAACGCAGGGTGCGCAGACGTGCTCAAGAAATGCCGGAATATGTGAAAGTATTGATCAGGAGACTGCACCGCCATGGCTTTGTAAGGCGTTTGCATGGTCATCACTTAACCTGGAATCCTGTTGCTGAGCGGTATCGTTATCGATCTGGCACGCGCTTTTGGGGCGCAGGTGTGGTTTGTCGAAAGTTCTTTCGCACGGTTGATCGGCGACCTCGTCCATGATCGCTGCGATATCGTGATGTTCGCTATCGGCATCATCCTGAAGCGTGTCCTGCAACTGCGCTTCACCCGGTCGTATCTGGCGAACGATATTTACACCATTACTACCAAGAGCAATCACCGCAGCTTGACCTGTAACGCCTGTTTCCGGCTGAGTCGATCCGGAGAAATACGTCTGTGGATAAAAGCGGTGTGACCTGCCTGCCAGGTATTCAAGGGCTACTGCGGCCAATAGACTGATTACTGCCTGATGGCAAAGACTGACTCGGTGGCGGGTTCGCTCGGTTTGCTGCCGTTCGACTTCAGCTTTACTGCATGGCGGTGTCCAACCCTCAAGAGACGTTCAACCGCACGGCGGTTCAGCTGCTGCTTTTTGGGTGCAGCAGTCACTCAGGCAGATTTGCCACCGCGTGCTTGTCGGCCAATGCCGACACTCACCGATTCCACAAAGCTGTCGTTCGTGAATAACTGCTTCCACCGGCTGTGATTTTCGGCATCCGACCCTCAAGAGTCGTTCGGCCTTTGGCGTCATGGAGGGCAGGTTCCAGGTAGTGAGCCGCCGTTGAAAAATCGAGTTGGGTGCCTGGTTCTCCAGCCATCGGTCTTGCCGGCCATTCGCTTGGCAACTTGACGCGTTCGGCAATCTGTCTGATATCCATCGTGTGTAAGAAAGATCAAATATGATGGCGGATCAAACACGTTAACGAAAACCCGCACAACGCTATGAATGACCTCTGGCCCTGGCTGATCTTTGCTGGATTCATTTTTCTGGCCTGGCGCCTATCTATCGCCAAAAAAAATCTTTCAGAAAATCGGATGGCCCAGGGATTTGAGGTGTCTACATCGACACCTGCGGAAGACTCACAATCCCGCTATATCCGAAACGCTCTGTCCTATGCAAAAGACCAACATCAAGAGTTGGAAAAGAGACAACGGGAGCATGCTGCCTGGGAACGCAGTTACGGGCTGGCCCAAGTTCATGAACTCGATAAATTGGGTGGTGTGGAGTTCGAGGAATACTTGGCCGGCCTGTTTCGCAAGCAAGGCTACGTCGCTGAACTGACACCCAGCACGGGAGACTTTGGCGCTGACCTGGTTCTCCTAAAGGATGACAACCGCATCGCGGTGCAAGCCAAGCGCTATGCAGGCAGCGTTGGTGTCGCCGCCGTGCAGGAAGCGTTGTCGGGCTTGGCTTACTACCAGTGCAACGCCGCCTGGGTAGTCACCACCGGCACATTCACCCCCAATGCAATCGAACTGGCGAAAAAATCCAATGTCCGGCTGTATGGGCGGGATGAATTGGCACGGGTGATCGCTGGCATGTCTGAAATCAACCGGGATGCGTCGTGACTGAAAAATTACCCATTGCCGCCAAGGATCACGATGTCGTCGCTTTGGCAAGCTCTTCACGTAACTTGATAGGACGCGGGCTGACTTCGATACAGAGTCGGGTCTACACGCTGAGTATTGCAGATCGTGATGCTCTTTATCGCAAAGCGAGGGATACCTTTAATCGCATCACGGAAGACGACAACATCTGGAGCGCAAGAGCTTATTCGTCACCCGAAATGCTGGCGAAACTGAAAGCGGTATTCAAGACCTTTCAGCAACTCGCCGACTTGCAATACGGCAAGGCTTATTTCCCGCTTAGCGATATTTACTTAATCGGTTGCGTAGCCAAGAAAAAAATGGCTAGTCAAGGAATCCCAGACGACGAGGGGCGATCTGATTATTACAACCGATTGGCTTTCGATTGGTGCCTTGCCAATAAAGAAAGGAATGACCCCGAAATATGGAACGATCTTGGCGTCCTTTATCAAATTATTAAAGAAGACGACGATCAGGCATTCTTCTGTTTTTTACAGTCTGCAAAATTAGGTGATGGTGCTGGGATGTTCAGGCTCAGTAAGGCGCTTGAATCCGGGAAGGGCGTAGATCGAGATGAGGAAAAAAGCCTTTACTGGTTAGAGAAATCCGCGCAAAGAAATCATGTGGCGGCGCAGTTCAAAATAGGGAACATGTCTTTAGGTCGTTCTGGAGAACAAGAATTTGACCTCGAAATGGCTTTCAATTGGTCTTTACTGGCTGCCAATGCAGGACACGTGGGTGCACAACTTGATGTGGGTTTGATGTACGAGGCGGGGCGAGGGATTCCCCAAGACGATGCAAACGCTGTCTTCTGGTTGAAAGAGGCGGCTGAAAGTGGCAACCCTACCGCACAGTGGTTACTTGCAGGGATGTACGAATATGGCAGGGGCGTTATCCCTGATTTTGACGTGGCAACAGATTGGTATGAAAAAGCCGCAGATCAAGGTGATCAGCGTGCAATAAAAGACTTGGAAAGAATAGATGATCAGGGGTACTTGTATGACGACGACATGGCTACGTCGTGGAATCGCGAATCTGCGAAAAATGGCCACACCTGGGCAATGTTCAACCTCGGCGTGATGTATCTGGAAGGGAAACTTGTTGATCCCGATCGGGATCAGGCAATTGACTGGTTTCGGCAAGCTGCTGATCGGGGGCACATTGATGCGCAGGAACATCTTAAGCAACTCGGTATCGACTGGAAAACTAAATGATGCTCCCAGAAGAACAAGAGCTTGCCCGCCTGGAAAGCGATCAGGCCGAGTTGGAAGAGAGCGTCACCAATGCTGAATTGCAACTGGAGACCACGAAAGCCGACCTCGCTCGTTTCCAGCATCGCTATTACCAGACAGTGGGCCGTTTGTATGCCGAACTGGATGCCATAGAGTCACGAAATGCCGGCGAGGCGGCGGAGGCGTCACCGGAAGACCAGGATGCCCAAGAACAAGCCAAGGCAGCACAGGAAAAAGCTCGCAAATCGGCTGAAGAAGCCGGATTGATCGATAAAATGCCACCCCCGCCATCCGAGATTACGCCAGAACTGAAGCAGCTATTTCGCAAGGCGGCGATGCTGATGCACCCAGACCGCGCCACGACAGAACCGGAGCGGCTGCGTCGTAACGAACTGATGGCAAAGGTCAACCTCGCTTACAAAGCCGGCGATCAGACAGCTATTGAGAAGTTGATTGTCGAATTTGGCCAAGACCCAGAAGCCATCACTGGTGAAGACGTGGGTGCAAGGATGATCAAGGCCATCCGCCGAATTGCGCAGTTGCGCCGTCGCTTGGCTGAGATTCAGCCTGACTTGGAAGCCCTGATGCAAACCGAACTGTTCGATTTGATGCGCACCGTCACCGAGGCCGAGGCCATGGGCGGTGACCCATTGGGCGATTTGGCCATGGAACTGATGCGCCAGATTTCCGAGATGAAGATTGCTTTTGAAATGGGGCGTCAATCTAGGGTCGGATAGGCATTGCCGAAAATTCCCTCATGTTTCTCATGCATGGCTTTATTTGGCATGCATGAGCATGCAAATCACACTGAAATCAGCAGATTAATCTTCACTCGATTGATAAATGAATAACAGAAACTGATGAATCCTGAATACCCAGCACGATCTATTCTCCAAGCGCGCGAGATGTGGGAACTAAATACCGAGCCTGCTCCACGCAAGCGACGACAAGGAAAGCGCGACCTCATAGATGAATTCAGACAGTTTGGAAATGCAATCGCTATTCTCAAGTGGATCGACGTTTGCGAGATTTCAAAAATCGAAACACTACGCCCCCACGAGGGCGCTGCGACAGCTTTGCTAGCGTTTTTGATATTGCTAGCTGATCGAAATCAGATCACTTTGTTTGGGAACGCGACAGCCTACCACCCTGATGATCAAATTCCAGGTCTGGCCGTTCTCACACAGGAGCAATTAGAAAAATGGTACGAAAAGCATGGATTTCATCTCTACACCGGGAAAAATGGGGTTGTTGAGATTTGGTATCCAAAGAGACTTTTGCGATAAATAGCTGTTGAGTATCTCGACTAGGACTGCTTCTTGGAAAAAATCCGTTGGGACCGCGTTGTGTGAATTGGTTCTATGGCAGGTATCGAAGAACAGCAGACTTTCAGACGACTGCTTTATGCGAATGTTGTACGGCAGCAGTTGGCCGGCAGCGGCTCTTGGGAAGGGCTTCCGAAAAGCCGACGTTGGAGAAAATTCCGAGCATGTCCGCCAACGGCAGCAGTGGCCGACAAGCGGGAAAAGCTCTTCCGGCAGATCAGTAAGTACAGCAGTCGTTCAGATGGCGGCTTTGTGGAAACGGTGTGCGGTGGCTCCTGGCAGAGTCCCGACCCCCATTTGAATCATGTCCTACCCGATGGAACGACTGGTGGACTCAGTAAGCTGACGTTCAGCGCCTCGCCAATTCATGCCAGCCAATGACAACTGCCGCAGATTTACCGAAGTACAGATCGACGAAATCAGTGACAACGATTGAAACGCCGCTTTGGAGAGGCGACACAAAGCCGACTGCCGGCGCCCTGCGGCTAGCGTCAGACGCTCAACGCCAGATTACTAAGGAATCTGACCGCCGTTAACCGAACATGTCGGCGATGTGGCGTTGCAGGTTTCGGCCAGCCTTGGCGTGACTTTTTCGTCGACCGCTTGCGTGCCCTGCTGGCCGAGTTGGAAAAACGGGTGTGCGGCGCCACGCATTGACATGGCGTCGCCGCTGCGGTGCTATAGGTAAATTGACAAGGCGGATGTGATATAGAAGCGTTGCTTCAAAAACACGCGAAATCGGTGGGCGAGAACGCCTGACCAGGCTTTTACGCTTTTTTTACGCCACAGTTGTCCTTGTCGCCGTATCTATGAGGAGATTCGATCCGTGACCCCCGTTTCGACTGCCGCGCTCGATTTTCAACCGGGCAATACCCTGTTTTCCGCGCTGGTTTCTGCTACCCGTCGTTTCGGCCGCAATACGCCGGGCCAGTGGGAAGACCAGAAACCGGGCGCTTATTCCTATGGCGACCTGCTCAAGATGACCCTGGCGCTTGGGCGGCTGGCCTGCAAGGTTAGCGCGCCCGGCGAGCATGTCGGCGTGCTGATGCCGAATATGGCCGCCACCATGGGCTTGCTGATCGGCCTTTCCGCTTATGGTCGGGTGCCCTGCATGCTCAATTACACCGCCGGCAGCGAGGGCATGCTCGGCGCCTGCCAGACCGCGCGGGTGCGCACTGTGCTGACTTCCCGCGTATTTCTTGCCAAAGCCGAGTTGACCGAACAGGCGGAGGCGATGCACGGCGTGCGTCTGGTTTACCTGGAAGACTTGCGCAAGCAGTTCAGTCTGATCGACAAGGCCTGGTTGATGGGCTATGCCTTGTGGATGCCGCTGTCGGCTGTCCCCAAGGGCGATGCGGAAGCCCCGGCGGTGGTGATGTTCACTTCTGGTTCCGAGGGCAAGCCGAAAGGTGTGGTGCTGTCGCACCGGGCCTTGTTGGCCAATGTCGCACAGGCCATGCAGGTGTTTCCGTTCGGGCCGAACGATACCGTGTTCAACGCGCTGCCGATTTTCCACTCGCTGGGCCTGACCGCCGGTACCTTGATCGCACTGGTCAGCGGCGCGCGGCTGGTGATCTATACCAGCCCGCTGCACTTCAAGGCGATTCCCGCGCTGGTGCGCGAGAAACAGTGCAGCGTGATGTTCGGTACCGGCACTTTTCTGCATCACTATGCGCGCCATGCCGGGCCGGACGATTTCAAGAGCCTGAAAATCGTTGTCGCCGGCGCCGAGAAATTGGCCGATACCGTGCGCGACACCTGGCGCGAACGCTATTCGGTGGACATTCTGGAAGGTTATGGTGTCACCGAAACGGCGCCGGTCCTGGCGGTCAATCTGCCGCACGATAACCATCCCGGCACGGTCGGGCGCTTGATCCCCGGCATCGAGGCCCGCTTGCTGCCGGTGGAGGGCATCGACGGCGGCGGCGAACTGCATGTGCGCGGCCCGAATCTGATGTCCGGCTACTATCGTCATGAAGCGCCAGGTGTGCTTGAACCGCCGGCTTCCGCTGCCGGAGCCGGCTGGCACAACACCGGCGACGTGGTGTCGATCGACGCCGATGGTTATCTGACCATCCAGGGGCGCCTGAAGCGCTTCGCCAAGGTGGCCGGCGAGATGATTTCCCTGGAAGTGGTGGAGGCCATCGCCCGCACGGCTTCGCCGGAATGCATGCACGCCGCGACCTTCGTCTCCGATCCGGCGCGCGGCGAACTGATCGTGCTGTTCACCACCGATGCCCAATTGACGCGCGAGCAACTGCATGTCGCCGCGCGCGAACTGGGGTATCCGGAAATCGCCGTGCCGAAGCGCATCCGCGTGCTGGAAAACCTGCCCTTGCTGGGGACCGGCAAGGTTGATTACATGAAACTCAAGCGTGAGGCGAACGAGCCCTGACCGAACACCCGAAACTGGACTTGAAAGCCCCTTGGTCAGGCTAAATATAAGAAATCATTGATACAATTCGCCAACTTAACGTATTGGAGTCATGCCGTGCCGATCTACGCCTACAAATGCAACGAATGCGGTTTTGAACAGGATGTGATGCAGAAAATGAGCGATGCCGTGCTCACCGAATGTCCGTCGTGCGGCAAGTCGTCTTTTGCCAAGCAACTTTCCGCCGCTGGTTTCCAACTCAAGGGTTCCGGTTATTACGCCACCGATTTCAAGAACAGCGGTTCCAAGCCGGAAGCGCCGTCACCGGCCTGCGGCACCGGGGCATGTCCGGCCTGCGTGAGCTGAGCCCGAATCCCCGCTTTGCATCGGGCAAAACGTCTAGGCGTTTTGCCCGATTCGTTTGATGGTTTTCTTTGACCCTCTTGAACGCTATTTCATTACCGGCGTTTCCATGGGTATGGTGTCGCCGGTGATGATGCCGGAAATCGCCCATTACCCGGGCGATTGAATCTGATCTTCAGGACTATTTATGCGTACACATTACTGCGGCGCCGTCACCCTGGCGGACAACGGCAACCTCGTCAACCTGTGCGGCTGGGCGCATCGCCGGCGCGACCACGGCGGCGTAATCTTCATCGACCTGCGCGACCGCGAAGGCACGGTACAGGTGGTGATCGATCCGGACACCCCGGAAGCCTTCAGGCTGGCCGAGGAAACCCGCAGCGAATTCGTGCTGCGCGTGGTCGGCAAGGTGCGCGCCCGTCCGGCAGGCACCGAGAACCCGAATCTGCCTACCGGCATGATCGAGGTGTTGACGCAGTCACTGGAAATCCTGAATCCCAGTCTGACTCCGCCGTTCCAGCTCGACGACGACAACATCAACGAGAACATCCGTCTGCAATATCGTTACCTCGATCTGCGTCGCGAGCCGATGCAGAAGAACATGCGTCTGCGTTACCGCGTTTCCAAGCTGATGCGCGATTACCTCGACCAGCAAGGCTTCATCGAAATCGAAACGCCGATGTTGACCCGCAGCACACCTGAAGGCGCACGCGACTATCTGGTGCCGTCGCGGGTGCATGACGGCATGTTCTATGCGTTGCCGCAATCGCCGCAGTTGTTCAAGCAGTTGCTGATGGTTGCCGGCTATGACCGCTATTTCCAGCTCACCAAGTGCTTCCGCGACGAAGACCTGCGCGCCGACCGCCAGCCGGAGTTCACCCAGGTCGACCTGGAAACCTCGTTCATGGGCGAGGAGGAAATCATGCCCCTGGTTGAAGGCATGATCCGCGACATGTTCAAGAAGGCGCAGAACGTCGATCTGCCCAACCCGTTCCCGCGCATGACCTTCGCCGAAGCGATGGCCCGTTATGGTTCCGACAAGCCGGATATGCGGGTGACGCTGGAAATCAGCGAATGTACCGACGTGATGAAGGAGGTGGCGTTCAAGGTGTTCTCCGGCCCGGCCAACGATCCGAAAGGCCGCGTTGCCGCGCTGCGCGTGCCGGGCGGCGCGGCGTTGAGCCGCGGCGAGATCGACAGTTATACCGAGTTCGTCAAGATCTATGGCGCCAAGGGTCTGGCCTATATCAAGGTCAACGATGTCAGCCAGCTCAATGAAGCCGGTTTGCAATCACCCATCGTCAAGAACCTCAGCGAGGCCGCGTTGCAGGCGGTCATGCAGCGTACCGGCGCGCAGAATGGCGATATCGTGTTCTTCGGCGCCGACAAGGCGAAAGTGGTCAACGACGCGCTGGGTGCGCTGCGTTTGAAGATCGGCCACGAGAAAGGCCATGTCGATGGTCGCGCCTGGGCGCCGCTGTGGGTGGTCGATTTCCCGATGTTCGAATACAACGACGACGAAAACCGCTGGGATGCGCTGCATCACCCGTTCACCGCGCCAAAGGATGGCCACGAAGAGTATCTCGCCAGCGATCCGGGCAAGGCGCTGTCCAAAGCCTACGACATGGTGTTGAATGGCTGGGAAGTCGGCGGCGGCTCGGTGCGGATCCACAAGCAGGCCGTGCAGGAGAAAGTTTTTGCCGCGCTGAATATCGGCGAGACAGAGCGCCGCGAGAAATTCGGCTTCCTGCTCGACGCCCTGCAATACGGCGCGCCGCCGCACGGTGGCCTGGCCTTCGGTCTGGATCGCCTGGTGACGCTGATGACCGGCGCCGAATCAATCCGCGATGTCATCGCCTTCCCGAAAACCCAGCGCGCCTCCTGTCTGATGACCAGCGCGCCGAACGTGGTCGACGAGAAGCAGTTGCGCGAACTGCACATCCGTCTGCGCAATACGGCGGCAGTGGTTCCGGGCGCGTAAGGTACAACCACCCCGGCGCAGGCCGGGGTCCAGGGTTGATGCGCTCGCCGAACTGGATGCCGGCTTTCGCCGGCATGAAGCCAGGTTATCAGTCTTGCCCGACTTCGCCGCGCAACTCCGGTGTCAGGTGCGGTGTGATGGTCTGCAACAACTGCACGAAGACCTTCGGATTGCCGGCTACCACATTGCCGGATTGCAGGTAGTTTTCCTCGCCGGCGAAATCGCTGACCAGTCCGCCGGCTTCCTGCACCAGCAAACAACCGGCCGCGATATCCCAGGCATTCAGGCCGATTTCGAAAAAACCGTCGGTACGGCCGGCAGCCAGCCAGGCCAGATCGAGCGCGGCGGAACCCGGGCGGCGCAGGCCGGCGGTTTTCTGCACCAGATCCTTGAACATCGCGGTGTAGGCGTCGAGGTGGGTGAAATCGCGATACGGGAAACCGGTGCCGATCAGCGCACCCTGCAACTTGTCGCGCTTGGAAACGCGGATGCGTCGCTCGTTGAGGAAGGCGCCGCGGCCGCGCAGCGCGGTGTAGAGATCGTTGCGCACTGGGTCGAAGATGACCGCGACGGAAAGCTGCCCGCGATACACCAGCGCGATGGAAATGCAGTATTGCGGAAAGCCGTGCAGGAAGTTGGTGGTGCCGTCGAGCGGATCGATGATCCATTCGTATTCGGCTTCGCCCAGTGTGCCGGAAGCGCCCGACTCCTCGGCTAGAATCGCGTGATCGGGATAGGCGTCGAGCAGGGTCTGGATGATCGCCTGTTCGGCTTTCTGGTCGACTTCGGTGACGAAGTCGTTCTCGCCCTTGGAGTGAACGGTCAAACGGTCCACATCGTCGGACGCACGGTTGATGATGACGCCAGCGCGCCGGGCGGCCTTGACCGCAGTGTTGAGCATCGGGAGCATGATTTTCCAAAGAGCAATGATTTCGAATGGGAATTTTACCTTGAACCAGGCTTCTCTTCTGCATCAAGTCAGCATCGTCCTGGTGCAGACCAGCCATCCCGGCAATCTGGGCGCGGTGGCGCGGGCGATGAAAGTGATGGGCTTGTCCGATCTGGCGCTGGTCGAGCCGAAATGCGCCATCGACGATGAAGCCCGCGCGCGCGCGTCCGGCGCCGTCGATGTGCTGGAAAACGCGCGTATTTGCGGCAGTCTGGACGAGGCGTTGGCCGATAGCGTGCTGTCCGTCGCCTGCACTTCACGTCGGCGCGACTTGCCGCATCCGGCGTTCACGCCGCGCCAGGCCGCGCCGGAATTGCTGGCGACGGCGCAAACCGGGCCGGTGGCGGTGGTGTTCGGTTCGGAGACGTTCGGCTTGTCGAACGAACAACTGATGAAGTGCCGCTGGCTGCTCAACATACCGACCAATCCCGAGTACGCCTCGCTCAACCTCGGCGCGGCGGTTCAGGTGCTGGCCTACGAACTGCGCTGCACGCTGGAAGATGCAGTGCTGCCGCTGCCGCAATTCCAGCCCGCCTCGCATGCCGCCCAGGAAAGCCTGTTGACCGAGATGGAGAAAGTGCTGGTCGAGATTGATTTTCTCGACCCGGCCAACCCGAAACGCCTGATGCCGCGACTGCGACGATTCTTCGCCAAAGCCGGGTTGGAAAACGAGGAAGTCGCGATCTGGCGCGGCATTTTGAATGCGGCGCGGAAGCCGCGTTGAATCAAAGTAACGAGCGCCCTGGTGGTCCAAAAAATTGACCCGATTACTCGGGAATTGCATACTTCTCGCTCTTCATAATTCTCGAATATTCAAATGTTCGCCAGATTGCGGGAAGACATTCGCATTGTGTTCGACCGGGATCCGGCGGCGCGCACCTTTTTCGAGGTGCTGACCACCTATCCCGGCGTGCACGCCATCATCTGGCATCGCATGTCGCATCAGTTCTGGCGCGCCGGTTTCAAGTGGCTGGCCCGTTTGTCGAGCCATCTCGCGCGCTGGCTGACCGGTATCGAGATTCATCCGGGTGCGACCATCGGTCGTCGTGTGTTCATCGATCACGGCATGGGTGTGGTGATCGGCGAGACGGCGGAAATTGGCGACGATTGCACGCTGTATCACGGCGTCACGCTGGGCGGTACCTCATGGAACAAGGGCAAGCGGCATCCCACCTTGATGCCCGGCGTGATTGTCGGCGCCGGCGCCAAAATACTCGGACCCATTACGCTTGGTGCTGGCGCCAAGGTGGGCTCCAATGCGGTGGTGGTGAAGGATGTGCCGGATGGCGCCACGGCGATTGGTATTCCGGCGCGGATTCTCGATGCCGAAGTGGACAAGGCGCGCGAGGAAGTGGCGAAGAAGCTGGGCTTTTCGGCCTATGCGGTTTCCAGCGACATGAATGATCCGATGGTCAAGGCGATCCATGGCCTGATCGACCATTCCGCCAACACCGACCAGCGGCTGGCCTGGATCATGGCGGAACTGGCTAGGCTGGGCGGGGGCAAGGAGGAGGCCAAGGCGGATGATCATTTCGATCCCGCCTCGTTGAACAAGATGGTCGATTGACGAACTTGTGAATTGAATAGTTGACCAAATTGATCGGGATTAGTAGAGTGTCGCCATTCATCCATCAACAACGAGGCACATCATGCGGCTGACCACCAAAGGACGTTTTGCGGTAACGGCGATGATCGATCTGGGCATGCGCCATCAACGCGGGCCGGTTACCCTGGCCGGCATCAGCGAGCGGCAGCGGATTTCGCTTTCCTACCTTGAGCAATTGTTTGGCCGTTTGCGGCGGCAGGGCATTGTCGACAGCGTGCGTGGTCCTGGCGGCGGTTATACGCTGGCTCAGAGCATGCTCGATATCTCGGTAGCGGACATCATTCGCGCAGTGGACGAGCCGATCGATGCCACGCAATGCGGCGGTCTCGGCAATTGCCACGACGATCGCGAATGCATGACCCATGATTTGTGGATGAGCCTGAATTCTCGCATCTACGATTACCTGGATTCAGTGAATCTGGACGAACTGGTGACCACTCAACTGGCCAAGCAGGCCGAAGAGGCTGCGCATGGCCCGGCGCATGGCCACAAGCACGATACACGGCGTGTAGTGGGTTCAGCCGAAATCACGCCCGGCCTGATGCACAAGTCCGGCCAAGCACACAAAACAGTCGTTAACGGTTGATGGAGCATACAAAGATGGTCAAGACCCCCATTTACCTCGATTACTCGGCGACCACGCCGGTCGATCCGCGTGTCGCGGCGAAGATGATTCCCTATCTGACCGAGATGTTCGGCAATCCGGCTTCGCGTTCGCATGTGTTCGGCTGGGACGCCGACAAGGCGGTGGAAGAGGCGCGGGCGCATGTCGCGGCGCTGGTCAATGCCGATCCGAAGGAAATCGTCTGGACTTCGGGCGCCACCGAATCGAACAACCTCGCCATCAAGGGCGCGGCGCATTTCTATCATGGCAAGGGCAAGCACCTGATCACGGTGAAAACCGAGCACAAGGCGGTGCTGGATACCTGTCGCGAGCTGGAGCGCGAAGGCTACGAAGTGACCTATCTCGGCGTGCAGCCGAATGGTCTGATCGACATGGAAGAATTGAAGGCGGCGATCCGTCCGGACACCATCCTGGTTTCGGTGATGTATGTGAACAACGAAATCGGCGTCATCCAGGACATTCCCGCCATCGGCGAACTGTGCCGTTCGAAGGGCATCCTGTTCCACGTCGATGCAGCGCAAGCCACCGGCAAGGTGGAAATCGATCTGGGCAAACTCAAGGTCGATCTGATGTCGTTCTCGGCACACAAGACTTATGGTCCGAAAGGCGTCGGCGCCCTGTATGTGCGGCGTAAACCGCGCGTGCGCCTGGAAGCGCAGATGCATGGCGGCGGCCACGAACGCGGCATGCGTTCCGGCACGCTGGCGACGCATCAGATCGTCGGCATGGGCGAAGCCTTCCGCATCGCCCGGCTGGAGATGGGCGCCGAAACCGAGCGTATCCGCAGCCTGCGCGACAAGCTCTATCGCGGCTTCCTGGACATGGAAGAAGTGCATCTGAATGGCGATTTCGAGCGTCGCATCGCCGGCAACCTGAACATCAGCTTCAACTTCGTCGAAGGCGAGAGCCTGATCATGGCGATCAAGGATCTGGCTGTTTCCTCCGGTTCGGCCTGTACCTCGGCCAGCCTGGAGCCGTCCTACGTGCTGAAGGCGCTGGGACGCAACGACGAACTGGCGCACAGCTCGATCCGCTTCACCATTGGTCGTTTCACCACCGATGAAGAGATCGACTACACGATCAAGCTGTTGCACGAAAAGATTGGCAAATTGCGTGAAATGTCACCGCTTTGGGAAATGTTCAAGGACGGTATCGATTTGAATACGGTGCAGTGGGCCGCACATTGATTCTGGAGAAACGTGAAATGTGACTTGCCGCTTCGCGGCTGCGGTGAAACGTGAAATCGCCGCATTCACTTTTCACTGGCGGCTCAGCCGCATCACCTTTCACGAGCGACGTAAGGAGCAGGAAAATGGCATACAGCGAACAGGTTCTGGATCACTACGAAAACCCGCGCAACGTTGGCGCATTCGGCAAGGATGACGCCGGCGTCGGTACCGGCATGGTTGGCGCGCCGGCCTGCGGCGACGTGATGAAGCTGCAAATCCGGGTCAACGAGCAGGGCATCATTGAGGACGCCAAGTTCAAGACCTACGGCTGCGGTTCCGCGATTGCGTCGTCGTCTCTGGTCACCGAATGGGTCAAGGGCAAGACGCTGGACGAGGCGATGAATCTGAAGAACACCCAGATCGCCGAAGAACTCGCTCTGCCGCCGGTGAAGATTCACTGCTCGATCCTGGCGGAAGACGCGATCAAGGCGGCGGTCGCCGACTACAAGCAAAAACATGGCAACACGGCCGGCAGCAGCGAGTACACCGCCTGCAACCCGCCGGTTACCGCCTGAGCGACAGGGAGCCCATCATGACGACAGTTGCCACCGGCGTTACCCTTTCAGAACGTGCCGCGACGCACATCAAGAACTTTCTCGCCAAGCGCGGCGGTGGCGTCGGCCTGAAGCTCGGCGTGCGCACTTCCGGCTGTTCCGGCATGGCCTACAAGCTGGAGTTCGCCGATGTCGCCGACCCGGAAGACCTGACCTTCGAATGTCATGGTGTGACGGTGTTCATCGATCCGAAGAGCCTGAGCTATCTCGAGGGCACCGAACTCGATTTCGTGCGTGAAGGCTTGAACGAAGGCTTCAAGTTCAATAACCCGAACGTCAAATCCGAATGCGGCTGCGGCGAGTCGTTCAACGTTTGAGGGTTGTGAAATGTGAAACGTGAAATGTGAGGGTGTTTCACTTTCACGTTTCACCCTTCACGTTTCACCCAACGCATGATGTCCCTCGACTTCTCCAAGAACAACTTCGAATTGTTCGGCCTGCCGATGACTTATGCCATCGACGCAGACCGGCTTGATCAAGCTTATCGCGGCATTCAGTCGGAAATTCACCCGGATAAATTCGCCGATGCCGGCGATGCCGAACAACGCCTTTCGATGCAGTGGAGCACGCGCATCAACGAGGCTTACCAGACGTTGCGCAAACCCTTCGAGCGTGCCCGCTATCTGCTGAAATTGCATGGCGTCGACGCGATGGATGCGAAGAACACCTCGATGCCGGCAGACTTTCTGATGCAACAGATGGAATGGCGGGAGGCGTTGATGGATGCCGTCGAAAATCGTGACATGGCGGCATTGCAAGGCTTGGAAAAAGAGCTGAAATTGCATGCTCAGGGTCTCCACAGTCAACTCGCCAGCCTGCTTGATGAACAGCAGGATTTCGCTGCCGCAGGCAACGTGCTGCGGAAAGTGCGATTCATGGACAAATTGCTGGAAGAGATCGACGTCGCTTACGAGGACATCGAATAGTTCCTGAATCTTGTCTTCCCTGTTCAGCTGCAAGAATTTTGTAATAACACCGTTTACCGCTTAATTAATGGCCTTACTTCAAATCTCCGAGCCCGGTCTTTCCACCGCGCCGCACCAACATCGACTCGCCGTCGGCATTGACCTGGGCACCACCAATTCCCTGGTCGCCACCGTGCGCAATGGCGTATCGGTCGTGCTTAATGATGCGAGAGGTCACGGCCTGCTGCCTTCCGTGGTGCGCTATATCGGCGATGGTTCGACTTCGGTCGGCTATGACGCGCAGGCTCAGGCGGCACAGGATCCGCACAACACCATCACTTCGGTGAAGCGGTTCATGGGACGCGGTATCAAGGACATCCCCGATATTTCAACGCTGCCGTATCAGTTCATCGATGCGCCCGGCATGCTGCAGCTGAAGACGGTGGCCGGCGTCAAAAGCCCGGTCGAAGTCTCCGCCGAAATCCTCAAGGTATTGAAAGCCCGCGCTGAAGCCTCTCTGGGCGGCGATCTGGTTGGCGCGGTGATTACCGTGCCGGCCTATTTTGACGACGCGCAGCGCCAGGCCACCAAGGACGCGGCTAAAGTCGCCGGCCTGAATGTGCTGCGCCTGCTCAACGAACCCACTGCCGCCGCCATTGCCTACGGCCTCGATAATGCTGCTGAAGGGATTTACGCGGTGTACGACCTGGGCGGCGGCACGTTCGATATTTCCATCCTGAAGCTGACCAAGGGTGTGTTCGAGGTGCTCGCCACCAATGGCGACTCGGCCCTGGGCGGCGACGATTTTGATCGTCGAGTGTATTGCTGGATGCTGGAGCAAGCCGGCCTGCATACCCTCAGCGATCACGATAAAACCCTGCTCATGGCGCGCGCCCGCGATGCCAAGGAGATGCTTTCCGAGCACCCGCAGACGCAAATCACTGCTGTCTTGACCAGCGGTGAGGTGATCGACCTCTCGCTGACGGAACAGGCGTTCAATGAAATGACCGATAGCCTGGTCAGGAAAACCCTGGCGCCGACGCGCAAGGCGTTGCGCGATGCCGGCCTGCAGGCAAGCGACGTCAAAGGCGTCGTGATGGTCGGCGGTTCAACCCGCATGCCGCGCATCCAGGCCGCGATTGGCGAATTTTTTGGTCAGATGCCGTTGACCAATCTGGATCCGGACAAGGTGGTCGCCCTCGGCGCGGCGGTGCAGGCCAATGTGCTGGCCGGCAACAAGGCGGGCGACGAATGGTTGCTGCTCGATGTGGTGCCGCTGTCGCTGGGTCTGGAAACCATGGGCGGCCTGACCGAGAAGATCATCCCGCGCAATGCCACGATTCCCACCGCGCGGGCGCAGGAGTTCACCACCTTCAAGGATGGCCAGACCGCGATGAGCATCCATGTCGTGCAGGGCGAACGTGAGCTGGTCGCCGATTGCCGCAGCCTGGCGCGCTTCGAGTTGCGCGGCATCCCGGCGATGGTGGCCGGCGCCGCCCGGATCCGCGTCACCTTCCAGGTCGATGCCGATGGCCTGCTGTCGGTCACGGCGCGGGAAACGGGTACCGGCATCGAGGCGTATATCGCGGTGAAGCCATCCTACGGTCTGAGCGATGACCAGGTCGCCGGCATGCTGCGCGACTCCTACGCCCACGCGCAGGGCGATATGGCAGCGCGCAACCTGGCCGAAGCGCGCGTTGATGGTCAGCGTCTGGTCGAGGCGGCCGAGGCGGCGCTGGCCGAAAACGGCGCCTTGTTGTTGAATGCCGATGAATTCAGCGCTATTGAAAAGCGCATTGCCGACCTCAAACTGGCTATGCAGGGTTCCGATCTGGTCGCCGTCAAGCGCGCCACCGAAGTCTTGAACAAGGGTACCGTCGAATTCGCCGCGCGGCGCATGGACCAGAGTGTGAAGAAGGCCCTGACGGGTCACAAACTGGACGAACTGGAGTTTTGAATGAGCTTGTTTGAACCTGAATTCATCGCCTCGTTGCAGGCGCGCCTTGACCGGCACCCGATCTACGCCGCTGTCGAAAGCGTCGACGATCTGCGCGTTTTCATGCAGCACCATGTGCATTCGGTGTGGGACTTCATGTCGCTGATCAAGTACCTGCAACACACCGTCGCGCCGGCGCGCTGGCCTTGGACGCCAGGCGCCGACGCCACCGTGCAGCGCTTCATCAACGAGCTGGTGCTGGAAGAAGAGACGGATGAAGCCGGCCCCGATGCGCCGGGCGAATTTTCCAGTCATTTCTCGCTGTATCTCGGCGCCATGCGCGAGATCGGCGCCGATGCCGACAAGCCGGCACGTTACGTCGACATCGCCGGTCGCCAGGGTATCGCCGCCGCGCTGGCCTCCGGTCTGGCGCCGGCGCCATCGGCCGAATTCAATCGCGTCACCTTCGGCTACATCGACGCCGATCAGCCGCATACCGTCGCCGCCGCGCTGGCACTGGGGCGCGAGCACATCATCCCGGCGATGTTCCGGGCCTTCCTGAACCGCATGGCGGTGACCGAAGCCCAGGCGCCGGTATTTCACTATTATCTGAAGCGCCATATCCATCTCGACGAGGATTTCCATGCGCCGCTTTCGTTGCGCTTGTTGGCCGCGCTGTGCGACGACGATCCGGTGAAGATCGCCGAAGCGCGCGCCGCTGCGATCCATGCCGTCGAAGCGCGTGTCGCCTTCTGGGACGGCGTGCTCGCGGCGCTGCCTTCACAACAAAAAGCCCGTCAGGAAGTCGCATGCCTCAATTGATCGTGTTGCCGCATGTCGAACTGTGTCCCGATGGCGCGGTCATCGAGGCGCAAAAGGGCGTTTCGATCTGCGATACCTTGCTCGACAACGGTATCGACATCGAACATTCCTGCGAGAAATCCTGCGCCTGCACCACCTGTCACATCGTCGTGCGCGAGGGTTACGAGACGCTGTCGGAGGCGACCGAAATCGAGGACGATCTGCTCGACAAGGCCTGGGGACTGGAGCCTACTTCGCGCTTGTCCTGCCAGGCGTTGATCGGCAAGGATGATCTTGTCATCGAAATTCCAAAATACACGATCAACATGGTCAAGGAAGGCCACTGAAACTGCAGTTCGGCGGCGCTGAAGGACAGGCTGCCGACGAGTGCAAGGAGCTACTCATGAAATGGACTGATACGCTGGACGTGGCGATTGCGCTGGCCGAACATCATCCCGATGTCGACCCGCGCAACATCCGCTTTACCGATCTGCATCGTTGGGTGATGGCGCTGCCCGAGTTTGCCGATGACCCCAACCGCTCCGGCGAAAAAATTCTGGAAGCCATTCAAATGGCCTGGATCGAGGAAATGGATTGACCCCGGCTCTTGTCTATCATTTGATCGGCGGCGTGTTGCTAGCCCTCGCGCTGCCGGTGTCTGCGTCCCCCGAGAAGCTCGGTTTCAAGGGCGTCGACCTTGGTTCGAATCTGTCGCTCATCACCAGCAATCCAAAGTACGAATGTCATGTGGTGTCGACGCCGATCGCCGACAAGGTGTGCAACCTGCGCGCCAAGGAAAAAGAAACCATCGCCGGTGCGCCGGTCGATTCGGTGTTCTATTTCTATGACCAGAACGGATTGACCGGCATCGTGCTGAATCTTCCGGAGAGCCACTTTCAGACGGTGGTCACCGCGCTCAGCGAGAAATACGGCGCCGCGCAGCTCAAGACCGAAGTTGTCAAGAGCCTGAAAGGCGCGGCATTCGAAAACCGCACCTATCGCTGGACGCATCCGGATGGTTCGCTGCAAGCGCAGCGCTATGCCGGACGCCTCGACAAGTCATTGATACGCTTCACCGATGACAGCGCCGCGCAACGGTTGCAGCAGCGCCGCGCATTGCTGGCGAAGGATCCGCGCAAGGATCTGTAATCTTGCCGGGTGGGCGGTGCGACTCAACACCCCGTTTTAGCCGATACTGGCATGGCTCAATAGATATTGAATGCCATGCTGGTTCGCCTCCATTACCCGAGTTCCTTCCTTAAATTCACCCTGCTGGGCTTTGTTGTCGCGGCGATCCCGATACTTGCCGGCCTGTTTTACAGCGTGGTATCGCTGGATCGCCTGGTTGGATACAGCCAACGCGCGGTGTATCAAAGCGCGCAGGCGGTCAACGGCAGCCGTGATCTGCTGGAACACGCGATCGCCATGGAACGGGGCGCGCGCCAGTTCGCCATTCTTGGCGATGATGCCTTGCGCCTGGCCTATCTGAATGCCCGCGGGCGGTTCATCGAGACCAGCGACTTGCTCGACGCGCTGAATTGGCAAACGCCGCAACGCAAGCTGCTGCGCGATCTGATTGATCAGGAAGCCGCCTTGCATGCCCGGTTGGTGCGGGAAAAAATGACGGAAAAGGCGATGCAGCGCAATACCCTGGCGTTTGTCGCCCTGGTCGGCCTGGCGCGGCAAATCGCCGATCATGGTCACCAGTTGGTGGACCAGGAGATTGCTGCCTTGCAGGCCCGGGTCGAAACGGCGCGCAGTCGGGTGAACTGGATGCTGCTTGGCTTGATTCCCCTGGCCATCCTGCTGGCGATCGGGGTGCCGTTGCTGATCGTCAAACCGGTGCGCCAGCTCGATGCGGCGATCCAGCGGTTGCGGGCCGGAGACTTCAGCAGGCCGATCAGCGTGCGCGGCCCCAGCGATCTGGAATACCTGGCCGAACGTCTAGACTGGATGCGGCAAGGCATGCTGGATGCGGAGTCCGATAAAAGCCGGTTCCTGCGGCATCTGTCGCATGAATTGAAAACGCCGTTGACCGCCGTGCGGGAAGGCGCGGAATTGCTCTGGGATGGCAGCCTCGGCGGATTGTCCGAGGCGCAGCGGGATGTGGTCGCCATCCTCCGCACCAATAGTTTGCGGCTGCAGAAGCTGATCGAGGACCTGCTGGCCTACCGCGCGCTGATCTCCGCCGCGCCTCCGGTCGAACTCGGCCATGTCACCGCCGGCAGGGTGCTGGATCGGGTTTTGAGCGATCAGCGTGTCACCCTGCTGGCGAAGGGTATCCGCGTCGAGATCGAAGGCGGCTCGGTCGAATTGCTCAGCGACCCGGAAAGATTGCGCGTGATCATGGATAATCTGATCTCGAATGCAATCAAGTTCTCGCCGCCTGGCAGTTTTATACGACTGAAAGTCAGTACCGACCAGACGGCGACCACGTTCGAGGTGAGCGATCAGGGCCCCGGCGTTGCTGCGGCGCAAAGCGCCCGCGTGTTCGATGCCTTCTACCAGGGCGAACCGCCGGCTGCTGCCTCCGTGCAGGGCACCGGGCTGGGTTTGTCGATTGCACGCGAGCATGTTCTGGCGCTTGGCGGAACAATCGATATCGATGAAAACTATCAGGGCGGTGCTTGCTTTCGGGTGATTCTGCCCAGCGAGAACCAGGCGAGGACATAGACCGATGAAGAACAAACCGCGCTGGCCCGGCAGTATCGGGGGGCTGCTTGTCGCGCTGTTGTCCGGGTGCGCGAGCCATTCGTCGATACTGCCGTCTCCGCAAGCGACCCAGCCCCCGTCGGTGATGCAGTTTCCCTTGTCGAGTCCCGCCGACGATGTCGTGGAGCTGCTGGGCCGCTTCGGCGCTGCGTCGCCGGCCGAACTGGTCCGGGAATACGAAGCCCTGGCGGCGATCACCGAGCCGAACCGCGGTGGCGCCAGTCAGTTGCGTCTGGCACTGCTGTTGTCGCAGCCTGGCTTGCCGTTCCGCGATGATGCCGCCGCGTTACGCGTATGGCTGGAATGGGAACGCCGTCAGCCGGCCGCCGACCCGGCGCTCAAATCGTTTGTCCGCTGGCAGAAAGGCATGTTGACGGATCGAATTCGTCTGGCTGCCGCTCTGGATGAAAGCAGCGCCAGATTGCGCGAGGAAAAGAAACGCGCCGATGTCTGCAATGACAAGCTCGAAGCCATCAAGCAAATGGAGAAAAGTCTGATTGAACGCGATAAACGCTGATCCCGTCGGCACGCAGCAGCTCACGCTCGGACAGCCACTCGCCGGTGTGCGCCGGGTTCTGGCGGTGGATGACGATGCCGATCTGTTGCGCCTGTTGTCGATCCGCCTGAGCGCCGCCGGATATGCGGTCACCACCGCGGCCAGCGCCGAACAGGCGCTGGATTGTCTGGCCCTGGCGCGCCCCGAGGTCGTGGTCAGCGATCTGCGCATGGCCGGCATGGATGGCATGGCGCTGTTTGCCCGTATCCGCACGAACTGGCCCGGTCTGCCGGTGATCATCCTGACCGCTCACGGCAGCATACCCGATGCTGTCGAGGCGACGCGCGACGGTGTATTCGGCTATCTGACCAAACCGTTCGACGGCCACGCCCTGCTCGCTGAGATTGAACGCGCCATGCGGCTGAGTCCGCATTTGCACGAAGCCGGCGATGCCGACCGGAAAGACTGGCGCGGCGCCATCATCTACCGCAGTCCGGCCATGGAAGAACTGTTGCGCAAGACCGCGCTGGTGGCGAACGGCGATGCCAGCATCCTGATCCAGGGCGACAGCGGCACCGGCAAGGAATTGCTGGCGCACGCCGTGCATCGGGCCAGTCCGCGGCGGGATGCGCCGTTCATCGCAGTGAACTGTGCGGCGATACCCGAACCCTTGCTGGAGTCGGAACTGTTCGGCCATGTCAAAGGCGCTTTTACCGGCGCCAGCCGTGATCGGGTCGGGCTGATCCAATCCGCCGCTGGCGGCACCCTGTTCCTCGATGAAATCGGCGACATGCCGCTGGCGCTGCAAGCCAAACTGCTGCGTGTGCTGCAGGAGCGGCGAGTGAGACCGATCGGCTCGGAGCAGGCGGTGAGTGTCGATTTGCGGCTGGTATCGGCGACGCACCGGGATCTCTTGCAAGCAGTGGCCAAAGGCGAGTTTCGCGAAGACCTGTTCTATCGATTGAACGTGGTTTGTCTGCGTTTGCCATCACTCGCCGAACGACGCGAGGACATTCCTTTGCTGGCCAATCATGGTTTGGCGCGTCTGGCCGACAAATACGGCAAGTCGATCCGCGGCTTCGCGCCGGAGGCGATGGAACTGCTGTTGCGGGCGCCCTGGCCGGGTAATGTGCGGCAATTGCTCAACGTGGTGGAACAAAGCGTTGCGCTGTGCGGCACCGCGCTGGTGCCGGCTTCCCTGGTGGCCGATGCGATGCAGCATACCCAGACCCAGGCCCCGCCGCTGGAGGAAGCGCGGCGGCGTTTCGAGCGTGAGTATCTGATCGATCTGCTGCGCGCGGCGGAAGGCAATGTCAGTCAGGCTGCCAGATTGGCGGGGCGCAACCGCACCGAGTTCTATCGCTTGATGCAACGGCATCAACTGTCGCCGAATCAATTCAAGTCCTGAACAGCCGCCGTCGTAGCCCGCTTTCAGCGGGTGATGGTTTGCACGCCTTCCTGGGTGCCCATCAGGCAGACATCGGCGCCGCGTCGCGCGAACAGTCCCACCGTCACCACGCCGACAATCTGGTTGATTTCGGTTTCCATCGCCACCGGGTCGAGGATGTTCATGCCATGCACATCCAGAATCACGTTGCCGTTGTCGGTGGTGAAGCCGGAGCGCAGTACCGGGTTGCCGCCCATCTTGACCAACTGCCGGGCGACATAGGAGCGTGCCATCGGGATCACTTCCACCGGCAGCGGGAACTTGCCCATGACATCCACCAGCTTGCTCTGGTCGATGATGCAGACGAATTTCTTGGCGCAGGCGGCGACGATTTTCTCGCGCGTCAGGGCGCCGCCACCGCCCTTGATCATCGCCATGTGGCGGGTGATTTCATCGGCACCGTCAACGTAGACTTCCATCTCGCCGGCTTCATTCAGGTCGATCACGCGGATGCCGACTTTTTTCAGTCGTTCGGCGGTGGCGACCGACGAGGCGACAGCGGCGTCGATGCGGCCTTTGATGTCGGCCAGCGCATCGATGAAGAAATTGGCGGTCGATCCTGTACCGACGCCGATGATGCCGGCTGGCACATATTCGATGGCGGCGCGCGCGGTGGCTTGTTTCATTTCGTCTTGGGTCTTCATGAAGCGTCTCTCTTTTGTCGTTTGCGGTTTGAAGTTGGCTCGATAGGCCCGAGAATAACGAGCTTTCCCGGCCCTATCAAACACCATGTGCAAGTACCCCTTATTCGAACGGCAGGCAACATGATCGATTATCTGGAACGCATCCTTCTGGCGCGGGTGTATGACGTGGCGATCGAGTCGCCGCTCGATACCGCGACCAATCTGACTCGTCGCCTTGGCAATAACGTCCTGCTCAAGCGGGAAGACATGCAACCGGTGTTTTCCTTCAAGCTGCGCGGCGCCTACAACAAGATGTCCGGTCTGAGCCGCGCCCAGCTGAAGCGCGGTGTGGTGGCGGCCAGCGCCGGCAACCATGCGCAAGGGGTGGCTCTGGCGGCGCAGGTTCTGGGCTGCGAGGCGACCATCGTGATGCCGGAGACGACGCCCGGAATCAAGGTCGATGCGGTTTCCAAGCGCGGCGCCACGGTGGTTTTGCATGGCGACTCCTATGACGATGCCTACCAGCGCGGCATGGAGATCGCCAAGGCGGAAAAGAAGGTATTCGTGCATCCCTATGATGATCCGGATGTGATTGCCGGCCAGGGCACCATCGGCATGGAGCTGCTGCGCCAGGCGCGGACGCCGATCGATGCGATCTTCGTGCCGGTCGGTGGCGGCGGCCTGATCGCCGGCATCGGCGCGTACATCAAACGCCTGCGGCCGGAGATCAGGATCATCGGCGTCGAGCCGGAAGATGCCGATGCGATGGCGCGCAGCCTGTGCAAGAAAGAGCGCATCACCCTGGCGCAGGTCGGCATATTCGCCGATGGTGTGGCGGTGAAACGGGTCGGCGAAGAGACCTTCCGCCTCTGTCAGTTGTATGTCGATGAAATCATCCGGGTCAGCAACGACGCGATCTGCGCGGCGATCAAGGATGTTTTCGAGGATACCCGTTCGATACTGGAACCGGCCGGCGCGCTGGGGGTGGCCGGCGCCAAGGTGTGGGCCGAGCGGGAGAAAACCAGGGGCAAGACGCTGGTCGCCATCGCCAGCGGCGCCAACATGAATTTCGATCGCCTGGAATTCGTCGCCGAACGCGCCGAACTGGGGGAGAAGCGCGAAGCCGTTCTGGCGGTGTCGATTCCCGAAAAACCCGGCAGCTTCAAGAAATTCTGCGCCTTGCTGGGGGCGCGCGCGATCACCGAGTTCAATTACCGTTTCGCCGATCCCAAGATGGCGCACATCTTCGTCGGCGTGCAGGTGTCACATCGCGCCGAAGTCGACAAACTGCTGGCGTCGTTGATCAGGCATGACCTGCCGGTGCTGGACCTGTCGGACAACGAAATGGCCAAGCTGCACATCCGCCATATCGTCGGCGGTCGTGCTCCGCAGGCGGAGAACGAGGTGTTGTATCGCTTCGAGTTTCCCGAACGTCCCGGCGCGTTGATGAACTTCCTCAACAGCATGAGCCATGCCTGGAACATCAGCCTGTTCCACTACCGCAATCACGGTGCCGACTACGGCCGGGTGCTGGCGGGGATACAGGTTGCGCCGGAGCAGAAGGAAGAATTTCAGGCGTTTCTTGATGGACTGGGCTATCGCTACTGGAACGAATCGCGCAATCCGGCCTACAGCCTGTTTCTCAAGTGAGGCATGTCGTTCCGCCTGGTGGGTTGCCAGGCGGAACGGTTTGCCGCAGCTTCAGCAGCCATCAATGTAATTTGGCGGCCAAGAATTTTTGCACCAGGCAGGGGTCGCAATAAAGCGCCAGAAATTGATCGGCTTGTTCGGGCGGCAGAACCGATGCCATGGTGGTGATCATCTCCGCATAGGTGCCGTCGCCGCTGGCCTTGCACGGCGCGACATTCAGGACATCCAGCAATTCCAGGCTGGCGGTTTCCGTTGCGGACTGGGAGTTGTCGGTTGCGCCGGCGCCAAGACTGAGCGCAAGCAGGATGCTACCAAGCAAAATTTTCGAGGGGGTCATGGCTTTGTTCCTATGAAGTTGAAATAAAATATTAGAAAAATCTAATATTCAAGATCATATGGTACAAACAGCCTAAGTAAAAACCCTTTTATTGATGCAACGAAAACTTGATCCCGGATGTTGCGTCGCATGCACGGATCGAGACGAAATCAGGACCGGAGGGGGAATTCCTTACGCGGTGTTCGGTCACGCTCCGCCGCGATTGTGCGGCATCAGTGCAACTTCTCGGGGCTGCCGCAACACTTCTTGAACTTTCTGCCGCTACCGCACGAACACAGGTCGTTGCGGCCGACTTTGGCGCTGTCCCGGCGATAGGTGGAAGCGGCTTTGCGATGCGGCAGCCAGTAATCGCGGATGCCGATGACGCAGGGGCTGATGGCATCGGCGAATTCCTGGAGACGTGCCTTCAGCTCGGGTTTTTCCTGGAGTTGCGCCCATCCTTCCTCGGTACCGAAGAGCAGCATCGGAGTCAGCAGTCCGCCGCCTGCTGCCTCGGGTTCCTCGGCGATCAAGGGCTGCCAACCCTCCGGATCGAGCTGTATCGCCAGGATGAAACCCAGACACCAGTCGTCAAGGATGGGCAGAGATTGGCCGTCCTGCTTATCCACATACAACAGGGGTTCAAAATCGTCGATGCCTTCCTGCAGGTCGTGTACCCGGTCGTTGTACATGCGCATGACCAGGCTGACGATATGCTGCATCTGCGCGGGCGTTTCCCAGTTCACCGGCTGGTCATCGGTCTCGCCCCAGATGACCGGTAGCCACTGGTTGGGCAGCAGCGTTTCGGGGCCGATGATCAGGCCGGTGAGAAAGCCGTCGAGCATGGCGATGTCCATGCATTCATCGGGCATGTTGTCGATCAGCAGTAACTGTTCTAGTTCGTTGAGTTCTTCTTCAGATAGCGGCAGGTCAGGATGCATGGCGCGGTACGGTCGATTCGAAAAGATCGTCGCAGTGTCACCGGGCCGGCGTTTGCAGGCAAGCCCAATGGTGCTATCCAAGCCAGCCGGCAATGCCGGGCTTGAAGACCCGGACGCCGGTCGATGGCTGTCGTCTTACTTCATCGCTGCGTCATAACGCCGGGTGACTTCGTTCCAGTTCACCACGTTCCACCAATTGGTGGCGTATTCCCCGCGCTTGTTCTGGTATTTGAGATAGTAGGCGTGCTCCCAGACATCCAGACCGAGTATGGGCGTACCGCGTTGCACATCCGGCAGGTCCATCAGCGGATTGTCCTGATTCGGGGTGGAGGTAATGGCGAGTTTCTTCTCCGGAGTCACGATCAGCCAGGCCCAGCCCGAGCCGAAGCGGCCGAGAGCAGCCTGATCGAAGCGCTTCTTCATGTCGTCGAGCGAGCCGAAAGTCTGGCCGATATCCGCCGCCAACGCGGCGCCGGGTGCGCCGCGTTGCCCGGCGGGGGCCATCAGTTGCCAGAACAGGTCATGGTTGTAGTGGCCACCGCCGTTGTTGCGCACAGCGCTGTTGAAGCGGGAAATCTGGCCCTGGATCGCCTCCAGCGACAGGTTCGTCAATTCCGGGTTGGTCTTGATCTGGGCGTTTAGGTTGTTGACGTAGGCGTTGTGATGCCGGCCATGATGGATTTCCATGGTGGTCTTGTCGATGTGCGGTTCCAGCGCGTCGGCCGGGTAGGGCAGCGGCGCCAGGCTGAATTGCGCGACGGCCAGTCCGGGCAGACAGGTGGCGAACAGTGCGATCAGCAGGTGGCTGAGGCGTGGGTTGAAAGGAAATGGCATGGACGTTGGCATGGAGAGCTCCTGTGTGTAGTGTTTGTTAGGGTGCTTGCACGCTGTAGCGTGGAAGCTCGCGCATTCTGGCATTGACGGGTCGAATTGCGGCTGCGGAAGTTGATTCGGGTCAAATGCCGCATGGATTTGCTTGAACACGGGGCAGCGGCAGCGAGCAACTACGCTGATCCTTCGCATTGGCGGAACGGCGACCAGGATGAAAAAAGCGGGGATAACCCCGCTTTCGAGTGCTCGCTCCCGGACGTTTTCAGCGACCGGGAGTGGATGAATCCATGTTTACCTGGCCGGGGCGGGCATGGCCGGCATGGATTGCAGCAGTTTCAGCAGGATGGCCGGGTCGATGGCGGGCATCGCGGTCGGCATGGTCATCATCTGACCCATGCCGCCATAGCTGCGCGGATCGGCGGCTGCGCCGGCCCAGTTCATGTACATGTTGGGGTTCATCGGCGCCATCATGGTGTTGACCGCAGCCGGGTTCATCGGCGCTTGCAGCCAGTTGCCGTACATGGCCGGGTTGAGCATCTGCGTGGCGGGCGCCCACATCTGCGGATTGACCGGCGCCTGCATCCAGTTGCCGTACATCTGCGGGTTGGCGGCCATGCCGGCCATGGCGCCCAGAGTGCGCGGATCGATGCCGGCGGCCATCCACTTCAACGCGATCGACGGGTCGGTGAACTGCATGTAATTCTGCATCGAAGCCGGATTCATCATGCCGCTCAACATGCGGACATAGGTGGCCGGATCCATGCTGGCCTGCGCCATCGCGGCGCTGGCGGCCGGGTTGCTCATGGCGTTGGCCCAGGCCATGAAGGCTTGCGGGTCTTTGAAGGCGGAGGCGTTCTGGGTCGGGTCGAGCATTTTCTTGACCAGCGCATCATTCGCGGCGGGGGCGGCGTCGGTGGCGAAGGCGGGGGCGGCGGCAAGCAACAGCAGGGGGATCAGTGATTTCATGTGAGTTCCTCGTAATGGGCGACGTGTAAGTCGAAAGGCGCTCGATAAATAAGCGTGGCGCCTGAATGGGCGAACTTGGTGCTTAAGCCTGACGAAGCATGTTGCCGTCGTCCGGCTGACACATAGTGACAGAAGATCGGTCCGTCGCGGTTCGCTTTTCTGTGTCCCGGCTTGACCCGGGGCAAAGTAATCTCGGATTCTGCGGCGCCGACTGAACCGATACGCGGCTTTCACATCTACAACCATGATCCCATCCAGCAAAATGCATGCTCGAGATTGAAGGTCTTGCCCGTCAGTTCAAGGGTCGCAGCGTGCTGCGCGATGTGTCGTTGCGCCTGCGCGCCGGCGAATACATCGCCATCGTCGGCGAATCCGGTGTCGGCAAATCGACGCTGCTGAACCTGATCGCCGGACTCGACCGGCCGGATGCCGGCCGCCTGGCGCTGAATGGCGTCGAGTACGCGCGGCTCGATGATGACGCGCTGACGCGTCTGCGCCGCGACAAGCTGGGTTTCGTGTTTCAGGCCTTCCATGTGCTTCCGCACCTGAATGTGCTGCGCAACGTCGCGCTGCCGTTGTGGTTGCAAGGTTTCGAAGGCGAGGCGGCGGATCGGCCGGCGCGGCAACTGCTGGAAGCGGTGGGCCTCGGCGAGCGGGCGGCGAGCTGGCCGCGCGAACTGTCCGGCGGCGAGTTGCAGCGTGTGGCGATCGCCCGCGCGCTGGTGCATCGGCCAAGCCTGGTGCTGGCCGACGAGCCGACCGGCAACCTGGATCCGGGCAATGCCGCCAAAGTGCTGGCGCTGCTGGCCGAACGCATCCGCCAGGCCGGCGCGGTCGGCATTCTGGTCACCCATTCGCCGGACGCGGCGGCTACTGCGGACCGCATCCTGCATCTGACACCCGACGGCTTGCGGGCATGACGCTGGCGCCGGTATTTTTCGGTTCGCTGGGGCGCCGCAAGCTGGGCACGCTGTTGTCCCTGGTCGCCATAACGCTCGGTGTGGCGCTGGGCATGGCGGTGCAGGCGGTGCACCAGGCGGCGTTGAGCGAGTTCGATCGCGGTCTGCGCGACATGACCGGAGCCGCCGATCTGCAGGTGGTCGGGCCGCGCGGCGGCTTCGACGAAGCGCTCTATCCGCGTCTTGCCAGCCGACCGGAAATCGCCGAGGCCAGTCCGGTCATCGAAGTGGACGTGAAACGGCTCGGTTCGCCAGATATGCTGCAACTGCTCGGTATCGATATCTTCACGCTGGCGCGGGTGACGCCGGCCTTGCTGCCGAGGAGTCTGTCGGCATCAGCCGACCGCTTCGCGAGCTTGTCCGAGCGGCATGTTTTTCTCAGCGCCGCCGCACTGGCCGATGCGGGCCTCGAGCCGGGCGACAGCATCGTCCTGCAATCCGGCGCGCAAGCGCGCGAATTCATCATTGCCGGCGATATTCCCGGCGCGGCAGAAAACCGCCGCCTGGCGGTGATGGACATTGCCGCCGCGCAGGCCACCTTCGGCATGCTCGGGCGGATCAGCCGTCTGGATCTGCGACTCGCCGAAGGGTTTACACCGGAGGCGGCGCAGAGCGCATTGCGGGGGTTGACGCCGGCCGGCGTGCTGCTCGAATTGCCGCGCGCGGAAGTTGATCAGACCGCCAATCTGTCGCGCGCCTATCGCGTCAACCTGACCATGCTGGCGGCAATCGCCCTGCTCACCGGCGGCTTTCTGGTGTTTTCCGCGCAGGCCTTGTCGGTGGTGCGGCGGCGCGGCGAATTCGCCTTTCTGCGCGCCCTGGGCCTGTCGCGCCGTCGTCTGTTTGCCTGGCTGCTGGCCGAAGGCGCGCTGATCGGCCTGCTCGGCGGCGTGCTCGGCGCGCTGCTCGGCCACGCCTTGGCCTGGGCCGCGTTGAAGTTGCTGGGCGGCGATCTGGGCGCCGGTTACTTTGCCGGACTGACGCCGAGCCTGCAATTCCAGCCGGCGGCGACGGCGATCTATATCGGGCTGGGCCTGCTGGCCGGCATGGCCGGCGCCTGGTTGCCGGCGCGCGAGGCGGCGCGGGTTGCCCCGGCGCAAGCGCTGAAGGCCGGCGACGAGGCGGTATTGCCGGGCGGACGCGGTCATCCGGTTCCGGGCCTGGCCTTGCTGGCAGCCAGTCTGCTGGCTGGCGCGATTCCGCCGATCGACGGTCTGCCGCTCGGCGGTTATCTGGCGGTTGCCTGCCTGCTGGCCGGCGGGGTGCTGTTGCTGCCGACACTGGCCGCCGGGGTTGCCGCCGGGTTTGCCACTATCCTGCCGGCGAGCGGTCCGGTCTCCGGACGTCTGGCGCTGGCGCGCCTGGCCGCCTCCCCGGGTTATGCGGTGGTGGCAGCGGCCGGGGTGCTGACCAGCGTGGCATTGGCGGCATCGATGGCGATCATGGTCGCGTCGTTTCGCGATTCGGTCGATCAATGGCTGACGCAGATTCTGCCGGCGGATCTGTACTTGCGCGCCGGTCGCTCATCCAGCGGCGGTTATCTCGATCCCTCCTTGCAAGCTGCGATTCCGCTGGTGGCGGGCGTGGCGCGAGTCTCGTTCACGCGCCATGAAAGCCTGCGCCTGGCGCCCGGCGCGGCGCCGGTGGCGTTGATCGCCCGTCCGCTGTCGGCGGATGGTCGCGAACTGCCGTTGGTCGGCGCGACGCGGCCGGGCCAGCAGCCGTCGATCTGGATTTCCGAAGCGATGCTGGATCTGTATGGCTGGCGACCCGGCCAGCGGGTCGAGTTGCCGCTGGCCGGGCGCGGCGTCGCCGTGCATGTCGCGGGTGTCTGGCGCGACTATGCCCGCCAGAGCGGCGCGATCATGTTGCCGCTGGCCGATTACCAGCGTTACACCGGCGATCTGTTGATCAACGATGCCGCCATCGAGCTGGCGCCCGACGCCGTCGCCGATCAGGTCGCACAGGCGCTGGTCGATCTGGCCGAGCCGGGGGTGCTGGAGGTTGCTCGACCGGGAGAAATACGCGCGATCAGCCTGAATATTTTCGATCGCACCTTTGCCATTACCTACCTGCTGGAGGCGGTCGCGGTGGTCATCGGTCTGGCCGGCGTCGCCGCCAGTTTTGCCGCGCTGGCGGTGGCGCGGCGGCGCGAATTCGGCATGCTCCGCCACCTCGGTATGAGCCGTCGCCAGATCGGCTGGATGCTGGCCCAGGAGGGCGCGCTGGCGGCCGGCATCGGCGTGTTCGCCGGTCTGCTGGCGGGCGGCGGCATCGGCTGGGTGCTGATCGAAGTGGTGAATCGCCAGAGCTTTCACTGGAGCATGGATTTGCAGATTCCGTGGGCCTCGCTGACGCTGTTCGCCGTGACGCTGGTGGCGCTCGCCGCGCTCGCTGCCGTGCTGGCCGGGCGTCAGGCGATGCGCCAGGAGGCAGTGCTGGCGGTGCGCGAGGACTGGTGATGCAGCGGCGCACCTTTCTCGCCCTGTTGCTCGGCCTGCCGGCCGGCGCCGCATCGGTGGCGCGCGGCGATGATTTCGCGCCGGTGTTGCCAGGTCGCAAGCTGGTGTTTCCGGCCGATCATGGCGCGCATCCGATGTTCCGCAACGAATGGTGGTATGCCACCGGCTGGCTGGAACAGGCGGATGGCCAGCCGTTGGGTTTCCAGATCACCTTCTTTCGGGTGCGCACCGGCATCGGCGAGCAAAGCGGCAGCGCCTTTTCGCCCCGGCAATTGATCCTCGCCCATGCCGCCATCGCCGATCCGGCGCTGGGTCGCTTGCGGCATGACCAGCGCGCCGCCCGCGTCGGCTTCGGCCGCGCCGGGTTCGACATCGACCGCACGCATGCCTGGCTCGGCGATTGGCGACTGGAGCAGCGCGCCGATCGCTACGTCGCGACGGTACGCGGCAAAACCTTCGCGTATGACCTGGAACTGGTTCCCGGCGCGCCGCCTATGCTCAACGGGCTCGCCGGCTTCAGCACCAAGGCGGCGGATGCGCGGCATGCCAGCTACTACTACAGCCGGCCGCAACTGGCGGTGAGCGGCGAAGTAACCCTGGATGGACGCGTCCGCCGGGTCACCGGCCAGGCCTGGCTCGACCATGAATGGTCCAGCGAACTGCTGCCCGCCGGGGCGCAAGGCTGGGACTGGATCGGCATCAATCTGCTCGATGGCGGCGCACTGATGGCCTTCCGCATGCGTGACGCGCAACAGCGCGCGGTGTGGGCGGCGGCCAGTCTGCGCTCGGCGGCGGGCGACACGCGCAGCCTGGCGCCGCAGGCGGTCAGCTTTCAGCCCCTGCGCTACTGGCGCTCGCCGCGCAGTGACATCGTCTATCCGGTGGCCTGGCGGGTCCGGCTGGGAGACAAGGTATTCGAGGTGGAGCCGCTGTTCGACGACCAGGAACTGGACAGCCGCCTGTCGACCGGCGCGATCTATTGGGAGGGCGCGGTGCGCGTGCGGGAAAACCAAAGAGAAATTGGTCGCGGTTATCTGGAAATGACCGGCTATGGCGAGCCCATCCGGGTTGGCTGAATCGCAGGGTATCCTGAATTAGGGGTTGGTTGCGTCACAGACTGAGACTGCAACGAATCTAATCCAGACCTTCGCTAGGCCTGGACCATCTTTCCGCAACTCGGCAACAAAGGCCGTTCAAGGTAGTGCCGCTTGATCGCGTGAAGGTCGATTTTCGGGAACGCGAGCTTTGGACCGGATCCTGCCACAAGCGGCCCCTCAGCGTATTCTTCGATAGCCGCCATTCGTTTGCATACTCACTCGGCTGCGGTAGTTGACCAGCGGGTACGGACTTCACAGCTTCAGCCGGTGTGAGCCGAATCGCCCGGCACCTGGCCGGCAAGATCATCCCAATAGGGGATGGGGCCAAACCGCTGCAGCAGGTGCTCGATGAATATCCGGGTCTTCTTCGGCGTCAGGCGCCGGCTTGGGTAAACCGCATTGATGGGATAAGCGGGTGGTGTATAGGCGGGCAGCAGCCGGACAAGTCCGCCATCACGAAGATCCTTCCATACATCCCACAGTGGGCGCAGTGCCAGCCCGAGATCGGCATGGATCGCCTCGCGCAGGGCATCGCAATTGTTGGTATCCAGGTTGCCGCTGACCTTGACGTTGACCTCCTCTCCACTCGGGCCCGTGAAGCTCCAATGATCCGTACCGGCAAACAGCAGGGCATTGTGCCCAGCCAACTCCTGCGGAGTTCGCGGTGCGCCGTAACGGGCCAGATAGGATGGGGTGGCAACCACCACCCGGCGATCCAGGCCGATTGACTTGGCGACAAGGCTCGAATCCTTCAATTCACCGATGCGCACCGCCAGGTCGTAACCCTGGTCGATGATGTCCACAATGCTGTCGGTAAGGTGCAGGGTGAGCTTGATTGCCGGATAGCGCATCAGAAACTTCGGCACCAGCGGTGCAATATGCAAGCGTCCAAAGGCGGCGGGTACAGTGACCTTGAGGTTGCCCTTGGGTTCTTTGCTGCCGCGTGTCACCAGTTCCTCGCCCTCTTCCAGTTCGGCGAGGATGCGCACGCAGTAGTGGAAATACTCCGCCCCTTCATCGGTCAGGCTGAGCTGGCGCGTGGAGCGATTGAGCAGGCGCACCCCAAGCTGTTCTTCCAGCCGCTGCAGCCGCTTGCTCGCCACTGCGAGCGAAATGCCGAGCTCACGCCCGGCCGCGCTGAGGCTTCCCCCCTTCACCGCCTGGGTAAACACCAGCAAGTCGGAAATGTTCTCTATCAGCATATTATCAACTAATCAGAAACATTCTGTTAACAAGTAAATGGATTATCAATTGTGAAAAGATAATAGAAGATGGGCCTCGTCGAAACAAGTCGCGTCAGCGATCAGGGTAAAGGGGCATCCAATGGCAATAGCTGAAGCAGTTGCAGCGAGAGAAGTCTCCGAACGTGAGCAGTTCAATGTCTGGTTTCGCGAAGAGCATGAACGCCTGCAAAAGGAACGGGAAGCGGCCCACACGCCGTCCATGGCCATCGTAGCGACCAAGGGCACGCTGGACTGGGCCTACCCGCCCTTCATTCTCAGCACCACCGCTGCGGCACTGGGTTGGAACGTCAGCATTTTCTTCAGTTTTTACGGTCTTGAGCTGCTCAGGAACGAATTGAACCTGCAGGTTTCGCCGCTGGGCAATCCCGCTATGCCGATGAAAATGCCAATGGGACCGGTGTGGTTCCGCGACATCAACTGGAAGATCCCCAATGTGGTGATGAGTAACCTGCCGGGTTTTGAATCGCTTACCCGGAACCTGTTCCTGACCACGCTCGACAACCACGGTGTGGCGAGCATCAAGGATCTGCGTGCGATGGCGATGGAGGCGGATGTCAAATTTATTGCCTGCCAGATGACGGTGGAGCTGTTCGGTTACGAGAAGGCGGATTTCATTCCGCAAATCAGCGAGTGGAGTGGCGCGACCAGCATGCTGGCCTTGGCTCGGAAGGCCGACGTGACATTGTTTATTTAGATCATTTTCTCAGACTCAACCCAGGAGCCCATCATGACCCAGCTAAGCCGTGTTTTTCTTTATGCCGAATTCCAGGTGTCCGTACCCTTCAGCGAAGGCGTCTGGCGTGAGGCGAATCCCGCCATGCACACCGTGCCGGGGCTGCGCAGCAAAACGTGGTTGAGTGGGATCAACACAAACTCCGTCGGCGGATTCTACGAGTTCGATTCCGTGCAGAACGCCAGAATCTATGCCGAAGGCATGCTGGCCGACTTCGCCAAAACTGCGAATGCCAGCCTCACCGTCAAGCTGTTTGATGGCGACGTGGTGGCCGAGGCGAGCAAGGACATGGGTTCGCCTTACTTCACCACCTGATCGCTACCGTACTCGTAACTGCAAGGGGATATTGCGGCAATTGACCAAAAGTGTGCATTGTCAAATGGGCGAACAAAAAGATATGACTTTCAATGAGTTAGAAACGCATAGCGTATCAAAGCAGTCTGTTGAATTAATGCCCGGCACACTTGCGGGAATTATTGACTGGCAAGTCCTCGACCAGATTTTCAGCATCATCCAGCATTCGGATGATTCAAAGTGGCGTCTTTACAGTAATGACACGCCTCTGCCTGGCGATAAAAAATCCAAAGACGTCGATACCAGCGGTGAACTCGCGGCTTCTCTGCAATCACTTAACGCCTACCTTCGACAATCACATCCACGAAACTACTGCGGACTCGTATTTACGGATTCATTCACGGAGCCGACATTAATCCGTATCTTTGACCCGAAATTCCTGACCTCGATGTGCAACATTTATGGCAATACACCAGCCCCCAGCTGGGTCATCTCAACCATGGATGCCGCACAACTTGCCGCCAGCGAAAAGACATCGCCAAAATTTCAAAATCATGGGTTAGGCAAGCACCTGCCCATCGCACCAAAACATCCACAGATCGCTGACTCTCTTGATGCCAGGCGCATGGGATGCCCACTTCCGCTGATCCATACCGCCCGTTCACTGCGTCGATTGGTGGTCAGAGAAATACTTGAAATAATTACTATCGACCCTGGCTCGGTCAACGATATTGAGTATTTATGTAAAAGCACAGGCGCAAAACTTCTCGCCCTGGCCGAAGGTGAATATGGTTATTCGTATTATGTCGAGCGTGGTCCGGACAAAAAATCTGATAAAGAAAATAATGTTCCCCACTTTGGGTTTAGCGAAGCGCAGCTAGGGAACCACTGAAGAATTCGTCACCCCGCACCGGATACAACCATTCCGGGGCGGAATGACGGAATTGGATTAACAGGGTGTCGAAAAACGTGAGAAACCTCAAAAAACCGTCATGCCGGCGCAGGCCGGTATCCAGTAACCGGCTGATTTCGTTGAGCTCTCCGGACTGGACCCCGGCCTTCGCCGGGGTGACGGTGTGCTTTTCGACACCCTGTAAATCAGCAGCTTGCAGAGCTGCGATATAGCGTTGCCTTGTCTCGCCGTCATCAACCAAGCTACGCTGACCCCAGGAGAATCGGGGCTGGCCCAGGCGCTCAACGAGCGGATGTGTCATCACCGACATTTCCTCGCGCGACATATGCTCCGTGTCCAAGGCAAATTCCATGCTGCATTCCGGATACCCGAATTGAACCGCCGTTTGGAACCAATCCGCTGCTGACGCCACCAATGCAGTGTTCCGGCACTCTTTGGCCGGAGGTTTCAACAGGAGACACACCATGTACGCACTTTCCAGATTGACCCTGCGCAATACCTTGTCTGTCCTGGCGGCGGCGATGATGCTGTCCGCTCCGGCGCTGGCCGAGCCTTGGCGCGGCAGCATGCCCGGAATGCACCACAACTGCCCGGCATACCACCAGAGCATGCAGCGTGACGCCTGTCCGTACATGCAGCCGCGAATGAAGCATCAGGCGATGCCGATGAGTGGCCAGTCGCTGGGTGTCATGGTCAGCAATTTGTCGAATGCCATGCTCGATACCGTCGGTTTGAGTCATGGCATCAATGTCGAAAAGGTCCTGTCGGACAGTTCGGCGGCACAGGCCGGCATCCGCGCCGGCGACCTGATCACCGAATTTGCCGGCAGCCCGGTGTATTCGGCGGATCGTCTGCGTTGGCTGGTGCGCAAGGCCGAGCCGGGCAAAGCGCTGGAAATCAAGCTGCTGCGTGACAAACAACCGGTGACCCTGAACGCCACGCTGACCGCGCCGGAGCCGAAAGCGAAATGCGAGGAGAAACCGTCAAGCCGGATCGGCACCTGACCCCTTGCCGTAGGCCCCGCCATCGTTGCGGCGCGGGGCCGTCAAGCGCGCAACACCAGGTTAGCGCTTGCCGCGTTTTTCCTGCCTGACGCGCGCGATCAGCGCATCGGTGATGTCCAACAGTCCGGAAATGCTCTTGACGCCGTTGCCCAGCACGGCATAACGGCCATCGACGACCAGGTTCGGCACGCTGGCGACCTTGTAGGCGCGGGCCAGCGTGTCGGCGCGGGCCAGGCGGGTTTCCACGGCGAAGGAACGCATTGCGTCGCGAAACGCTTTGGCATCGACGCCCTGGCTGGCAACCCAGTCGAGCGCAGCTTGCTCGGTGAACAGACTGGTCTTGCGCAAGTGGATGGCGTCGAATACCGCCTGATCCAGCTTGTCCAGTTGTTTGCTGGTTTCCAGGGCATAGAAGATGCGTGCCAGATTCGACCAGGCAGCGCGTCCGAACGTGACCGGAACGCGACGGAACTCGACATCCTTGGCTAGCGACTTTTCCCAACGGTGTACATACGGATTCAGGTCGCTGCAATGCGAGCAGCCGTAGGAGAAGAATTCCAGCACTTCGATCTTGCCCGGGCTGCTGCCTTTCTGTGGCGGAACGATGGCAGCCCAGTCGCGGCCTTCGACAAGTTCGATGGCCTGGGCGCTGGCGGAGCCGGCGGCAAGCAAGCCCGGCAAGGCGCCGGCGGTCAGCGCGGCGAGGAACGCGCGGTTGAATTGGCGTCGATTCAGCGACATGAAGACATCTCCAGTAAGTTAGCGGGTATGGACGCCGCGAGCGCGCGAAAGTGCCCAGATTCCCGCGATTAGACACCCGGTAAAAGATACCAGACTCCAGTTGGCCAGACTCAGGCCGAGGATCTGCAGTTCAGTATCTTCGCAAAAACCGGTCGCCAGAAACAGTTGTGGCTGAAGTTGACCGAGATGTTCCACCAGTTGTTCGATCAGCCCGGGTTCGCCGGCCATGCAGGATATGCTGCCCGGCGGTTGCATCTGCAACCAGCTTTGATACGCGGCGGTGGCGATGCCCGTGGCGGCGATCGGCACACCGGCGATACCCGCCCACCAGCCGGTCGGGCGCGGCGTCAGCCAGGCCGCCAGCAGAAACACAACGGCCAGTTTCATGAACAACAGCCGCTGGAATATGCATAGATGGCAGGGGTGCAGATTCAGCCAGCCGGTCAGCACAAAGCTGGCCGCCACCAGGGCCAGGCTGGCGGCCGCCAGTATCGACCAGATCAATCGTGGGGTAAGGGCTTGCATGCGGATGCGGTCGGTCAACAGAAAACTTGGATGCCATGAATGATCGCCGACACCGACCAATCGTCCAAGCCCGGAAATTTCATCAATGCGCGTGTGCCCGCCGAAGGGCAACGATTCAGGCCGTTGATGCACCACGTTTGAACGGACTGTTGTTGTTCAGTTCATCGACATAGCGTTCGATGCCGCCGCTTTCGCGTTGCAGAAATTCTTCTACCGCACTGGCGAAACGTGGATGCGCCAGCCAGTGTGCCGACCAGGTGGTGACCGGCAGAAAGCCGCGCGCCAGTTTGTGTTCGCCTTGCGCGCCACCTTCGAAGCGGGCGATGCGGTGGGTGATGCAGAAATCGATGGCCTGGTAGTAGCAGGTCTCGAAATGCAGACCGTCGTGATATTCCAGCGTGCCCCAGGAACGGCCGTACAGCGCATGTTCATCGTGGAAATTCAGCGCGCTGGCGATCGGCTGGTCGTCCTTCAGCGCCATGATCAGCAGGATGTTGTCCGGCATCGTCGCGCCGACGCGCTGGAAGAAATCCAGATTCAACGCCTGCGGCGAATTGAACTGCTGGTGTGTACGGGCATAGCAGCGCATGAAGAACTCCCAGTGTTCCGGCGTGATCTGTGCGCCGCGCAGATGTTCGAAGCGGATGCCGGCATCGTTGACCCGGCGGCGTTCCTGCTGGATTTTCTTGCGTTTGTCACGGCGCATGCCTGACAGGTAATCGGCGAAATCGACATAGCTCGGATTCGACCAGTGAAACTGCACGCCCTTGCGCAACAACATGCCTTGCCGCTGCATCTCCAGCGCCTGGCTCTCGGGCGGGAACAGGCAATGCAGCGACGATGCGCCGGCATCCCTGGCCAATTGCAGCGCGGCGTCGATCAGTTCGGCGCGCACCGGATCGGAAGCGGCCAGCAAGCGCGTCCCGGTAACCGGCGTGAACGGCACTGATGACACCAGTTTCGGGTAATACGCCAGGCCATGGCGTTGATAGGCCTCGGCCCAGGCCCAGTCGAAAACGAACTCGCCCCAGGAATGGCTTTTGACATACACCGGCATCGCTCCGATCAGGTCTGTGTCCCGCCACAGCGTGACGAACCGCGCTCGCCAGCCGGTGGCCGGCGTGGCGCAGCCGCTGTCCTGCAAGGCGCGCAGGAAGGCGTAGGCGAGAAACGGGTTGTCGCCCGGTGTTTGCGCGCGCAACGCTTCCCATTGCGCCGGGTCGATCTCGGCCAGGTCTTCGACGATGCGCAACATCAATTCTTTTGCCACACCAGGCTGCGGTTGTTGGCCGGCATGGCGACATCGCGCAACAGCGTAAGCCCCTGCGCCGCCGCAAGCCGGTCAATCGCCTCGAAATCGCGCACGCCGCTGCGCGGATCGCGATTCTTCAACCAGACATCGAAGCGCGCGTTGCTCTCCGAAGTGAAGTTGCCGCCGTAATTGAACGGTCCGTACAGATACAGGATGCCGCCTTGCGCCAGCGCTTGACCGATGCCGGCGAACATCGACTCGACCGCCGGCCAGGCGACGATATGCACGGTGTTGGCGTTGAATACGGCATCGAAAGCTGTGCGCAACGGCCATGACGCGGATGTGACATCGATTGCCAGCGGCGGCAGTACGTTGGGCAACTGCGCTTCATCCAGCCAGGCCTGGATGCCGGCGTGATTTTCCGGTAATTCACTGGTCTGCCAGGTCAGATGCGGCATGGCCTGAGCGAAATAGACAGCGTGCTGACCGGTGCCGCTGGCGATTTCCAGCACTTGTCTTCGGTCGGCGAACACGTCTTCCAGTATGGCTTGTATGGGCGCGCGGTTCTGTTCGCAGGATTCGGCATAGGGCTTCATGTTGGGCGGTTCGGATGATCGGAATGGATGGAGTTATGCCATTTTCCTGGCTTCGATTTCAACGGCTATCGCGGCAAGGTCTTGTTGTCCAGCCGTGATTCGCGGTTGATGTTGGTCAAGGTCGCTCGCCGGGGCGCGCGTAGTATCGGTCGCCCCGTCCTGGCGCTTTGACCTTGAATCCCATGCCATCTACCTGGTCCGTCTATTCCGCTGCGCCGCATCGCGTGCTGTTCCTGCCCGGTTTCATCCAGGGCGTTGCGTTGCTGCGCATGGCGGCGGATTATTTCCCGGCGTCTGGTTACGATCATCTGGTAGCCCTGGCGGGTTTGCTATGGTTGGCGGTGTTCTCGGCCTGGGCGTGGATCTACGCGCCGATGACCTGGCGTTGCAGAATTGACGGTAAATCCGGTTAGCAACTCTTTTGCGGTAACACGTCGATTCGGCTGCGGTTCTGCGAATGGCTTGAATGTCCGCACTGGAGATGTATCTATGCACTGCTTGCAAGGCAAACGGGTCGCGGTTCTGCTGGCCTGTGTCGGTGGCTTGCTCGGTTCGCCGGGTCATGCCGCCTGCTTGCCCGCGCCGGCCGGTTTTGCGCCGCCGCCGGAAGCGCGACTGCAAGTCGATCTGATCCACGAACTGGCGGCGGATTGGCAGGCCGGCGGCGAGATCGTCGTCATTTGCGCGCCGGACGGTACGCCCCGCGCCGGCCGACTGACCGCCCCGCCGCGCGATGTGGCGGCGGAACAGGCGCGCCGCGCCGAACAGTTCGCGCTCGCGCAACGCATCAACATGGCGCGTCGCGGTGAGGCGCATCCGCTCGGTTTGCCGCTGGCCGAGCCGCAACTCGCCCTGCTGGAGCGCTTCGCGATGAGTGATGCCGGCGCGGTTTGGCTGCGCGAGGTCGCCGACGATACGCTGCGACTGTTCAACAAGGGTTATCTGGAATACGACCGGACCATGTGGCGGCAAGCGATCCGCAAGGGCAGCCCGCCCCGGTTGTCCAGCCTGCTGACCGGCCGCCTGACCGAAGCCGCGCTGTTCGCCGGCGATGCCAACGTATTCAAGTTCTCCGGTTATGCGGGCCCCGGCGCGGCGGCGCATCCGGGCGCGATCGGCCTTGGCGATCGGGGTTTGCAATGCCGGTTTCCGTCCAGCAACGAGCTGGTCGATCCGCAGGCGATCATTTCCCATGAATTCGGCCATACCCGCTATGGCGATCCGGCCAGCGGCGGCAATCTGCTGGGCGAGGCGCGTACTGTCGAGCTGTACGAAAACCCGGTGCGCGAGCGCAACGGTTATGAACCGCGGGCGCTATACTTCGAACGCATCAATCAAGGCACGCCGCAGGCGAAGCAGGGCAGTCTGCTGGAACGATTGTTGCGGCTGGAAAAAGAGAAGGGCATCTCGGTGAGGGAAATGACACCGGTGGATCGTTACCATTGCGACTGTCCGGGACCGCTGCCGATCATCATCGAATGCGAAGTGCGGCAACGTCCGGCGGGTGTCGATACGGAAACCGCGCTGGCACAATCCGATCAGGACTGCAAGGTGCACTGGAAACCGGAAAGTCTGTCGTTTCCCGAATTCCCGGTTCCCGCCCCGCCGCGATGATGCGGATCAAACGGTCGTTCAGCGCGGCATCGCAACCGGAATGCGTCGCGCCCCGAACGGCTTTTCGAAATGTTCGAAGCGCCCGGCGATCACGGAGTCGCAGTGCGGGCAACGGCCGTCGTCGCCCAGCCGGTAGGCGGGAATGTCGTACCAGTCGCGCACGATCAGCTCGGCCCGGCAATTCGGGCAATGGGTGGTGCCGCCCTCGGTGTCATGGACATTGCCGGTGTAGACGTAATGCAGGCCGGCATCGAGCGCGATGCGTCGGGCGCGGCGCAGCGTGGCGGGTGGCGTGGCGGGGAGCTGATCGAGCTTCCAGTCGGGGTGAAAGGCGGTGAAGTGCAGCGGTACATCCGGCCCGAGTTCGGCGCCGACCCAGTCCGCCAGGGCATGGATTTCCGCATCGCTGTCGTTCAGCGTCGGAATCAGCAGCGTGGTGATCTCGAACCAGACCTGGGTGTTGCGTTTGAGATGAATCAGCGTGTCGAGTACCGGCTGCAACTGGCCGGCGCAGTATTTCACATAGAAATCGTTGCTGAAGCTTTTCAGGTCGACATTGGCGGCGTCCATGCCGGCGTAGAACTCGGCCGTCGCCTCGCGGTGCATGTAGCCGGCGGTAACGGCGACGCTGCGGATGCCCAGGCGCCGGCAGGCGGCGGCGGTATCCAGCGCGTATTCGGCGAAGATCACCGGATCGTTGTAGGTATAGGCGACGCTCTTGCAGCCCAGTTCCTGCGCGCTGCGCGCGATTTGTTCGGGACTGGCGGCGTCCATCAGGCGATCCATGTCCTTTGATTTGGAAATATCCCAGTTCTGGCAGAACTTGCACGCCAGGTTGCAGCCGGCGGTGCCGAACGACAGCACCGAACTGCCGGGGTAGAAATGGTTGAGCGGTTTTTTCTCGATCGGGTCGACGCAGAAGCCGGAACTGCGGCCGTAGGTGGTCAGCACCATGCCTCCATTCAACATCCGGCGCACGAAACAGGCGCCGCGCTGACCTTCGTGCAGCTTGCAGTCGCGCGGGCACAGGTCGCATTGAATGCGACCGTCATCCAGCGCGTGCCACCAGCGCGCCGGGTAGTCGCTTTCAGGCGGGCGCATGCGCGGCTTCCTCGAATTTCTCGATCTGATAGCGCGACAGTTTCAGGTCGTCGGCCCAGAAATCCTCGACCAGGCCGGCTTTGCGCTTCAGTTGCGCGATGAACTGTCGCGGTTCGGGCAGTTGTTCCCAGACTTGCGGCAGGAAGGTGGCGCGGTGCCAGCCGTGTTCGAGGATCACGCCGTCCAGGCCGGGGCGTAGTTGCGCCAGCGCGTCGGCCTGGTCGGTGAAGCGCATCGGCAGCGGCGGCGACAGGATCGAGATTTCGATGCGCACGGTGTCGAGTTCCGCGCGGCTCAGGGGCGGAAAGCGCGGATCCTTGAACGCCGCCGCGCGGGCGTTCGCCTGCAGGTCCTCGAACAAGGCGCGGTGCGCTTCGAGACTGCCGATGCAGCCGCGCAATCGGCCCTCCAGGGTCAACGTGACGAACACCGCCCGCGGCTCATCCAGCCAGGCCGGATGCGGCAACTGGCGTTGCGTGAATTGCGCCGGCGTGTCAAAGAATTCGCTGGCGATGGCTTGCCGGCACAAGGCGATCATCAGCCGGCCCTGGTCTTGATCATGCGATTCCATGTTCAGTCTCCGTAAAAGCGAATGCGGCGTATCCGACCACCCGATCGCGGTCGCCGGCGGTATCCCCGGAATTGCGCAGATCGAGCAGGTGTGGCGTCAGGCCGTGGCGTCTGGCGGCCAGCAGCAGGCCGTTGATCGGCTGGGCGCCGCAAGCCTGATCGCCGACCAGATCGCCGCGCAACCCCAGGATGCGTTCGACGGTGGCGGCATCGACCCGACTGGCGGTGTCGTAATCCAGGAAGTGGGACAGATCGGAACTGATCACGATCAGGGTTTCGTCGCCGCCCCACAGTCGCTCCAGCACCTCGGCGACCTGTTCCGGCGTCGCGCCGCCGACCGCCAGCGGAATCAGCGAGAAATCGTCCAGCAGGCTTTGCAGGAACGGCAGATGCACTTCCAGCGAATGCTCCTCGGCATGCGCGGCGGGCGAAACGCTGACTTGCGGCAAGTCGGCGATGGCGGCGATGCCGGCCGGGTCGAGCGGCACCTGACCGAGCGGCGTCGCGAAGGCCGTGACCCCGGGCAACGCCAGCCCCGCCACCCAGACGCGATGCACCGGCCCCAGCAGCACGACGCGCCGGATCACGCTGCGCAACGGACGCAACAGGGCGTAGGCGGACGCGGCGACCGGGCCGGAATAAATGTAGCCGGCGTGCGGCGCGATCAAGGCTTTCGGCCGCCATGGCGCGGCAACGCCATCGGCGAAACAGTGTTCGAGCTGGTTGCGCAACGCCTCAGGTCGGGATGGATAAAACGCGCCGGCAACCGCTGCTGGGCGGACATTCGTCATGGCTCGCTCCGTTGAAAATTGTCCTCAATTAGAATCTAGGGCACTTCCATCCGCTTGCAAGTTCCTATGATCCTTGAATCCTCTGTTGAACTCGGTCGAGTGAGGGTCTGCCGGGTTGTCTGGCAAGGCGCGACGACGCGCGTGGCCGCTCCCCGCAAGGAGGAGCAACGCAGCCAGGCGGCCCGGCAGACCCTCAATCGGACGCGTAGCGGGGTCATTCTCTTGAAGAGCGCAATCGAAGGCACAAACGCTAGCGTTCATGAGGCATCGCGAAGGCTGAGAAGCGGTCAACAGAGGATTCAAGGATGATGAGTCATTACGCCTTGCTGCCCGCCGCCGGCGTCGGCGCCCGAATGGGCGGCGAACATCCCAAGCAATACCTGGCGATACACGGCCGACCGATGATCTGGCATGCCATTCGCGCCTTCGAACGGCACGCCGATATAACCCGGATATATGTGGTGATTTCGGCAAGGGACGCGTGGTGGGACGACTACGACTGGTCGGCTTTCGCCAAGCTGCGGGTGTTGCGCTGCGGCGGCGCGACGCGCGCCGAGTCGGTGCTGAACGGCTTGCGCGCCTGCGCCGCCGAAGTCGATGGCGAGGCCTGGATGCTGGTGCACGATGCCGCCCGGCCGTGTCTGTCCCAGGCGCTGCTCGATAAACTGCTGGCCCGGCTGGACACCGATCCGGTCGGCGGCATCCTCGCCGCGCCGGTGGCGGATACGCTGAAGCGCCAGACCGACGCCGGGCGGATCGCCGAAACCGTGCCGCGCGCCGGACTCTGGGGGGCGCAGACGCCGCAGATGTTCCGCCATGGCCTGTTGTTGCGGGCGCTGGAATATGCCGGCAGCGCGGTCACCGACGAGGCATCTGCGATCGAGGCGCTGGGCTTGTCGCCGCAACTGGTGGAAAGCGATCTGACCAATCTGAAAGTGACTTATCCGCGCGATCTCGATGTGGCCGCCTGGTTGCTGGGGCCCGGCTGAAGCATCCCATCCGTCTCAACGACTTTAAACCGCGACTTTAACCGCCGCGTGCCCGGATCGCTTGCCGGTGGCGGCGGAACACGAACTGATATAGCGCTGCGTCGAGCGCCTCGGACAAGTCTTCGAAGCCGACCCGCGCCTCGCCGCCCAGCGGTTCGCGAGCGATGCCCGGTATTTCGAGGTTCAGCGGCAGCGCTTCCGAGGGTCGCATGATCAGCAACACGGCGGTTCCCGCCGCTGGCGGCGCGGCGTCCGGCCATTGCGCCCCGTCGGCGCTGAGCCGCACTGTGCGGCACGCCGCCAGTTCGCCTTGATCCAGCGCGCGCGCGAGCAGGTGCAAGGTCAGGTCGAGCTTGGCTTCGATGCGCTCCTGGCGACGGTTTTCCGGGCCTCCGGCTTCCGCTTCGTGGCCGCTCTCCATCTGGTTGAGCGCGCTCAGCAGCAGCGCGGCGGTGCGGATGCGACTGTGGCGCGCTGCCTCGTCGAGGGTCGCGGGCCGCCAGGCCAGCGGCATGTCGATTTCACAGGCGAGTCCGTCAGACATCATGTTCCCCCGGGAATATTTGAACGCCATGGCACGCCAGGCGGGCGGCGCCGTAACAGGCTTCGTGCTCTGCGGCCTGACTGACCGGAACCTGCAACAAGCCTTCGCGGATACGGGTGTAGACCGGATTCTTCGCGCCGCCACCGGCACTGACCACGGCGCTTACCGGCGTCGCGCCGAGTTCGGCGAGCCGGCTGTAGCCCAGCGCTTCGATGCGCGCCAGACCTTCCAGGATGGCGTGCAGAAATTCGACCCGGTTGTCCGGGCGCGGTTCCAGGCGGGGCGGGCGTTGCGGGTCGTTGTAAGGAAAGCGCTCGCCGTTGCCGGGCAGCGGGTAGTAATCAAGGCCGGTGGGGCGATGCGGATCGATCCGGCTGGATAGCGTCTTCAGTTCGTCGTCGCTGAAATGCTGGCGCAACACCGCGCCGCCGGCGTTGGACGCCCCGCCGGTCAGCCATTGACGGCCGAACCAGTGCGAATAGATGCCGAACTCGCCGGCATCGACGCGGTGCTCCGACAGCAGCTTCAGCACCAGGGTGCTGCCCAGCGAGGTGACCGCCTGGCCGGGTTGATCGACGCCGGCGGCGAGAAACGCGGCGATGCTGTCGGTGGTGCCGGCGCGCACCAGACAATCCGGGTTGATGCCGAGTTCGCGCGCCGGTGTGCGTTCGACCAGGCCGATGGCCTGGCCGGGGCGGACCGGGACCGGCAGGTAGTCGATATCGGCGAGAAACTCCACCCATGCCGGCCATTGCCCGGTGTCCAGGTCGACGCCCATCTTCAGCGCGTTGTGATAATCGCTGACCGGGTTTCCGGACAGCAGGGCGGACAGCCAGTCGGCCTGGTTCAGGTAGAGGCGGGCGCGTTGCAATCCGAGATGGGTTTTCAGCCACATCACCTTCGCCAGGCCGGAACTGGCGCTGGCCGCCGGATGCTGCGCGCCGGCGGTCTGGCGGATGATCGCGGCTTCCTCGCCGGCGCGCGCGTCGTTGTAGCGCAGCGGCGGGAAGGTCGGGTTCAGCGCTTCATCGCAGGCCAGCACGGTGGCGGAGGTGCCGTCGATGGCCAGCGCCGTCAGGCGTTTGCGCAGGCCGATCGGGATTTGCGCGATCAGCGCGTACAGCGCCTCGCGCCAGGTGGCGGCGGCTTCGTGATCGGGCAAGGAGCCGAAATCGATGCGCGCCATGTCCTCGATCCGCCCCTCGCCGGCGATGACGCAGGCGCGCGCGCCGGAGGTGCCGAAGTCGATGCCGAGATACATGGTCAGACGATCGACAAACCGTTGCTGTCGGCCGCGTCGTCGTCGGCTGCTACCGGACGCCGCACCAGGGTTTTCAGCATCAGCCGCAGTTCGTTCTGCGAATCGGCGAAACGCAGCGCGGTTTCCGGCGCTACCCGCCCGTCGGCGACCAGATCGAACAGCGCCTGGTCGAAGGTGCACATGCCGAGGTCGCGCGATTTGGCCATGATTTCCTTGATTTCATGCACTTCGCCCTTGTGGATCAGATCCGAGATCAGCGGGCTGCTGAGCATGATTTCAATCGCCGGCGCGCGGCCGCCCTGGACATTCGGGATCAGCCGTTGCGAGACGATGCCGCGCAGATTCAGCGACAGGTCCATCAGCAGTTGCGGCCGGCGATCGATGCTGAAGAAATTGATGATGCGGTCCAGCGCCTGGTTGGCATTGTTGGAATGCAGCGTGGCCAGGCACAGGTGGCCGGTTTCGGCGAAGGTGATGGCGTATTCCATGGTGTCGCGGTCGCGGATCTCGCCGATCAGGATCACGTCCGGCGCCTGGCGCAGGGTGTTCTTCAGCGCGGCGAACCAGCTATCGGTATCGACGCCGACCTCGCGCTGCATGATCAGGCTTTTCTTGTGCGGGTGCATGAACTCGATCGGGTCCTCGATGGTGATGATGTGGCCGCGCGAATGTTCGTTGCGATGGTTGAGCAGCGCCGCGAGGCTGGTCGACTTTCCGGAACCGGTGGCGCCGACCATCAGGATCAGGCCGCGCTTTTCCAGTACCAGCTGGCCGAGTATCGGCGGCAGGCCAAGCGAGACGAGGGTTGGCACGTTGGTGTTGATGTGCCGCGCGACCAGGCCGGGCGAGCCGCGTTGAACATAGGTGTTGACCCGAAACCGGCCGATGCCGTCGAGCGAGATGGCGAAATTGCATTCTCGGGTGTCGCGAAATTCGGCCTGCTGTTTTTCGTTCATCGCCGAGCGGATGATCTCTTCCGCCTGCTCGCGGCTGATCGGCTTGGCGTTGAACGGCGCCAGTTCGCCGTTGACTTTCAGCGCCGGCGGCGAACCGACAGTGATGAACAGATCGGATGCACCTTTCTCCAGCATGCTTTTCAGCAGTTCGGTGAGATAGGTGTAATACGGGCTGATGGCGGGCATGCTGCGATCTCCTGGTCGGCTGCTAGAGTTATTTGCGGCGAGTGGGCGCACGTGCGTCAGTTTAATGCGCTATTTGTGATGCGCGTCGCCTTGACCTGAAATCGCGCCATCGCCATAGTCGTGACCTGTCGTCATCGCAAGGCCGGATCACCATGAAGTCTGTATTCAGGATTTTCTTCAAGACGCTGCGGCTGGTCCTCGCGCCGCTGATACTGCTCTGGGAAGCCGTTACCACGCCGAAAGGCGTGGTGCGCGCGCCGGAAGCGCAAAGCCGGGTCGACCAGGAATGTCTGGCTCTGGCGCTGTATCAGTTCCGCACCTGTCCGTTCTGCGTCAAGGTGCGGCGCGAGATGCGCCGCCTGTCGCTGAATATTCCGCTGCTGGATGCACAGGGCGACGGACCGATCCGCGGCGACCTGATTCGCGGCGGTGGCAAGGCGGTGGTGCCGTGCCTGAAAATCACCGATGCCCAGGGCAACAGCCAGTGGATGTATGAGTCGGCGAGCATCATCGAGTATTTGCAGACCCGCTTCGGCTGAACATGACGAACCCTGATACCAGCGGTCTCGGCCAGGAATGGCTGGCGCTACAGAACCAATACGAACAATACGAGAAGGGCGGCCTGCTGCTCAAGTTGAGCGCCGTTCTGCTCTGTGGCCTGGGTTTTGTGCTCGGTCTGCATGAAACAGTGCTGGTGGTGCTGCTGCTGATCCTGTGGCTGCAGGAGGGCATGTTCCGCACCTTTCAGACCCGTCTTGGCACGCGCATCCTGCGTTTGGAACAGGCTTTGAAACAGCCGGAAACATCCGATGTGGCGGCTTTTCAGTTGCATTCCGAGTGGCTGGCGAGCCGCCCCGGCGTTTTGGGATTGCTGGTCGAATACGCCGCCAGCGCGCTGCGCCCGACCGTCGCTTTCCCCTACGCGGTGTTGCTGCTGTTGATCGGTTTGCTGGTCGTGGTGGCGGGCGGATGACCCATCGGTTCGCGCCATGCTGAATTACATCCTGCGTCGCCTGCTGTATGCGATCCCGATCCTGCTCGGGGTGAATCTGCTCACCTTCGCGCTGTTCTTCATGGTCAATACGCCGGATGACATGGCGCGTATTCATCTTGGCGCCAAGCATGTCACGGAAGAAGCCATCAGCCGCTGGAAAATCGAGCATGGCTACGACAAGCCGCTGTTTTTCAACGCGGCGGCGGAGGGCGTCGACAAGGCCGCCGATACCCTGTTCGTCGAGAAATCGCTGAAGCTGTTCGTGTTCGATTTCGGCGCTGCCGACGACGGCCGCGATATCGCCCGGGAAATCAGCCAGCGTATGTGGCCGAGTCTGGCGATCGCCTTGCCGACGTTCATCGTCGGGCTGTTGGCGTATCTCAGTTTCGCGTTGTTGCTGGTGTTTTTCCGCGGCACTGCGCTGGATACCAGCGGCGTCATCCTGTTGGTGGCGCTGATGTCGATATCCGGCCTGTTCTACGTCATTGGCGGCCAGTATCTGATGGGCAAGCTGTGGCACTGGTTTCCGATTTCCGGCTACCAGCCCGGCCTGGATGCCTGGAAGTTCATGGTGATGCCGGTGCTGGTCGGGTTGATCGGCGGCATCGGCGATTCGACTCGCTTCTACCGCGCCCTGTTCATCGAGGAAATCGGCAAGGATTACGTGCGCACCGCGCGCGCCAAAGGCTTGTCGGATCTGCGCGTGCTGTTCAAGCATGTGCTGGGCAACGCGATGATTCCGATCCTGACCGGCGTGGTGGTGGTCATTCCGCGCCTGTTCATGGGCAGTCTGATCATCGAGTCGTTCTTCGGCATCCCCGGCCTGGGCAGTTACACCATCGACGCGATCCAGGCGCAGGATTTCGCCATCGTCCGCTCGATGGTGTTTCTTGGTTCGCTGCTGTACATCATCGGTTTGGTGCTGACTGATATTTCCTATACCTGGGCCGACCCGCGGGTGAGGCTGGAATGATCAAGCCTGTCCTGCTCTGGTCCGATGCGTTGATCCTGCTGTTGCTGGCCGGCATCGCCGCCCTGGTCTGGCTGGCGCGCCACAACGATACCTTCCGCGCCCCCTGGCGGCAGGTGATGGCCAGCCGCATGGGTTCGGCGACGGCGCTGGTGCTGGCGGTCTACGCCGGCATCGGTCTGCTCGACTCGTTGCATTACGTCGAACGTCTGCCGTCCGAGCCCGGTCAGCCGGCGCAATACAGCGGCGACGTGCGTTCGGCGCTGGATGCGCTGCTGACGCCGTTGCGGGAAAACGTCGAGAAAACCTATTCCGCGCCGTTCGCCACGCATCTGTACGCCAAGGAAACCATGACCGGTCCGGATGGCCGGGAAATCCGCGATTACCCGCGCCTGGCATTCGGCGGCGCGCATCTGGCCGACCCGCAGCGGGATTTCTGGCCGGATGTGACCCAGCGCGCCGGGCTGGGTCTGCTGGGCGGCTGGCTGATCTGGCTGGTCTGGCGCGCGCTCAGGCGCTGGACGCCGGCGCGGCGCGCAACCGCCACGCCGGGCGCGGCAGCGCGGTCCTGGACCGTGCTGGCGATGCTGTTGACCGCCGGCATGCTGGTTGCGCTGGCGCCGCATTACCACGTGCTCGGCACCGACAAGGTCGGTCAGGACGTGCTCTATCTGTCGTTGAAATCGGTGCGCACCGGCCTGCTGATCGGCAGTCTGACGACGTTGATCATGCTCCCGTTCGCGCTTACGCTGGGTATCGCGGCGGGTTACTTCGGCGGCCGCATCGACGATGCCATCCAGTATCTCTACACCACCTTGAATTCGATTCCCGGCGTTCTGCTGATCGCCGCCGCGGTACTGGTGGTGCAGGTGCAGATCGAAGCGCACGCCGAATTGTTCGAAACCGCCGCCGCCCGCTCCGATGTGCGGCTGCTGGCGCTGTGCGCGATACTCGGCGTGACCGGCTGGACCGGTCTGGCGCGGTTGCTGCGCGCCGAGGTGCTGAAATTGCGTGAATTGGAATTCGTCCAGGCGGCGCGCGCCTTCGGCGTCACCGACGCGCGCATCCTGTTGCGGCATCTGCTGCCCAATGTCATGCATCTGGTGCTGATTACCGTGGTCATCGACTTCTCCGGCCTGGTGCTGGCCGAGGCGGTGCTGTCCTATGTCGGCGTCGGCGTCGATCCGGCGATGACCAGCTTCGGCAACATGATCAATGGCGCGCGCCTGGAACTGGCGCGCGAGCCGGTGGTGTGGTGGCAACTGGCGGCGGCCTTCGTGTTCATGTTCATTCTGGTGCTGGCCGCCAACCTGTTCGCCGATCAGGTGCGCGATGCGCTGGATCCGAAGTCGAAGGAGCGCGCGTGAACACCTTGCTGGTGCGCGACCTGCGCGTCGAAATCGAAGCCGGCAGCGCCGTCGAGCCGCGTCTGCTGAAGCCGGTCGATGGCGTCAGCTTCGAGATCGGCGCCAACCAGTGCGTCGCCTTGCTCGGCGAATCGGGTTGCGGCAAATCGCTGACTGCACTGGCGCTGATGCGCTTGTTGCCGGAAGCCGGCCGGGTGGCCGGCGGCACTGCGCATCTGGCCGATGTCGATCTGTTTGCGCTGACCGAAGCCGAGATGGGCGAGGTGCGCGGCGGCCGGCTGGCGATGATTTTCCAGGAGCCGCAGAGCAGCCTGAACCCGGTAATGACGGTGGCCGAACAGATCCACGAAGCCCTGGCGGCGCATCGCGACCTGAGCGGCGCGGCGGCGGATGCCGAAGCCGGCCGCTTGTTGCAGTCGGTGGGCCTGGGCGCCGACAAGCTGGCTTCGTATCCGTTCCAGCTTTCCGGCGGCCAGCGCCAGCGCGCCTTGATCGCCATGATGCTGGCCGGCGAACCGGAGGTGCTGATCGCCGACGAACCGACCACCGCGCTGGACGTCACCGTGCAGGCGCAGATACTCAAACTGCTCAAGGACTTGCAGCAACAGCGCGGCATGAGTCTGCTGCTGATCACCCACGATCTCGACGTGGCGCACGACATGGCCGATCGGGTGGCGGTGATGTACGCCGGCCAGATCGTCGAATGGGCGGCCAGCGATGCGCTGTATGCCGCACCCCGGCATCCCTACACGCAAAAGCTGTTTGCCGTGCTGCCGCGCCTGGATCGGCGCGGCGAGCGCCTGGACAGCCTGCCGGGCCGGGTGCCCGGTCCGGATACCGCGTTCATCGGCTGCCGCTTCGCCGATCGCTGTCCGGCGGTGTTCGCGCGCTGTCGCATAGACGAGCCGGCGTTTTACGAGACCGCGCCGGGACATTTCGCGCGCTGCCATCTGGCGCAATCGGTTAAGCCGTCGGACGCTCCGGCCGCTCAGGCGGCCGCTCCGGCGCCGCTGCGCGCGGTTTCGGCCGCAGGTTCAGCCGACCAGGCGACCGACGTTCCGGTGCTCGAGGTGCGCGATCTGGCGGTGCATTTTCCGATCCGCAAGGGATTGCTGAAACGCACCGTCGGTCAGGTCAAGGCGGTCGATGGCGTCAGTCTGCGGGTGGCGGCCGGGGAAACCCTGGCGCTGGTCGGCGAATCCGGTTGCGGCAAGACCACCCTGGCCCGCGCCATCCTGCGCCTCATCGAACCCACCGCCGGGCAGGTCAGCCTGCTTGGCGAACCGCTGGCCGGCTTGCGCGGCGAAGCCTTGCGGCGCAAGCGGGCGGAAATGCAGATCGTCTTCCAGGATCCTTTTTCGTCGTTGAATCCGCGCATGAAAGTCGGCGAGATCCTGGTCGAAGGCATGGCGGCGCTATCGACGCTGCCGCTGTCGCAGCGTCCGGCGAAAATTTCCGATCTGCTGAATCAGGTCGGCTTGCCGGTCGATGCCATCGACCGTTATCCGCACGAGTTCTCCGGCGGTCAGCGGCAGCGAATCGCCATCGCCCGGGCGCTGGCGGTGGCGCCGAAATTGCTGATTCTGGATGAGCCGACCAGCGCGCTGGATGTCTCGGTGCAGGCGCAGATACTCAATCTGCTCGCCGATTTGCAGCGGCTGCACGGGCTGGCCTATCTGTTCATCACCCACAACCTGTCGGTGGTGAGCTATCTGGCGCATCGGGTCGCGGTGATGCGCGGCGGGGTGATCGTCGAAACCGGTGCTACCGAGACCTTGTTGACCCGCCCGCAAGACCCTTACACGCAGTTGTTGCTGGACTCCGCGCCGGGCGGCGCTTTCCACGCCTGAGACGATTGCAGCGCCGAATCGGCGTCATTCGTTGGTCGACAAACCCGCCGTGCTGTTGAAGCCGGAGTCGACGTAGGTGATTTCGCCGGTGATGCCGGAAGCCAGGTCGGACATCAGGAATGCGGCGACGTTGCCGACTTCCTCGATGGTGACGTTGCGCCGCAGCGGCGAATGTTTTTCACCCCAGGCCAGCAGTTTGTTGAAATCGGCGATGCCCGAAGCGGCCAGCGTCTTGATCGGACCGGCGGACAGGCCGTTGACCCGGATGCCTTTCGGGCCGATGCTCGACGCCAGGTAATAGACGCTGGCTTCCAGGCTGGCCTTGGCCAGGCCCATGACGTTGTAATGCGGCACCGAGCGCACCGCGCCGAGATAGGTCATGGTCAGCAGCGCGGCATTGCGGCCGGCCATCATCGGCATGCCGGCCTTGGCCAGCGCGGTGAACGAATAGCTGGAGATGTCGTGGGCGATGCGGAAGTTCTCGCGCGTGACGAAATCCAGGTAGCTGCCGTCCAGCGCTTCCTTGGGTACATAGGCGATGGAGTGCACCAGGCCGTCGAGGCCATCCCAGTGCTTGCCCAGCTCGGCGAACAGCGCGTCGATCTCCTCGTCGCTGCTGACATCGCAAGGAAACAGCAGCGTGTTGCCGTTGCTGAATTCGTTGATCAGGCCCAATACCCGGTCCTTGACCTTTTCGCCCTGATACGTGAAAGCCAGTTCGGCGCCTTCGCGGTGGCAACATTTTGCAACACCATAGGCGATCGATCGGTTACTCAGCAAACCGGTAATGAGTATCTTCTTGCCAGCGAGAAAGCCCATGAGTCGCATCCTGTCAATTTGGAACGCGGGAATTATAACCATGCGGCTGCATCAGACTTGGCATGGCGCTAACATCACGGCGTTAATTGGTGTTTTAGAGTTTTTTCTGGAGTGGATCGCATGAGCGCGAAAATTATCGCCGTGGTGAATCAGAAGGGGGGCGCCGGCAAGACCACCCTGGCCATGCTGCTGGCCGGCAGTCTGGCGGATCGCGGCCGGCGCGTGCTGGTCGCCGATGCCGACGCGCAGAATACCGCCTTGCACTGGTCCGGCATGGGCGCGGGTTTCCCGGCGCAGGTTGAAGACGTATCCGGCGAGGAAAACAAGCTGCACAAGGCGTTGCGCAAGCGCGCCGAAGAATTCGATTACATCGTCATCGACAGCCCGCCGGCGGCCACCGCGCCGGTGACCGCCAGCGCGCTGCGCGCGGCGCATCTGGCGCTGGTGCCGGTGATTCCCTCGCCGCTCGATCTGTGGGCTTCGGTGCGCATCCGCGAGGCGATCATTCTGGCGCGCAACAAGAATCCCGAACTGGAGGCGCGTCTGGTCGTCAATCAGATGCAGCCGAATACCGTGCTGGCGCGCGAAGTGCTGGGCATGCTGCCGGAGTTCGGCATTCCGATGCTCGCCGCCAGCCTGAAGAGCCGCACCGCCTATCGCCAGTGCGCGGCGCTGGGCGGCAGCATTCACAGCCTGGGCAGTCGCGCCGCGCTGGCGGTGATGGAGGTCGATGCGCTGCGCCGCGAAGTCGAAGGCTTGCTGCGCGGGCGATGAGGAGACCGAAATGACCACCACCACACTCGATTTCCTGCGCCATGGCGAACCCGTCGGCGGCAAGAAATATCGCGGCCAGACCGATGACCCGCTGTCGGAAAAGGGCTGGGCGCAGATGCGCGAGGCGACCGCCGGAGCGCAGCCCTGGCAGGCGGTGGTCAGTTCGCCGTTGAGCCGTTGCAAGGCGTTCGCCGACTGGCTGGCGCAAGGATTGGCTCTGCCGGTGCAGGTCGAGCCGCGGCTGGCCGAAGTCCGCTTCGGCGTATGGGAAGGCCGGACCGCCGAACAGCTCAAGCAGGACGATCCCGACCGCATTTTCAATTTCAAGCTGGACCCGCTGGCGAATCGCCCCGAAGGCGCCGAACCGCTGGCTGATTTTCAGGCGCGCGTCGCCGCCGCCTATGACGACATCTGGCAACGCCATCTGGGTCGACATGTGCTGGTCGTGGCGCATGCCGGCGTCATCCGCATGGCGGTCTGCCATGCACTGGGACTGCCGTATGCCCAGGCCTACCGGATCAATGTCGGGTCGGCCGGCATGGCCCGGTTCAAGATCGAATCCCGCGCCGGCCGGCGTTTCGACAGTCTGATGTGGCTGAGCCGGGGCGGGTAGAACGGCAAATTCGAACGCTGGCCGGCGATGTAAATCCGTAGAAATTTGATGGCAGATAGTGGCGGCGCGACCTGCCTGCTTGCCTTTCAAGGGCTGCGGCGGCAATGCTGCCAGTCGATCCTTCCTGAAAGCTGCCATCCGAACGACTGCTGTGCCTCGGAACCTGCCGGAGGGCGAATTCACACTACTCGGCCTTATGCAAAGCTTTCCATAAGGCCGACAAGCCGGCATTGGGTAGTGGGTTCGTATGGCTGCTCGACTCAGTGAACCGCCGTTCAGAACCGGACCACTCCATTCCTGCCAATGACGGCTCCCCCTGCAGAGCTGAAGTTCAGTTCGACGAAATCAGTGGCAACGATTGAATGGTCGCTGTGGATAAGCGACACAAAAGCCGGCTATCGGTGCCCTGCGATCTCGGTCAGGCGCTCAACGCCAGGTTTCCAAGAAAGCAGTCGGCCGTTGACAAGAGTGACTCCGAACTTAGCCGGCCGCCGCCGCGACGGCCGGCGGAATGCGGTCGATCAGGCGCGGGTCGAAGGGTTTCGGGATGATGTAGTCGCGGCCGAATTCCAGCTTGTCCAGTTTGTAGGCATCCAGCACTTCCTGCGGCACCGGTTCGCGCGCCAGTTCGGCCAGCGCTTTCGCGGCGGCGATCATCATCGGCTGGGTGATGGCCTTGGCGCGGGCGTCGAAGGTGCCCTTGAAGATATACGGGAAGCCCAGCACGTTGTTGACCTGGTTCGGGTAATCCGAACGGCCGGTGGCCATCAGCGCGTCGTCGCGGGCGGCGTGGACGTCGGCAGGGCTGATTTCCGGGTCGGGGTTGGCCATGGCGAACAGGATCGGCCTGGCGGCCATGCTCTGGACCATCTCGGCGTTGACCAGCTTCGGGCCGGACACGCCAATGAACACATCGGCATTCTGCATGGCATCGGCCAGCGTGCGCTGCTCGGTGACCTTGGCGAATTCCTGCTTGTGCGCGTTGAGGTCGGTGCGGCCGCTGTGGATGACGCCCTTGCTGTCGACCAGCGTCATGTTGGCCTTGTTGCCGCCCATGGCGATCAGCAAACGCATGCAGGACAGGCCGGCCGCGCCGGCGCCGAGGCAGACCAGCTTGATGTCGTCGAGTTGCTTGCCCTGGACTTCCAGTGCGTTCAGCAAGCCGGCGCACATCACCACGGCGGTGCCGTGCTGGTCGTCGTGGAACACCGGAATGTCGAGTCGGGCTTTCAGGGCTTCCTCGATCTCGAAGCAATGCGGCGCGGCGATGTCTTCCAGATTGATGCCGCCGAAGGTGGGGGAGATGTTCACCACGGTCTCGATGAAGCTCTCCACGCTGGGCGCGTTGACTTCGATGTCGAACACGTCGATGCCGGCGAAGCGCTTGAACAGGATGCCCTTGCCTTCCATGACCGGCTTGCTGGCCAGCGGGCCGAGGTTGCCGAGGCCGAGGATGGCGGTGCCGTCGGTGATCACCGCGACCAGGTTGCCCTTGTTGGTGTAGCGGTAGGCGTTGGCCGGGTCCTTGGCGATCTGGCGCACCGGTTCGGCGACACCGGGGGTGTAGGCCAGCGACAGTTCGTATTGGGTGGCGCAGGGTTTGGACGATTCGACGGAGATTTTTCCGGGGCGGGGAAACTCGTGATAGTCCAGGGCTTGCTGGTTCAGGTCGCTCATGTCGTCCTCTCGGTTGAAGTTGTGGACGCATCATATATTGCTGCAATGCGGAATAACAGTTGTTCAGGTCACGATTCCGGGTCTCCCGTCCGGGCTGCTTTGGTTAGAATCCAGTTTTCCAACACATCAATAAATACGCCATGCACAGCCTCTTCGATACCCGTCAGACCTTCGACGCCGGCAATGGTAATTCCGGTTCCTTCTATTCCTTGCCGCAACTGGAGAAAGTCGGCATAGGCGCGGTTTCCAAACTGCCGGTGTCCATCCGCATCGTGCTGGAGTCGGTGCTGCGCAATTTCGACGGCCTGAAAATCACCGAACAGCATGTGCGCGAACTGGCCAACTGGCAGCCGAATGCAACGCGCACCGAGGAAATCCCGTTTGTCGTCGCGCGCATCCTGCTGCAGGATTTCACCGGTGTGCCGCTGCTCGCCGATCTGGCCGCGATGCGTTCCGCCGCCGAGCGCGCCGGCAAGGATGCCAGCAAGGTCGAACCGCTGGCGCCGGTGGAAATGGTGGTCGATCACTCGGTGCAGGTGGATGTGTTCGGTCGCCCGGATGCGCTGGCCGAGAACATGAAGATCGAATTCGAACGCAACATCGAGCGTTATCAATTCTTGAAATGGGGCATGCAGGCGTTCGAGACGTTCAAGGTGGTGCCGCCGGGTGTGGGCATCGTGCATCAGGTCAACATGGAATACCTGGCGCGCGGCGTCATGGAAAAGGACGGCGTGTATTACCCGGACACGCTGGTTGGCACCGACTCGCACACCACGATGATCAACGGCCTCGGCGTCGTCGCCTGGGGCGTCGGCGGCATCGAGGCGGAAGCCGGCATGCTCGGCCAGCCGGTTTATTTCCTGACGCCGGATGTGGTCGGCGTCAACCTGACCGGCCGCGCCGCGCCCGGCGTCACCGCCACCGATATCGTGCTGACCATCACCGAAATGCTGCGGCGTGCGAAAGTGGTCGGCAAGTTTGTCGAATTCTTCGGCGAAGGCGCCGTGGCACTGCCGGTTACCGACCGCGCCACCATCGCCAACATGGCGCCGGAATACGGCGCGACGATGGGCTTCTTCCCGGTCGATGAAGCGACTTGCCAGTACTACCTGGCGACCGGCCGCGATGTGGAAAAGGTCGATGCGATGCGCGCCTACTACCAGGCGCAGGGCCTGTTCGGGATTCCGGCGGAAGGCAGCATCGAATACAGCCAGACGCTGGAACTGGACCTGGGCAGCGTCAAACCGTCCGTCGCCGGGCCGAAGCGGCCGCAGGACCGCATCAATCTCTACGCGCTGAAGGAGTCGTTCGAGACGTTGTTCTCGCTGCCCAAGGATCAGGGTGGTTACGGCAAGCCGGAAAGCGAACTGCCGGTCAAATACACCCTGGCCGATGGCAAGACGCAACTCGGCCACGGCGATGTGGTGATCGCCGCGATCACCTCCTGCACCAATACCTCCAACCCCGGCGTCATGCTGGCCGCCGGCCTGCTGGCCAGGAAGGCGGTGGAGAAGGGCATGTACATGCCCGCGCATGTGAAGACCTCGATGGGGCCAGGTTCACGCGCGGTGTCGGTCTATCTCAAAAGCGCCGGCTTGCTGGAGCCGCTGGAAAAACTCGGATTCGGCGTCGTCGGCTACGGTTGCACCACCTGTATCGGCAACTCCGGTCCGCTGCCGGAACAGATCGAAAAAGGCATCCTCGACAACGATCTGGTGGCCTGCTCGGTGCTGTCCGGCAACCGCAACTTCGAAGCGCGCGTGCACCAGAACGTCAAGGCCAATTTCCTGATGAGCCCGCCGCTGGTGGTCGCCTTCGCGCTGGCCGGTCGCGTCGATATCGACATGGCCAGCCAGCCGATCGGCGCGGGCACCGATGGACCGGTCTATCTGAAGGACATCTGGCCGACCGCCGAGGAAATCGCCGCTGTGTTGCCGCATGCCTCGAAAGCCGAGGCGTATGCCATCTACAAGGATGTCGGCGCCGACAACCCGTTGTGGGATGACGTGCCGGCGCCGGTCGGCCAGGTCTATGCCTGGGACAGCGCTTCCACCTACATCCAGGAACCGCCGTTCTTCCAGGGCGGGGCCAAACCCGACCCGGTGATCCGCGGCGCGCGCGCGCTGGCGATCTTCGGCGACTCGGTGACCACCGACCACATCAGCCCGGCCGGCAACATCAAGGCCGCCGCACCGGCCGGCAAATACCTGGTCGAGCATGGCGTCGCGCAGAAGGACTTCAACAGCTACGGCGCGCGGCGCGGCAACCATGAAGTGATGATGCGCGGCACCTTCGCCAATGTGCGCATCAAGAACCTGATGATTCCCGGCTCGGAAGGCGGCGTCACCTTGTTCAACGGCGAGCAGATGAGCATCTATGACGCGTCGATGGCCTATCAGGCCGCCGGCACCTCGTTGATCGTCATCGCCGGCGAAGAATACGGCACCGGCTCCAGCCGTGACTGGGCGGCCAAGGGCACGCAGTTGCTGGGCGTCAAGGCCGTGGTGGCGAAGTCGTTCGAGCGTATCCACCGCGCCAATCTGGCCGGCATGGGGGTGTTGCCGATCCAGTTCAAGGACGGCCAGGGCGCCGCCGATTTCAATCTGGATGGCTCCGAAAGCTTCGACATCGTCGGTCTGGAAAACGGCATCACGCCGCAGCAGGACGTCACCCTGGTGATTCAGCGCGCCGACGGTTCCAGCCAGAACGTGTCGGTCAAACTGCGGCTGGATACACCGATCGAGATTGAGTACTTCCAGGCCGGCGGCATCCTGCCGTTCGTGCTGGCGCAGTTGCTAAACTGAGTGGTGTTCAACAGGGGCGCCGTCACCCCGCCCCGGATACAACCATTCCGGGGTGACGACCAAGCCGGGGTCCAGTCAGATGGGATCAGCAAAATGGATGGCTTCTGGATACCGGCTTTCGCCGGTATGACGGTATGCGTCCGTTTTCCCTGTTTTTAACGCCTGTTGACGCGAAACCATGAATTCCAGCCTGCAAGCAGCGATACAACGTCAACGCGGCATTCTCGAAGGATGGCTTGCCTCCTCGCTTTCGATCCTCGCCGAGGGCTGTCGCGATTGCTGGTCGGCGCGCGACAAACTGGAGGCGCGCCTGCTCGGTGGTCTGGAAGAACTGCCGTACTGCAAATATCTTTACGTGCTCGACGCCAGGGCGCGGCAATTGACCGCCAACATTTCGCGCGCCGGCTTGCTGCCAGAGCATTTCGGACGTGACCGCAGCGACCGGCCTTATCTGGCGCAGGCGCTTGCCGGGCAGGTGTTTTCGCTGTCCGAGGCGTATATCAGCCGCAACGCCAAGCGCCCGACGCTGACCGCGTTGCAGCGGATAAAAAATGAAAGCGGCGAACTGCTCGGCTATCTCGGCGCCGACTTCGACCTGCGCGAATTGCCGGCGACGCAGGCGCTGTACCAGCAGCCCGAACAATGGGTGCAGATGAAGGGCGATCCGGCGATTCGCGCCGGCCTGTTCCATCAGCAGCGCGCCAACAGCCTGCTCGACGACAAGGTCGATGCGGTGCTGGCGTTGATCAACGAACTGATCATTGTGCATGGCGTGTTCAACGCCAAGGTGCATTTCTCCAGTTCGCGGGCGACCTTTTGGGTGATCGACGATCCGTTCCGCTTCCGGCTGCACAACATCAACGATCTGGCCGACCCCAACCTGTGTCTGGCCTACCCGCGCCATCCTTATCCGGCGGACGCCTCGATTCCGGCCGAACGCGTGCGCGAAGTGCTGAACTGCTTCCGCGAACTGCGCTTCATGGATGAAATCCTCTATCTGCGCTCCGGTTCGCTGAACATCTTCAACGGCATGGTCAGCCTGACCTTTTCCTGCGATGGCTCGCACTACATGCCGTGGGACGAATTCCTGGAAAAGAATCTGGGGTTCTGGACAGGCTCCTAGTAGAACTACCTTCCTGGCGGCATTTCGTTCGCTTGGCCGGGCGTCCCGTTCCGGTTCTATGCCACCCCCGAAGGCGCAATCAGGCGCAGTTTCGCCGCCAGTTCGATCTGATTGATCGGCTTGCTCAGATAGTCGTCCATGCCGGCCGCAAGACACAGTTCGCGGTCGCCCTGCATGGCGTTGGCGGTCATCGCCATGATCGGTACACGCGCCTGGCCGTGTTCGGCTTCGTGGGCGCGGATTAGTCGGGTGGCCTCGATGCCGCCCATCACCGGCATCTGCATGTCCATCAGGACGATGTCGTAACGCTCGCCGCCGCTCAGGCGGTCTACTGCCTCCTGTCCATCCACGGCAAGTGCAACCTTGTGCCCCCACTTCTGCAACAGGCGGATGGCGAGATGCTGGTTGATCGGGTTGTCTTCGACCAGCAGCACATCGAGAACGCTTTCGGCGGCTCGCGCTTGGGCGTCGGCCGGCCGGCCGGGAGCCGCCGAACCCTCGGCGATTTTCGACGCGCGTTTGACGGCGTTGTCATCCACCCCCAGCACGACGCTGAACTGGAAGGTGCTGCCCTTGCCGACTTCGCTGTCCACGCTGATGTGACCGCCCATCAGTTCGACCAGACGACTGGAAATCGATAGCCCGAGTCCGGTGCCGCCGTACTGGCGAGTGGTGGAAGCGTCGGCCTGCGAGAACGCCTCGAAGATGCTGTCGAGCTGGTCGGCGGCAATGCCGATACCGCTGTCGCGCACGGCAATCTGCACGGTAACGGCTGCGTCGGCAAGCGCTTCGACGGCCAGGCTGACGACGATCTTGCCCCGGTTGGTGAACTTGATGGCATTGCCGACCAGATTGATCAGCACCTGGCGCAGACGCGTCGGATCGCCCAGCACATGCCGCGGCACATCGTCGGCGATGTCGCAGATCAGCTCGATGCCTTTCTGGCTGGCGCGCGGGCCAAGAATCCTGATGGTTTCGGAAACTGTCCGGGGCAACTCGAAACCGACGCGTTCGAGCATCAGCTTGTTGGCTTCGATCTTGGAAAAATCGAGGATGTCGTTGAGGATGCCCAGCAGCGACTCGGCCGAATTCTTGACGATATTCATGTATTCGTCGCGTTCGGCCTCCGAGTCGGCGTCAAGGGCGAGATCGGTCATGCCGATGATGCCGTTCATCGGTGTACGGATCTCGTGACTCATGTTGGCGACAAAGTCGCTCTTGGCGCGGCTGGCGGCCTCGGCCTCGGTACGCTTGGCGATCAACTCGGTTTCCACCGCCTTGCGTGCGCTGATGTCGGTGCGGATGGCAATGTACTGGCGCGGCTGGCCGCTGTCGTCGAGGAAGGGAACCACGGTCGACTTGACCCAGTAGAAACTGCCATCCCTTTTCTTGTTGCAGATTTCGCCTTCCCAGATTTCGCCGCGCGCGATCGTTGCCCACATTTCCGCGTAGAAACTGTCCGGATGCTTGCCCGACTTGAGTATGCGGTGATTCTGCCCTAGCAGCTCCTCCGGACTGTAGCCGGAGATGGCGCAGAACCGATCGTTGGCGTAGATGATGGACCCGTCCTTGCCCGTGATGCTGACAATGGCGTGCGCGTCCAGCGCGCGCTGGCGATCGCGCAGGCCTTCCGCATTCGCTTGCGCCAGCCGCACGGCCCGGACATTGCGGCCATGCAGCCAGACCAGCGCACCACCCGCCGTGCCAAAGGCCAGCAGCAACAAGCTCGCAAACAGGTAGTGCTGCGGATGATTCTTGAAGGACAGGCCCTCGAGCGGCAGCGACATGACCTGAATCCCGCGCACATCGCCTTCCTGCCAGTCCCGCTTCGGGCTCTCCGGATGGCCGTTGTGACACCCGACGCAGGACGCCTCCAGACGGATCGGCGCGGCATAGCGCAACACCTTGCCGCGCGAAGTTTCTTCGAGGCGCAGGAATTCGCTTTCCCCGCTGGCCTGAAGTGCCGCCAGCGCCTCGGTCTCGAAGCTGTCGAGGCTGATCTTGCGCCAGGGGAACGGGTACGCGCTGACCAGGCGCAGATTCATCTCCGGGTTCGATCGGGCGATTTCGTCGACCAGGTCCAGCGTCATGGTGGCCGGGATCGGCAGGGCTCCGGGCTGGGCCTTGTAATCGTGGGTGATATCCAGTTCCGAATGCTCACGGACAATCGGCAACAGGTGCGAGGAATAGAAATTGCGGAAGGAAATCAGCAGGTCGGCATGCGACCTGGCCAGACGATGCAACGCATCCTGCTCGGTACGCACGGCCAGCCGGTCGGCAAAAAAATACAGGCCGACGAACAGAACGCCGATGGCGGCAATCAGGATCGCCCGGAAACGCGGCGTATCGACAATCCGCAACGAGTCGTTGGGCAGTTCCGGCTGCTGCAGGGGGGCGGCTTGCTTCATGCTTGGATCGTGCTGTTGGGTGTCCGGGCGGCGTCAGCCAGCCTCTGTCAGGTAATCGGACAAGTATCGTACAGCTTCTGAATCCTGGCCTGCCTGGGGCAAGGCAAATTTGTCTCAGCGCCAAGGAAGCACTGATCAAATGAATGAAACGTGCCGGTATTTAGCGGCATATTCAAGCGTTTTGCGATGTCGCGCACAGATATAATCCATACGCTTCACTGCACGTTTGCGCAACAACTCGTCGCAGCATGGATGGGTATTTCGCTCAAATTTGACGCCGAATCATGCTCATCAACCTGATCAACAACATCGCTTTCCTGATCGCCCTGGCGGCGGCGGGGCAGATCGTCATTGCGCGTTTCTACAGGAAACCGCTGAATCGCCAGATCCTGCTCGGTCTGCTGTTTGGCGGCGTGGCCTTGCTGGGTATGGCGAATCCGGTGAATTTTTCGCCCGGTGTGATCTTCGATGGCCGTTCGATCGTGCTGGCGGTGGCCGGCGTGGTGGGGGGCGGCATTCCCGCAGCGATCGCGGCTGGCATCGCGGCTGTTTATCGCTTCCAGTTGGGCGGCGGCGGCGCGACGGTCGGCATCATGGTCGTGCTGCTGTCGGCTGTGCTGGGGGTGCTGGCGCGGCAATGGTGGTTGCGGCGCAGCCGGCCGCCGCGGCCGATCGACTACCTGGCGCTCGGCGTGGTGGTGCAGTTGATGCAGTTGGCCGCATTCACGCAACTTCCCGATCGGGCCGGTTATGCTTTCATCGAACAGGCCTGGTGGGTGCTCCTGCTGTTCTATCCGCTCGCCACGATGTTGCTATGCCTGATCTTCCGCAATCACGAACAGCAGTTGATCAACCAGCAGGCTCTGGCATCCGCGCGGGATGCGGTGATTGCTGCGGAACGCGCCAGCATGCAGCGGTTTCATGCCTATTTCGACCATTCCGTCGTCGGCCTGGCCATTACCAGTCTGGAAAAAGGCTGGATCGAGGTCAACGATGCGCTGTGCAGGACACTGGGTTACACGCGCGACGAATTGACCCGCATGACCTGGACGGAACTGACCTACCCCGAGGATCTGGCGCCCGACCTGACCCAGTTCAACCGAATGCTGGCCGGCGAGATCGACAGCTATGCGATGGACAAGCGCTTCATCCACAAGGATGGCCACCTGGTCGATACGCGCCTGGCGGTCAGCCATGTCCGCAAACCGGATGGCAGCCTCGATTACGTGGTGGCCATGGTCGAGGACATCAGCGATCGCAAGCAGGCCGAAAAGGCGCTGCTCCATGAAAAGCAGCTTTCCGCCGACATCATCAATACCTTGCCCGTGTTATTTGGCCTGTTCGATGCCAGTGGTCGCTGTCTGCGCTGGAACCAGCACTTCAAGGATGTCACTGGCTACAGTGACAGCGAGGTAGCAACGATGCAGGGGCTGGATTTTTTTAGCGGCGACGATCGGCAACGCATTGCCAGCGCGATACAGCAGGTGTTCCGGGATGGACAAAGCAGCGTCGAGGCCATTCTTCCCAATCGGCAGGGCAAAGGCATCTCCATCTATTACAGCGGTACTCGGGTAATGCTCGATGGCCAGCCCCATCTGCTCGCGGTTGGCCTGGATATCAGCGCTCGCAAGAACGCCGAAGCGGCCGTGCTGGAAAGCGAAAAACTGTTTAGAGCGATCACCGATACCTCTCCGTTAGCCATTTATATGTCTTCGGGTGTCGACCAGCGGGCGGAGTACGTCAACCACGCGTTTACCAGACTTTTCGGCTATACCCTCGAAGATGTGCCGTCGGTCGAGCTATGGTGGCCGCTTGCCTATCCCGACGAAACTTATCGAAACCATGTCTCCGATGAGTGGCAGCGCCGGGTCACACAGGCGATTGCAACGCAAGGCATGATCGAGCCGATGGACGTGGTGGTTACCTGCAAGGATGGTTCGAAACGGAACATCTCGTGGAGCTTTGTCAGCATTGGCCATCAGAACTGGGCGTTTGGTCTCGATTACACCGAGCGCGAGTCGGCGATGACTGAACTCAAGCGGCATCGGTATCACCTGGAATCTCTGGTCGAGGAACGCACGGCTGCCTTGACCATCGCCAAGGAAGCCGCCGAAGCCGCCAGCCGCGCCAAGAGCGCCTTCCTTGCCAACATGAGCCACGAACTGCGTACGCCGATGAACGGCATCATGGGCATGCTGTCGCTGGCCAGACGATGCATGGCCGATGCCAAGGGGCTTGACTACCTGGACAAGGCCGGTGGCGCGGCCAACCACCTGCTCGGCGTCCTCAACGACATTCTTGATCTCTCCAAGATCGAAGCCGATCGCATGGTGCTCGAAGCGGTTCCGCTGCAACTCGCTGAAGTCCTGGAAAATATCAGAAGCGTGCTGGGCCACAAGGCCTTCGAGAAGGGGCTGACGCTGGAAACCGACCTGCCCGATTCACTCGCCCGGTTGCCGCTCACCGGCGATGCGTTGCGCCTCGGCCAGGTTCTGCTAAACCTGGCCGGCAACGCCATCAAATTCACCGAACGAGGCCGAATTACCCTGCGCGTCCGGCTGGTTGCGGAAACATTGGAAGCTGTACAGATCCGTTTTGATGTGATCGATACCGGCATCGGTATCGACCCCGAGGCCCAGGCCCGGCTGTTCACCTCCTTCGAGCAGGCCGACAACAGCATGACCCGCAAGTACGGCGGCACCGGGCTGGGACTGGCGATCAGCAAGCGACTGGTGCAACTGATGGGTGGTGAAATCGGCATCGACAGCGCGTCGGGGTTGGGCAGCACCTTCTGGTTCATCGTTCGCCTGGCCCGGCGGCAAACCAGTCACGTCGCGCCAGCACTGCATTTCGAGAAAGCCGAAGCGGAAACATTGCTGCGCCGCGACTATCCCGGCGTCCGCATCCTGCTCGCCGAGGACGAACCGGTGAACCGCGAAATCGCCTGCCTGCAGCTTGAAGAGGCGGGGCTTGCCGTAGACCTGGCCGAAGATGGACAACAGGCGTTGGAACTGGCTCGTCGGCACAGCTACGCGCTGATCCTGATGGACATGCAGATGCCGAACCTGAACGGCATCGATGCCACCCGCGCGATCCGTGCCGATTCGTTGAACAGGACCACCCCGATCCTGGCGATGACGGCGAACGCCTTCGACGAGGATCGCCAGGCCTGTCTTGATGCCGGCATGAACGACCATATCGCCAAGCCGGTCGATCTTGAGGTTCTTTACGAAACGATGTTGCGCTGGTTGAGGCAATGACATGAGCATGAGTCTGCGCTGGCGTTTTCTGCTGGTGACCTGGGCGGTCGGCCTGCTGTTTGCCGCCGCCGCTGCCTTCACCTATTACAAGGCGCACAGCACGCATTACCTGGCCGGCATCGATGCCCGGCTGACGACGGGGGCGCAGATGGCGCGGCATTTCGTCGGCGCCGATTTCCACGACCGCCTGGTCGATGCGCAGTCGCTGGACGCGGATGCCTACCGCGCCATCGTCGCGCATCACAATGCCGCCAGCGTCGAGGCCGGCTTCCAGTACCTCTGGAGCAACCTGTTTCTGCCCGACGGCCGCATCGTATTCACCTCCGCTTCCTCGCCGGGCAAGGACATCGCGCGCGGCGACCATGCCGCCTTTTTCTCGTTGCACTCCGATCCCGCCGCCTTCGATGCGGTGCGCCAAAGCGAACGTCCGACCTTTTCCAGCTTCAAGAACGAATGGGGCGAAGGTCGCATGGCGCTGCTGCCCTATCGCGATGCCCGGGGGCGACTGTATGTCTTCGGCGCCAGCACGGATCTGCACCCGATCAAACAGCATCTGATCGCCGAGATCGCCTGGGCGCTGGGGCTGTTCGCGGCGCTGTTTCTGGTTGCCACCCTGGCCGCCCACTGGCTCAGTCGTTCGATGATCGCGCCCTTGCGTCAGTTGCAGCACACCACCGACGCCATCGCCCATGGCGACTATGCGACCCCCGACGCGCGCGGCGGCGGCGAGGAAATCGAGGCGCTGAACGCCAGCCTCAGCGAAATGCGCGACACGATTCGGATCACGATGGTGAAACTCGAAGAAAGCGAAGCGCGGTTTCGCACCATGTTCGAGCGATCACCGGTTTCCATCCTGATCCACGACATGGACAGCGGGGCGATCGTCGATGCCAACCCGACCGCCTGGAAATCCTACGGTCTCGATTCGCTGGCAGCGCTGCAAGCCTACGACATCTGGCTCGACCCGCCGCATTCCCGGACCGATGCGCTGGCATGGATCGGCAGGGCGGCTGGCGGCATGCCGCAAAAGGTCGAATGGAAAAGCAGAACCATCAACGGCGCGTTTTTCTGGGAGCAGATCAGCCTGATCCCGATCAAGCTCGGTGGCGTCGATCGGATACTGTCGGTCGCGATCGACATCACCGAAGCGCGCGCCCTCAGCGAATCTCTGCAGCGCCAGAACGAACGCAATCTGGCGCTGCTGCACAATGCCAGTGACGGCATCCACATTCTTGACCACGACGGCACGGTGATCGAGGCCAGCGACGCCTTCTGCGCGATGCTCGGTTATACGCGTGACGAGGTCATCGGCATGAATGTCATGCAATGGGAAGTCGACCACAGCGCCGAGGATTGCCCCCGCCACCTGGCCGAACGGCTGCACGACCCGGGCCATGACCGGTTCGTGACCCGACACCGACGCCGCGACGGCAGCATCTTCCACGTCGAAATCAGCGGCTGCCCGATCGCGCTGGAAGGGCAGACCGTACTGTTCAACTCCTCGCGCGACATCTCGGAACGTCTGGCGGACCAGGCGGCCCTGCGCCAGCTGAACGATGAACTGGAACAACGGGTGCGACAGAACACCGCCGACTTGCAGGCCACTTTTGCCCAACTGCGCGATACCGAGTTCGCCATGGACAGCGTCGGCATCGGCATTTACTGGACCGATTTCGATTCCGGCCGCTTCATTCACGTCAATCGCTTCGCCGCCGGCCTGCTCGGCTATACCCCGGATGAATTGCTGCAACGGAGCGTTTCCGAGATCGACCCGAATTTCCCGCCGGCAGCCTTGAGGAAGATCAGCGAACGCCTCCGGGATACCGGCTATCTGAAGTTCGAAACCGAACAGATCACCCGCGACGGCCGCCTCGTTCCGGTCGAAATGACGCTCTATTACCACGCGGGCGAAGGGGGGGCGCCAGCCCGCATCATCGCCTTCATGCAGGATATCGCCGAGCGCAAGCGGGCCGAACGGGAACTGCACGATGCCAAGCGGGCCGCCGAAGCCGCCGCCATTGCCAAGAGCGCCTTCCTGGCCAACATGAGCCACGAAATCCGCACGCCGCTCAACGGCATCCTCGGCCTGGCCCGCATCGGCCAGCGCGAGAACGCCGGACGGCTCACCGGCGAGACCTGCGCGCGCATCCTCAAGTCAGGCCAGCACCTGCAGGGCATCATCGACGACATCCTCGACATCTCCAAGATCGAGGCCGGCAAGCTGACCATCACCCCCGCGCCCATGAACCTGCCGGCCGTGGTCCAGGAGGCCGTGGCGCTGGTTGCCGAGCGCGCCGCGGAGAAGAATCTGCCACTTAATTTCGCGCCGCCGCAAGGCTTGCCGGTCTGGGTGATGGGCGATGCGCTGCGACTGCGGCAGGTCCTGGTCAACCTGCTGTCGAACGCAATCAAGTTCACCGAGCGCGGCGCGGTCTCGCTGACGGTCACGCGTGCGGGCGAGCAGATCGCCTTCGCTGTCGCCGACACCGGCATCGGCCTGACGGCGGAACAGTGCGCCCGCCTGTTCCAGTCTTTCGAGCAGGCTGATACCACCACCACGCGCAAGTTCGGCGGCACCGGCCTGGGTCTGGCGATCTCGCAGAATCTGGCGCGCCTGATGGGCGGCAGCATCGACGTGGAGAGTACGCCCGGCACGGGCAGCATCTTCACGCTGCGCCTGTCCCTGCCAAAAACCGACATCCAAGTTTCCAGCGCGGTCTATGCCGATCTGATGCCGGGGCGGCGCCTGGCCGGTCTGCGTCTGCTGGCCGCCGAAGACATGGAAATCAACCGCATCGTGCTCGACGACCTGCTGGCGCAGGAGGGGGCGGATTGCACCCTGGTCCGCGACGGCGCGGAAGCCGTTGAAGCCGTGCGCAACCACCCGCAGGGCTTCGACCTGGTGCTGATGGACGTGCAGATGCCGATAATGGACGGGCGCGAGGCGACGCGGCGGATCAAGCGCCTTGCCCCGCATCTGCCGGTGATCGCCCTCACCGCGCATGCCCTCGCCGAGGAGCGGCGACTCAGCATCGAAGCCGGCATGGCGGACCATCTGACCAAGCCGATCGATCCGGACGAACTGGTCAGCGTGGTGCTGGCGCACCTGCCGGGCGCCGCTCCCGGCACGCCGCAGGCGGCGCCGCCTGCCGCTGCGGCGCCGTCTGCGGCGGCGCCGTCTGCGGCGGCGGTGCTGCTGCCCGACACCCCCGAACTTGACCTCGTCGCCGGCCTGCGCTCGGTGGCTGGCCGGCGCGACCGCTATCGCGGTCTGCTCGACAAGTACGGGCCGCAGTATCGCGACCATGCGAACCAGATCCGCGCCGCGCTGCGGGCCGGCAACCTCGCCGAAGCGCGCCGGCTTGCGCACGGGCTGAAGGGCGTCGCCGCCACTCTCGGTGCGCAGGCCGTCACCGCGGCGGCGCTGGCCGTCGAACAGCCGCTCAACGCGGCGCTGCACGACAATACCCCGACCGGCGATCTCGAACCGCTGCTGGAAATCCTGGACGCGGCCATCCAGCGCCTGCTCGAAGCCATCGAAACCACAAGGAGTGGGTCATGACACGCCTGAACGGATCGCCGCGCCTCCTGGTCGTCGAAGACGAGGCAATGCTGCTCGACATGCTGTGCGATACGCTGATCGAGGCCGGTTTCGATGTCGTCGGCATCGCCACCGGCGCCGCCGCCCGCGCCGAGCTTGCCGCCCGCGCCGTCGAATTCGATGCGATCCTGCTCGACCGCCTGCTGCCGGACATGGATGCGCTTGATCTGATGCCGGAAATCAAGGCCAATCCGGCGCTCGTTCGCGTGCCGGTGATCATCCAGACCACGCTGGCCAGCACCGAGGACATTGCCGCCGGGCTCGCCGCCGGCGCCTACTACTACCTGACCAAGCCGTTCCCGCCGGAAACCCTGCTCTCGATCGTGCGCGCCGCCGTGGACGACCATCGCCAGTTCCGCCAGATGCAGGACAACCTGGAACAGGCGCAAAGCGTGATGCACCACCTCGAGCGCGGCGAGTTCGTATTCCGTACACTGGACGAAGCGCGTCGGCTGGCGATGCAGATCGCCCATGCCGCGCCTGATCCCGCGCGCATCGTGCTGGGCCTGACCGAATTGATGCTGAACGCGGTGGAACACGGCAACCTGGGTATCGGCTACGACGAAAAATCACGCCTCATCGCCGGCCAGAATCTCGCGGCCGAAATCGAACGCCGCCTGGCCGATCCGCACTTCGCCGAGCGCAGAGTGCGTGTGCAGATCGAGCGCCTGGCGGACGTGCTCAGCTTCACCGTCATCGACGAAGGCGCGGGTTTTGACTGGCAAGGCTATCTTGATATCTCGCCCGAGCGCGCCTTCGATACGCATGGCCGCGGCATCGCCCTGTCGCGCATGATCAGCTTCGACGCCTTGGAATATCGCGGTCGCGGCAACGAAGTCCGTTGCCGGGTGTTTTCGCAGTAAGCCCTTTCCAGCTTTATCCTTCTGATCATGCCCATCGACCGCGCCGAAAAATCCATCGACATCTTCCCCTGGGATGAGAATTTCAACACCGGCCTGGCCGATGTCGATGCACAGCACCACAAGCTGGTGCAGTTGCTCAACGCCCTCGCCAGCCATGTCGCCTTCCACAAGGATCAATCCGGCCTCGAAGCGGTATTCGATGAGCTGGCGGACTATGCCGTGTATCACTTCGACACCGAGGAGGCGCTGTGGCGCGAATACCTTGCCGGCGATCCGGTCGAAGCCGCCCATCGTGCAGCCCATGCCGGTTTCGTGCGGGAAGTCGCCAGCTTCCGCGCCGCGCTGACCGACCCGGCACGGCAGGACGTCGCCGAAGAAGCCCTCGGTTTTCTGGTGCACTGGCTTGCCTCGCACATTCTCGAAACCGACCGTGCCATGGCCTACACCGTACTCGCGCTGCGCAGCGGACTGACGCTCGACGCAGCCAAACTGGAAGCCGTTCAACGCATGAGCGGAGGCACCCGCGCCCTGATCGACATCATCCTGTCGATCTACTCGTCGCTGGCCACCAACACCCTGCGGCTGATGAACGAACTGGCCAGCCGCGGACAGACGGAAGATTCGCTGCGCAAGGAGGTGGAGACCCGGCATGCCCTGCTGCGCTTCGCCAGTGACGGCATCCACATCCTCGACGCCGTCGGCAACGTGGTCGAAGCCAGCGATGCCTTCTGCGCCATGCTCGGCTACCGCCACGATCAAGTCATCGGCATGAACGTGGCCGACTGGGATGTCGGTCTCGACCTGGCCAGCCGTGACGACATGCTGCGGCGCCAGTTCCTGAGCACGCAACGCAGCCAGTTCGAGACCCGCCACCGACGCAAGGACGGGACGATCATCGATGTCGAGGTGAGCGGCTATCCGCTGCAGATCGACGGCCGCCCGCTGTTGTTCAACTCGTCGCGCGACATTACGGAACGCAAGCGTGCCGAAGCAGCGCTGCGGCAACAGACCGCCTTCATCGCCGCCATCGTCGAAAGCCAGATCGATGGCATCGCCGTCTGCCATGGCATCGACACGCCGCCCTATATCCACTTCTCGCTCTGGAATCCGGCGATGACCGCGCTGACCGGTTACAGCCTCGACGAAGTCAACCGTCTCGGCTGGTATCAGACCGTCTACAGCGATCCCGAAGTCCGCGAACGCGCCCTCCAGCGCATGGAGCGGATGCGCCTGGGCGAGCATCTCCAGGGCGAGGCCTGGACCATCACGCGCAAGGACGGCGAGCGCCGCACCGTTGAAATCTACACCCGCTTCGTCACCCCGCCCGGTGGCGGCACCCAGGTGATGGCGGTGATGCGCGACGTGACCGACCGCAGGCAGGCGGAAACCCTGCTGCGCCGGGTCGTCGATGCGATACCGCATATCGTCCTCGTCAAGGATGCGGATGGACGCTTCCAGCTGGTCAATGCCGCCCTCGCCAACCTGTACGGCAGTTCTCCCCAGGCGATGCTGGGCAAGGATGACGGCGACTTCAATCCGAATCTGGAACAGGTCGAATTCTTCCGGCGCAACATCCGCGAGATCATCGCCAGCGGTGTGCCGCAGACGGTCATGGAAGCCTCGACCGATGCCGCCACAGGCCGGATACGCCATTTCCAGTCGGTGAAAGTGCCCTTTTCCGGGCGTAATGATGTGCCGAGCGTCCTTGTCGTCGCCACCGATGTCACCGACCTGTACGAGACACAGACGCGCCTGCGCGCCAGCGAGGAGCGCATGGCCTTCACTCTCGCTGCGACGCGCGATGGCCTGTGGGACTGGTCGATCGCCGAGGATCGCGTTGATCACAATGAACAGTGGGGAAGCATTCTGGGGCTGAAGGAAGTGCCGCCCTCGCATCCGGTTTCGTTCTTTGCCGAACGCATCCATGTGGACGATCGCGCTGCCGTCATGGTGCGCGTCGGCAAGGCGCTGGAAACCGACTGCGATTACGAGTCCGAGCACCGCGTGGTCTGGTCGGACGGTCGCATCGTCTGGGTGCATGATCGCGGCAAGGTGGTCCGGCGTGATGCCGAAGGACGCCCGTTGCGCATGGTCGGTTCGATTCGCGACATCACCGAACGCAAGCAAACCGAAGCCGAACTCGCCCGCCACCGCCAGCATCTGGAGGAACTGGTCCAGGCACGCACGGCGGAGCTGACCGAAGCCAAACTCGCCGCCGAAGCCGCCAACCGTGCCAAGAGCGCCTTTCTCGCCAACATGAGCCACGAACTCAGGACGCCGATGAATGGCGTCATGGGCATGATCGAAATGGCCAGGCGGCGCATGACCGACCCGAAAGGGCTCGACCAGCTGGACAAGGCGAAGCTCTGCGCCGATCGTCTGCTTGGCATCCTCAACGACATCCTCGACCTTTCCAAGATCGAAGCCGAGCGCATGACGCTCGACGATGGCCCCCTGCAGCTCGCCGACTGCGTCGGCAATATCGTCGCGACGTTCGGTCACAAGGCCCGCGACAAGGGGATCGAGCTGTCCGTCGATTTACCGACCGATCTGGTCGGTTCTCCGCTCAAGGGCGACGCGCTGCGTCTGGGCCAGATCCTGCTCAACCTGGTCGGCAACGCCATCAAGTTCACCGAGCGCGGCGAGGTGGTCCTGTGCGTTGCTTCGGTCGGGGAAACACCGGAGGCGATGCAGTTGCGCTTCGAAGTCAGCGACACCGGCATCGGCATCGCCGCCGAAGCGCAGGCGCGCCTGTTCCAGTCGTTCGAACAGGCCGACAACAGCATGACCCGTAAATACGGCGGCACCGGACTTGGGCTGGCGATCTGCAAGCGGCTGGTGCAACTGATGGGCGGCAAGATCGGCGTAGACAGCACGCCCGGACAGGGCAGCACCTTCTGGTTTGTCGTGCCTCTGAACAAGCGCGAACCCGGCACTCTCCTGCCAGCACCGAGTGCAGTATCGCCGACGGCGGATCAGCGTCTGCAAACCGAACACGCCGGCAAACGCGTGCTGTTGGTCGAAGACGAACCGATCTCGCAGGAGGTCGCGCGCGGCTTGCTGGAAGACGTGAATCTGATGGTGGATATTGCCGAGGACGGCCGGCAGGCGCTCGGACTGACACGTCGGAACCGGTATGCCCTGATCCTGATGGACATACAGATGCCGGTGCTCAACGGCATGGAAACCACGCAAGCGATCCGGGCCGATTCGCTCAACCGAACCACCCCCATCCTCGCCATGACCGCCAACGCCTTCGACGAGGATAGGAACGCCTGCCTCGCCGCCGGCATGAACGAGCATATCGCCAAGCCGGTTGATCCCGATAATCTGTATGAGACTTTGCTTCGTTGGCTGGAGAAATAACTGAAGGAAAAGCTCATGGCCCGCAGGTTCAACCCACCCAACCTGCGCGAGAATGTACCGCGCTGAAAAGTTGAAATCATGGGCGCCGGAACAATTAGGGGGTGCCGAATGCGATGGATAGTGCCTGTCTTGATATCGATGCTGGCTGCGCTATGGCCAATGCGCTCGTCGTTTGCTTCCGATGTCGGAACGGCGGTTGTCCAGGACGAGACGGTGCGCTTCGCCGTCCTGGCGTTTCGGCCCAAGCCCGAGGTTGCCGCAAAATGGCAGCCGCTGATCGACTATCTCAACATTTCGATCTCCGGGCGTCGTTTCGTTCTCGAAGCTTTGACTTATCCCGAGCTTGAACAAGCCGTGCGCGCCAAGCGTGTCGATGTCATTCTAACCCAGCCCGCCCACTACATTCTGCTGACGAATCGGGAGGGATTGCTCTCGCCATTGGTGAGTCTGGTCGAGCGCTCCGGGACGCACAGCCTGGCGCAATTTGGCGGCGTGATACTGGCCCGGGCCGATCGCGGCGACATCGTCGATCTGGCGGACCTGCGCGGCAAACGCATCGCCACCAGCCAGATGGATTCGCTCGGCAGTTATCAGATGCAGGCGCTGGAATTGAAGCGCCAGGGTGTCGTTCTCCCCAAGGACGCCTTGGTTGTCGAGACCGGCCAGCCGCAGGACAAGGCTGTCGGGGAGGTGCTTGCCGGCAAGGCCGATGTCGCCTTCGTGCGCACCGGCCTGCTCGAAGCGATGGTGCAGAAAGGAAAGTTGCAGGTCGAGCAGATCAAGGTCATCCATCCGGTCAAGTCGCCCGGCGGGTTTCCGTATGCCTTGTCCACGCGCCTCTACCCCGAATGGCCGCTGGCTGTGATGCCCTGGATGAACGAGGAACTGGCGCGCCGGCTCGCCGCAGCGGTGCTGGCGCTCCCGCACGACGGCGACGTGGCGCGTCGGATCGGCATCACCGGTTTTACCATCCCGCTCGACTACAAGCCGGTCGACGAACTGCTGCGCGAGCTGCGTTTGCCGCCTTTCGACAGCGTTCCGGAGATCACGTTGGAGGATATGTTCGAGCGCTACCAGCATGTATTGCTGTTGCTGGTTGCCACGTTCATGATGCTTGCCATAGCGGTGGCGGTTACCCTGATGCGTAAAAATCGCCAGTTGGCGACAAGTGATGCACTGTTTCGCAATGTATTCCAGCTCACTCCCGTCGCAGCATCGATATCGACGGTCGCGGATGGTCGCTATCTGGTGGTTAATCAGGCCTATTCGGAAACATTTGGGTGGTCCTTGCATGAGATGACGGGAAACAGTGCAACGAAGATCGGTTTATGGCCTGACCTGAGCCTGTGGCAGCGCTGGATGCAAACGCTCGAACGCCAGGCGGCAACGCGCGATTTCCCCGCCAAATTGAGGCATCGGGATGGTCGCGAGCTTGATATCCAGTTGTATGCCCGGCCTATCCAATTCTCCGGAGAGCCTTGCATCCTGACGCTGCTCCAGGATGTCACGGAGCGTGCGCGGAAGGATGTGGAGTTGGAGCGCCACCGCCAGCATCTCGAGGAACTGGTGCAGGAGCGGACGGTGGGTCTGACCGAAGCAAAAGTTGCCGCCGAATCCGCCAACCGGGCCAAAAGCAGCTTCCTCGCCAACATGAGCCACGAGCTCAGGACACCGATAAACGGCGTGATGGGCATGATCGAACTCGCCAGGCGGCGCATGGCCGACCCCATAGGGCTGGACCATCTCGCCAAAGCCAAGACCGCCGCCGACAACCTGCTCGGCGTCCTCAACGACATCCTCGACCTCTCCAAGATCGAAGCCGAGCGCATGGTGCTCGAAGACCAGCCTCTGCAACTCGCCGACACCATTGCCAACCTCACCGGCGTCCTGGGCCATAAAGCCGCCGAGAAAGGCCTGCTGCTGGCAACAGACCTTCCCGCCGATCTTCTGTGTCAGCCCCTCAAAGGCGATTCGCTGCGGCTGGGGCAAATCCTCCTCAACCTCATCGGCAACGCCATAAAATTTACCCTGCAGGGCGAGGTGATCCTGCGCGCTCGCACGGTCGAGGAAACCTCCGAGGCTATGCAAGTGCGCTTCGAGGTCAGCGACACCGGCATCGGCATTGAAGCCGATGCGCAGTCGCGGCTGTTCCAGTCCTTCGAACAGGCGGACAACAGCACGACTCGCAAATACGGCGGCACCGGACTCGGGCTGGCGATCTGCAAGCGGCTGGTGCAACTGATGGGAGGTCAGATCGGCGTTGACAGCACTCCCGGACAGGGCAGCACCTTCTGGTTTGTCGTGCCGCTGAACAAACGCGAACCCGGTGCCATCCAGACGGCGCCGAGTTCTGTATCGCTGACGGCGGAACAGCGTCTGCAAACCGAACACGCCGGCAAACGCGTGTTGCTGGTGGAGGACGAACCGATCTCGCAGGAGGTTGCGCGCGGCTTGCTGGAAGACGTGAATCTGGTGGTGGATATTGCCGCGGATGGTCAGCAGGCCCTCGAACTGGCGCGCCAGAACCGTTATGCCCTGATCCTGATGGACATGCAGATGCCGGTGCTCAACGGCGTGGAAGCCACGCAAGCGATCCGTGCCGATTCGCTGAACCGGACCACCCCCATCCTGGCGATGACGGCCAACGCCTTCGACGAGGATCGCCAGGCCTGTTTCGATGCCGGTATGAACGACCATATCGCCAAGCCGGTCGATCTCGATAATCTCTATGAGACTTTGCTGGAGTGGCTGGCGCGGAGCCGTCATTGAAGGCCTGGTTTCGCTGATCCCGGTCGCTGGCAAAGGGCTCGACGGCGACGACCCGGTCGCCGTCGCGTAACGCCGCCATGACCCGCAAGCCGTCAATGTATTGCATGGCGTTACTCCTGGGGGGGCAGCAGGTAGTCGTCGCTGGCGTGGTCGAGTTCGATTTCCATCATGCCGGCATCGACCGGTTCGTGCTGTTTGCCGACCAGACCGGGAAAGGTCAGGACCATCGCCACCATCAGCAACTGGATCAGCAGGAAGGGGACCGCCCCCCAGTAGATGTCGCTGGTGCTGACGCTGCGGGGTGCGACGCTGCGCAGATAGAACAGCGCGAAGCCGAACGGCGGATGCATGAACGAGGTCTGCATGTTGATGGCGATCATCACGCCAAACCAGATCGGGTCGATGCCCAGGGTGATGGCAACCGGGGCGAGCAGCGGCACGATGATGAAGGCGATTTCGAAGAAGTCGAGGAAAAAGGACAGCAGGAAAATCAGCAGGTTGACCGCGATCAGGAAGCCGATCACCCCGCCGGGCAGGCTGGTGAGCAGATGTTCCACCCACAGATCGCCTTCGAGCAGGCGGAATACCAGGGAAAACACCGTCGAGCCGATCAGGATGAAGATCACGAAGCTGGTCAGGCGAGCGGTGGAGTCCATGGCCTGGCGCATCAGGTTGAGGTTCAGCCGGCGCTTGATCATGGCCAGCGCCAGCGCGCCGGTGGCGCCCATCGCCCCCGCCTCGGTGGGCGTGGCGATGCCCATGAAGATGGTGCCCAGCACCAGAAAGATCAGCACCAGCGGCGGCACGATGGTGCTGCCGGCTTTCAGCCACAAGGCCTGGCCGCGCAGTATTCGCGCCGCTTCCGGCATGGCCGGCACCATGGCCGGACGCGTCAGGGTCAGCAAGAACACGAACAGCAGGTAGCAACCGGCCAGCATCAGGCTGGGGATCAGCGCGCCGCGATACATGTCGCCGACCGAAACGCTCAACTGGTCGGCCAGGATGATCAATACCAGCGATGGCGGGATGATCTGCGCCAGCGTGCCGGAGGCGGCGATGACGCCGCAGGCGATGCGCTTGTCGTAGCCGTAGCGCAGCATGATCGGCAAAGAGATCAGGCCCATGGCGATCACCGTCGCCGCCACCACGCCGGTGGTCGCCGCCAGCAGCGCGCCGACCAGCACCACCGCGTAGGCCAGGCCGCCGCGCAGCGCGCCGAACAACTGACCCATCGCGTCGAGCAGATCCTCGGCCAGGCCGCTGCGTTCGAGGATCAGGCCCATGAAGGTGAAGAACGGGATGGCCAGCAGCGTGGCGTTGGACATGATGCCGAACACGCGTTCCGGCAGCGCCTGCAGTTGCGCGAAGTCGATATAACCCAGTTGCATGCCGATCAGCCCGAACAGCAGGCCGTTGGCGCCCAGCGCGAAGGCGACCGGATAGCCGATCAGCAGAAACAGCACCAGGCCGAGGAACATCAGCGGCGCCATCCATTCGAACATCAGGCGATTTCCTCGGCGCGTTCAGCGTTGAATGGCAGATGTCCGCTCAGCATGCCGATGCGCTTGATGCTTTCCGCCATGCCTTGCAGGAACAGCAGGCCGAAGCCGAGCGGCAGGGCCAGCTTGATCGGCCAGCGCAGCAGTCCGCCGGAATCGGGCGAGTGTTCCTGGATGGCCCATGACTCGCTGAACATCGACCAGCCCATCCAGATCATCAGCGCGGCCACAGGCAGCAGAAACAGCAGGCCGCCGAGCAGGTCGATCCAGGCTTGCGCACGCTGCGACAGGCGACCGTAGATCACGTCGATGCGCACATGTCCATTGTGTTTGAGGGTATAGCCGGCGCCGAGCAGGAAGATCAGCGCAAACAGATACCACTGCAATTCCAGCCAGGCATTGGAACTCAGATCAAAGCCGTAACGCAGCATGGCGTTGCCGGCGGAGATCAGCGTCGCGATCAGCACCAGCCATTTGACGCCGCGCCCGACTGCCTCGTTCAGCGCATCAATCGCCCGCGCCAATGCCAGCAGGGCTTGCATGTCAATCGCCCGCGACCGTCATCTGCCCGATCAGGATCGAGCCGACCCGGCGCGAACCGCGCGTCTCGATATCGGTGCCGATGGCGGCGATGCCCTGAAACATGTCGCGCAGATTGCCGGCGATGGTGATTTCTTCCACCGGGTAGGCGATTTCGCCGTTTTCCACCCAGAACCCGGCGGCGCCGCGCGAGTAGTCGCCGGTGACCATGTTCAGACCGTGGCCGAGCAGTTCGGTGACCAGCAGACCGTTGCCCATCTTGTTCAGCAGCGCGGCGAAATCCTCGCCGGTCGAGGGCACGATCAGGTTGTGGTTGCCGCCGGCATTGCCGGTGCTGTGCATGCCGAGTTTGCGGGCGCTGTAACTGCCCAGGAAGTAACCTTGCACGACGCCATCCTTGACCACATCGCGGTCGCTCAGCGCGACGCCTTCCGAGTCGAACGGCGACGACGCCAGGCCGCGCGGGATGAACGGCCGTTCCTGGATCTGCACGAAGGCGGGAAATATCTGGCTGCCCAGGCTGTCGAGCAGGAACGAGGATTTACGATACAGATGACCGCCGGAAACCGCCGACACGAAGCTGGCGATCAGGCCGGTGGCGATCGGCGCTTCGAACAGCACCGGACACTGACGGGTCGACAGCTTGCGGCCGTTGAGCCGGCGCACGCTGCGCGCGCCGGCGCGGGCGCCGACGCTGACAGCGCTATCCAGATCGGCTGCAGCGCGTGCCGTGGTGTACCAGTAGTCGCGCTGCATCGCCTCGTTTTCCTCGGCGATCACCGCGCAGGACAGGCTCTGGCGGGTGGTCGGATAGCCGCCGGAGAAGCCGAGCGAGTTGGCGTAAATGAATTGCGATACCTGGCTGGACAGCGAGCCGCCCTCGGAATTGCTGATGCGCGGGTCGACGTTCAGCGCCGCGGCTTCGCATTCGCGCGCCAGTTCGGCGGCCTGTTCGACATCGATGTTCCACGGGTGGTAGAGATCGAGTTGCGGAATCAGCGTCTGCAGCGCCTCGGTGCGCGCCAGCAGGTCGGGTTCGGCCAGGCCGGCGCAGGCGTCCTCGGCGGTGAAGCGGGCGATGCTGAGCGCCTTTTCGACGGTGCGCGCCAGCGCGTCGGCGGAAAAGTCGGACGTGGAGGCGTGGCCCCGCCGCTGGCCGAGATAGACGCTGATGCCGATGCCCTTGTCGCGGTTGTGTTCGATGGTTTCGATTTCGCCATGCCGCACCGACAGCGACAGGCCGCTGCCTTCGGAGACTTCCGCCTCGGCGGCGGTGGCGCCGCCGGCCTTGGCCAGATCCAGCACCTGAGCGGCGAGGCCTTGCAGGGTCGAGCGCGAATAACTGAACGGATGATTGGCGTTTTGGGGATTGGACACGGCTGAACCTGGGGAAATCGACAAAGCCGTTATGATACCAACCCATTCGCTCTCGTATTTGCCAACCCGTGCGTCAACTTGGGCGGCGGAGCGCCAACTCATTTGATGAAATTTCAGCTATGCACTATCCCGATCCAGACGATGCGAACGATACCGACGACGAGCAGGATTTCGTCAGCAAGAGCCAGCGCAAGCGCGAAAGCACCGCCTTGCAGGATCTGGGCAAGGAGTTGTTCGAGCTTTCCCGCGACCAGTTGAAGAAAATGGACTTGCCGGAGTCGTTGCTCGGCGCACTGCTGGAAGCCAAGCGCCTGACCAGTCACGGCGCCATGCGGCGGCAGATGCAGTACATCGGCAAGGTGATGCGGGATATTGAAACCGAGCCGATCCTGCAACATCTGGCGGCGATAAGGGGTGAATCCAACCTTGCCAAGGCGGCGTTTCATGCCCTGGAAAACTGGCGCGCCCGGCTCATCCAGGACGACGCCGCGTTAGCCGAGTGGCTGGCCGGGCATCCGCAAACCGATGTCCAGCAATTCCGCCAGTTGATTCGCAATGCGCGCAAGGAGGCGGCGGAAGCGAAGCCGCCCAAGTCCAGCCGGGCGTTGTTCAAGCTGTTGCGCGAATACAGCGAGCCGAAAGCTGATGCGGGTCGACAAGACGACAGTGCGCTTGAGTAACGGTGTCGGTAATTTTTACAGTCCCGGTGTTTTGAAGCCGCAGACATTGCCCTAAATTGGTTCAGGGGCTCGCCATTTACCTGGCAGCGGCGTTGTTTCAGACCGGCAGACTGCATGGCACGCGGCTTGCTCTTGCTGGCTAAGCTCCAATTTGAACAACTACGTGCCGCATAAACCAAACAATCTCGATCCGCAACCAGGCGAACCAGAGGCTCGGACTTTCCTGAGCTACTCGGGCGTGCTGAACCGACTGCTCGCGGAACTGGGCGGACTCCACAGCCTGGATGACACCATCGTCGAGCTGGTGTCGCTCGATCCGGTGTTGGCCTGGCGCGCGCTCGAGGTCTACGCCCAGAAGCATGCCGGTGATTCGCTGCGCAGTTTCAGCTTTGCCGATCTGCTGCCGGAACTGGATGTTCGTTCGCTGAAGAGTATCGTCACCACCGCCGCCACCGAGCGCTGCACCCGTGTCGTTCGCCCGGGCCGACATGCCAGCTGGTTGTCGGGCTTGCGTTGTGCGGCGCTCAGTCGATTGATGGCCGAGAAACTGCATTACTCGAGTCCCGACGAAGCCTGGTTGGCTGGCATGCTGGTCTGGATGCCCGAGTTTTCCGATGACTTCGAGGCCGCGCCGCAGGTGGCGCGGGCGGCGGCTCAGGCAGCGCTGGATCGCTTGCCGCTGCGCAGTTTTCTGGCAGATGCCCTGCGCTATCTGGATTCGCCGCCGGCGCGACTGCAGGATGCTGCGCCCCTGGTACAAATGGTGGTGGCTGCGCATCATCTGGTTAGATCAAGTCCAAGCGAATTCAGTCGCAAATCGGATCATTCGCTATTGAATACGTTATTCTTGGCGGCAAAAGACGACCATGAAGCGGTGCAAGACATGCTGATGCAGGCGGACCGGGCGGTAAATGCCTTGACCGAGCGATTTCGACTTGAAAAGACCAACATCCATGCGGTTGGCGATCTTGCGCTTGAACTGATTCGCTACAACCAGCTTGAACTTGCCGCCAGCGCCATGCAGGAAAACCACGAAACCGCCATCCTCACGCTGGCCAACTTGCTCGCCAGTCATGAAGGGTTGGCCGACCCGATCTATCTCAAGCTGAATCGGCGTACCAGTTTTCTCGAAGCCCAGCCGCTCGGCGAGCATCCCTTCGCGCCGTTGGCGATACGGGTCGAAGGCAGCAAGACCGCCGCCGTTCGCGCCTTGTTCACGCGTACCCCGGTGATCGTGCTGGAAAGCGCCGGCCATGCCGCGGCCGTTCTTGATCTGCAGTTGATACGCCAGGCCGACGCCGATGGATTGGTGGCGATTCCGGTCGGTGAATCGGACAGCCAGGGTGTGTTGCTGGTTTGCGGCAGCGCTTCGGCCTTGTCGGCCGTCGCCGAGATGCCGAAACATTACGTCAGGATGGGCGAGCTGGCCGGGCAAGCGCCGCTGACCGGCATCGTCATCGAATCCGGGCAGCATGCCGATCAGCATGCCGACGAATTGCCGACGCGGGTGCGCCGCGCCGCGCATGAGATCAACAATCCGCTGGGCATCATCAAGAACTATCTGGCGATACTCAAGGTCAAGCTGGGCGATGACGCGCCGATTTCCGATGAGTTGCGGATCATCTACGAGGAACTCGATCGCATCGTGCGCATCGTCCGCGAGCTGGCGCGCGACCCGGAAGCCTCCACCGGGCTTCCGGAGTCGGCCGATCTCAACGCGTTGATCCAGGATCTGGTCAAAGTCACCCAACCGACCTGGCAGAGCAAGGGGGTACAGGTGACCACCGTGCTCACGCCGGGGCTGGCCGGGTTGTCCGAAGACCGCGACAAGCTCAAGCAGATCGTGCTCAACCTGTTGCTCAACGCCATCGAGGCGACCCCGCCGGATGGCGCAGTACGCATTGAAACGGCGGCGTTGTCGAACCACCGTCATGAAAGTTTCATCGAGATCGTTGTCTCCGATTCCGGCACCGGCATGTCCCCCGAAATCGCCGCGAAGATCTTCGATCCGCTCGACACCGCCAAGGGCGACGGCCATGCCGGTCTCGGGCTTTCCATCGTCAAATCGCTGACCGAAGCGATGCAGGGCAGCATCATTTTCAAGACCAGTGCATTAGGAACCACATTCCAGATATTATTGCCGACCAATTGACGGGGTTTCGCTTTAGGCATACACCCGCCAACCAGTCCTCAGACAACTCGAAGGATTAACTGATGTTCGGTAACGCGGCGCCCAAGTCCAGCCAGATACCGATCAGCCTGCTGATCGTAGAGGACGAGCCGCGCTATCTGGAAAGCACGCGCTTATTGCTGGCGCAGCATGTGCACCGCATCGATACCGCTCTGACTGCTGGTCAGGCCTATGCTCTGCTGGCGGAGAATCGTTACGATCTGGTGCTGCTCGATCTGCGTCTGCCGGATGGCAACGGTCATGACATCATGGCCCACATCCGCGAACATGCCCCGGACTGCCGCGTCATCATCGCCAGCGGCGACAGCGAAATCGATTCGGCCATCCAGTCCTTGCGTCTAGGCGCCTACGATTACCTGCGCAAGCCCTACGAACCGGAAGAACTGATCAACACCGTGCGGCATGTCATGCGCAAGCTGGATCTGGAGCGCGATAACCAGCGCATGGCGCAACAGATCGAGCAGTCGGAACAGTGGCATCGTCTGCTGGTGAATACCTCGCCGGACATCATCTACACGCTCGACGCGAAAGGCTGTTTCACCTACCTCAACGACAGCGTCGAACGCACCTTGGGCTACATGCCGGGCGAGTTGATCGGCCGTGATTACACGACCTTGATCGTCGAGGAACAACAGGATGTTGCGTTGCATCACTTCAACGAGCGTCGTACCGGCGACCGAGCCACGCGTAATTTCGAAATGCTGTTGCGACGCAAGGACGATCTGCTCAGCAGTCTGACCGAGCGAACTTCCGAGCATCGCGTGGTGGTCGAATTGTCGGCCATGGGCATGTACCGTCCGAGCAGCCTGGGCATGGGCGAATTCCTCGGCACCTATGGCGTCGCGCGCGACATCAGTGCACGTAAACAGGCCGAGGCGACCATCACCTTCCAGGCCTACCACGATCTGCTGACCGGCTTGCCGAATCGATCACTGTTCAAGGATCGCCTGGGACAGGCGATGGTCTATGCCAAACGCCATGGTCAGACGATGGCGACGCTGTTCCTCGACATGGACCATTTCAAGGTGGTCAACGACACCCTCGGCCATCTGGTCGGCGACGGTTTGCTGCAAGCGCTGGCGCAGCGTCTGCGCGGTTGCCTGCGCGAGGGCGATACCCTGTCGCGCATCGGCGGCGACGAATTCATGCTGCTGCTGCCGCACATCCGCTCGCGCGACAATGCTGCCTATATCGCGCAGAAGATCATCGCCTCGCTGAAACAGCCATTCAATATCGAGGGCCATGAGCTGTTTGCCGGCATGAGCATCGGTATCGCGATCTATCCCGATGATGGCGACAACATCGAAACGCTGATCAAGCATGCCGATATCGCCATGTATCACGCCAAGGACCATGGCCGGAACGACTACAAGTTCTTCACCCAGGATTTGCACCGATCGTTTACCGGCCGCCTGGCGATCGAAAACGAGATGCGCCATGCGCTGGACAAGACCGAGTTCGAGGTTTTCTATCAACCGCAGGTCGCCGTCGAAAGCCAGCGCATTCGCGGCATGGAGGCGCTGATCCGCTGGAATCATCCGACGCGCGGCATGGTTACACCGAACGACTTTATTCCGATCGCCGAGGAATCCGGGCTGATCACGCCGATCAGCGAATGGGTCCTGAACGCCGCCTGCCATCAGGCCATGCTCTGGCGTGGTTCGGACTTGCCGCCGATCAGCATGGCGATCAATCTGTCGGCGCGGCAGATCGAGCATCCGCAATTCGTCGACAAATTCGTCCACGCCCTGCATAAATTCATGCCGGATGGGCAGGGCATCGAAATCGAAATTACCGAAAGCACGCTGATGCGCGACATGGACGGCGCGGTTGGCAAACTGCGCAAACTGGCGGACATGGGCGTGGAAATCTCCATCGACGATTTCGGTACCGGTTATTCCTCGCTGTCCTACCTGAAGAAACTGCCGATCAACACGATCAAGATCGACCGCAGTTTCATCCACGATCTGAACGGACACATGAACAACGGCAGCACCATCGTCGCCGGCATCGCCGCCATGGCCAAGGGGCTCAAGCTGAAGGTCGTCGCGGAAGGCGTGGAAACGCTGGAGCAACTCGAATACCTGCAAATGCTGGGTTGCGATACCTATCAGGGGTTTTTCTACAGCCGGCCGGTGAATGCCGAAGCGGCCACCGAGTTTCTGGTTCACCCCAGGAAATAGCAGACGCCCCGGTATTTCCGGGACAATGGCGGCTTCCGTCGCCGCAATCCGAATCATGTCCCACCACCGTCTCAGCGCCGACACCATGACGCCGCGCGCCAGCATCAGCCAATGGCGCGCCGCCTGGTCACTCTTTCCTTATGTCTGGCAGTACAAGGGCCGCGTCATCGCCGCTTTCGGCTTGCTGATGTGCGCCAAGGTGGCCAATGTTTCGGTGCCGCTGGTGCTGAAGGAAATTGTCGATGGGCTGCAAAACCCCGGAGCCGGAAGCCTGCTGTTGCCGCTGATGTTCGTCGGTTTGTACGGCCTGCTGCGCTTCGGCAACACCGCTTTTACCGAACTGCGCGATGCCTTGTTCGCCCGCGTCCTGCAACGCGCCATGCGCAGCGTGATCCATGATGTATTTCAGCACCTGCATGCCCAATCGCTGCGCTTTCATCTGGAACGCCGCACCGGCGGGCTGGCGGTGGACATCGAACGCGGTGCGCGCTCGATCCGCTTCCTGATCAACTTCACGCTGTTCAACATCGGTCCGACACTACTGGAGATCCTGATGGTGGCCGGCGTGCTGTTCGTCAAATACGATCCGTGGTTCGGCGCCATCACCTTGATGACGCTGGTGGTGTACATCACCTACACGGTACTGATCACCAACTGGCGCCTGCAGCACCGGCGGGCGATGAACGAGGCCGATGCCGCCGCCAATACGCGCGCCGTGGACAGCTTGCTGAACTACGAGACGGTCAAGTACTTCAACAACGAGCAATACGAAGCCGTGCGCCTGAAGGACGATCTGCGTCTTGCCGAAGATGCCTCGGTGCAGAGCGAAATCTCGCTGGCCTGGCTCAACGCCGGACAGGCCTTCATCATCGCCATCGGCGTTACCGCGATGATGGCGCTGGCCGCGCAAGGCGTGGCGGACAAGACGATGACCCTGGGCGATCTGGTGCTGGTCAACGCCTATCTGATCCAGTTGTTCATCCCGCTCAACTTCCTCGGCACCGTCTATCGCGAGATCCGCAACGCGCTGACCGATATGGAAAAACTCTTCGGCCTGCTGCACCAGCCGCCGGAAATCATCGATGCCGCCGATGCCAGGCCGCTGGCCGCAAGCCGCGGTGAGGTCCGTTTCGAACAGGTCGGCTTTGCCTACGATGCGCGTCGGCCGATCCTGCACGAAGTCAGCTTCAGTATTCCGGCCGGACACAAACTGGCCGTGGTGGGCGCCAGCGGCGCCGGCAAATCGACGCTGTCACGCTTGCTGTTCCGCTTCTATGATGTCACCGGCGGCCGGATACTGGTCGACGGCCAGGACATCCGCCAGGTCACCCAGGCCAGCCTGCGCAAGAGCATCGGCATCGTGCCGCAGGACACCGTGCTGTTCAACGATACGCTGTATCACAACATCGCCTATGGCCGGCCTGAAGCCAGCCGCGAAGAGGTCCTCGAAGCCGCCCGCGCGGCCAGCCTCGACCGCTTCATCGAAGGCCTGCCGGATGGCTACGAATCGATGGTCGGCGAACGCGGCCTGAAACTCTCCGGCGGTGAAAAGCAGCGCGTCGCCATCGCCCGGGCGATCCTGAAGAATCCGCCGATCCTGGTGTTCGACGAAGCCACCTCATCGCTCGACAGCGGCACCGAACAATCGATCCAGAACGAGCTGGCGCGCATCTCGAAAAATCGCACCACGCTGGTCATCGCGCATCGATTGTCCACCGTCGTCGATGCCGACGAGATACTGGTGCTGGACAACGGTCGCATCGTCGAGCGCGGCAAGCATGCCGCGCTGCTGGCCGAGGATGGCTGCTATGCCGCGATGTGGCGGCTGCAACAGCGGGAAGAGACGCCGTCTGTCGAGTAGTCCCAGGCAAGCCGGCGCAAGCGTATGCTTGCGGCTTGCGTGGTGCATCGTCGTAACCGTTGCGATGGCCGCCGCCTGAAAGGAAAACCGCATGAGCAACACAAAAACCGCTGAACTGTTCGACATCCTCCGCGCCGCCTGCGCCCGTCAGTTCGGCTTCAATCCACGCCGCATCACCGCAGGCATGCGCTATGTCGGCAAGGAAGGCCATGGCAAGGATGTGGTGCATGTGTTCCGGGATGCCGTCACGCATTCGCAAATCATCTTGAAAAACACCCTTGCCACCTTGCGCGAGAAGCAGGGTGACAAGCCGCATTGGACGGAAGCCGAGAAGGCGCACTACAAAAGCAGCAATGCCGAAATCGACGCCGAGATCGCAGCGAAACAGGCCGAACTCGAATTCATCCGCACGTGCGCGCTGTATCGCGACCACCGCGAACAACTGTTATCGCACTACACCGATTGGCCCGGTTTCCAGCCTGACGGGCCGCATCCCGGTGAAGCCGCCAGAGCGCTGATCCAGGCGCTTGCCGAGGCGAAGGATGCAAGGCTGGCCGAGTTTGTCGAACACACCCATGTCCACGACCTCGAACAACTGGCGCATCTGTTGCTGTCGCCTTGCCACGCCGAAATCGAGCGGGTGATTGCGTCCTCAAGCAAACCACATGGCGAATGAAGGAGGTACTGTTCGTGCGCGACTTCATTGCCCGCATCGGCGGCGACGAATTCATCGCCATCGTCGATGGCGTACTGGATGACAAACACGCAACTGAACTTGTGCAGCGGATGATTGAGGTCGTGTCCCAGCCCATCGTCACGCCGGAAGGTCAGCAACTTGGTTGGCGTCAGTATTGGCATTGCGCATTCACGCCAGCACCCGGAGTCAGTCGAGGCGCTGGTCAATGCAGCCGATAGCGCACTGTATGTGGTAAAACGCGCTGGCAAGGGCCGTGTCGCTGTGGCGCCCTCCTGGAAGCAGGCCCAGGACCTGAGGAGCACATCAACGAACCACCCTGCTGCAACGATTGCGCCAGGCTTGGCGACTCGGAGATTTTTAGCATGCTGGCCCAGAACAAGGCGTCCCGCTCATCCATGGCATCGCGGCCACGAGCCCCCGTTTCGTTTTGGTTCTGGCTGGTTCTGCTGACCTTGAACGCAATCATGGCCGTGATTGCCACTCATAGCCTGATCGCCAGCCGTGAACGGGCGATCGAGCAGGTGCGTGACAACACCAGTAATCTGGCCAATCTGTTGAGTGAAAACATTGCCGATTCGGCCCGTAGCATCGATCTTTCCCTGCAGGGGATTGCCGATGCGCTGGAGTATCGGGCGCAGGCAGGCGAACTCGATGCCCCGATGGTTGAAAGCATGTTGATCCGCTTTGCTCAGCGGCATCCGGAAGTTGAGGCTTTCCGGGTCAGCGACAAAGACGGCGTGGTGCGTTGGGGCGATCCAAGGCAGGGTGGTAAACCTCACAGTTATGCCGACCGGGATTTCTTTCAGCGTCACAAGGCTGATCCCGGAATAGGTCTTCTGGTGAGCGAGCCGATCCATGCACGCCTGGCCAAGACCTGGGTGGTCGTGTTCACCCGAGCGTACCGACATCCGGATGGCTCCTTCGCGGGTGTGGTGCGCGCCGGTGTTCCCATCAGCCACTACACAGGCATGCTGGCCAAGTTGGACCTGGCCACGCAGGGCTCGGTCGTGATCCGGCATATCAATCATGCTTTGGTGACCCGCTACCCGCCCGTGGACGGGCCGGCGGGCACTACCGGCGACAAGACGACCTCGCCCCAGTTTCGACAGATTCTGCGGTCCGGCGTGGACAGTGGCATGTTCCATACCCCGAAAGCGCCGGATGGCTACGAACGCACCTATGCCTTCCGACGCATCGCCAACACGCAGATGGTGGTCAATGTCGGCATGTCTCCGCAGGATTACCTGGCGATATGGCAGCAGGAACTGCGCAATACGCTGCTCTTTCTGGCCTTGTTCTTTGTTGTCAGCGCGGCCGCTGGCTGGCTGTTGCTTCGCTCCTGGCGCCGCCGCGAGGAGGCTGTCGGCGCTCTCCAGGATAGCGAGGCCCGTTTTCGGACAGTATCGTCAATCACCAGTGACCTGGTGTATTCCTGTCTCCACCGCAGTGAAGCGGGCTTCAGCTTCGACTGGATCGGAGGGGACACAACACCGCTGTTTGGGCTGGACAACCAAGCGATGCTTGCCTTGGGCTGCTGGTGTGCGGTCGTGGTCGAAGCTGACAAGGCGCTTTTTCATCGCAACATCAGCCATCTGAAAAACGCTGAAGGCAGCGATTGCGTGCTCCGCATTACCCGGCCAGATGGCGCGGTACGCCATGTACGCAGCGTGGCCAGGGTGGAAGAGGATGCGGGTCTGCTGCGCTTGTACGGAGCACTTCAGGACATTACGGCGAGTGTCGAGGCCGAGGAAAAATTGCGCCAGAGCGAGCTGAGTTTCCGTTCGCTGTTCGAGAGCTTGCAAGAGGCGGTGTTCGTATGGGGCGAGGATGGACGCTTCCTCGCAGCCAATGCCGGGGCCGCGCAAATGTATGGACGGTCGGTTGAATGGTTCGTCGGCAAAACGCTGCTCGACATTTCTCCGCCCGATATCAATGATCCTTCAACTTTGCTTCCAATCTGTTCCAAGGCCTTGGCCGGAGAGCGACAAACCTTCGAGTTCCGGGGTCAGCGGGTGGATGCTTCTGTCTTTCCGAAAGAAGTCCACTTGAGCCGGGGTTCCTGGTTTGGCCAGAACGTTGTGTTCGCAGTGGAGACCGACATTACCGAGCGCAAAGCACATCAGGATCAGCTCGAGCAGATTGCCCATTACGACACCCTGACCCAGTTGCCCAACCGCATGCTGCTGGCTGATCGCATGAGGCTGGCGATGGCCCACTGCAGGCGTTCCGGCGAGATCCTGGCGGTATGCATGATGGATCTGGACGGCTTCAAGCCGGTGAACGACAGCATGGGTCACAAGGCTGGCGATGCGGTATTGCAGGAAATCGCGCGCCGTCTGCTCGACGTTATCCGTGCCGACGATACCGCCGCCCGCGTTGGCGGGGACGAATTCGTGCTGCTGCTGGGCGGATTCAAAACCGTTGACCAGTGCCATCAGGCGCTGCGCCGAGTGCTTGATTCGGTGGCATTGCCGTTCTCTTACAACGGCCGCGGAATCCGGGTATCCGGCAGTCTGGGCGTCACCTTTTACCAGGGCGACACCACCGAGGCAGACCAGTTGCTGCGTCATGCCGATCAGGCAATGTACGTTGCCAAGGAGCGTGGCAAGAATCGCTATCACGTCTTTGAAAAAGCGGTGGAATTGCGCCTGCGTGCCAACCAAGGGCTCTACAAGCGGATCGAGACTGCCCTTGAACGAGGCCAGTTCTGCCTGTATTACCAACCCAAGGTCGATTGTCGGAGCGGCAGGATAGCCGGCTTTGAAGCGCTGATCCGGTGGAACCATCCGACCCTGGGTTTGCGCGGACCGTCTGAATTCATTCCGCTGATCGAGCACGACGACCTGATCATACGGGTTGGTGAATGGGTGATCGGCGAGGCTTTGCGCCAGATGTCGGAGTGGCGTCAGGCTGGACTGGAAACCTCGGTCAGCGTCAACGTCACAGTGCGCCAGTTTGTCCATGGCGATTTTGGCCAACGCATGACCGCTCTCCTGGCCACCTATCCGGAAGTGGAGGCAGAGCGACTCGAAATCGAGCTGGTCGAAACGGCTGCGCTGGAGGACATCAATGCCGTCAGCGATGTGATGGCCAAACAGCACGCACAGGGCATCCATTTTTCGCTTGATGACTTTGGTACCGGTTACTCTTCCCTGGTGCACCTGAAACGGCTGGCGGTGGATGTGCTCAAGATCGATCAGACCTTTGTCCGTGACATGCTGGTCGATCCGGGTGATCTGGCGATCGTGCAGGGCGTCATCGGCCTGGCCTCCGCTTTTCATCACAAGGTGGTCGCGGAAGGCGTGGAGACCACTGAGCAGATACTGATGCTGCTCGAACTCGGCTGCGATCTGATGCAGGGTTATGGCCTGTCCCGGCCCATGGCGGCTGACAAGGTGTTGGATTGGGTGCGTGATTTTAAGGAAGATCCCCGCTGGCAACTTGCCAGCAAGCATTTCCCCTCGCGCGGCGATTTCGACCTCCTGTTGATCGAGGTCGGACACCGCCACTGGCTGGAGCTGATGTGCGCCGATAACCTCGCCATCGATAACTTGCCGCCTGGTTACGATGCCTGCCGGTTCAGTCAGTGGTGCCAGGAAGTCGGCAGCAAACGCTTCGGCGCATTGCCAGAATTTCTGTCGCTTGATCGGCAACATCGGGAAGTACACCGTCTGGCCGGGGCGCTGGTCGGAATCACTCGCTCGGGAACAGTCGAACAGGTAACGGCAGCACGACAATCGCTTACGCAAGCCGGCCACCTGTTGCTCGAAGGCATGCATGACCTGCGCATGTTGCTGTCCAAGATGACCACAAGCGCCCCCTAACCTTCACTTCATGCAAGGAGACATGATCGTGACTGCAACCTATCAACCCCTGGTCTGGAACGACAGCTTCGCCACAGGCGTCGCGGAGATCGACGAACAACACATGATTCTGGTCCATACCCTGAATGAGGCCGGCTCCAAGCTGGCCAACGGGAGCAATCCCCACCTGCTCGAGCAGATTACCCAGGATTTGCTCAGCTATGCCCTTTACCACTTTGATACAGAAGAGGAACTGATGCAGGAATACGGCTATAGAGATGCCGATGACGATGCCATGAACCGACATCTGGAGCAGCACCGAGCCTTTTCGGCCAAGGTGGTTTCGGTTCGCGAGGGGCTCAAGGCAGGCATGCTGGTTTCCGCCGATGACATCCTGCATTTTCTCAACACCTGGCTGGTCAACCATATCCTCAATACCGACATGAAACTGGGCGCGTTCATCAACGCCAAGCGCAGCCTGTCCTGAGTCTTATCAGCCCGCGCCGCCGGCAACAGTTGCTGGCGCCTTTCCATGTCGAGATCGAAGCCGTCATGCCACAGCAGCCAGCTTCAGTCGCCGCCGCAACCGCCACCACCGCAACCGCCACCACCGCAACCGCCACCGCCACCGCTGGCATCGCATTCCGCGAGTCCGCCGCCGGAACAGGCAAAACCGCCACAGCCGCCGCTTGATGTCGATGCCTCGATCGGTCTTTCCAGGCTGTAGATATTGCCCTCGGCAATGGACAGTTTCTGATCGATCGCGAACAGCAGCGGCAGCCGGGTAGGCTGCCTGGGATTGATGTTCTCCTCCAGGCAGGCGTATCGCCAGGTTCGGCGCATGCCGGCATCCCGGGAGATGCCGGGCGTCATCTTCGCCGCCGGAATGTGGTGGAAATAGGCGCCGAACGCCTGCTTGCAAAAGGCGCTGTATTCGCGCGTATCCAGGATGAACTCATGCCACAGGTCATCGACGACTCGGGAAGGCATGCCGATGCCAGCCGGCGCTGTACGTACGTGGATCAGAAAAAAGCTGCGCAATGCGCGGGCGACGAGGAATTCATCCTTTTCCGTCAATGTCGGGTGGACCTTGCGCAAGCCAATCAGCAGGGTACGAGGAAATACATGGCTGCGGATGGTCTGCTCACGCCGCAGCATTCGGTAGTACCGAAACATGAAGGCTGCGCCAATCAACAAACCGGCTATCAACGCAAACAACAGTTGCGGGGCAATGGACATGATTGCGGCCTGGGGTCGGAAAGATGCATGGATCATCGCATGCCATTGCTATGGTTTACTTTCAGCCTTGCCGGCTGCGTCTGCTCCAGGCCAACGCCAGCATGCCGACGAATACCACACTGCCGAAGCCCATCGCCAGATTGACCACCGGTAGGCCCTCCAGCAGTGCGTAGGCGCCGACGAAGGCCAGCATGGCGAGGTTTTCCCACAGATTCTGCACCGCCAGCGCATGCCCGGCACCGACGCTGCGGTGGCCGTGTTCCTGCAGCAGCGCGTTGAGCGGCACCACGAACAGGCCGCCCGCCGCACCGATGGCGACCAGCAGCAGGACGGTGTTGAGCAGTGTGGTCTGCTGCGCGAACAACAACACCAGCGGTCCCAGCAGCAGGCCGCCGATCAACGCGCGATTGACGTTTTCCAGCCGGATCAACAAACCTGCCAGCGCTGCGCCGATGACGATGCCGATCGACACCACGCCCATCAGATTGGCCGGCATCTGGTTGCTGGCGATGCCCAGCGCCACCGGCACCCAGGCGAACAGCAGCAGCCGCAAGGTGGAACCGGTGCCCCAGAACAGGCTGGTGCCGATCAGGCTGAACCGGGTGTCGCTGTCGCGCCAGAGGCTGCGCAGCGAATCCATGAATTGGCGCAACAGATCCCTGAACTCGAAACGCTCCAAAGGATGCTCCGGCGGCAGGCGCGGAATCAGCAGGTTGATCACGGCAGCCAGCGTATAGACGCCGATCACCCCGGTGAACGCCCAGGTCAGCGACTGGTCGGCCAGCCAGCCGCCGACCAGCACGCCGAGCAGGATCGCGACGATGGTCGAGCCTTCCAGCATGCCGTTGGCCTTGACCAGTTTGTCCGGTCCGAACAACTGGCTGAGGATGCCGTACTTGGCCGGGCTGTAGGCGGCGGCGCCGACTCCGGCCATGGCGTAGCACAACAGCGGGTGCAGGCCGGCGGCCATCGAGGCGGCTCCAGTTAACTTGAGCCCGTTGGCGAACAGCATCACGCGGCCTTTCGGAAACGCGTCCGCCAGCGCCCCGACGAAAGGTGCGAGCAGGATGAACGGAATCACGAAAAAGGCCTGTAACAGCGGAATCCAGCCCAGATGGCCTTGCGACTTGACCAGCGCAATCGCGGTTATCAGCAGCGCGTTGTCGGCGAAAGCGGAGAAGAATTGCGCCAGCAGCACCGCGCCCATCGGCAACGAAAGGAGCGCTCGGTCTTCGATGGTGGAATTCATGCGGCTTTCCGATCAAAAAAATCACGTGTCTCGAATACTGCATGGGCAAAGCGATCGCCGTTATGACGCAAGAGGCGTTTCAGCGCGAAATCGAACAGCAGCGGATTATGTTCGCGCAGCTCGCTCAGGAAGGGTTTTGCATCCGCGGAAAGCAAGTCCAGTTTGACCAGTTTGTTCAGCGAGATCAGCGGCAGGATGCCGGGCAGCGGGTAATCGGAACCGTTGAGCAGGCGGCTGTGCCAGTTCGGCCGGGCCAACAGGGTTTGCAAGACATCTGCACGATTGAATTGGGTCACTGCGGAAATGTCACCATAAAAACCCGGCAACGCCGCATCCATCATCCCGGCGAAGATTTCGAAGCTGGAACGGCGTTTGCCGGTTTGATCCAGGTCGTCGCCATGCGAGGCGCAATGCGCCACCACGACGCGCACGCCAAGATCGAGCGCGCGTCTGAGCTTCAGCGGGTTGCCGTAATCCTGGCGCGCCGCGCCGGCCACCGCCGCTTCGTGTCCGGCATGGGTAATCAGCGGTAGATCGTGCTTCGCCAGCAGCCGGTAGAAAGCATCGCAGTGCGCTGATCCGGGATCGATGCCCATCGCCGCAGGCAGCCATTTCATCGCCACCGCGCCGTCGGCGATGGCCTGTTCAAGCGCCGTCAGCGCATCGCGGCGATACGGGTGGATCGAGGCCGCCCATTGCATGCGTGTTGGATGGGCAAGTGCTACGCGCGCGGCATAGGCATTGGGAACATGGAACGCGCTGGCTTTACGCTGCGGCCGGCCCTGTTCGTCATGCGCCCAGTCGAAGGCGAACAACACGATCTGTGCGCCGGCCGGAAAGCCGTCCATCAGATTTTCCAGACGCGCGACGAAGCTGGCGTCGATGCGGCCGGGGGCGTCATGCACGCAACCGGCGTTCATGTAGAAAATCTTCTGGATGTATTGCAGCGGGTTCCACAGACTGTCCATCTTCGGATTGGCCCAGGCGCCGCTGTCGCTGTCGCCAACGCCAACCAGATGCGCATGCATATCCCACACCCTGGCCGGATCGAGTCCGCTCCAGACTTGCCGCATCAGCGGATGATCGGCGAGTTGCGGTGACAGCCCGGCGCGACACGGATTCAGCACGCCGGCTTGCGGCCATTGGCACCAGCCGGCCAGGCCGAGACCGCCCATTACGCCACCCACGATGCCGGCGCGCTTGAGGAATTGGCGGCGGTTCATACGGCCTCCGCCATTTTTTTCAACGTCACATGATCGATCTTGCCGGTGCCGAGCAAGGGCAGCGCCTCGACCACGCAAAGCTCGCGCGGCACGGCGATCTCCGGCGCGCCGATGCTGCGTGCGGCAGCCTGCAGGGCATCGCGGGTCAGCGCCGCATCGGTGGTGTACAGGATGATCGCTTCGCCGCGTTGCGGGTCGATGCGCGTGGTGGCGGCGTGCATCAAGGCGGGCGAGGCGCTGACGGCAAGCTTTTCCGATACTTCCAGCGACACCATCTCGCCGGCGATCTTGGCAAAGCGTTTGACCCGGCCACGGATATGCACAAAACCTTCGCTGTCGATTTCGACGATGTCGCCGGTGCTGTACCAGCCCGCGCCCAGTTCGGATGCCGGCGGTTCCAGTTCGCCGGCTTTCTCGAAGCGGTAATAGCCGCTCATCACGTTCGGGCCTTTGACATGCAGCAGGCCGCCGTTGTCGATGCCGGGTACGGCAACCAGTTGCGCCTGCAAGCCGGGCAACAATTGGCCGACGCTGCCGCTTCTATAAGCCATCGGCGTGTTGACCGCGATGACCGGCGCGGTTTCGGTGGCGCCGTAGCCTTCCATGATGCGGATGCCGAATTTCTCGAACCAGGTTGCGCGCACCGCATCGGACAGCTTTTCCGCGCCGGCGATGACATGGCGCAGGCGGTAGAAATCATACGGATGCGCGAAGCGGGCATAGTTGGCGAGGAAGGTGCCGGTGCCGAGCAACACCGTGCAATTGCGGTCGTAGGCCAGTTCCGGAATCACCCGATAATGCAGCGGCGACGGATAGAGGAACACGCTGGCGCCGGACAGCAGCGGCAGCAGCGTGCCGCCGGTGAGGCCGAAGGAATGGAACATCGGCAGCGCGTTGAGGAATTTGTCTTCCGGCGACAGGTCGATCACCGCGCGTATCTGCGCGATGTTGGCCAGCAGCGCGCGATGCGACAGCACGACGCCTTTCGGCTTGCCTTCCGAACCGGAGGTGAACAACACCACAGCGGGCGCTTCCGGATCGCCCTGCGTATTGGGCAGGTATTGGGCGATCAGCACCCACAGTTTGTCGAACAGGCTGACGTTTTCCGCCAGGTCTTCCAGATACAGGACGCGCTGTTGGCTCAACCCAGCCATGGCCGGTTCCAGTTTTCCGGCGGCGATGAAGCGGCGCGAAGTGATCACGGTCTCCACTTTCGCGGCGGTGCAGGCGTTGCTCAGACCTTCGGCGCCGGCGGTGTAGTTGAGCAGGGCGGGTATTCGGCCGCGCGCCGACAGGCCGAACAGCAATGCCACGGTGGCGGCCAGATTCGGCAACAACACGCCGACCGTTTCGCCTTCCCGGGTGACCCGTGCCGCAACCCGGCCCAGGCCCAGGGTCATGCGCAACAGCGCGCCGTAGGTCAGTTCGATCTGCTTGATGTCTTCCAGCAGCGGCCGACTGCGGCCGTGGATGGCGACGGCATCGACAAAGGCGGCGAACAGGGTTTGCCGGGGACGCGCGCTGAACACCATTTCCTGCATGATCCGGCGCATCGCTTCGCCGGCATGGCGGCGGCGCTGCTTGGCGGAACCGGTTTCCGGCATGGCGATGCGGGTGGCGGGCAGGATGGTCAGCGTGATGCGCGGCAGGAACTGTTTAGGGTAGCGCCCGGAAGTGCGCGCAAACCAGGAACGCGCCGGGCCATCCAGCCGAACCGGAACAATATCCGCGCCGGTTCTTGCAGCAACGAAGGCCGGACCGTCGTAAACCTTCATCAGGCTGCCGGTGGGCGTGATGCGGCCTTCCGGAAAAATCACCACCGGACGCCCGGATTCGAGCAGTTTGACGATGCTTTTCATCGCCATCGGATTGGTCGGATCGACCGCCAGATAGTCGACCAGCGACAACACCAGACGAAACAGCGGACTTTGGGCAACGCCGGTATGCACCACGAATACCGGATTCAGCGGCAGGCTGACGCCAAGCAGCAGGCCGTCGAGAAACGACTCGTGGTTGGCGATGATCAGCAGCTTGTTCGACTGCAAACCGGCCAGACGGCCTTCAACGCGCAGACGAAACAGCAGCTTGAACAGGCCGCGCAACATGAGGCGAATGATGTTCTTGATCATGGAACTCTCCTGACTATATGACTAATTAATTGGTTATGTTCGGGTAAAAAAATGCTGACAAAAATCTCAGTGGTTGTCCTGGATAAAGGCCAGTACATTGCCCAGCGATTGTTTGAGGAACGCCGCATCGATCCAGAAAAACACTTCCTTGCCGACTTTCTCCGAACGCAGCACCCCGGCTTCGTGCAACACCCGCAAATGGTGCGAAATGGCCGAGCGTGACAACGGTGAAGCCTCGACGATCTGACTGATGTTGAGCCGCTCGCCACGCTCGAACAGCAGCAGGATGCGTTGCCGTTGTTCGTCGCCCAGGGCCGAGAAGACCTTGGACATCGAGACCCATTCCGGCGATAGAGCGTGTTCGTAGCTGCTTTTCATGCCTACATTATTAGTTATATAGTTTTGATGTGGCAAGTGAAATTTTCAATGTCGTTCGCGCGTATGCGGTAACCCGGTTGAATCAATGACCTGGATCCCCGCTTGCGCGGGGATGACGAACTGGCAGCTAATCGAATGCCTGCACCGGTGAAACCGCAGCCGCCGGATTGGGCGGATACAGCAGGTCCACCATGAACAACGAGACTTCCGGAACGTAGGTGATCAGCATCAGGTAGGCCAGCATGACGCCGACGAACGGCAGCGCGGCCTTGGAGACCGCAGTCAAGCCCATGTGGGACAGATGGCTGGCGACATACAGATTGAGACCGACCGGCGGTGTGATCATGCCGATTTCCATGTTCACCACCATGATGATGCCGAGATGGATCGGGTCGATGCCGAGTGCGATGGCGATGGGCAGGAACAGCGGCGCCAGGATCAGCACAATGGAACTCGGTTCCATGAACTGGCCAGCCAGCAACAACACAATGTTGACGAATATCAGGAACTGCCAGGCTTGCAGGTTCTGGTCGATGACCCAGGCGGCGAGGTTTTGCGGAATCTGTTCGGAGGTCAGCAGGAAATTGAACAGGATGGCGTTGGTGATGATGTACAGCAGCATCGACGAGGTATTGGCGGCATGCAGCAGCACTTTGCCGATGTCGCGGAACGGCAGCGTGCGATAGATGAAGGTGGCGCAGATGAAGGCGTATACCGCCGACACCGCCGCTGCTTCGGTCGGCGTGAAGATGCCACCGTAGATGCCGCCCATGACGATGACCACCAGCATCAATCCCCAGAAGGCATCCAGGAATGATTTTGCGACCTCCTTGAAATTGGCGCGTGGCAAGGTCGGGAAATTGTGTTTCTTGGCGTAGAGGAACGTCACGCCCATCAACAGCAGGGCCAGCAGCGCACCCGGCACGATGCCGGCGACGAACATCTTGCCGGCTGATTCGGAGGTGGCCACGGCGTAGATGATCATCACGATGGACGGCGGGATCAGGATACCCAGGCTGCCGGAACAGGCGATCAAACCGGTGGAAAAACTTTTCGGGTAGCCTTGCTGCACCATCGCCGGCAACATCAGCGAGCCGATGGCCATGACCGTGGCCGGGCTGGAACCCGACAGCGTGGCGAAAAAGGCGCAGGCGACAACGCTGGCCATGGCTAGGCCGCCCGGCATCCAGCCGACCAGCGTGACGGCGAAATTGATGATGCGCTTGGCGACGCCGCCATCGGTGAGGAAGGTGCCGGCCAGCACGAAGAACGGTACCGCCATGATGGAGAAGCTTTCCAGGCCGGTGAACAGGCGCTGCGAGATGATGTTCACCGTCGTCATGTCGAACGCCGAGAAGAACACCAGGAACACCAGGACGGTCATGCCCAATGCGATGGAGATCGGTGTGCCCGTAATCAGCATCAGGGCGAGGATGCCCATGATCAGTGCGGCGGTCATTTCGCATGCTCCTTGGTGTTATCCAGGTTCAGCGCACCCTCGCGCAGGTCTGAAACCGGACCGGCCGAAACGGTCTGACCGTGTTTCATAAACCGGGTCAGCGACTGGATGAAGCGGTAGCACATCAGGCCGGAACCCAGCGGAATCGCCAGATAGATGATCCACATCGGCCATTCGAGGTCGGGGGAAATCTGTCCGGTACCGTAGATGAAGATCACCCAGCGCGCGCCCAGGAAAGCAATGACGCCGGTGAAAATGATGCCGAGGCAGATGCCGGTTATCACCAGAAATCGCTGCTTCGCACCTTCCAGTTTGTTCACGACATAATCGACGCCGACGTGGATGCCGGTACGCACGCCGTATGCGGCGCCGAATTTGGCCATCCAGATGAACAGGTAAATGGTCAGTTCGGTGGACCAGGTGAAACCGGTGCCCAACATGTAGCGCAAGGCCACCGAAACGAAGGTAACCAGAGTGGCTGCGGCCATGAAGGAGAGGATGATCCACTCCTCCATTCGATCCAGCATGCGGTGAAACATGATGCCTCCCCTGCGGGCTTGACCAGGATGGCGGGAAACTCACCCTGGTCCGGGCCAGGGTGGGCGCGTCGGTGGCGTCAGGCGATCAGTTCGACGGGCGCATCGAGCCGGGCTTGTCTTTCGGTGCCGGGGCGCTGGATTGAGCAGCTTTTTCCTTCTCCACGTCCGCAGCGGCGCGATAGGTGGCCTGGATGAATTCGCGACCGATCTTGTCCTCGAATTCCTTGTGCACCGGCAGCATCGCTTTTTGCCATACCACGCGATCCCTGAACGGCAGGACATGGACCTGTGTCGTGCCGGCGGCTCTGACCTTGGCCAGCGCCTGATCGTTTTCTTCCTGAGCGATCTTGCGTTCGAAGACCGTGGCCTCATCCATCGCCTTGTTCAGCATATTGCGCAGGTCTGCGGGCAAGCCATCCCAGAATTTCTTGTTGACGATCACGGCATAGCCCAGATAGCCATGGTCGGAGAGGGTCAGATGTTTTTGCACTTCATGCATCTTCTGCGTGAAGAGGTTGGACATCGGGTTCTCCGTGCCATCCACCACGCCCTGCTGCAATGCCGAATAGACCTCGGAGAACGCCATGACCTGCGGGTTTGCGCCGAGCGCCTTCATTTGCGCTTCAAGCACCTTGGAAGACTGAATGCGCATTTTCAGACCTTTGAAGTCGTCCAGCGAGCGCAAAGGCTTGTTGGCGCTCATCTGCTTGAAGCCATTGTCCCAGTAGGCTAGTCCGGTGATTCCCTTGGCATCGAGCATGCCGAACAGCTTCTTGCCGATTTCGCCATCCATTACACGATACAACGTTTCCTTGTTGGGAAAGATGTAGGGCAGGTCGAACAGCTCGAACGACCGCACGCCGAGCGGACCGAATTTCGCCAGCGATGGCGCCAGCATCTGCACCGCGCCGATCTGCAGCGCTTCCATCTCCTCGCGGTCCTTGTACAACTGACTGTTGGGATAGACCTCGACCTTGACCTGCCCCTTGCCGCGTTCCTCGGCGAGTTTCTTGAAAAAGTCGGCGGCACGGCCTTTCGGCGTGTCAGGTGCGACGACATGCGAGAACTTGATGACGACAGGGTCGGAGGCCTGAACGGGTATAGTGGCCAGTCCCAGAGCAAGGGCGGAGAACAGCGCTGCAAGTTTCATGACTTCCCCTCATGACAACGTTGGTAACGAATTCATGTTAGGCCCGGGTATGGCTAAAGACAAGCTGGTCGGAATGGTAAATATTCTGATGGAAGACGCCGGGATGCTGAAAGATGCGTGCACGTTCGCTGCCATTTTTGAATTAATGGCGTGAGCTGCCGCCGTCAGGGCCGATGAGCAGCTGACGATTCGAAATTTGGACAGGCACTTGCGCAAGTCGTGCTAGCCAGCCCTGCATGAAAGCGGTCATGTCCGTCAGAACGGACATGACCGGCGCCGTTTCAGGCGTGCAGTCAAACTGCAATCAGTGGGTCATGATCCACTTGGCCAAGGCTGCCGCATCGCCTGCTGCCTTGGGCTGCGGCGGCATCGGAATCTTGCCGTACTTGTCCTTGGCGCCCTTGGTGATTGCCGCGACCAGGACAGCTTCGGCATTCTTGTCGGCCTTGTTCTTGGCGGCGATGTCTTTCCATGTCGGACCCACCTTTTTGGCGCTCGCGTCATGGCAGGCGGCACAGCCGTTTTTCTTGGCCAGATCGGCGCTGGCGAAGGCGGAGCCGGTCAACAAAACGCTGGCGGCGAGGGCGAATGCAGTAAGAGCTTTCATGTCATGTCCTTTCATGTTCATTAAAAATGGATGCTCATATCGTGATTGAAGTATATGCGAATCTGCTTATGCATATATGACCAAGATTAATTGCAAGCAGTGAACTACCACTGCACAACATGCACATTGCTCAGGCTGCGACCCAGAAATCGCTCACCGATGGTCTGGAAACGCAACGGTACATCGGTGACCCAGAAATGGTATTCCGGCGGTATCCGCTCCGGATTGTGCAGCTTGAGCTCGGTCAGCAGCGCGGCGGCCTGTTCAGCCATGGCTTCAGCCGAATCGACCAGTGTGATATCCGGTCCGACCACATCTTGCAGCAGTGATTTGAGCAAAGGGTAATGCGTGCAGCCAAGTACCAGACTGTCGACCTGTTCGGCCAGTACCGGTTTCAGATATTCCTGTGCGGTCATGCGCGTCACCGGATGTTCCAGCCAGCCTTCTTCGACCAGCGGCACCAGCAGTGCGCAGGCTTGCGAGGTCAGACGTGCTTCCGGTTCGATGCGGTGGATTGCGCGGGCGTAAGCGTTGCTGTTGATGGTGGTCGGCGTACCGATTACGCCGATGCGACGGCTGCGGGTGGCGGCCAGCGCGGCCAGTGCGCCGGCATCGATGACATCGAGCACCGGAGTCGGGGACAGATCACGCACCACCTGGGCCGCCACCGCCGCCATGGTGTTGCAGGCGATGATCAGCAGTTTCACGCGCTTTTCGAGCAGGAATTCGGCGATCTGCGTCGTGTAATGGGCGATGGTCTGCACCGATTTGACGCCGTAGGGCACGCGCGCGGTGTCGCCGAAATAATGAATCGATTCGAACGGCAGACGCTCCATCAGTGCGCGGACCACAGTCAGGCCGCCGACACCGGAATCGAAAACGCCGATCGGACTGTGCGGATCAAGCTCGGTCATGTTGGCTCGGTGGGAACTGGGAAAGCGCCCATTGTAAATGTTCGCGCAGCAGCGCCGAGGGATGATCGGCGCGTCCATGCAGCGCCGCGATGATCGCCGGTGCGTTGTTCGGCATCTGACGCAGTGCGTTGCCCAGTGCCACCGCGATATTGCGCAGCCATTGCACATGGCCGATGCGGCGTATCGCCGAACCTTCCAAGCGGCCGAAGAATTCGTCTTCGCTCCAGGCGAACAAATCCAGCAGGCTGGCGGTGTCGAGTCGGTTGCGCGGCTGGAAATCGCCGGTTTCCGCGATGCGGGCAAAACGGTTCCAGGGACAGACCAACTGGCAATCGTCGCACCCGTAGATGCGGTTGCCGAGCAACGGCCGCAGTTCGGCGGGAATCGAACCGGCATGTTCAATGGTCAGATAGGAAATGCAGCGCCGCGCATCAAGCCGGTATGGCGCCACAATCGCAGCGGTCGGACAGATATCGATACAGGCCTGGCAGGTGCCGCAATGTTCGGACATCGGTGTGTCCGGCTCGAACGCCAGATCGACGAACAGTTCGCCGAGAAAGAACCAGGACCCGCCGCGATCCAGCAGCAAGGTGTGTTTGCCGCGCCAGCCCAGCGCGGCATTGCGCGCCAGCGCCACTTCCATGACCGGCGCGCTGTCGGTGAAGGCGCGGAAACTGCAGCCGCCGACCGCTGCGGCCAGGCGTTCGCCGAGTTGCCGCAGGCGGACGCGCATCAGCTTGTGATAGTCGCGACCCAAGGCATAGCGCGAAACATAGGCGCGTTCGGGGTCGCTCAGATTGGCCTCGGCGTCGGCGGCGGGTGGCAGATAATCGAGGCGCGCACTGATGATGCCCAGCGTGCCGGACAGCAATTCGGCAGGGCGGGCACGGGTGACGCCATGTCGCGCCATATAATCCATGTCTCCGTGATAGCCCGCCGCCAACCAGGCCATGAGTTCATTTTCCGCTGCTCCCAGATCCGCCGTCGCGAAGCCGATGGCGCTGAAACCCAGTTCGCGCCCCCAGGTGCGAATCCGCGCTTGCAGGTCGGCCAGAGGCGAGGGGGTGAAGAATGATGACATGCGGGGATGATAGCGTGAGCGCGCGCGCGGCGTTTCGTTTCGATCTGCCCGACGAGGCCGCTACCCTGGCGTTGGGCGGACTGCTGGGCGGGGCGCTGGAGGCTGGCCTGAGCCTGTGGTTGCAGGGCGATCTGGGCGCCGGCAAGACCACCCTGACGCGCGGCGTGTTGCGCAAACTCGGTTTTTCTGGACGTGTCAAGAGTCCGACCTATACTTTGGTTGAACTTTACGAGCTGTCGAGGTTTAATCTATATCACTTTGATTTGTATAGATTCGCTGATCCGGATGAATGGGAAGACGCTGGCTTCAGGGATTACTTCAATGCAGACAGCGTTTGCCTTGTCGAATGGCCGGAGAAAGCCGGCGGGCAACTGCCACAACCGGATCTGCGGCTGCGATTCGAGATACACGATGTCGGTCGCACGGTTTGGATCGAAGCTTTGACGGAGGCAGGAAGCGCATGCTTGGGGCGACTGAAGGATTTCTGAATCGCGTGAGATGGGGGCTGGGTGTTCTTGCCGGCATCGTCTGCCTGTGCGGCGCCGCAGCGGCCAGCACGGCTGCGCACTCCGCGCCTGCAGTCGTCAGCGCGCCAGATGCCAGTGCAGTGGTCCGGGCGGCGCGGCTGTGGCCGTCGCCGGAATACAGTCGGGTCACCCTCGAACTCAACGCGGAAGTGGCCTACAAATACTTCAGTCTGAAAAATCCGGAACGTCTGGTCATCGATCTGACTGGCCTCGAGCCCGAGCAAGCCCTGGTCGAGATAGCCGACAAGGTCGCGCCGCATGACGGCTACATCGGCAGCATCCGTGTTGCGCGCAATCGTCCTGGCGTGACCCGGATGGTGATCGAACTGAAAACCGAAGTCAGGCCGCAGGTGTTCACCCTGAAACCCATGGCGAATTACGGTCATCGCCTGGTTATCGATCTCTATCCGGCTTCGCTGGTAGCGTTTGAGCAGCAGATCGAGACCGCCATCGAAAATGCCGGCAAGCGCGCCGAGAACCTCAAGGCGCCAACCACGTCGGGTCAGGCCGGCTCGGCGCCGGTTGCCGACTTGCGCAGCAGACCCGCGCAGGCAGCGGTCAAATCAAACCAGCAGGATTTCGTGCGGCTGATCAACATCTCCATCGATGCCGGCCATGGCGGAGAAGACCCGGGTGCGATAGGCGCGAACGGCTCGTATGAAAAGCACATCACGCTGTCCATTGCGCGGCGGCTGAAGGCGCTGATCGACCAGCAGGAGAACATGCGCGCCTACCTGACCCGCGACGGCGATTATTTCCTGCCGCTGCATGAGCGGGTCAACCGCGCCCGCCGGGTTCAGGCCGACCTGTTCATATCGGTCCATGCCGATGCCTTCATCAAGCCGCATGCGCGGGGTTCGTCGGTGTTTGCCCTGTCGGAAAAGGGCGCCACTTCGGCGGCCGCCAAATGGCTGGCAAAGGCCGAGAATGACGCCGACCTGATCGGTGGCGTCAACGTCGGCGTCAAGGATGTCTATCTGAAGCATACCTTGATCGATCTGTCGCAGACCGCGCAGATCAGCGACAGTCTGAAAGTCGGCAAGGCGGTGCTGGATGAAATCGGCGGCATCAACCGGCTGCACAAGCCGCGCGTCGAGCAGGCCGGATTTGCGGTGCTGAAAGCCCCGGATATTCCATCTATCCTGATCGAAACCGCCTTCATTTCCAATCCGGAAGAAGAAAAACGCCTGAATGACGAGGCTTACCAGGACAAGATGGCGAATGCCATCGTCACTGGTATCAAGCGCTACTTCGACCGCAACCCGCCGCTGGCACGCAGCAAGGTTGCGCGCAATCTATAGCGTGATCAAATATCGCCGTCGGCGCCGGCCTGCATGATTTCTTCCATTTTGTTGCGAACATCGATCGCACCGCGGGCCAGTTCCGGCGTGACGCCCATCTGGGTTTCGTAGCCGGCCACCCAATCCAGATTCCAGTCCAGCATCATCAGCCAGATTTTCTTGTCGGCATCTTCCATGACGCCGATCCGGCAGGGCAGGAAAACCAGAAATTCGGGGCTGATCTTCAGCAGGTCGCGGCCGACGGCAATGTCGCAAAAGTTGTGCACTTCGATGCGTGGCGCTTCCATGTCGCCGAGCACCGCCTGAAAATCCTTGTACATCAGATTGTTGCCGACATATTTGAAATTCAGCTTGTTGGCACGCAGCATCATCGACTCGACCACTTCGTCGAAGCTCACACCCGGCTTGGCCGGTATCTTGTGCGCGAACCAGTTCATCGCATCCGGCATCGACATGCGGAACACGCTGTTCATGATCGGCATCATCATCTGCATCATCTGCCGCTTGGTCTCCTGCGGAATGCCCGGGCGCATCGTGTAGGGCCGGGTCGGTTTCGGCGACAGCGTGCCGATCAGCGGAATCGGCACGCCGCGCAGATCGGGCAGACTGGGCAGGCTGGGCAGACCGAATTGCGGCAAGGCGAATGGCGCGGGGGTCTGCATCCTGGCGGGCAGATAAGGGTTCGGCGCCCCGGCGGGGGTGAGCGTATTGGCTTGTTGCGCCGCCGCCGGCAGAGCAACAGTCAGCGCAGCGATGGAAATCGCCAGCAGGTGCGGGGTGAGTCGGTGAAGCTTGGGCATGTCTCTCTCCAGGTTTGATGTGAGGCGTCAGGTGACACCGTGCTGAGTCCCGCTTTCTCGTTGAGAAGCGGTTGATGAAACGGACTGGTTGGGCAATTTCCGGGTTTGGCTGTTCCCGGCGACGGCTGGTCAGATCGCGTCTTCGCCGGTTTCGCCGGTGCGGATGCGGATCACCTGCTCGACGTTGCTGACAAAAATCTTGCCATCGCCGATTTTCGACGTGCGGGCGGCCTTGACGATGGATTCCAGCGCGGCGTCCAGCATGCTATCGGCAATGACCAATTCCACCTTGACCTTGGGCAGGAAATCCACCACATACTCCGCGCCGCGATACAACTCGGTATGACCTTTCTGGCGACCGAAGCCTTTTACTTCGGTCACGGTCAGGCCGGAAACGCCCAACGCCGATAACGCTTCCCGCACTTCGTCGAGTTTGAACGGCTTGATGATGGCTTCAATTTTCTTCATGTCGATGTCTCCAGGCTGGTGGATATTCAGGGGGCGCGATATTTATTGGTGATCGGATAACGCCGATCGCGGCCGAAGCCGCGTGCGGTGATGCGAATGCCGGGTGGCGACTGGCGGCGCTTGTATTCGCTGCGGTCGATCAGGCCGATGACCTTAAGCACATCGGCCGGATCATGACCTTCGGCGATGATATCGCGCGGCGCCATGTCCTTCTCGACATAGCAGGCCATGATCGCGTCGAGCGTCTCGTAGGGCGGCAGACTGTCCTGATCGCATTGATCGGCGCGTAATTCGGCGCTCGGCGGGCGGCTGATGATGCGTTCCGGAATGACCGGGGAAAGCCGGTTGCGATAGCGCGCCAGGCGCCACACCAGGGTTTTCGCGACATCCTTCAGCACCGCGAAACCGCCCGCCATGTCGCCATACAGCGTGGCATAGCCGCTGGCCATTTCACTCTTGTTGCCGGTAGTCAGCACCAGGTGGCCGAACTTGTTGGACAGCGCCATCAGGATCACGCCGCGCACGCGGGCCTGGATGTTCTCCTCGGTCTGGTCGAACGGCAGATTCTTGAATTCGTCGGCGAGTTCGGCGAGAAACATGTCGAACATCAGCTTGATCGGCTGCACGTCATAACGGATGCCGAGGTTGGCCGCCAGTTGCTCGGCATCCTCCTGGCTCATGTCGGCGGTGAATTGTGACGGCATCATCACCGCCAGCACCCGTTCCGCGCCCAGCGCGTCGACGGCGATCGCCAGGGTCAGCGCCGAATCGATGCCGCCGGAGGAGCCGACCAGTACACTCGGGAAACCGTTCTTTTCGACATAGTCGCGCACCCCCAGCACCAGCGCCTGATAAACCGCTGCTTCCAGGTCCGGTTGCGGATGAAGTTCGCCCTTCACCTGAGCGGCATTCAATTCGACGTAATACAGACCGCTCTCGAAAGCCGGAAATTGCGCGGACAGCACGCCATCGCCATCCAGCGCGAAGGAAGCGCCATCGAACACCAGTTCATCCTGGCCGCCGACGGTATTGACATACAGCAGCGGCAATCCGGTTTCCGCGACGCGCTGACGCGCCACGGCAAGACGTTCTTCTTGCTTGTGGATGTGAAACGGCGAGGCATTCAGCACCAGCAGCGCCCGCGCGCCCGCTTCGCGCGCCTGGCTGGCGGTGCCGGGTTCCCAGATATCGGCGCAAATGTTGATGCCGAACAGCATGCCGGCGCAGCCGAATACGCAGGCGTCCAGGCCGGCGTCAAAGGTGCGTTGCTCGTCGAACACGGTATGGTTCGGCAGTTTCTGCTTGCGATAAACCGCCTCGATACGGCCGCCGCGCAGCAACGAGGCAGCATTGAAGTAACCGGTTTCGTCGCGCAGCGGATGGCCGACGATCACCGCCAGTTCAGGCGGCAGTTGTCCGACGAGCTGATCCAGTACACGCGCATTTTCATCGTAGAAGTCTGTGCGCAAGGCCAGATCTTCCGGCGGATAGCCGCACAGCGCCAGTTCCGGGGTGACCAGGATGACTGCTCCGGCGGCGGCGGCCTGTTGTGCCAGGGTCGCGATCATGGCGGCATTGCCCGCCAGATCCCCGAGCGTCGGATTCATTTGAGCCAGCGCGATCTTGATTTGCATGCGCCGATTTTAAGGGGGAAATCCCCTGTATGGCTTGCCTCGCAGGATTACTTCGGTTGCGCCATCAGGCGCCGGTCAAATCCGGAACTGGCCGACCAGGTTTTTCAATTCTCCCGCCAGTCTCGCCAGCTCCTGGCTGGCGTTCTGCGTATCGCGTGCATGCCCGGCGGCGTCGCCCGCCACCGCGCTGATATCGCCGATCTTGTGGCTGATGCTGTCGGCAACCTTGCTCTGCTCGCCGGAACTGTTGGCGATCTGGGTGTTCATGCGGGTAATCACCCCGACCGATTCGGAAATGGTGTTCAGGGCAGTGGCGCTGTCCTCCACGCTGCGCACGCTGGATTCGGTTTTCTGTTCGGCGGTCTGAATCGCGCCCACCGCTTCCTTGGCGCGGCCCTGCACGTTGACGATGATGGTTTCGATTTCCTGGGTGGCGGACTGGGTGCGCTGCGCCAGCGTCCGCACTTCGTCGGCGACCACCGCGAAACCGCGCCCTTGCTCGCCGGCGCGGGCGGCTTCAATAGCGGCGTTGAGCGCCAGCAGATTGGTCTGCTCGGCGATTTCGCGGATCAGCCCGATCACCCGGCCGATGTCGCGGCTGTCGCTATCCAGGCGCAATATCACCTGTACAGCCTGTTCCAGTTGTTGCGACATTTCGGAGATCGCCCCCAGCGCGGTGCTGGCGGTGGTGGCGCCCTGCTTGGCTTCGCTGTCGGCCTGCACGGCGGCGCTGGCCGCTTCGCGGGTGTTCTGCGCGACCTCCTGCACGGTGCCGGCGAGTTGATGCAGTGTGCTGGCCAGTGATTCGGTATCGGCCAGCTGGCGTTTCACGCCGTTTTGCGTGCGGCTGGATACGTCGACCAACTGGCCGGCGACTCGCGCCAGATTCTGAGTTGCATCATTGACTTGCGCCAGGATCGCGACGAAACGTTCCAGCATGGTGTTGAACGTGCTGCCCGCGCAGGCGATTTCGTCATGGCCTTTGACCGTCACCCGCAGCGACAGGTCGGACTGCTGCTCGATCCGGCTCATGGTCTCGGTGAGCTGGTTGATCGGGCCTGAAACGATGCGTTTCAACGCGGCGATAATCAACAGCATGCCAAGCACGAACAGGGTCAGATGGATGCCCAGGCTTTCAAGGCCGGAATTGCGTATCCGGGTATCGACCGGCGACAGGTCGTAACTGATGCGCACCGCGCCCAGCACCGAGCCCGGCGGGACGCTGTGGCAACCCATGCAATTGACGCCGCGGGTGTTCTCCGTCGCCTTGTAGGCGCGCACCACGGTCAACTGGCGACCCTTGTCGCCCTGTTCGATGAACATGACTTCCTGGCCGGCCAGGGCGGCCCGATCGTGTTCGTCGCGCGCCGCTTCGTCGGGGTTGCCGGGGCCGTACTGGGTATTAACGCCGTCGCCGCGGATCGCCCGCGCTTCCAGTACGTTGGGCTGGGCGGCAATCTCCTTGTGCAATTCGCCGCGTTCGCCCATGCCGCCGGTGAGCATGAGTTTGTTGAGACCATCGAAGTAGCCATCGGCGATCGACTTGGTCTGTTCATAGGTAAATGCCTCCGCCAGCTTTTTCTCGCTGAAGAAGGAGTGGACCAGGGAAGCGGTCAGCAAGACCAGAAACAGCAGCGCGGTGAATCCCAGTATCTTGGATGTAACCGTGCCCGTGCAGATTTTCAGCGCCACTGCAATACTCCTCAATTTCTTGTCTACTCGCGGTATCGGCCACCTGATGAAAAGCTTGAGCAGTTTTCTCGATTATTGTCATCCGGCGATTTCTGCCCAGCGTTTCTCCAGTCGCTTTACCGATACCGGCTCCGGCGTCTTCAGCTCCTGGGCGAACAGGCTGACGCGCAGTTCCTCCAGGCGCCAGCGGAAATCCTCCATTTCCGGTTCGATGTCGCCGCCGATGCGTCCTTGCGCGGCCAGGCGTTCCCGACGCTGGCGCCAGGCGGCCAGCAGGCGGGCCATCTCGTTCATCGCCCCGAGGTCGCGCGCGGGCTGGTTGGCGAGTTTGGCGATGCGCAATTCCATGGCTTTCAGGTAACGCGGCAGATGCGCCAGGCGTGCTGCGGGATGCCTGATCATGAAACCGGGAAACACCAGTTCCGCGAGCTGAGCGCGCAAGTCGGAGACGGCGGCTTTCCAGGCCGGGGGCGCTTTGGCCAGGGTCTGTTCGATTTTCAGCGCGACGGCGAGGCATTCCTGGGCGATTGCCGCCAGGCGGGCGACGCGCTCCGGCAGCTTCGGCCGCGCGGCAGCGGCCAGCGCCTCGAAGGCTTGTCGACCGCGCGGCGGCGGGCTGGCTTCGCAGGCCGACAATGCGGCGGCATTCAGCACATCGCGCAGCAGGCTTTCGGCCGGGTTGGCGAAACCCGGCGCACCCTTGAACAGCAGGCCGTAGTGCAGACTGGCGGCTTTCAGCGTGTTGCCGAGATCGCGCTCGCTCTGCTTCAGAAAATCCGGAAAACCCAGCCAGAGCAGGCGGGCGATGCCCTCGCGGTGGGCGGCCTCGGCGTGTTCTGCGGTGTCGAACAGCGCCAGCCGAACCCGCCCGGCGACATGCTCCAGCGCCGGAAAGGTGGCAAATCCGGCGGCGGCGTCGGGCCTGGCGCGGCTGGCGACCTGCAGCGTTTCGGGCAGATCGTCAAAGTCCCAGCGGCTGACGTTGTCGCGTTCGAACTGCGCCGCCGAGCGCGAGAGTTCCTGGCGTGCCGCGCCGCCGAGTTGTTGCCGCAGCGTGCCCAGATCGCGGCCTGCGGCGAGGCATTTGCCGGCCTCGTCGCGCACCCGGAAATGCATGTTCAAGTGTGCCGGCAAGGCTTCCGGACGCCAGGCATCGCGCGGGATCAGCGTCCCCGTGGTCTTGCTAAGAAAGCTGGCCAGTGCGTCGCTCAAGGCGATGTTGCGCGGTCCGTCGAGCAGCGCCTGGGTCGCCGCACGGGCGTAGTCCGGCACCGGCACGAAGGCGCGACGGATCGATTGCGGCAGGCTCTTGATCAATGCGACGATTTTCTCTTCCAGCAAGCCGGGCACCAGCCATTCGCAGGCCAGCGCCGGTATCTGGTTCAGCGCCGCGAGCGGCGCTTCCAGTGTCACGCCGTCATCCGGCGCCCCCGGATCGAAGCGGTAGGACAGCGCAAAGCGCACACCGTTGAATTCGATGCCGGGCGGGAAGTCGCGCGCGCTGGCCTGCTTGTCGCCGGACAGCAGCGCATCGCGTTCGAGATACAACAGTTTCGGATGGGCGCGCTCGGCGTCGCGTCGCCATTTCTCGAAGGCCGCTCCGTTGTGCATTCCCGGCGGGATGCGTGCATCGAAGAAGTTGTACACCGCCTGCTCGTCGACGGCGATGCGGGCGTTGCGCGAGCGGTGCGACAGATCATCGATTTCCTCCAGCAGCCGCTGGTTGTGTACGAACCAGGGTGCGCGCGTTTCGAAGTCGCCATTGACCAGCGCGCCGCGGATGAACAACTCGCGGCACAGTTCGGGTTCCAGCGGTCCGTAATGCACCTTGCGGCCGTTGACGATGGGCAGGCCGTAGAGCGTGGCGCGCAGGCTGGCGGCGACATGCGCCGGTTTCTTCGCCCAGTGCGGATCGCTGTACGACAGCTTGAGCAGATGTTTTGCCGCGTGTTCCACCCATTCCGGCTCGATCTTCGCCACTGTGCGGGCATATACCCGTTTGGTCTCGACGATCTCCGCGCCCATCAACCACTTCGGCTTTTTCTTGACGCCGGAACCCGGAAAGATCAGGAACTTCACCTCGCGCGCGCCGAGGTAGACGCCGTCTTCGGTGAGAAAGCCGAGATTGCCCAGCAGACCCGGCAGAAGGGCTTGGTGGATGACCGCGTAGCGTGCTGCGAGCAGGGCGTTGAAGGCTTCATCCTGGGCGTTTGACTGCGGCTGTCTGGAATGTTCCGTCACACCGGCGCAGGCCGGTGTCGAGGTTGTTGGCGTATCTGGATTCCGGCTTTCGCCGGAATGACGGCGTTGTTGAGGCGGGGTTTGCGTCTCTGTGCGTTCAGCATGCCATTCGTCCTCGACCCGCCAGCCCAGCTCCTTGACCTGCGTCGTCAACTGGCCGTAAACATCGCGCCATTCGCGCACCCGCAATGGCGACAGATACTCGGCTTTCAGGCCTTCGCGCAATTTGCGTTGCGATTTGCGGTGCGCATTCTGCTCGTCGAGGTAGTGCCAGAGCTTGAGCAGCGCGATGAAATCGGAATTCGCATCGGCGAAGCGAGCGTGTTTCTGATCCGCTGCCGCCTGATGTTCCAGGGGGCGTTCGCGCGGATCCTGGCTGGTCAGCGCGGCGGCGATCACCAGCACTTCATGCAGGCAGGCCTTGTCGCGCGCGGCGATCAGCATGCGGCCGATGCGCGGATCGAGCGGCAGATGCGCGAGTTGCTTGCCGATGCCGGTCAGCCGACCGTGTTCGTCAAGCGCGCCGAGTTCGACCAGCAATTGCTGGCCATCGCGGATGCGCTTCGGTTCCGGTGCGTCGAGGAAGGGAAAGTTTTCGATCTCCGGCAGGCGCAGCGCTTTCATGCGCAGGATCACCCCGGCCAGCGACGAACGCAGCAGTTCCGGCGTGGTGTATGGCGGCCGCGACTGGAAATCCTGTTCATCGTAGAGGCGGATGCAGATGCCGTCGGCGACCCGGCCGCAGCGCCCGGCGCGCTGGTTGGCGGAGGCTTGTGACACCTTCTCGATTTTCAGTTGTTCGATCTTGTTGCGGATTGAATAGCGTTTCACCCGCGCCAGGCCGGCATCCACCACGTAATGAATGCCCGGCACGGTCAGCGAGGTTTCCGCGACATTGGTGGCCAGCACGATGCGTCGGCCGCTGTGCGGCCTGAACACCTGTTCCTGCTCGCTGACCGATAGACGTGCGAATAGCGGCAATATCTCGGTATGCGCCGGATGATGCTTGCGCAACGACTCCTGGGCGTCGCGAATCTCGCGTTCGCCGGGCAGAAACACCAGAATGTCGCCGGGACCTTCGGCGGCCAGTTCGTCGACGGCGTGCAGCAGCAGATTGGCGATATCCGGCTCCGCGTCGGGATCGGGCGCTTCCTTCCGGAGTGCCGGCTCGGCGCCGGCCGCTGGCGCCGGTTCGGTCCGATAGCGCATCTCCACCGGATAAGTCCGTCCCGACACCTCGATCACCGGCGCAACGTTGAAGTAGGCCGAGAAACGATCCGCTTCCAGTGTCGCCGAGGAAATGATCAGCTTCAGTTCGGGCCGGCGCGGCAGCAGGTTTTTCAGGTAACCGAGCAGGAAATCGATATTCAGGCTGCGCTCGTGCGCCTCGTCCAGGATCAGCGTGTCGTAGCCGCGAAACTGCGGGTCGGATTGCGTCTCGGCGAGCAGAATGCCGTCGGTCATCACCTTGACGCGGGTGTCCGGGCCGACCTGATCGGTAAACCGCACCTGCCAGCCGATAAAGCCGCCAAGTCGCGTGCGGGTCTCCTCGGCCAGACGATTGGCGACACTTTTGGCGGCGATCCGGCGCGGCTGCGTCATGCCGACTTTGGCCAGCACGCCGCGGCCGGCCAGCAGGGCGATCTTGGGCAATTGCGTGGTCTTGCCGGAACCGGTTTCGCCGCACACGATGACGACCTGGTGCGCGCACAATGCTGCTGCGATATCGTCGCGTCGCGCCGACACCGGCAGGTGCTCGGGAAACGTCAGTTCGGGCGTCGATGCAAGCGCAGCCGGGGTTGCGGATGGCGGAGACGAGGGGTGCAATGCGGGGTCGGACATGGAGCGGCGTTTTAGCATGATTTCTATCGATTTGAAGCGCAACGCGCATCGGCTGTGGCTGTCGCCGGTGCTGTTGCTGTTGGCCATGCTGGTGTCGCCGGCTCTGGCGGCCACGCCGCCGGACGCACTGCGCTCGCAGGCCATGGCCATCCCCTACAGCGCCGCATGGCAGCGCGCCACACCGCAACTGGAGGCCGAAGAAGGGGTGTTGCTGCTGGATGCGCCGCAATCCGGATTGCAGTTGGCAGTGCTGCATCCGGCGCGCGCACTGCAAACCGATGCGGCGACCTATTACCTGCGGCTTACCCGGAATTGGCGCGCGCTGTACGGCAAGGCGGCAAAAATTGACTGGTTGGAAAGCGGCGGGCGCAAATGGTTGTTCTGCCAGCGTCCGGGGCAAGACGGCAACATCTGGCAACTGTCGACTGTTGTCGGCGGTCATGCCTACAGTCTGATGCTGTTCGCGCCGGGCGGCACGCCAGCCATGCCGCGGCTGGCGCGCGAACTGTTGGCGGGAATACGCTTCGACGCGGGTGCTGCCCCTTCCGCCACCGCCGCCTGGCTGAGGACCGCGACCTTGTTTCCCGCCACCGCTGCCGATCAACTGGCGACGCTGGTGCGGCCAGACATCCAGCGTCTCGGCGCAGAGGGCTTGATTACCGGCTATGGCCTGGATTCGAGCGATACCGGCATGAGCTGGTTTGTCGAGGGTTTTGCCTGGAAGAACGGCGGCGGGCAGGTCGAAAAAGTCGCCTTGAATTTTGGCGGACAGTTGGCATTCGATCTGCCGCCCGTGTCGGATGACCGCATGCTGAAAGGCCTGCTGCGGCTGACGTTGCGGCCTGACGAAGCGGATGTCGGCGTGCGCTTGCGGGTCTGGTCGGTGTGCGCCGACGCTGAACGCCTCGCCGAGTTGCAGGCGCAACTGAGCCGCGGTGAATCCGCGCTGTTGCGCCAACTGGCGACCGCCCACGCGGCGGGCTGCCCGCCTCCCGCTGTCGGTGAATGGCTGGACGCGTTGCAGGGCGAGCCGGGCAAAACCCGCTTGATGGAAGCCTCCATCGCGTTGCCGTCGACGCTGGATGCGAATCGCCATGCCGCGCTGCGCAAGGCCGGCAACCAGCGCCTTGCGCTGGTCGAGATCGCGCTTTATCCCGGCGCGAATCGCGACGCCTTCGGCGCTCGGCTGATCGAGCGCGCGCGCAGCTATGTGGTGTATCAGGGCGGCGCTGCGGGTGAGGTGCGGCGCGCCCGACAGGCCAGCGGCAAGCTGCCGGCGAGTGCACCGTGAATCCGCTGCTTCAACGGTAGGCCGGCGGCAGATGTATCAAGTCTTCGGGTCGGTCGATGTCAGGTAATGCTTCCAGCAGGACGACGCGCCAGCCCAATGCGGTCATCCGCGCCTGGGTCAGTTCGGCGACCCGCGCGGTACTCCACGGCATGGCCTCGAACAGGCTGGCGGCGAAGCGCGTCAGGCCGAGCAGCAGATAGCCGCCATCCCGGGCCGGCAGCATGACTGCATCGTGGCTGTGCAACGCTGCCGCCGCGTCGCGCAGGTGTTGCGCGGTCAGCGCCGGGCAATCGGCGCCGATCAGCAGCACCCGCGCATGGCTGTCCAGCGCCCGCTGCGCGGCGCGCGCCATGCGCGCGCCGAGATCGCCTTCGCCCTGATCGCTGTTGGCGATGCCGGCCGGCAGCGGAATTTGACGCCAGTCCGGATGCGCGAGGGGCGGGCTGGCGCAAAGTTCCAGGCTGCCGATGTTCGCCGCGATGGCGGTGCGCCAGGCATGCTCCAGCATCCGGCCCGCCAGTTCTGCCGCGCCTGCCGCGCCCAGCGCGGGAATCAACCGGGTCTTGACCCGGCCGGCAACCGGCGCTTTGGCGAACAGCAGGATGTGGGTTGCGTTCATCGTCGGCGCGCGCGCGGCGCTTGATAACGCGCCGCCAGTTGTTCTGCCGGCACGCCGCGCCAGTAGTCGAAGCGCAGCCGCCACATCAGCAGAATGGTGCGCCAGACGCCGTGTCGCTCCCAGCGCCGCCCGGAGGTGATGACGCGCTCGCGCAGGCAAACGGGCGGGCCCAGCCGCTTCAGGCGCTTCGACATTTCGATGTCTTCCATCAACGGTTGATCGGGGAATCCGCCCGCCGCATCGAACGCGGCGCGGGTCATGAACATGGCCTGATCGCCGGTGGCGATACCGGTCAGTCGCGAGCGCTGGTTCATCATGCCGCCGACCACGCGCAACAGCGCCGGGCGACCGCTGATCTCGACATCGAAACGGCCCCAGAGCCGGTTCTGCAACGCGTTCCGGATCAGGCTGTCGGCCTGCTCCGGCAAGCGTGTGTCGGCATGCAGGAACAGCAACGCCTCGCCATTCGCCGCCGCAGCACCTGCATTCATCTGGCGCGCCCGACCGCGCGCACTGTTGATCACCTGATCCGCGTCGACGCTGGCCAGCAGCGCCGTGGCATCGATGCTGCCGCCATCGACGACGATCAGTTCGTTACCCGTCGCGCGCAACGCCTGCAAGGCGGTAAGCGTGGTGGAGATGCCGGAGGCTTCGTTCAGCGCCGGCAGGATGATCGACAACTTCATTGCGCGTGGTTCAGTCCGTTCTATTGCGGTCGGCCAGCCCAGCGTGCACGAATTTTCCGTCATACCGGCGCAGGCCGGTATCCAGTTCCGCCAGCCTGCCAACTGGACCCCGGCCTGCGCCGGGGTGACGTAGCTCATTCATTTCCGTCTCCAGTCATGCAATCGTTCCAGCCAGACCAACGCGGCCTTTGGCGCGTGCGCCCGCTTCCATTCTCCGGCAGCGTATTTTGCAGCTTCGCTCCAGGTCGGGTAGGGGTGGATGGTGCCGAGTATCTGGTTCAGCCCGAGGCCGTGCTTCATCGCCAGGGTGAATTCGGCCAGCAGTTCGCCGGCGTGTTCGCCAACGATGGTCGCGCCGAGGATGCGGTCCTTGCCCGGCGGTGTCAGCACTTTTACAAAGCCATGCGCAGCACTTTCGGCGATGGCGCGGTCGAGGTCGTCAAGGCCGTAGCGGGTGACTTCATAAGCGATGCCGCGCGCTTGCGCTTCGGTTTCGGACAGCCCGACGCGCGCCACTTCCGGGCTGGTGAAGGTGACCCACGGAATCACCCGGTAATCCGCCTTGAATGACTTGATGCCGGCGAACAGCGCGTTGACCGCCGCATACCAGGCCTGATGCGCGGCGGTGTGGGTGAACTGGAACGGCCCGGCGACGTCGCCGCAGGCATAGATATTGGGAAAGCGGGTCTGCAGATAGTCGTTGACCTCGATGGTGCCGGCTTTGGCGAGCGGTATGCCGAGTTCATCCAGGCCGAAGCCGCTGACCCGCGCCTTGCGTCCTGTCGCGCAGAGCAGCATATCGAACGCCAGCGCCTGTTCCTGACCCTCTCTCGCCACGATCATCCGTTGCTCACCGTCGACGATCTCGCAGCGCAGCGTATCCAGACCCTTCAATAGCCGCACGCCATCGGCGGCCAGACCGGCCTCGACCAGCGCCACCGCATCGGCGTCCTCCCGGCCCATGATGCCGGAGCGCGCCAGCAGCGTGACCTGGCAGCCGATGCCGGCGAAGGCCTGCGCCAGTTCGCAGCCGATCGGGCCGCCGCCAAGCACCAGCAGGCGTTCGGGCTTTTCGGTCAGCGACCAGATGGTGTCCGAGGTGACATGCTTCACCGACTCGATGCCGGGAATGTTGGGGATCACCGGTGCGGCGCCGGTGGCGATGACAATGGCGCGGGTGCTCAAAGTCTGCTTGCCGACATCGGTTGTCACTTCCACCGTCCACGGCGAGGTGATGCGGGCATGGCCCTGGAGCACCTCGACGCCGAGCTTGCTGTAGCGCTCGACCGAATCGTGCGGCTCGACCTGACGCACCACGTTCTGCACGCGCGCCATGATCCGGCCGAAATCGGCGTCGGCGCGGGCGTTGGCGATGCCCAGCGATTCGGCATCGCGCACGGTTTTCATGAAACGTGCGCTGCGGATCAGCGCCTTCGACGGCACGCAGCCGTAGTTGAGGCAATCGCCGCCCATTTTGTGGCCTTCGATCAGCGTCACCTTCGCCTTCACCGCTGCGGCGATGTAGGCGGTCACCAGCCCGCCGGCGCCGGCGCCGATGACCACCAGATTACGCTCGAAGCGTTTCGGCTTTTTCCAGCCGGCGTAGACCTTGCGCGTCTCGATCAGGCCGATCAACTGCTTTGCCAGCAGCGGGAACAGGCCAAGCAGGACGAACGAGCCGATCAGCGTCGGCGACAGGATGCCGGCCAGACTGTCGATTTGCGCCAGTTGCGTGCCGGCGTTCACGAACACCACCGTGCCGGCCAGCATGCCGAGCTGGCTGACCCAATAGAAGGTGAACGTTTTGATCGGCGTCAGGCCGAGCAGCAGGTTGATCACGAAAAACGGGAATACCGGCACCAGGCGCAGCGTGAACAGATAGAACGCGCCATCCTTGGCGATGCCGGCGTTGATTGCCGCCAGCCGGCTGCCGAAGCGGCGCTGCACCGCATCGCGCAGCAAAAAGCGCGATACCAGAAAGGCCAGGGTTGCGCCGATGCTGGAGGCGAACGAGACCAGCAGCAGACCGGTCCACAGTCCGAAAAACGCGCCGCCGGCCAGTGTCATCACCGCCGCGCCGGGCAGCGACAGCGCGGTCACCGCGACATAGAGCAGGAAGTATGCGCCGGCCACCAGCCACGGCGACGTGTCGTACCAGGCGGCGAAGGTTTGCTGGCTGGCTTTGATTGTTTCCAGGGTCAGGAAGCGGCCCAGATCGAAGGCGAAGAATGCCGCGATCAGGCCACCGATACCGAGCAGCAGGAGGGCGCGTTTCACGCCGCGTACTCCAGCGGTTCGGCGTCGCTGAGCGCGCCGCCGCAACTGCTGCCCTGGCCGGCGGTGCAGCCGTAACAATGGTCGGCCACCTTGATCGGGATTTCGGCAAGGTTGGCGGCAAAGTCGTCGCGCAGCAGATCGGCCAGATGCGGGCGGCTTTGTGCCTTGCCATGCAGATCCAGACCCAGCATCTGGTTGAAATCGCAGTCGTACAGATGACCTTGCCAATCGACGCTGATCAGCGAACGGCACATCAGCCCCTCCAGGTTGGCGAAGCTGAAGTTGTCCTTCAACAAGTGCATGTATTCGTCGAATCGTCCCTTTGAAATCAGCGTGCTGCCGAAGCGCAGGATCGGCATGTTGGTCAGTGTGAACAACTGGTTGAACACGATGCCGTGGCGTTCGAACAGTTCGCGTTTGTAGGCAGCCTCCAGGTCAACCTGGTCCGGCGGCAGGAATGCGCCGGTCGGGTTGTACACCAGCTTCAGATCCTGGCCGCTGCCAGGCTGACCGTAGCCTAGCTGGTTGAGTCGTTTCAGGCCGGCGATGCTGCGCGCGTAGACGCCTTCACCGCGCTGGCCGTCGACGTTTTCCTGCAAATAACAGGGCAGGGAAGCGACCACCTCGACGCTTTGTGCCGCAAGGAATTCGGCCAGGTCGGTGTATCCCGGTTCGGACAGAATGGTCAGATTGCAGCGGTCGATGACACGCACGCCCAGCCGCCGGGCCGCCGACACCAGCTCGCGGAATCGCGGATGCAGTTCCGGTGCGCCGCCAGTCAGATCCAGCGTTTCCAGACCGCGCGCCACCAGCACAGCGGGGATCAGTTCGATGTTCGCGTCATCCATCATCTCGCGGCGCGATGGTCCGGCGTTGACATGGCAATGCAGACAACTTTGATTGCAGCGATAACCCAGATTGACCTGCAAGGTGGTCAGACGGCGGCGACGCGGAACGGGGAAATCGGTTTTCCGCAACAGCGGCAGGGTGTCATGCATGGTTCGGTTTCCTTGCTTATTCGGAGGTGTATGGCTTGGTCGGATGAAAAGCATATTCCTGACGCAATCATCCTGTCAGCAATGCTTGCTGCAGCATGGCCGTGAGGCGATGCTGTTTCAGACATATTTCGGTATCTTCGGATAAAGACAGCGCCAGATGGCCGGCGTTCACATCGCACAGGGAACAAGAGCACGGGGTTTTTTGCCGGCGCCTTCCGCCGTAAGCAACGGCAGAGCGGGGATATCCGGAATGAATAGGCGGTCAGCGCGTAATTAGGCAAAATGCAAGCGTTTAAACACCATGGCCGCGCGCTGAAATGCGATGGGCGGCTGTTCTATGGATATTGCGTTATTACTGCTGTTGATCCTGATCAATGGCGTATTTGCGATGTCGGAAATCGCAGTTGTTTCATCCCGAAAAGCCCGCCTGCAACGTTTGGCGGACGACGGCAGCCCCGGCGCTCAGTCGGCCCTGGTTCTGCATAATGAACCTTCGAATTTTCTCTCCACCATTCAGGTCGGCATTACCTCGATCGGCATCCTGAGCGGCGCCATCGGCGAATCTGCGCTGGCCGATCCTTTGGCCGCCTGGCTGGGCGGGTTTGCATTGATCGCACCTTATGCCAAGGCGATCGCGCTCACCATCGTGGTTATTGTGCTGACCTATGTCACCGTGGTGGTTGGCGAACTGGTGCCCAAGCGACTTGGACTGTTGGCGCCGGAAGGCATTGCTTCCTTGATTGCCCGGCCGATGAACCTGTTGTCGCGTTTAACGCGGCCGCTGGTCTTGCTGCTGTCGTCGTCCTCCAGTTTCGTGTTGCGCATTCTGGGCGCCCGCCGCAAGGATGAGCCGCCGGTGACCGACGAGGAAATCAATGTGCTGATGGAACAGGGCGCCGAGGCCGGGGTGTTTCATGAAAGCGAGCAGGAGATCGTCTCGAATGTGCTGCGCCTGGACGAGCAACGCATCAGCGCCATCATGACGCATCGGTCCGACCTCTATTTCATCGACCTCGATGATGCGGAAGATGAAATCCGTCAGCGGATCGCCGACAGCCCCTACGAGCGCATCGTTGCCTGCCGGGACGGACTCGACCACATCGCCGGCATACTGCGCACTTCCGATCTACTCAATCCGGCCTTGAACGGTCTGCCATTGAACATCGAGGCGGCGTTGCGCGCGCCGCTGTACGTGCCGGAAAGCGTCAGCACCACACAGTTATTGGAAAGCTTTCGCAAAACCCGCATGCAATTCGCGTTGATCGTCAATGAATACGGCGATCTGGAAGGCGTGGTCACGCTGACCGATGTCCTGACCTCCATCGTCGGGGATATGCCGTCGGCGGATTCTCCGGACGAACTCGACGTGGTGCAACGCGAGGATGGTTCGTGGCTGGTCGATGGCGGCGTGACCATCGAGCGCCTCAAGTCTGCGCTGGCTATCGAAGAAACTTTGCCGGGCGAAGAAGAAAACGGCTTCAATACTCTGGGTGGCTTTGTCATGCACATGTTGCGGCGCATTCCGGCGGTGACCGATCACTTCGAGTGGAACAGTCTGCGCTTCGAGGTCATGGACATGGACAAGAATCGCGTGGACAAGGTGCTGGTCTCGCGGCTTTTGCCTGCGATGGGTGCGGTGGAGACGGTTTGATAGTCTGGAAATGCGCCTCCGACCTGCCGTTCCGCTTGACTCAAATCAGCGTCATCAGGACAAACCATCCGACAGCGATTGCCATGAGCACCGAGTTTCGATCCGGCGCACGGTTCAGCGCGGCTAACAGGAAAACATTGTAGGGCAGCGGCAGGAAATGCAGCGCAACAGCAAATCCGGCATGGATGCCATTGATGATCATCATCAGGCCCAGCGCGGTTGCCGTCAGGTTGATCAAGGTGCCGACACCCAGGATGTCTCGCCAGAACAGTATCGCCACCGGTACCTGGCCTTGCCAGCGACGGGAGAAATAATGGCTTGAAATCATCGCTTTATTGCAATACCTGAGTAAATAGATAAATGCCCGTCTTGATCAGGGCAAAGACCACGCCGGAAACCACCACGATGGCCAGGCCCGCTGTGACCAATCCCGCCAGCACCCACAAACCGTCGCGCTCCAGCACGCCCAGGGCGATCAGACTGATCGCCAGAGCCGGAAGCATGTTGCCGAGGGGAATCGGCAATGCCAGCAATACCGCCAGCAACAGGCACAGCAACCCGATGAAATACTCCATGGGTGGCAAGGTCAGGCTGCTTATGCGCGGCTTCAGCAGTTTCTCCGCCCGTGCCAGCCAGGGGGCTATACGGCGAATAAGCGTCTGAAAGTCGTCACGCAACATCGACCGTTGGGTGATGATCGCGGGTAACCAGGGCTGGCGGCCGAAGGCAAGCTGGGCCGCAAGGAACAGCAATGGCGCCCCCAGAATGGCCGATGTTCCGGGTGGCGTCGGCAGCACATTGGGGAACGCAAAGATGAACAGCAGCGCACCGATGGCGCGATCGCCCAAAGCCGTCAACAGATCGCCTATGGAAATGCGCTCGCGAATCGGATCGTCGGCAAGACCATGCAATACCTGCGATAGCGGAAGTCTTTCAGCGGTATGTCGCATGGTTTGGTTCAACTCCCGATCAGATCGGGCCTTCTATTCAACAATGCGAGTGAAAGACCGATCCGCCGTGCCCGGTCGTGCTGGCGCTGCGGCAGTGCATCCGCCGCAGCGTCGAGGTGTGCGATTCGAGGCCTGTTGCAAGGGGAGGTGAAGCGTGAAAACCAGGTGCTGGCGGGGAATTGTGGAGCGTCCGGGGCCAGGAAACATCGATGACATTCCATATACAACAGGGGGAAAAACCTTCAGGATGAAAACCGCGCGATTCTACTTCACGCTGCAGAACAAACATGAACCATGCTTCTTGAGATGGCCCGAATCGATGCCGGAACCGGGGCGGAAGGGTTGCCGGCCTGGGCGGCTACGGCATGTTCGCGTTCACCCCGGTGGGGCTGGCGCTCACCACCGTCGGCGTCCTTCATCGCCCTCGTCGGCTGGCGTCTGGTGCCGGCGCGCAAGCAGGCTGGCGTCGAGGGCTTCGAGACCGGCGCCTATCTTACCGAGGCGCGCGTGTCCGACGACTCCAGGTCGGCTGGCATGACCCTACGCGAGATCGAGCAACTGCTGGACGAAACCGACGCCCAGGTGATCGGCCTGGTGCGCAACGATGTGCGTGTCACCGCGCCGGGCGCGGGCCGGCGGGTGCGCGCCGGCGACATCCTGGTGATCGAGGCGGAAGCGGCGGCACTGGCCGACGCCCTGTCTCGCCTTGGCCTGAAACTGGAGGCAGCCAAGGAGACCCAGCCGCGCAAGGCAGAAGAGGATGCGGCGACGCAGAACGGAGTGGCTGTGGCTGTTCCCGTGGAAGCGGCCGCGGCCGAAGATACCAACGGCGACGCGGAGAAAGCCGAACATTCCGAGGACATCGTGCTGCAGGAACTGGCGGTACTGCCGGGTTCGACCCTGGCTGGCCGCTCGGCCAGCGACATCTCGCTGCGCACCCGCTACAGCATCAACCTGCTGGCGGTTTCGCGCCATGGCCAGCGTTCGATGGCACGCCTGTGCACGCTATCGCTGCGCCCCGGCGACCTCCTGCTGATGCAGGGTCCGCCAGAGGCGATCTCGGAGTTCACCGCCAACTTCGGCTGCGTGCCGCTGGCGCCGCCACCCAGCTCGGCGTCAACCCGGACACCTTCCTGATGGCAGTGGCGATCGGCGCCTCCTGCGCCTTCCTCACCCCCATCGGCCACCAGAACAACACCCTGATTCTCGGCCCCGGCGGTTTCCGCTTCACCGACTACTGGCGCATGGGTCTGCCGCTGGACGCCTTCGTCATCGCGGTGGCGTTGCCGATGCTGCTGCTGGTGTGGCCGCTTTGACAGGGTGTCGAAGAACGTGATCCGTCACCTCGTCCCGGACTACCCCCTTCCGGGGTGACGAAGAGGCCGGGGTCCGGAAGCTGTTGATTTTATCGAGCACGCTGCACTGGACCTCGGCCTGCGCCGGGTGACGGCGTGTTTTCGATTTTCTGCCAATGCCCGCATGGGACAGAAAAGCGGCTTTATCGCGCCGTGCACTGTATGCAAAGTAACCACACATTCCTCTATCAGACTGCCTGCCAGATTCATTGGGCTGATCGTTGATGGTGGGTACACCGGAGAGGTCGATTCAGGTTGTTCAATTCGCTGATGCCGGCAACAAGGCGCCGAGATATTTGAGATGACTGCTACAGCCCTTCCGACAGTCGGATGCGCCAAAACCCGGCACCAGAACGACGCCGGGGTGGGTTTGGTTCATTTCGCATTCGTCACGAACCCCGCGGACGACGCTGGTGACACGCGCTTCCATCGCGTCGAGCAGATAGTCAATATGCCAGCGCAATACCTTGTCGCGCCGCATGTGCCGGGCAATTCGTGCCTCGAAATTGCGCTTTGCCGATCCGGTGTAGACGTAATCGCCAGCCGGAAAGTCGAACTCGCCCAGGCGGCCGATTTGCAGGCGCACTGCCTGGCTCAGGTGGATGCGGAGTTGGTAGGTACGGAACACGGTATGTTCGTTTTTCCAGGGGGTGGGATCGCAGTTTTCCATAATTCCAGACGGTGCTGAAGTTCCCCGCCTGCGACATTAAGTCGCATATTTAGGATAAACAAGTACGCATATATTCACGGGCCTTGTACCTCAGACTGATCTTCGCCCGTGATCCGCAGCAGCCGTTACCACTATGGATTTTCCGCCAGCCGGGAATCGCTCCTGGGCGCCTGGAGCGGTGCGCTGCTGCTGCACATTGTTGCCGTGGCGGCGCTGGTGTTCGGCTGGCCGCAAGCGCGGGAGATGCTGGACAGGATCGCGCCGATCGAAATCCGGCTGCTGACGCCCGAGAAACCGCCGGAACCGCCGCCACCGCCCCCTCCGCCACCAAAGAAGGCAGCGCCGCCTGCGGCACCGCAGCTGCTGCCGATCGCTCTGCCACTCCCGGTTGAGGCGCCGCCGCCGCCGGTGGTCGTTGCGGCTGCCAGCTCTGCGCCGACAACCTTTTTCGTGCCGCCGGCGCCGCTGGAGAAGCCCGCGCCGCCCGCCGAGCCGCAAGCCGTGTCGATGCCTGCCGCGCCGGAGCCGCTGATCGAGGCGCGCTTCGATGCCGACTATCTCTCCAATCCCAAACCGGTCTATCCCAACGCCTCTCGCCGCCTCGGCGAGGAAGGTGTCGTGCATCTGCGCGTTCGAGTCAGTGCGGAAGGCGCTGCCGAGAGGGTCGAGCTGAAGAAATCCAGCGGCTTTTCACGCCTGGACGAGGCGGCACGCGAAACCGTGGCGCGCTGGCAATTCGTCCCGGCGCGGCGCGGCCACGCCCCGGTCGTTGCCTGGGTTGTGGTCCCGATTATTTTTTCCTTGAACTGAACGGAGTACTTGTCCATGGGGTTGTCGTATTTCTGGGAACAGGCTGACTGGATCATTCAGAGCGTGGCGATCCTGCTGATCTTGATGTCATTGATCAGCTGGATTCTGATCTTCGGGCGTTTGTTGCATCAATTGAAGCTGAGGCGCGACATCGATGCCGCCGTGGAAGGCTTCTGGCGAGCGCCCGATCTGGACATCGCCGTGACGCAAATGCGCGAACGCGACCGTTCCGGGTTGTTTGCCGGCATGGCGGAAGTCGCCACCCAGGTCGCCGACGCACACCGGCAATCGATCGGCATCGGCGCCGGCGTGTCGCAAAGCGAGGCGATCACCCGCGCCCTGCGCAACCACATCATGCACAGCCAGGCGCGGCTGGAGTCCGGCCTGACCTTCCTGGCTTCCATTGGCTCGACCGCGCCGTTCATCGGGCTGTTCGGCACGGTCTGGGGCATCTATCACGCGCTGGTCGGGCTTTCAGGCGCGACGCAAGTGGTGCTGGGCAAGGTGGCCGGACCGGTCGGCGAGGCGCTGATCATGACTGCCGCCGGCCTGTTCGTGGCGATTCCGGCGGTGCTCGCCTATAACGCGCTGACCCGCGCCAACCGCCTGACGCTGGCCTTCCTCGACGGCTTCGCGCATGACCTGCACGCCTTCCTGACCACCGGCGCCCGCGCGCCGCAGAGCAAGGCGGCCTGAGCATGGCGTTCGGCGGATTCGAAAACCACAACAGCCAGCCGATGGCCGAGATCAACACCACGCCGCTGGTCGACGTGATGCTGGTGCTGCTGGTCATTTTCATCATCACCGCACCGTTGTTCAGTCCGGGCATCCCGATCGACCTGCCGCAGGTCAGCGCCAAGGCGGTGGACGACAAGCCGAGGGTCATGCATGTGTCGCTGGATGCCCGCAACCAGCTGTTTCTGAACGATGCGCCGATCGCTTTCGACGCGCTCGAGCGTCGCTTCCAGGCGTCCGTGGTGGAGCGTCATCTCCCCGAACTGCATCTGCGCGCCGACCGTGGCACCCGCTACGAATCCGTCGCCCGCATCCTCGCCGCCGCGCAACAGGCGGGTGTGGTGCGTATCGCTTTCGTCACCGATCCCTCGATTCAGCCGCTCGATTCAGCCGTATCCCGGCGCCACTCGATAAATTAATTCTGAAAGTAGATCCATGCATTTCAACAAGACCCTGATCGCCCTGGCTGTTTCCGCTACTTTCATTCCCCAGCATGACGCCAGGGCCGTCGAAACCCCGAAGACCGAACAGGTCGACCGTGTCCTGGCCCCGGTCACCGCTGAGGTGGACCGCATCGTGGAAGTCCAGCAGCGCACCGAACTGGGCAAGTTGAACATGTACACGCCCATCTCCGGCGCAGTGGTGAGCCAGGAAGAACTGGAGCATCTGCAACTCGGCAACAACCTGCTCGAACTCGGCAAGCGCGTGCCGGGCATCGCCATGATCCGCAACATGCGCATTCCGGATGGCGGCAAGCTGTATACCGAGAACCGTATCGACGGCATGCGTGCCACCTCCACCAATACTTCCGTCCTTGATGAAGTCGATCAGGCTGACATCGAGCGCCTGGAGATCGTGACCGGGCCGGCCTCGGCGCTCTACGGCAGCGGCGCCTTCGGCGGCACCATCAGTGTGTTCACCAAACAGCCCCCGCGTGATTTCAAGGCGAACCTGTCACAGGAGATCGGCAGTTGGGACTTCCAGCGCACCAAGGGCTATGCCGGCGGGTCGCTTGCCGATGGCCGCGTCGGCCTCATCGTCACCGGCAGCAACATGGAGAACGACGGCTGGCGCAAGAACACCGCGCCGGCGAACAACGATCCGGCCGCCGAAAAGAAGCACGGCGCCACCTTCCGCACTCTGCTGCGCCCGTTCGATTCGACGAAAGTCACGCTGGGCTACGGCGAAAACAAATACGACTTCCGCTGGGCCGGTCCGATCCCGATGAACGCGACGGAAGCGGCGAAACTGCGGGACCAGTCACCCAACGGCACCAACCTGCGCAGCGTTTATTTCGACAACGACTGGCGGCAGACTGTGCCCGGCACCTACGGCCAGTATATTGATGACTACCGCACCGGTTCCTTCCGCCTGCAACAACTGGTCGGCGAGAAGGGCGAGTTCACCCTGGCCCATACCCGCATCGCCAGCGACAGCACCAACAATGGCAACGGCGGTTCCGGCGGGGCGAACGGCGTGATCTGCGATAACGTCTCGGTCATGTGCAACGTGGTCAACTTTGGTGGTGCGGTCACCAACCTGGTTCGACAGAACGATGCGGTGACGAAGACGACGATGGCGATGTATCGCCACAACTTCGATTTCGCCAGGACAAGCGCCTATCTGGGCGCCGAGATGATCGATCTCGAAAGCGACTCCACGACCTGGAACAACACCTATACCGCCTTGCAAGGCCAGGCCGGCCAGTGGGCGAAGGGCGCGATGACGGCCACGGGTCAGGGCTCGTTCAACAAGACACGCGAGACCACGCCCATCGTGCATGTCGAGATTTCCCCCATCGAACCGTTGCGCCTGCATCTGGGCCAGCGCTTCGGCAAGATTGATTACGACGTGGACGACCGCACCGCCGGCAACCGGGATGTGAAGATGACGCGCAAGGGGGACGTGCTGCGGCTGGGCGCGACCTACGAACTGGCAAAGCAGCATGTGCTGTGGGCTGGCTGGGGCGAGACCTTCAATCCGCAATCCACGGGCAGCATGCTGAGCAGTTTTGCCGTTCCCACCCTGAACAACGTGATCGGCCGGCCGCTCGACCCGGAACGGGGCCTGACCAAGGAAATCGGCTTCCGCGGACTGTTCGCCGACGCTGCCCTGCGATATGACGTGACCTTGTATGACGCCGAGTCGGACGGTTTCATCATGACCCGTAACTGCTCCGCTGGCGAGTCGGACGCCTTCAACGGCGGCCTGGCCTGCACCATCTACGACGCGGCCGGCAAGGTCGGCGCGCGCGGGGTGGAATCGATGTTTACCTGGAGCGCGACATCCTGGCTGGATGTGGGCGCGACCTACACTAATCAGAAGGTCTGGTTTCCGGACTACAAGACCACCACCTTCGATTACAGCGGCAAGACCTACCAGGCCGCGCCGCGCCACAAGCTCAACCTGCGCCTCGGCTTCAAGCCGGCGCCGGGCTGGCTGATCGAGCTGGAGGGCGACCACATCTCGAAATACTTCGTCGACAACACCAACGACAGCGGCACCTACGCGCGTCCGGATCTGTTCAGCCTGCGCGTCAGCTACCGCCAGAAGGCGTGGTCTTACTGGCTGCACGTCATCAATCTGACCGACGAGCAGTATGCGACCCGGGTGCAACTCAGCCGCATAGGGGGCGTGGCCGATGTGCTGTCCAGCCAGGCGGGCCAGGGCAACGCCGGCAGCTATACGCCGCTGACCGTGCGCGCCGGCCTGTCCTACACATTCTGATCCGGGAGTGGCGCGAGCATGCGAATAACACCTGTCATGGCCGCGATTGCTCTGCTGCTGACCAGTGGCGCGAGTCTGGCGCAAGCAGCTGAAGCGGGGCACGAGGAATCGGCGGGCAAGGCTTTCTTCGAGAAGCGCGCCGCCGAGCGTGCGGCGGTAGCCCCGGCGAAGACAATGAATCATGGGGGTCAGGGAGACGCTCATGCCGGGAACAATCCGGCAAAGCAGGGCGCGGCGCGCGTCCGGGACAGCGCGTCGATGGCGGGTCCACATGGTCGGGGTGGTGCGGCGTCTGACAGTGGCGCGGCACCTGGGAGCGGCGGACGTGAGTCGCTGCTCTGGCTCACCGATGCGCCGATGCAACGCGATGGCAAGGGCGGTGGAAGACCCGGCGCCGGCGGAAGACCTGCCGGTGCCGGCATGACCGGGATGGGAGGCATGGCCGAGGGCGGCAAGGACGGCGTGCCGACCAAACGGGTCTGGCTGCGCGCCGGCAGCAACCCGAAAACCGCTCGCCCGGCCACGGCCGAGGAAAGCGCGCTGGTGCAGGGACCGGACGGCAACACCCGCGAGATTGCGGCGGAGCCGCATGGCGGTCCCTACAACGTCAAGTTCCCGACCCCGGCTCAAGGCAGCTACAACGTCTATTTCAGCCGCCGCGCACTGGCGCAGGACACGCTCAATGTCAGTCTGGCCAAGGCCGAGGTGATGTCCGCCTCGATGAGGCACGGCACATCGAAGGACGCAGCGGCGCGTCTGGTCGTGCCGCGCACCGAGTCGCGCATGCCGGCGGAGATCGTGCGCGAACGCAAGGACAAGGAGACGCCGTTCACGCGCCTCAACTATGGCGACGCAATCGCCTTCCAGATTCTGCGCGGCGGCCAGCCGGTGCAGAACGCCCGCGTCACCTTCACGTCCGGACAGGGCTGGAGCAACAGCGTGCAAAGCGATGAGGACGGCCGCGCCGTGTTCACGCTGATCCGCGATTACTACCCGGACGACTGGGACCTGTTCGACAAGCGCCACCGGAAAACCTATCTGGTCGCGGCCAGCTTCTCGACCCCTGAAGCGGGCGAATATCAGGGCGGCAAATATGCCGCGACGCGCTACACCGCCACCCTGTCCGGCGCCTACTACCCCGGCATGGCCGACTACGAGTCCTATTCCTCCGGCCTGATGGTCGGCATGGCCGGTCTGCTGTTCACCGGTTCCAGCGTCTGGCTGTACCGGCGGCGACGGGTGAAGCCGTACCAGGAGGTGCGGTTCGATGATTAACGTCAACCGCAGTCGTCACCCCGGCCAGGGCATATTTGTTGCAACGGATATGCCGTCATTCCCGCGTAGGCGGGAATCCAGATTCGTCAATCTGATCAAGCTTTTAAAAGCTGATTTGATGAACTCACTGGATTCCCGCTTACCCCATGCGGGAATGACGAGCTGTGGGGGTGACGAGCGGTGGGGATGGCGGCGATGAGCGAGTTCGGAGGTCAGCCAACATCCCGCATTCGCCGCGCGGTCAACAACGTCGATCTGCAAAGCTTCCGTTTCTGGTTCCAGTTGACCGCCTTCGTGCTGTTTGTCTACGGCGGCTATCTGGCCATCGATCTGGGCAACAATCTGCCGATGTTCTCCTGCGGCTACAACCGCGAGGGCCGCGCCGGGGTGTGCTACCTGCTGCCGCTGCAACACCAGCTTGCAAGGCCGTGGGAGCAACTGTTCAGCGCTGCCGGCATTGCCGTGCTGACCGGCTTCGGTCTGTTCTTCCTCTGGTTCATCGTGTTGAACAAGGGCTGGTGCGGTTTCATGTGTCCGCTCGGCACTTTGCAGGACTGGCTGACTTCGCTCCGCAAGCGCACCGGCATCCGCTATTCGCTGTATGGCGAGAAGCCCTTCAACGCGCTGTCCTGGGTCAAGTTCGTGCTGCTGGCATTGATGATCCTGATTCCGCTCGGCATCGGTGGCGGCTGGTTTTCGCACGACATGGGTGTGCCGTTCTGCCAGATCTGCCCGGGGCGCGTGGTGCTGCCCCTGTTCACCGGCGACACCACCCAGTTGACGGTGGATTTTTCCAGCATTGGCGGCATGGTGCTGACCGGGCTGGGCATGTTCATCACCGGCATGTTCCTGATTGGTTCCTTCATCAAGAAGCGGTTCTTCTGCTTCTTCTGTCCGATGAGCGCGCTGCATTACCTGGTTGCCAAGCCGGCGCTGCTGAAACTGAAGAAGGACGGGGAGACCTGCACCAAGTGCGGCAATTGTTTCAACGTCTGCGACATGGAAATCCGCGCCATCGCCGACGACATCGTGAAGAAGGATGCGATGACCGATGACTGCACGCTGTGCCTGAAGTGCGTTGCCGCCTGTCCCGAACCCGGCACGCTGAAGGTCGAATTCGCCCGCTTCAATATCTTTGAGTCAACCGAGGAAGGATTCCTCAAACGCATGAACAAGGGAGCTGGCTGTGACGCCCACTGTGACACCCGCAAGCACTGACGTTTCACCCGACACTCCGGCCTTCAATCGCAGCCGCCAGGCGCGCGAAGCGGAAGTGATGCTCGACCATCTGGTCGACGACTTCAGCGAAAACCCGGTCGCGATGCAGTATTTCTACGACCTGTTCCGCAAGGTCTACATCCAGGGCGAACAAGTGCAGCGGACGACGGGTCCGCAAGTCGGCATGACCTGCATCCAGGCCCCGGAAGAACTGATCTACGCGGTCGGCGCCACGCCGATCCGGCTGTGCAACGGCTCGTATCACTACGACCAGATCGGTGCCGACTTCATGCCGGCCAAGTCCTGTTCGCTGGTCAAGGCCACGTTGGGCCGGCTGCACGATCAGGAGAAGGGCGTGCCGCGCATCGGCAAGCTGGACATGATCGTCAACCCGTCGACCTGCGACCAGAAAAAGAAGGCCGGCGTGATGATGGAAGACATGGGCTACCCGGTGCATGACCTGGAGTTTCCCAACGTCAAGGAAAGCGAGGCCTCGCGCGTCTACTGGCAGCGTTCGGTGCGCGACTTCGCCGTGCGCCTGCAGCAACTCACCGGCAAGAAGATCACGCGCAAGAAACTCAACGCCGCCATGGCGCGTACCCGCCGCGCCCAGATTGCCTTCCGCGCATTGCACAACCTGCGCCGCAAGGCGCCGTCGCTGGTGCTGGGCAAGGACATCTTTCTGGTCACCAACGCCTATTTCTTCGACGATCTGGAACGCTGGACCGTGGCCACCGAAGCGCTGGTGGAAGAGCTCAAGCAACGCGATGCCGACGGCTTCAACGCCGCGCAGAAGAAAGCCCCGCGCATCCTGTTCACCGGCTCGCCGCCGATCTTCCCCAACCTGAAATTGCCGTTGCTGATCGAGGAAGCCGGCGGCGTCGTGGTGGCCGACGAAACCTGTTCCGCCAACCGCATGCTGTACGACATGCCGGTGGTCGACGAGTGGATGGTCAACCACATGATCGACAGCCTGGCCGACCATTACCTGAAACCCTGCACCTGCCCGATCTTCACCCGCAACGACGACCGTCGCCGCCGGCTGATCGATCTGGCGCGCGATTTCAACGCCGACGGCGTGGTGTATCAGGCCTTCTCCGGCTGCCAGGTGTACGAGATGGAACAGCGCAGCGTCGCCAAGACGCTCAACGATGTCGGCATTCCCATGCTCTACATCGAAACCGACTACAGCCCGGACGACATGGGCCAACTCACCACCCGCATCGAGGCCTTCCTCGAATCGATCAAGGCGCGCAAGCGGCAGGCGCGCGCAAAGGGAGTCTCGGCATGAACTATTTCGTCGGCATCGACATCGGCTCCACCGCCATCAAGGTGGCGCTGGTCAATCAGGACAGCCAACTGGTCGGGGTGCACGTCACCGATTCCGGTAGCCTGTTCCACAAGAACGCCAAGGCGGCGTTGCAGACGCTGCTCGATAAACACAGTCTGCAACGCGAACAAGTCAAATACCTGATCGCCACCGGCTACGGCCGCAAGCTGTTCAAGGAGGCCGACGACTCGATTTCCGAGATCACCGCCAACGCCATCGGCGCGCATGAGACCGGCAAGGCGCATGGCGGCGTGCGCACCATCATCAACATCGGCGGCCAGGATTCGAAGGCGATCCAGATCGACGATCAGGGCACGGTCACCAACTTCGCGATGAACGACAAATGCGCCGCCGGCACAGGTCGTTTCCTCGATGTCGCCGCCGCGAATCTCGACATCGATCTGGAGCAACTCGGCGAATACCATTTCAACGGTACCGGCGCGCCGCTGACCATCAACAGCACCTGCACGGTGTTCGCCGAATCGGAAATCATCGGTCTGCTGGCCAACGGCCACGGCAAGGAAGAAATCGTCGCCGGCATCCATTACTCCATCGCCAAGCGCACCCTGCGTCTGGTCAAGCGCGTCGGCATCGAGGATCGCATCTACTTCGACGGCGGCCCGGCGCTGAACAAAGGCCTTGTTGCCGCGCTGCAGGACGAACTGCAACGCGAACTGGTGGTGCCGGAACACCCGCAAACCACCACCGCGTTCGGCGCCGCCATCCTGGCGCGCGGCGAATGGCTGGCGGATCAGAGCGCGGACGGTGATGGCCGGGAACGACTGGATTCCCGGCGTGGACTCAGCGCCGAGAAGGGCGCCCAGGTCGTCGTCGTGGCCGCACCGAAGAAGCTGACCGCTGACTGCGACTGAGCATGACCCTCGATGTCCTGATGCCCTTGGGCGCCGCCGTGCCCGTCGCCCAGATCGGCCTGCCGATGGCGTTCACGCTGGGCTTCACCTTCGGCATGGGGCCGTGCCTGCTGGCCTGTCTGCCCTATCTGGGACCGGTGTTTCTCAACTGCGATGGCGGCGTGCGGCAGTCCTGGCGGATTCTGCTGCCGTTGTCGCTGGGGCGGCTGACCGGCTATGTCGGCTTCGGGCTGGCCGGCGGTTTGCTTGGCCAGGTGGTCAGCGAAAGCATCGATTCGAGCCAGATCAAGCGGGTGCTGGGCGCTGCCGCGTTGATGGTCGGCCTGGCGCTGCTCGGGCGGGTGGGCGGTGGCCGCAAAGCGTGCGGCGGTGAGAATTCAAGCTGCGCGTCGAGCGTAAAGCCGGCCGTGATGCCCTTGCGGCGACTGGACAAACCCGCGCCACCCGCCACCCTGATGCCCGGCGGGCTCTACTTGATGGGCCTGTCGATGGCGCTGACGCCCTGCGCGCCGCTGGGTGTGGTGCTGGTCGCCGCTACCGCCCTCGCCAGCGCCGGCGGCGGCGCCCTGCTCGGACTCTCGTTCGGCCTCGGTGCGGTGCTGGTGCCGAGTCTGGTCTACGGCCTGGGCGTGGCTTATTTCGGCCAGCGTCTGCGCGAGCAACTCGGACCCTGGCGCAATCGAATACAGGTGCTCAGCGCGGCGCTGTTGATCCTCACCGGCGCCATCCATCTGCTGCGCGCCCTGTAACGAACCGCGAGACCTCCCCGCATGCCACGTATCTTCCTGTTTTTCCTGGCGCTGATCCTGAGCGGATCGGCACTGGCCACCGACAAGGTAGCGCTGCTGTCGACCAGCTTCGTGCTGGAACGCAAATTCCAGTTGCTGGCCGAGTCGGCAAAAGCGCAGGGCGTTGAACTGGCCTGGACGATCGTCGACAAGGATGGCGAGGCCGGCGTGAAACGGGTGCTTGACGGGGCAAGGCTGGTCATCATCGATGCGCCGCGCAGCGATGACACGGCGCAGATCGAGCGGGTCGCCGGGCAACACCTGCGCGCGGCTGCGCTGCCCGGCGCCAGCATCAACGTGATGAGCCCGCCCAACCGGCTGAAACCGCTCAATCTCGATGGCGCCACCGCGCAGCAACTGTTCGAGTACTACGTCGGCGGCACCGCCAGCAATCGTGACCGCCTGTTCCAGTTCCTGAAGACCTGGATCGCCGGTGGCGACCTGAAGCAGGTGCCACCGCCCGTCGCGCTGCCCAATGGCGGCATTTACCATCCCGCCGCGCCAGGTGTGTTCGCCACCTTGCCGGCCTACCTGGCCTGGTGGGAGACGCGGCACGGCGCCTGGAAGGGCAAACCGGTGATCGGCATGGAAATGTCGTCGTCGTATCTGTCCGACGGGCAGACGCGCATGCTGGATGAAACCGCAGCCGCGCTGGAACAGGCCGGGGCGCTGCCGTTGCTGTTCTATCGCGCCAGCCGGGTGGCGCGGGCGGCTACGGAAGCCCAGCCAGCAGGCCGGCCGGGCGGAAGACCGGAGCGGCCGCAAGCCGCACCAGCCAATGCTGCTGCCGCGAGCGACAGTCTGTTCCCCAATCCGAAACCCACCCGCGTGGTGGATGTCAACGAACCGTTGATCACGCTCGACGGTCAGGTGCTGCCGCAGGTGCTGCTGGTCAACACCTTTCTCGGCGGCGATCCGGAAGGGCGCAAGGCCTGGCATCAGGCGATGGGCATTCCGGTCATCAATCTGCTGTCCTATCGCACCGGCGGGCGCGCCGAGTACCTGAAAGACAGCGCTGGCGTGACCAGTTTTTCGCTGCCGTTCACGTTGACGATCTCCGAATACATCGGCATGCAGGACCCGGTGATGCTGACCGTCAACCAAGGCGGCGAACTGGTGCCGTTGCCGGAACAGATGGCGATGCTGGTCGGCAAGGCGGTCAATCTGGCGCGTCTGCAAACCAAGGCCAATGCCGACAAGAAGGTGGCTTTGCTGTTCTGGAACCATCCGCCGGGCGAGAAGAACCAGGGCGCTTCCAACATGAATGTGCCGCGTTCCATCGAACATCTGATCGAACGCCTGCGCGCCGAGGGCTACGCCTTTGAACCAGCGCAAGAGAAACGCATCATCGAAACAGTCGGCCAGATGTTGCGCCCGGCGTATCGTCATGGCGCTCTGCCCGGCTTGATGCAGACGCCGCACTGGGATTTTCTGCCGCTGGCCGCGTACAAGCAGTGGTATGCCGGGCTGCCCGAGTCGGTGAAGAAGGATGTCGAAGGCTATTGGGGCCAGCCCGAGAAAAGCCCGTGGCTGGCCTGGAAGGGCGGCCGCACTCAGGCTGAACGCGGATTCGTCATTCCGCGCATGAAGCTGGGCAATCTGGTGGTGATGCCGCAACCCTCGCGCGGCGAGCAATCCAGCCACGACGACGAGAAAAAGCTGTTCCACGATACCAAGGTGCCGCTGTCGCACAGCTACATGGCCGGCTATCTGTGGATCCGACAGCAACTCGCCGCCGACGCCATCGTGCATTTCGGCACCCACGGCACCCAGGAGTGGACGCCCGGCAAGGAACGCGGACTCTGGGCCTATGACTATCCCACCATCCTGGTCGGCAATGTGCCGGTGGTGTATCCGTACATCGTCGACAACATCGGCGAGGCGATCCACGTCAAACGGCGCGGGCGCGGCCTGATCGTCAGCTATCAGACGCCGGCCTTCGCGCCGGCCGGCCTGTCCGACGACTTCGTCAGGATCAACGACCTGATCCGCGAGTACGAATCGCTGGATCAGGGGCTGGTGAAGGACAACACCCGCAAGCTGATCGTCGAGCAGGCGGTGAAGATGAACGTGCACAAGGATTTGAAGTGGCAGGTGGCCGACCTGGAACGCGATTTCGAGAAATTCCGCCGCGATCTGGAGGACTACCTGGAAGACCTGGGCGCGGCGATGCAGCCGCTGGGTCTGCACACTCTGGGGCGCGATGCCGAACAGGGCCATCTGGTCAACAACGTCATGCAGATGCTGGGCCAGCCGCTTTATGCCGCTACCGGCGTGGGGAGCGCCAAGGCGGCGTTCCGGGGCGACTACCGCAAGGTCAAGGAATCGGCGCCATACCGTTTCGTCGAGGAGTGGGTGCTGGGTGAAAAACCCGTCAACGACCTGAGCGATGCCCGATTGCGCGCCCTGGCCGAGAAAGGCCGCAAGTTCCTGATCGATCTGCGCGCGGCCTGGGAGACCGAGGCGGTCAGCAAGGGCTTGAGTGCGCGCTGGATCGATCCGTCCTACGGCGGCGATCCGATCCGCAACCCGGATGCGCTGCACACCGGTCGCAATATGTACGGTTTCGACCCCTCGCGCGTGCCCACCCGCGCCGCCTACGCGGCGGGTAAGGAAGCCCTGGACAGCCTGATTCTTAGCTACCGCGCCAGTCATGGCGGCAAGTCGCCCGAGAAACTCGCGTTCACGATGTGGAGCACGGAAACCATGCGCCATCTGGGCATGCTGGAAGCGCAGATCATGGCGGCGATGGGCGTGCGCCCACAGTGGGACGAGGGCGGTCGCGTGACCGGCATGGAAGTCATTCCCATAGCCGAGCTGGGCCGGCCGCGCATCGACCCGGTGATTTCCATCACCGGCCTCTACCGCGACCAGTTTCCCAATGTCATGGAACGCTTCAACGAAGCCATCCTGCTGGTCGCCAGGCTCGATGAATCCCCCTCCGCCAACCCGTTGCGCGCCAACAGCCAGCGTATCCAGAACGCGCTGGAAAAACGCGGCGTGGCGCCGGAGGCGGCGCGCAACTTTGCGCTGACCCGCATCTTCGGCAACGAAAGCGGCGACTACGGCACCCGCCTGCCCGATGCCACGCTGGCTTCGGACAAGTGGAACGAAGGCGACGGCAAACTGGAGAAACTCTACCTCTCGCGCATGTCCTGGGCCTACGGACCCGACACCGCGCAATGGAGCCGGAAACTCAAGGATGCCCAGGACGAGGAAGTGAATGCCTACGCCGAGCATCTGCGCGGCACCAGCGCTGCGGTGTTCTCGCGTTCCTCCAACCTGCGCGGCCTGCTCGATACCGATCATCCGTTCGAATACATGGGCGGCATTTCGATGGCGGTGCGCCACCTCGACGGCGCCAGCCCGCAGCTCTACATCTCCAACATGCGCGACCCGGCGAAAGCCAAGCTGGAAACCGCCGAGAAGTTCATGGCCAACGAACTGCGCGCGGTCTACCAGCACCCCAACTGGATGCAGGAAATGCAGAAGGAAGGCTATGCCGGCACCCTGCAGATGCTCAACACGGTGAACAACTTCTGGGGCTGGCAGGTGATGGATCGCAACGTGGTGCGTGACGACCAGTGGCAGGAGTTCCACGCCAGCTACGTCAAGGACCGATACAAGCTGGGCATGCGCGAGTGGTTCGAGAAATCCAACCCGACCGCGCTGGCGCAGATCGCCGAACGCATGCTGGAAGCGGCGCGCAAGGATTACTGGAAGACCGACGACGCGACCAAGCGGGAACTGGTGCAGGTCTATCAGGAACTGGCGAAGAAGTACGACGTGCACAGCAACAACGAAACCTTCAAAGCCTATGTGGCGGAACTGGCCAAAGGCTTCGGGCTGGGTCAGACCGGCCGGCCGGCACGCGCCGCCAGCGCCGCACGTCCTCGCGCGCAAAGCCAGGTCATGCCGCAAGCGCGCGCCCAGGCCGCCGAGCCGGAGGTGGTGCGCGGCAAGGAAATGCGCGAGGTGAAGCACGAAAAGCCGCTGGCGCAACTGATCTGGACTTACGCCTGGCTGCTGCTCGCCGTGGTGTTTGCGGGTGTCGCCTGGCAGGCCTGGCGCAGCCGCAAACACGCAACCTTTTAATTTATTGGAGATATCCGTTTGAATACCCTGGAAGCCTTCCTCTACGAAATATCCAAGTTCTTTCTGACGCCGGTGCTGGTGGTGCTGTGTCTGATGTTCGTCTATGCGCTGTTCGCGCTCGGCATGTGGCTGTTCGAACTGGCCTGGCGCCAGTTCGGCGGCAGTGGCATGGGCGCCTTGCAGCGCTATGCCACTGCGCATCCCCAGGCCAATCAGGAAGCGCTGGAACTGCATCTGCTCAAGCTGATCGAGCCGCTGCGCATTGTCAGCCGCGTCGCGCCCATGCTGGGCCTGGTGGCGACCATGATTCCGATGGGGCCGGCGCTGATCGCGGTGTCTTCCGGCAATGCCGGTGGCATTGCCCAGAATCTGGTGGTGGCGTTCGCGGCGGTGATCGTCGCGCTGCTGTCAGCCGCCATCACCTATTGGGTGCTGTCGGTGCGGCGCCGCTGGCTGCTGGCGGAACTGAACGATCTGCTGACCGCGCGTGAGGCGGCATTAAAGCCGCCTGCCCATCTCGCCGGTGTGGCGCATGGGTAAAGCCATGAGTGAACGCAAACCCCTCAACATTCTCGATGACGACGACGGCGATGACCCGATTCTGTCGGTGGTCAACATCATCGACGTGTTCCTGGTGATCATCGCCGTGCTGCTGATCGCGGTCATGGAAAACCCGCTCAATCCGTTCGCCACGCAGGATGTCATGGTGATCAAGAACCCCGGCCAGGCGAACATGGAAATCATGGTCAAGCAGGGCAAGGAACTCAAGCAGTACAAGGCCTCCGGCCAGATCGGCGAGGGCCAGGGCATGAAAGCCGGCACCGCTTACCGGCTGCAGGACGGCAGCATGATCTACGTGCCGGAAACGGCCTCTCCTTGAATTCAACCCGATCCCATCATGACCCCTCCCAACTGCCGTACCCCGTTGTTCCTCGCCTTGCTGGCCTGCCATGCCGTCGCCTGGTCGGAAACGGAAAAGACCCTTGCCACGGTGACCGTCACCGGCGCCGCTGAAGACAATATCGAGGAACAACGCGCATCCGCGACCCAGAAAACCGTGGTCAGTCGCAAGGAAATCGAAGCCCTGGGCGGACTCACCGTGGGCGAGGTCATGGGCAAGCTGCCCGGCATCGACGCCGGCGCCTCCGGCAGTGACGGCAATGCCGCCATGCGGGCGCGCGGCATGATGCGCGACTCGGTGCAGATCCTGGTGGATGGCGAGCGCATGGGCGTCAATTCGCGGATCGCGATGTCGATGGTGGGTCGGCTGCCTTCCAGCGAACTGGAGCGGGTGGAGATTCTGCGCGGTTCCAGCGCGGAATTCGGCGGCGCGGCGCCGGTTACTATCAACCTGGTGATGCGCAAGGCGTTGAGCAAGGATTCATTGAGTCTGAAGGCCGCGGCGGGTATGCGGGGCGACAAGGCCACGGCCCAGTTCACCCTGACCAAGGGTGGCGGTGACAAGCATTTTTCCTGGCTTCTGCCGTTGACCCTGAACCATCATGAAACGCCTAATGAAAGTGATACGGATCGCCAGGATTTCGCATCGGGAACGCGCACCCGCTGGGAGCTGGATCACAACGAGAGCGATCGCGGCTTCGACGAACATGTTTCTTCGCCGCGCTTCACCTGGAAGCAGGGCGCGGATTCCTTCACCCTGTGGCCGACCGTGTTTTACGGCAAGGGCGATTCCGAAAACGACATGACACGCCGGAGTTACGCCAGTCCGGCCAGCGGCTCCGGACTGGCTGCCGACGGCGGGCGCGATGATCGCGAGGCAAGCCGGAGGCTGATGCTGCGTTTGCGCGGCGAAGGCGAAATGGTGCTGAACAACGCCAAGCTTTCTGGACGCATGGCGATTTCCAGTGGACGCCAGGATACGGACACCCGCCGCGACAGTTTCAGCGCCAGCAACGTGCTGACCTCGGTCACGGAAAATCTGCAGCGTGATGATCGCGAGGGCAATGTCTCTCTGCGTCTGGACCAGGCTTACGGCAACCATTTGCTGGCGGGCAGCGTGGAGTTTGTCAGCTTGCAAAGGGAGGACGATCAGACTGTCTCGGGATCGGCCACCCTGTATCAGACCCGCGAGCGGCAATGGACCGCCTGGGTGCAGGATGAGTGGAACCTGGGCAACGGCGTGGTGCTGACCGGCGGCTTGCGTGGCGAGTCCATGCGTCTGAAGGTGGACGGGACAAGTCGTGATTTCAGCCGTCTGCTGCCATCGCTGGCGTTTCGCTGGGAGCCGGGCAAGGAATGGGTGTTGCGTTCTTCCCTCGGCGCCGGGATCAAGACACCACGGCTGGATGAACTCACCGATCTGCCGGTCACCAGCGTCTCCGCCAACTCGCCGCTGGAAGCCGACCGGCGCGGCAATCCCGGCCTTGTGCCGGAACGCTCGCTCAACTTCGAGGCGGTGCTGGAACGCTATCTCGACAACAATACCGGGGTGCTGGGGGCCAATGTGTATTGGCGCGCCACCGACGACTTCGTCGAACGGCGCGTCACGCTGGAAGGCGCGCGCTGGCTGGACCGTCCGCAGAACGAGGGCGATGCCATCCATTACGGGCTGGAACTGGATGCCAAGATGCGCACCGATGGCTGGGGCCTGAAAGGCGGCACGTCGCGGGCCCATCTCACCCTGCCCAGAAGCCGGGTCAAGGATGTCCGACTGGGTCTGACCCGTTCCGCCCGGGAAACGCCGAGTTATCAGCTTACGCTGGGACATGACCAGAATCTGGCTGCCTGGAAGGGCAGTGTCGGGTTCCAGGCCCAGTTTCTCGGCCGCGTGAAAAGCGATGTGCCCGGCGAGCAGTGGGCTGTCACCGGATCTCGAACCTTGCTCGATCTCTACGCGCTGAAGCGCATCAATGCCAACCTCAACCTGCGCGTGAACCTGCAGAACGTGCTGGGGGCGGATACCGAAAAAGACGCGGCGGACTGGAACGGCAGCGATGCCTGGCTGCTGAGCAGCGAAAATCTGAGTGCACGCAGTCTGATAGTTTCGCTGGAGGGCAAGTGGTAGCTGGATGACGTTATCCGTCGCTACGGGCTTTCGCCCTCCGCGCCGGAATCCGCGCAATCTTCCAACCCTTAACCAGTCACCTCTTTACACAACGTGACGCACACAACTCCGCTATCAACGTTCCAAACCCAATATGCTATCCAGTGCCTGGTGCAACGCATCAACGGATTGGGGGTGATACAGCTTGCCACCTGGCGTGCCATCGCTGGTAAACAGCATGACGGTGCCGTCGCTGGCTCCGTGTTTGTTGGCAAAAGCCTGGCCGTCAGCCATGCCCAGATGCGCAACCAGGAAATCAACCTTGCCCGCATAGTCGGGGCGAATCTCGTTCATCAGTTCCATTACCGCCATGCCACCGCCGTAATTCATGTCAAACGCCAACACCAGCGTCGGCTGACCAGAACCGACGCGCGATAGATCAGTGGGGTAAGCGCCGCTTGGTAACTGTGTCCAGACAAAGCTGCCAACCCCGCCAATAATCAGCAGCGTGATCAAAAATTTGGTCCAGCCGGACAAAGGCTTGGGCAGTGTTTTGGTGTTGGTTTCGGTCATGAATTGCACTCGCTCAAGTCGGAAATCTCCGTAATTCCCGCGTATGCGGGAATCCAGGCGGGGTGAATGCCACTGGATTCCCGCATCTGCGGGAATGACGTGTGCGGTAGTTTCAGTCGTATTGCGCTTGAGTAAGTGCCATTCGTCTCGGTCATAGGTTTTTCCTGATTTAATCCGGGTATTTCATGAATACTTGCGTGCCCTCGCTGGACCCTTGTCCGCACTGGAAAGTTTCGCTTCGTCGGGCGTATGAATAACAGAATGCATGAAATATCCGGGTAGACATGAACAGGTGCGTCAGTGATAAACGGCGCGAAAGTATGCGCAGTTTTAATCGACCTGAAAACCTCGCTTCTACTCCCTGCAAGGGGGATTGATTCAGGTAATGGCAAACGGGTGACAGCAAACGCCACGACTCGCGCAGCGGAGTTCACTGCGCGAGGGGGCCGGAGAGCTTTTAGCCCAGATCGAAGCGGTCGGCGTTCATCACCTTGTTCCAGGCGGCGACGAAGTCACGCACGAACTTCTCCTGGTTGTCGTCCTGCGCATAGACCTCGGCATAAGCGCGCAGGATCGAGTTGGAGCCGAACACCAGATCGGCGCGCGTCGCCGTCCACTTGACCTGACCGGTCTTGCGATCACGGATTTCGTAAAGGTTGCGACCTGCCGGTTTCCACTGATACGCCATGTCGGTCAGGTTGACGAAGAAGTCGTTGCTCAACGCACCGACGCGGTCAGTGAATACGCCGTGCGCTGAGCCGCCGTGGTTGGTGCCCAGTACACGCATGCCGCCGACCAGCGCCGTCATCTCGTGGGCGGTGAGGCCCAGGAGTTGCGTGCGATCAAGCAACAGTTCCTCGGCGCTGACCACGTAGTCCTGCTTCAGCCAGTTGCGGTAGCCATCGGCAACCGGTTCCAGCACCTCAAACGAAGTGACGTCGGTCTGCTCGACTGTGGCATCACCACGACCCGGCGCGAACGGCACGCTGACCTCGAAACCGGCGGCCCTGGCGGCCTGTTCGACGCCGATATTGCCGGCCAGCACGATGACATCGGCGACGCTGGCGCCGGTTTCGGCGGCGATCTTTTCATAGACCGCCAAAGCCTTGGCCAGGCGGGCGGGTTCGTTGCCCTCCCAATCCTTTTGCGGCGCCAGGCGGATGCGCGCGCCGTTGGCGCCACCGCGCTTGTCCGAACCCCGGAAGGTGCGGGCGCTGTCCCAGGCCGTGCTGACCATATCGCCGATGCTCAAACCGCTGGCGGCGATCTTCGCCTTCACGGCGGCAACGTCGTAGTCGCTGCGACCGACCGGCACCGGGTCCTGCCAGATCAGGTCTTCGGCCGGCGCGTCCGGGCCGATGTAGCGCGTCTTTGGGCCCATGTCGCGATGGGTCAGCTTGAACCAGGCGCGGGCGAATACCTCCGAGAAGTAGGCCGGATCCTGGTGGAAGCGCTCGGATATCTTGCGATACTCCGGGTCCATTTTCATCGCCATGTCGGCGTCGGTCATGATCGGGTTGTAGCGGATCGACGGATCCTCGACATCGACCGGCTTGTCGGCTTCCTTGATGTTGATCGGCTCCCACTGCCAGGCGCCGGCCGGGCTTTTCTTCAGTTCCCAGTCGTAACCGAGCAGCAGGTCGAAGTAGCCGTTGTCCCACTGGGTCGGATGCGTGGTCCAGGCGCCTTCAAGGCCGCTGGACATGGTGTCGCGACCGATGCCGCGTGTGCTGTGATTCATCCAGCCGAAGCCCTGCTCTTCAAGTTCCGAGCCTTCCGGACTCGGGCCCAGGTTGGCGGCGCTGCCGTTGCCGTGGGCCTTGCCGACCGTGTGGCCGCCGGCGGTAAGGGCGACGGTCTCTTCATCGTTCATCGCCATGCGCTCGAAGGTGACGCGCACATCGCGGGCGGTCTTCAGCGGGTCGGGCTTGCCGTCGACACCTTCCGGATTGACGTAGATCAGGCCCATCATCACGGCGGCGAGCGGGTTTTCCAGATCGCGTTCGCCGGAATAGCGGCTGCCGGTGCTGCCGCTGGGCGCCAGCCATTCCTTCTCGGAACCCCAGTAGGTGTCCTTCTCCGGATGCCAGATGTCCTCGCGGCCGAACGCGAAACCATAGGTCTTCAGGCCCATCGACTCATAGGCGATGGTACCGGCATAGGCGATCAGATCGGCCCAGCTCAGTTTGTTGCCGTATTTTTTCTTGATCGGCCACAACAGGCGGCGCGCCTTGTCCAGGTTGACGTTGTCCGGCCAGGAGTTGATCGGCGCGAAACGCTGGTTGCCGGTACCGGCGCCGCCGCGACCGTCGGCGATGCGGTAGGTGCCGGCGGCGTGCCAGGACATGCGGATCATCAGGCCGCCGTAATGGCCCCAGTCGGCCGGCCACCAATCCTGGCTGTCGGTCATCAGGGCTGTAAGGTCATTCTTGAGCGCTGCGAAGTCGAGCTTCTGGACTTCTTCGCGATAGTCGAAGTCCGCGCCCAGCGGGTTGGTCTTGGCATCGTGCTGGTGCAGGATGTCGAGATTCAGGGCCTTCGGCCACCATTCCATGTTCGACATCGAGGCCGAGGTTGCGCCGCCGTGCATCACCGGGCATTTCCCGGCGGAATTCGTGTTGTGTTCACTCATGTTCATCTCCTGTGTGGTTGGGGAACGCGTGTAGCCAAATCATCGATACATCAAGCCTTGCCGGCTTGCCGCGCAACGAACATCGGTACTTCATGTTTGAGCGCTTTGTTTAACGACAATTCAGGTTAGCACCGCAAGGGGGGTGTCATGGCTTTCTAGCCGATGAAATTACATGATCTGGTTGATTGAAAATATAGATCGATCAGGCCGGATTTCTACGGCATGCGGGACGGAGAAGGTTTGTTCATGCGACAAGGTCAGCGCCGCCACGCGCCGGATTTCGGATTCGACAAAGACCGGTGACCTTTGCGTGGCGTGGTTTGCATCGAGCCGCGCATGATGTGGACTCCGGTGCACGCTGATGTGCATGGTCATACGCAGGATCGTGTGCACTTCAATCTCCAATCTCGGCCAGCGTACGACCTCACCCCTTGTCGCCCCGGTTGCCGCCAGATTTAGCAGGGTGTCGAAAAACGTGAAATTCTCTGATAAACCGTCACCCCGGCGTAGGCCGGGGTCCAGAAGCTGTTGATTTTATTGAGCTCACTGCACTGGACCCCGGCATCCGCCGGGGTGACGGAGTGTTTTTCAACACCCTGTTAGATGCTCATCGCTGAAAACGAATTCACGCCGGGATTTCCAATGCTGCCCGCATTGCCTGCTCGCTCACCGGATATTGCAACACGGCATGGATGGGAAACAGTTCCAGGAGCTTGCCGATATGGGGTTCTTCACGTGCATGCATGAACACGATGACCTTGGCCCGCGGCGCAAAGCGCTGCATCGCCCGGATCGTGACGTCCAGATTGGAGACGTTTGCACCGGCGTAGTTGTTGCCCCAACCGTAAACGAACTCCCCTACGAAAAAATCCAGCGGCTGTTTCTGCAGCGCGCGGTGAAGATTGCGGGCGGTGTCGAAACGCTGCGCATCAATGCCCAGTTTTTGATACAGGGCACTGAAGTCAGGGTGGAAGGGCGATTCGATCAGAGAGAAAAGTGTTTTCATGCTGCTGCAGTTTACAGGGGGGCATAGACGACGAAAAAGGTCTTGCATAGTCATCATCGGATGAACCTTGAATTTTCCGTTGACCGCGCGTCAGTCTTTGAGATGCCCCAAAGATGCAAGCGTTGACGCAGTAGAAAAACCTATACTCCCTCCAAACCCCCGCCACCTCGGCGATCATTCCGTCATCAGCCAACGCTTGGGGAGGTACTACCGATACCGCGTTACAAGCCGGTCCAGAAAGGCCATATGGTGTTGCCGATGGACTTCGACAAACAGATGCAACCCGGCAGTTTTGAATTCTTCCTGTGCTATCTGATTGATGAAGAAATCGCTCTCGCTCCCTTTTGCACCCGCTGCAAGCACGACTACGAAGGCGCGCCCGCCTGCGACCCCGCTGTTCTCATCAAGACCGTCCTCCTCGCCCACAGTCCGGTCGCGGCATCGTCTCCAGCCGCAAGATTGAAGCGGGGTGTCGCGACAAAGCGAACAACGGGTTCGAACACGCTTTGAGGAAAATTGTGTCCGAACCCGTTATTACACTTTATCGAGTCGGCGACCCCGCCACCGCGCTACCCAGCACGGACGCCGCAGTGACCATCGCGGCGAGCACCTTGGGGTCGGTCAGCGTGATCAACGATTCCGCGAATTTGGGGTCGGTCATGGTTGCCAGCATGCGTGTCATGATTTCCACGTTCTTCGCGTCGGCCAGCGTTGCCGACAGCTTGATGAAGGCGTCCACCGTGCGCGGGTTGGCTGCGACAGAAGCCAGCTTGATCATGCCCTCCAGCGCGAGTTGATTGGCAAGCAAGGGAGCCAGTCGTGCGATGCCGTCCAGCATCTGCGGGTTGGCCACCCCGGCCAACAACGACATGATCGGATCAGGTCCAGCCGCTGGTTGCGGTGCGGATTGAGGGATCAGTTGTTGGGTCAGTTGCGGAAATAGTGGGGGAAATTGCTGTGGCATCTGCTGCGGCATTTGCTGTGGCATGAACCAGCCAAAGGGGGGTTGCGGTTGGGGTGACCAGGATTGCGCATAGGCGGCGGACGCGCTCAGCAGCGAAAGGGACAGCAACAGGTTGATGCTCAAACGCATGGCTTTACTCCTCGAAATGACAGTGTGGGGTGGTGCAGGAATCTGTTGTACCAAACAGTCGGCTTTCAGTTTGCATTAAACCTTGAAACAGCAGTTGAGCACTCCTTCGAAGCGGATCAAAGAGCGCTCAGTCGTGCTCTGGCTTCCGCCCAAGATGCGAAGCCTAGCACTCCACATGGGCCAGTTCACTGTCCGCACCGAGCCAACTGAAAAAGGGGATAAAGGGGACGCTACCTTTTGTTGAGATGCTCTGCCGCCATGCCCAGACAATCCAGCCCGAGTAGGGCGGAAAAGCGGCTTTATCGCGCCTTCCGCCGTATGTATGCACGACATGCGGCGGATAACGCCGGCAAAAGGACGCCGGCTCATCCGCACTACGTGATCTCGCGCCGCGCCCGTTGCCGCCAGATCAGCAGCCCGAGCACCGCCAGCGTGGGAACGAACAGCCATTCCTTGGCCGGTCGCTCGACCGGCAGTTGCACGGCGGTGATGTCGAAGCCGGGTTCGAGGCCGAGGCGTTCGGCGCTGGAGCCGAAGCGGACCGTTGCTATCTGGACGCTTTCACCCAGCGTCAGCAGGCCGAGGCCGGCGTGGCTGAGGCGGAGCTGGGCGGAGTCCGCCGCCGGGCCGAGCGGCAGCAACACGCCTTTGTCGATGTCGCGGCCTTCCAGGTCAAGGCCGCTGATGCGCAGGCGCAGACTGGCCTGATCCGGCGCCGCGGCGGCCAGCGCCATGACCTGGCTGGCGGGGACGTCCCGCCAGGGCGGGTAGAGCGCATCCAGCCAGAACCCCGGCCGGAACAGGCTGAAGGCGATCAGCAACAGCAGCAGTGTTTCGTGGAGACGGTTGCGGGCGAGGAACCAGCCTAGCGTCGCGGCGGCGAACAGCAGGCTGGCGAGGATCGCGCTGGCGACGGTGAGGGCGAGTTGCCAGAGGCTGTCGATGCCGATCAGCAGCAACTGGGTGTTGAAGATGAACATGAACGGCAGGATGGCGGTGCGCACGCTGTAGCCGAAGGCGGTGAGGCCGGCGCGGATCGGGTCGCAGCGGGCGATGCCGGCCGCCGCGTAGGAAGCCAGGCCGACCGGCGGCGTGACATCGGCCATCAGGCCGAAATAGAACACGAACAGATGCACCGCGATCAGCGGCACCAGCAGGCCGCTCTGGGCGCCGAGTTCGACGATGACCGGCGCCATCAGCGTCGAAACCACGATGTAGTTGGCGGTGGTCGGCAGGCCCATGCCGAGAATCAGGCAGATGATCGCCACCAGGATCAGCATCAGCAGCAGGTTGCCGCCGGACATCAGCTCCACCAGGTCGGTCATCACCAGGCCGATGCCGGTCAGCGTCACCGCGCCGACGATGATGCCGGCCGTGGCGGTGGCGATGCCGATGGGGATCATGTTGCGGGCGCCGGTGGCGAGGCCGGAAACCAGGTCATGCACACCTTGCCGCGCTTCACGGCCTAGCTGACCGCTACGGCGGAAGAATGCGAACAACGGCCGCTGGGTAAGCAGGATGAAGATCAGGAACAGCGTCGCCCAGAACGCCGACAGCGCCGGCGACAGTTGTTCCACCAGCAGATTCCAGATCAGCGCCGCCACCGGCAGCAGGAAATGCGGGCCGGATTTCAGCGTCGGGCCGATTTCCGGCAGGTACTCCATCGCCACGTTCGGATCGTCCAGATGCAGAGCCGGCAAGCGCGCGGCGTAAGCGATCAGGCCGATATAGGCGGCGAACATCAGCGTGGCGACAATGATCAGCGAGGCATCGCCGGCCGTCGTCTTGATCCAGCCCAGGCCGTAATACACCAGCGCGGCCAGCAGAATGAAGCCGGATGCGGTCAGCGTGAAGTGGATCAGGCCGCTCTGCCAGGCCAGCGGCTGGCGTCGGGGAATGCCGCGCAGGTCGGCCTTCACCGCTTCCAGATGCACGATGTAGAACAGCGCGATATAGGAAATCAACGCCGGCAACAGCGCGTGCTTGAGCACTTCGGTGTAGGGAATGCCGACGTATTCCACCATCAGGAACGCCGCCGCGCCCATCACCGGCGGCATCAACTGGCCGTTGACCGACGCCGCCACTTCCACCGCCGCCGCCTGGTCGGGGCGATAGCCGACGCGCTTGATCAGCGGAATGGTGAAAGTGCCGGTGGTCACCACGTTGGCGATCGACGAGCCGGAAATCATGCCGGTCGCCGCCGATGCCGCTACTGCCGCCTTGGCCGGGCCGCCGCGCAGATGGCCGAGCAGGGCGATCGCCGATTTGATGAAGTAATTGCCGGCGCCGGCGGTTTCCAGCAAGGCGCCGAACAGCACGAACAGAAAGATGAACCCCGCCGATACCCCCAGCGCGATGCCGAACACCCCCTCGGTGGACAGCCATAAATGGCTCATGCCCTTGCTCAGTGACGCGCCGCGATGCGCGATCAAGTCCGGCATGTGCGGCCCCAGGAAGATGTAGACCAGCACCAGCGCGGCGAGGATCACCATCGGCAGGCCGAGCGCCCGGCGCGCGGCTTCCAGCAACAGCGCCATGCCGACGACCGCTACCGTCAGGTCGAACGTCGTCGGCAGGCCGGGGCGGCTGGCCAACTGCTCGTAGAACAGGAACAGATAGCCGGCGCAAAAAGCGCCTGCCAACGCCAGCAGCCAATCGAACAGCGGAACCCGATCGCGCGGCGAGGATTTCAGCGCCGGATAGGCGGCGAACGCCAGGAACACCGCGAAGGCCAGATGGATGGCGCGCGATTCGCTGTCGTTGAGGACGAAAACGCCGAGCGAAAACGGCAGCGGCGAGGCGATCCAGAGCTGGAACAGCGACCAGGCGATGGCCACCGCCGCGAGCAACCCCGCCGTCAGGCCGACCGGTTTGCGGCCGCCGGTATCGGCTGCGGCGACGAGACGCGCAAACGCGTCGTCGCCAGCTTGTTTCAACGCAGCCAACCCCGCTCGCGGTAATACTTGCGGGCGCCGTCATGCAGTGGCGCCGAGAGGCCGTCCTTGATCATGTCCTGCGGGTTCAGGTGGGCGAACGCCGGGTGCAGGCGCTTGAAGGCGTCGAAGTTCTCGAACACCGCCTTGACCAGGGCGTAGACCGTCGCTTCCGGCACCTTGCTGGAGGTCACCAGCGTGGCCAGCACGCCGTATGTGGAAGTGGCCTGCGGGTTGTTGGCGTAGAGCCCGGCGGGGATCGTGGCGCGGGCGTAATAGGGGCGTTCGGCGATCAGCCTGTCGACCACCGGCCCGGTCAACGGCAGCAGTTTCGCGCCGCAGGTCGTGGTCGGGTCCTGAATATTGGCCGATGGGTGGCCGACGCCGTAGATGAAACCGTCGATCTTGTTGTCGCACAGCGCCGCGCCGTGTTCGTCGGCCTTCAGTTCCGAGGCCAGGCTGAAATCCGACAGCTTCCAGCCCATCGCATCGAGCAGTTCCTGCAACGAGGCGCGCGTGCCGGAACCCGGGTTGCCGACGTTGAAGCGTTTGCCCTTCAGGTCGGCGAAGGATTTGATGCCGGCTTCCTTGCGGGTCAGCACGGTGAACGGTTCCGGGTGCAGCGAAAACACCGCGCGCAGGGTCTTGTCGGCGCCGACCGGCTTGAACACGCTGCCGCCGGTCCAGGCATGGTGCTGCCAGTCGGATTGGGCGATGCCGAACTCGAGTTCGCCGCCGCGCAGCGTATTCAGGTTGTAGACCGAACCGCCGGTGCTTTCCACCGAACAGCGCAAACCATGCCTGGCGCGATCCTTGTTTATCAGCCGGCAGATCGCGCCGCCGGCGGCGTAATACACGCCGGTGACACCGCCGGTGCCGATGCTGACGAAAGACTGTTGCGCATGAACCGGCGTGGCGAGCAAAGCGAGGAGGGCGAGTGTGGCAAAGATCTTCATCCGGGTTTCATCCTGTTCAATGGAAGGGCAAGGGTGGGCAATGGGCTATCCCGGGCTGTTGCGTCGGCATCTTTGCACAACACGACACCAGCCAAGCCGGTTTTGCGGATTTATCAACGTCATGCGGTGATCGGCGTGATGTCCGCCATCCGCTCGTCCACCACGATCAGTACATCGCTGCCGGATTCGGCGAGGACGCGTTTCGCCACGCTGCCGAGCAGCAGTTCTTCGGTGACATGGGTGCCGTGCTTGCCCATGACGATCAGGTCGCAATCATGCTGCTCTTCCTGCACGAGAATCTGGCGCGTCGCGTCACCCTGCAGCACCAGCACGGTGTAATCCATGGGCGAAAGCCCCGCGTTATCGGCCAGTTCATGCAATTGATGCAGGGCGCGTTCGCGGGCTTCGATCCGGTACTGGAAAATGATGTCGTCGCTGACCCCGGCGTACTGCATTTTTCCCTCGAACGGAACCTCGAAAACATGCAGCAGCAGCAGGTGTGCTTGCGGTGCCAGGGTGCGTGCCAGGTCGATCGCGGTGCGTGAGGCGGGCGAGAAATCGACGGCGATCAGGATACGTCGATAGCTGTCATGCGCGGTTTGCTTGACCACCAGAACCGGGCATCGGCTTTTGCGCAACAGTCGGGAGGCGGTGGAACCGAGCAGTACGCGTTGCAGAAAGCCGGCGCCATGGGCGCCCAGCAACAGCAGGTCGGCTTGGTCTGCGTCGGCGAAGGCGGAAATCGCAGCAGTGGCCTGACCCTCTTCGAGTCGGATGCCTGCCGGTATCCCCCGGTTGCGTTCCGGTTGAGCAAGTATGCCGCCGAGTTTATCTCGGGCTTCATCGACAATTTTCTCGGTGATGGCCGCGTTGTTGGCGCCAAACAGCTCCCGCAACGGCGCCAGCGCATCGACGCCCAGCGCATGAACGACCGTATAACGGGCGCCGGTGGCTTGGGCGAGCATGAAGCCCCTGTCCACCGCGTGCAGCGAACTGGCCGACAAGTCTGTTGCAGCCAGAATGTGGGTCAACCGGGCCATAATCTCTCTCCTTTGGGCGATGCGTCAGATTTGATCAGTATTAACCTGACAGCGAATGGTCAACTGGTGATCGCAATTTCAGCACGCTGCAGATTGGCCGGCGTGCCGTAAATGACGATCTCGTCTGCCAACTCCAGTCGCGTATCGGGTGTTGGCGAATAATGGCGTACACCGGCTCGGACAAGCGCCGTCACGGAAACCCCTTCGAGATCGATTTCCCGCAGTGTGCGCCCCAGCGCCGGACTCCCGGCTGAAATTGCGATCGAACGCAGGTGATGGATATCCGTCTCGTCGGCATTCTCCGACAACACGTCCCCCTGATAGAACTCATGCATCAGCGGGTAGCGCGCGGCACGCTGTTCCTGAATGCGGCGCATCACGCGCGCCAGCGGCACGTCGAGCAGCAGCAGGGCCTGGGAGGCGATCATCAGGCTTGCTTCCAATGTTTCGGGTACCACCTCGGCCGCGCCGCTGGCCAGGAGCTGCTCGGTGTGGCTTTCGTCACGGGTGCGGGCCATCACCGGCAGGCTGGGCCGGGTTTCGCGCAGGTAGGCGAGTATTTTCAGCGCGGCGGCAATATCGTTGTGCGCAATCACCACCAGCCGGGCATGCGCCAGACCCAGGCCATCGAGAATGTCGTGCTCGCCGGCATCGCCGTAGAACACCGGCTCGCCCGCCGCATGGGCTTGCCGGACCAGGGTCACGTCAAGATCCACGGCAATGAACGGAATGTGCTCTTCTTCGAGGAAGTGGCCAACGCTTTGCCCGATGCGGCCATATCCGCAAATGATCACATGATTGCGCAAATGGGAGGTGTCATCGGCCTCGGGTTTGGGTGTGTCGACCACCGCTTCCCCCCTGGTAAAACGGCTGACGATCAGGTTGGCAATGGCATGGTTGTAGCGGATCAGGAATGGGCCGGCGATCATTGAGAACAGCACTGAAACCAGCACGATCTGTCCCATATAGGCATCAATTGCATGCGCGCCCAGCGCGATCGCCAGCAGGGCAAAGCCGAACTCGCCGCCAACGGACAGCAACAGCCCGGTACGCCAGGCGGTCAGCGTGTCGATACCCGACTTGCGTACGATCAACGCGACCAGCACCGTTTTGCTGACCAGCATGAGCGCGGTGCCAAGCAAGGCCCAGTGCCAGAGCTGGGGAATCACGGCGGGTTCGAACAGCATGCCGATGCCGATGAAGAACAGGCCGAGCAGCACATCCCGGAAGGGACGTATGGTGGATTCGACCTGATGCCTGAATTCCGTCTCGCCCAACATCATGCCGGCCAGGAATGCGCCGAAGGCCAGCGACAGCCCCAGGCTGTTGGTGGTCCAGGCGGCGAGCAGGGCAACCAGCAGGACGGTCAGCGTGAACACCTCGGCGGATCGATGCCGGGCGACCAGATGAAACAGCGGGCGCAGCAGCCAGCGACCGACGAAAAACACGATCGCCAGCGCGAAAGCCGCCTTGGCCATGGCCCATGCCAGCTCGCCGGCAATGACACCGGCGCCGGCGGCGAGGCCGAGCACAGGGATGACGACGACGAAGGGCACGGCGGTGACGTCCTGGAACACCGACATCGCCAGGCCGAGCCGACCATGACGGCTGTTGTCCTCGGCCTGTTCGCTCAATTGCTTGCCGATGATGGTGGTCGATGACTGCGCGAAAACGGCGCCGACGACAAACGCGGCGACCGGGCTCAACCCCGCCAGCCAGCCGATCAGTCCCACGGCAGTGGCGGTCAATAACACCTGTCCGGTTCCCAGCATGAGTACCTGATGCCGAAGGGCGTGCAATTGCGGCAAGGAAAAATTCAAGCCAATGGTGAACAGCAGGAAAACGATGCCGAATTCGGCCAACGCCCGCATCTGATAAAGGTCGACTGTCGGTCCGATGGTATACGGCCCGAGAATGACGCCCACCAGCAGATAGCCCAGACTGGACGGAATGCGCAGCCGCTGGAAGCTGACGACGACCGCAACGGTAACGCCAAGCAGCAATAGGATCTGGGCAAAGTTGTCCATCAAGCAGCCCTCCGTTTACAGGCCATTCCTAGTGCGGTTCGGGCTAAGTGTTATTGCCTGCCTGGGGGCGCAGATTGTTGATGATATGCGTGGTCATGCCGCGCGCGAGTTCGCTTTCGCCCAGGAATACGGTGCCGTCGGTTTCCTGGCGCAACAACTCCGCCTCTTCCTCGTTATGCGTGCGCAACACGACGGAAATGGTCGGGTTCAGGGTTCTGGCGATTTCCACCATCTTGCGCACATTCACCGTGTCCGGAATGGCGATGACCAGCATCGCCGCGCGGGTGACATGGGCCTGAATCAGGACTTCCGGGGTGGCAACGTCGCCGCTGACCGCCGGTATGCCCTCCTTGCGCAAGGCATCGACGATCTCGCGGTTCTGCTCGGCGACGACAAAGGGAATCTTCTGCGCCTTCAACGCCAGGCCGATTCGTCGACCGACCCGACCATAACCGACCAGGACCACTTGTCCGCTGAGCACAGACCGATCGGTCGACATCGGCAATTGCGCCAGCGGATCGTCGCGCAGGTCGAGTTGCCGGGCCAGCGCCGAGCGCTTGCGCACCCACTTCAGCATCGGCTCGTTGGCGGCGAACAACGCCGAGTTGGCGGCAATCGAAATCAGCGCGCCGGCAAGGATCAGGCTTTGGCCCTCGACCGGCATCAGTCCCAGGGAAACGCCCAGCGACGCCAGGATGAAAGAGAATTCGCCGATCTGCGCCAGACTGGTGCCGACCGTCAGCGCGGTGTTCAACGGATAGCGGAACAACAGCACCAGCGCAATTGCCGCAATGGTCTTGCCGACCATGATGATCGCGATCACCGCCAGCAGCTTGATCGGCTGCTCCAGCACCACGGCGGGATCGAACAGCATGCCGACGGAAACGAAGAACAGCACGGCAAACGCATCGCGCAAGGGCAGGGATTCGTCGGCGGCGCGATGGCTGAACTCGGATTCGCGCATCATCATCCCGGCAAAGAAGGCGCCCAGGGCGAATGACACATCGAACAACTTGGCGGCGCCGAACGCGACGCCCAGCGCCGCCGCCACCACGCTCAGCGTGAACAACTCGCGCGAGCCGGTGCGGGCCACTAGCCAGAGCAGTTTCGGCAGCACGCGACGGCCGACGATCAACATGAATGCGATGAAGGCGACGACCTTGGCCAGGGTGATGCCCATCGCCGCCCAGATGTCGGCCGCCGAACCCGATGTGTCCTGCACCTGAGCCCCCGCGTCGAGGGATCCGAGCACCCCCGCCAGCGCCGGTAGCAATACCAGCACCAGCACCATCACCAGATCCTCGACGATCAGCCAGCCGACGGCGATGCGACCGTTGATCGAATCGAGCAGCCCCTTCGCCTCCAGCGCCCTGAGCAGGACCACCGTGCTGGCCACCGAAAGGCTGAGACCGAACACCAGCGCGGCGCCGATACTCCAGCCCCAGAACATGGCCGTGCCCATGCCCAGCAGGACCGCGACCGAAATCTGCACGATGGCGCCTGGTATGGCGATGCGCCGCACCGCGAGCAGATCGTCCAGCGAGAAATGCAGGCCGACGCCGAACATCAACAGCATCACGCCGATTTCCGCCAGTTGCCCGGCCAGTCCGACATCGGCGACGAAGCCGGGCGTTGCCGGCCCGATCATGATGCCGGCCAGCAGATAGCCGACCAGCGGCGGCATGTGCAGACGGGCGGCGACGTAACCGAAGATCATCGCCAGGCCGAAACCGGCGGCGATGGTGGCGATCAGACTGACGTCATGTGGCATGAATTACCTTCTTAGCCATGCAGTTCGGAGCCCGCTCGCTCCGTTCACGCTGGCGCGAACTGGATGTTGACTGTTTTTCCCAAGGCAGTAGCGGCGCTGGCCAGGGTGGTCAGGGTCAGGCTGGGGTCTGACTCGTCCAGCAGACGATTCAAGGCCGCACGGCTGGTGTGCATGCGCTTGGCCAATTCTGTTTTCGTCAATTGCTGCGCTTTCATTTCTTCTCCGATCTGCCAGGCAATCACCCGCTTGAGCGCCACGGCGGTGGCTCCGTCAAGCGTCGCCTCTTCATTCAGGAAGTCGTCGAAGTTGCTGCCGATGTGTTTCTTACTCACGTTCATCTCCTTCTCAACTGCTTCAAGCGATCGCGCGCCAGGTCGAGATCGGGTTTCGGGGTGGCCTGCTGTTTCTTGATGAAGCCATGCAGTAGCAGCATCGTTTGGCCTTCCAGTACAAAAAGGACTCGGGCGATACGGTTTTCCAGCTTGATGCGGACTTCCCAGATGTCATCGCCCAAGTGGCCCACCAATGGCATGCCCAGAGGCCAACCAAATTGAACCGTCTTGATGTCTTCGCCTATGGTTCTGCGGTCCATCGCCGGCAATTCCTTCAGCCACTCCCTGACCGGCTCGGCGCCGGCATCGGTGCGGAAGAAGCGAACATCAAGGATGGGTTTCATGACTGAATGTATCAATATTGATACGGCCAGGCAAGCCGCCGACGATGTGCAGATCGCGTTGCGGGTAGGGAATGACGATGCCGGCAGCCTTGAAGGCGCGCCAGATGGCGATGTTGATGTCGGATTGCACATTGGCCAGACCGGCTTCCGGGTCCGGGATCCAGACCCGCAATTCGAGTGCGATGCCGTTGTCGCCGAAGTTCATCAGGCGGGCGGCTGGGGCGGGATCTGCCAGTACGCGTGCATTGGCGCTCGCGCACTCGAGCAGAATCTGCATCGCCTGTTCCGGGTCGTTGTCGTAGCTGATCGAGACCGGAATCTTTATCCGCACGTTGCGGTCGCTGTAGCTCCAGTTGATCACTTCGGTGGTGATCAGCGTCTCGTTGGGAATCAGGCGCTCGACGCCGCTGCGGTCACGCACCACGACATAGCGGGCATGCAGTTCCTGCACCCAGCCGAAGGTGTTGTCGATGGTGATGACATCGCCCGGACGGATCGAGCGGTCGAACAGCACGATGAAACCGCTGATGAAATTGCTGGCGATGCGTTGCAGACCGAAGCCGATGCCGACGCCCAGGGCGCCGCCGAACACCGCCAGCGCGGTGAGGTCGATGCCGACCACGTTCAGCGCCAGCAGAAACGCCAGCACCAGCAGCAGGAACTTGCTCAGCTTGACCAGCGCCACGCGCATGCTGGCGTTGACGTATTCGGTGCGGCTGATGCGATTTTCGATCAATGCCGATAGCCACAATGCCACCACCCACAGCAGGATCAGGGCGAGGATCAGCTTGCCGGTCGCCAGCACCGATATCTTGACGCTGCCGACCTGCATCGCCATGCCGTCCAGCGCAGCCAGCACCGCCGGCAACCAGCCCAGCAGATGCAGCGCAACGACGATCCAGATCGACGTGGCAATCAGGTTTTCCCAGGCCTTGACCGCCGGACTGGGCTGGAACGCCTTGCGCAGGAAATACACCACGATGCGTATCACGGCCAGCGAGGTCAGCAACGGAATCGCCAGTTCCAGCAGATTCACCGGCCGCTCCCAGTGCGCCATCAGCGCGCGTCCGGCCAGTACGCCGAGCAGCATGCTGATCGGGAACAGGATGCGTTGCACGGTCTTCAGCGCCATCCGCCGCATCGCCAGTTCCGGGTTCAGCTCGGAACGCTCGCCGATGCTCTGGCCGAGGGTGATGTGCACCATCATCGCGCCGCTGGCGGCCAGGATCAGCACCCCCACCTGGGTCCAGAACAGCGGGGTCCGGATCAGTTCCAGGGCATGGAACAGCAGGGTCTGAAGTTCGTCGGTAAAGTCCATGCCGGTGCTCGCGGAAAGATGTCTGCTGAACATACCGGAAATCGCTTCGGCATGGCAGATTGAACGCGCGTTTCACTCGTAGTCTTCGGGATGACCGGCGGCGAGGTTTTCCCGGTAATACTGTTCCGGTTCGTCCTGACAGAAGACGCGCGATTCGCCGAATGCCGGTTGCAGACCGTTCAGCCAGGTGGCGTGCTCGTCGTACTTCGCGAAGAACGGCCGATGCACCCAATCCGGGTTGCGGCCCTCGATGAAGCGCAGTTGCAGGACTTTCTCGCCCAGGGTTTGGCATACGCCGAGTACCTGCGCCTTGCCCGGATCGGCCGATATGCTGCCAGGCAAATGAATGCAACAGCGCGCGAGTTCCAAGTACGATGGCGAAGGTGTCGAAAGTGCAGAAGTTGTCCTTTCACCCGCTCAACCTGATCATTACGACCGAATGCCCTCATGTCCTGCCAGACCGCTTTCAAAATGCTGCAAAAATTTCGCATCATCATCGGCGCTGTGCGCCAGCATTCGCAGATGCTCAAAACCGCTTGCGGCATGAGTAGCGAGCAGGATCGGCGTGTGGTCCGGCGGCGTCTGACCCAGGCCGGCGGCGAAATACTGGCGCGCGCGCCGCGTCCGCTGACCGGTCTGATGATCGATGCGTTGAACAAGATGCCGGAAGCGGCGCGGATCCGGCTGGATGCGGAACTGGCCGGGCTGATCGAGCATCTGAATCTGGTCGATCAGCGAGCGGCCAACGTGCCGTTGTCCAATCTGATGCGTTGAACCCATGCGTACCGATTTGAACTCTTCTCCGTCTACCGCCGCGCAGCCGCATCTGGTGCGCCATATCCTGATCGGCTTCTTCACGCTGGCGCCGCTGTGGGTGACCTGGCTGGTGCTGGATTTTCTGTTCAGTCTGCTGGCCAATGCCGGGGCGCCGCTGTTGCGTGGCCTGGCGCACGGCATCGAGCCGCTTTCCGCGACGCTGGCTGCCTGGTTGCTGAATCCGACCGTGCAATATGTGCTGGCCGCGTTGGTGACGCTGGCCGGGTTTTATGGCGTGGGTCTTCTGACATCGCTGGTGCTGGGCCGGAAGCTGATCGCCTTTCTGGAAATCCAGCTCAACCGTCTGCCGCTGGTGCAATCCATTTACGGCGCGACCAAGCGTTTCCTGCTCAGCTTGCGTCAGTCGCCGATGGCCGGTCAGCGGGTAGTGTTGATCGCCTTTCCGTCGCCGGACATGAAGGCACTCGGTTTCGTCACCAAAGTCATGACCGATCCGGATACCGGCCAGCAACTGGCGGCGGTCTACGTGCCGACTTCGCCGAATCCCACCTCCGGCTATATCGAAATCGTGCCGCTGGAGGATGTGGTGCAGACCGACTGGACGGTGGAGGAGGGCATGACCTTCGTCATGACCGGCGGCACCAACGCGCCGGATCGACTGCGTTTTTCCCATGCGGCGGTGATGCCGAAGCCTTCGCCATGATGCTGCGCGCCATCCTCGAACGCAGTCTGGCTTGCGCGCTGCTCTGGTGGATATTGACCGAGGGGCGCATGGATGGCTGGGGCATCGGACTGGTCAGCGTCGGTCTGGCGGTAGCGGCCAGTCTGCATCTGCTGCCGCCGGCGCGCACGCGCTTTTCATGGCGCGGTCTGTTCGGCTTCATCGGCTTTTTCCTGCGTCACTCGCTGCGCGGCGGCGTGCAGGTGGCGACGCGGGCGCTGCGGCCCGAAATGAATCTGGCGCCGGCTTTGATTGATCTGCCATTCGGCCTGCCGCCCGGCCCGGCCCGCGTGTTGCTGGCCTGCACACTGAATCTGTTGCCGGGCACGCTGACCGCCGTGATTGCCGGCGAGACCTTGCGTCTGCATGTGCTGGATCGGCGCATGCCGATTGCGGCGGAGGTACGCCAGGCCGAGATGCGCATCGCCCGGATGCTGGGGATTGCGGCATGATCGGACTGGAAGGCGCGCTGGCGCTGTTTCTGCTGGTCAATCTGCTGGCCGCGCTGATCCGCGCCGCGCGCGGTCCGACCTTGGCCGACCGGATGCTGGCCGCGCTGCTGTTCGGCACCACCGGCGTCGGCGTGCTGCTGTTGCTGGCGCATGCCGGCGAGGAGGGCGTCTACACGCCGCTGATCGACGTGGCGCTGACCCTCGCCTTGCTGGCGGCGATTGCCGGCATCGCTTTCGCGCGGCGTGGCTGGGGGCGGGAGATATCAGGAGAAGCGGATGAGCGAAATGATTGAATGGTTGAGCGGTCTGTTGCTGCTGGTCGGTGCGGCCTTCTATCTGGCCGGCACGCTCGGCCTGCTGCGCTTTCCGGATGTCTATTGCCGTCTGCATGCACTGACCAAGGCCGACAATCTGGGCCTGGGATTCATCATTCTCGGTCTGGCGCTGCAAGCTGAGAGTCTGGCTGTGGCATTGAAACTGCTGCTGATCTGGCCGCTGGCGCTGGCCGCCAGCGCGGCGGTGAGTTTCGCCATCGCTCGTCGCGCCGTCACGCTGGGTGTTGCGCCCGATGCCGGAGGCAAGCAAGCATGAGCATGAGCCTGAGCCTGAGTTTCGATGTGCTGCTGGCGTTCGCCCTGCTGTGGAGTGCCTGGCGAAGCCTTTCGACGCCGGATTTGAGTCGCGCGGTGGTGATGTTCATTGTTTTCGGCCTGCTGATGACCCTGGCCTGGGCGCGGCTTGATGCGCCCGACATCGCCCTGGCCGAGGCCGCCATTGGCGCCGGACTGACCGGGGCGCTGCTGCTCGATGCGCTTGCCACGTTGCGCGGCAAACGCAAGGCGACCCTCGATGGCTAAAGCGCTGCCGCGTCTCCTGGTTGTGCTGTTGGCGCTGTTGCTGGCCGCCGCGCTGTTCGCCGCCGTGTTCGATCTGCCGCAACCGGCGGTCGATCTGCCTGCCCAGGTGGCGGCGAATCTGGCGCAAACCGGTGTCGAGCATCCGGTCACGGCGGTGCTGCTCAACTATCGGGGTTATGACACGCTGCTGGAAATCGCGGTGCTGCTGCTGGCTTTGCTGGGCGTGCTTGCGATCGCCGGCAAACCGGCAACGCGGACCGCGGAGCGCGTCGATCCGGTGCTGCAGATGCTGGCCAGAATCGCCGTGCCGCTGATGATTCTGGTCGCCGGCTATCTGCTGTGGGCCGGCGCGCACCGTCCCGGCGGCGCCTTTCAGGCCGGCGCGGTGCTGGCGGCGGCGGCGGTGCTGCTGAATCTGGCCGGTCTGCTGCCGGCCTGGAGCACGCCGGGCAAGCTGTTGCGGCTGGGATTGTCGGCCGGTTTTCTGGTGTTTCTGGCGGTCGCCGCCGGTCTGCTGGCGGGCGGCGAGTTGTTGCGCTATCCGCCGCAACTGGCCGGCGGTTTGATCCTGCTGATCGAAGCCGGCTTGACCGGCTCGATCGGCCTGATACTGGCCGGCCTGTTCCTGCTCACCAGCGAGCGAGGTCGGTCGCGATGAGCGCCGGCCTGATCTACGCATTGACCGGCGTGCTGCTGTTCGTCATGGGCGCGGCCGGCGTGGTGTTGCTCGACCACCTGCTGCGCAAGATTCTCGCCTTCAATCTGCTCGGCAGCGGTGCGTTCCTGGTGATGGTCGGTCTCGCCCAGCGCGGTGGCGGAGTCGATCCGGTGCCGCACGCGATGGTGTTGACCGGCATCGTGGTGTCGGTGGCGGCGACCGCCCTGGCGCTGGCCCTGGCGCGCCGGCTGCTGGCCGTGGACGCAGATCCGGAGCAGGACTGACATCGTGCTCGATCCGATACCCTGGTTGATCGTTCTGCCGCCAGCCTGGGCGAGTCTGGCCTTTCTGCTCGGGCCGGGGCGCGGCGGGCGGCTGGCGATCATCGGTCTGACCCTGCAATTGGCGTTGGCCTTCATGCTCGCCGGCCAATTGCTGACCGACGGGGCGCGGGTGTATGCGGTTGGCGGCTGGGGCGCGCCGCTGGGCATCGATCTCGCCGCCGATGGTCTGAGCGCCTTGATGCTGCTGTTGACGCAGACCGTGGCGCTGGCGCTAGCGATTTATGCGCGCGCCTATTTCGCTGGCGGCCATGGCGGGCCGGCGGCCTGGTTCTGGCCGCTGACCGGCTTTCTGCTGGCGGCGATGAACGCCTTGTTCCTGTCCGCCGATCTGTTCAACCTCTACGTCACGCTGGAACTGCTTGGCCTCGCGGCGGTGGGCCTGGTCGCCGCCGGTGGCGGCGGCACCCAGGTGGCCGCAGCGTTGCGCTATCTGCTGGTCAGTCTGGTGGCCTCCGGCGCCTATCTGTTGGGCGTGGCATTGATCTATGCCACCTACGGCACGGTTTCCATCGCCACCCTGACGCCGCTGATCGACGCCCAAGCGCCGCTGGCGGTCTGGCTGGCGGCGGGATTGATGGCGCTGGCGATGATGGTCAAAACGGCGTTGTTCCCGTTCCACTTCTGGTTGCCGCCGGCGCACGGCAGCGCGCCGGCGCCGGTATCGGCGCTGTTGTCGGCGCTGGTGATCAAGGCTTCGTTCTATCTGCTGCTGCGCCTCTGGCTCGGCGGTTTCGAGGCGCTCGGCGCGGTCATCGCCTGGCTGCCGGGCGTGCTCGGCGCCGCCGCCATCATCTGGGGATCGATCCAGGCGATCCGCGCCAGTCGCCTGAAAACGCTGGTGGCCTATTCCACCGTCGCGCAGATCGGCTATCTGTTCCTGATCTTCCCGTTGCTGGCCGGCGGCGGCTTGGCCTATCAGGCCGGGGCGATGCAGATCGTCTCGCATGGTCTGGCGAAAGCCGCGATGTTCGCGGCGGTCGGCGTTTTGATGCGCGCCACCGGACGCGACACGGTAGACAGTCTAGCCGGTGTGGCGGGGCGCCTGCCGTTGACCCTGTTCGCCTTCGGACTGGCCGGCGTGACGCTGATGGGCCTGCCGCCGTCCGGCGGTTTTCTCGCCAAATGGCTGCTGATCGACGCCGCGCTGGAGCAGGGACAATGGGGTTGGGCGGCGGTGGTCATCGCCGGCGGCTTGCTGGCCGCCGCTTATGTATTCCGGGTATTGCGCCAGGCGTTTCTGCTGGCGCCGCCAGCAACGCATTTCGAAGCGGTACCGCGCCGCATGGAATGGGTGGCTTTCGGCCTCGCGGCAGCCAGCGTATTGCTCGGTCTGCGCGGCATGGAACTGATCGCCCTGCTCGGCGTCGGCGTCGCGACATGAGCCTGAATCGGGCTGCTCTGAGTGCGTTGCTGCTGTTGGCTGCACTGGCTGCGCTGGCGTATGGTCCGGTCCGGGCGGAGGCGACGACAGAGGCCATACAACCGCCATCCGACACGCGCCAGCCGGTGGACCTGGAACGCGAACTCGGCGCGCGTTGGCAGGCCGGCGGCGAGATTGTGCTGTTCGCCGCCGTCGACGGCACGCCCCTGGCCGGACGCCGCGCGACGCCGCCGGGCGACGCAGCCGAGGAACAGGCCCGTCGCGCCGAGCATTTCGCGCTGGCGCGCAAGCTCAATCTGGTCACCGCGTTTCGGGTCGTTCCGATGGCCTTGCCGCTGGTCCCCGAGCAGATCGAACTGCTGCAGCGCTTCGCTCTGTCTGACGCCGGCGCGGTGTGGTTCCGCGAGATGGCCGACGACACGCTGCGCCTGTTCAACCAGGGTTATCTGGACTACGACGCGGATGCGTGGCGGGCGCACCTCGAAGGCGGCCCGCGACCGCCCTTGTCGGCGCTGATCAGCGGCCGTTTGTCCGAGGCAGGGTTGTTCGCCCAGGACGCGTCGGTGTTCCGTATCTTCGCTTACGACGGCATCGGCTCGATGGCAGCTGCGGCCAGCGTGCGCATGGGACGCAGGGGATTTCGCTGCCAGTTCCAGATGAGCGGCGAGTCGGTCGATCCGTTCGCCATCCTGTCGCACGAATTCGGCCATAGCCGCTACGGCGATCCGTACAGCGCCGGCCTGCCGCTGGGCGAAGCGCATACTGTGGCGCGCTACGAAAACCCGGTGCGCCTGCGCAACGGCTTCCCGCCCCGTCTGGTGTATTACCTGCGCCTCGACCCCGGCCGCCCGCCGATCACCCGCAACCCGCTGCTGATGCGTCTGCTGGCCTGGCGCGACCCGCCGAAGTTGCGCCTGACCGATCTGGAATCGGTGGATGGACTGTATTGCGAATGCGCCGAAGTCCCCGGTCTGCATGACTGTCTGGCGTTGTTGCCGGCGGATGGCGACACCACGCGTTCAACGTCATCCCCCGCACAACCCGACGCCGAACTATGCGAACTGCGCTGGGTGGCGGTACGGGTAGCGCCACGGACCGATGCGGAAGCGCCTTGATTCAGGAAGCGGCCCGTCTTCACGAAGCAGCTCGTCATTCCCGCGAAGGCGGGAATCCAGTTTCAGAGTCATTCCTCCAGTGCGCTCATGGGTTCCTGGCTGCCCTCGACGGCGGGCGTCTCGGCCGCCAGATGGTTGCTGATGCGCCAGACGTGGTAGGCCACCCGCTCCAGCCAGCGCAGGGCATCCAGGGTGGCCATGGCCTGGTCGGGCGCATGCCGGCCGGTGGCGGTGTCGTTCAGGATGGCAAGGCGTTCGTCCCGACGCATCTCGGCCAGACGCAGGGCGTACTGTTACAGCGTGGTGAGCCAGTCGGCCGGCGCCTCGCCGCTCAGCCCCTCGCGCGCCAGGCCGAGGAACTTGCGGCATTGGCCCACGGCCGGTTGCAGCGGCGCCTGCATCAATGCCTGCCGCGTTTCGGCCGGCAGGACGAGGCGGGACATCAGCCGCGCCAGGTGGTCGTTGGCGTTCAACTCGCCCACCCGCAGCCGGGACAGCGGTTCGTCTTCCACCACCGGCGGGATGCGGGCGAAGAAGCGCTGGGTGTGTTCCAGAGCAGTGGGGAGTTCGTGGCGGCGCGCCTGTGCCACGTCCGCTACCCCGCTCTCCAGCAGGGGTGCGAGCAGACTTGTCGTCGGGTGCACTTGCGTTTGACCACGACTCGTTCATCGCGGTCGACTCCGTGGATTTGAAACACGTTCTTTGCCAAATCCAGACCAATGCGGGTAACGTTCATTTCGGGCTCCTTTCTTCGTGGGACTGGTTGTTGACTTCTCCAGTCTGGCACATAGATGCCGTTGCAGAAGGGAGGAGTCCATCCCATTGGAGAAGCGGCTTTATCGCGCCTTTCGCCGAATGCAATACAAATGGAATCATGCGTCGGCAGGCGTCGGTTCTTCCGCCCGTGGGCTGGCTTCTTCGTTGCTGCCGGGTTTGATCATATTCGCGTTGCCGGAGGCGCGGGGTTCGGCGGCGCACCGGGTTGAATCTGTTTGGCGCGACGGCCAAGCGGATCCTGGGAGTGCTGGGTCTGGCGCCGGCATTTCGCCGCCAGGTCCGAAGGCCCGACAGGCGCCTAGTGTGGTGTTGCACGCTATCCTGCCCATAAAACGGCGTCTTTTTTCGCCATGCGTCGTTGCGGCCCCTTGCCGTATACCCCATACGGCCGCGGGTCCGCGCCTTGCCTGGCGAAAAAATCCATCACGTTTTATACGGGCCGGCAAGCGTGCAACACCACACTAGCGAAGGAAATCTGCCTTTTTGACCAACTCCAAAGCTGTCTTAACTTCCATCTTCTGAAACACTGCTGCCCGGTGTGTTTTGACGGTGTTGACCGAGATGTGCAATTGGTCGGAAATTTCATTATTGGTGTTGCCACCCACCACCAGCCAGAACACTGCACGCTGTGCCGCAGACAGGGATTCGAACCGTCCGCGGACTTCAAGTTTCCTGGTGCGCAAGGCTTTCGCTTGATCAGAAGCCATCTTTGACTGTGTTGGCCGGTTGGGAAAGACATGCCGGTCAAGCATCGTTACCAGTTCGCTATCCAGATCGACCTTCAGCCTACTTTGACTTCCCAGATGGACCAGACGGGTATCGAAGTGATTGCTATGTTCGCCGAGCCAATTGCCAACCACACGCTTGATCAAGTCTCCGACATCGCGCGGGCTGCGATCATTGGCAGCTTGCATAATGAGCTTGTTCAACTGTCGCGCAATCCCTTCGTGGGCTGCCTTGTGTGCCTTGATGTGGGATTGGCAATTTGGCGTCAGCGGTAACAATTCCATCATTTTTTCTTCATAGGCGGCGTGTCCAGCAAGACATGCCCGAAGCTCACTGGCAATGCGGGTCAGTGCCGAATGGCAGCTATTTTGTTTGATGGCATTGCATGCACCACAAGTGATGTCCGGCTGATGCTCGGATTCGGAACAGAAAAACGCCAGCCTTTCGAGAGCGCTTTCGAGCAATTCATGCTGCTGATCTATCTCAGCATGGCCAGTAGGCGTAATCATCGTAGTGGCACGTCGAAAATTTAATAAAACAAAACAAGGAATTGTATAAGTCCGGGGTCGTCAAAACATCACCTTTGCGGGTGATGACGGATATTGCCTGTGCCACTACATTTCCCATCAAGCTGACATCCTGTGCATTTGGCAAGCAGTGGTGGCAGTTGCTTCATCCCGGGGTCTGCGAGAGGGTAACCAGCGCGGTTGCAGTCTTGAGGATTCTCGTACAGGTCGGCTCAATTGGGTGCGTCCATAGCCATAATCATGCGTAAACAAGGGTGTCGAGAAATGGTGAATACCTGCGGCCTCAGTTTCAGTACCGATGTCGTTCAGCCGTTCGTAACTTCGACTTTCGTCCTCACTGCCAGCGGGAATGTCATCGTCTGGAGCGCCTCTGCCAAGGAGCCTGTCGGTTGCGGGCCGCGTTGACGTGATCAATCATGACTACCCGGGCCACCGTCGGTTACTTGAGTCAGCCCAAGGCCTGCATACAGAGAACGGGTGCGTGATGCCGTTGGCCTGCAAGCCTGACGGGTCGTCAAAGACGGCGAGAGCAATATCGTCAAGCGCCGGATCGGCATGAGAGCCCTCGTTTCGTGCATCGCTTTGCTGGCCCTCTGCTTTAGTGTTTTCGCTCAGGAAATCCAGCCGCGCGTCATCCGTTTCGGCTACGGGCTTGACGAGCAGTCCAACCAGGGTCGTGCCGTCCAGTTTTTCGCCGAGCAGGTGGCCAAGAACTCCAGCGGCAGGCTGCGGTTGCGTGCCATCGGCGCCGCCGCGCTCGGGCCGGATGTGCAGATGCAGCAGGCGTTGATTCGCGGCAGCCAGGAAATGATGGTCGGCTCCACCGCCACCCTGGTCGGCATCAGCCAGGAAATGGCGCTGTGGGACACACCCTTCCTGTTTTCCAGCGCAGCCGAGGCCGATGCGATTCTCGACGGCCCGATCGGACGCAAGATCATGGACCGGTTGCAGGAAAAAGGCCTGGTTGGGCTGGTTTACTGGGAAAACGGCTTTCGCAACCTGACTACCGACACGCGTCCGGTGCGCAAGCTTGAGGATTTCAATGGCCTCAGGCTGCGCGTGATGCAGAACGAAATCTATCTGAAGAGTTTCAATCTGCTCGGGGCCAACGCCACGCCGCTGCCCTTCTCCGAGCTGTTTCCGGCGCTGGAGAGCAAGCTGGTCGACGGCCAGGAGAACCCTTACAACACGATACTTTCGAGCCGGTTCTTCGAGGTCCAGAAGTACTTGTCCATCACCAACCATGTGTATAGCCCCTGGGTCATGCTGGCGAGCAAGAAGTGGTGGGACCAGCTATCCGCCGACGAGCAAAAGGTGCTGCGGGACGCGGCGGTCGCCAGCCGCGACCATGAGCGCGCGTATTCGCGCAAGGAATCAGTCAAGGCGGTCGCCATGCTCAAGGACAAGGGGATGCTGGTCAATGAACTGCCGGCGCGGGAAATTGAGCGCATGCGCGAAAGGCTGTGCAGTATCCACCTGCTGATCGCCAGCAACGTCGGCAAGGAAATCTGGCAGGAAACCCAGGCCGCGCTTGGTCAGCTGCGGGGTCGAAAGCCAGGCAACGGGAACATCGCCAACCTGGCAGCGTCGTCGGGTCGCGGGCAGACGGACTCGCCGGGGGGAGCGCCATGTCGGTAAGCGCGCGTTTCACGCTTTCGCTGACCAACCGCCTGACGTTGCTGACGCTGGTCGTGTTCCTGATCGGCATCTGGTCGATCACGCTGTATGCCACCCGGCGCCTGCAGCAGGACATGGTGGATTTGCTGGGTACGCAGCAGTTTTCGACGGTATCGACCGTGGCTGCCCAACTGGATGGCGAATTGCGCTTTCGCCTGCAGGCTCTGGACCGTGTTGCCGCCGCAGCCACGCCGGCGTTGATGGCCAATCCTGCCGGACTGCAGGAATTCATCGCCCGCGACACGACCCTCCAGGCTCTGTTCAGCGGCGGCGTGAGAGTGCATGACGCGCAGGCGGCAATACTCGCCCAGGTCGCCTATGACCCGGCGCCGATGGGCAATCGCTACATCGATCTCGACTACATGACCATCGCCCTTCAGGAGGGCCGCACGACAACCGGCAGGGCGATCGTCGACCGGCGCATGGCGGCGCCCATGATCGCCATGGCCGCACCGATCCGAGGGGATGCCGGGAAGATCGTCGGCGCCATCGCCAGCGTCATCGATCTGCGGAATGACAGCTTCTTCGATACCGTGATCCGCAGCAGTCTTGGCGAGAGTGGCAGCTTTCTGCTCATTTCGCCGCAGCATGGCATGAACGTCACCGTCTCTGAAAAGACACGCATCATTTCGCCCTTGCCGCCGCCCGGCGTCAACCTCATGCATGATCGCTTCGTTGCCGGCTATGAGGGCTACGGGCTGGCGGTCAATGACCAGGGCGTCGAAGAACTCGTCGCCGCGAAACAGATCCGCAACGCGGGATGGTTTCTGGTCGGGAGTGTGCCGACGGCCGAGATGTTCGCGCCCGTGCATGCCATGCAGCGCCAGATGATGTGGGCGGCGGCCCTGGCCAGCCTGCTTGCCGGCGTGCTGGTGGCGGTGTTCGTCCGTCGCATCCTGAATCGGCAATTCGAGCCGATACTGGCGGCGACGCGGACACTTTCGACCATGACCCAGCCCGCCGGCGCCGCATTTTCGCCGTTGCCGGTAGGCAGAGAAGATGAGATCGGCAAGCTGATCGCCGGTTTCAACAAGTTGCTGGTCACCATCGAGGAGGCGCGGCTTGAACTGCGCGAACACGAGCTTCATTACCGGACCCTGGCCAACAGTGGCAGCGCGCTGATCTGGACATCCGGAACCGATCGCTTGTGCAACTACGTCAATAAACCCTGGTTGCGCTTTACCGGTCGCAAGCTGGAAGAGGAAACCGGCAACGGCTGGATCGGCAACGTGCATCCGGAAGATGCCGGGCGTTGTCGCAATATCCATGACGCGGCCTTCGATGCGCGCGCACACTTTTCGATGGAGTATCGCCTGCGCCATGCCGACGGCGACTATCGCTGGGTGCGCGCCGATGCGTCGCCGCGTTTTGACAGCGCGGGAGATTTTCTCGGCTACATCGGTTTTTGCTATGACATCACCACCATCAAGCAGTATCAAACCCAGCTCGAGCACATTGCCCATTACGATGCCCTCACCGAGCTGCCCAACCGACTGTTGCTGGCCGACCGACTGCGCCAGGCGATGAGCCGGGCGCCACGGCGAGGACACCTGGTCGCCGTGGCCTATCTGGATCTGGACGGCTTCAAGGCGGTCAACGACACCCATGACCACAAGGTGGGGGACGAATTGCTGGCGACCCTGGCCAGACGTATGGCGCTAGTGCTGCGTGATGGCGATACGCTTGGACGCCTCGGTGGCGATGAGTTTGTCGCCGTGCTGGTTGACCTGCCCGATATCGATGCCAGCGTACGAATGTTCACCCGCCTGCTTGAGGCCGCGTCACAGCCGGTGTCTGTCGGCGACATCGTGCTGCACGTTACCGCCAGCCTGGGCGTGACCTTCTACCCGCAAAGCGAGGCGATCGATGCCGACCAACTGCTGCGCCAGGCCGATCAGGCCATGTATCAGGCCAAGCAGGCCGGCAGGAACCGCTATCACCTGTTCGACGCCGAACAGGATCGCCACGTGCGCAGCCGTCACCAGACCCTGGGGCACATACGGCAGGCACTGACCGATCGGGAGTTCGTGCTCTACTACCAGCCCAAGGTGAATATGCGCACCGGCGAGGTCGTCGGTGCGGAAGCCCTTATACGTTGGCTGCATCCGCAGCGCGGACTTTTGTCACCGGCCAGGTTTTTGCCGATCATTGAGGGCAATCCGCTTGCCATCGAGCTGGGCGAGTGGGTGATCGACGCAGCCCTGGCCCAGGTCGAAGCCTGGCGTGCGGACGGGTTGTCCATCCCGGTCAGCGTGAATGTCGGCGCCCTGCAACTGCAGCATCCCGATTTCGTTGCTCGTTTGCGCACCCTGTTTGCCCGGCACCCTGGCGTCAACCCCGGCGAACTGGAACTGGAAATCCTGGAAACCAGCGCCCTGGAGGATTTTGCCGGGGTATCGCGGGTGATGCGTGCCTGTCAGGAACTGGGCGTGGGTTTTGCCCTGGATGACTTCGGCACCGGCTATTCGTCGTTGACCTATCTGAAACAACTGCCGGTCGGCCTGCTCAAGATCGATCAGAGTTTCGTGCGCAACATGCTTGGCGACCCGGATGACCTCGTCATTCTGGACGGCGTGCTGAATTTGGCGACGGCATTTCGCCGCCAGGTTGTTGCCGAAGGGGTGGAAACGCTGGCCCACGGCGAGATGCTGTTGCGTCTGGGCTGTGATCTGGGCCAGGGATACGCCATTGCCCGCCCGATGCCGGCGCATGACCTCCCGCGCTGGGTGGGCACATGGCAGGCGCCACCCGCCTGGAAAGTGATCAGAGCGATCAGCCGGGACCGCTTGCCGGCTCTCTTCGCCGCCGTAGATCACCGGGCGTGGGTTTCCGCCATGGTCAATTACCTGTCTGGAAAGTGTGACACGCCACCTGAGCGGGATGACCGCCAATGCTGCTTCGGCCATTGGCTGGATCATGGTGGCCGGGACTTGCTCTTTGGCGAGGTCGCCGACCATACGGTGGATGCGCTGCATCGGGACATCCACCGCCTGGCCGATGAGTTGATGGCATTGAAGCGCACCGGCCGCGCCGATGAGGCGCAGGCCCGCATCGGTGAACTGCATCGACTGCGCGATCAGTTGCTTGAACAACTAAGTGTGCTTTACTGACATTGCAGCCAAGCCGGTGGATCCCCAACTTCATTATGAGACCTAGCTGAAATGCTTGACGCAATCCGCTCGACGTTGAAGACCGCTTTGCGGGTGCCGTTTCTGCGCAACATCTTGCTGATGACCTTGTTCTCGGTGGCATTGGTGCCGCTTTATGGTCTCTTCGTCAGCCACCCGCAATACGAGCAACTGCTGGTCCGCATCACTGAAGACGAGGCTGCGCGCGTTGCCCGCCATCTGAGCCAGGTGCTGCTTGAGGAAGGGGTGGAAATCGCGCGGGATCGCTTGCCGCACGGTTTTGCCGCGCATATCCAGGAGATCAGGTCCGACTTCAAGCTGGTGAAGGTCAAGGTCTTCTCGCCGGAAGGCGTCGTGGTCTATTCAACCGCTGCCCAGGATATCGGCAAGACTAACGAACACGTCTATTTCAAGGATGTCGTCGCCCGCGGACAGGTGTTCTCCCTGGTTGTGCGCAAGGATATCCAGACGGCGGAAGGCCAGGTCATGGATGCGGATGTCGTCGAGACCTACCAGCCAATCATGGTCCAGGGCCGCTTTATCGGCGCCTTCGAGCTCTATTACGACATCACCGAGCGGATGCGCCTGATGGATCGGCTGGAACTCAGAACAGTGGCGCAAATGATCGCCATGGTGCTGTTGCTGGGGGGGGCCATGGCATGGGTGCTGATGCGGGCGGCACGGATGGTGGTCGAACGGGACCAGGCGCAGCAGGCCCTGCGGGCGAGTGAGGCGCGCTTCCGTGGCATGTCTGCCTCGGCCCAGGATGGCATCATCGAAATGGATCGCGACGGCCGGGTGTCGTACTGGAACCCGGCGGCGGCAAGCATCTTCGGCTTTAGCGAAGCCGAAGCCATGGGGCAGAACCTGCACCGCCTGATTACGCCGCAGCGCTTCCAAACTGCGTTCCATGCGCAGTTTGGCAAATTTCAGGAAACCGGGCAGGGCATTTTGATCGGCAAGGCCACTGAACTGGTGGCGCTGAATAAATCCGGCCAGGAATTCCCGGTCGAAATATCGATCGCGGCCATCCACGAGGCGGAGGGTTTTCGCGCCATCGGCATCGTTCGCGACATCCGCCAGCGCAAGGAGGCCGAGCAAGGCTTGCGGCTTGGATCGAGCGTCATCCGACAAGCCTTGCAAGGCATCATCGTCACCGATGCCCACGGCGCGATGACGATGGTCAATCCGGCATTCTGCCGGCTGACGGGCTACTCGGAAGAGGAGGTCATCGGCGCCAACCCAAAAATCCTGCAATCGGGCCGCCACGACCCGGAGTTCTATTCACACATATGGGCAGCCGTGCTTGAACATGGCTACTGGCAGGGGGAGATCTGGAATCGGCGCAAGAATGGCGAGATCTATCCAGAATGGCTCAGCCTCAGCGCCATCAAGGACGGCGAAGGCCGCATCTCCAACTTCGTCGCCATGTTCTCGGACATTTCCAAGCTCAAGGAAGTCGAGGAAGACCTGGAACGCCTGGCCTTCTACGACGCGCTCACCGGCCTGCCCAATCGCCTGCTGTTCCGCGAGCGCCTGGATCGCTCGTTGAAGGAGGCCCGGCGCTCTGCCTCCAAGCGCACGGCGGTACTCTATCTCGACCTGGACAAGTTCAAGCCAGTGAACGACACCTATGGCCATACAACGGGTGATGCGCTGTTGCAGGAGGTGGCTCGGCGTCTGAGCGAATCGGTGCGCGAGGTGGATACCGTGGCGCGCCTCGGCGGCGACGAGTTCGCCATCGTGCTGCATGAAGTCGCCGACGCCGCTGCCACGCTGCGCATCGCGGACAAGATCATCGCCGCCATCAACGAACCGGTGTTCATCGAGGGGCACCTTTGTCATGTCGGCACCAGCATCGGCATCGCCTTTGCCCCCGATCACGCGGAACAGGCCGCGGCGCTGGTGGAACTGGCCGATGCCGCCATGTATGTGGCGAAAAAGAGCGGACGCAATTGCTATTCCGTCCATCAGGGCGGCTGACATGACAGGCATCGGCGGTGGCCGGCCAGCAGCAGGCACGGCAAATTTTTTCTACCCGAACCTCGTCATTCCGGCTTAGCCCATGCCGGATAAGCGGGGACTTGGTCACTGATTTTTTGGCGGCTTAGTCATCGCTTGGTTGCTTCATCCATGACGGTAAATCATATGGTTGCAACCAGAACAAATTTGCACTGGTCCGACTGCTTGGTTGAACAAGACTCAAGTCCGTGCAGGGAGGAATCCCCGCAAGAGGGAGGCCGGATTCGTAAGCGCTGAAGCGCAACGACTAGCGCCGGTGGAGATTCGCTCCAGCCTGATTGACCGGCAAGCCCTGATCGCCGCCGCACAGCCGTGGGCCAAGGGCTCGAACAACGATAGCTTGGCGAGCCGGCTGCAACGGGCAGCCAAACTTCGATGTTGCAACGCCAAGGCCTGTTGCGGTCGCGTTACATGTCGGGCAATACGGCGCTGGGGCGGTAACTCAGCAGCACGGTTCCGAGACGGGCATTGAGGCCCATGATGCTGATCGCCATCAGCTTGCTGCCTTCGGCATCGTCCAGGATGGCGATGCCGTCATGCTCCAGCGCGCCGGCTGGATGCAATGCAGTTGCGTCGCTGGACAGGAACTTTCGGTCGCTGGACACCAGTACCTTGCCATCGGTGCCGGCCAGGATCACTCTGCCGACGCCTTCGAGCTTGATGATTTCGTTGAAGAACTGGTCGACCTGGTCGAGGTTGTTGCGAATCATCTCGCCGCGTACCGCCCAGGCCAGGGCTTGACCGAAGCGGCGCTGAGTATCCGCTGCCTGGATTTCCGCGCGCTGGCGAACCTGGGCGATGAGCGCGCTTCGATCATTCTGGAATTGCGCCGTCATGCTCTGGCGTTCGTTTTCCAGGCGGGTTTCGGCGCGATTCAGCGCGACCCATTGCCAGCCTAGACTGATCACCAGCAACACCAGCAAAACCAGACTGACCCACAGCGGCAGACGGGTGGTTTGCAGTTTTCCCGGCAGGGCGGGGGTGGAGCCGGGAGGAAGTGTGTCGTTCATGTCGGATGCCTGTTGATGAGATGGCGAGGACTGGCTGATGCAGTTGATGATAGTCCTTGCATTCGACAGCCGTGTTATTGATTCAGGAACATGTACCTGACCGACACCCCGGAATGGTTGTATCCGGGGCGGGGTGACGTTGTGAATTTCAACATCCTGTCAACGATAAGAGAATTTTGTCGAATATTTTTACACTCGCCATGCAAGAGCTTTGCGATATGCTGGTCTTTCTATTCAATGCATTGAATTAAAATGTAAAAATTATCAGGCACAAGTATTGCTTCGTAACTGAAATGTGTTGTTGGCCTGGATGTGGGTTGCGTTGCAGCCGCGACACGATGCATGTTTGTCCGGTGTGTTCCGGTGTTGAACATCGAGCATGACAGGGTGTTTTGTTGACGCCGCACTGCTTCTCCCCGTTTTCGAAAGGTATTTCATGCACAGATCCGATTTGATTCCATTCCGCGTGGTATCGGCGCCCGCGCGGGTTGTCGCGATGTTCAAACATCTGATCTTGTTGATGCTGTTTCTGTCCTGGCCGGCTTTTGCCGCAGCGCCCCCCGTGCAACTCGCGGGTACGTTGACGCTGATGCCATATTCCAACCTCGACGGCGGGTTGCTCGGCTGGGAGTACACCTATAGCGAATCTGGCCTGGAAAACGATGTAACCGGTTTGATTGTTCTGCCCGCCGGTGCCGGTCCTTTCCCGGTGGCGGTGCTTGCCCACGGCAAGGGCGGCAACGCGGTCGGTTTCGGTTCCGTGAAAAGCAATGAATGGTTCGGTCCCAACGGCTACATGACGATCTCGATGGATCTGACGCATGCCGGCGAAGTGTTCTGCATGGACCAGACCAATCAGTGCGGCGGCAGCCCCGAAAACATCCAGCGCGCTGAAACGGCGGTATTCATTGCGATCAGCCAGAACTTGATCGATCAGGTCGGCAATGTGGCGGATCGGGATAATGTGTTCCTTTACGGCAACAGCATTGGTGCGACAACCGCACTGGAACTGGCGGAAAAACTGGGTAGCCGTTTTCGGGCGGTGGCGCTGAGCGCCGGCGGAATCCTGCTGAACAGCAAACTCGCCTACATGACCCCCAGCGGTTCGAATGGCGTGGCCAATGTTGTCTCGCCGCTCCTTCAGATGCACGGTCGCCTGGATGGCGTCATCAAGCCCAACGAGGCGGAAGCTCTCGTCGCGGCGCTGGACCAGTACGACAAGGTTCACCAGACGGTCTGGTTTCACAGTGGCGGTCACAATATCGCCACGGCCCAGAACAGTACCTACCAGGTCGGCAGCTTCATTCTCGACTGGTTTGATGCCTACCGCATGAAGACGATTCCTCGCATAACCAACCTGTCTCCGGGCAGGGGGAAGATTGGTGCAGCAGTAAGACTGATGGGCTCCAATCTGGGCACCAACCCTGGCAACAGCAGTAGTGTGACGTTCGCGGGGGTGAAAGCTGCACCGACCTCGTGGAGCCCGACTTCCATTGTCACAAAAGTTCCGGAAGGTGCCATTACCGGATCTGTGCAGGTCACCGTGCCAGTGGGGCCGGTCACCGATGCGCAGGTCGAGCAGCCGGTTGGCGGCGGAATGCGCAGTAATCGGGTCACATTCACTGTCACGCCCTGAGTCCGCCCGGGTTCCGGCAAGCTGTTCGCCGAATCGGCTGTGTCCGGCTAACGCAGGCGCAGCCTGCCGTGTCTCGAACGGCCCGTTATTTGCGGTTGCGCGAGACGTGCTGACGCGGGATTGCTTGGCTCTGGACGTAGAGCAGAAAAACGGTTGGCCGTTTCTGGATGTCGGGTGGGTGCTTGCGCCAGCTTGAAACGGCTCGCGTGACCAGGTATTCGTTGTCCAGTGTCAGGTCGCAGGCGAGCGTCAGCAGCGTATCGGCTTGGCAGGTGGCCAGAAGGGTGTCCAGCATGGCCTGATTGCGATACGGCGTCTCGATGAACACTTGCGCCGCATCGTCTTTCCGAGCCAGTCGTTCCAGTTCCCGCAGCGCATTCGCGCGTTCGTCCGGCTTGGCCGGCAGATAACCGTGAAAGGCGAAGCGTTGGCCGACCAGACCAGAGCCCATCAGCGCCAGAAGAATCGAGGAGGGGCCGGTCAGCGGGCGCACGCGGATGTCGTGGCGATGCGCCAGTCGGACCAGATTCGCACCGGGATCGGCTACTGCCGGGCAGCCGGCTTCCGAGATCAGGCCGACATCGATGCCTGCCAGCAAGGGCGCGAGCAAGTCGTCGAGCGCGCTGGCCGGGGTATGTTCGTTGAGTTCCAGCAGCGTCAGTTGCTGGATCGGGGTGGCGCTGGGCAGTTGTTTCAGAAAAGCGCGCGCGGTCTTGGCTTGTTCGACGATGAAGGTGGTCAAACCGGCGGCAATGCGCCGGGTTTCTTCCGGCAGGACGTGGCTGAGCGGTGTATCGCCGAGCGGCGTCGGGATCAGGTAGAGGATGCCGGCCACGTCAGCACGTCCAGTCCTTCGTTGGCGAGCATTTCGGTCAGTTTGATCAGCGGCAGGCCGACCAGCGCGTTCGGATCCTCGGTCTCGAAGCGGGCGATCAGCGCGATGCCGAGCGATTCGCTTTTGGCGCTGCCGCAGCAGTTGTAGGGCTGATCCTTGTGCAGGTAAGCGGCGATCTGCACATCACTGTAGTCGCGCATCACCAGGCGTACCGGCACGTTGGCGGTTTGCGCACGGCCGGTTTTTGCATTCAGCAGAGTCAGCGCGGTGTGGAATTCCAGGGCTTTGCCGCGCATGCGTTTGAGTTGTGCGACGGCGGCGTCAAAATTGCCCGGTTTACCGAGTTGCTCGCCTTCCAGCAATGCAACCTGGTCGGAACCGATGATCAGCGCGTCGGGAAATGTCACCGCCACCGCCTGCGCCTTCAGCAGTGACAGCCGTTGTGCGGTTTGATCCGGCGATTCACCGGCCAGCGGCGTCTCGTCGACATCGGGCGCGGCGACATTGAACGGCACGCCGAGTCGGGCGAGCAGGTCACGTCGGTAGGGGGAGGTGGAGGCGAGGACGAGTTGCATGCGGTGTTGAGTGAAATGTGATGCGGCTGCGCCGCTGGTGAAATGTGAAGGGTGATGCGGCTGCGCTGCTGGTGAAACGTGAACGCCCACTTTTCACGTTTCACCTGAGCCGCGCAGCGGCGAGTCACGTTTCACGCATTCACGCATCAGGCTTCCGGCTGAATCTCCACCAGCACCTGATCCGGCGTGACTTGATCGCCCTTGGCCACATGCACGGCGACGACGGTGCCGGCGACCGGGGCCTGGACTTCGTTTTCCATCTTCATCGCTTCGATGACCAGCACGCCGTCGCCGGCCTTGATCTTGTCGCCAACCTTGACCTTGACGTCGACGATGGCGCCGGGCATGGCGGTGGTGACGCAACCGGCATGGGTCGGGCGCGGGCGTTGCTTGCTGCCGCCGGAGTCCGCCTTTCCGCCGGAGGTTTTGCGGGGTGCGCTGGAGCCGGGGGTGACTTCGATTTCATCCAGGGCTTCCAGCAACACTTCCTCGGCGACGCCATCGACTTGCACATAGAAGGGACGTTCGCCGTCGCCACCCTGGCCGGTGCCCTTGATGCGGATGTGGTAAGTCTCGCCATGCAGCGTGACGTTGAATTCGCTCGGTGCAAACACCGCCGGGCAGGCGGTGGCCAGCTTGGCTTCCGGTGGCAGCAGCGGTTCCGGGGTCAGCGAGCCGCTGGCGCGTTCGAGCAGGAAGGTGCGGCCGAGGTCGGGGAACATGGCATAGGTCAGCACGTCTTCGTCGGATTTCGCCAGACCTTCGGCTTCTCCGCGCAGCTTGTCCAATTCGTCGCTGAGCTGATCGGCCGGGCGGCAGGTGATGACCTCCTGGTCGCCGATCGCCATTTTCCTGACTTCCTCGTTGACCTGGCCCGGCGCCGCGCCGTAGCGGCCGAGCAGGTAGTTCTTGACCTCGTTGGTCACCGATTTGTAGCGACCGCCGGTCAGCACGTTCAATACCGCCTGGGTGCCGACGATTTGCGAAGTCGGTGTGACCAGCGGCGGGAAACCGAGGTCTTCGCGCACCCGCGGGATTTCTGCCAGTACCGCGTCCATGCGTTCCAGAGCGCCTTGTTCCTTCAACTGATTGACCAGGTTGGAGATCATGCCGCCCGGCACTTGCGAGACCAGGATGCGGCTGTCGACCTGCTGCCCCTTCATCTCGAACTGCCAGTATTTCTTGCGCACTTCCTTGAAGTAGGCGGCGATTTCCTGCAATTTGATCAGGTTGATGCCAGTGTCATATTCGGTGCCGGCGAGGGCGGCGACCAGACTTTCCGTGGTGGGATGGCTGGCGCCTTCGGAGAACGCCGAAACACAGGTGTCGATCATCACCGCACCGGCCTCGACGCCCTTGATGAGCGCCATGCTGGCCAGGCCGGAGGTGGCGTGGCTGTGCAGATGGATCGGGATCGAAACCGCCGCTTTCAGCGACTTGACCAGTTCCATGGTGGTGTAAGGCGTCAGCAGGCCGGCCATGTCCTTGACCGCGATGGTGTCGCTGCCCATGCTTTCCAGTTGACGCGCCATCGATACGAAATAGTCGATGTTATGCACCGGGCTGGTGGTGTAGCACAGCGTGCCTTCGGCATGTTTGCCGGCGGCTTTCACGGCTTCGATGGAAACCTTCATGTTGCGCAGATCGTTCATCGCGTCGAATACGCGGAACACATCGACGCCGTTGTCGGAGGATTTCTGCACGAAGGCGCGCACCAGATCGTCGGGGTAATGCCGGTAACCGAGCAGGTTCTGGCCGCGCAGCAACATCTGGATGCGCGAGTTGGGCAGCGCGCGGCGCAATTTGCGCAAGCGTTCCCACGGATCTTCCTTGAGAAAACGCACGCAGGCGTCGAAAGTGGCGCCGCCCCAGGCTTCGAGCGACCAGAATCCGGCGTTGTCGAGCTTGGAGCAGATCGGCAACATGTCTTCGGTACGCATGCGGGTGGCGATCAGGGACTGATGTCCGTCGCGCAGCACCAGTTCGGTGATCTTGACTTGAGTCATCGTGGCTTCCTTGTAAATCTGACTTGCGAGAGGCGTGTTTCAGATACCCAGATGCGCGGCAATCGCCGCGGAAATCGCGGCAGCCTTCATGGCCGGCGGCTGACGTACGGCGTAATTGAGCAGTTCCGGGTGCGATTCGACAAAACTGGTGTTGAAGCGACCGGTGCGGAATTGCGCGTTGAGCAGAATTTCCTGGTAGTAGGGGATGGTGGTCTTCACGCCATATACGCCCATGTCGTCCAGGCTGCGGCGGCCGCGTTCGATGACACCTTCCCAGGTCAGCGCCCAGACCGTCAGCTTGGCGCACATCGAGTCGTAATAGGGCGGAATGGTGTAACCGGAATACATCGCCGCGTCGGTGCGCACGCCCGGGCCGCCGGGCGCGTAATACCGGGTGATGCGGCCGAAACTGGGCAGAAAACCATTCTTCGGGTCTTCCGCGTTGATGCGGAATTCCATGGCGAAACCGCGATGCCGAATATCGTCCTGCTTGTATTGCAGCGGCAGACCATCGGTAATGCGGATCTGTTCCTGCACGATATCGATGCCGGTGATGGTTTCCGTAACCGTATGTTCGACCTGCAAGCGGGTATTCATTTCCATGAAGTAGAACTGATTGTCGGAATCGAGCAGAAATTCGACCGTGCCGGCATTCTCGTATCCGACCGCTTTGGCCGCGCGTACCGCCAGCTTGCCGATGTATTCGCGTTGCGCTTCGGTCAATTGCGGTGACGGGGCGATTTCGATCAGTTTCTGGTTGCGGCGCTGGATGGAGCAATCGCGTTCATAGAGATGCACGCAGTTGCCGTGACTGTCGCCGAGGATCTGGACCTCGATGTGCTTCGGGTTGACCACGCACTTTTCCATGAAGACTTCCGGCTTGCCGAATGCCTTGCTGGCTTCCGACACCACGCGTTCGTAGTTCTTGACCAGTTCGTCGTCGGAGTCGCAGCGGCGGATGCCGCGTCCCCCGCCTCCGTTGGTGGCTTTGAGCATGATCGGATAGCCGATCTTCTGCGCGAGTTTGAGCGCTTCGTCGGCGTTTGCCAGGTTGTGGTCGGAACCCGGGATCACCGGAATGCCGGCCTTGATCATCGCCAGACGGGCCTGGATCTTGTCGCCCATCTGGGTGATGACCTTGGCTGACGGGCCGATGAATTTGATGCCGCGGCGGGCGCAAACCTCGGCCAGAACCGGGTTTTCGGAGAGGAAACCGTAGCCGGGATGCAACGCGTCACAGCCCGATGCCACCGCCAGATTAACGATGTTGTGGGCATTCAAATAACCCAGAACCGGGTCGGAACCAATGTTGTAGGAAGCGTCGGCCTTCTTGACATGCAGGCCGTGCCGGTCGGCGTCGGTGTAAATGGCTACCGCCTTGATCCCCATTTCCTTGCATGCGCGCACGATGCGGACGGCGATTTCACCTCGGTTTGCGATGAGTATTTTCCTGATCACGCTTGGACCTTAAAAGTGGTGGCGTCTTTGACAAAAACAGCCGCGCAGCTTAACATTTACGGCTTATGTCTGCACGGAGACCCTTTGACAGCCTGCAATTTGCCAAGTCCGGCGAGAGCCTGAGCGGCAGTTTACGCGTCGAAGAGTTACCGCGTTTGAGTGATAGTTTGAGGCCAGATGATGTTGCGGTGCAATACCGGCTGGTCGGGGTCAAGGCTGCCGGGCGTCCCGCGCTACGTCTGCAAGTGTCGGCTCGGGTATGGTTGACTTGCCAGCGTTGCATGACGCGGTATCCGGAATTGCTCGAACTCGACAGTGTGTTGCCGGTGGCACGCAACGAGGCGGAGTTGCAGCGTTGGGAAGCGCTGGATCCCCTGCTCGACGCGCTGGTGGCGGAGCCCGCGCTGGATCTGGCGGCATTGGTTGAAGACGAGATTTTGCTCGGCATCCCGCTGGTGCCGATGCACCCCGAGGGTGATTGCGACCCGGATGGGCTGGCATTGATGAATGAACATTGATCGGGTTGCGGCTCGATTTTTTTGAATTGAAATATTTAGATCTGGTTTTTGGAGATAGTCATGGCCGTTCAGCAGAACAAGAAATCCCCCTCCAAGCGTGGCATGCACCGTGCCCACGATTTTTTGACCACCCCGCCGACGGCGGTCGAGCCGACCACCGGCGAAATCCATCTGCGCCACCACATCAGCCCGACCGGCTTTTACCGTGGCCGCAAGGTGCTCAATACCAAGGCTGACAACAGCTGATTTTTTGCCGCCTGGCCTGAAATCGACACCAGGCTTCCTGAACCGGATTTCCTGGGTTGATCGGTCATGCGCGAAATTACTATCGCTGTTGATGCCATGGGGGGCGATCACGGCCCTCATGTCACGGTCAAGGCGTCGCTCGATTTTTTGTACAAGAATCCCGACGTCAACATCGTCCTGGTCGGGTTGCAAGACGCCATCAATGCTGAATTGAGCGTCAACAAGTCATCGGTTGGCACGCGACTGCGGGTTCATCACGCCAGCGAAGTGGTGAAAATGGACGATCCGCTGCCGGTGGCGCTGCGAACCAAGAAAGACTCCTCGATGCGAGTCACCGCCGATCTGGTCAAGCGCGGCGAGGCGGATGCGGGCGTTTCGGCCGGCAATACCGGGGCATTGATGGCGGTGTCGCGCTTTGTGCTGAAGACCCTGCCAGGCATCGATCGTCCGGCCATCGCTTCCACATTGCCCTCGCGCAAGGGCAGAACCTATATGCTCGATCTGGGGGCCAACGTCGATTGCACGGCGGAACACCTGCGCCAGTTCGCCATCATGGGCTCGGCGCTGGTTGCCGCCATCGAGCACAAGGACCGGCCCAGCATCGGTTTGCTCAATATCGGCGAAGAGGAAATCAAGGGCAATGATGCGGTCAAGCAGGCCGGTGAACTGTTGCGCGTCAGTGGTCTGAATTTTTTGGGCAATGTCGAAGGCGACGATATTTACAAAGGTACCGTCGATGTCGTGGTCTGTGACGGCTTTGTCGGCAATGTGGCGTTGAAGACCTCCGAAGGGCTGGCGAAATTGATCGGCGACCAGTTGCGCACCGAATTCAGGAAAAACCCGCTGACCCGGCTGGCCGGTCTTTTTTCGTTACCGGTGTTGCGGGCCTTCAAGAGCAAGCTCGACCCGCGACGCTACAATGGTGCCAGCTTGCTGGGCCTGAATGGCGTGATCATCAAGAGCCACGGTTCCGCCGATGTGTTTTCTTTCGAGCAGGCGATACTCAAGGCCGCCGAGGAAGTGCGCGGCGGCTTGCTGCGACGTATCGCCGATCAGGTCGGCGCCCACCATGACCTGCCGAACGGCGCGCTTGAAGAAGGAGAGTTGGCGTGACGCACGAAGTCTCCCCGATGTCCAGAATCTATTCCCGTATCGTCGGCACCGGCAGTTATCTGCCGGCGCATATCCTGACCAATGAGGAACTGGAAAAACGCATCGAGACCACCAGCGAGTGGATCGTCGAGCGCACCGGCATACGCGAGCGCCATATCGCCGCGGAAGGTGAACTGACCAGCGATCTGGCGCAGAAGGCGGCCGAGAGCGCGCTCGAAGCGGCCGGCATGGATGCCGGCGATATCGAACTGATCGTGGTCGCCACGACGACATCCGATCGGATCTTCCCGAGCACCGCTTGCGTGTTGCAAGCCAAGCTGGGCATCACCAACAGTTGTCCGGCGCTCGATGTCCAGGCGGTTTGCAGCGGATTCGTGTACGCGGTGTCAGTGGCGGATCAATTCATTCGTTCCGGCCAGGTCAAGACTGCGCTGGTGGTCGGCGCCGAGACGCTGTCGCGCATTACCGACTGGACCGACCGCAGCAACTGCATGCTGTGGGGCGATGGCGCCGGCGCGGTCATTCTGCGCGCCTCGGAACAGCCGGGCATCATTGCCACGCATTTGCATGCCGATGGCCGCTATCAGGATCTGCTGTTTGTCGACGGCGGTGTTTCGCTGAAGAAGGAAGGCGCCTGCTACATGCGCATGTCCGGTAACGCGGTGTTCAAGATGGCGGTCAATACGCTGGATGCCATAGTCGATGAAACCCTGGCCGCCAATGGGCTGCAAAAATCCGACATCGACTGGCTGGTGCCGCACCAGGCCAACATTCGCATCATCCAGGCCACCGCCAGGAAGCTTGGCATGAGCATGGATCGGGTGGTGGTCACGGTTGACCGGCATGGCAATACCTCGGCTGCGTCGATTCCGCTGGCGCTCGATACCGCCGTGCGTGAAGGCAAGATCAAGGCCGGCGAGCGGGTGTTGATGGAAGCCTTCGGCGGCGGTTTTACCTGGGGCTCGGTGCTGGTGCAATTCTGAGCGGTCGACGAAATCGATCGCTTCGGTTTCGGTAACAGCCTACTTGCGGAGACTTTTGATGAAATTCGCGTTTGTATTCCCCGGACAAGGTTCGCAATCGGTCGGCATGCTGCAGGCCTATGGCGATGCGGCGCCGATACGCGACACCCTGGCGCAAGCCTCGCAAGCGCTGGGTCTGGATCTGGCCGCGATGATTGCTGCCGGCCCGGCCGAGTTGCTCAATCAGACCGTGAATACCCAACCGGCCATGCTGGCGGCGGGGGTGGCGGTGTACCGTTTGTGGCGGGATCAGGGCGGCGCCGCGCCGGCCATCATGGCGGGGCATAGTCTGGGTGAATACACTGCCCTGGTCTGCGCCGGCGCGCTGGATTTCGGCGATGCCATCCGGCTGGTGCGCTTGCGCGCCGAGGCGATGCAAACGGCGGTGCCGGAAGGCTCGGGTGCGATGGCGGCGGTGCTGGGACTGGACGATGACGCGGTGCGCGCGGTGTGTGCCGATGCGGCGCAGGGCGAAGTCCTGGAAGCAGTCAATTTCAATTCGCCGGGTCAGGTGGTGATTGCCGGCAACCAGGCGGCGGTGGCGCGCGGCTGCGTTCTCGCCAAGGAACGCGGCGCCAAGCGGGCGTTGCCGCTGCCGGTGTCGGTGCCGTCGCATTGCGCCCTGATGAAACCGGCCGCCGATCGGCTGCGTGCGGCGCTGGCGGAAGTCACGATTGGCGTGCCGCAAACCCCTGTTTTGCACAATGCCGATGTCGCCAGCCATGTCACGCCGGATGCCATTCGCGAGGCGCTGGCTCGGCAGTTGTACAGCCCGGTGCGCTGGGTGGAAACCGTGCGGGCGTTTGCCGATCAGGATGTCCAGTTGGTCGCGGAATGCGGACCGGGTAAAGTGCTGGCCGGCCTCAACAAGCGTATCGTCGAAGGCCTGCCCGGCGTGGCGCTGGCCGATTCTGCGGCGCTGGCCGATATGCTGGCGAAGACCCGAGCCTGAATTCTGAATACGAGGAGAAATGAACATGCAACAACGTGTCGCACTGGTGACCGGCGCTTCGCGCGGTATCGGCAAAGCCATCCTGCATACGCTGGCCAAAGCCGGTTGTCGGGTGGTCGGAACGGCGACCAGTGACGCCGGCGCCGAGGCGATTGGCGCGCAACTGGTCGAAGCCGGCTTGAGCGGTGAAGGTTTGATGCTGGATGTCACCGATGCGGCGCAAGTCGATGCCGCCATCGAGGGCATCATGGCGCGCCATGGCCGGATCGACATTCTGGTCAACAATGCCGGCATCACCCGTGACAACCTGTTGATGCGCATGAAGGATGACGAGTGGGCCTCGATCATCGACACCAACCTGACCTCGGTGTTTCGCCTGTCGCGCGCCGTGTTGCGGCCGATGATGAAAGCCCGCTATGGCCGCATCGTCAGCATTGCGTCGGTGGTCGGGGTGTCCGGCAATGCCGGTCAGACCAACTATGCTGCCGCCAAGGCCGGGATGATCGGTTTCTCCAAATCTCTGGCGCAGGAAGTTGGCAGTCGCGGTATCACCGTCAATTGTGTGGCACCCGGCTTCATTGACACCGATATGACCAAAACCCTGCCGGAAGCGGCGCGCGCCAAGTTGCTGGAGCGGATTCCGCTTGGCAAGCTGGGCATGCCGGAAGATATTGCGCAGGCAGTGGCTTTCCTGGCTTCCGATGGCGCCGGCTATGTCACCGGCTCGACCTTGCATGTCAACGGCGGCATGTACATGGATTGATGTCAAAACAGCCGGAGCTGGTTACGTGAATTTTTCGCAGCGGGGCGACATGAGTCTGGTTTCTTCGTAATGGACAGACTGCTAGAATGCCCCCGCTTTTTCCCTGTGTAATTTTTATACCCTTGTGGGAGTTTTCTGATGAGTGATATTGAACAACGTGTCAAAAAGATTGTGGCCGAACAACTGGGCGCCAACGAAGCCGATGTCAAGCTGGAGTCGTCTTTTGTCGATGATCTGGGTGCCGATTCTCTGGACACGGTGGAACTGGTGATGGCGCTGGAAGAGGCTTTCGAGTGCGAGATTCCGGATGAAGAAGCCGAGAAGATCACCACCGTTCAGCAAGCTGTCGATTACGTCAACGGTCATTTGAGCAAGTAACGCACTGTCACTCAGAGCGCCGGCCAGGCCCGCGCTCTGATGCGTATCATCCAATGGATTGACCGGACTCCGGTCGATCAGCATCTGGCGCATCCGGCGCATCTGGCTTATCCCAGGAGTATTCCCATGGCCAAACGTAGAGTCGTGGTTACCGGGCTCGGCATCATTTCACCAGTCGGCAATAGCGTGGATGACGCATGGGCCAGTCTGATGGCTGGCAAATCCGGTATCACTCGCATCAATCGCTTCGATCCGTCGGCGTTTTCCTGCCAGATCGCCGGTGATGTAAAGAATTTCGAACTGGCGAAATACCTGAGCGCCAAGGATGCGCGCCGGATGGACACCTTCATCCATTTCGGTCTGGCGGCGGCCATCGATGCGTTCAAGGATTCCGGTCTGGAAGTCACCGAAGCCAATCGCGAACGTATCGGTGTCAACATCGGTTCCGGCATCGGCGGTCTGCAAATGATCGAGGAAACGCACAAGACATATCTCGCCGATGGACCGCGCAAGATATCGCCGTTCTTCATTCCGGCAACCATCATCAACATGATTTCCGGGCATCTGTCGATCATGTTCGGCCTGCAAGGCCCCAACGTGGCGATGGTCACCGCCTGCACCACCGGCACCCATTCGATTGGCGAGGCCGGGCGGATGATCGAGTACGGCGAGGCCGAGGTGATGATTGCCGGCGGCGCCGAGTCCACCATCTGTCCGCTGGCGGTCGGTGGTTTCGCGGCAGCGCGCGCGCTGTCCACGCGCAATGCCGATCCCGAAGGCGCCAGTCGTCCATGGGACAAGGAACGCGATGGCTTCGTCATGGGCGAAGGCGCCGGCGTGCTGGTGCTGGAAGAGTACGAACACGCCAAGGCGCGCGGCGCGCATATCTATTGCGAATTGCTCGGCTACGGCAAGAGCGCCGACGCCCACCACATGACCGCCCCGATCGAGGACGGTTCCGGGGCGGCGCGCTGCATGGATGTGGCGTTGCGCAATGCCGGCATCCATCCGGATCGGATCGACTACATCAATGCCCATGGCACCTCCACGCCGCTTGGCGATCTGGCCGAAACCCAGGCGGTGAAGCGCTCGCTGGGCGATCACGCGGCGAAGGTCATGGTCAGTTCCACCAAGTCGATGACCGGTCATCTGCTGGGGGCGGCGGGTGGTATCGAGGCCGTGTTCTCGGTGCTGGCCATCGCTCGCCAGGCGGTTCCGCCGACCATCAATCTGTCCCAGCCGGACGCAGGGTGCGATCTCGACTACGTCGCCAATACCGCGCGCGATGCCCGGGTCAATGTCGCGTTGTCCAATTCCTTCGGCTTCGGCGGCACCAACGGCACGGTCATCTTCGCCAAGTTGTGATTGCCCGACGATGCCGCGCCGCGCGCAATGATCTCGCCGCTGCGTGACATTCTGGTCGATGGTCGGCCCGGCGATGTGTTTCCGGCTGACGATCGCGGCCTGCTGTATGGCGATGGCGTGTTTCGCACGCTGCGGGTGGATGCCGGTCAACCGCGCTGGTGGGATGAACAGGTCGCCAAGCTGGGCCGGGATTGCGCCAGCCTGGGGTTGGTCGCGCCGGAACCGGGCGTATGGCTAACCGACTTGCAACACCTTGCGCTGCCGCCCTGCAACGGCATTCTGAAACTACTGGTGACGCGCGGCAGCGGGGAGCGCGGCTATCGGCCGCCGCCTGCGGCGCGGACGCGGCGAATGATGGTGTTCGAGGCGATCGAGTTTTCGCCGGATCCGCCGACCGGCCTGACGCTCAGAGTCTGCGTGCTGCGCCTGGGCTGGCAGCCGAGACTGGCTGGCGTAAAGCATCTGAATCGTCTGGAGAATGTGCTGGCGCGGGCAGAGTGGGATGCGCCGGAAATTGACGAAGGCTTGTTGCTCGATCAGTCCGGCAAGGTGATTTCCGGCGTCATGAGCAATCTGTTCATCTGGCAGCGGAACCGCCTGCTGACGCCGCGACTCGATCGCTGCGGTGTCGCCGGGCTGGCGCGGGATCGCCTGATGCAAAAAGCGCTGGCTGCCGGTATCGAAGTACAGGAGACGGAATTGGATTTGCGGGCGGTATACGAAGCGGAGGAAGTGATGTTGACCAACAGTGTCAGGGGCTTGCGTCGTGTTGCACGGCTGGAAGCGCAATGCTGGCCGGATTCGGTGATCAGTCAGCGTCTGATGGATTATCTAAATGCGTAGATGGATCAATCGACTTTTGTTGCTAAGTGTCCTGGCGCTGCTGGCTGCGGCGGGCGGGCTGTATTGGTATGCCACGCAGCCGATGCGCGTCGCCGCAACTCAATATCCGGTTGAATTTTCGATTCATCGGGGTGCGGCGCTGACTTCGGCAAGCCAGGTGCTGCATCGCGACGGCGCGCTCAGTCACCCGGGTGCATTCGTGCTGCTGGCGCGCCTGAAGGGCCAGGCCGGCAATATCAAGGCCGGCAACTATGTCCTCGACAAACCCGCCACGCCACTGGAATTGCTGCGCAAGATCACCCTGGGGGAAACCGTGCAGGGCAAGCTGGTGCTGATCGAGGGCTGGACCTTTCAGGATGTCCGCCGCATGGTGGCGGCCAATCCGGCTTTGCGCCACGACACGCTGCGCATGACCGATGCCGAGTTGCTGCAAGCGATCGGCGCCGAGGAGGCGCATCCTGAGGGGATGTTGTTTCCCGACACCTATTTTTTCGATCCGGGGAGCTCGGAGCTGGCGCTCTACCGGCGCGCCTATCACGCCATGCGGGAGAATCTTGCCGCCAGCTGGGCTGCGCGCGCGCCGGGCTTGCCCTATCGCTCGCCCTATGAAGCGTTGATCATGGCATCGATCATCGAAAAGGAAACCGGCGCGCCGGAAGAGCGCGCATTGATCGCTTCGGTCTTCGTCAACCGGATGCGTATCGGCATGCGCCTGCAGACCGACCCGACGGTGATCTATGGTCTGGGCGCGCGCTTCGACGGCAATCTGCGGCGTGTCGATCTGCTCACGGATACGCCCTACAACACCTATACCCGCGCCGGTTTGCCGCCGTCGCCGATTGCCCTGCCGGGGCTGGCGGCCATCCAGGCAGCGTTGAATCCGGAAGCCAGCAAGGCGCTGTACTTTGTCTCGAAGGGTGATGGGCGACACGTGTTTTCCGAAACGCTGGATGCGCATAATCGCGCCGTGAATCGCTATCAGAGAGGGCGCTGAGATGTTCATTTCGCTGGAAGGGGTGGACGGCGCCGGCAAAAGCAGTCATCTGGCCTGGTTGGAAGACTGGTTCAGGGCGCGCGGGCGGGAGGTGCGCATGACCAGGGAACCCGGCGGCACGCCGATCGGCGAAAAATTGCGCGAGTTGGTGCTGCATCAGGCGATGCATCCCGAAACCGAAGCGCTGATCATGTTCGCTGCCCGGCGCGAGCATGTCGAACAGGTCATCCGTCCGGCGCTTGCCGCCGGCGAGGTGGTGATTTCCGATCGTTTCACCGATGCCAGCTTCGCCTACCAATGCGGCGGTCGCGGCTTGGCTGAAGCGCGTCTGGCGGTGCTGGAGCAATGGGTGCATGCCGATCTGCAACCGGACCTCACCCTGTTGTTTGATCTGTCGCCGGAAATCGCCGCCCAGCGTCTCGCCAACGCGCGCGCCCCGGATCGATTCGAACGCGAGCAGAGCGATTTCCATGCCCGTGTGCGCACTGCCTATCTGCGCCGCGCCGAACAGTTTCCGCAGCGAATTCGGATCGTAGACGGCAGCCGCGAGATCGATGCCGTGCGCCGCCAGCTTGCCGACATCCTGGAGGGTTGGGGGTGATTCATCCCTGGAATAAGCCCTTGTTCCGGCAACTCAGCGCGGATCGCGAACGTCTTCCGCATGCCTTGCTGTTGCATGGTCCGGCGGGCATCGGCAAACGCGATCTGGGGTTGGCGCTGGCGCAGTGGATCGTCTGCGAAGATCCTGCTTCAAGCGGCGCCTGTGGTGTCTGCGATGCCTGTAACTGGTTCGAGCAAGGCAACCATCCGGACTTTCGCCTGCTCGAACCCAAGGAAGAAGAGGTCGACGAAACTGGCAAGGTCACCAGGAAGGCCAGCAAGGAAATCAAGGTCGAACAGGTGCGCGAAGTCACCGATTTCCTGTCGCTCAGCGCGCATCGGGGCGGGTGGCGCAGCGCCGTGATTCATCCGGCCGAATTCATGAATGCTGCCGCCGCCAATGCCTTGCTGAAAACCCTGGAGGAGCCGCCGCCGCGCGTGTTGCTAATACTGGTGTCGCATCAGTCGCAGCGTTTGCTGCCCACCGTGCGCTCGCGCTGCCGAAAGATTGCCGTTGCCTTGCCGGAATCGACACCGGCGCGCGACTGGCTGCTGCAAGCCGGTTTGGCGCAGCCGGACGCCGAACTGGCCGAAGCCGGCGGCGCGCCGCTGACGGCGCTGGCGCTGGCCGAGCCAGAGCGCTCGGCGCGGCGCGAAGTCTTTCTTGGGCAACTTTCCAGCCCCGCACAGATGGATGTCTGCGCTGTCGCAGACGCCTTCAAGCCGATGCTGGCCGAGGTCTGGGGATGGATGACGCGCTGGTTGCACGACCTGCTGTCGCAGCGCCTGGCGGGTGAATCGCGTTTCTTTCCGGCCCGCGCCGAGGCCATTGCCGGTCTTGGCCGACAGGCGGACCTGGCCGCGCTGCTGGCGCTGGATCGCGAACTGGTGACGGCGGGACGCTGGTTGCGCCACCCGTTGAATGCCACCTTGTTGTTAGAATCCTGGCTGATCCGATATGTATCGGCAACCACTGGCAAGCGTCAAGCCAAAGTCTGATGTGTAAGGACACCCAATGAGCGAAAGTCCCAAGCAACCCGCCGGTCGGGCCGGCATGCTTTCCTTGGCGATCAAGGAGCGCACCGCGCTGTTCGCTGCCTTCATGCCGCACATCAAGGGCGGCGGGCTGTTCATCCCGACCAATCGTCCCTATCAGATGGGCGATCAGGTCTACATGCTGCTGACCCTGATGGATGATGCCAACAAATTGCCGATCTCCGGTCGCGTGGTCTGGATTACGCCGGCGGGTTCGCAGGGCAACCGCCAGCAAGGCATCGGCGTGCAGTTCGATGACAACGATGGCGCCGCCGCCGTGAGAAGCAAGATTGAAGGCATCCTGGGCAATGCGCTGAAATCGACGCGCCAGACCCACACCATGTAACGCCAGGCCATGCTCGCTGCGAGCGTGGCCTGCCATCCCGTATTTCACACCGTCAGGTTGCATGTTCATCGATTCCCATTGCCATATCGACTTCCCGGACTTCAACGAGGGATTGGCGCCTTTGCTGGCCAACATGCACTCGGAGCAGGTCGATTCGGCGTTGTGCGTGTCGGTCAATCTGGAAAATTTTCCGCGCGTGCTGGCGGCGGCCGAGGCCTATCCCAATGTCTATGCCTCGGTCGGCGTGCATCCCGATCACGAGAATGGGCGCGAACCCGACGTGGCCGAACTGGTGGCGCTCGCCACGCACCCGCGGGTCGTTGCAATCGGCGAGACCGGTCTGGATTACTACCGGATGGCGCGGGAGGCTGTCGATTGGCAGCGCGCGCGCTTCCGCACCCATATCCGCGCCGCCCGGCAGGCCGCCAAGCCGCTGATCATTCATACCCGCAACGCGGCGGACGACACCCTGGCGATCATGGCGGAGGAGAGCGCCGAACGGGCCGGCGGGGTGATGCACTGTTTCACCGAGAGTTGGGCAGTGGCGGAGGCGGCGCTGGCGATGGGCTTCTATATTTCCTTTTCCGGCATCGTCAGTTTCAAGAGCGCCAGGGATCTGAAGGAAGTCGCTCGCCGCGTGCCGCTGGAACGCATGCTGATCGAAACCGATTCACCCTATCTGGCGCCAATGCCACATCGCGGCAAGCGCAACGAACCCGCCTACGTGCGCCATGTCGCCGAGGAAATCGCCAGCCTGCGCGGCATTGCGCTGGAGCGGGTGGGCGAGGTGACCAGCCGGAATTTCCGCGATCTGTTCAGGATTGCGGCCTGAATAAAAAAGGGCGCCAGGCGCCCTTTTTGTATTAGTCCTTTGAATTTCAGACGGGAACCAGTGCTTCTTCCTTGAAATCAAGCTTGATTGCGTCGTCTTCGCCAATGTCGACGCTGAGTTCGCCGCCATCACTGAGACGGCCGAACAACAGCTCGTCGGCCAACGCCTTGCGAATGGTGTCCTGAATCAGGCGTCCCATCGGCCGCGCGCCCATCAGCGGATCGAAACCCTTGCGCGCCAGCCAGAGTCGCAATGCCTCGGTGAAGTGCACTTCCACCTTCTTCAGATGCAGTTGTTCTTCCAGTTGCATCAGGAACTTGTCGACCACGCGCAGGATGACCTCCTGGTCCAGCGAGGCGAAGGAGATGGTGGCATCGAGACGATTGCGGAATTCCGGGGTGAACATCCGCTTGATGTCGGCCATTTCGTCGCCGGCCTTGTTCGACAGCGAGAAGCCGATGCCGGTCTTGTTCATTGCCTCGGCGCCGGCATTGGTGGTCATGATGATGATCACGTTGCGGAAGTCGGCCTTGCGGCCGTTGTTGTCGGTCAGCGTGCCATGATCCATGACCTGCAACAGCACGTTGTAGATGTCCGGGTGCGATTTTTCGATTTCGTCCAGCAACAACACGGCATACGGGTTCTTGGTGATTGCCTCGGTCAGCAGGCCGCCCTGCTCGAAGCCGACATAGCCGGGGGGCGCGCCGATCAGGCGGGAAACGGCATGGCGTTCCATGTATTCCGACATGTCGAAGCGAATCAATTCGACACCCAGCACATAGGCCAGTTGCCGCGCCACCTCGGTCTTGCCGACGCCGGTCGGGCCGGAGAACAGGAAGGAACCGATCGGCTTTTGCGGATTGCCGAGGCCGGAACGGGTCATCTTGATCGCCGAGGCCAGCGCGTCGATGGCGCGATCCTGGCCGAACACCACGGCACGCAGATCGCGCTCAAGATTCTTCAGCGTATTGCGTTCGTCGTTGGCGACGGTCTTGGCCGGTACGCGCGCGATCTTGGCGACGATTTCCTCGATTTCCTTCGGCGTGATGACCTTCTTCTGCTTTGATTTGGGCTGGATACGTTGCGCCGCGCCGGCTTCGTCGATTACGTCGATGGCCTTGTCCGGCAGGTGCCGGTCGTTGATGTAGCGGGCCGATAGCTCGGCGGCGGTGGACAGCGCGCCCTGTGTGTACTTGACGTTATGATGCGACTCGAAGCGCGATTTCAGGCCTTTCAGGATGGCCACGGTTTCCGCCACCGAAGGTTCGTTGACATCGACTTTCTGGAAACGCCGCGACAACGCGTGATCCTTCTCGAAGATGCCGCGAAACTCGTTGTAGGTGGTCGCGCCGATGCAGCGCAACTGGCCCGAGGAGAGCGCCGGCTTGAGCAGGTTGGAAGCATCCAGGGTGCCGCCGGATGCCGCGCCGGCGCCGATCACGGTATGGATTTCATCGATGAACAGGATGGCTTTGGGATTGCTGCCCAATTGCTTGATCACGGCCTTCAGGCGTTGCTCGAAATCGCCGCGATACTTGGTGCCGGCCAGCAGGGCACCCATGTCGAGCGAATACACGGTCGCGCCTTCGAGGATGTCCGGCACGCTGCCCTCGACGATGCGCCGCGCCAGACCTTCGGCGATGGCGGTCTTGCCGACGCCGGCTTCGCCGACCAGCAGCGGGTTGTTCTTGCGACGGCGACAGAGGGTTTGAATGACCCGTTCCAGTTCCTGATCACGACCGATCAGCGGGTCGATCTTGCCGGCCTGCGCCAGCACATTCAGATTGCTGGTGAACGCGTCGAGCGGCGAGGCCTGTTTGTCCTCGTTTTCCGCTTGCTCGCTGCCTGCCTCGCTGCGTCCGCTCGGTGCGGTTTCCTGGGGGGTCTTGGCGATGCCATGCGAAATGAAGTTGACGACATCCAGGCGCGTCAAACCCTGTTGGGTCATGAAGTGCAAGGCGTGTGAATCCTTCTCGCCAAAGATCGCGACCAGCACGTTGGCGCCAGTCACTTCCTTCTTGCCGGAGGATTGCACATGCAGGATGGCGCGCTGAATGACGCGCTGAAAGCCCAGCGTCGGCTGGGTGTCGACATCGGCTTCACCCGGTACGCGGGGCGTATGGCGTTCGATGAACTCGGCCAGTTTCTTGCGGATATCCTCGATGTTCGCGGCACAGGCGCGCAACACTTCGGCGGCGGACGGATTATCCAGCATCGCCAGGAGCAGATGCTCGACGGTTATGAATTCATGGCGCTTCTGGCGGGCTTCCATAAAGGCCATGTGCAAACTGACTTCCAACTCCTGGGCAATCATTGGCTTTCCTCCATCACGCATTGCAGCGGATGCTGGTGGTTACGAGCGAAATCTCTGACTTGATGTACTTTGGTTTCGGCGACATCGCGTGGATAAATTCCGGCCAGACCAGCGCCTTCATTATGCACTTTGAGCATGACTGCCGTGGCTTGTTCGCGATCCATCTGAAAAAACCTTTCCAGCACATGAATGACGAATTCCATTGGCGTGTAATCGTCATTCAGAAGTAAAACCTTATATAGCGGCGGAAGCGCGGTTTTGGTGCGCTCAGCCTGAATGACCGAATCCTCTTGATGCCTTGCTGCCATTGGGCGTACGGGTAACTCGAATGTGATCATTGTGAGGATGGAAAGATTTTTTTCAAGCCGATTGACGACAGGGGGATTAGGCGAGTAAAAAGCCAGCGTTTGGGCTGGCAGGACTGTTATTGACCGGTTTGGTTCAAATGTTTTGTTTTTAATTCAAGTTACGTCGGTTTCGTTTAGGAGTAGTTGCAATGGCCACTGGCACTGTTAAATGGTTCAACGATTCTAAAGGCTTCGGCTTCATTACCCCCGATGGTGGCGGTGATGATGTGTTTGCCCATTTCTCCGCGATCAATTCCAAGGGCTTCAAAAGCCTGAAAGAAAATCAGCGTGTTTCTTTTGATGTGGTGGACGGCCCGAAAGGTAAGCAAGCCTCCAACATCGTACCGATGTAATTCGGTCAGGCGGCGGACGGAAAAACTTCCGTCCGCCGCTTCTGCGCCCTTCTCAGGGTTGTGCTGCATGCCGTGATCCTTGTGCTATAGCTTAATTCACAAGCTCAGCGGTTGGCACAGGAGGGGCCAAAATGCACATCCCCGCAGGTCTGCACGATGATGTCGGTGAGTTGGCGCAAGCCGTGACCGAATTGGACTCGGCGGTTTTGTTGCGGCATCTGCTCGACGGTCTCGAGCGGCAAAAAGACGAACTCGGACCTATCGCCAACGAGTTGATCGAACTACTGCATCAGCCTGGCGCAGCGGGTTCCACCTGACACCCGCCCACCAAGCTTCGGCCGGCTGCCTCAATCCATCCAGCGAATCATCTCCGTGCCGAATTCCGAACACGGGATCTGCGTCGCACCCTCCATCAAGCGGGCGAAGTCGTAAGTCACTTTCTTCGCGCCTATGGCGCCTTCCATGCCCTTGATGATCAGGTCGGCCGCTTCCAGCCAGCCCATGTGGCGCAACATCATCTCGCCCGAGAGAATGATCGAGCCCGGATTGACATAATCCTTGCCGGCGTACTTCGGCGCGGTGCCGTGGGTGGCTTCGAACATTGCCACCGAATCCGACAGATTCGCGCCGGGCGCGATGCCGATGCCGCCGACTTCCGCCGCCAGCGCATCGGAAACATAGTCGCCATTCAGGTTCAGCGTGGCGATCACGTCGTATTCGTCGGGACGCAGCAGAATCTGCTGCAGGAAGGCGTCGGCGATGACGTCCTTGATGACGATGCCGCCTTTATCTTCAGGCAATTTCACCCACGGACCGCCATCGATCAATTCGCCGCCGAATTCGCGGATCGCCAGTTCATAGCCCCACTTCTTGAAGCCGCCCTCGGTGAACTTCATGATGTTGCCCTTGTGCACCAAGGTCACCGAACGACGGTTGTTGTCGATGGCGTACTGGATAGCGCGGCGGATCAGGCGCTCGGAACCGTCCACCGACACCGGCTTGATGCCGATGGCGGAGGATTCCGGGAAACGGATCTTCTTGACGCCCATTTCCTTCTGCAGGAATTCGATAACTTTCTTCACTTCCGGCGAGCCGGCTTCCCATTCGACACCGGCGTAAATGTCCTCGGTGTTCTCGCGGAAAATCACCATGTCGACCTTTTCCGGCGCCTTCACCGGAGACGGCACGCCGGTGAAATAACGTACCGGGCGCAGGCAGACATAGAGGTCGAGCATCTGGCGCAGCGCCACGTTCAGCGAGCGGATGCCGCCGGACGTCGGCGTGGTCAGCGGACCCTTGATCGACACCACATAGTCGCGGATGGCCGCGACGGTTTCATCCGGCAGCCAGGCATCGGCGCCATACACCTTGGTCGCCTTCTCGCCGGCAAACACTTCCATCCATTCGATCTGGCGCTTGCCGCCATAGGCCTTGGCGACGGCGGCGTCGAGCACCTTGATCATTACCGGGGTAATGTCCACGCCGGTGCCGTCGCCCTCGATAAACGGGATAATCGGCCGATCCGGCACATTCAGCGAAGCATCGGCATTGACGGTGATTTTTTCGCCGGCGGTCGGCATCTTGATCTGGCTGCTAAGGTGGTTACTCATGGCAACTCCTGTTCAAAGTTATCGAATCGAAATTTAGTTTGATGGCACGCATCGTTTTATTCAACAAACCTTACGGGGTCCTGAGCCAGTTTACCGACGAAGACGGCCACCCCGGGCTCAAGGCCTATCTCGATATTCCCGGCGTCTATGCGGCTGGACGCCTGGATCGCGATAGCGAGGGGCTGTTGATTTTAACCGACGATGGTGCGCTACAGCATCGCCTTGCCGATCCGCGCCACAAACTGCCGAAAACCTATTGGGCGCAGGTTGAAGGCGCGCCGACCGATGCCGATCTGACGCCGTTGCGACGGCCGATGGACCTGGGCGATTTCGTTAGCCAGCCGGCACAGGCACGCGTGATCGACGAACCGCAAAATCTTTGGCCGCGCGATCCGCCGGTGCGCTTTCGCAAATCGATACCCACCACCTGGATTGAACTGGTGCTGAAGGAAGGCAAGAACCGTCAGGTCCGGCGGATGACGGCGAAAGCCGGTTTCCCGACTCTGAGACTGCTGCGCGTGGCCATCGGCCCGTATCGGCTGGAAGGGTTGCAGCCGGGCGAGTGGCGCGAAACATCTCTGTAGGAGCGGGCTTGCCCGCGATTGCGATGCTTGCATTGTGGATGCGTTCGGATCAGCCGAAACCGGGCGAGCGGCCGGGATGATGCGGTACTACCCCGCGATGCGCCCGCGCCAGACATGTGCCCGAGCGATGACTTCATTGGTATCCAGCGTCTGGCACAGCCCTTCTCGCACCACCGCCGCGCCGCCGATCCAGACATCGCTGACCTGTTCGCTGCCGGCGCTGTAGACCAGTTGCGCAACCGGGTCGTAACACGGTTGCGTTGCCGGCCGGTTCAGATCGATGGCGACGATGTCCGCCAGCTTGCCGATTTCCAGCGAACCGATCTGCGCCTCAAGACCCAGTGCGCGCGCGCCACCCAGGGTGGCCATGCGCAACACCCGGTGCGCCGGCAAGGCCGCCGGATCGGCCGCCACACCTTTGCCAAGCAGCGCCGCCAGCCGCAGTTCGCCGATCAGGTCGAGTCGATTGTTGCTCGCCGCGCCATCGGTGCCGATGCCGACATTGACCCCGGCGGCAAGCATTTCCGCCACCGGCGCAAAGCCGCTGGCCAGTTTCAGATTGGAACTCGGGCAGTGCGCGACATGACAGCCGTGACGGGCCAGCAACCGGATTTCATCGGCGTTCAAATGCACCGCGTGAACCGCGATCAATCCCGGCGTCAGCAATCCCAGCGCATCCAGTCGGGCGAGCGGACGCACGCCGTATTTTTCGATGCTGTGCTGAATTTCATGCTCGGTCTCATGGATGTGCATGTGGACCGGCAGATCGAGCTGCGCCGCATAGGTCGCGATCTTCTCCAGCGAGCGGTCGCCGACGGTGTAGGGCGCGTGCGGCGCCAGGCAGAAGTGGACGAGCGGGTTGGATACTGAATCACCGGCCCAGGCATCGCGCAACGCCAGACCCTTCTGCAGATAGTCATCGGCATCGCCGGCATAGGGCGTCGGCGCATCCACCACGATCAACCCGGCGGCCACCCGCATGCCGGCCTCGACGGCGACTTCGGCCACCGCCTCCGAGAAGAAATACATATCGTTGAAGCAGGTCACTCCGGACTGCAGCATTTCCAGACACGCCAGCCGCGTGCCGTCGCGCACGAAAGCCGGCGAGGCGTGGCGATTCTCCGCCGGCCAGATGTGCTCCTGCAGCCAGGTCATCAACGGCAGATCGTCGGCAAAGCCGCGCAGCAGCGTCATCGCCGCGTGGGTGTGCAGATTCACCAGGCCGGGAATCAGTACATGGCCGGGCAAATAAACGCGCTCCCGGCTGACCCAGTTGTCTGCCTCGCCGCTCGGCAGCAACGCGACAATGCGTCCGTCCTTCACCAACAGGCTATGACCGTTGAGCACCGTGTCATCAGGTTCCACCGGAACGATCCAGCCAGCATCGATACGCAGATCGGCAGTTTTCTCGGTCATAAGCGGGTTTCAGGCTGGAAAGGCCCAAATCGTAGCGGTTTTCTGGCGGGAACTGGCGATCAGGAACTAATCGGCCGCCGAGGCAACCCGGTAGGGTGCGCCATGCGCACCAGTGAACGTGCCGTCATACCGGCATGGGGTAAGCCGGTATCGAGACATTGAGCTTCGGTAAAGGCAAATTCCAGATCAGATATTGGCCCTGGATGCCGGCTTCCCCGCGCCGGCGTGACGGAACAGTGGTGCTGGGGGATTCAAACAGGTTGAACGGAATAAGGTGTGCATGGCGCACCCTACAGAGGCTCACTGTCGTTCACCACAAAGGGTCAATGCAAATTCAGGGAGCGCGCCGAATCACGATTCGGCCGAATTGCGGCGTCGCGGAATCGGGCTCAAATTCGCTTGGCTGCCACCTAATTGGGCCAAGCGACGGGCACTTTCGCGCTGGATGAGGGCGGTCAGTGCCTCGCGCAGCAAGACGGAAAGTTCCTTTATGCCCGACAGCGTCTGGGCGTTTTCCAGCAAGGCATCGTCGAGATCAATTGTGGCGCGCATGGCGGTTTCCAAGTCAGGCGTGATGCCGAAGAATAACTTCATGTGATGTCGAATACTGTGCATCAATCAGAATCCCTCACCGCTCCCGAAAACTCTCGTCCCCGTACTGCAGAAGCGGGCTGAGGAAATACTCGACGACACGGCGTTTGCCGGTCTTGATTTCCACGGTGACCGCCATGCCCGGCGTCAGATTCACCAACATGCCATCGACCTGCAGCGTCACCTTGTCCAGCTTCACCCGCGCGGCATAGACCAGGCCGCGCTTCTCATCCTGGATCGCGTCGCTGGAAACCTGCATTACCTTGCCGGGAAGCGTGCCGTATTTGGTGAACGGAAAGGTCTCCAGCTTGATTTTCGCTGTCTGACCGGCACGCACGAAACCGATGTCCTTGTTCTGCAAAAAAGCCTCCACCTCCAACGGATTTTCGTCCGGCACGATCACCAACAGCGGTTGCGCCGGCGTCACCACACCGCCGACGGTATGCACCGCCAGTTGTTGCACCCTGCCGCCGACTGGCGCGATAAGCCGCAGCAGGCGGCCGCGATTCTCCGCCTTGACCCATTCCTGCATCAGGCTGGCCACCTTCTGTTCCGCCAGCGTCAGCGTATCCAGCGTGGCGCGCCGGGTTTCCGCGATCAGCGACATGCGCTGGCGCTGGCCTTCCAGCAAAGCGGCGCGGATTTCCTCCACCTTGGCCTGTTGCGCCGCCAGATCGCGCTCCTGTTCGATGCGCGCTTGTTCGCGTTCCAGATAACCGTGGCGCGAGACGAAGTTCTTCTCGAACAGATCTTTGTAGTCCAACGCACGCTGCCGGACGATGGGCGCGGTCTGCGCAAGCTTTTCCACCAGTTCGCGGGTGGAACGCAATTCCGCCTCGCGCCGCGCGATTTCCGCATCCAGTTGCGCCAGCCTGGCACGCAACTCGCCATGGCGGCCATCCAACTGGCGCTGTTCGGCGGCCAGACGCACGGCATCCAACGCGAAGTCGGGCAGCAAGCGGGGTGGATTTGACGATTCCAGCGCCGCCAGCAGCGCGCGGGCCAACGCCACTTCAAGCCGGGCGGCCAGCAAATCCTGGTTGACCCGCGTGGCGTCGGCCTGCGCCTGCGTCGCATCCAGCTCGATCAGCAGATCGCCGGCCGCCACGCGTTGGCCGTCGCGAACATGGATCGCCAGCACCGACGCGGTTTCCATCGGCTGTATCACTTTGGAACGGTCGTCCGGGATCAGTTTGCCTTGCGCGCTGGCGACGATGTCGATCTTGCCGAAAATCGACCAGAGCACGGCGATGGCCGCGAACAGGATGATCAAGCCCATGGCGATGCGCGGCGCCGGGTGCAGCGGCGTATCGCGCAACGCCAGCGCTGCCGGCAGGAATTCCGCCTCGTGGCTGCGGCGCTGGATGGCATCCATCTGTTTGCGCTCGCCCCAGGCGTGGCGCAGCACGCGGGCGTAACGATGCAACAGGTCAAAGAAAGCGGAATTACTCATCGTCATGCCTGCTGCAGGCGATACAGCCGGCTGTAATGCCCGGCCTCGTGTTGCAGCAATTCGGCATGATTGCCGGCTTCGACGATCTGGCCGCGGTCGATGACCAGGATGCGGTTCGCCTCGCGCACGGCGGACAGCCGGTGCGCGATGATGATCACCGTGCGGCCCGCGCAGATCGCCTTCATGTTCTGCTGGATGACGCGCTCGGATTCGTAATCGAGCGCGCTGGTCGCCTCGTCGAAGATCAGGATGCGCGGCTGGGTGATCAGCGCGCGGGCGATGGCGATGCGCTGACGTTGGCCGCCGGACAGCGTTGAGCCGTGTTCGCCGACCATCGTGTCGTAGCCTTCCGGCAGTTCCAGGATGAATTCGTGCGCGCCGGCCAGCTTCGCCGCCTGCATGACTTGCTCAAGCGGTGCGCCGGGATCGGCCAGCGCGATGTTGTCGCGGATGCTGCGGTTGAACAGCACGTTCTCCTGCAACACCACGCCGATCTGGCGGCGCAGCGACGACGCATCGGCCAGCGCCAGATCCATGCCATCGATCAACACCCGGCCGCGTTCCGGCACATACAGCCGCTGCACCAGTTTGGCCAGCGTGCTCTTGCCCGAGCCGGAGCGGCCGACAAAACCGATCACCTCGCCCGGCGCAACCTCCAGACTCACGCCGCGCAGCACCTCCGGCGCGTCCGGCCGATAGCGAAACACCACCTGATCCAGTTCGATACGGCCGGCCAGAGCGGGCAGGGGAGACTTGTTGCCGGCGACCTCGGTGCGGGTATTCAGAATGTCGCCCAGGCGCTGCACCGAAATCCCGGTCTGCTGGAAATCGGTCCACAACTGCGCCAGCCGCATGATCGGCTGCGCCACCCGCCCGGCCAGCATGTTGAAGGCGATCAATTGGCCGACGGTAAGCTGACCCTCGATCACCAGCCGGGCACCCAGCCATAGCGTACCAACGGTGACCAGCTTGCCGACCAGATTCACGCCCTCATGCGCCACGGTCGATACCGTCGCCGCGCGAAACCCGGCCGCCACATAGCCGGCTAGTTGCTTGTCCCAGTCGCGCGTCATCTGCGGCTCCACCGCCATTGCCTTCAAGGTATCGATGCCGGACACCGTCTCCACCAGAAACGCCTGGTTCTCCGCGCCGCGATTGAATTTTTCGTGCAAACGCGCGCGCAGCAACGGCGTGATCAGCAGCGAAATCAACAGATACAACGGCAACGACGCCAGCACGATCAGCGTCAGCCAGCCGCTGTAGAACAGCATCACCGCGATGAACACCACCGAGAACAACACATCCAGCACTACGGTGATCGAGTTGCCGGTGAGGAACTGGCGAATGTTTTCCAGCTCGCGCACGCGCGCCACCGAATCACCCACCCGCCGCGCCTGGAAATAGCCCATCGGCAGATTGAGCAGATGCCGGAACAACCGGGCGCCGAGTTCCACATCGATACGGCTGGTGGTGTGGGCGAAGACATAGGTGCGCAGCCCGGACAGCACGATTTCGAAGATCGACACCACCAACAGGCCGAAGGCGATCACGTCCAGCGTGGTCAGACCGCGATGCACCAGCACCTTGTCCATCACCACCTGGAAGAACAGCGGCGTCACCAGCGCGAACAGATTCAACACGAAGGACACCAGCAGGATTTCGCCGAGCAGCTTGCGGTACTTGACGATGGCCGGGATGAACCAGGTGAAGTCGAACTTCGCCAATTCGCCGGCCAGACTGGCGCGCGAGGTGAACAGGATCAGCTCGCCCGACCAGCGTTTCTGCAGTTCTGCCCGGGTCAGCGTTTGCGGCCGCGCGGTGGCGGGGTCGTGGATCAACACCGTTTCGTCTTCGACCTTGGCCAGGATGAAGTAGGCGCCGTCGCGGTCCTGCGCTATGGCCGGCAACGGTGTCGTCGACAAGCGTTCGAGCGAGGTGTTGACCGGCTTGGCCTTGAGGACCAGTTTCTTCGCCGCGAGGAGAATCTGCGTCAGCCCGAACGGCCCGCCGTCGCCGAACTCATGCGCCAGTTGCGCCGGCTCCGCCGCCACGCCGTGGAAGCGGGCGAGCAGGGCCAGACAGGCTAGGCCGGTGTCGAGAGTTGGGTCATGTGTTGCTTCGGCGCTGGGCGCGCCTTCTTGTTGATGCATCTGGGTATCCCTGTAGCGCCGCTGCGTGGCGGCGTGTTGTTATGTTTGAACCGGATAACGTCACCCCGGCGCAGGCCGGAGTCCAGGAATGATTGCACTCGGCGAACGATTCCGGGATACCGGTTTTCGTCGGCATGACGCCCTGTCATATCGTGGGTGACCGCCCCTACTGCCAGTTAGCCGCCAGCACCGGCGCGAGTGCATCGTGGTAATGACTGGGCAAGCTGGACTGGCCTGCGGCGGGCGGCGCGAACGCGGCCATGGCCGCAACCAAAGCGTCGACCTGGCCATCCAGCAACACCAGGCCATCGCCGGATTCGAAACGCTCGATGTGGTTGGCGCTGCCGGCATACCAGTTCTTGATGGTGATCTGGTCGTCGGCGCCGATGATCGAGGCCTCCAGGTCGTCGCCGAGTTGGCGGAACCAGATCTGGTCGTGGGCGATGTCGCCTGCGAATCGCGCGATATCGAGGTTGCCGGGTGTGGCGTCGAAATCCGTCCAGGTATCACCGCCATCGCCGCGATTGAACACATAGGTGTCGTTGCCGCCGCCACCGACCAGACTATCGTTGCCGGCGCCGCCGATCAGCGTGTCATCGCCGGCCGCGCCGAACAGGTCCGCCGCCAGTTCGAATCGCAGCGCGCCGTTCCAGTACATGCCGGTCTGCCCGGCAATGACGTTCTCGCCATCAAAGGCCGCATCGCCCTTGCCCTTGTCGTAGGTCGCCGAACTGGCCGGGGTCAGCGTCTGGCCATTCACCCGCACTGACTCGACAAACAGGTTGCGGTCCTCGCTGGCGATCACCGCGTCATTGCCGAACACCACATCCAGCATGGATTCCGATCCCGCCTGGAAGTCGCCGAAGAATTCGTAGTCCGCGTAATGGGTGTCGCTGATCGCCAGCGTGCCCAGCGCCACCCCATCCAGGCGCACCGTCATGGTTGGCGCCACACCGGCCGCCATGCTGCCGCGCGCCCGCACCACGATGCGCTGCGCTGGCACGCCATCGCCAAACAAGGCATCGTCACCATCGCCGCCGCGCAACACATCGGCATCCGCGCCGCCGTGCAGGCTGTCGTTGCCGGCTTCCCCCTCCAGGGTGTCGGCACCCGTTCCGCCCTGCAGACTATCGTCGCCGTTGCCGCCATACAGCAAGTCGTTGCTGCCGCCACCGATCAATGTGTCATGGCCGTCATGGCCCCGCATGATGTCATCCGTCGCGACTCCGGCCAGATCGGCCGGCAAGTCGAAACGCAAGGCGCCGTTCCAGTACATGCCGACCTGCCCGGCGCGCGTATCCTCGCCATCGAACGCCTTCGAGCCGCCACCCCGGTCGTACATCACGCCGGTATCGGTCGGCCGAAAAACCTGTTCGCTGATCGTGACCGAATCCACAAAAAGATTGCGATCTTCGCCGTTGATTACCGCATCGTTGCGGAAACCAATTTCCAATCTGGCAGTTTGTCCTGGCGTGAAATCCCCGGAGAACGTGTAGTCGGCAAAGTCCACGGAGGAGATCGGAATCAATCCGAGCAGTTTGCCGTCCAGCCAGACTTCCATGTTCGGCGCGATTCCCGCCGCCGAAGTCCCTCTGGCCCGAATGACGAAGTCCAGCGGCCGCGCGCCATCGGCGATCAGTAGATCGTCACCGGCGCCACCCTCGATAACGCCATCTCCATTGTCGTCCAGCAGCGTGGTGATGTCGTTGGCGGTCCATATCGTGCCATCGCTGAGAAAGGTAACTTGAGCTAGAGGATTTAAAGTGTTAAATGGGTTATTGTAGAGGAAAAAGTTTTGGATGAGAATTGTGTCCGGGTTCAGCGTCTTATTATTTATGCTAAATAATAAGTCATTTCCTACAAGGCTAGTTACTACATCAGAAATCTCTACCTCCGCTTTGAAGACAAGATTTATTTTTGACGGTGAATAACTCTCACCTGCAATAAAGTCTTGTCCATCTCCTTTTCCAAAATGATAGTCTGAATCTCCATCCCAACCATTGTTATAAACGGTGTCATTACCTGGGCCGCCATCCATAACATCAAAACCTGAAGAGATAAGGATATCGTTGCCGTCTTCGCCATACAACTTATTTTCGCCTAAACCACCTTCAAGGCGATCATCACCACTCCCGCCATATAGTGTGTCGTTCCCGTTGCCCCCAACTATAAGGTCATCGTCAGATGTGCCATATAAATGGTAGCCTGCAACGGGCTTGACTAGGTTTTGAATGGCAATTAGATCCCAGGTTGTGTCATCTGCAAATTTAATTAACTGGATAGGGCTTTGGTCTAGGGAAAAGAAGCCGCTAATAAAAATAGAGTCGGGAATTGAGGTGTGGTTATTTATGCTTATCATCAAATCCTCGCTTCCTGATAATTGGCTGAGTGTGACGTCTGTGATTATTATTCCATCCGAGAATTGCAGAGTTCCCTTCCCATCCATATTTCCTTCAATAATGTCGAATCCATCGCCTTTGTTAAAAATGTAAATGTCGTTGCCTGGGCCCCCGCTTAGTGTATCGTTTCCAGCACCTCCAACCAGAATGTCGTCACTCCATCCACCCCTTAGCAAGTCATTACCATCCCCTCCAAACAGTTGTACAGAATTCAGGCCGCCTCCTAGCAAGTAATCATTGCCGGCGTCGCCTCTCAGGATGTCGTTTCCGGAATAGCTGAGTAATGTATCATTGCCTTCTCCACCATTTATTACATCGTCGCCTTCTCCACCATCCAGAAAGTCGTCACCCGCTCCCCCGTAAATAATGTCGTTCTCGAATGTACCTAAGATAGTGTCGTTTTCAGGTGATCCTCCTAAATATTTTTCCACAATATCATTCAAGTCCCAGACTGTTTCATCGGCAAACTTTACCTGTTGTATTGGGTTATATGGGGTGGCAGGTGAGTTGTTACCATCAAAATCCCTGAAAAAATAATTGACTTTAATGGAGTCTGGTATTGCTGTGCCGTTGTTGACGTAAAACACAAGATCATAACCACTGGTGGTGCTCAATGAAACATCGGTAATTTCCACTTCTGGCTTGAACTGCAAAGTATTGAGCTTTTTAGCCGAGGCGTCATAGACTACTCCAATGACATCCTGACCATCGCCTTTGCCGAACAGATAAAGATTGGTGCCTGAGCTCGAATAGTCGTTTCTTCTCACGTCGCCAATAAATCCGTACAAACCTGCCTGCAAGAGGTCATTACCTGCTCCACCGTCGAAAGTAGTGTTACCGTATCCGCCATATAGCGAATCATCTCCATTGCCGCCAAAGAGAATGTCATCCCCAGATTCACCTTGCAGGACGTCGTTGCCGTCACCACCGTAAAGCGTGTCGTTGCCGCTATTCCCATACAGGGTGTCGTTGCCTTCCAGTCCACTGATGATGTCGTTGCCCACACCGCCAGACAGCACGTCATTCCCTGCAGTGCCATTGAGTATCAAGTTGGGCAGACTGACAACTACATCGAACACATCCGAAACACTCAGATTTCCAGCATCCTTCGCTGTAACCAGGACGCTGGTCGTACCCGCGGTGGTCGGCGTGCCGCTGAAAGTGCGGGTAGAGGCATCGAAGCTCAGCCACACCGGCAAGGCGCCGCCGTCAGACAGCGTCGCGCTGTAAGTGAGCGTGTCGCCTGCATCGGGATCGGTAAAGGCATTCGAAGCCAGCGTGTAACTGAATGCGGTGTTCTGGGTTGCCGCCTGATCCGGCAACGCCATCGACAAGACCGGTGCATTGTTGAGCACGCCGACTACAACATCGAACACATCCGAAGCTGTCAGATTCCCGGCATCCTTCGCCGTAACCAGAATGCTGATCGTCCCCGCGTTGGTCGGCGTACCGCTGAAGGTGCGGGTCGCAGTGTTGAAGCTCAGCCACGTCGGCAACGCACTGCCATCGGCCAGCATCGCGCTGTAACTGAGCATGTCGCCCGCGTCGGGGTCGGTAAAGGCGTCCGCAGCCACGGCGTAGCTGAAAACACTACCCTGAAGCGCGGTCTGATCCGGCAAGGCTGACGACAAGACCGGCGCATGGTTCGTGAAGCCAACATTCAGCGTCACCACTTGCCCCGCGTAAGCGCCGTAATTGTCGGTCCCCAACAAATAGAATTTCAGGTTGCCGACATCGGCCGTGTCCGGCGTGCCGCTCAGCGTTAGGGTCGCCGCATCGAAGCTCAGCCAGCCCGGCAGCGCCGAGCCATCCGGCATCTCCACTTTGTAGGTGATCGAATCCCAGGCGTCGGGATCGGTGATGGCGTCGCTGGGGAGGGTGTAGCTGAATGCGGCGCCGGTTGAAGCCTGCAAAACGGGCAGAAAGGTATGCACCGTCGGCATCTGATTATTGGTGGCGCGATCCACCACAGTCTGGATCATCGCCTGATCCCACATCGAGCCATCGGCAAACTCCACCCGATCGATCTTGTGATCGGACACCACGCTGCTTTCGACGCTATCCGCGCCAAAGTAGTTGATCACGGCAACCTGCTCACTGCTGCCCTTCAGCGTGAGAGCCAAGTCCATGCCGACCTGGAATCCCAAGACATCGGATTCAGCAATACCCTCGCCAAAGCGCAAGGTGTCGTTGGCGGCAAGTCGTTCCGGATCATTGGCATCACGCAGGAAATCGGTGTTGTCGATGGAATCCTGACCGTCGCCCCGATTGAACAGATAAACATCGTCGCCCGCATTCCCCATCAGGAAATCATTGCCCGCGCCACCGCTGAGCGTGTTATTGCCGGCGTTGCCCCAAAGGCCGTTGTCAGTCTCGTTGCCGGTGCCGTCGACATCGCCGTCGCCGGTCAGGATGAGTTGCTCGAAGTTGTCCGGCAAGATGATGTTGGGCGGTTCCGGGGTGTCTAGAACAGGATCGACAGAGGCAGCGCTTGCGGAGAATCGTGCGGTTTGCAGGGCGGCAACGGCGGGCGCTTCGGCCAAAAAGATGATCGCATCATGGCCCTCGTCCGCCGCTTCGATCAGCACATCGCCAACATCATCCACCACATAGGTATCGTCGCCGGCGCCGCCCATCATGACATCGGCGCCGGTGCCGCCATCGAGGAGGTCATTGCCCAAACCGCCGACAAGCGTGTCGTCGCCACCGCTGCCGTAGAGGTGGTCGTCGTCATCGCCGCCGTCGAGATAGTCGCTCCCTTCATATTCGGCGGCCAGCGTCGTGCCGTCTCGCGCGTCGCCAAACAGCACATCATTGCCCACGCCACCGTACAAGGCATCGTCACCGCCGCCGCCGATGAGCTGGTCGTCGCCATCGCCGCCGTAGAGCATGTCGGCGCCGTGGTATTGCCCGGACAGCTTGGTTTCGTCGTCGTCGTCGCCCCAAAGCAGGTCGACGCCCTCGCCGCCATACAGCACGTCATCGCCGCCGCCACCGATGAGTTGGTCGTTGTCATCGCCGCCGTCGAGGATATCGTTGCCATGATACTGGCCGCCGAACTCGGCTTCGCTCTGGTCGTCGCCCCACAACAGGTCGTCGCCGGTGCCGCCGAACAGGGCGTCATCCTTGCCGCCGCCTATCAGAATGTCGTTGCCGATGCCGCCATCGAGCACATCGTTGCCATGCAGCGTCGGGTCCAGGGTCTGGTAGAAGCCGGGTTTGAGGATACCGTCGCCATCGAGCGTATCGTTGCCGTCGCCACCGACGAGAACATCGTTGCCGCCGTGGCCCCAGAGCTTGTCATGGTCATTGCCGCCGTCGAGATAGTCGTCGCCGAGACCGCCCACGATTTTGTCATCGCCGTCTTCGCCGAAGACGAAATCGGGGGCGCTGTCCGGGCTCATGGAACCGCCGCCGTCGATGGTTTCGATGCTGGGGTCGTCGGCATTGGCGTAGATGCCCCACAGTCGGCCTTGGCTCCACACCGCGCCGGCATCGTCGGGGGGAATCCAGGTGTCCTGGCTGTCCACGACGCCATCCTTGTTCCAGTCGCGCGCTTGAATGTTGAGCCCGGTGGCGGAGAGGATCATGTCGCGACCGGCGCCGCCGTAGATCAAGTCGGAGCCGGCGCCGCCGGCGATGAGGTCATCGTCGGCGCCGCCTTCGATGACATCGCTGCCGCCGCCGCCATCGAGCGCGTCGTTGCCGGACAGGCCTTGTATGAGGTCGGCCCCGCTGCTGCCGATAAGGGCGTCGCTGTAGTCGTTCAGGCCGACGAGGGTGGAGTCGGATTCGGCCTGGTCGAGCAGCATGATGCCGAAATCGCCGGACTGGAAATCATCCTGAGATTCGCCCAACTGGATAGTGCTACCGTCTTCCATGACCAGCGTCCAGGGAGAATTGTGGGTGAGGGTGAGGATGGAGCCGTCGGGGAGTGTGCGGGTCCAGACGTTGCTAGTGCCCTGGCGGATGAAGACACCAGCGGCGTTGAGGTCATGGATGCCGTCGTTGATGACCAGCATGCCTTGAATCTTGCCGTTGGCTTCCTTCTTCTCGACGATGGTGTCCCGGCCGTCGCCGGTTACCCAGTAGTAAAAATCCATGCCAAGGCCGCCGCTGAGGATATCGTCGCCCTTGCCACCCATGAGGTAATCATTGCCGCCTCCGCCATAGAGCACATCGTTGCCACTTTGGCCGTTGAGGTAATCGCTGGTGGTGTCGCCACCGATGAGGAGATCGCGGTTGCTGCCGGTGCGGGTGGTGTTGTCTTCGCCCAGGAGTTCGGATGTTTCCACTCCACCAGTGACCTGAATGTTGAAGAGATCGAAATCACTGGCCGTGCCGTAACCAGGGGTGACGACGTATTTGTCGCGCAGGTAGGATGCGGCTGGAGCAAGGGCTTCGCGCAGGGTGTCCACCGCGTCGGAGCCGCTGAGGTTGTAGCCACCGACACTATTGGCCTCTTCGATCCAGTTGCCCCGGCTGCCGTCGCTGCCGTCGGGTTTCTCGCCGTAGGTGGCTTCATAGCTGAGCATGGCATCGCGGTGTTTGGTGTACATCCGCATGATGCTGATGTATTCCGCTTCGCGGTCTTGGGGGGCAGCGTTGCTGTCGTCGTAGAGGCCGAACAGTTCGGATTCGTAGTAGCGGCGCTTGGCGATGCCGTTCATGTATATAGGATTTGCAGTTTGGGCGTTGTAGCGGATCTGGTACCAAGCCTCTGCGCGATTTTCTGCATTCACTGCGTCATAAAAGGCACTCATCTTTCTGCGTACTGTGGTTTCACCACGGTTGTAAGTTATAGATACTAAAGCCACGCGTTCCCACGAAATCGGCATATTTAGATCGTTGGATGGCCCTTCGTATTTCTGATATGTCTCACCTAATAAGTCTTTAGCTTCAGTGATGGTGAGACTCTTAGTGAACTGAGATAGAGCTATGGATCGCTTGCTGGCATTTGTGATCGCAGCATCGATAGCATTCAAAGCAGCCCACTGAGCCTCTGTCAGAGTTATGCCAGACGCTTGCCAGATGGCAACGTTATCATTGCGCTCGAAGGTATAGCCGTAGCCGATTGTGGCCTTGCCGTCGCCAATATCGGTGACATTTGAGATGAGACCTTCAGTCTTGGCGATGCAGTTAACCACGGCATCGACATATTCTTGTTGGGTTAGTGTTCTATAAGTCAACATATTGGCTCTCCCTAGAGTTTGTTGCAAATTAGGTGGGTTGTTTCGCCGTCAATGCGATAGGCTCGCCGCTTGCCGCGCATGTCTTTCGAAAGACTGTCGCCAACTATGGCCCAAACAAGACCATGGCTATGTGCCAGATACATTTGGCTTTCTTCAAGCTCAAAGTGCCCTCCAGTAGCAAGATCTACAAAAAGCGTGCATATGGCATCTGTACTGGTGCCGCAGCTCAACGTTATACGGTCTGCTCTTTCATCGTTATCGATGTCGAGGCCCAGATAAATACGGTCACCGCTCACACTTGTTTCCGCAATTAGTTCAAAGTTACTTGGCGCCTTGCCGTCCCTGCGCAACCTTAATAGCCGATTAAGTTGAGAGCATTCGATGATTGCACTAACAGAGGGCTGCATACGTTTAGTTTGGTGCAGTGGCGCGAGGGGCGAAGATAGGGTTATCGCTTCGATTCTTTGCCGGTAGGCAGCCTGAATGCACGTGTCATCCGTGCACTGGTTACGTCCCTTGAGCCAAGACTTTTGTTCGGTTTTCAGGTTGGCTGTATCGGGTAATTTCAACGCATCGGCATACTCCACCGCCAGGGCTTCATCTAGCTTCGAGAGTTCTGCGTTGGCGCAGATCAGCTTCTCGACTTTCGTGCTCGCTTTCGCACAATCGAAACTCGCCGCCTGAACCTGGCTGATCACCAGATACGCAAACAGCCCTACCCATCGTTTTGTCATGATTCCCCTTCCCTTGTGTGTGCCCGGAATACGTTGTTCCCGGTTGATTTGTACCAACGGTTTGTGACCAGGAGCTTATTCGGCCTGCTTCATCCGCACAATCTGTCGAAAGTAATAGATGTTCCGGTTGTTGATATAGCTCGCGCACCGTTACGGGCTCTGCGAGATTTGCACTTGGTGCTTGCTTTGAACCGGGTATGGGATTTCCCAAGCGACCGCATGGAAACCAAGTTCGTCTTCACCTGAAAGGTCACTACATCTGATTCGGTAATACCCTCGCCAAAGCGCAAGGTGTCGCTGGCGGCAAGCAATTCGTGATTGTTGGCATCGCTGAGGAAGTCGGTGTTGTTGATGGAGTCCTGACCGTCGCCCCGGTTGAACAGGTAAACATCGTCGCCCGCTTTCCCCATCAGGAAATCGTTGCCTTGCGCCACCGCTGAGCGTGTCGTTGCCACTATTCCCATACAGGGTGTCGTTGCCTTCCAGTCCACTGATGATATCCCCGTGCCAATATGACCTGAGACACTTGCCCTTCAGAAATTAGAGTAGAAGGCAGGCCAAATCATGGGAGTGACCCGAAAATGTAATGTTTGCCGTGGGGTGCGCGGCCTTACATGCAAAGTAGTAATCCACTGCGTCAAAAATCTGCAGCATGGGCAAGCCAAGACCAATCGTCCAGTTCACCATATCCGCCGTATCGTTGGTGCCGGTATAAGCAATGACGATCTCGCTGCCATTCTCATTCGCAAAACAGCCTGCTGAGAAACCTGACGCTTGATCTGGCTGCCAGTCAGTTCGAGTCCAGCCAGCGGGTGGGTCGATCTTGTTCAAATCTGTTGAAGCATAAACACCCAGGGAAAACTGCATGTATTGCAAGGTGGTAGGCATAGTCATTCTCCAATAAATTTAGTTATTTAATCTTGGCTTACCAGATGAAAACCTTACGGTTAGGCCCTATCTGCTTGAATGCTTGTCTGTAGTGCTGAGCAGAATTTCTCCGATTCTTTTCTGCCAGGGTGAGCAATTTCGGCAAGTCTCTTTTGCTGGCGAATAACAGATTGGTGGCCTGTTGCCCGAACTGTTCGGGTAGCGGCTCTTCGACCCAGGCGCCTTGCCGGTAAACGTATTTTGAATAAACCCAGTCGGAACTCGAAATGGCCACCAAGGTGAATACGGTCGGCCGGCCAGCGGACAGGTCAAAGACCAACGGCAGTTCCGGATAAGTTTGAGGCGATTTCTTCGTCGAGCGCCACTCAATGACGTTTCCGGAGCCATCCGGGCTGGTGTAGCTAATGCGATATTTGTCGATTTTTCCGCCGCCGCGATTGGATGCCCATTCGTCGCCCCCCCCAACATAAATTGCTTCGCGTTCGACGACGATGATGCTGCCATCGCTCAATTGGACTTCTTCTTTCCAGCTGATGTCCGAAGTACCTGTGCACGAACTCATGCCGACTCCCAGAACTATCAGTGAAATTCCCAGCATCCAGTTCTTCAAAGTTGCTTCCCGCTTCATGCTGCAAGCCTCCCATTCGTTGTCGTTCTTAGCCCATCTTTAACACCCCGCCAAACATTCTCTTAATAAACATGATGTTGGATCAATCAATTTCCCCGAGTGTCACTACACGTGGATTTTTCGGGAGCTGATGGCTCAAGCGATGACCTTCTTCG
>Ga0208244_100022_pt1 | contig 239346 bp, 196 predicted proteins | sample SubbioCR12Aug_5A_FD_184828 | JGI IMG/M metagenome (GOLD analysis project Ga0208244, IMG submission 184828) | Serpentinite rock and fluid subsurface biosphere microbial communities from McLaughlin Reserve, California, USA - CR12Aug_5A (SPAdes) | ecosystem: Environmental > Terrestrial > Deep...
CGAAACAGGCTGAGAGCGACGATGCGAGAATTTCGGCTTTTGGCAGAGCGTAAACTGTGACTTTAGCAAAGGCTGTGTCTGTGCAGCCGTTGGGAGAAGTTGCCACGAGATAATAATCGCCGGATTCGCTAATAATGCGTTCGGAGGAATTTAAGCCGTCGTTCCATTTGTAATAATTTTCGGAATTAATTTCAAGTGGATGAAGTGTGAGGCTCTCCCCTTCGCACAGTTCGTACAAATATTTCTCGAAATTAATTTCGGGTTTGTCAAATTCTTCGATTGTGATTGTTTGAACGCCTGTGCAACCCGCATCAGATACGACTGTAAGGGAATATTCACCACCGCGAGTAATCACAATTTCAGGAGTTTTTTCGCCCGTTGACCAATCATATTTATAACCATCGCCAGTCAAACTCGTTTTCAAAACAATTGTATCACCCAAACAGATATAATCGGGTGCGAGGATGGAGAAAGTTAAATCATCTTTATAAGTTACGTAAACTGAATCAGTTGCTTCGCATCCATTGTCATTTGTAACGGTTAAAACATAAGTTCCTTCTGTGCTGACGGAAATATTATCTGTGGTTTCTCCGGTGGACCATAAATAGCTGTATGCATCGTTTTTATCTGCGAATAAGGTTGTTTCACCGGAGCAAATTATTGTACCTCCAGAAATTTTGGCAATTGGAGCTTCCTTAATAAAAACATAAACTGAATCATGAACAATTGTGCTATTTAGTTCCATTGTTAATTTATAAAGCCCTTCGTCCGACTTTTTAGCATTGGGAATTCTAAGCACTTTACCTATATATATTTTTCCGTCGGGAGCTTCCCATGAATAAGTATTTGTTGTGAAATCCGGCTCAGGTACAGCACTCAAAATCAGAGTATCACCCTCACAAACTGTTTCTGTACTAATTTTTACTTCAAATCTAAATGATCCCTGAAGTACAGTTGGAGTGCTGTTACAACCCATAAGTACATCAGGATTTCTTACTATGACATCTTTTGCCTCAGCGTTAGGGTTTTCAATTACATGCTGACCAAAATATATTTTTCCATTAGGAGCTAATTGTAAGTTACTAAAATAACTACCTATATTGTCCGGAAACTCATATGTATTAGTTCTTATACTTAGTAAATCAATTTTTGAAATATCAATATGGAACAATCCACCCCACAATCCCCAAGTATACAATTTATTATTGTTAGGAGAAAATTCTAGTCCATATGGTTCATTTAAAGAAGGATGATTCATATGCAATAATGAATCCAATTCTCCCGTTTCATTATTAAATGAAAAGAATGATATGTCATTAGATTGAGAAAAAACCATAGCAATTAAATCGCCATTATGATTTACTTTCATCTGTCCATGTACTCCCGATAAAATAGAAGTTGTTGTTATTTTAGGTTCTGAAAAACCATCCTTTGTAATCAGATATGTGCAGATATACATTTCATATTCATGTTTTTTTTTCACAAGCATTGGAAATATTATCCATGTATCATAACCATTAGGATGAACTATGCCAAGTAATTTTTCATAGCAAGTAATATTAGTCGGAATAACATCTTTTCATTCATTATGATTGTAAGGTATTAAATCATTATTCATTGAGATTATTTGTCCTTTTCCATTATTAGCAGAAATATCAATAATGACATATTCTAAACTAGTGAGATATTTATTTACTTCAAGTTGAAAAAGATTATGGTAAAATAAATAATAAAGACTATCAGATTGTGGTTTTTTAACCCATAAAACGCCTTGTGTAGAAGAAGTTGCATCTGCTAACCCTATGTGTGAAAAATGACCGATTCTAGTATTATTATTCTTATCTGTCATTAATTTAGGAAAATTTAGATAATTATAAATATATACTCCGTTGGAGGCAAATAGTAATTCACCTCGTGATGTAGAAATTGTTGAATTCCCTTCATCTGTTCCCATAAAACTTTTCCTTAATCTCTTTGGTTCTCCGTCGGGAGTATCGAAACTTATCACAAAACCTAATGAATCATCATTTTTATAAGAATCGAATTGACCACAATAATCCCAATTATAATACTCCTTTTGAGAGAATAACTCTCCGAACGCAGTTAGAAAAAAGAATACAAGTAAGAAAACTTGTATTTTGGAATGAGTATCATGCTTGTTAATCATAATCACACCTTTTTCATATTTTTAAAGCTCCACTTTGCAATATACAAAAATATTTTTGTTATGCAAGAAAAAAGTGAATTGTGTAAGAAAAAAAATCCGGCTTTTGTGAAACCGGATTTTCAAGACAATAATTATATAAAAGCGTGACTATTCGTCGTCTGATTGTTGCTTTTTGTAGGCTTCCATCAATTCGATTTGAACGTTCGGAGGTACAGCTTGGTATTCGGAAAAAGCAGATGTAAAGGTGGCTCTCGCTTGAGTCATCGAACGCAAAGCCTGCGAATACTTGTCCACTTCGGCAAGCGGCATACGTGCTTTGATTTTCTGATATTTACCTTCGGAATCAATCCCCAAAATCACTCCGCGACGCGAAGGAAGGTCGCTCATGACGTCGCCAACGTAGTCTTCGGGCACTTTCACTTCGATATCGTAAATCGGTTCGAGTATTTTCGGGCTTGCTTGAGTGAAATTATCTTTGAAAACCATCATCCCTGCTGTCTTGAAGGCTGCTTCGTTTGAATCAACGGGGTGCATTTTGCCATCGTAAATTGCCACGCGAATATCGCGAACGTAAGAGCCTGTCAATGGTCCCTCTTGCATTTTTTCCATGACGCCTTTCAAAATTGCGGGCATAAAACGTTGGTCAATTACACCGCCCACGATGCAGTTGACAAATTCGAGCTTTCCGCCCCAATCAAGATCGTAGAGGTCTTTCCCACGGACTGACATTCCATCGGGATTTGGCAAATTCTCGTACCAAGGCTCGACCATCATATGAACTTCAGCAAATTGCCCTGCTCCACCACTTTGCTTTTTGTGGCGGTAACTGCCTTGGGCTTTTTTCTGGATAGTTTCGCGGTACGGCACTCTCGGTTCGATAAAGACGGCTTCTACCTTGTAGCGATTTTCGAGTCGCCATTTGATAACGCCCAAATGCAATTCGCCTTGTGCAAATACAATTGTTTGGCGCAATTCCTGCGAATGTTCGATTACGATAGTTGGGTCTTCGGCGTGAAGGGCATGCAATCCCATACCGACTTTTTCTTCCTCGCCCTTAGTTTTGGGAACGACGGCTGTACGGACTTTCGGGTTTGGATATTCGATTTTTTGGAAAGTAACGTTGAAATTCTTTTCGTGCAAAGTGTCGTTGACATTTGTTGATTTCAATTTAACGGTCGAACCGATGTCACCGGCGAGCATTTCGGAAACTTCGTCGCGTTTTTTGCCGTTTATAACAAAAACTTGACCGATACGTTCGGATGAACCTCTATCGGCATTGACAAGGTCAATTCCTGAATGTAATTTGCCCGACATCACTTTGAAGAAAGTCATATCGCCAAGTCGAGGGTCAGAAACCATTTTGAAAAAGAAGAGCGATACTTTTGCCGATGGGTCGCTATCTACTTTGATGCTGCCTTCTTCGACTGCTACAGGCATTTCGCTTGGAGTAGGAACTTCCTTTACGATGAAATCCATAACATATTTGAAACCGATGAAATTTTTGGAACAAACGCAGAAAATCGGCATGATTTCACGTGCTATCAATGCTTTTTTCAATCCTTTAGCGATTTGTTCATCAGTCAGACTGCCTTCCTCGAAATATTGGTTCATCAAATCTTCGTCACTTTCGGCGATAGATTCTATGAGTTCATTCCTGAGAGTTTCGACTCTTTCAACTTCGGTAGCGGGTAAATCTAAAATTTCGGGTTCGGTGCTTCCTGTATATTTGACAGCTTTCATCGAAAGTATGTCAATTACTGTATTAAATCCGGCACCGGCATTGAGCGGATACTGGAAAATGGTAGCACTATTGCCGACCTGAGCCTTAATATCTTCGACTACAGAGTCAAATTTTGATTGCTCGATATCTAACTTATTCAGTAAAAAGATAGTCGGTTTGTTGGATTTTGCGGCATAAGTCATTCCGTTTTCAGTACCAACTTCGAGCCCGTTGACGGAATTGACTACCACTACTGCGGTGTCGCAAACATGCATCGGCGCAATCATTTCGCCGATATAATCATCATACCCGGGAGTATCGATGATATTGATTTTGGTGTTGTTGTACTCAGCAAACATAATTGAGCTAAACACAGACGAGCTTTTCTCGTGTTCGAGTTCGTTGAAATCCGATACTGTATTGTTATCTTCTACAGTACCTCTACGGCTGATACTACCTGCATGAAAAAGCATAGCCTCTGCGATAGATGTTTTCCCCGAACCCGCATGTCCAACTAATGCGATGTTCCTGATATTTTTTGGTTCATAAACCTTCATATATAAGCTCCACGTATAAAAACTGTTTTTAACAATTTCGCTAATCAAATAAACTTTAAATTAGTTATAATTTTTGAGATAATAAAATTTTTTTTGCAAATTTTGTAATATTTTTCACTTTTATTCGCTTTTGTTCTTTGATAAAAAATAAAACTATAGAAGAAAAAAATGCTTGATTTGACCAAAAATATTCCAATAATAACACACCGACTAAGTAATCAACTTGATTTGACGATAGTATCGATAAGAAAAGTGCCGATTATCAGTATCAATCTTACATATTTTGTCGGTTCATACAATGAATATAAAGGAATCAGAGGCTTTGCTCATTTGTTTGAGCATTTGATGTTTGAGGGTACGAAAAATTTACCGAAGGGTGAATTTGACAAGATTTGCACTCTTGCCGGTGGCTCGAATAATGCATATACCACACACAACAAGACGACATACTTGATGGTATTGCCATCAAATCAATTGGAGCTTGCTTTATGGTTAGACTCGGACAGAATGTACAATTCGGAGATAACAGAGCATGCTTTGACAAATCAAAAGAATGTTGTAATTGAGGAGATTTCGCAAAATGTGGAAAATCGCACTTACGGTACATTTAGAAAATATCTTGCTGAACTTGCTTACAAAGCTGATACGCCCTATTCATGGGATGTTTATGGCGATATTGACGATATTAACAATTCTACATTGGAGCTTGCACGAAAATTTTTCGATACATATTATAAACCGTCTAATGCATCGCTGGTGATTTGCGGAGATTGCGAGCCACACAGTACAATTGAACTTGTCGAAAAATATTTTGGCGAGAAATCGGAGAGTGCTCTCCCACATACCAATGGGAATAATGTGAATGTGCAAAAGGGGAAACACTTTGTCAGCCCTGATGAAGTACCTTTAGATGCAGTATTCATTGCATTTCATTTGCCTGATTATATGAATTCGGATAATGATACAGCCGATTTCATATCGCAGATTTTAGCTGGTGGACGCAGCAGCTTGTTGCATGACAGCCTTGTCCGAGGCAAGCAGGTAGCATCATCAGCCGGAGTATTTACCGATAGACGGCAATTTTCATCCTTGTTGGTTTTCTATGCAATAGCTTCGGATACAAGTGTTACAGCGGATATCTTAGCCAATGAGTTGAAAATTGAGATTGAATTACTCAGCAAAAGGAAAGATTTAGACTATCTCGTCGAAAAAACAAAGAACAGATTAATGACAGCAATCGCCAATGAGATTCAATATACTCAAGGTTTGGCGGACACGATTGGGAATTTCAGAACTTTTTATGGTGATGCCAAGAGATTTTACGATGTGATTGAAATGATGACAACATGTTCACAACAATCAATTTTCGAATTTTGCGATAAATATCTTGATTTCGATTTGAGCATAAGAATTGATTATCAAAGCAAAAAATAAACTGTCTTTTTACAGCAAAAGTGATGAATCGCCATAGCTTAAAAAGCGGTAGTTCGATTTGAGTGCTTCGTCATAAGATAATTTCCAAAGCTCTTTGCCGAGAAATGAGGCAACGAGCAAAATGAGCGTTGACTTCGGCTGATGAAAATTAGTAATCATGCCCGAAATCACTCTAAATTTATAACCCGGAATAATTAGCAAAGATGTATCGCCAATTATCGAATCAGTTTTTTGAACCGATGCATGGTGTATCAAATTTGAAATTGCAACTATAGGGTTGTAATTTTCAAATTGTCCATAGGCAGCCCACTGTTCTAACCTGGCTGTAGTCAGGTCAATTTTTGCACCTTCGGAAATCAAATTTCCAATCCAAAAAAGCGATTCCAAAGTGCGGACAGATGTTGTTCCAACGGCTATAATGGGCTTCTTCTGTTCCAATGCGTCTTTGATTTGCTTCAATTGATTGATACCCACAGAAAATTGTTCCGAGTGCATCACATGTGTTTCGATATTATCATTGGCTATAGGAATAAAAGTACCGGGACCTACGTGTAAAATCAAATCACAAATGTTGATACCTTTCTTATTCAATAATTCAATTATATCGGGAGTAAAATGCAATCCTGCTGTTGGAGCAGCAACTGAGCCATCAGCAATAGCATATACGGTTTGGTATCTTTCGATGTCATTTGATTCCGTTTCACGTTTGATATATGGAGGCAGAGGGACTTCACCATGACTTGCGAGCAAATGCGAAAAAGTCAAAGCCACATCAGACCAATTGAATTGCACCACAGCCTTGTTTTCGTATCTTTTTAAAATGGTAGCTGTAAATTGGAAATTAGATTCATGTTGCGCATCAATTTCGAGCATCATTCCTTCGCGAACAGCTCTACCACCTACGAGACATTCCCACGAGCAAGATTTATGAGATTGCATGACAATTTGAGGGTCGGTAGAGGGCTGCAATGGCTTAATTAAGAGTAGTTCAACCATTGCTCCACCGGGTTTGCGAAAATGCAAACGTGCAGATATTACTTTAGTTGAATTTCGTACCAATAAAGCGTCAGAAGGTAATAATTCAGCTAAATCTGTGAATTTGCGATGTTTGATTTTCGCTGTTTTTCTTTCGACAACAAGTAATTTGCTGTCCGAACGAGACAAAGCCGGAAAATAAGCAATCTTATCATCCGGCAATTCATAGCTATAATTATCTAAATCAATCTCGGAAACATTAATCATCGAGTAATTCGCAAGCTTGAGAAATTATATCGTTTTCAACTTTTTTGAATTTTGCTTCTATAACTTTGCCGTTTGGATATTTTACCTTAACAATTTCGTTTCTGCCGATTTTCTTAATATCTCGTTTAAAAGTTTTTGAGACTGTAGTTGCCATGCCTTCGGGAGCACTTTGTTGCGGAACATTTGACAAGAAAGAAGGAGTTTGATTTGAGTGTTCAAACTTCAAATTTGAAGTTTGTGTTCTACTCGTTACTACAGGTACTCCTTCATCATTTACAGCCGCTTTGAAAGTGACCGGGCGTTTGCCACGCATTTCCCGTTGGACTATTTGAGGGAAATACTTAAACGCAAATGACATCGCTTCTTTGTTGATGTCCTTGACCAATTCAACGAACAATTTGAAAGCTTCCGATTTGTATTCCAACAAGGGATCTTTTTGGCCGTAAGAGCGTAAATGAATACCCTCTTTCAAATCATCCATTCCACGTAAATGCTCTTTCCATTTGTCATCAATTGTTTGTAATACAGCAACACGTTCCAATTTTGCCATAAATTCTTTGCCGAGCATTTCCTCTTTGCGTTTGTATAATTCTTCAGCAGACGAAATAATTTTAGCCACAATTTCATCGCTTTTCAATTTATCAAACTCATCTTCAGTAATTTTAATTTCGCAAAGCAAATTTGCACGAACTGTGTCTTGCAGTCCTTTCAAATCTAATTCTTCTTTGAAATTTTCTACCCATTCAAATGCAGTATCTTCGACAAATTCAAAAATTTCACCTTTCAATCTTTCACCTCGCAAAGCTTGCCTTCTACGATTGTAAATTACTTCACGTTGTTGGTTCATTACGTTATCATATTCAAGCAATCTTTTCCTAATGGCAAAGTTATTTTCTTCAACTTTCTTTTGGGCGCGTTCGACAGTTTTTGAAATCATTGCGTGTTGGATAGGTTCTCCTTCGGGAATTTTGAGTCTGCTCATAACTCCTGCAATCTTATCACCGCTGAATAATCTCATCAAATCATCTTCGAGTGAAATATAGAAAATCGAACTACCCGGGTCACCCTGACGACCTGCTCTACCACGCAACTGACGGTCAATTCTTCGGGCATCATGGCGTTCAGAGCCAATAATTGCCAAACCACCGCTTTTCTTGACGTCATGGTCGAGCTTAATATCCGTACCACGCCCTGCCATATTTGTTGCAATAGTGATAGCTCCCTTTTGACCTGCTTGTGCAATAATTTCGGCTTCACGAGCGTGTTGCTTTGCATTTAATACATTATGCTTGATACCATTTCGCTTTAGCATTTTTGAGATAACTTCCGAAACTTCTACGCTTGCCGTACCAACCAAGACAGCTCTGCCCTGTTTTTGCAAATCTGTAACTTCTTGGATGAGAGCATTGTATTTTTCGCGTTTAGTTTTAAAAATCAAATCCTCTTGGTCGTCTCTTACGATTGGTCTATTAGTAGGGATTACAGTCACATCAAGTTTGTAAATTTTTTCAAATTCCGCTGCTTCAGTTTCTGCGGTTCCGGTCATACCGGCTAATTTACGGTATAAGCGGAAATAATTTTGCAAAGTCACTGTTGCAAATGTTTGGGTATCGCGTTCGACTTTTACATTTTCTTTTGCTTCGATAGCTTGGTGCAGACCTTCCGAATAGCGTCTTCCTTCCAAAATACGTCCTGTAAATTCGTCAACAATCATTACTTTGCCTTCTTGGACAACGTATTCCACGTCCTTCTCATAAAGCGTGTAAGCACGAAGTAACTGTTGAATTGTATGAATTATATCGCTTCTTTCGGAATAAATTACGTTCACAGAGTCTTTTCGGAGTTGCTTTTCTTCGGGGCTTAAAGATAAATCACCCTCGATAGCACTATATTCGGCTGCAATATCTGGGATGACGAACATTTCCGGGTCAGCTTCACTTTCGCCAAGTATTTCTCTCCCCTTTTCAGTAATGTCCACTTGGTGATTTTTTTCTTCGATTGTATAGTATAATTCATCATCAATTTCGTGCATTCTGACGCCACGGTCACGCAAAAAGAATAATTCGGTCTCTTGTCTCAATTTTTGATTTTCCGGGTCTTGTAGTAATTTTGCGAGTTTTTTATGCTTAGGAAGACCGCGGTAAGACCTGAATAAATGGATACCTGCTTTGTCTCTGTCATCTTTATTACCGGTCTTGAGCAATGCTTCGACTTCGGAAACGTATGAAGTGACAAGTCTGCTTTGGGCGTCTATCAGTTTCACCACTTTTGTTTTCATTTGAGCAAATTTGTGGTCTGATTGAGCAACCGGACCCGAAATGATAAGCGGAGTACGTGCTTCATCAATTAAAACTGAATCCACTTCATCAACTATCGCAAACCAATGCTCTCTCTGGACGCAATGAGTGATATCAATAACCATATTATCACGCAAATAGTCGAAACCAAACTCATTATTTGTTCCGTAGGTAATGTCGCAATTGTAGTATTTCTTCCGTAGGTCGTTATCCATATTGGATTGAATAGAGCCAACAGTCATTCCTAAAAAATTATAAACAGGGCTCATCCATTCGGAGTCACGTTTTGCGAGATAGTCGTTAACAGTTACGATATGAACACCGCGACCTGCTAAGGCATTTAAATAAACAGGTGCTACGGCAACGAGGGTTTTACCCTCGCCTGTAGTCATTTCGGAGATTTTGCCTTGGTGCAAAACAATTCCGCCAATCATCTGAACATCATATGGAATCATATCCCATTTGGTTTGTTGACCCGCATATTCATAAGCAAAACCTTGCTCTGCCAGCCTTTTGCATGTTTGTTTCACAACAGCGAATGCTTGTGGCAATATCTCATCTAAGGTATCATTTACAGTCGAGAATATTTCATCGCCCAAACCTTTAATTAGTTGGGTCATGTCCATTATTTCATCAGCATGAAGGTCTTCTTCTTGCAATCTATGCTGTAAAGTCTCTTTTTCAGCTTCTAAATCTTTGATTCGAGACTGAATAAGTTCTTTGAATTCTACTGTTTTATTTTTGATTTCATCGTCAGACAATTTGTGATACTCTTCGTAATACTTGTTAATTTCATCCACGATTGGTCTGATTAGTTTTACCTCTTTGTCGTGCTTACTTCCAAATATTTTCGAAATGATATTGGCAATCATTAGTTTACTTTTTTAAAAATTCTACAAATCATTGCAATTGACGTTTTGTTTGAAGTGTTATTTATTTTATATCAAATCTGCAACAAAAATTGCGATATAGCAAACATTTTAGTATTTTTGAAGATTAAATCAAACAAAAAAATAAATAATACAGGGCTAAACTTGAAAACTTTGAACGTTGAATCAAATTTCTTAGCGATTGAAGAAGAATATTCAAATTTGGAATCATCAAAAATCGTCATTGTTCCGGCGCCATACGAGCATACCGTTAGTTATGGTGGTGGAACGGCAAATGCACCCGAGGCAATATTAAAAGCATCAGCATATGTCGAGTTTTTCGATGATGAAAGCGCCAGAGAACTTTGTTTCGAAAAAGGGATTGCAACGATTGAACCTTTGGATTTTAGCGGAAAAGTAGATGACGTGGCTCTTCAATTGATTGAAGATACTGTCGACCAACTTTTGGACATGGACAAATTTGTTGTAACAATCGGCGGCGAACATACAATTTCTTCAGCCCCAATCAAATCTCATTTCAAAAAGCATCCAAATATGAGCGTACTTCAATTCGATGCTCATAGTGATTTTCGCGATACATACCTTGATTCCAAATATTCTCATGCTTCGGTGATGGCGCGTGTGGCGGAGTTTTTCCCTAATGAGCGAATCACACAAGTTGGTATTAGAGCTCAGTGCATCGAAGAATATAATTTTATCAATGCAAATAAAGTTAAAACTTTTTACGCTTCTGCAATTGGAAGAGGTTTGCATGGTGAGCAGTGGCAAAAAAGTGTTGTGGACACTTTAGCCGATGAAATTTATGTTACTTTCGATTTGGATTATTTCGACCCTTCGATAATGCCGGCAACCGGAACTCCAGAGCCGGACGGTTTGCTATATAACGAAACTATCCAACTGTTTAGGGAAATAAAGCGTCGCAACAAAAAAATCATTGGCTTTGATGTTGTCGAATTAGCTCCTGTAGAGATTTTACATCATTGTGATTTGACATCTGCCAGATTGATTTACAAAATTTTAAATCTACAATTTTAATAATTCAACGTTTCACGGATAATTAGAAATGAAAATCGGATTAAGTATTTTCGTGTATTTTTTCTTAATTTTTTTTACTAGTTCTGATGTTTATTCATTAAGTAAAAAAAAGCTGAGCAACAATGTGAATTCATCTGTTAGTGATTTGATACCGATATTAACACATGACTTGCAAAGATTATACTTTTGTCGTTCAGAAAACATTTTAAATTATGGACGAGATGATATCTGGTATTCGGATTTGGACGAGAATGGTGAATGGAAAAAAGCCTTGAATATAGGGCAACCATTGAATAATAACCTTAACAATTTTGTTTGTGGAGTTTCGCCATCCGGCGACACACTCATTTTGGGTACAATTTACGAACAAAACAAAGACTCCTTGCAAGGGATTTCTTACACCTACCTCGAAAATGGTGAATGGTCGCACCCCAAAACAATAAAAATCAAAAATTATTACAATTTGAATGATGTAAACGGATTTTATCTTTGTTTTGAAAATAACGTCCTATTTATGACGATTCAACGAAAAGACAGCTATGGCGGTATTGATATTTATGTTAGTTTTCCTGAAGGAAATTGGGTTTATTCGCAACCGATTAATCTTGGTCCAACTATAAATACTGAACTTGATGAACTCTCTCCATTTTTAGCTTTTGACGGTATTACACTCTATTTCTCTTCATATGGACATCCCGGCCAGGGCGAAGCTGATATTTTTATGTCCCGACGATTGGATAATACGTGGAAAAAATGGACTAAACCCGAAAATCTCGGACCTGAAATAAATTCAGCCGGTTGGGATGCACATTTCAAACTGACAAGAAATGGCAAATATGCGTACTTTGCATCAAATGAAGAAGCTAATTTAATGAGCAATATTTTCTTTATAGAATTAGAGAAAAGTTCACAGCCAATTCTCTCGAAATCTGTTGTGTTTAGAGTCTCGGACGCTAAAAAATTTATTCCATTGAAGAACGTAGCTATAAATTTGTATGAAAACGGTAATAAATCCTATGAATTGACGACCGATAATAGTGGAAGAGTTAACGTTGATTTGCCTTTTACAACGTTCAATCTCAAAGTAGATTATGAAAATTATCAACAATGGGATTCGCACTTAGAAATTTCATATACTGGTTTAAAACTTGCCGATACAATCAAGATAACTTTAAATCCAAAGTCCGACAGTTTGATTCAAATTCCAAATATTCTATTTAGTTTTGCCGAAATGTATGTTGCAAACACATTTGCTGATATTATTGCCAACCTTAGTGATTTTTTGGAATTAAATCCAAATTTTAAAATCGAACTCAAAGGACATACTGACAATGTAGGCAGTGAACAAGCTAATTATCAATTAGGATTGGCAAGGGCAAAAGCTGTTGCTGAATTGTTGAATAGATTTGGTATCAACAATAAGAGGATTGATATAAAGTCTTATGGTAAAAATCAACCGCTCGTTCCAAATGACAATGAAGAAAATATGAGTTTAAATAGACGGGTTGAGATTTATTTAGTAGATAATTAACGACTATGGGAGATTTATGGAAGAATTGAGAAAGAATGTCGAAAGCTACTTCGAATCAGGAAAAAATGATATTCCTGAGTTATTCTTAGAAAATTTTGCCCAACAATTGGATAATGGCAAAATTCGTGCGGCAGAACCGCTTGTAAATGGTGAATGGCAGGTGAATCAATGGGTAAAAAAAGGGATTCTACTACTATTCAGAGCAGGGAAAATGCACGATTTTTCTAATGATGATAACTTCAAATTTTTTGACAAACATACTCTCCCAACAAAACATATTGAACTCGAAAGTAACATCAGAATAGTACCGGGCGGCTCGACAATACGTCGTGGCGCTTACGTAGCCGAAGGAGTCATTTGTATGCCACCGATGTATATAAATATTGGTTCATACATTGATTCCGGCACTATGATTGATTCCCACGCTCTCGTTGGTACATGTGCCCAAATTGGAAAAAATGTTCATATAAGTGCAGCAGCTCAAATCGGTGGTGTCCTCGAACCTGCCGGGGCTAGACCTGTAATAGTTGAAGAAAATGTAATGGTAGGTGGAAACTGCGGCATTTACGAAGGTGTCCGTGTTCGCAAGAATGCGGTTTTAGCTTCAGGTGTAATACTGACAGCTTCAACCAAAATATATGATTTAGTAAATGAAACGATTATCACATCTGATGAAAATACTCCGTTAGAAGTGCCTGAAAACGCTGTTTTAGTTGCAGGCTCACGCAAAATCAATTCCGAATTTGCTCTCGACAACGGACTTTCGATTTACACACCTTTGATTATAAAATATCGTGACTCGAAAACTGATGCTAAGACTGCACTTAATTTCGATTTGAGATAAATGAGCAATATAATGAATAATAAAAAATTAGACATGAGCAAGCCTTTGAATGCTCAACAAAACGTAAAGAAATCAGTTTTTGTTACAACAGGTTCGAGCTTGATTGGTGCTTTGCTTTTTTTCGTTGCTTACGCATTTACAGACAATGCATGGTTTCTGGCAGCAGCAGTTATTCTGACAGGCTCAGGATTAGCTTTCGCTTACGTAATTAAGAAATTCGAGGATAAATATTTATCCAATTCAGATGAAAATCAAATTGCCAATGAGTAAACTTTACCCCTTAAGATATGACATTCGTACAAATTTAATCGAATATGAAGGCAAAGATTGGGTTTTGTTAGATGACCCTATGGGCTATGCAGAAGCTCCTGTAATAGTAACGCCCGAATTTTTCAATATTTTGGTAAGTATTGATGAAGAACTTGACATTCGTGATATTTTGAAAATTGAAAATCAAGAGCACGGCGAAACCACAATAGAGCCCATCTTGGCTCAAATAAAAGCATTAGACGATATGGGATTCATATTATCAGAGTCCTTTTACCAAAAACGTGCCTTAATAGAACAAGAATATTTGGCGTCTCATATTAGACCCGCTGTATGTGCCGGCACTTGTTATCCATCAAATCCTGAAGAAATTGAAGTATTTCTCAATGATTTTTTCAATAGAACAAATGTTGAAGATTATGATTCATCCGCTCATTCAATAATTGTCCCGCATATTGATTTCAGGCTTGGCGAGATTGTTTCCGAAGTTTATTCATCGGGCTATCATTCAATTTCAGGAACTGATTCAGACTTATTCATTATTTTGGGTACTTCGCATTTCATGAATTCAGGTCAATTTATGTTGACAAGAAAAAATTTTGAAACACCACTTGGTATAATCAAAACTGACCAGAACTTGATTGAGTTCCTCTATTCAAATTGTCCCGATTCCTTCATCATAGATGATTTGGCACATAAACCCGAACATTCGATTGAACTTCAGATAATATTACTTCAACATTATTTCAAGAACCGTAATTTTAAAATCTTACCTATAATAGTTGGTTCGATGCATAACTTTATGTCTGAAAAAACAAATCCGGCTGATAATAACGCTATCAATGCCTTTATTAATTCTTTAAATGGATATATCTCATCAAATAATATCAAAGCGAGCTTCATTGCAAGTGTAGATTTTGCTCATATAGGCATGAAGTTCGATGATAATTTTGATGCAATCGAAAAGCTCGATGAGGTAAAAAAAGAAGATTTCAAGATAATAGATTCAATATTGGACTTAGCTCCGGACGTATTCTTTAGCCAAATTGCAGCAGTTGATGACAAATGGAAGATTTGCGGTACTGCTCCGATTTATTCGTTTTTGAAAACGAATGCTTTCAAAAAAGCAAAACTAAACAAATATAACCAATGGTACGAGTCTGAAACGCAATCAGCAGTCACTTTTGCAAGTTTATCGTTTTATGATTGATGTTTAGTGAATTTTATTTAATTTTGAATGCTGGAATTTTTACATAAATTTGGTATTAATCAATTTGAGATTTGAAATGGAACTTACTTATAATAAATACCTTCAAATAACTGAACTGACAGGATTGCAAAATTTGAAGTCGGACCCGAAAGAACATGACGAAATGCTCTTCATCATTATTCATCAGGCATACGAGCTATGGTTCAAGCAGATTCTCCATGAAGTTGGTCATTTAATAGTAAAATTAGAACAAAACCAGCTTATCGCTGCACAAAAGACTTTGAAACGAATTAACACAATTCTGAAAGTTCTCGTTCATCAAATTGATATACTCGAAACAATGACTCCATTGGAATTTCTTTCTTTCAGAAATTATTTGGAATCGGCAAGCGGATTTCAATCTTCTCAGTTTAGAGAACTCGAATTCGCACTTGGTCTGAAACAAACTGGTGTTTTGGCACGTTTCGAACAAGATTCGCCCGAAAGATTGAGATTAGAAAACAGATTCAAAAGTCCTACACTTTGGGACTATTTCCTTAGATATTTACAATCAAATTCATATAAAATTCCACAAAACATACTTGAGCGTAATTTCACGAAAAAAATTGAATCATCAGAAGAAGTTCAAGCTGTACTCATTGATATATATAGAAATTCACCAATTATTGCACAGTTCTGTGAATTGATGTTAGATCTTGACGAGGGGTTGCAAGAATGGCGTTATCGTCACGTCAAGATGGTAGAACGAACAATTGGAGCAAAAATGGGAACAGGTGGCAGTCCGGGAGCTAAATATTTACAATCTACCTTATTCAACCCATGTTTCCCGGATTTATGGGCAATAAGATCGGAGTTTAATAATGATTGATGTTAATATACTGACTAAAGATGTCAACCCTTTGAGTAGATTTTACAGTAATTTCAAAGTTACTGAAAGGATTTTACTAACGGGACATTCACACCAAGCATGGCCTGATGCAGCTTATGAGGGCATTCGCGAAGCATGGAGAGATGCCTCTTTGTTGGTTGATGATAAATGGGAAAAGGCTTTTCATAAATCGGACCGTGTAAGGCAAGGATATGCTGAACTATTAGATGGCAAAGCTCACAATATCGCTCTTGCTGCCAATACTCATGAACTTTTTATAAAATTTCTATCAGCACTTGACCTCAGAAATCGTAGAAAAATTATCACAAGCGATTCAGAGTTTTATACTGTACGACGCCAATTAGACCGTTTAGACTCAGAATATCTCGAAGTGGTCAACGTTGCCTCCGAACCATACGACACATTATCAGAACGCATGGCTAAATTAGTTGACGATAAAACAGCTGCTGTTGTGATATCCAAAGTATTTTATAATAATTCTAAGATTATTGAGAACTTGAGCATATTAGATAGTACTTGCGAAAAGTTTGGTGCACGATTGATGATTGATACTTATCACACATTGAATGCAATTCCCTTTTCAATTATTGAAGAGAAATTACCAAATAGTTTTGTGATGGGCGGTGGATACAAATACTGCCAATTGGGCGAAGGGAATTGCTTCATGCTCATTCCGGATGGTGCTGAGTTCAGACCTGCACTGACAGGGTGGTTCAGCGAATTTGGATTGATCACAACTCCAAAAGTCCCCGGGCAGGTGAATTACGGTCCAAATCATTGGCAATTTGCAGGTTCAACATATGACCCTATAAGTCATTATCGGGCATCGAGTGTTTTGGACTTTTTCCGCGATATGCAGTATTCACCTGTTAAACTGAGAGAAATTTCATTGCACCAAATAAAACATTTAGCATCTGAATTTGATAAAGCCGAAATGCCGAGCGACATAATTGACCGCAAACGTGACATTCCACTTGAAAAATTCGGTGGATTCATAGTATTTTATACAAAGAGGGCGGCACGAATCACAAGTGAACTCAGACAAAGAAACATTTACGTAGATTTCAGAGGCGAAAATTTGAGATTCGGACCTGCTCCATACTTGAGCAGCCGTCAATTAGCAGATTCAATCGTCGCATTGAAAGAAATCGTAACTAATATGGGCAAAAAATGAGCAATCTAATCTCGGAATATAAAGTAAATTTAACATCGTTCAAATATCTTTCTTGGTTGATGACCGGTATTTCAGTCATCTACATACTAAGCGGCGTCACATCAGGAGACCAAGAGAAAATCACAGAAGCATTGACTGGTGGAATCATCGGGCTTTTGATAGCATTATTTTTCTATTATTTCGGAAAAAAATCACGCACAATCAGCATTTATGCTGATAAATTGCAATATACACAATCGAATAAAACATTCTCAACAACTTGGGAGAATTTAGCCTTAGTAAAGAGTTACCAGGAAGATGGTAAACAAAGCGAGAGCTTAATCATAATGACTGAGGACGAGCAATTAGTCAATATTTCCAGCGCTTACTTTGAAAGGATTAAATTAATAGCAGTTTACAAAGACATATACAATTTTGTAAACGAAAACTTTGAAAACCATTCAGTCACATTCGAAGACGATAGAAATTGGTTGAAAATCGAGTAATCATGTTTTTTCGGGGTAACCCATAATTCTGGCAATAAAACTAAATGCAGGAAATCGTTCAAGAATGATTTTTAGTATTACCATCAAAGGTACTGATAGCAACATCCCGGGAATACCCCAAATGTAGCCCCAAAATACTAAACCAAAAAGCACAGTAAGTGTATTAAGTCTTAAGCGATTACCCATAACAATGGGTTCAATTAAATTTCCCATCAAAAATTGAACCGATACTAATAATATTGATATTAAAAAGATAGTTTGAAAACTATCATATTGAATTATAGCCATTAAAATCGGGAAAATCGTGCCCAAAATAGAACCTATATTCGGTATGAAATTCAATAAAAACGCTGAAAATCCCCAGAAAAACGCAAATTTTATTCCAAATGAAAGACAAATTCCATATACTAAGAGACCTGTTACAATGCTTATCAAAGTTTTGATTGCGACATAAGAAAAGATTGAGTGTTGAATTTTAGCATATTCTGCTAAAAATTGTTCGGATTTATCTGCTCCTACATAGCTCATATAGTCTTTATAACCTGACATTCCGGCTAATAACATGATATAATACAAAGCGAAAAATAAGAATGAACCTAAAAATGAACCTAAACCTGATGCCAAATCACCCATAAACCCTGAAAGCCAACCATCACCGGCTCGCTTATAAATTTCTGATACCAAAAGAGTTGTATCAAGTTTCAAATGAAACACATGATTGGTCCATGTCAGCAAACCGTCAAGTTTGCTCAAAAGGCGACTTAAAAGATATTCTTGTTGCTCGACAATACTTGACACAGTATCAGACACGATTAAAAATATTCCGAATAAAACAGCTAAAGAAATAATCGAAACAGTCGGTAATATAAAAAGTTTGGGGATTTTTCTTTTCAATAAAAAATCAATAAAGGGCTGCATCACGATAGCCCCCAGCAAAGCCAATACAAGTGGTAATATAATAGACGCTAATTCATTAAGTATATAGAAAATCACTATAGCTAAGAATAAAATCAGAATATTTTTAATTGTATTGTCTTGCATTTTACTAATTACTACCTTCAACTATTTTAGGAAATAATTGCATTAGTTCATCAAGTTTACTTAAGTCTTTTCCGCCTGCAGTTGCTAAATGTGGCTTTCCACCACCTCCACCATCTACAGTTTTGGCAGCCTGACCGATGAGTTTTCCGGCATTATAATTAGCAACTAAATCATCGCTCACAGTGCAAGCGAGTTGCACTTTTCCGTCATTTATTGCAGAAATAAAAGCAATTGAATTTTTATTATAAGTTTCTCTTAATTTTTCTGCAATATTTCTCAAATCACTGTTATTATCATTATTCAATTTATATATAAATAAATTAATGCCTTTTATATTGATAGCTTTGCTCTCATTAATAATTTGATTCACAGTTTCATTTAATTTAATTTTATTAATTTCTTTGTCAAGTTCTTTGATTCTGTCGAGTAATTCATCTTGCTTTTGCTTACTTTCTTCCAATTTATTGCTTAGTGAGTTTATATAATTTTCAACTTCACGTCCGGTGATAGCTTCGATACGGCGAACACCTGCAGCGATTGAGGACTCGGAAATTATTTTGAATATCCCAATTTCCGATGTATTTCGGACATGAGTCCCACCGCACAGCTCCATAGAATATTTGCTATCCATCGTCACCACACGGACACGATCCCCGTATTTGTCACCGAAGAACATTTTGATTTTACTATTTTGAGAAGCAATTTCCATGTCAACTTCTTCAATATTTATATCAACGATTTCTAAAATCTTATCATTTACTATACGTTCGATTTGATGAATTTGTTCCGCATTGACTTTTTCAAAATGATTAAAATCGAATCTTAAATATCCGGGAGCTACCAGAGAACCTGCTTGTTGAACGTGCTCTCCGAGAACGACTCTAAGGGCTTCGTGCATTAAGTGAGTTGCAGAGTGGTTACGCATAATATCAATTCTTCGTCTCGAGTCAACACGTGCAAGAACTTTGTCGCCGACTTTTGCTTCAATATTTCTGTCGCAAATATGAAATATTGCCGAACCGGATTTCTTCATATCATTGACTTGATATTCAGTTCCGCCAATCAACAGCACTCCTGTATCGGAAATCTGACCACCACTTTCAGTATAAAAAGGAGTTTGACCTAAAACAATCAAATTTTCATTTACAAATTTCACTTCGGATTCACATTCCAACATTTCATATCCAACAAATTGCGATATAGCATCGGTTTGAGGCAGAACGAGTTCATCCGAAAAGCTTTTGCGAGCAGCACGTGAACGTTCCTTTTGTTGCTTCATAGACTCGTCAAAACCGGCATTATCAACAGAATAGCCGCGCTCTCTTGCAATTAGTTGAGTCAAATCTAAGGGAAAACCGAATGAATCATAGAGTAAAAAGGCATCTTCCCCGGGAATGATTTTCACATATTCATCCAACTTAGAGAGAATTTCGTCAAATTTTTCGAGACCACGCTCAAGAGTCTGAAGGAAGCTTTCTTCTTCGGCTTTGATGACTCGGTGAATTGTACTTTCGTATTGCTTCAATTCGGGGAATTGTTCGCCCATAATGTCAATCAAAACAGGAAGTAACTTATAAATGACTGGTTCTTTGAATCCAAGATTACGAGCAAATCGCGAACCGCGACGCAAAATTCGTCTTAAAACATAGCCTCTGCCTTCGTTGCCAGGCAATGCACCATCGGCAATTGCAAAGGATAAAGTACGCAAATGGTCGGCAATTACTCTCATCGCAATGCTATCGCTATCATCTAAATCCTGTTTGTAAATCTTACCTGATAATTTTGCAATTTCGCTAATAATTGGGCTGAAAACATCTGTATCATAGTTAGATTCTTTGCCTTGAATAACCGAACAAATTCTCTCAAAACCCATTCCGGTATCTACATGCTTTGCCGTCAATGGTTCTAATTCGCCCGTTGACTTCCTGTTATATTGAATAAAGACAAGATTCCAAATTTCTATAACCTCCGGAACTCCGGCATTTACAAAGCTTGCACCACTCAAGTCAGGCGTTCTGTCGTAATGAATTTCGCTACATGGACCGCAGGGACCGGTCTCCCCCATTTCCCAGAAATTGTCTTTCTCATCGAAACGGTGAATTCTTGATTCAGGCAAATAGTTTTTCCAAATTTCAAATGCTTCATCATCAGTACGAAATACAGTCGCATGCAATCTTTCGACAGGTAATTTCCATACTTCGGTCAATAATTCCCAAGCCCAATGAATAGCTTCTACCTTGTAATAATCACCAAAACTCCAGTTACCAAGCATTTCAAAAAATGTATGATGATAAGTATCAACACCAACTTCCTCTAGGTCATTATGCTTGCCACTTACCCTAATACATTTCTGAGTATCGGCTGCACGAGTATATTCTCGGCTTCCTGTCCCCAAGAATACATCCTTAAATTGGTTCATACCGGCATTAGTAAACAATAGCGTTGGGTCTCCAAAGGGAATCACAGCCGAACCCTGTACAATACGATGTTCTTTATCTTTAAAAAAATCTAAAAAAGACTTTCTAATTTCTTGCGATGTCATAAATTTCCTTCAATTTCAATTTCAGTATAAAATACAAAAGTACAAAAAATGCTTATTCCAATAAGCATTAATGCTAAGACGAACAATACGAAATTTCTTTGCAGAAGCGGAAAAAATGCTTACTTTTGAAATCAGTCATTGCCCGGATGGCGGAATTGGCAGACGCGCTACATTCAGGGTGTAGTGAGAGAACTCTCGTGCAGGTTCGACTCCTGTTCCGGGTACAAGATGAAACAAATCACCGACCGTTTAGATTCTAAACGGTTTTTTTTGTTATTTCATATTCAACTATTTTATTTAAAAATTAAACCTATTACTAATACAATAAAGTCTATATTAGATGAAATGTAATTCGTCTAAATTTTATTTCCTCATCTGTATAAAATATAATTTTTGCTTCAAATGATGAACTGCAAACAGTCTTCAATTTATGCAAACTGAAGAAACTTGCTGAACATTGTCCTATATTATCTCCATAGTATAGTTTCCATCTAATCAAATCTTCTGATTTTTTTAATATGTGAATTATATACATTTTAGATTTTTCTATGTAACTTTGTCTTGTAGGTTTGGAGTTACCTTTGTAATGTAAATAAGTTTCAGATGCAAATTAGATTATGTCCCAAATCTTTGCTAAATAAAGTTGCAAAAAATTATAGTCTCTGTTTGTGTATTTGAATTGAAATTTGAAATAGAGAACTTCTTACAATTCCAAAATCGAATAGCATCGTGCTATATTGACTTACTGACTACTTTATAACACATCAAACTACAAACTGAGTGACTGCCCCGATTAGGTAAATGTTTTGTCTATTACTTATATAATTTGTGGTATGTTCTGTAATCGCATATAAACTTTTTGGATTGATTTTTTTTCTATCAATTAATAGGAATTTCGATATGAATAATTTTAAGATTTTCTTGCTCGCAAGTGCTTTTGTTATATTTACTATTCTGGTAGGTTGTCAATCAGAAGGTGAAAAGGTTGATGACGCACGTATGGAACTTCAAACATCAAAAGATGATGTAATCCAAGCAAAAACTGAACTATCTCAGGCTATTAAGGATTCAATTGATGATTACAAGAGCTTTAAGCAGCAATCTGAATTGAGGATTCTCCAACATGAGAAAGATATCGCTGAACTAAAATTACAAATTGCAAAAACAAATAAGACTACAAAAAGCAACTATGAAAAGATGATTGTTGATTTGGAACAAAAAAACCACTTGTTGAAGGAGAATTTGAAAACATATAATGAAAAAGGCAAAGAAAATTGGGAAGACTTCAAGGTTAAATTCTCCCGTAACATGGATGATCTTGGAAATTCAATATCTAATTTCTTTACAACTGAACAAAAGAAATAGCAATTGTAATTGATGTCAGCATCAATTATTAACAATATTACATGAAGGACAAGAAGTAAAATGAAAAATGCAGAAATCAATAAAGCTGAAGCGTTGATTTTAGTTGAAATAATTGAGTATGAATTGAATTCAGTTGTGATAAAGACAATCATAAAAAAAACGACAGGCAATGTAAGTGTATTGTCACTTGATGTAGGTGAAGGATTGGTCGAGAGGATATCTGCATTTGATTCATTTGCGCATATTATAGATGGCAGGGCTGAAATCGTTATTGATGGGACTTCAATATATCTTGAAACAGGACAATCTATTATCATACCGGCTCATGTTCCAAATAAAATTGTAGCTAATGAACGTTTCAAGATGATTCTGACAGTAATAAAAAGTGGATACGAAGAATTTTAATGTAACTGAGTTACATTTCAAAGTAGGCTTAAGTAATCGCACAGCTAATCAACATCGCTTTAGCTCTATATTTTCGCTGTTAAACAAAAAAATATTTTTTATCATAAAAACATTAAGAAAGGGTTTGAAAATGAAAAGTTTTAAACAAAAATTTGCCTTTAGTTTCATATTTGCATTTGCTTTGGGATTGATGTTTATATCAACGGCAGATGCACAGGATATGAAATTTCGCCAATAAGCTTGGCGTTACGGATTGAATCTCGGATATCAATTCAATTCAGCAGGTCTTGGATGGCAGTATCTACACGGTCTTGACCCTAACTTCCAATCACCGGAAGATAAAATTGATTATGTAGATGGTACAGGTAATGGTCCATACATAGGATTATTTGGAGAATATCTGTCCGAAAGCTGGTGGGGATTCCAATTCCGTATCTCTTATGATGTCAGAGATGCATTAGTAATTGATGATACAAGAACTCCAATTCCTTCATTTGATACAAAAATGAGTTACCTGACTTTTGAACCATTGTTCAGGGTTGACCAAAAACTTATTCCAAATTTGAATTTCTACATAGGTCCTTTTTTGGCTTATAATTTAAGTAGCACTTACATATTTAAATATGATAAAGATGCAACTGCTGAAGAAGCTGAAACTGATGTTCCGGATGTTGTAAAGCTTACTTACGGCTTACAAGGAGGTTTAGCCTATGATATTATGTTTGCAGACTTAGACCAAAATTCATCGCTTTATTGTCGCCATTTTTTGAAACATCATGGATAGCAAATCAAAGAGAAAGCATTGACGAACCTGACCAAAATTCGATTGCTGATGTGTGGTCAACAATTACTTACAGAATTGGTGTAAGATTATCAATTGAATTTAGAGAACCGGTCGAAGGCATGGCTCAAATTGAAAAATCACCAACTGTTGTGAACAAAGTAATTATGGTTTTGCCTGATGACAATACGATTGTGACTAAGAATGTTAAGGGTTATTTCCCGATACATCCATATGTGTTTTTTGACAAAGGAAGCATAGATTATCCGAGAAGATACATTGTTTTGACAAAATCTGAAGCTCAGAATTTTAAGGAATCAGACCTATCAAATTTTGAAAAAGGTGATTTGACTGTCAAAGAAACTAACGTTGACCAATTGATGGTTGCCTATTACAATGTAATGAACGTATATGGCGACAGAATGAGAAAAAATCCAAGTGTTCAATTGACTTTGCGCGGCTCTGACCCTGAAGAAAAGGATGGTGAAGTACATGCAACAAAAGTCAAAAATTATTTGGTGACAAATTTCGATATTAACCCTGATAGAATTAGCATAATCACTGACCCTCCATATGCACCTTCGGGCAGTGATTCTACTGAAGCAAAATCGAGAAATTTGATAGACGATGAAAACAGAAGAGTCAAGTTCGTGTTCAGCAACTCTGATATGTACAAACCCTTGGTATATACAATAAGAGATGAAACTTCGATTGACAACGATATGCTATTTTCAATTGACAATTCTGTTCCGTTCAGAAGCTGGGATATTACTATCACCGGTGAAGGCAGAACAATGTATTTCGGTCCATATTCTTATAGTAGTGCGAGAATTAATCCTGCTGAACTTATGAGATTCCTTGAAAATGGAAAATACAATGCCAAAATTTCAATAACCGATAGAACCGGAAAAGTCACAACAGAAAATGTTAGTTTTAAACTGACTAAAGATACAGAATTGAAAAATGCGTCAAGATACTTGATGATATTTGACTATAACCAATCAGATGCTGTAAGAACTTATGAAAGTACAATCCGAAACGATATTGTCAAAGGAATTGGAAACAGTGATAGGGTTATCGTTCATGGTCACTCAGACATTATCGGTACACCTGATGGTAATTTGAAATTGTCTAAACAAAGAGCTGATGAAACAAAGTCAATTATTGTTGACCAGCTCAAAAAAGACAATAAGACTACATCAAATATCTCATCCCTTGGTATGGGTGAAAAAAAGACTCAATATACATTCGACAACAAATACCCCGAAGGTAGAATGTACAACAGAAATGTATTCGTCGAAATTATCGAAGGCAAATAAGATGGAGAATTGATGTGATTCATTGCTTCGTAAAAGAATGGTCACTGTCTGAATTTTAGTTTTGAAGGTTGTAAAGAACTCAATTGTTAGGGAATAGAAATTATAAGATTGTGCTCTTTACATACCATCTCAACTATCGTAAGTTGAATTTTGAAATGATGTTACCGCAAATTAAATAAAAAACGGAGTATGTATGTTGTATATTATTGCAGTCGTTTTGATTATTCTTTGGCTTCTCGGAATGGTAAGTTCTTTCACTATGAGCGGATTCATTCATATACTTCTGGTAATTGCAGTTATTGTAGTATTAGTAAGGGTGATTCAGGGACGTAGAGTTTTATAGAATATCTTACAAAATGAACGGTTTGATGTATTAAAAGTATTTATATGCTAAAGACAATCACGGTTCTCTTTGGTAAAATTTAAAAAAGTATTTAAAATTTCGATAATGGTTTAAGGAGGAAACATGAAAAAATTTATTATGATATTGATTATGGCAAGCTTTGCTTCAACATTTATTAGTCTGGCTCAAAATGATACAGAAGGACATCGGGAAATTCTGCACGTTGGTTTGAAAATAGGGTTAAATTACTCAAATGTCTGGGATTCCGAAGGCGAGGATTTTGTAGCCAATTCAACATTTGGTTTGGTATTTGGCGGTTTCGTTTCGATTCCGATTTGGGAGTATGTAGGATTTCAACCGGGTTTGCTCTTTTCTCAAAAAGGTTTCGAAGGTAGTGGTAAGATTCTCGGTGGCGATTATCGCATCACCAGAACTACAAATCATATTGCTATACCATTGTTGGCAACTTTGAGACCGATTAAAGAAATTACAATTGTAGCCGGACCGCAGTATTCATACCTGGTTAAGCAAACCGATGTGTTTGAAAATGCTCTTACTACAGTTGAACAGGAGCAGGAATTCGAGAATGATAATATCAGAAACAACACTCTATCTATCTTAATTGGATTAGATATTAACATTGACCAACTTGTTTTCGGAACAAGATTAGGTTGGGATTTGCACCAAAATCATGGGGACGGTAATTCGCATACTCCAAGATATAGAAATTCTTGGGTGCAATTTACGGTTGGTTACAGGTTTCAATAAGTGAAGCATTTGGAGTCGTCACTCTGTCTTATTTAAATGTGATTGGCGGCGTATTGATTAAATTTTACAACATATATTTGGGATTATTTTACATATCCCAAGGAGAATTAAGATGAAGATTTTTATTACAGGACTATTGATTGCTCTTTTCCTTATAGTGTCAGTTCAGACATCCAAATCGTTCGCCCCTCAAGGCAGAGATTTCGGATTGGGATTGATGGCAGGCGAACCTTCCGGTTTGACAGCGAAAATTTGGTCATACAATGACAGAGCTTTTGCTTTGAGTCTTGGCAGTTCCTATTTGGGAAGAATCAGAGTCGGTGTTGATTACTTATGGCATTTCAATGCATTCAATTCGCGTGTTATCAATATGTATGCCGGTCCCGGTGTGGCAATTGGTATTGGTGAGAGTGGCGGATGATGGTACAGCAACAAAGGCAAAACTTGGTACAAGGAAAATGATGATTTAGGGATTGGTGTCCGCGGGCTTGTTGGTATCAATATTGTGCCAAGAACTGCTCCACTCGAATTCTTTGTGGAAATCGGTTTGATGTTAGGCATACCGTCACCAATTCGAACAAATTTTTAAGGTGCCCTTGGATTTCGTTACTATTTTTAATTTTGTCTCAAAAGAATTATCTTTGAATTCGGAACAATTTTGAAATGAATTCATTGCTCGGTTTTGAAAGTTTTTAAAAAATCTAAGAGTTCGTTCTTTGTCTGAATAAATTTGTAGCTGATTTAAATTCTAACTTCGGCGGACTCTGGTGTTATTATTAAACTTGATTAAGAATTTTTTGAAAATAATAAGACCTTGACTGAATGGTTTAAGTCATGGAATAATAGCATTGTTCAAACATATAAGTCCTTGTTATTAAAATAACATATACATATTTACGACTGATATTTATAAAGATAAATTTGATTTCTAAAGGAGTGTTTTTATGAATCTGATTTGCATTTTTCATTTGCGTAATTCAACATATTTATGATTAAATTCTATAAAGAATATGAAATTATACATAAAATATATGGTCTGCCTAAGGTGTAAGATGGTAGTGGCATCCGAATTGGAAAATTTAGGTATCCAATACAAAAATCTTATGATTGGCGAAGTTGATGTTAATGGCGGTTTAAGCGATGAAGACAAGGAGATTCCCGACGCAAACTTGAGAAGGTCGGGCTTGGAGCTTATGAACGACAGGAAAAGTCAGATAATTGAAAAAATCAAAAATGTAATCATTGATATGGTTCACTATACAGAAGATATGCAACCTGTAAATTTTTCAAATGTTTTGACCGAAAAATTGGATTTGGATTATACTTATCTTTCAAATCTTTTTTCGGATGTAACCGGAACTACAATTCAGCAATTCATAATCAAGCATAAGATTGAACGGGTTAAGGAATTGCTGGTATATGATGAGCTTAATATAAGCGAAATCGCTTGGAAACCGAACTATAGCAGCGTTCAACATCTTTCAACTCAGTTCAAAAAAGTAACAGGCTTATCCCCTTCCCACTTTAAAACGCTTCGAAAGAAACGCAGACAGTCTATAATCGAAATTGGTTGACACTTAAAAGTATCAACCAATTTTTTTTTTGCATTATAAAGCAAATCCTACTTATCAGCTTCGCCCATAACAGGGTCAATCGAACCAATACAAGCAACCACATCGCTCAGCATCGAGCCTTCGACAAAATGAGGCAGAGCTTGTAAATTAGATGCCGACGGCGAACGAATCTTCATCTTCCATGGGTGTCCGGTACCGTCAGAAACAATAAAGAAGCCGAGTTCACCTTTTGGGGCTTCGATAGCAGTATATGTCTCTCCCGGCTCGGGTGCAGCACCAAAATTAATCAACATGAAATCGTGAATCAACTCTTCCATTTTAGTATAAATTTCGTTTTTACGTGGTAATACCTTCTTAGGTTCATTAGCAAGAACCGGACCTTTGGGCATTTGGTCAAGCACTTGAGTAATGATTTTGATACTTTCTCGCATCTCATCAATTCTGACCATGTATCGAGACCAACAATCACCTTCGGGATAAGTTATGACGTCGAAATCGAGTTGGTCATATACCAAATACGGCATATCCCGACGAATGTCTCTCGGAATCCCCGAACCACGCAAACATGGTCCTGTGAGCCCGTATTGGACAGCTAATTCTGGAGTTATAACGCCGATACCGGCAACTCGTTTGATGAAAATCGAATTACGATGAACAAGTTTTTCAGATTTTTCTAATTGAGCGGGGAATTGAGCCACCCAATCACGAATCATGGCAATAGTTTTTTCGTCAATATCGTTTGCAACTCCACCAATGCGAGTGTAGCTCGTGGTGAATCTTGCTCCGCAAATTAACTCGAAAATATCGTACAATTTTTCACGCTCAGTGAATGTCCAAATCAGCACAGTCAAAGCTCCAACGTCCATACATGTAGCACCCATCGCCATTAAGTGTGACGATATGCGAGCCATTTCCGAAACCAAAACACGTATCCATTGTGCACGTGGCGATGCTTCAATACCTAGAGAATTCTCGATAGCCAGAGCAATTGCAGTATTGTTGGACATAGGCGAAAGATAGTCTAATCTGTCTGTATGCGGGATAAATTCGTGATAAGTCACGTTTTCGGCTAATTTTTCGTAACCACGGTGCAAATAGCCTAATTCGGGCACACAACGCAAAATTGTTTCGCCTTCAAGACGAAGCAATACACGCAATACACCGTGAGTAGCGGGATGTTGGGGTCCCATATTCAAAATCATATCATTATCGAGCGCATCATCAAAGGTGATATTCGTATCGCCGTCCATCAAACGCTTATAAATTTTATCCTGACGAATAGCCGTTATTTTGTCTATTTCCGCTTGAGTTCTTACATTCATACTTGTCTCCAAATCTCAGAGTTCATTTTCAAAAATCAATCACAATTTACAAAAATCTAGATTCTAAAATAAAGAATTTATGCGAAAATAGGAAATAAATTATCAACTTAGTCATAAATTGAACCAAAGACCCAACATTACCACTAAATTGCTTCAGACCGAAGAAGGCTTTTCAGGCGACTCTTCATCATAGTAATTCTTCTGCAAATCTTCTTTCAGTCTAATCTTTCGGCTGAAAGACATTCGCGAAGATTTCTCACGGTCAAACATCCTATGCACATCTTCCACATTTGAATTGAAAATCAGAGTGTTATCAATAGATATCGATATAGCCGAATTGTGTACATCATGGTTAGCACCGATGTATGTAAAAGTCCAATTCTTAGTTTTGAGCTCTTCGACCATATTTTTGATATTTCGGCTGTTGTATTCACGAGATGAATTCTCCTCGCCATCGGTCAAAATCGTTACCAATACGTTGTAATCAGTCATATCGAGCAAAGTTACTCTGAGTTTGTTGATGCTATATCCCATAGCATCATAAAGCGGAGTCGAGGAATTGGGCTGATATTTCCTCTCATCAATCGGCTGAATTGTCGCAACGGGTTGGTTGAACAGAAGAGTCTTGATACCGACACCGTTGAAAGTAACAAATGAAACAAAATGCTCTTGCTCGGGGAATTGCTTTTCGACTTCCTGAATCGTTTGAATAATCTCGTTGAAGCCGCTAATCGTAGAGTTTTTGATAGAATCCATACTGCCGCTTTCATCCAAAATAATCAGGTTGAATACTTTGTGTTTCGTTTCCATAATGCCATACTCCAAAATATAAATGGTACAATTACAAAAGCAAAACTACATTTATGTACGTCATATTTTGGCGGTTGAAAAAGGATGTGAACGGCTATAAAATAAAAATATAAATTTATATAGCCCAAGAATTTATTCGTGGGCTATAGGAAAAGGATTTTCTATCAGTTGCAACAATTGCAGGACGAATTCCAAAACGATTATTCTACTATTTCAGTTACATAGATGAAAGGTGGCATAGCAATTAACGTTTGTGGGCAATGCGGAGCTATAGCTTCGTGCTCTTCCTTTGTCAAAGCTCTGATTTTCACTTTTAGAACTTTTCCTTCAACATCTAAATTTTCGTCAATATTGACAGCCCTAAATTGATTCGGGTAACCTTGGCTTCCGGGGAAATGTTCGTCGCCAAGTACAGCGCTTATTCCTGTCGTATCGGCTATTTCGACTAAGGATTCCCAGCAAGGCTCTCCTGTGCTTGGAATCTGTATTCTAATCACAAAAGTAACTTCGGAATCGGGAACCTTCTTTTTCGATTTTGAACTTCCAAATATATCAAAATCACATGCTGACATTGTCAACATCAAGACTATTACGGTAAACGTTAATAATACTTTCATAATGAACCTCAATCCTAAATTTTTGTAAAATCAATCTTATATACTGTATGACACTTCAAATTGCAAAAAGGAACAAAAAAAATACAAATCCCCCAAGATCCACCATTGTTTGTCGAGATAAACACGCCACCAAGATAGGTTCCGACAAAAATGTTGTTCCCACTTGTCACTATAGCCTGTACACTTTGAATTGTTAGATCAGTATTTTTCTCTGTCCAACTATTCCCGTTATCAGTAGATAAAAATACTCCTCCACAAGTTCCCGCAAAAACATAGTTCCCTTTAGTGGCGAAACAAGTAACCCAACTGCTTAATAAGCCATTACCCTGTTTATCCGATTTTGAAAAGGCGGTGAATGCTGCTAAAAGCATAATAACTGAGTATAAAAATAAATTTTTAATGTTTGGTTCCCAATTTTCAAAAACAATTTTATAATTTGTCAATACAATATCTATAATAACAAGTTAAAATTGATTTTGTCACATTTAGATTTGATTTTATTTTTTGAGTGGATTTAGAAAAATCTTTACCCACAGTTTAAACCGTGGGCTATGTTTGCGATGTGTTATAGTATTCGTCTTAGTGAGATTTAGTACGCCCGAGTGGATTCGAACCACTGGCCCACAGCTTAGAAGGCTGTTGCTCTATCCTGCTGAGCTACGGGCGCATGACAGAACTTCAAAAGTAAGGGTTTTTTGGCAAAAAAACAAATTTATTTTGGTCAGCATGGAATTTTTTCGTATTTTTGAATCAGGACCAAGTCCTGTGTGGCTAAGACAAGCCCAATTCCGTCAGGTCCGGAAGGAAGCAGCGGTTAGTTTGCTCTTAGGGTACATCAGTACTTGGTCTCTTTTTTTTTATATATGATAATTTTTCATATTTTTGAATTTTAACATAGTGTTGCTTTGATGAAAAAAGAGATTATTATACATTCGGCTATAAATGAAGTTCGGGTCGCTATTTTGGAAGAGGGTGAGTTAGCTGAATTCTTCATCGAAATGCCCAACAAAGAACGTATCATTGGCAACATCTATTATGGCAAAGTCAACAAAGTAGTCGTCTCGCTCAATGCCGCATTCATAGACATCGGTTTGAAACAAGATGCTTTCCTCCATTTCTCCGATGCAGATGATTCGCTCGAAAAAACTATAATCACTGAAGAAGAAGATTCCGAAGAACTCGAAAAGCCAATCCCTTTGGCAGAACCTGTCGAAGAAGATGGAAAAAAATCAAAATCCAAAAGTAAAAAGAAAGGCAAGAAAGAGCCTGAAGCACCGAAAGAAGTCACAAAAGCGGCTGATGTCTCTCATACATTTAAGACTAAACGTTCAGGCGATGTGAAAATCAACCTTGTCGAAGGAAAAAAAATCGCAGTGCAAATCACTCGAGAGGCTTACGCAAACAAAGGCGTTAAAGTAACGAGCAAGATTGCTATTCCGGGTCGCTATTTAGTTCTGATGCCGTATGATAAGATGATTGGTGTGTCCCGGAAGATAGGCTCGTTCCAAGAACGCCGCAGATTACGTTCCGCAGCCAAAAGCTTTATAGGCGGCGAATACGGTTGTATTATTCGTACAGCCTCTATGGATAAGAGCGAAGAAGAATTGCAAAAAGATTGGCTTGATTTGATTGAAGTTTGGACTGAAATCGACAAGAAAATGAAAGAGAGCACTCCGCCTGCATTGATTTACCAAGATATGCAAATGGCGACAAGTATTGTGAGGGATATGTTCACGACAAACGTCGAAAGAGTTGTGGTTGACTCCAAAAAGCTTTATAAGGAAATTAATGATTATATTAAGAAAGTTTCACCACATCTTGAAAACAGAATCGAATATTACGAAGGTCACAACGGTATTTTTGAGGAATTCAACATTGAAAAGGAATTGCTCAAAAGCTACAAACGAAGAGTAAATCTGCATGGTGGTGGAGATATTGTAATTGAGCAAACTGAAGCAATGACCGTAGTAGATGTAAATTCGGGACGTGCAAATGAAAAAGACCAAGAAAAAAATTCATACAAAACAAATATTGAAGCGTGCAGAGCGATTGCTCGTCAGATAAGGTTGCGTGATTTAGGCGGTATGGTTGTCATTGATTTCATTGATATGAACGAAGACAGCAACAGAAAAAAATTATTCGCGGAAATGAAAAAGGAATTAGCACGCGACCGAGCTAAAACTACTGTCTATCCACTGACCCAATTGGGTTTGTTGCAAATCACTCGCCATAGGGTCAATCTGAACGTTGCCGAGAAGATCACAGAAATTTGCCCGACTTGTAAAGGTTTGGGACGAATCACATCAAAAGCAGTCTTAATTAATGATATAGAACGATGGTTGAAAAATTACCGAAAGACTTCTACAGAATTTCGAATCTTGTTGCAATTGCACCCAAGTATTGCAGAATACATCACTGAAGGCACAATTTCTACGATTTCGAAGTTCATGATTAAGTACTTTGTTAAAATAAAAGTTCAACAAAACGAAAATATTCCAATAGACCAATTCAAATTCTTTTCTATACGTCAACAAAAGGATATTACAAACGACTTTTAGTTATGGATAGAAAGAAAAAAATAACAATACTTGGTTCAACAGGCTCTATAGGTGTCCAAACTCTTGATGTGATTTCAAACAACCCCGAAATGTTCGAAATATTGTGTTTGACAGCTAACAATAATTTACAGCTTTTGAGCAAGCAAATAGCAAAATTCAAACCACATGAAGTTGTAATTGCAAATAAATCATCTTTTGATGACTTTGTCAGTAACTATACTTACGATTGCAAAATCATATGTGGCGAAGAAGCCTTAGTAGCAGCAGCTGCGAACAACGAGAATGATTTAGTAATCTCGGCACTTGTAGGTTTTAACGGTGTTATGCCGACTTTGGCGGCTTTGCGAGCTGGAATTGACGTCGCCTTGGCTAATAAAGAAACTTTAGTTGCTGCCGGCGACATTATGGTCAATTTAGCCAAAGAAACCGGAGCTAAAATAATCGCAATTGACAGCGAACATAATGCAATATTGCAATGTCTCGCGGGTGAAAATTACTCGGATATTGAGAAAATTATCTTGACATCATCAGGTGGACCGTTTCGTAAACGAAATCTTGATGAATACGATTCGATAACGATCAAAGAGGCGCTCAATCATCCAAATTGGAGCATGGGAAGTAAAATTACGATTGATTCGGCAACGATGATGAACAAAGGCTTTGAAGTCATCGAAGCTCATTGGCTTTTTAATATTTCGCCAAATCAAATCGAAGTTGTGATACATCCTCAATCTATAATTCATTCGTTTGTTCAATTCAAAGATGCCTCAATCAAGGCACAATTGGGTTTGCCCGATATGAGAGTGCCAATATCATATGCTATTCATTATCCAAATAGAGTGGCAAACGAATTTCCAAGATTGGACTTCATGTCTTTATCAGGTTTGGATTTTTGGCAACCATCGCAAGAACGTTATCCATGTCTCTACTTAGCGTATGAGTCACTTCGAATAGGCAAAAATTTACCTGCGGCTTTGAATGCTGCTAATGAAGTATGCGTAAGTAAGTTTTTGAATGATGAAATTAAATTTACTGACATATCGCGAGTGATTGAAATGACCTTAGAAACAACTGAATTATACCAAAATCCTTCATTGGCTGAAATAGAATTCACTGACAAAATGTCTAGAAAAAAGGCATCGGAATTTATTAATAATCTAATAAAATAATATGGAACTGTTTTCAAATATATTTTACTTTATAATTGTAATTGGAATACTTGTAGCAGTACACGAATTCGGGCATTTTATTGCAGCAAGACTTACCGGAATGCGTGCAGATGTATTTTGTATCGGTATGGGCAAACGGCTTTTCGGTTGGAACAGAATAAACGGCTTTACTTTCGGTAATTTGCCGGATAGCATTGTATTAAACGGTAATACGGATTATAGAATAGCAGCATTCCCAATCGGAGGATATGTTAAAATTTCCGGAATGGTTGATGAAAGCTTCGACACAAAGTTCGAATCTGCTGAACCTGAACCATGGGAATTCAGGTCGAAAGGCACATTAGCCAAGCTGTTTGTACTTAGTGCAGGGGTATTAATGAATTTGTTGCTAGCTATTTTGGTATTCAGCTTCATCACATTCACGCAAGGCAAATCGGTAATTGCATCTACCAAATTAGGCAAAATCGAATCCGGAAGTGTAGCAGAGCGAATCGGTTTGAAGCATGACGATGAAATTTTGAGCGTTAATGATGTCAAAATACACTCTTGGTCTGATTTTGTAGAAACAATAACTTTGAAAGAATTCGGAAACGAACTGAATATTGAACTTAAGCGTAATGATGAAATTAGAATAGTTAAAGCTGACGGCACAAAAATCCTGAAAGCATTAGCAAACAAAGAATCACTTGGAATTATGCCCGGTGGGATATTTGCATATGTTGAAAAAACAATTCCGGGTAAACCTGCTGAAATAGCAGGCATAATGAAAGGTGATACTTTAATCAGTATCAATGGAATTAAAATAAGCGGTTTCAACGTACTCCAAGATGCATTAAAAGCCAACATCGGGGAAAAAATTGAACTTGTGCGCAAAAGACAAAATGAGATAATCACGGATTCGATTATTAGCGATGAAAATGGAATGATTGGTGTTCAATTAGGTTATGGTCCGTTCACAAGTGTTTCATACGGATTGTACGAATCAATAAAAATTGGTACTCAGGAAAGCATAGCTTCAGTTGAATTGTTGATAAATTCAATTAAGCAAATCATCATGGGCAATCTTTCTTTCAAAGAATCAATTGCCGGACCGGTGATGATAATGGATATGGCAGGCGAACAAGCAAATCGTGGTATAGAGAGTTTCTTGAGGTTTTTAGCATTGCTTTCGATATCACTGGCATTTATGAATATTTTACCATTCCCAGCTTTAGATGGTGGCCATATAATATTTGTTCTTATAGAAGGTATCACAAGGCGGGAAGTATCCACGAAAGTGAAAATGGCATTCCAACAAGGCGGAATTATCATTTTGCTACTCTTTATGGTATTTGTTTTATTTAATGATATTACCAGATTAATCAAATAGATGAAAATTGGAAAAAGAACTCAATATTTTAGTTACAAACGATGACGGAATCAACTCGCCGGGCTTAGAAGTATTGGCACGCGCAGCAAGTAAATTCGGCAAAGTCGCTATTTTCGCACCTGACAGGCAGCAAAGTGCAGTAAGTAGTGCCCTGACGATAAACCGCCCTTTAAAAGTTCAAAAGTACTTCAAAAACAAAGAGTTTTATGGTTATGCTGTTGATGGAACTCCAGCCGATTGTGTAAAAATGGCACTCACAACATTACTCGATTTTAAACCTGATTTGATTCTTTCAGGTATCAATCACGGCAAAAACACTTCAATCAACGTAATGTATTCGGGAACAGTAGCTGCTGCAGTTGAGGGCGTTATGGCTGGAATTAATTCCATAGCTTTCTCGATTACATCTCACAGTTTATATGTAGAGATGAAAGCTGCCGAGGAATACGCTGTTAAAATCATCGAAAGTGTTGTTTCACGAAGTTGGGATACCAAAATACTACTCAATGTAAATATTCCTGCAATCGAAGCCGGCTCTATCAAGGGGATTCGAGTCACAAAATTAGCTAAATCTTATTGGAATGATTGGTTTGAAAGAAGAGAAGACCCATTTGGCAACGAATATTTTTGGTTTGCAGGAGATTATATTACTTCAGACCATGATAAAGAAACTGACGATACGGCAATAGAAGACGATTTTGTCTCAGTGACACCTTTAAAATTTCTTTTTGATGATGTAGATACGATAAAAAAGATTAAATTCGTAGAAAGTTTGAGGTAAGAATGAGGAAAATGATAAAATTGGAAGATGCTGTTGAAGGGATGGTTCTCGCAGAACCAATTTTAAATAATTTTAATCAAACATTACTTGCTGTGGGTGTAACATTAGATTTGGAAAAAATCAAGATTTTACGAACTTGGAATATTAAATTGCTATCTATCAAATCTGAAGATTCGGACTACGATCTAGAGTTTAGTCCCGAAATTTTGGCTATTTGCCAAAATATGTTAGAGCGAAGAATGCTTTGGAATCCAAGAAATGAAATTGAATTCGACCTTATTCAGTCTGCAATTTATGTTTCGGCAACTGAATTTTACGAATAAATATGTCATCAAGATTAGTAAATAGTAATGAGTTGATAAACAAGGTACGTGAATTCCCTACCCTTCCTACTATTTATTCGTCCTTAATGGATTTGATGCAGAATCCTCGCACTACTTCTATTGAACTTGCCCATCTACTAACTCAAGACCAAGCTTCATCAGCAAAATTACTTAAAATAGCGAATTCTGCAATTTATGGCTTGCAAGGCAGAATCAATACTGTATCCCAAGCTATACTTTATATTGGTTTCGACGAAGTTAAAAACATCGTTACGGCATTAACAATAATAAAACTTTTTAACACCGTTCATTCACGTAATGAAATTAACCCCGTTGATTTGTGGAAACATTCAATTGGTGTTGGAATTATTACTCGACAAATTGGGAAATCATCTGGCGTACGGAATTTAGAGAATTACTTCCTATCAGGCATTTTACATGACCTTGGCAAGTTAGTTTTTTTGAAAATGATACCTACAGAATACTCGCAAGTTATGGAATATTCAATTAACAATAAGGTTACCATCAGAGAAGCTGAAACAAAATTGTTAGGAATCACACATACCGTAATTGGTGAGATGTTAACTGAAAAATGGAGACTTCCAAACTCGATAAAAAATGCAATTCGTTACCATACAACAGGTATGATTGATAATACTTTTGACCATCTTGTCGGTACCGTTCATATTGCAAATATAGTTGCAAATATGTACGGAATGGGATATTCGTGGGAAAACATAGTTCCTGAACCTAATGTTGAAATATGGGATAAACTAAATCTACCGGATAAGTATTTCACAAACAACTACAAATATATTACGATGGAATTTGATGAGTCGCTGAGTCTGCTATTAAATTTGAGACAATAAAATGACAAACAAAAAAAATGACAGTGAATTGAATGTTGATTGGAAGGATTTTTTCCATTCAATTGAGGAGTATATTGACTTTAAATCACAATCATCAACCGTTCATGAAATTTTGAATAAAGGAATTAAGGTATTCCTACAATTACCATGTGCACAATCTGTAGCCTTATTTCTAATATCATCAAACGACTTCTCCCTGAATTTTAAAATTTCGAGTCCTGCTTCTTCAGAAAATCTATTCCGAAAAATTGCTGATTATGCAATTGAAACTAGTTTAGTGGGTGAAGTATTAAGTACAGGAACAATGCTGGAGCATTATTTGGGAGATAATTTCAGCGAAGCAGAGAATTTATTGTTGATACCGCTCAAAACTTCGCGAACAATCAACGGATTGATTTTTGTCCTAACAAGTGCTCCTATTGCTGATATAAATCAAATATTATACAGGTTCAATGTTTTATTTGTTAGTATGTTTGCATCGGATATACAATCTTTGCAAACTTATAGAGATTTGGAGGTCAGTAAGTCAATATTGGAACAAAAAGTCCATGCCCGCACTATTGACTTAAAGCAAAGCCAACGTGAGCTTCGGACAGTAATAGATTCAGTTTTGACCGGAATTTTGATTGTTGATAATCAAAATAAAAAAATTATTCAATCAAATCCTATTGCTCAAGATTTAATCGGGCATAATGAATTGATTCTCTCAAATAGATTCGTATCCGATTTTTTGCCCGAAAATCCTGAATTTATAAATGACAATAATAAGATATCTAAACAATCAGGCATGTTTGAATCCTATTTATTAAATAGTTCAAATATTAAAATACCAATCCTCAGAACTGCTACTCAAATCAAATCAGGGCTTCGTGACATTATAATTGAAAGTTTTGTTGACATTAGTGCAAGAAAAAAACTTGAAGAGTCTCTCCAAAATGCTAACGAAATACTCGAGTTAAAAGTTAGCGAGAGAACTGAGGATTTGCAAATTCTTGTAAATAAACTTAAACTTGAGATTTCGGAACGAGAAACAATCGAACAAGAGCTCAGAAGACTCTTCATCAAGGAAAAGGAATTGGGCGAAATGAAAATGAGGTTTGTCAATATGGTATCTCACGAATTTCGCACTCCACTGACTGTTATAAGAACGTCTTCTCAATTGATTGATTCATATTACGAAAGATTTACGGTCGAACAAATTAAAAAGCAAATCGAAAAAATCATATATTCTGTAGATAGCCTAACTGCTCTTCTCGATAATACTGTTTTCATAGGCAAAAGTGAAGCAGACAAATTAGATTTGAACTTGCAGGAAGTAAATTTGCAAAATTTCTTCGATAATTTGATTAAAGACATTAAACAAACATATACGACTGGTCACAAATTTAATCTTTCTGTATCTACTGATATTGATTTTATATTGAGTGACCCGAAGCTATTGTGGCATATTTTTAACAATCTTATTATCAATGCTATTAAATATTCTCACCAAGATTCTGAAATAATTATCAGAGCTTCTGTCAGTCATGATGCAATTCTTTGTGAGGTTAGAGACTTTGGAATCGGAATACCTCAAGAAGAATTGAATCATATATTCGACATGTTCTTCAGAGCTAAGAATGTTGGTATCACCCCCGGTACAGGATTGGGTTTATCCGTTGTAAATGAATCGGTTAAGAAACTTGGCGGTCAAATTACAGTAAGAAGTTCCCAGGAATATGGCACTTCTTTCAAGGTTAATTTACCATTTCTGACAGCAGATTAAATTATTGAATTCATTTCTTGAAACGGTTTTGTACGAAACTTTTGATATCTCTTATGCCTTGAAATAAATCAGAAGTTTTGCATTCAACATAAGTCGAGTTTTTAAGTAATCTGTAATTGAGTATTGTCATAGATGCCAAATATACCAAATATCCAAGTGGCATCAACAATCCTATTCCCAAAAATCCAACCACTACATAAGTTGAAAGACTTATTACGAGAGAAATACTTGTGTTTTTGAGCAAAGCGTTGATTTTGCCTGTAGCAACAACCAAAAAATAGAATATTGAAAATGGTAAAAGAAGAGCTGTCAGTAGCATGACTTTGAAAAGCCCAAGCGAGAGTGTGTATTTTTCAGTTAAAAACCACGCAATAAAAATATCTACAATGCCTGTCATAAAAAGAACGGTCAGAGATACAAAAATCAGAAAAGCAAATGAAACTGATTTGACAAGCAATTGTTTGAATGAGGCTAAGTCATTTGATTTCATAAACCTGACTGCAGCCGGATAAACCAATCCATTTACTCCGTTCATGCCTTCCTCAAAAAATCGAAAAAGTGTTTTAGCTGTTTGGTACAAGCCTACATAATGCAAATCGAAGAAAAACTTAACTATGAATAAATCCAATTGCTTAGGAATAGTATTTAATAAGTTGGTTAAAGTGATTGGGAAGCTAAATCGAAGCATTTCCTTTACTGTCACTTGCCCTGTAAGATTGAACTTTAACTCTCTCCAAACCATTGCAACGCTGACCAAAGAACTTGCAGCAGTACCGTAAAAATAGGCATTTGTAGCATCATAAAAGTCCCATGGCAATCCATTGAATTTGGCATAAAGTATGAAATAAGACATTACAGCAAAAAAAGCAACATCACTGATAAAAATTTGGAATGTTTGATGCTCCTTTAGCATAATCTTTTGTGAAAATGTTCGGGGAATCATGAGTAAGCCAAGCAAAGGCAGGTATGAGCCAATTTCAAGAACACGAGATTCGGTCATTTCAGAAGACAAAAGACTTGATGCGAAGTAAATCATTAAAGATAAACCAATTACAACAATCACATGAAGTAATATAACAACTGAATTAACTTTCTTTTTATTGGATTCATCAAAACCAAACTGAATCAACAATTGCAATGCAAAAGAGTCGCTCAGAACAAAAATCCAAATGTTGAGAGCAATGAATAATGCAAACAAACCAAGCTCAGCCGGATCCATAATTGAGGCTTGGACAAGGTAAACAAGACCATATAGAATATATACTGCTTTATCAGCTGCAGTCCAGAATATTTTCCAAATATGATGTTGAATCTGCATCAATTTCTCATTAAGTTAGCCGGTAATTGATTACCGGATTCTATGATTGCTTTAGTCATGTTTATTCTAAGCAATAATAATGCCCCAAATAAGAAAAATATCCCCAATGAAAAAATAGCAATTCTGTATGAACCTGTAAATTGCAAAGACATACCGAATACCAAAGGACCAATCCAACTTGTGCCACGTTCGCTGATTTCATACAAACTGAAATACTCTGCTTCCTTGCCTTTAGGTATCAATAAAGAGAATAATGAACGACTGAGAGCTTGCGTACCTCCTAAAACAAGAGCTATAACAGCTCCTAAGATGTAGAATCCGAGCGTTGAATTTAAGAACATAAAAGCATAAAAAACTATCCCAATCCAAATAAGCAAACTCAATAATAATGCTTTTTTGCTATCAAACCGTTCAGCTAACTTGTTGAAAAATATAGCGCCAAATAATGCTACGAATTGTACCATCAGAATGACAGTCGTAAGCGTAGAAATATCTAGCCCCAATTCTTCTTGCCCAAATTGAGATGAAACGACAATCACAGCTTGGACACCATCATTATAAAGCAAGTATGCAGCCAAAAATAGTAGTGTTTTTGGGTATTTACGAGCTTCTTTAATAGTTTGAATAATTGCTTTGAATCCATAACCGACTAAATTTGCCCCCTTTGGCAAGGCTTTTGTGAAACGTACTTTGAGATGAATAGCCGGGAAAACTGTAAAAATCGCCCACCAAAGCCCTGCTGATGCTAATGATATTCGGACTGCATGCCCCATTGTGAGACCAAAATTTTCAGCTTGCATAACCAACATCAAATTTATAGCAAGCAATATTCCTCCGCCAAAATACCCCCATGCAAATCCTAATGATGACACCTTGTCGCGTTCGTCTTCAGTAGCTATGTCATTCAGGAAAGCATTGTAAAAAATCATTGAAGCGCCGAATGCAAGATTTGAAATTATGAGTAAAGCTCCTCCATATAAATAGTTTGTATCTTCGAGAAAATACAAGAACATTGCGGCAATACTACCCAAATAAGCAGAAAAAATCAGGAGTTTCTTTTTATAATTGCTTGTATCTGCAATCGCACCAAGAACCGGAAGCAGTAAGACTTGAAGAATAACGGATAGAGAAACGCAATATGTGAAAAATGAGCCGTGGAAAACCGGAATTCCGAAGATGTCCAAAAACCCATCAGAGTCGGCAGCATTTTTGGCAATTGTGGTCAGATATGGACCTAAAAAGACGGTAATCACAGTGGTAGTAAATGCCGATACTGCAAAATCGTACATATACCAAGAGCGACGCTCAAGATATTTATTTTTATCGTTCATTTCATTTTATTCAAATTATAAACAGATAGTTACGTAAATTTGAGCGAAATATTTAAAAGCCGGATTATTCGTAGCGAAGTGCTTCAATCGGGTCTAAATTTGCAGCTTTCCATGCGGGATAAGCGCCAAAAATTAATCCTAATATCGTGCAAATGATGAGACTATATAATATCCAGTCAACCGGAACAACTAAGGTGAGTCCGAGTAAATTACCAAATAAATATGATAATGAAAGACCAAGAACTATACCTAATGCTCCGCCGAGCTGGCAAAGTGTTATCGTTTCGATTATGAATTGGCTCATAATCCATCGTTTTTTAGCACCAACAGCTTTTCGGATGCCTATTTCTCGGGTGCGCTCTTTAATTGTGACAAGCATAATATTCATAATGCCTATACCTGCTGCAAATAGAGCAATAAAGCCCGTAATGAAGCCAAACAACGACAAATACCCAGTAAGTCCTGCAAATTGGAGTGCGATTGTTTCATTTGTTTCAAGTTCGAATGAACTCAATTCCCAAGGTTGGTCATCGCGAATTCCACGTAAAATACCAATCGCTTCGTCTATAGTAGGCATAAGCATATCACGCGAAGTAGATTTGACGTTGATTGTAAGCGATTCTTCCCATCTTGTCGAATAATATTTTAAAAATTGAGTAATTGGAATAATGGCAACATTATCTTGGCTTCTACCAAGAATTGCACCTTTTGTTTCGAGAATACCAATTACACTATAGATTTGTTTGCCTATAATTAAATCTTTGCCAATTGGGTCAGAATTTGGAAAAAGTATCTGGACTATATCATTTCCAATGATGACAACGTTGCGGTTGAAAGTGATATCATCATCAATAAAAGCTCTACCGACAGATAATCGAATGTTATTTGTCTCGAAATAGCTTGCATCAGTGCCGACTAAAGATACATCAGGATTTGTTTCAAACATTGATGTTTTGAGAGTATGGTTTGATGAGGTACTCATAGCACTGACAGAAGATGCAAGCATCATATTTCTTTTGAAATCTTGAACTTGAGAATAATTTATTCGCTTTCTGCCTGCATATTTTCTCCAAGAATGCGCTCCAAATTGGATTTTCGGCATCCTGTAAATGGAAAAAGTGTTTTCACCAAGGTCTGCCATTTGAGTCGTAACAGTGTTATTGATGGATTTGACAAGAGTGATTGCAACTATAATAGCAAAAACGCCAATACAAATACTTAACAATGTTAAGAAAGCTCTTAATTTATTCAATCTAATCGAATCAATTGCAATTGATATACTTTCAAAAACTACCATTACTCAAACCTCAACGCATCAATTGGATTAAGTTTGGAAGCTCTAATTGCCGGGATTATACCCGATAATACACCTACGAAAATCGATACAATGGATGCTATTACTAATAATTGAAATGGCAAAAACGGTGTCAAAAAACCGGCTTCTTCAACAAATTTAGGCAAAATGGTGGCAACAGCAAAAGTAATTCCCGAACAAATAATAAGAGAAATAATTGCCCCTGTGAAACATAAAGTTGAAGATTCGACAATAAATTGGAATAATATCGAGCGTCTTTTTGCTCCTATCGCCATTCGGATGCCAATTTCTTTTGTCCTTTCGGTAACTGAAACGAACATGATATTCATAATCCCGATAATACCGACAATGAAAGATAGTACCGTCATCCCAATGCCTATACCCCAAACGTATAATTTCAGTGTAGCGACTTGATTCTCAAACGCTTTTGTTTCATTTATTGAAAAATCATCTTCATCTTTTGGGTCAACGTTTCGGATTGAGCGCATAATTCCTCTCGCCTCTTCTCTAACTTCATCAAGCATTTCTTCGGAGCCTGCTTTAATACCAATAGAAATTGAACGGTTATGCCTGCCATACATACCTACAAAAGAGCCAACCGGGATGAATACTTGATTGTCAATAAAATCAAAAAACATGGTGCCTTGTTTTCGGATAACACCGATTACAAGGAATTTGTGCCCATTGATTTTGATGGTTTGATTCAGAGCATTCCCATCAGGGAAAATTGTTGTATAAACCTTATGTCCGAGCACAACGACTTTTGAATGGATTGATTCTTCAAAAGGTGTAAAATACCTACCTTCGATTGTTTCTCCGGCTGATGTCAGACCGTGATTAGATGTCGTCCCAATAATTGTGATTCCGTTAAATATTAAATTTTCATATTTTATACTGCCTCCCCAATCTCTTGCTGTGGGGAAAATGAGTTCAGCATTATTTAATCGTTCCATCATAATGTCTGCTTGCTCGAATGTAATATCCTTTCGTTGCCTTACTAACTTCCAGTTTTTGCCACCTGCCCAATCCCATTTGTCAATGTAGAGAATATCAACCCCAATCATTCGAAAAGTTTCATCCATTGCAGTTTGTAATCCGGTCAATACCCAACCCATTAAAATAACAGTCGAAATACCAATCACAACGCCCAAGGAAGCCAACAATGACCTAAGTTTGTTGCCTTTCATTGCATCAATTGCAATTACGATGGTTTCTTTGAATTCTACGAATGTCATAAGATTAATTCAAATTGCTTTGTTGGTTGATTTCATCTCTTTCAATCAATCCATCGCGGAGACGAATAATTCTGTTGGCATGGCGAGCGATTTCTTCTTCATGAGTAACTAAAATTATCGTATTGCCTTTATGCCATAAGTCACGGAATAGTGTGATGATTTCTTCACCCGTTTTGGAATCAAGATTACCTGTCGGTTCATCAGCTAATATTATTGATGGGTTAGTTACTAAAGCTCGAGCAATCGCTACGCGTTGTCTTTGTCCTCCGGATAGTTCGTTAGGTTTGTGTGTGATTCTATCTTCCAAGCCAACATCAATAAGAGCTTGTTTGGCGGTTTCATGTCTCTGACCGCTCGGACGCCCTGAATAAACAAGTGGCAACTCTACATTTTTAATAGCAGTTGCACGAGCCAATAAATTAAATGTTTGGAATACGAAGCCTATTTTCCGATTGCGAATATCAGCTAAGTCATCATCATCCATCACACTGACATCTTCCCCGCCGAACAAATATTTGCCGCCGGAAGGAGTGTCCAAACAACCGAGAATATTCATAAGAGTTGATTTGCCGGAACCGGATGGTCCCATAATAGCAACGTACTCGTTTTCGTGGATTTGAAGTGTAATATCTCTTAGAGCATAAACAGTTTCAACACCCATTCTATATAGCTTGGAAATGTTTTCAATATCAATAATTAATTTTTTGTCGTTCATCAGAATTTCTCGTTATTTTTTTATTAATTTACGTTGCATCACTGTATCAATCTTGATATCCATGCCATCATTGAGTTCCTTGCTTACAGCAACAAAACTTCCAGAAATAATTTCATCGCCGTGATTGAGTCCTTCCACGATTTCAATGAAGCCTTTGTCGCTAATCCCTGTTTTAACTGTTGTTAAGACGGCTTTACCGGATTTGCTTAGAAAGACAACAGACGGTGGACGTTCAATCTTCAATCCTGCTGCCGGTTCAGATCCGTCGCTCCTTTCCGAATTGCCTGTTTGGTTAAGACTCGCATCTCGCACCGTTACGGCTTGCAATGGCACTGCCAATACATTATGCCTTGTTTCGGTTTGAATTTCTACATTGCAACTCATTCCGGGACGCAAACGGTACTCATTGTCAATTAATCGAACTTTAATTTGGAAATTAACCACTTGGTCTTGTGAACCAAGTGCGCTCGTAATAGCTGAATGACCTATTTCGATTACAACGCCGCGAAGTTTCATATCGGATATTGCATCAATTTCAACATGTGCAGTATCCCCGATTGCGACCAACACAATATCGTTTTCGTCAACATTTACGAGGGCATTCATAATTGATAAATCTGATACTTGCATCAATTCCGTGCCTTGCATCATTCCCGTTCCGACCACTTTTTCGCCAAGCTCAACACCAAGAGTGGTCACTACTCCGGCAATTGGAGAGAATATCGAAGTTCTGTCCTTATCGCGCTCAACTTGATTAAGCTGTGCTAATGCTGATTGATACCTTGCTAAAGCAGCTTTATATGATGAAGAAGCGCCATTGAAAGCAGCTTCGGCAGCATCAAAATCTTTCTTTGATGCGAATTCCTTTTTAAATAAATCTTGAATTCGTTTGAAATCGGCGGCAGCACGGTCTTTTTCGGCTTCACGAGCTCCGATTTCCATCTTAGCAGCTTCGGCAGTAGCTTGTGCTTGTTTGAGTTGCGCCTCGACAATATCAGGTTTGATTCGGACAAGCAATTGATTTTGCTTTACCGTATCGCCTTCTTTTACACCAAGGAAGATTATTTCGCCTGATGTTTGTGAAGAAATTTTAACCTGCATTTCAGGCTGTATTTTCCCGATTGCCGAAACCGTTTGAGTTATCGTTCGTGTATCAACTTTGCTAGTAGTTACACTGATGCGATGGTCTTTGGGTTGAAATATCATAAACCCAATCAGAGCCAATACTACGATTGAAACAATCAATATAATCCAAAATTTCTTTTTACTTTTCTTAGCCATTTTAATTATCCGTTAATTCTGTTTAATATCTTCTTGTAAATAAACTGCAGTTTTTGCTAACATGTCTTGAAAGGCTTGGCGTTTTTGACCCAATACAAAAAAGCAACCAATTATAACAATGAAACCAAGCAAAGAGCCCAAAATACCAAATAAAAAGAAACCTGTAATAGCTGCTGCAATTGATACAACATTTGAAATATTTTTAACAATATATCTTATCGCCAATGAGCTGAATTGTGCATTTTCAGCATTTTCGCTGCCAATTCTGATACCTAATGTTAATTTGCCAAAACTAAATGCAAAGAAAAGTTCGGTAGAGAAATAAATCAGCCCAATAATAGTTCCGGGAAGTTCTATTTTTGCAGCGTGCTCGAACAAATCTAATATTTCGACTGTATTTGAAGTCGCCATGGACATGATTTCTGTCAATGTACCCGATAAAATCATATAAAGCATAACAAGTAAAGCAATAATAAAATTATCAATAAAATATGCCAAAAACCTTTTGCCGAATCCAACCCTATTGTAATACGGGTTAACATATGCATAATCCGGCATGTACTGAGCATATTGCTCATAATTTGATTGATTTGGTGTAGAACTGTCAGTCATGGTCTCTCCTTATTATTTGATTAATCCAATAGCAAACATCACTTCGTTTCTAGCTTGTAAATAGCTGAAAACGGCATTTATTCTGTTGATTTGTGCGGTAATCATTTGAGCGTTGGAAATTGTCAATTCAAAAATCCCCAATGCGCCCGCTTTATATCGCTCGTTTACGCTTTCATAATTTTTCTCGGCTGCAAATAAAGCTCTACGCGACACTTCGATTTGCTTTTCAGCAGCATCCAGATTCAGAAAAGAATTTTGTACAGATTGCCTGACTTCTTGCTCTTTTTTCAAATATTGTACTTCAGATTGAACATGTTGCAATTTTGACGTTTGAACTTGTAAATTGGTCGAAAAATTACTGAAAACCGGGAAATTAAGTGTCAATCCTAAAAATGAACGTCCTCTTTCAGCCAATTCGTTGAATTCCGTATGATTCCATCGCCATCCGCCGGTAGCAATCAACGAAGGATAATACTGACCTACTGAATTTTTCAAGCGTGCTTCGGACGCTTCTAAAGAATGTTCAAAAGCTTTCAAATCAAGTCTTTCCGTCAATGCTTTATTGACGGCAGCCCCGAATGAACCTATTTCTTTACGGAAATCTGTCACATCAATTTCGGCTATATCCGATGGCAAACTTGATTCTAAAAATGAGGCATCCATATCCGGATTCATACCCATCATAATCAAAAGAGTAGCTCGAGATTTATTGAAATTACTTTCCGATATTATTAATTCGATTTCCTTATTTCCGATATCTGCTTCTTGAGCATATAGGTCGGTGATAGCAATTGTACCTGATTCGTGCATTGCCTGCAAACGCGTCAATTCAAATTTGGACTGTTGTAGGTTTTCGTTCCTAATTTCAACAATTTTGGAATTTTTGATTACCTCGACATACTGAGTATAAACCATTTGTTTGACACTGATGATTGAGAACTCATTACTGAAATTTGAGGAGCTGAGATTATTTTGGGCACGAGCATAATTTGCTTCACGAGAAAATCCGTCAAAAAGTGGCAGAGATAGTTGTGCGTTCATAAAATATGAATCGGGACTTGAGCCGGGAATATCGAACACCACACCTTCAAAATTCACCGACCTTGTTGCATCGGGATTCAAAATGCGCGAATAGCCTGTATTGAAATCAAACCTTGGCAAATAATTCCCGAAAGCATTTGTCAGGTCTGCACTTGCGGTAGCGACTTGTTGGCGATTGACCATCAAATCATAGTTGTTGATAACAGCTATGTCAATACTCTCTTGAAGACTAAAAACTCTTTTACTTCTTGAACCAAAGTCTTGGCTTTGGATTGCGAGCGTTCCAAATAAAATTGTAAAAACTACTAAGCGAATGAATAACATTCAAAAACTCCCTGTTCAGTTTAATAACAACAATTATACGTTTTGATTCAATAATTGGTTACACATTTAGCAACAAATTTTCAGATTGTAACTAATTCTCAGGATATGAGACGATTTTAGACTTCTTGTTGTTTTGAGCGATTGCACGAATTTTGAAAGAAAATGGCTTGGAATCGTCGCGTGGTACAATTTCAAAGACTTGCTTGGTAACGATTTGTTTGTCCTTGCTGATGTTTTGTGCCCCAATAATCTCGCGAGCCACGGCATTACCCTCGGTGATTTCAATATTCTTGATATAATTTTCAGCCCCTTGGTGTAAGCCATATGAATTTGTAAATACCCTAACTTTATTTTTCTCAAATCGTGCAATCCTGTGAATTTCAGGCTCGGGAAAGTCTTTGACTAATATTTTGTACTTTTTTCCGACTGATTTATCATTCACGAATCTTTCAATTACGTATTCTTTGTTTATATCATCCGAATTTGGGGTGAAAGTAAAAGGCATATTATTTTCGGAAACATGAACAGCTCTGCCTTCTGAATTAATCAACTTTGTGACACTTTCTCGATTGCTTAACATAGGTAGGTTCGGTTCGATAGTAAATTTCACATCCGGATACATTGTTTCCGAATAAATCGGGTCGTCGAGCAACTCGGCAATCACTCTAAATTCCCTTGATAATTCTTTACCGTCTGCATGCCGGACAATGTTCAATTTCACTTTAATAGAGCCAAATTCGGGAGTATCACCTTCGACAACAATAGTATTATTGGTAAATCCGACTATTTTTGCAGTACCCTTGTTCGATTTATCCGGAGTATGAGATAATTCAATAATTGGCTGACGACGCAGGTCACGATTCAAATCTAACCCAAATACAAAAATTTCGTTTCTCCATTTAGTATAAGCAATACTCCGCACTATATCGTCAGTAGGAGTCAGGACAACATTTGCTGAGATTAATGTTGGGTTTTCTCCTGATGGGCTAATAACGACAGTATCAACTCTTGAAGCACTTGCATTAGCCATTTCTAAAGCTACTGCAGCACCTTCAAAATCATAAACAACTTGATAATTTAAGATAAATCTGATATTATCCTTGACTACTGCTCCGAAAGTTTCGGGGTCATTGCTAACGGCGGTCGCTTCAACGTTCACAATGAAAGTATTGTTTTTCAATTCGTTCATCACAGGGTGCCAAAAAAATTTGGCATTTTGATTTTTCAAATCCTCCGATACTCTAAAATAGCGAGTATTACCGGATTTTTCGTCCATTAAATTAATTTTTCGATTGATTGATTGATCTTCAATTTCAAATTCAAATTTGACATTTTTTACATTTCCGGTAAAATAAATTGTATTAATCGTATCGGCGCTGACTATTTTCATTCCGGTGGAATCAAAGGTCAACAAGGTATTAAGAGCATTTTTTTCGGCTTTAAGATTAAAAGGTAGTTGAAAGATTCGGTTATCGGTAATGTGTTTACCGGATTCTTCTTCCTTTTTACTTTGTGGAATTAATAGAATCAGAGCGGCTAAATACAGCACGAAATAGATTTCAATCACTCTTTTTTTTCGGTTGTAACTCATCAAACTTAAATCCTCGATTGCAAAATTCGCTCAAGTTCTTTACGTACCGCTGCTTCGATTTCGGCTTTTTTGATTGATTCGGCGGCTTTGTTTAGTGTTTCGATATTTTGTTGAAGGTTCTGTAGTTCGGCATTGGTTTTTTCCATGATTCCAATCATTTTAGGATTGGGATTGGACATATCGGCATAACTTTGGTTTAGTTCTTCCAATTTCGAAAGTATTTGTCCTTGATTTGTAACAAATGCTTTCATCGTTACAGAAATTTCTTCTAATTGTACAACAGCACTTGCAAAATCTACCGAAATCTCGCCCACTTCATCCATTAGTAATGCTGAGTCTGAACTTTCTCCTTGAGTACTATACTTTTCTTGTTCATCATCGGGAGTAAAAAGCATAACAATAAACATTGTGGCAAGCATACCTGCTTCGAAAATCACACCTGCAATCACCATTTCGTCTGTCAGTAAATCGCTGAATCGTCTTAAACCAATCAAAACAAGTAATATTGCAGCTCCGAAATAGACAAATGAATTGATTACAGCAAAAAAATAGCGATTAACGACTTCTTGCATCCAGAGCATTGTACCACGCCAAAAGCCCAAAACATATGAAATTTGCACTTCGCGTTTGATATATTTGTTTATATCTCGCTCGAAAACACAGATTTTCCATAATGTAAGAAGTATAGCAAAAGAGCCGGCTTGCTTTTCATATCTAAGTTCATGATAAATATCCCTTAACAAGGAACGGCCCTGTAGTGACATTAACGAATCAATTTTTTCCATCTTTGTGAACCCTTTTAATTAGGTTTTTGTTTTGAAAATTACAATAATTCCCGCTACGAAAAATATCATATTTGCCATCCAACCTGCAACAATAGGCTGTATATCCATAGTTTGTGCCAAAGGTTGGCTCACTTTCAGAAAAATGATATAGAAAAATGAAATAACCAAAGCTGCACCAATTTGTATAGCAATACCACCTTTGCGTCTAACTGAAGCAAAAGGTACGCCAAAAAGTATTACAATGAAATTGGCAAATGGAAAGGCAAATTGACCATGATAATCAATTTGCAATTCTCTGACATTTCTGCCTCCACTTTGCAAAATTTCGATGAACTCGGCTAATTCGTCAAAATTCATCTCATCAGGTGATTTTTTCAGCTTTGCGATTTTGCTATCTGTGATATTTAAGGTGATTTCGAGCGAATCGTGCTTGATTGTATTTACGTTATTTCCTGAATAAATTCGCTCTATGACTTGCTTCATCATCCATTTTTGCTTTACTTCATCCCACAGGATTATGTTCGATTCGATGCGCCGAGACAATCTTGGAGTAACTTCGTCCGTGAAGTATTCAATAGCAATTCGGCTGCCGGATTTGATGTCCGAATCATAATGTTGCATAAGCAAATTAACCGTTGGTCCCTCTCGGAAATACAGGTTATAAATCGGTGCATTTGAATTTGATGTCGAAAAATACTTATTGGATATGTCGTGCTTTTGCTTATTAGATTCTGGTACTACCCAGCCATTGAAGTACAAATGAGCGAAACTAATAAGAATTGCCATAGTTACAAAAGGCAGCATTATGCGGTATAAGCTGACGCCGCCTGACTTCATTGCTGTAATTTCGTTCAAAGTTGACATCCGCCCCATCGTAAACAATGTGGAAAGCAAGGATGCTATTGGAGTAAGCATTTTGATTATTTCTGGCATAAAGTAGAAATAGTAACTTGCAATTACCTCAACAGACGCATTTTGGTCGAGGAATTTATCGAGGTTGCTCATCAAATCAATAACTACAAATATCATGCTCAATGCAGCTTGAGCAAAAATAAATGTAAATATGAATTGCTTTATTATGTATCTATCAATGATTTTCATTTATACTTATTTGCCATTTAATATTTGATTCGTAACTTGCTAAAACGATTTTGTAGGCTTTTACTTTTTTCCCATATTCAGCGGCATATTCATATTCGAGAATTTTGAATTTCCCGTCAAGTGATTTAAGCGTAATCGTACATTCTACAATTTCGATTTTCACAAGATTATCGCTGATAATTTCAGCGTTAAAGCCCGGATAAAGATGAAAATTGACGAGCTTAATCTCATTTAATTCAAAATTATCAATTCCTTCGATTTCCTTATCCTCAATTTTCATAGTTCTATTTGTTGGCAATCCAAAACCGTAATGCATAGCTTCGATTTCGTTTTCGCTGAATTTGAGCATCTTTGATTGCGTCCTATCATCGAGCCAGAACAAATTCCCACCCGAAGTTGCAGGCAAAGGGTTTTGTTCCATTTCAACATCTTGCAAGACATTATGTGATTGAGTTGAACGAAACAGATTGCGCAATTCAGGGTATGCCGTGTAATTATATGTACCCGGGTCGGTAAAAATTTCTCGCCCATGAATAAAAAGACAAAAACTTAGTTGGTCATTGTGGGCGTGACCACCCTTGCCATTTTGCCCTAAACTGCCACACCTGAAATAAAGTTTAAATTTATTGCGATTTATGATATATACTCCAAAATCATCAAATCTATTTGAGCTCTTACGCACATCGTATTTATCATGTAAATAGCGCAAGTCTTTAGAAAAAATGTTCTCTTTGGTCGCAAATGTGAATGGTGGATTAGCTCTGAGGAAGTATCCTGAATCATCATCTCCGATTTTGGGGTATCGTCCATCGTCAAGAGAAGTTGCAGCTGAAAACTTCTCTATAGCATGGATTCTGTTCATCACTTCATCGGAGAAGATAATTCGATTGCCTTCAACTTTAAAACTATCATCTGAGTTGATAAGCATATTCAACCAATTCAATCTATTATCACCAATTTTTTCGATTGCTTTTAATGAGGTGAAAAGCATTTCCGAAACGAAAAAATGATATGGTAAAGAAGCTTCGAAGTTTCCGCCATCGGAACCAAATTGGTACAAGATTTCTTCTGCCAGCATATTCAAAGCAAAACGTAAAGTTCTGATTTTTTTATCTGATGCCCCCAAAAAAGATGACAGGATTATCAGCCCGCAAACTCCGGCGAAATAATGATTGCCCCTCATTCCACCTGACCATTCCAAATTTTTGCGTATGAAATTATAATGGTCTTCAAGCGTTGCTGAAATGATTATATCTTTTTCGGAAACCGTTAAGCCATACTGCTTTTTAATTGCCAAATAAGCACAGATGTTCACCACTCTGATAGCAGCATCCATAGCAGTCATCCATTGAGTGCCGAAATATGGTGGATTAGACATAATGAAGTCTATTGCAATATTATCGGCTGCTTTGATATATTTCAAATCACCCGAAACTCGGCTTGCGAATGCCATCCAAGGTAGAAATTGCAATCGCCCAATTTCCCATGGCACTTTGATATCAACGCCTTCGATAGCACCGTATCTTATCTTTCTGTGCCAAGTGTTTTCGTTCCATCTATATCCGGAAGCAAAATCGCGTTGCCAATCAATTAGTTTGTAGCTTTCCGGCAAATTTCGCGAAATTTGTAACGAATGCTTTTGGTTTTGTTCATTTATGTGCTTTATTATATACTCTCTGTGACTTTGATAAGAATTTTCGTAATAATGCCCGCAATTGATGTCATATTGACCTAAGACATCGAATCTATGCTCAAGTATTCGGTCGCAAACATTGAAGAGTATATCGCTTTTTTCTTTGTCAAAATTGGAGATAAAATCTTTGAAAATATCAAAATTGAGATTTTGCACCTCAACTGCCTTCCCCAAAAAAGAAGATTTCGTCGAGTAAAGCTGATGCCTGTAACGGTTTTTGAGAAATTCTGTGATTTTCCACACGAACTTATCGAGCAGGAATTTTGTGCCTCTCTTTTTGTTAAGTGATAGTATGTTATCTATAATTTGCATTTTTTATCATTACAAATATCAAAATTAAAAATTATTTCGCTATATCATAGTCTTTATTTTTATTTATTTGTACAAAATTGGATAAACAATGTCAAATTTAATATCGAACAGCTTAAATATCAATGATTACGAGATATTAATCCGTCGTCGTGGCGAAACGGACTATGCCTCATATTGTCCTCAACTGAACCTAATGCTGGTAGGTTCGTATCACGAAGAGGTTGAAAACAAGATGTACGAAAAAGTCGTTAGCCATATTGAAGAACTGAAAAAGCTTACAGGCACAGACCCTTCAAATAACTAATATGTCTGAGAAATTTTCACTTTTTGTACATCCTTGGTACAGAATTGCCTTTTTTTTAGTGGCAGTCTTAATTTTTTGGACTGCCTCTTTTTATTTGGGACCAATAAATTTTGAATTCGACATCTTATACTTAGTTATTTGGCCAATTTTCATGATTGCAATCTCAGGTTACATAGAATGGAGCCGACCTGGTAAACATTTTTGGGCTTTCGGGTTAGATTTTGATAAGACTGCTATGCATAATATTGCACTTGCTTTTGCTTTAGCAATGACTTTTGTTGTGCTATTTTTGATTTCTTCATTTGTATTATTTGAAGTTAGAATCGCAAGTTTCGGCATCCCAATTTTATATTTGTTACTTTATCATGTGTTTGTAGCATTTATCGAAGAAATTTTTCTACGTGGAATAATTCTCCAATCACTTGTGGATAAAATCGGCTTTGCCGGAGCAGCCTTATCTACATCAGTGATATTTGCAGCATTACACATTTGGAATCCCGGAATTGATGTCTTATCCTTAATAAACATAACAATAGCAGGCTTAGTGCTTTCATTTATGTATTTCAAAACCAAAACGTTGTGGATGTCCATAACCTTTCATTATTTCTGGAATGTTGGCTTAGCGTTGTTTCTTGGTGTAAATTTGAGCGGTTATAGAGCGGAATCGTCATTGATTATTATAAGTGAAGTTCCTAAGAATTTTTTTTGGGGTGGACATTTTGGTCCAGAAAGTGGCCTGATAACAACTTTTTTCTTAATTGCGATATTTTATCCAATTGCAAAATATGGAAAAATATCACCTTTTGTAACATCGAAATTGTTTAAGCGTCGTTATAACGAATCTATAGTGAAACTAAATAATAGTTAATATCTGAATCCAATATGAAAATGAAATTTCTATTAATATTTGCATTTTTTATTCTGAGTAGCACACAAATGAATTCCCAATGGGCAATCATGCGTACTGATGCTGATAGTTTGGTTCGACTTGGGACAAGTTATATATATAATGTCGAATTTAACAAAGCGGAAGATTGCTTCACGCAGGTTAAAAAAATCTACCCCGAGCATCCTGTCGGCTACTTTCTCGATGCAATGGTTGAGTGGTGGAGAATAACTTTAGACAGGTCAACAAATCGGCACGACTCAAAATTTTTAGATAAAATATCGAATGTAATCAATATGTGCGACAAATTGTTGGATGATAATCCATCAAATTTGAATGGACTGTTTTTCAAAGCAGGAGCGATTGGCTTTCGTGGACGCTTTTATGCTCAAAAGGAAGAATGGATAAAAGCTGCAAGCGACGGTAGTTCTGCATATAATTTGATGGTCGAATGTTACAAAATTGCACCTCAAAACCATGATATAATGCTTGGAACCGGAATTTACAATTACTTCTCGGTGGCTGTACCGGAAAAATACCCCCTTTTGAAACCTTTGCTTGCTTTTTTGCCTCGTGGAGACAAATTATTAGCCCTGCACCAATTACGTGCAGCCGCCAGAAATGCGAGATATGCGAATATCGAAGCAAAAACTGTGCTTCTGCAAATTTATTATTCATTTGAACGAGACAATGACTTTGCACATGCAATGGCTCAAGAATTATTTGATGCATATCCCCAAAATGCTTATTTCCACAGATACTTGGGTAGAGTTTTGGTAAGAAAAGGTCTGACAGATGAGTTTGAAGCGGTTTGGCGACAGATTTTGTTGAAATGTATGGACAAAAAATTTGGTTACGACAATCTGACAGCTCGAGAAGCAATGTATTACGTAGGTTTGGCACTGATGAGGAAAGGTCGCTACGAACAAGCCCTCAGATATTTTTTGAAATCTGATGAAGGGAACGTTTTACTTGACAAAGAATCATCGGGTTTTCAAGTAAATTCGAATTTGTACATTGGCAATATTTATGATATGACAGGTAAAAGAGACTTAGCTCTGAAGTATTATCGCAAAGTTCTTTCGATGAAGGATTATGAAGATTCACATAAAAAAGCACAAAATTTTATCAAAAAGGAATATGGCAAATGATGAATGGTCAGTTCCGTATCCTGTTTATCATTATTTTCCTTTCGAATACTATTATTGCTTTGTCTCAACAAACAATTTTGACAGGAATAGATGTTCTGCAATCTGAATCATTTTCTTCAATAAGCGGGAAAAAAATACTGCTTTTGTCGAATAGTACAGGTCGCAACTCCAATGGGCAATCAACCCTTGAAATACTTTCAAAATCAAACAAATTTGAATTTTTGGGTGTATTAGCACCGGAACACGGATATTACACTGCTGTGCCCGCAGGTCAAACTATCTCGGAAGAAACAATTGACGGAATCAAAATATATTCGATTTACGGTTCGACAAAAGAGCCTGATAAGGGTTTGATGAAACATGCCGATGCAATTGTTGTTGATATTCAAGATATCGGAGTTCGCTCTTATACTTATATCAGTTCTTTGCATCGAACAATGAAAGCCGCAGCACAATCAGGAAAACAAATAATTGTTCTTGACCGCCCTAACCCAATTGGTGGTTTGATTGTGGACGGAAATGTACTCGAACAAGGTATGGAATCATTTGTAGGTGCAGTACAAATCCCATACATTCACGGATTGACAATCGGCGAATTAGCGTTGATGATTAACGATGAAGGTTGGTTAGGAGTTGATGCTAACAATTCGGCTCTCAAATGCGATTTGCAGGTAATCAGAATGACCGGTTGGCACAGATGGATGACATGGGAAGATACAGGTTTAATGTGGTTTCCGACTTCACCACATATTCCAACTCCTGATGCTGTCAGAGGAATAGCATGTTTGGGTATTTATGGAGAAATTGGACTAATGAGCATCGGAATTGGCTCAACTTCACCTTTCCAATATCTTGGAAATCCCAATTTCAATCCCAAAGCTGTACTGAGAATACTCGAAAAGGAAAGCTTATATGGATTGCACTTGTCACAATCAAGGTTTCAACCATTTTATGGAATGTACTCAAATCGGAGTATCGAAGCTATCCTATTGCGTTTCACTCCAAACCAAAATTTTAGACCCTATACTTGGGGATTGAAGTTAATTTTAGCAGTGCGTGAAGTTCATCCCGATTTGTTCAGAAGTGAAACCCAAAGAGCAGGTATTGATATGTTTCATAAGGTAACGGGAACAAAAGATTTGTACAATGCCTTATTCAATAATTTGCCCGATGATGTAATTCTGAAAATTGCAAATCGTGGTGTAGAAGCTTTTATAAAGCTTCGCAGCAAATATTTTCTTTATTGATTTTCGAATTCGTAGCCGGTTTCTTTCAGTACTTTATACACATCATCGCTACATTCGGTCATCATCAGTTTTTGTCTGATTTCTGATGCACCATAAAAATCGTATGTATATATTTTGAAGAATCTTTTCAAAATCGGGAAATTCTTTCTCCCACTCCAAGTTTTCAAGAATAATGAAACATGCGACCACAACAGCCCTAATTTCTCTTCAGGAGTACGCTCTATTTGAGGAGAGTTGAAAACCCAAGGATTCTTGAAAATGCCTCTGCCTATCATATACCCATCTGCTTGATATTCTTCAAATTTTTGATTGCAATCATCAATTGATAGCAAATCGCCATTTCCAATAATCGGGATTTGTGCGTCATTTTTTTTGAGAGTATCAATAGCTTTTGCCATCTCAGCCCATTCGGCAGGATAATCCGACATCATTTTTTGAGTGCGGCAATGCAAGGTGATACACGCGGGTTTTGCTTCAATCAGATGCGACATCCATTCTTCAGTGATATGGCGTTCAATTCCTGTGCGCGTCTTGACGCTGACCGGAACCGAAGAACCTTCCTTTGTAGCTGCGATTATTTCCTTCGCTAATTCGGGATATTTGATGAGCTGAGAGCATGAAACATGCTTGACAATCTTTTTAACCGGGCAACCCATGTTTATATCAATACCGTCGAAATCCATTTCTTCAGATATTAATTTAGCGGAACGATAGTATTTTTCAGGGTCAGAACCCCAGATTTGGGCAATAATTTTGATATTTTTCTTCTTAAGAATTTGTCTTTCTGAATCGCTAATTCTTAAGCGATGAATCACATTATCTCGCCCGATTGGGTGCAAAAGCCCATCGGTTGAAGTAAATTCTGCAAAGACTGCATGAAGGTAGTTTTCATCGGAAATACCTATAATCAGCTCCCTGAAAACGGTATCAGTGACGTCTTCCATAGGTGCTAAGGTATAAAAAGGTCGCGGCAAATCAAGCCAGAAATTATGTCTTTTTGCTTCGTTCATAGCTTACAAAAGTACGAAATATGCGATAAAACTCGCTAAAAACAAATCAAAAGAGTCATCAATAGCTTGTGTTGTCTAATTTCACCTTACCACGAAATATCCAATAGATGCTGATTGTATAAGACAAAACAAATGGTATGCCTATCAAAGCCATTGTGAACATTACCTCGAGTGTGGTACGCGATGATGAAGCATTGTATATATTCAAGCTGTACTCAGGAGCAATTGTAGAGCTTAGCAAATTCGGGAAAATGCCAATTGCAAATAGTGCAAGTAAGGCTAAAATACTGAATGCCGAAGATAAAAAGGCTCTAAATTCTCTGCCATGAAAAATTTCCCTCGGAATATTTGCAATTGCGAGCATATTCAATATTGCAATAAGAAAATATTCAGGATGCGATTTCAATACCGAAGCCATTTGCGGCACATAAATGAGCGTTGCCATTGTGGTCGTGACATAGCAAATTACGAAAAATATGATTGTATTGTTGACCCAACCTCGAACTAACTTTTGCAAATCACCTTCGGTTTTCATAACTAAGAAAATCGCTCCGTGCATCATGAAAAGAGCAACCGTCGTTATACCGACTAAAATTGCATATGGATTAAGCAGGTCGAAAAAGGACATGTACGCTTCTTTGTCAGCACCTACCGGAATACCAATTATGACATTGCCTAATGCAATGCCGAATAATAATCCAATCATAATTGAAGAAATACTAAAAGCAATATCCCAAGCTTTTCGCCAAGTTGCTGATTCTACTTTGCTCCGAAATTCAATCGCAACTGCACGGAAAATAATCACCATTAGTATAAGCATAACCGCTAGGTAGAATCCTGAAGCAAAAGTCGCATATACATCGGGAAAAGCGGCAAATAAAGCACCGCCGCCTGTTACGAGCCAAACTTCGTTCCCATCCCAAAATGGTCCTATGGAATTGAGCGCGATTCTGCGGTCTATGTCATTTTTAATTAGCAAATGCAAAGAACCTACTCCCAAATCAAAACCGTCAAGGATTGCGTATCCTGTGAGCAAGACACCTATCAACACGAACCATGTTACATTCAAATCTAATCCTTCGTACATTAGTGTGCCTCCTTCGTTGAAATCATTTCGTCTTTAGCTGCAATCAATTTGTAATCTTCAGGTCCGTGATGAATTTTCTTATTCAATAAAAATAGGAATAGTACCAATAGTAGCAAATAAATCAACCCAAACATTACGAGGGAAATTAAAACTTCGTCAGAAGAAACTGTTTTCGAAAGAGCATCTTTAGTTTTGAGTAAACCATATACAATCCATGGTTGGCGACCAATTTCGGCAGACATCCAACCTATTTGATTGCCAATATGAGGCAATAAAATACTGAAAACAGCTATGAACATATACCACCTTTGTTTGAATAATATGCCTCGCCACAACATGAAAAGACCAAGTGCCGTGAATCCGATGAAAAACATACCTATTGCAACCATCAAATGATATGTTTGGAAAATAATGTTCACGGGCGGTCTTTCATCAATAGGAAATTCGTTCAAACCCTTAACGGGTTTTTCGGTATCAAAGAAAAGCATAAAAGACAACATTCCGGGGATCTTGACTCCGTAAGTCTCCTGTTTTTCTTCGTCAACCCAACCAAAAAGGTACAAGTCTCCGGGAGCAGTTTCATAATGTCCTTCGAAAGCTGCGAGTTTTGCAGGTTGATATTCATATACCTGAACAGCACTGCTATGACCGGTATATAATTGATAAAGAGATGCTATAAAAGCTACGATTAAAGCAATTTTAACACCGGTTTTTGCTGTTTCGATATGACGATTTTTAATATAATAATATGCCGAAACGCTCAACACAAGAAATGCTCCTGTCAGCCATGCTCCACCTATCGTGTGGGATAATCTCTCAACACTCGACGGATTGAAAACCATAGCCCAAAAATCATAAATTTCGGCCCTCGCTTCCAATCCTTCGCCTACAATTCTGTAGCCTGCAGGAGTATGCATCCATGAACCTGCAACAACTATCCAAACCGCACTCAAATGAGCTCCGAGAGTGACCATTATTGTAGAGAAGAAGTGCATTTTTGATGAAACTTTATTCCATCCAAATACTAATATTGCCAAAAACCCTGATTCCAAGAAAAAGGCGAATATACCTTCAGCAGCTAATGCACTGCCGAATACATCGCCTACGAATCTTGAGTAGGTAGCCCAATTTGTGCCAAATTGAAATTCCATCACTATACCGGTAGCGACGCCCATCCCAAATATTAGAGCGAAAATCTTGACCCAAAATTTAGTCATCTCTTCATACATTTTGTTGCCGGTTCTCAGATACATGCCTTCCATAATAACAAGCATAATCCCAAGTCCAATACTCATAGGTGGAAATATGTAGTGGAAACCTATTGTAAAAGCGAATTGCAGACGAGATAAAATTTCGACATCCATGATTTACTCCAAATTTAATGTATTGCCATTTTCAACAATAAAGATAAATTATGCTACTAAAATAACAATAAAGCATAAATTAATCTAATTTATTTAGCCAACAGAATGATTTTTTTTTATTTCACCTAATCTGATTGAACTAATACCTTCAATTACAAAGTATATGGCTCCAATGAAGGATAAAACTACAGTATTGATGATATGAATAATCGTAGCATAAGCAAATGCTTCATTTAATGTAATCAAATATAATGCTGTCATTATATTTGCTACTATCAGATGATAAACACCGACAGAGCCCGGAGTAAAAGCAATCGCATTGGCAATTCCCGCAAAAACTACTACCAGAATTGAATCTACAAATGTAAGTTGAATTACAGTTTGGAACGGAAAAGCAAAAAAAACAAGATACATAACTAAAGCATAAATCAACCATAGGAAAATAGTATGCAAAGTCATTTTCACATAAAACTTGGGACTTTTCAGTGTAACAAAACCTTGCACGAATGAGGATATTGAATCTTCGAGGATTTGAGCAAATTTTACAGGTAAAAATGTCTTTAGCCAATGCCATATTTGATGATGAAAGCGATAAAGAATAAAAATAAAGGAAGATACTAAGATAAATATAAGCACCATGCCTATTGAACCTTGTAAAACACTATCGAAGTTCAAAAATTTGAAAAGTGGTTCGGACAGAAAAGCAAGAGAAATTATAAAGACAATAATCAAAAAGACAAAATCAACTCCACTTTCAATTACCGAAGTAGAAATAACTGCAGCAATAGGCAATTTTTCCTTTTTTGCTAATATAATAGGTCGGGTTATTTCGCCAAATCGAAGTGTGAAACTATTCATAAGATGCCCAATCATTATTGCAGAAAAGGCATTATGAGTTTTGACAGTCGTAGAAATGGGTGCTAAAATTATTTTCCATCTCAATACTCTAATATAATTAGATGCTATAAGTACAGGTACTGAAAGCAAAATCCAGACATAATCAAGCTCTTGGAGAAGCAAGAACAGCTCATCAAATGCGATTTGCCGAGCCGAAAGATACAAGCTAAGAATTAGAATAGCCGTAGCAAGTGTATATTTTATTAATTTTTTGTTTAATCTCATTTAATTCGCAATTATTAATCGCAAATTTAAGTCAAAAATTCCATAAGTCGGACTATCAAATTAAACAATTTGAAGATAAATATGATTATTTTATAATAATTACACTACATTACAATATCATTCGTTTCGATATTATCAAAGTAAACGTAGAAGTTTACAGTTTATGATTCTAAAAAGATTAAAATGAATACACCTTTAACATTCGAAGAGCTCGGCTTATCGGATAACATCCTCCAATCCCTTCATACGAAAGGTTTTGAAACCCCCTCGCCGATTCAAGAGCAATGTATCCCAATAATCATGGGAGGCGATTATGACTTGGTCGGACAAGCACAAACAGGAACAGGTAAAACTGCGGCATTTGGATTACCAATCTTAGATTTGATAGAAGAAAACGCAAGACGCGTTCAAGCAATTGTACTGGCACCAACTCGCGAACTTGCTATGCAAATCTCTGAAGAATTGAACTCTTTGAAGGGTTCTAAGAGAGTTGTGATTGCACCGATATACGGTGGTCAATCAATTGACAGACAAATAGCAAAACTTACCTCAGGAGTTGACATAATTGTCGGCACACCGGGCAGAGTAATAGATTTGCTCAATCGGAAAGTCATCAAATTGCAACAAATATCATATTTGGTATTGGACGAAGCAGACGAAATGCTCAATATGGGATTCGTTGATGATGTAGAATTAATCATGAAAACTACAAATTCCGAAAAGCGTACATTCATGTTCTGTGCTACAATGCCGAAAGAAATTTTAGGATTAGCCAAAAAATACATGAACGAGTTTAAAACAATCAAAATCGAAAGCAATCAATTAACAACGATTTTGACTGACCAAATTTATTTTGAAGTTGAAGAATCCGACAAATTGGAAGCACTATGCAGAATTATTGATTTTGAAATGGATTTCTACGGTTTGATTTTTTGCAGAACAAAACTTGACGTGGATAGAGTTTCGACCAGATTGAATGACAGAGGCTACCAGGCTGAAGCTATTCACGGCGATATTTCCCAATCCCAAAGAGAAAAAGTCTTGGCTCAGTTGAAAAGCAAGCGAGTTAATATTTTAGTTGCAACTGACGTTGCAGCAAGAGGTATTGACATTCAAAATCTAACTCACGTAATCAATTATTCGCTTCCTCAAGACCCTGAATCATACGTACATAGAGTTGGTCGTACAGGAAGAGCTGGAAACGAAGGCACTGCAATTACTTTTGTAACAAGACGTGAAGTTCGGAATTTGAGCTTTATCCAAAAGCATTCCAAAACTGACATCCGCAAAGGTAAACTCCCGGGAATCGCAGAAATAATTGAAGCCAAAAAAGATTGGATTATGACTGAAATCGAAACCAAATCTGCAGAAAAACTCGAAAAAATTTACAAAGCACTAGCTAATAAAATTATATCTTCGATTGACCCCGAAGTTGCATTAGCAGCATTGCTCAAATATACTTTTGCTGATGATTTAGACGTAACGAGTTACAAAGAAATTAGAGAAAGAGAATCATCCAAACCTTCGATTAAAGAACAAACCAGACTGTTTATTGCTAAAGGTAAAAAAGACGGTATGAGTAAACGTTCGATAGTTAACTTCATAGTTGAAAAAGCTAAAACACGTGAAACAAAAATCTCCAATGTTGAAGTTTTTGATTCATACTCATTTATTACTGTTCCTTTCCAGGAAGCAGAATTTATACTTCGCACATTCAAACGCGAAAAATTTGGCAAAAAACCAATGGTAGTAAAAGCTGAAGACAGAGATAATTAATTCTCGTCTTCAGTTTCTGCAAATTTGTTCGTAATATCAATTATTTTGAGTTCGGCTTTTTCAAGATACTTCCTACAATCGGAAGCAAGGGATAAGCCTTCCTCATATAATTTTGTCATTTCGTCGAGCGATACGTTTCCTTCATCAAGGATTTCGGATATTTCGTCTATCCGTTTAATTTTATCTTCAAATTTCATATAAATATATTTAATGGTTTAACTTAACTTCAACAGTTTCATTCTTACGAATGATATGGATAGCAGTATATTGATTCAATGATTTTTCGTTGCCTATGTATTCATTGCCATCGCTCAACAATGCGTAACCCTTATTCAAAGGAGCTTTGGGGTCGTTAGCTTTAATAACAGAGTATTTAGATTGCAATCCGGCCTTAAGGAAATCGACTCGCTTCCGTACTTCAGTAATTATCGAGTTTGTATTCACCCCCAAATTTTGCTTCAAAATATTTATCCTTTCTTGTATTCGCCTCATTCCTTTGATTGCGAAATCTTTTGTGATCAAATTTTGAGTATTTTCAATTATTCGATTAACAGCCCTTTGCATAGCCGATACTTTCACATCAATATGATACATATAATCTTCGAGCGTGACTGAAGTTACAATCTCGGCTGATGCAGTCGGCGTTGCAGCTCTCAAATCAGCCACAAAATCGGAAATAGTGAAATCGGTCTCGTGTCCTACAGCAGAAATAATCGGCTTTTTGGCATTGAAAATTGCGTTTGCCACTATCTCCTCATTATATGCCCAAAGGTCTTCAATAGAACCGCCTCCCCTTCCGATAATAATCACATCTACGGGTAAATTGTCTAATTCTGAGATTGCTTTGACAATGTCTTGTGCCGAACCATCACCTTGCACAAGTGTTGGGCGAAAATAAATCGTTGCCAATGGGAATCGTCGCTCAATAGTTGAGATAATATCGCGTACAGCTGCTCCGGTGGGAGACGTGGAAACACCTATTTTCAAGATATTAGTAGGAATTGGCTTTTTTCTTTCTTGAGCAAAATACCCTTTTTCTTGTAGCTTTTGCTTAAGTGCTTCATATGCCAAAAACAAGTCACCTTCTCCGGCAGGCATCACAGTTGAAACATCAATCTGGTAGCGTCCTTGCGGTGGATAAACAGTGACTTTGCCAGTCAATTTGACCTTTAAACCGTCCTTGATTTGAAATGATACGGCTTTTCCGCGCCACATCACACAGGAAATCGAAGATTGCTCATCTTTAAGTGAGAAATAGCGATGTCCGGAGCTATGCGCAGTGAAATTTGAGACTTCGCCCATCACAACTATTTGACCGAAATCAGTTTCGAGCACCGAGCGGATTCGATTTGTCAACTGACTAACTGTTGGGACGGGAACAGAAGCAGGAGATTCGAAATTTATTCTGGTTAGTTTCATATCATATTTTTTGTTTTTATCATCTACGAATATATTGATTTATTCTTGAATTAAGAACATTCAATTTTTACATTTTTGTACAAAGTAACATTTGAATTCATTTATAGCCGATAATTGATTATTTTTGCTGATTAAGATGTTGTCTAAAATTTTATTTATGTGGGCATAATGAGCGAAGCAAATATCAGCGAAACACCAAAAGTTTCTTCAAACTTTATAAAAGTTATCATAAACGATGATTTGAAAACGAATAAATACGGTGGTAGAGTTCATACTCGATTTCCGCCCGAACCGAACGGTTATTTGCACATTGGTCATGCAAAGTCTATTTGTTTGAATTTTGGAATAGCCAAGGAATACAATGGCTTATGCAACTTAAGATTTGATGATACAAATCCAACAAAAGAGGATGTTGAATATGTTGATTCGATTAAGGAGGATGTACGTTGGCTTGGATTCGATTGGGATGACCGAGAATTCTTCGCTTCTGATTATTTCGACAGACTTTATGAATTAGCCGAACAATTGATAATGAAGGGCAAAGCATTTGTTTGCGAATTGAATCAAGAACAGATGCGTCAGTATCGTGGCACTCTGACTGAACCCGGCATTAATAGCCCTTACCGCGACAGACCGATTGATGAGAATCTCGAATTATTTCGCAAGATGAAAAATGGCGATTTCCCTGATGGAGCAATGGTTTTGAGAGCAAAAATTGATATGTCATCGCCAAATGTCAACATGCGCGACCCAATTATCTATAGGATTCGTCGTGACCATCACCACCGAACAGGCGACAAATGGTGCATTTACCCAATGTATGATTTCACTCATTGCATATCCGATTCGATTGAATTTATCACACATTCATTATGTACGCTTGAATTTGAAAATAATCGCCCACTATATGATTGGTTTTTGATTGAGCTCGGACTTTATCGCCCACAGCAAATTGAATTCGCAAGATTGAATCTAAATTTTACAGTTCTGAGTAAACGGAAATTACTCAAATTGGTCGAAGATAATTTTGTTGATGGCTGGGACGACCCCAGAATGCCGACAATTACAGGTTTGAGACGCAGAGGTTACACACCCGAAGCAGTTAGGAATTTTGCAGAAATGGTTGGAGTTGCAAAAGCCGATAGTATAGTTGATATGGGTATGTTGGAATTTTCTGTTCGTAAACATCTTAATGCGACTGCAAATAGAGCAATGGCAGTTTTGAACCCTTTGAAAATCGTGATTACAAACTTTCCCGAAGGGCAAAAAGAGATTTTAGAAGCAGTCAATAATCCCGAAGATGAAAGCAAAGGTGTACGTAATATTCCATTTACAAGAGAGATTTATATTGAACGTGAAGATTTTATGGAAGAGCCTCAAAAGAAATTCTTCCGCTTGGCGCCGGGACGTGAAGTAAGATTGCGTTATGCTTATATAATCATGTGCAATGAAGTAATCAAAGACGAGTTAGGAAATATTACAGAATTACATTGCACTTACGACGCTGAAACAAAGAGCGGAACGAGTTCTGAGACTCGCAAAGTTAAGGCAACTTTGCATTGGGTTTCGGCGACAGAGTGCTTTGATGCTGAAGTCCGTTTATATGACAATTTATTTGTAAAAGAGAATCCAAATTCGGTTGAAGATGGCAAAGAATTTACAGATAATTTGAATCCTGATTCGCTCAAAATTCTCTCAAATTGTAAATTAGAACCTACTTTACGAGATTCAAATTCAGGAGACCGCTTCCAATTTGAGCGACTTGGCTACTTTTGCGTAGATTCCAAACATTCAACATTAGACCATCCCGTTTTTAACAGAATCGTAACTTTGAAAGACACGTGGACAAAGATTCAAGCTAAGGAGGCAGAATAGTGTTTGTATTTACAGTAAGAGTAGAAGTGGAGAAAGCACACGCTGAGCAATGGTACGATTATATGACATCAAAACATATAAAGGATGTACTCGAAACGGATTGTTTTGCAAAGGCTGAATTGGAAAAAATCATCTCTGATAACGAAGAAACGAGCCACTTTGCATCACGATATTACTTCGCATCCATGGATACATATAATCGTTATTTGAAGGAATTTGCTCCACAACTGCGAACTGAACATAACGAGCTTTTTGGAGATAAAGTCAAAGCAGAACGAACAGTATCAGAAATAAAAGAATATCGCCTTATTTGATGACCATTCCGGTATAGTCTGCTTTGGGCGAAGGATATTTCATTTTCAATTGTGATAGTTCGGTAACGAGAATATTTGAAATTAGTAAGTCCCGATACCATTTTTTGTTAGCAGGAATAATATACCAAGGCGCCCAATTAGTCGAAGTTTTGATAATTACATCATTATATGCTTCGAGATAGTCTCCCCATTTCTCACGGTCTTTGAAATCATTAGGGTCAATTTTCCAATGTTTGTCGGGATTGTTGATTCGGGATTGTAAACGTCGGCGTTGCTCATCATTGCTAATATGAAGATAGAATTTGTAAATTGAAGTGCCTTCATTGGCAAGCATTTGCTCAAAATCATTAATATGTTTGTAACGATTTTGCCAAACCAACTTTGGCATGAGTTTCTGAACACGAACAATCAACACATCTTCATAATGACTTCTGTTGAAAATCACCATCTCCCCTTTAGCAGGTACTTTATTATGAATTCTCCACAAAAAGTCTCGAGAAAGTTCATCACGGGATGGCGCACCGAAATGTGCAACATAAACTCCACTTGGATTCACACTATTGAATACATTTCTAATCGCTCCGTCCTTGCCGCTTGCATCCATACCTTGGAAAACGATTAGGATTTTATGTTTCTTTTCAGCGTGTTGGACTTTTTGGAGCTTATCCAATTCTAAGTTGAGTAACTTGATTTCGGCTAAAGCAGTTTCTTTGTCACCTTTGTAAATGTGATGCTCATCAGCATCCACTTTATTAAGGTCAATATTGTCACCGGGTTTGACCAGATATTTACTTGTTTTCATCAATTCCAGATGATTTGTAAAAAATACAAAATTAAAAAATAAAATGCCTGTAACAAAACCAATATTATTTACAGCCGAAAATGTTTGCAATTAATTGTTTACAAACTGAAAGAAATACCTGCTTGAATTGTTCTGCCGGGTTCGGGTAATCCTCTCTGATAAACTCTATAAGTATCAAAAAGATTGTTAGCTCTGACGTAAATATCAGCTACATATCCTGTCAGTTTGAATAGATTATATGCAATCCGGAGATTAAATATCGTCGAACCATCAACTTTTGCAAAGCCACTTTCTTCAGAATTATCAGCTTCGTATTGGTTGCCTGTGCTTTCGGACTCTATCATTAATGAAATACCGAAATTGTGAGTATAAATGGCTGACAATCCGCCGAGGAGTTCGGGTTTGTTATCGAGATGCTCCAATTCTTTACCGTTATTTTCACCTTTTGCTTTCATATATGTCAAAAAGCCACTTAATTTAATGTTGCTGCTAACTGCCCAATCAAGCCCAAATTCAGTTCCGACAATATCGGCTTCTCCTACGTTGACTCTCATTCTGCGGCGTAATTCATCTTCTTGCGCCGATAAAGTAACTTGTGAGATAAGATTTTCGTAAAAATTCGCAAATCCTGATAATTTCAATGTTACATCGCTGATTGAATAGCCAAAACCTAATTCGGTCAATATTCCTGATTCGGGAAGCAACTCGGGATTGACTTTAAATCGGTTCAAAGCCCCCGAAAATGATTCACGCATTGTCGGGAATCGGGTTCTGCGACTTAAATTAGCAAAGAGCATCATTTCGTTTGTCAAATCATAATTTAAATTGAGAAAAGCTGCATAATCGCTTGATGATAGTCCTGAATATTCTGTAAATAAACCTGTTTCTGGGGTTTCGTTGTAATCAAATGCGGCGCCGACAGCAATTTTCAACTTATTCATTGCAATATTATATTCGATACCGACATTCATTGTAATCTGAGCAAAATTATCTGGTGTCTTTTCATCAATAATTTCTTCATGTTTTGTTTGAAATCCATTTACAACAAAATTCAGACTTTGATTTTCGGTCAATTTTTGGAAAAATGCAAGCCTGGCACCAATTGTATTGTCTTTGTCATGTTGCTCAGATTTGACTGAATCAAATCTTGTAGAGGTGTAAGTATTGATTTGTTGGCTGAAATCATCAAACCACAAAGTACCTCTTAAGATTGAATTTCCGGATTCTGAAAATTTATGTTCGAAATTTGAAGAAATCAACATTCTCCTCCATTCCGGATATCGCCAAAAACGAGCATTTTCAATGTGAGATTCGGGAGCGACTCCCTTTTCACCGGTCAAATATAAAAGTGAAACTCCTACAACCGTTAGCGGACTAAATTGGTATTCTCCACGGAGATAACCAGACATACGCTTTTGGTCTGTATTAGTTCTGAATTTTGCATCCATATCTTGGTGTAAAAGTTCTTCGGGTGCATTACCTGATAAAAATGAACCGTTTGAATTGAGATATGAAATATTAGAAATGTAGTTAAATTTTCCAATTCTGGCGTCATGAGTCAAATCAAAACTGTAAGTTTCGCTATTTGCCCCTTGCAATTTTGCATTCACTCCATATCCGTCAGTATGTCTTTCAATCGTACTTACATTTACTGCACCTCCCAAGACATTAGGACCAAACATGATTGAATTTGCATTTTGATTGACAAATATATTACCAATTATACCTGCAGGTAACATACTCAGGTCAAAGCGGTTGTCCCAAGGTAAATTCAACGGAACGCCATCAAAAAACAATCCTAATTGACGTTCCCCTGCACCTCGTAAGAACAACATCGCTTCTCCACGAGAATTGGTTCTGATTCTTGCGGAAGGTAATTGCCTTTGAATTTCAGCAAGAGAGAATAAATCTGAACGTTGTAATTCGAAAAATTTGATTTCATTGATTGTAGAATTCACTACACTGCCGACATGGCGAGTGGAACCAACGTTAATGTCGCCCAGCCGATAAATTCGGAGAGAATCTGACTCGATTTCAGCAGCATTAAGGTTGGCAAAGAGAATAAAATGCAATAAGAAAAAGAGAGATTTATATTTCAACATGAAAAAATTCCGAAAAGATGAAAACATGAATAAAGTAATGTAAGGTAAACGCTCCAAATCAAACTTTATTACTCATTTTTAGTGAAAAACTGGATTTTCAAAATCTTGATTGAGTGTAGATATAAATATTCATAAAATAGAATTTGTCACGATACTATACATATAAGCCAATTTTTGCTTATTTTACAAACTGTGGTATTGCAAATAATGATATTATGAGTGTAAATATGCAAAAGTTTCGATTTACAGTTACTGACTACAGACGAATAACACGTTCCATGCTATATTTTTTTGTAGCCATGCTACCAATTTTGTTTATTGGGTTATATTTACTCAGAACACACAGAGACATCTACTTTTTAATCGCAACCTTTATAGCTGCAATTTTAGTACTTGCAGTATATTTTGGAGTTGTTAAATATGCCATGATTTATGACTCCGAATTTTCGATTGATAAAAGCGGTATCAAAGAAAATAATCTCAAAAACGGTAAACGATTTGAGTTCAATTGGGACAAAGTCGAATCAATCAAAATCAGCAAAACAAAGCATGTAGCCGATGTCAGAGAGTACTTGACAATTAAATTCACAAATTCAAATCATACGATATCAATTTCAGAGGATGAGGATAGAGAAACTAAGGATTTATTCCAAAGTTTCAAATCCCAATTACTCGAAAACATGACAAAGCAAGGATATAAATCGAAAATTGAAATCACTGATTAAGATTAGACATTGAATCGAAAATGAATCACGTCGCCATCTTTGACGATATATTCTTTTCCTTCGAGCCTCATTTTGCCATTTTCTTTCAATTTTGCTTCGGTCTTGAGTTCAAATAAATCGGTACAATGATAAATTTCAGCTTTGATGAATCCACGCTCGAAATCACTATGAATAATTCCGGCTGCTTGTGGTGCCTTCATTCCGCGTTTGAATGTCCAAGCTCTAACTTCTTTCTCTCCGGCGGTGAAATAAGTCTGCAAGTCCAAAGAATGGTATGCTGCACGGATTAATTGGTCTAAACCGGATTCTTCGAGTCCTGCAGAGTCTAAAAATTCTTTTTGTTCTTCTTCAGATTCAAGTTCGGAAATCTCAGCTTCTAATTTTCCGCAAATGACAATTACGTCCGAGCCGTTAGTTTGAGCAAATTGCTTAACAGACTTGACGTAGTCATTGTCTGCGGCAAGTGATTGCTCGTCAACATTACAGCAATAAATTTGTTGCTTCAATGTGATTAGATTCAAATCCTTCATTGCGAATAGCTGCTCATCAGTCAAATCCATTTTACGAACGGGAATTCCATCAAGCAAATTATCGGATACTTTCTGCAAAATTGGCTCGAGTATCTTGGCTCTTTCTGCGATAAGTCTATCATTTGAGCGTAGCTGCTTTCCAAGATTGTCAATTCTGCGGTTGATAGACTCAAGGTCGGCAAAAGCTAATTCGATTTCGATGGTTTCAATGTCCCGAATTGGGTCAATCGTAGTTTCAACGTGGTGAATATTTTCATCATCAAAGCAACGAACGACATGAATAATTGCTCCAACTTGTCTGATGCTTGCCAGAAATTGATTGCCTAAGCCCTCCCCTTTTGACGAACCCCGTACCAGCCCTGCCAAATCGACGAACTCAACTGTAGTCGGTATTGTCTTTTGGGGTTTAATAAGTTCAACAATCTTGAAAAGTCTTTTGTCGGGAACATCAACTGTTCCAAAATTCGGGTCAATAGTGCTAAAGGCATAATTAGATGTTTCAGCTTTTGTTGCTGTCAGAGCCGAAAATATTGTCGTTTTGCCAACATTTGGCAACCCTACAATTCCACAATTTACAGGCATAATTTCTCACTTTGATTCATTCGGAAAGTACAAAAATAACAATATTTACGGCAGCATTTAGAATTTTATTGCTCTAAAAAGCAAAAATCCCGTAATTTGATTTACGGGATTTGAAAAATTATGCTTTGACGACAGTTTCGACCACGAACTCGGGTGGGTCGTAAACTAATTTTTTTACAGAGCAATGATTGACAGCATTGACTAATGCTTGATAGTATTCTGCCGGAAACTCAGGTGGTACGTTGATTGAAATTTTAATTTGCGAGACCCTGCGATTGACAGTATCATATTTAAGGTCTTGGATAAGTTCGATATTGTCGGCGGGAATTCCGCGACTATCGCAAAAACCTTTAACGAAGATACCGCCACAAGTAGCTAATGAAGCTAAAAATAATTCATAAGGTGAAGGTGCTGAAGCGTCTCCACCGCCGCTTTGCGGTTGGTCGGTTTGGATGATAAAACCATTTTGTTCGGCATACACTTTTTTGTTGCCCGGAAAGAAAACTCTAATTGACATTTCGATTACTCCAAATTTTATTTGTAATTTTACAGTTGAATTTATTTCAAAAAATCATATTGCTAATAAGCAATACATATTATGACGTGAACATATGAAAAAAATTTCAATTGTTTTTATATTTTTAATTTTGACTTTTGCAATCGTTGTATTTTATTTCTATACATCGGTACTTAAGGAATCAATCAAATTTCCCAAAGACGAGATAATTGAAGTCCCGTCGGGTGCAAGTACAACAAAAATTATATCAATTTTCAATGGTTATGATGCTTTAGAACCATCTTGGATATTTAAATTTTATCTAAGAATACTTGCCCGAAACGAGAATAAATTTATCAAAGCCGGCTATTATAAATTCGATTCAACAATGACAAACCAAACTTTGGTTGATGCGTTAATGAGCGGCTCGCATCAACATAGTTTGAAAATTACAATACCCGAGGGTTTGACTTATATCGAAATTGCCGAAATTATCGAAAAGCGTACCAAAATCCCCAAGAAGAGATTTATAGCATTATGCGAAAACGACTCTTTGCTCAAGGCTCGCAAAATTGCAGCTATGAACGTGGAAGGATATTTACTGCCGAACACTTACAATTTCCCGCCGTCCGCAAATGAAAGGATTATTATAGACAGATTATTAAATGAATTAGAGACACTGTGGAAAAAGCAAATCGCAAATAAGATTGGAAATGTAAGTCTGAATAAGCACGAGATTTTAACCTTAGCATCAATTGTCGAAGCAGAAACACCAATTGACGCAGAAAAAGCCAAAGTCAGCGGATTATACCATAATCGTCTGAAAAAAAAGATGCTACTTCAAGCAGACCCGACAGTCCAATACGGAATGGGACAAAAAAAGCGATTGCTGTATGCAGACCTTGAACATAACACCAAATATAATACATACAAATTTTCGGGATTGCCACCGGGTCCAATCAATAATCCGGGTGCTAAAGCTATATTAGCTGCGGTCGAACCCGAATCTCATACTTATTTATATATGGTAGCAACTCCGGACCATACAGGTTGGCACAATTTTTCGGATACATATTCAGAGCATTTGGTTTTTGTTAATCAATATCGAAAGTGGTTCAAAAATCGAAATAGATAATGCTTAACTTGCATTGAAACTGATTTGAAAGTAATTCGTATTATAAAAATGAAAAAAATCATAATAACAATTGTAGTTTTAGCGTTAGTTGGCGCCGCCATTTGGGCATACTTCAACTATTTTCAAGCAGTTGCAACCGAGTATGTAACTGTCAAGCCAAAATACGGCGAATTCCTCTCTATTGCTACTACTACCGGAGAACTTCGAGCCAAAAACAGTATGGAAATTCGCGGTCCGCAACACGCTCGCTCAGTAGGTATTTGGCAAATGAAAATCAACAAATTGGTTGAAGAGGGAACTATTGTAAAATTAGGCGATTTTGTAGCCGAATTGGATAAATCCGAAATAATGACAAAAATCAAGGAAATTCAGCTCAATATTCAAAAAAATGAGTCACAATTTTTGCAATCAAAATTGGATAGTTCATTGACATTGTCAAGCGCTCGTGATGAATTGGAAAATCTGAAATTCAATATGGAAGAGAAAAAATTGCTTAAGGAGCAATCAAAATATGAAGCACCTTCCATCATAAGACAAGCAGAGATTGATTATGAGAGGATTGAAAGGAGTTTCACTCAATCTCTGAAAAATTACCAAACAAAAGTGAAGCAAGCGATCGCCAAAATCAATGTGATCTATACTGATTTAGTCAAAGAGCAACAGAAACTGCAACAATACACTGAAGTTTTAGACCAATTCACAATTCTTGCTCCTGCCGAAGGGATGGTGATTTATGCTCGCGAATGGAGCGGCAGACGCAAGGTAGTAGGCTCGACGGTTGATGCATGGTATCCGATTGTAGCAACATTACCCGACCTAACGGTTATGGAATCTGTTACATACGTTAATGAAGTAGATATTCAGAAAATTAAAGAAAAGCAACCCGTAAAAATCAGCTTAGATGCAAATCCCGACAAACGAATCACAGGAAAAGTAGTCAAAGTAGCTAATATCGGCGAACAAAAAAGTGGCTCGAATGCAAAAGTATTTGAAGTGGTTATAGAACTAAGCGAAACTGACTCTTCTTTACTTCCGGCGATGACTACAAGCAACGAAATTTTGATTGATAAATTAGAAAAGGCTCTGTATATACCACTTGAAGGATTGCATACTGAAAATATTGAAAATGAAAAAAAATATTTCGTTTATAAAAAAGATAAGTCGAAAATTGTAAAGAAAGAAGTCAAGATTGGGATTATGAATCAAAATGAAGTTGTAATCGAATCCGGTTTAACTGTTGATGATGAAATTTTGCTGAGCGAACCTGCCGAAAAATCTGAAATTGAATTTATTACAATATCTAAAAACAAGAAATGATAAAACATTTCGGATATAATTTCAAAATAGCCACCGAAGCTATTATCCAGAACAAGTTGCGTTCGGTGCTAACATCACTGGGCATAATCTTTGGCGTTTCATCGGTAATAGCAATGCTTGCAATTGGTAGCGGTGCCGAACAGGCAATACTCGAAAAGATGAAACTGTTAGGCACAAACAATATTATCATCCTACCATTAGACAGAGAAAAACAACAAGAGATTTCCGATGAAAGCGAGGAGAATAGTGATAAGAAAGAAGGCACAACTGAAAAATTCACTCCCGGATTCACTTTGAACGATTTAGATGCAATCACAAAAATCGTCAAATCGGTAACATATGCCAGCCCGGAAATAATCTACGAAACTGATGCAATGCATTCGAGTTTGAGCACGAAAATCAAATTAGTCGGCATTTTGCCCGAATACTTCAAAATCAATAATTTTTCGCTCAGCAAAGGCAATCAGCTCCATGAAAGTAATTATAAATTTGCCGAAAACGTTTGTATAATTGGCTATAGCCTTAAAACGAGACTCTTCCCAACTGATGACCCAATTGGCAAATTTGTAAAATGTGGCGAACATTGGTTGAAAGTAGTCGGTATAATGGACGAAAGAAGCATGTCCAAGGAAAACATTCAGAGTTTGAACATTCGCGATTATAATCTTGACATTTATATTCCGATCAACACCATGCTGTTGAGATATATAAATCGCTCCTTGGTTACCAAACAAGATTTCTTACGAGAACGCGGAGATGATAGCAAAAAAATTGACCCTAATTATCACCAAGTTGACCGAGCGATAATCCATTTTGCTGAATCCGGCGAAATCAATAAATCAGTTGAAATCATAGAGCGATTATTACTTCGCCGACATAATGGAGTGAAAGATTTCGAAATTGTAGTGCCGGAATTGCTGTTGCAACAAGAGCAGAGCACAAAACGCATATTCAATATAGTTCTCGGTGCAATAGCGTCAATTTCATTGATTGTTGGTGGAATTGGGATTATGAATATTATGCTTGCGTCAGTGATGGAACGAACGAAAGAAATTGGGATAAGAAAAGCTGTCGGAGCACGCAGGTCGGACATTTTGACTCAATTCTTATTAGAAGCAGTGGCAATCAGTATGACCGGCGGAATAATAGGAATTATTCTGGGTGTAACTGTAGGGATTCTAATTGAAACTCTGACAGGCATAACTACTATAATCACTCCTGAATCGGTTTTCTTATCATTTTTTGTTTCAATTTCGGTAGGCTTGATTTTTGGGATTACTCCTGCTCGCCGAGCATCAAAACAAAACCCAATCGAACTTTTAAGGTACGAATAAAATGCAAAAATTTTTGATTTTGATAATTATATTTTTTAGTGGGTTTAAGGCATATAGTATCGAGTTTACATTGGACGATTGTATCAGGTATGCTCAAAGAAATAGTATTGATGCTCAAAAAGCCATGAATTCGTTCTTGGCTCGGACTAATCGCTCTCAAGCATTTTACGCTGATTTTTATCCACAATTGCTTTTGAATGCTTCGTTGCCCGGAGTATCGAGAGAAATCAACCAAATCACTCAACCCGATGGAACAACATTATTCCGTGAGCAAAGCCAGCTTTTCACTTCCGGTGCGTTGACATTATCTCAAAAAATCCCATTTCTGAATTCCGAATTATCAATAGCAAGTGGTATAACCAAACTTGATGTTTATCAAACGAATGATTACACACTTTGGCGAAGCACACCATTTCAAGTTACTTATCGCCAACCACTGTTCAAATACAACTCTATGACTTGGGATAGGAAAATTCGTGAACTGATTGATTCAAAATCTGATGATGAATTCAACCAAGAAATGGAAGACATTGCTATAAACGTTACCCGAAAATTCTTTGAATTGTACCTATCCGAAATGAATTTGAAAAATTCAGAACAAAATGTTGCAGTCAATGATACTTTGTTCAGACTTTCTGAAGGAAGGTTTTCGGTAGGGAAAATCGCCGAAAATGATTTGCTCCAAAGTGAACTTGCATTGTTAAATGCTAATAATTCTTTTAGCAGTGCTGAATTAGAATACCGAAGAACATTGGACGAATTGAAAATTACAATTGGATATACAGGAAGCGATAAAATCAGCATTATTCCGCCTAAAGATATACCTCAAATTGATATTTCGCCGGACGAAGCTGTCAGATATGCAGTTATGAATAATCCCCGAATAACAGACCTTGAAATAAGAAAGCAAGAGGCTGACCTTGCATTGCAACGTGCGGAAAGCAACAACAGAATAAATGCCGATATATTTGCTTCTTTTGGATTGAATCAAGCTGCAGGGCAATTTGATTTAATTTACAGAGATTTGCTCGACAGGCAAAGATTCGATGTAACGATACAATTGCCATTATTTACTTGGGGTAAAGGTTCGGGTACTTTAGAAGCAGCTTTGCAAGACAAAAACCGTATTATTTCTGATAGCGAATTGCAGAGAATGAATTTTGAAATGGAAGTAAGATATCTGACTGAAAGATTAAATCAGCTTAGACGGCAAGTAGAAATTTCAACCAAAGCCGATACAATTGCTGCAAGAAGATTCGACGTTGCTAAGAATCGTTATATAATAGGAAAAATTGATTTGAATTCTTTTTTTATAGCCCAAAGCGAGAAGGACATAGCGTTTCGAGCATTAGTGCAAAATTTACAAAGTTTTTGGCTTGCATTTTATAATGTAAGAAAGTTAACTTTGTATGATTTCGCAATGCAAAAACGAATAAACTATGTTTTGGAAAGAAAATAAATGAAATTAAATATCAATTTTGCCATAGCAATCGTATTCTTAGTTGCGATTGTAATATATTTTGGTACTGTAACCCCTTCGGTCACTTTTACAGATAGTGGTGAGTTAGCAGGAGCTTGCTCATCGCTCGGGATAGCACACCCAACCGGCTATCCCCTATTCACAATACTCGGATATTTATGGACACTGCTACCATTGCCCCTGTCTAACGTTTACAAGCTGAATTTGCTTGCTTCACTCTGGACAGCGTTATCTGCTGTGGTTTTCTTTACATGGATTAGGGACATATCCATGCATTTGTGTAGAGAAATCATGCGAGAGCAAATTAACAAGAAAAAGAAAATCAAGCCTGAGTATGTGAGTTTGTTTTCTGATGAAGATTTGATCAACAAATTATCACTTGTGTTGGCGATAACTTATGCTTTTGCGTTGACAATATGGGCTCAAGCAGTTGTAATCGAAGTTTATTCACTTCAGTTATTGATTTTCAATTTACTGATTTTTTTACTTGTGCGATCATATATCAATATTTCAAACAATTTTTATCTTTTAGCTACTGCATTTATTTTCGGGTTGGGTTTTGCGAATCATATGACAACAGTGCTATTAGTACCGGGCGGGATTTTGCTCTTTTATAATATTTTCAGGGAACGTAGAACCAATCAGTCATCATCATCTGCCAAAAGCGAGAATCCGGCTCAACGCAAACAACTTAGCTTTAGCTCGCTCATAAGTTATATGTCTGCGCTTTTCATCTCAGGATTAGCATTGTATATTTATATGCCATTACGAAGCGCTGCGCTACCGGCATTCAACTGGGGATGGGTACATCGTAGTTTCGACAAATTTATTTATCACGTGCAAGGTAAGCAATACCAAGGTTGGATGTTTTCGGACATAGAAGCATTTTTTGCAAATATTGGCGAATTCATTCAAGATTTACCCTTCCAGTTTGGGATTGTCGGCTTGATTTTGGTTTGTACAGGTTTCTTTATGGTCCACAAAACGAATATGCGAGCTGTTTATATTTTCTTTGCGGTTAATTTTTTGGCATGTATAATTTATGCATCGAACTATTCAATTCATGATATTGAAGCATATTACGCATTGGCTATCATTTCATTATTCCCTTTTGCAATAGTTGCTTCTGCAGATTTACTCAAAAGGAACAAGAACTTAATATATGCACTTTTACTGATTCCAATTTTAAATTTCGCTCTTAATCTAAAATCAAATGACAAGTCGGGTGATGTATTAGTACATGAATACACTACAACACTAGTAAACGGTTTGGGCAAAGATGCAATCGTTATTTCTGCACAATGGGATTATTGGAATTCTGCATTCATATATTTTCGTGAGGTTGAAGGAATGCGGAACGATGTGTGGTGGATAGGCAAAGAACTAATGCGTCGAACATGGTATCCGATGCAACTACAACAATGGCATCCAACAATATTCGACGATGCAAAGAATGAATTGAAAGCATATTCTGAAGATCTCGAACGATTCGAATCAGGGCTCCCACCGAATTCATATCCATTTATCCAACAGAATTTTGTAGCTTTGTTCAGAAAGATAATTGAATCAAATATTGATAAAAGACCAGTTTATATCACATTAGATATATTGAAAACTGAGGAAGAAATGATTCGAGGTTATGAAGTTGTACCCGAAGGACTTGCCATAAGACTATATCGTCCGGGTACAGTTCCGGCAGATGTGCTATTTGCAATTCCTAATTTGAATCGTTTTATCGAATCTTCTAAAGTTACCGAGAGCTCTATTGGGCATTCATTGGTTGAAGTTGCCTCTCATTCTGTATTCAGTTTGGGGCAATTTGAATCATTGTATCAAAGATTTGATAATGCCAAAAAGGCTTATGAGTACTCATTGAAAATAAATCCAAATAATCCGGATGCTCAAAAAGCCTTAGCTAATCTTAATTCTCGTTGATTTCGTTCTGTAATTTTTCTTGTGATTGGCTCAAATTTGTCCAAGTTTCCATGCATTGATTCAACTTTTTAGCGAATAAATCATATTCTGTACGAGCTTTGGAATATTTTTGTTTATCGTTGAGAAAATCTGTATTGAGAAAAAGTGCATCTAACTTTTGCATTTTTTCTTCAAATTCCGCAATCTCTTGTTCAAGAGTGGCGATTTGTTTGACAATTTTGCCTAATTCTCGTTGCATCTCTTTGCGCTTTTCACGGCGTAATTGCGAGCCTGACGTTTTGTCTTCGGATTGGACTTCATCATTTTTATTGGACGGTGTGTCGGATTTTATCAAATTCAAGTCTCCGATTTCTGTTTTTGTTAAGTAGTAATCTATATCTCCGGGATATTCCTTGACATTGCGGTTTTTGAATTCAAAAGTTTTGTCTGTTAATCCTTCAAGAAATTCACGGTCATGGGATACAACTATCAAAGTGCCTTCGTAATCCATCAATGCAGATTTCAAGACATCTTTTGTTAACATATCCAAGTGATTTGTAGGCTCATCGAGAATCAGCAAATTACTAGGTGTGAGTAATAACTTAGCAAGAGCCAGACGAGATTTTTCACCACCGGAGAGAACTTTTACTCGTTTGTATATATCGTCGCCGCTGAAGAGGAATGCCCCCAATAAATGACGCACCTGAGTTCGCATCTCCCCTGTGGCAGCATTATCAATAATTTCAAAAACGGTGCTGTCACCGGAAAGCATAGTCGCTTGATGCTGTGCATAGTATCCCGTAACGACGCTCTCCCCGATTTTCACATTTCCATCGAAGCTTTCGATTCCAGCCAGTATTCTCGAAAAAGTAGATTTACCTTCGCCATTTTTACCGACAAAAGCGGCTCTCTCCCCTCTTTCAAGTGCAAAATCAACTCCTTTCAAAACGTTCAATTCATCGTAACTTTTCGATAAATTTGTTACTTCTACAACAAGTCTGCCTGAACGCGGAGGAACAGGAAATCGAATATTAACAGTCGAAGTATCAACGTCCTCCAATTGAACAACAGTCATTTTTTCTAACTTCTTGACACGAGATTGAACGCGAGAAGCAAGCGAAGCCTTAGAGCGGAATCTTTCTACAAATCTTTCAATCTGTGCAATCTCACGTTCTTGGTTGCGTAATGTAGCTACTTCACTTTGGCGTTGTTCGTCACGTTTCATCATGAAATCACTATATTTATATGGCATATCGTAGATTTTCTGGTTGGTGATTTCGATTGTGCGGTTGGTGATATTATCAAGAAATTTTCTATCATGGGAGACCAAAATCACAGAGCCGACGTAGTTTTTGAGGAACAATTCAAGCCAACGAATGGATTCAATGTCCAAGTGATTTGTAGGCTCATCGAGCAAGATGCAATCAGGTTTGTTGATAAGGATTTTTGCAAGTTCGATACGCATTTGCCATCCACCCGAAAACTCGGTAACTAAACGATTCAAATCTTTGCGTGTGAAGCCAAGCCCAATCAAAATCATTTCAACATCGCCTTGTGCAGAGTGTGACTCAAGAATTTTTAGTCGTTCGGACAGATGCGACATGGTATCGAGAAGTTCAAAATATTCCTCAGATTCATAATCAGTCCTATTTGAAACTTCTTCAGTCAGTTTTTCAAAGTCTGATTCGCTCGATTTGATTTCAGTCAAAGCAGATTCGGCTTCTTCCAAAACCGTAACATCAGAATGAATTTGTGGGTCTTGGGATAAATAGCCAACTTTGAAATAATTAGGAAAAATAATCTTTCCTGCCGAAGGCTCTTCGTACCCGGAAAGAATTTTCATCAAAGTAGATTTGCCTGAACCATTTCGACCAATCAAGCCGATTTTGTCGCGGCTATTGACAACAAAACTCACATTATCGAATAATGTTCTGCCGCCAAAGTGAATACCAATATTATTACATGAAATCATTTTATCTAATTAACCCTATTTCCGTTTGAATTGAATAAATGCAATTTTGAATTGTCGAACTTGATATTGATAATATCGTTCGGTAAAATTTGTTTGTCAAGATTATATCTTATTGATTTGAGACTTCCGAAAAAATCGAAATAAATGAGTTGCTCAAATCCGAGAAATTCGACGTTCAGAACTTCTATTTTGAATGAATCGCTATCCGAATCAGAAAGAATAATGTCTTCAGGACGTATGCCGCAAGTTTTTACATCGCTGATATCGTTCTTAAGTTCAGAATGCAAAGGTATAACGAAATCATTTTCTATTAATTTTATTGACTGATATTGTATAGACGTTGCATCAAAGAAGTTCATCTGAGGACTTCCGATGAATTGTGCAGTAAAAATATCCGATGGGAAATCGTAAATTTTCTGAGGCGTATCAATTTGATTGATTTTCCCACCATTCATAACCACAATCCTATCGCCCATAGTCATAGCTTCAGTTTGGTCGTGAGTGACATATACAGAACTTGTGCCGAATTCCCTATGGAGTTGGATAATTTCTGTTCTCATCTGGACTCGTAATTTGGCATCAAGATTTGAGAGCGGCTCGTCAAACAAAAAAACTTGAGGTTTGCGAATCAAAGCCCTCCCCAATGCTACTCGCTGGCGCTGCCCTCCGGAAAGTTGCTTTGGCTTTTTGTTAATATCGTCGCTAAGACCAATGATTTGAGCAATTTTTTCAACTTGAGTTTTGATTTCGTTTTTGTTGACTTTTTTTATTTTCAACGGGAAAGCTAAATTATCGTAAACCGATAGATGCGGATACAGAGCATAATTTTGGAATACCATCCCAACAGACCTTGCATTTGACGGTAAATTATTGATTATCTTGCCGTCAAAGTACAAATTGCCTGAGCTTATATCCTCCAATCCTGCAATCATTCTAAGGATTGAAGTTTTGCCGCATCCTGAAGGACCGACCAAAACAACAAATTCGCCTCTATTGATATTGAAAGATGCCGAGTCAACGGCTTTGGTGCCGATTGAATACTCTTTTGTGATATTTTCTAACTTAATTTCAATCATGGTTCAAATACAAATCACAAATGTAAATAATAAGTGTGGTATAACATTGAAGATTTAATGATTATATTTGTATTTTGTACATAAACAGTCTTTTACAATGAAATATATTCAAATTACAATCACAATAGCAGTTATTGCAATGACGACATTATTGACATCATGTAATGACGCAGACCCGAACGTACCGAGCGGCGACCCCGAGATTCTTTCAATATCTCCGGCAACAGCACATATTGGTGATACAGTCACAATCACCGGGAATTATCTTGGATTTGGTGTATCATCTGCATCAGTGAAAATTGGCAATAACTCCTTTGTAGGTCTTAATGAATGTGTCTCTTGGCAAACAAATCAAATAAAATTCCGAGTGCCGGATTCTGCGTCAAGCGGAGATGTGACAGTTAATTTCAGCTTTACTTCGAGCAATGCTGTTGCACTTAAGGTAATCAAATATCCTCCGATTGAAGTCGTAGAGATAGTTGGCAAGGCTTTTAAGATGGGTTCGAATTCAAATTCGGTTGATGAATTCCCCGAACATGTCGTAACAATTACAAAGACTCTCGAAGTCGGTAAGCACGAAATTACACAAAGACAATATAGCAATATGATGCGACGAAATCCATCGCTTACTGCAGATTTCAGAGTACCGGTTTATAATGTAAGTTGGCTGAATGCTGTGCAATTTTGCAATGCACTCTCTAAAGCCCAAAACTTAGATACAGCATATAGATTTGTTGGTGAAAATGTATTATGGAATGAAAATTCAAACGGGTGGCGTTTGCCGACTGAAGCCGAATGGGAATTTTTGTGTAGAGCGGGCACCGAAGGTGACTTTGCCGGAACAGGTGTTATTAACGAAATGTGTTGGATAAGCGATAACTCAGGATTGAAACCGCATCCGGCAGGTTCTAAGTCACCAAATCAATTCGGATTGTATGATATGCACGGAAACGTTTGGGAATGGTGCTGGGATTGGTATTTGCTTGATTATTATTCAACAAGTCCAACTAATGACCCCAAGGGTCCTGATTTTGGCTCGAGACACGTCATTAGAGGTGGCTCATATAATGACGGTGCTTCGTATGCAAGGTCATCAAACAGGACCATACCTGAAATACTGTCTAACAATATTGGTTTTAGAATCGTAAGAACAAAAAATTAAACATTCACAATCAATGTGAATTTATACAAAATGTATTTAAAAAAACTTATCAATATTATCAGTTTTATATTTTTGCTTGGTCTTTTTGCTTGTAGCAATGAATATCCTTATGACACCTTCAACACAAACGGGGGCGAAACGAGAGCAAATTCTTATGAAAGTTATGGCAAATTGCCAATGCTTATGCTTACGAATGAAACTCTACTAATTAGTGATTCATCCGGTATAATTCAAGCTCCTGTAGCATTTGGACCACAAGATTACATTATTGCTACTCGCTCCGGAAAAATTATCCGACTTATGGATACACGTGGGCAATGGGAATATCAACTTGATTCAAGTATAATTTCCATGACCGGAATCGCCGGAATTATCAAAGATGAAATTTCGGCTTTCGTTTCGAGTGACAACCATTTGATATCGCTCAGCAAAGACGGTAAGCTCATTTTCAAGACAAAACTTGATATATTGAACTCGGAATTTTTGACATATTCTGAACTACTTGCTTTCAATGATGCCTTTGTCGTCGGGACAAATGACGGCTTTATCGCGAAATACGATTTATCGGGTAAAATCCAAAATAGTTTACAATTTGAAAATGCAATAACCAAAATGATTGCATCCGAAAATGGAATAGTGACATTTGGTCTGACTCACAACTTGTTTGGAAAGTCTGATACACTTGTAATTGCCGATAGAGATTTGAATATAAAACACCAAATTAGCATTGATAATTTCCGAATTCTAGACGGACCGATTATAAAAAATGGCAGAATTTATATTTCCGGAGCTTCAGAAACGGACAAAGGGAGATTGGGACGAATTATTATATACGATACAGACGGGAAATTACTCTCCGACATAGAAACAGATTTAGTTATACGGACGATTTCGGTTGATGATGTAGGTAATATTTATGCAGCAGGATTCAATTCCGGGATTGCCGAATACTTTTCTTGTTTGTATTCATTTGATAAATCAGGCAAGGAAAGATGGAATTTGTATTTGAAATCATCAGTCAATTCGCCAATTATTATTTGCAAAAAGTATATAACATTTGTCGGACTGACGACGGAAGGACCCGGGATATTTGCGATTAGGCATGAAGACGGACTTTTGATAAGGTTGCACCCTCTGAATGAATTGCCGCTCCTTTATTTGCATCCGACGGTAACCAGCGAACCAATGATGGTGTTGTTTGGTTCAGAAAGACCAGTTATAATAAAAATGACAGAAACACAGTTAGACAAAGTTTTACCTTGGTAATAGATATGAAATTAGAAAATGGAAATAGTGGCTCAATAATAACTCATCACGGCTTTACACCAAAAATTCCTGAATCAGCTTTCCTTTGCGAAGGCGTCAGAATAATTGGCGATGTAGAATTGGGCGAAAATGTTTCGGTTTGGTTTAATACCGTAATACGCGGTGATGTAAATTATATCCGTATCGGAGATAACAGCAACATTCAAGATATGAGCATGTTGCATGTGACTAATAAAGTTTGGCCCCTCATAATTGAAAGAAATGTCTCGATTGCACATTCGGTTACAGTTCATGGTTGCACTTTGAAAGAAGGATGCTTGGTTGGAATTGGAGCGAATGTTTTGGATGGGGCTGTAGTTGGCGAATATGCCCTTGTGGCAGCCGGAACAGTTGTTCGCGAAGGGTTTGAAGTGCCACCAATGACATTGATTGCAGGAGTACCGGGAAAAGTTATCCGCGAACTGAAACCCGCTGAAATTGAACGAGTAAAAAGCACTCCGTACAATTATATTAACTATGTTGCGGAATACAGAAAAGAATACGAACAATATTTACAAAATAATAAACAATAAACTATAAAGAGAATTTAATATGTTTAAAAGCATGACAGGATTCAGCAAATCTGAATTAAGCGAGAATGGTATTAACATTGTGATTGAATTAAGAAGCCTGAACGGCAAATTCCTTGAATTAGGATGCCGTTTACCGAGAGCAATCCAACACAGAGAGAACGAAATACGCGAAATTGTAAAGCGGAACATGACTCGTGGCTCAGTAAATATAAACGTCAATCTCGAACTTGACGCAAATCAAAGCCAATTCATTATAAATGATTCGGCGGCAACACACGTTTATGACCAACTCCAAGCGCTCAAGAAAAATTTCAAATTCAAGGAAACCATAAAACTTGATAATCTTCTTGCGTTTTCAAGTTATTTTGTTGGTCGCGAAGAATCAGCCGATGAAGAAGAAATCATGAAAGTAGTCACAAAAGTGCTTCGTGAAGCTCTAAAAAAACTTGATATTATGCGTACCAAAGAAGGTAAGCAAATACTGAACGATATTACTAACAGATTGAAAAAAATCACTGAAAATGTGAATAAAATCGAAAAACTCGGCATAGAAAAAATCCCGGCAGAACGCGAAAGACTCAAACAGAGAATTGCCCAAATGTTCGAAAGCGATGAATATGACGAGCAACGTTTGCAAACTGAAATGGTATTACTCGCCGATAAACTTGACATTTCGGAAGAGTGTGTACGCTTGTATTCGCATTTCAAATTTTTCAATGAAACAATCAAATCGAACGAGCCATCAGGTAGAAAATTGAACTTTTTGCTACAAGAAATGAACAGAGAAATCAATACTATTGGCTCTAAAGCATCAGATTCTTATATTTCACAGCTCGTAGTATTGACCAAAGAAGAATTGGAACGAATAAGAGAGCAAATTCAAAACATAGAATAAAAAATGATTAGAAATTATTATACTTTACTCCACTTAAGCAATGAAATAAATAATTTATCGGGATATGCTGTTAAAGAGTGTTGGACTCAAGAAAGTGATTCGCTGGTTATAGAACTTAGTGATACGAAGACATCGAAATTTTTGATTTTCCGCTCTGATGGCAAACATGATGCGCTTTTTATCCGAAATCAATTTGCACGTGCAGGTAAAAATTCCGTCTCATTGCTCGAAGAAATCACTGATGAGCTTTTCCAGTCCTGCGAAGTATTTGAAAAAGAGCGAATAATTCGTATCCGATTCATCAATACTTTGGCATATTTTGTATTGTTCGGAGGTGAAAACAGCAATGTTTTCATCACAAATAGTGACGATACCATCATTGATGCATTTAAAAACCCAAGCAAACACATGGGTGAAAAATTTACAGTAGAATCTCGTGTTATTCCGTCAATCAATGATTTCAATTCGGAAACAATCACACGAAAAGCAGTCGCAGCGTCGGACTTCTTATTCGGGTCAATTTATGCCGAAGAGTTGATGAATAATATTGGACTTAATCCTGATTTACCGATTGGAGAGTTATCAGGTGAGGATATTGATTTGTTGCTTGATGGTTGTGATAAATTTCGCGATAAGCTAATATACGACCCGGTCTATATGGTTTACGAAGACGACGATTCATACATCTTTTCGCTGACATCACTCACAAAGTATCCTTTAGTTAAACAATTTGATTCAATTAGCGAAGCAATCGGCTTTGCAATATCAAAGAATATTAGCTCCGGCAACTTTGATAAATTGAGTTCTGATATTAAAAAGGCACTTGAATTTTCATTATCTAAAAATCAGAAGCAACTTCAATCCATGAGAAATGATGAAAATCTTCTGAAAAGTATTAAAGATTATAAGACAATTGGCGATTTGTTGATGTCATATCCCGAAAATGCCGAACACCCCGGAAAATTGCTCGAAATGGAAGATGAAAACGGTGTAGTTCACAAAATCAAGCTCGAACCGAAATATAGTATTTACAAAAATGCTACATATTACTACCAAAAGTCGAAGTCAGCTGAAGCAGAATTAAATTCACGGGCAAAGCGGATACCAAGTATCGAAAAAAAAATTGAATCTATCAACCAAGCAATAATTGAATTTGGTACAATCGAAAATGTAAAAACATTGGAAAAATTCAAAGATAAGCACAAACATATACTTTCGATAAAAATGGAATTTGAAAAGAAAACACCTGAAGACAAATATAAGAGATTTGAACTCGGCGAGGGATTCACAGCATTTGTGGGCAAAAATGCCTCAAATAACGACGAATTGACAATGAGATTTGCAAAGCCTAATGATTTGTGGTTTCATGCAAGAGGCACTAGTGGTTCGCATGTAGTGCTGAAATTGAATAAACCCGAAAAACCTCCGAAGCACATTTTGGAGAAAGCGGCAGAACTTGCAGCTTATTACAGCGGAGCCAGAAATGCGAAATATGTACCTGTAATTTACACATTTAAAAAGTTTGTCCGTAAACCCAAAGGTGCAAATATAGGAGCAGTAGTCGTGAGCAAAGAAGAAGTGATTATGGTTGAGCCGAAATTGCCCGTAGGCGCTCAGGATTGATGTTCTAATTCATCAGTATTCATAGTGCCTTTGAGCGATAACTTCGCGGAACGTTCTCTGATAAGGAACATACCACCGACAAGAAGTTGAACCATAAGCCCTACTGCGTGATTGATAGTTGCATATGCTAATGCAGTTTCTTCTTTCAATCCGTAAAGACCCATCATAGCATACATAATCAAAAAGTGCATTACCCCGATTCCACTTGGAGTCGGGGCTATTGTTACCCCTATTCCTGATACTATTACCAAAAACAAAGCATCTGATAATTGTACATCAATATAAGTGTGGAAATCAAAACAGTAAAACATGATGTACATTGGCAACGCATAACAAGCCCAGATCAGTAGTGATTCTACAGCTAATCTGATATATGAGCCCGGTGTTTTGATGATTGTAAATCCCTTTCGGAACTTTTCAAACATATCAGTCAATCGCAAATACACTTTTTCCGAAAATGGTTTGACAAGAAATCGTAATAAGTAATTTACAAACGGAGGATAAAAACCGAATAACAATATTACAAATACAAAAACTGAAAACATTATGATACGTTCTGCATCTACTCCGGGAAGCATTTCAACAATTTTATCTCGAGAGATGATAAATGCAATAACAAAAAGAAATCCGAGTGTAAATACATCAATAACTCGTTCTACAATGATTGTGGCAAATGCACTCGAAACAGATGTGTTTCGACGTTTCGCATACACATAAGGTCTGACAAATTCGCCCAATCGCGGCAAAATTGCATTGAAAAAGTAACCTACCATAACAGCTGAAAATAAATTTATCGTTGGACCGGGCTCTTGGATTGGTTTAAGTATCGTTTTCCAACGAATAGCACGAATGAAGTGCGATAAAATGATTATTGGTATGGGCACAATTGCCCATAAATAATTCGCCCCTTTCAGTACCGATACGAGTTCGTCGAAGTCAACATCTTTAACGGCTAAGTAGGTCGAACCTATAATTAGCACTAATGTTAAAGACCATTTTAAGATGTTTTTCTGGATTCCGCTCATTCAATCTGCGATTTTCTATAATAATTAGTTAATATTGTGCATAACAAAATTTTTAAAATATGAATTTATACTGTACTTTACAAACTTAATATTGAAAAAATGAAAAAAAGTTTGAATGAGTATCATAGAAGCAATTATATTAGGTATCATCCAAGGGTTAACTGAATTCATTCCAATCAGTAGCACAGCACATCTTACCATAGCCGGACACTTAATGGGACTGATTGACCCCGATTCTCCCGAAAAATGGACAGCATTTATTGCAATCATTCAGTTGGGAACTTTAGTTGCCGTACTTTTCTACTTCAGAACTGATCTATACCGAATCCCAAAATCTTTTTTGTCGGAAAATTTAGTCAAACGCACTCCCTATAAAGAGCAAAGTTACGAATCCAGAATGGGATGGCTAATCATCATCGGTACTATTCCGATTGTGATGGTAGGACTTATACTCAAAGATTTTATCGAAGGCAGCTTTACGAAAGAACTCAACGTCATTGCCGGAAGTTTGATAGGATTGGCTGTAATTCTTGCTGCTGCCGAGAAATTATCCAAGCGCACGAAGGATATGAAAGCGATCGCGATAAAAGATGCCATCATAATTGGAATTGCTCAATGCATCGCTCTGATACCCGGTTCATCACGTTCAGGGACTACTATTACTGCCGGATTATTCATGGGCTTGAATAGAGAAACCGCAGCACGATTCTCGTTCTTGCTCTCTATTCCTGCAATATTGGCAAGTGGATTATTGAGCGTTTATCAAGCATTGGTTTACATTGACGGAAGCGATGCAATCAATTTGATTGTTGCTACAGTCTTTTCGGGTATAAGCGGTTATTACGCAATTGATTTTTTAATCAATTTTTTGAAAAAGCACAGTACTTTTGTTTTTATATACTACCGAATCGCTTTAGGTATAATTATCTATGTAGCACTAATGTACTTTAGCAATTAAATTCAATCTTGATTTACCGATTTTAATTCAATTAAAGCTTGCAAAATTGTGGAAAAATCTATATTTTGTGGGATATTTTTTGTCAAATTTTGTAAAGTTTAAAAATGAAGAATGAAATTTTAGAAAGATTACTCCGTTACGTAAAAATTGATACCCAATCAGACCCTGCATCAAGCAATACACCAAGTACACAAAAGCAATTCGATTTGGCAAATTTGCTTGTCGAAGAGTTGAAAGAATTCGGCTTAGAGCATGTTGAAATATCTGACAAATGCTACGTATATGCGACATTACCATCAAATATTCCATCTAATGATGATGCTTATGGCAAAGTTCCTGCAATTGGTTTTATTGCACATGTTGATACATCTCCTGACACAACAGGTACGAATGTAAATCCTCAGATAATCGAAAATTACCAAGGTGGCAATATTGTATTGCCAAATGACACAAGCGTAGTTATTACAACTGCCGAATCACTCGGATTGGCGAAATGTATCGGGCATACACTTGTGACTACTGACGGAACTACACTCTTAGGTTCGGACGACAAATCCGGCGTTACTGCAATTATGACAGCAGTCAAATATTTATTGGATAATCCGCAAATCATTCATGGTGATATAAGAATTGGCTTCACACCGGACGAAGAAATCGGACGAGGTGCAAATCATTTCGATGTCGAAAAATTCAATTGCAAGTACGCTTATACTCTTGACGGTGAATTACCGGGCGAAATAAACAAAGAAACTTTTTCGGCAAATGCCTGTATCATCCGAGCAAAAGGTCGCGACATTCATCCAGGCTATGCCAAAGATATTATGGTCAATTCTATTCGTGCAATCGCTGACGTCATCGCATTGACACCCGCCGATATGGCTCCGGAAACTACAGATGGCTACCAACCATACATTCATCCTCATAAAGTTTCGGGTACTGTCGAACATTCTGAATTGCACTTGCTATTCCGTGATTTCAAAACCGAAGGGCTTGACGAGCAAAAAGTGATGATGGAAAAAATAGTTGCACAAGTGCAAGAAAAGCATCCGAAAGTAAAATTGGAGCTTGAAATTGTCGAATACTACAGAAACATGTTAGAATTACTCGAAGCCCAACCTGAAGGACTTGACTATCTATGGGAAGCTTGCGTTAGAGCCGAAACAAATCCATATTGGAGTCCTATACGTGGTGGAACTGACGGCTCGAGATTGACGGCTATGGGTCTCCCCACTCCGAATATCTTCACAGGTGGTCAAAACTTCCACAGCAAAACTGAATGGGTTTCAATTGATTTCTTAGCCAAAGCGGTTGAAACAGTCATACATTTGACTCAAGTTTGGTACGAAAAAAGTAAAGTTTAATACAATTTTTCTTGAACATAAATCTCCCATTCAGTTTATTGAAGGGGAGATTTTTGTTTTACTCATCAAAACATTCATCAACATTGAAATAATTCTTGTTTTATTTGTCAAATTATTCTATATTCGCATTAGTAATTCTTTAAAAAGTTAACCAATAACTAAAATTTTGTTTTAGTTTATTAAAAATATTACGATAAGGTACTCAAAATTTTGAAAATGGGAATAAAAAGTGGCAATATCAGTTAATTTGGACGAATTGGAACCCGGGAGTACTTTAGCCGAACCAGTTATGAACAGTTTCGGACAGACCTTGATTGCAAGTGGAGCCGAACTAACCCCCAAACATATAAGTATTTTAAAAACGTGGAATATTCAGAGCGTAAAAATCAAAACTGATTCTAATGAAATAATTGGAAAATACAGCGATGAGCAACTACTTTTTGCTTTTGAAAAACTAATGCAACATGTAAAGTGGCAACCGAGAAATAGGAATGAAGAAGATTTGCTTAAATTAGGTACTTTATTTTTTGTTGAAAAAAAACAATAATATTTTATGGATAAAAGAATAGAGTATTTTTTAAACAAATCAAGGCATTTCCCGACTTTACCAACAATATATACTTCGTTGATGAATGTGCTTTCAAATCCGCGTTCTACGATTCAAGATGTAACGGATGTAATTTCACGAGACCAATCCTCAGCTTCAAAATTATTGAAAGTAGCAAATTCATCTTTATTTTCAATTCAAGGTAAAATCAATACAATTAGTCAAGCAGTATTTTATCTTGGATTTAATGAAGTCAAGAATGTACTTTTAGCTCTTTCGGTTATGGATATATTTTCTCAGATAAGCAACTCAAGGAGTGCTAATATTGTCCATTTGTGGAAACATTCGATTTCAGTTGGTGTGATTTCGAAACTTTTGAGTACAAGACTTGGACTTAAAGATTCGGAAGACTTTTTTATATCGGGAATTTTGCACGATATTGGCAAATTATTCTTTCTTCATTCATTTAAAGAAGAATATGACAACCTAATTACAGAAGCCAAAGATACTTCGAGAAGACTTATTGACTTAGAATTTGAGAAGTATGGAACAACACATGATATAGTCGGAGGTATGTTAGCTGAAAAATGGAATTTACCCTTAAGTTTGCGAAATATAATTAAGTATCATAATCATGGTTCTATAATAGGGAAAACTGATATTTTATTATCAACTGTACATATTTCGAATATAATTTCAATAATGATGGCAACCGATATTTTGGGTGATGTTTTTGTACCTCAACCAAACTTCAAAGTTTGGAGTGTCTTGAAATTAGCTCCCGATACTTTAGCTGATATGAACCAATCAATTGTTTCAACAACAGAAGACGCCTTCGCAATTTTAAAGATTTAAGATGCCAGATAAAATTAAAAATAACGAAATAACCTTGAACAATTTGATACTTGAAATCCAAAGTATTAGTAGTAGAATTTCATATTCCAATACAGGATTTGATTTTATTAATGAAGCACTTAAAATAATGATTCGCTATACCGAGTCATCATCTGCGGGATTTTTCATTCTTGATGAATATAATTTTGATTTTAACTTAAAAAGGTCTATTCCGGCAGACGCTCACGATTTTTATATTGAGACTTTCGAAGAGTTGACGGAAACCGGCAATATTGGAAATGCTTTACAAAATGCTACTTACTTACAATCAAGTTCGCACAATCAAGAAATGTTCCATTTGGTTTTGCCAATTATTAGCATTAAATCTGTCAAAGGATTAGTTATTCTAACTTCAAATCACAATTATTCACAATCTGAGCTATTTATACTGAAACTATTACATTATTTTTCAAGTTACATAGCAGTTTTCATAGATAATCAAATTCTATCGGCACAAAATGAAAAAACACAAGTTTTATTAGACCAATTAATTGCATCGCGTACTATTGAATTAGTCGAAAATAACACACAACTTGGCGAAAAAATCGAGAATCTCAAACTAAATCTAAGCATGTCTGTTCCGCATGAAGTCAGAACACCAATCAACGAAATCATGGGCATGTCTAATTATCTATTAAATAGTCTAAAAACAAAAAAATCAGATGTTGATGATGATATTGAAGAAATTATAACAGATATAAAAAATTCAGCAGCCAGATTGAACAATCTTTTTGAGAACTTTATCTATCATACTCGACTTTCTGTGATTGCAACCAGTATGAAAGATATTCAAGCTCTTCATTCGCAATTTTGCCCATATTGTGAATCAATAATCAACGAACAAGCTATTATAAGGGCGAACAAATATTCAAGGTTAAATGACCTGGAAATACATTTAGTGAGTTCAGTAATCAAAATTGGCGAGGAATATTTAGCAAAGCTAATAGATGAATTAGTGGATAATGCACTAAAGTTTTCCAAAGAAGGTACAAAAATTTTAATCAATTCATATATTGACGGTAAAATGTATGTATTCTCCATCAAGGATTTAGGAGTTGGTATCCCTGCTGACTTTTTAGACCAAATTGGTTCATATAGTCAATTCAATCGAATGAAGAACGAACAACAAGGCTTAGGCTTAGGGCTTGCAATAGTATATAAAATCGTTGACTTGCATAATGGTGAAGTACATATTGACAGTAGATTGGGAGATTATACAAATGTGACCATCAAATTACCGATTGTAACAGACTTTAACCCTGATCTCATTTAATAGTTGAAATGACTATTACAGTTTACAACAAATTCAATTCGCTCCTTCGCTTTCATACTAATATTATTCTCTACTTGACATAAATGTGGATTTTCCCCTACTTGCAACCTCAAATTGAGCAATCCAAGTAAGTAAATAATAATAGCACTCAAGAATGCAAAAATTATGACTTGTTTGCTACGTCATAAGTAAATAACATTTAGGAATTGGAGGATAAGGAATGTCAGAATCGCCGAAAAACGGTGACAACAAGAAGGGAAAGAAAGATCCATTCAATGAATTTAAGCGAATGGGTGATGGAAATACACCTCCGGCAAACATGATGCGAAACATGATGTTAATGTTCGTACTTGCTGCCGGTGTCTTTATAGTTTATATTTTCATGCAGGGCACTCAACAACACGATTGGCCTGTATCTTACACTGATTATCAAAGATTTCTGAGAGAAGATTTGATAAAAGAAGCCGTAGTTGTCAAATCTCAGTTGAATCATTTTGAGTTCAGAGGAGTTTTGAAACAACCCGTTACTTTGATGGTGGATAGCCGCGAACGTACTATTACGAGATTTTCTACTTATTTAGGTGTTTTAGACTCGGAATCGGAAAAAGTTTGGGAAGAAAAAGGAATTGACCTAAAATATGAAGAGGGTGACTCCTCTGTTTGGCGTAGCTTGATAATGATTTTACCATGGATACTAATCATCGGTCTATTTATATTTTTTATGCGCCGGATGCAAGGCGGTGGCTCGAAAGGAATTTTCTCATTTGGCAAATCAAAAGCCAAATTACTAAACGAAAACAATACTAAAGTCACATTCAATGACGTCGCTGGTGCAGACGAAGCTAAATATGAATTGCAAGAAGTGATTGAATTTTTGCGTGAACCGGAAAAATTCCAAAAACTTGGTGGTAAAATTCCACGCGGAGTATTACTATTAGGACCTCCCGGCACAGGAAAAACACTTATGGCTCGAGCAGTTGCGGGCGAAGCAAACGTACCCTTTTATTCTATTTCAGGTGCAGATTTTGTCGAAATGTTTGTAGGAGTTGGTGCAAGCCGTGTTCGTGATTTATTCGATCAAGCAAAGAAAACTCCACCTTGTATTGTTTTTATTGATGAGATTGATGCAGTTGGTCGCCATAGAGGCGCCGGATTGGGTGGTGGACATGATGAAAGAGAACAAACTTTGAACCAATTACTCGTGGAAATGGATGGTTTCGAGCAAAACAACGGAGTTATAATAATTGCTGCTACAAACCGACCCGATGTATTAGACCCTGCTTTACTGCGTCCCGGCAGATTCGACAGACAAGTTGTAGTTGACAGACCTGATGTAAAAGGTCGCGAAGGAATTTTTAAAGTACATACAAGTAAAATTCCGCTCGGGACTGATGTCGATATTGAAACATTAGCAAAAGGAACTCCCGGGCTTTCCGGAGCTGATATTGCGAATATTGTTAACGAAGCCGCCCTTTTAGCAGCTCGCCGAAACAGTAGCCAGGTCACCATGTTTGACTTCGAAAACGCAAAAGATAAAGTTTTGATGGGAGTCGAACGCAAGAGTATGGTAATTTCTGACCGCGAGAAAGAAATGACCGCCTATCATGAAATGGGTCATGCGCTTGCAGGGAAATTTATGCGTCATGCCGACCCTGTTCACAAGGTTACAATTATTCCACGTGGCAGAGCTTTGGGATTGACTTGGAATTTACCAAATGAAGAATTTTATTCCAAATCAGCACGATATTTTGAAGACCAACTTGTTGTGCTAATGGCTGGTAGAGCAGCCGAAAAGCTTGTTTTTAACGTACTTTCTACCGGGGCGTCGAATGATTTGCAACGTGCAACGCGAGTTGCAAGAAAAATGGTTTGCGAATGGGGAATGAGTGAATTAATCGGACCTGTAACTTTCCACAATGACGACGGCGAAGTATTTTTGGGTAGAGATTTTTCCAAAACACGTGACCATAGCGAAGAAACAGCACAAAGTATAGACGGCGAAGTTCGTAGAATTTTGAATAAAGCAATGGAACAAGCAACGGCATTATTAGAAGAAAAAATTGATATTTTGCATAGAACCTCTAAAATATTACTCGAACGTGAAATACTTGACGGCGAGGAACTCGATACATTAATTCGTGGCGAAGAATTACCGCCAATCAGCAAGCAAGCGATGAATGCAATTCGGACTATTAAAATAAATGGTGATAGTCACTAAATATTAAATTAGAAATTGAAATTATCATAGGTGTAGGATGGAAAACGAACTTACTAACAACGGAAATGCAGAAGAGCATAATTTACCTCAAACCGGCGAAATTATCGGTCAATACGATAATGCCAAGCAATACGAAAAAGTTTTGGGCGATATAACTCAAGAAATAAATTCAATTATTGAGTTTGCGAACCAAAGTAATGATTGGCGAGACATTCGCAGTAGATTGACAGATTCCAAAGATAAACTAAAAGGGCTTTTCCTTAAAGAAACGGACAATAACAAGTTGATTGATATTATCAACGATACTATTGAAAATGTCAATTTGCGTCAAACGGAAGAAAAGCAGAAGCTTGATGTAGCAAGCCAAGAGAACTTTGATTCTGTTATAGATAAAGTCAGAGAAGCTGTGACGCAATCTGCCGCTTTGACAGATTTCAAAAAAGCCCGTGAAGTGTTGCTTTCAGCTCAGGATTTGTTCAAAAATTTTGCTCTTAAACGTTCACATCGCGATGAGTTGAATAATTTGATTCATGAAGCATTCGATTCGCTGACAAATCGCCAGATTGATGAGCGTGAAAACTACGAAATGGAATGTATAGAGAATTACCACAATTCAAAAGGTATAGTTGAAGAAGCTATCCTTTTTTCACAAAAATCTGCTCACTACGGCAAAGCACGCGAAGCTCTGATTGAAGTTCAGACGAAGATTAAGGGGTTGAAATTAAAACGCGAGCAACGCGACGAACTGTTTCAATCCATCCGAGATGCATTTGAAGGTGTAAACACTCGCCAAGAAACTGAAAGAAGCAGTTTCGACCAAGAAGCGAAAGATAATTACGTCAAATTGAAAAAAATTGTGGACGATGCTATCAGTTTTGTGAATAGCTCTGAAGAATTTTCCGAATCACGCGAACAACTGATCAATGCACAAAATGCAATCAAAGGCATGAAATTACGCCGCGACCATCGTGATGAGCTTTATGCCCAAATTCGTGTCGTATTCGAGGATTTGAATGAAAAGCAATCTGACGAGCGCCAATCTTTCGAACAAGAATGCAATATAAACTATGATAACCTTACAAAAAAAGTTAACGATTGCTTTGAATTAGTGCTTGGTTTGACCGATTTCAAAATGATTCGGGAAACCCTCATTAATGTCCAAAGCGAAGTGCGGATTGCGAAATTGAAACGCGGGCAAAGAAACGAACTTTTCGCCAGAATAAGAGAAGCATTCGGAATTTTTGACAAGAAACGCGACGAATTTTTCTCGGAACGAAGAGCCGAAAGAATCGGCAAACTGAATGATATCAAGTCCAATTTAAACGAAAAAATCGAGCGTCTCACCAATGCAATCGAATCCGAAAAGGCTGAATTAGTTCAACTCGAAACAAAATTGAGCACTGAGGAAATGGATGAATTCATGAAAAATGAAACCAATCATCGCCTTACATTAGTTCAAGGGAAAATTGACGAGAAAGAGCAAACTATTGAACAAACTCGCAAGCGGATTGAAGAAATAGATGCCGATATTGCAAAAATTGAAAAATCAAAAGAAGACTAAAAGAATTCGATATAAATTTTAAAAAAGCTGTCCCACAAGGGCAGTTTTTTTTTTGTGTCTGAAATGTAGGGACTGCAACAGCGTTCTGTCCGAAACATAGACGAGTATTACTTGAATCGATGCGTAAATTCTATTCTGAAAGAGGATTAATACAAATTGGGGGAACAAGATTCGTTAATTTTTTTTCAGAATAGTTAAAAAAATACCTGTGAAAATTTAGAAAATAGTTTTTTATTGAAATAATATTTTATATTTTTACAACTATAGAAAATGATAATTTTATTTTCTATGAGTTCAATTAATTTTAACAATAATTTAAAGAAATAAAATGAGAATATTAATCTCAATTTTAAATATAGTTTTGATTAGCCTTTATTTTGTTAATTTGATTATAAACCATGAATTTGGTTTTAATTTTTATTTTGCGGTAATTATAATAATTGCTGCCTTTTTAACTGTTTTTAATTTCTTTGAATTAAATAATAATGGAAATAAAATTCCATTACGGGATAGAAATTTTTTTAAATTGATAAATTATTTTTCGTATATATCAATTGTTATATGTATAATATTGTATTTTTCACTCGAAAATATAGACCAAAAATATAGTATCGTATTTTATATTTATTCTGTTAATATATTAATGTTTGGGTATTTCGGAATCAAAAATATTAAGAACTAACTAAAATTTTAGAAAGATTTCTATTCTTATTTCTTAGATGGACTCCACCTGCGAGGTTTGGGACATCTGAAACATAATAAAATTCATCCGATGACTCGAAGTCATCGGATGAATCAATTATACATCCCTGAATACTAATTCTCTTCTTACCTGTTGATTATGAGTTTTCCGGTGTGGCTGATTTTTCCATTTGAAACTTTGACCAAATAGGCGCCATTCGGAAGACTTGAAGTATTCACAGATAATTGATTTGTTTCTCCATCAATGAAGTAGGAAGTATTCAATGATACTTTCATGCCTCTGTAATCGTAAAATACGACATCATAATTGCCGCTCATTGCCGAATTTACTGTTATATTTACTAATTCGGATGCTGGATTTGGTGAAAAAGATATGTCTGTCTGAATAATTTCAGGTACATCATCTCCAACGAATGCAACAATATTTTCACATGCAACTAATTCCCCTGTAATATTTTGCAAAGCCGAAACGTACAAACTCAGTACTTTGACATCTGACATTTCAGGAAATGCACTAACATCGGAAATGGGTATTTCCAAGAAATCTGTTAAAATGGCGGCAACGAATACAGTAGTGGTCAGCGAATAATACTGCTCGTTGTCAAGAGGAATATCATTAATAGATATATCCACAGCACTTAGGTCGCTTGCATATAATATTTTCATTCCTGATACTTGAGGATAAAATTCATCGTCTCCGGCGCCCCATGACATCATCATGGTGTACATAATTCCTATTTGCAAATCCGAACCTTTGATATTGAATTTGACCATATTATATCCGACTCCATCATAAGCATTTACACCATAACCAAGCATACGTATTATGTCGTTACCAACAATAGGTCCCTGATAGAGTGGTTGGGCGGATAATCCAGCAGTTGTAAAACCAATATCGGTGTCTCCCCATTCTTTAAATGCTGCAGAGATAAGACATCCCACTTCAGTAGATAATTCACTAGCTGCCAATACTTCAGGTACTTTCTCAGTCAATGTCTTTGAACTATATGCTATTTGAGTGTCAAACATCATTTTCACTTCGGCAGGAAGTTCGCTAATTATGTTATCTAAACTTGCCGCTGTTGTAGGCTCTTCAGGAATTTCCGGAATCAAATCAATAATTTGGTTGGCGATTTCTGTTACTTTACCATCATTAACAACTATCTTCACTCCACCAATACTTTCATAAAAGGCTCCGGCTTGAACTATGTAGGTTGAATGTTCTTCATCATAAGGTACAATTATTGGTTCAATAGTTGTCATGTGGTCGTGTCCGCCAACAATTAAATGAATGCCCTTAGTTTGCTCGGCTACGAACAAATCACCTGTGTATCCTAAGTGAGAAAGGAAAATTATTACATCGCAGCCTTCGGCTTGGAGTTTTGAAACTTGCTCATTTGCGATAAGAACATAATTTTCATCAACTGTAATCTCTGGTCCCGGCAAAGAAGTCATGTTTGCAGATGCAGAAGTCATACCGAAAATACCTACTTTCACACCTTTTACATCCTTGATAATGTAGTCTTTCACTTCTTGTTTCAACTGTTCACCTTCGCTATACCCTTCGTTAGCAACTAAATTAGCTGATAAGAAATTACAGTTACCAAGATCCTGATTTGCTGTCATAAGTATTGCCGCAAGATTGACCGTTCCGGCGTCAAATTCATGATTGCCAATGGTAATTGCATCCAAACCAAGACTCTTTAGTGTTGCTATTTCGGGCATTCCAAAATTTAGATACCACAAAAGGTCTCCAATTGAAAAGTCTCCCGCATGTAAAAGCAAGGTTTCCTCATCTTGCATTTTTGCCATTCCAATAACACTCACAGCCCTTGCAATTCCTCCGTGTTTTGATTTAAGGTTCTCATCACGACCTTTGCCGGGCAATAAATTTGAGTGTGAATCATTGATGTGGAGGATATTGATTTCCACTTCTTCTGAGAAAGAGATACAGAAACTAAATCCCATACAGAAAATAATAAGCAAAATTCGAGTACAAATCGCATTCATAGTGCCTCCGAAATAATGTTACTAAATATAGAGAATTCAAAATACTTATTAATCAAGATACGAAATTGAAACGTAAACGTATGAAAAGTTAACAATACAAACAAATTATTTAATTTTAACGAAAACTTGTAGTATGGTTGATTGGGTGTGATGAACTGCTATTTGCTGATAGTTTCTCAACAGATTTAGTTGGCATAATTATTCCGTATATTTTTAATCAAATAATTATCGCCCTTTTGTCAAAAAAATAAAATGAATTCATATAAACATACAGAATAAAAAAAAAGACTGTCAATTATCTGACAGCCTCTAAGTTCTTATTAAAATAACGATTAAGCAGGTAATTCTCGTCCAAACATTTTCGCAAACATTAACTTGATCCTATTGAAAAATGCAGCGACTATGTAGAAAGCTACAGGGATAACAATTAATGTTAAAAATGTTGAGGCTATAAGCCCACCGATACTCACGATGCCGAGCGGAATTCGCATTTCTTTACCTGATGAACCAATTCCGATAGCCATTGGGAGCAATCCAAGAATAATTGCTGTAGTTGACATAATAATAGGCTTAAGTTTTTCCGGTGCAGCTTGGATGAGTGCATCTTTCACTTTCATTTTTTGTTCTCGGATTAGTTGATTTGTATTGTCTAATATTAAGATAGCATTATTTACAACAATCCCTATAAGCATGATTACACCCATAATTGCAGTCAACCCGAAATAAGTATCTGTATAGTACATTAATATGACCACACCAAGCAATGCTAATGGAACTGTGAGCATGATTAGAACAGGTTGCCACAAACTTTCGAGAATTGCAGCCAAAAGCATATATGTCAATAATATAGCCAAGAAAAATGCAAATGCAAGGTCGGTTACCATTTGTATTTGCATTTCAGCTGTACCACCCCATTTTAATCTATAGCCTGGAGGTAAATCAAGTCCTGCAACTTCTTTGCCATCAACAACACCACCATCAACTATTAAATTGATTTCGTTAATTAAATCTCCTGTAGGTACACCTGTGGCAGCATCACCTGTGAATTTTATGGCAGTGAATTTATCTCGACGAAGAACCTTAGTGAAGCCTTTCGTAAATTCAACTTCTGCTAAATCCGAAAGTCTATATGTCCCCATTCGGGTAATAATCGGAATAGCTGCGATTTTTTCAGGTGTATTTACTGATTCTTCATCCATCGTAATTACCATGTCATATTCTTCACCCAAGTCCTTGTATTGAGTGGACACAATCCCTTCGATAGCCGCTCTGAGTGTCATCCCGATTTCCTGAACTGAAACGCCTAATTCAGTAATTTTTTGTCTGTTTGGTTTTACTGTCATTTCAGGCTTTCCGGCACTTGAACTATTGTCAAAATTCACAAGTCCCTTAATATTCTTAGCTTTTTCGACTATTACAGCTTTAATTTCTTCTAATTTATCTAAATCTTGCCCCAATAAATAAAATTCAATTGGTGCTCCGGGTCCTGCCATATTTTCTAGTGGCGCTATCTTAATTATAGCGTTAGGGATATTTGCAAGTTCTTCAGTAAACGCTTCAATATAATCAGTTAAGCCAACTTCCCGTTCAGTTACATCTTTCAGATAAACTTCCATCATCGCAAGATTCGTCCCGATATTCAAATCATCCGTTTTGCCGATATTCGTCAAAATCGCTTCAACGTCGTCGTAAGTCCTTACCCTGTCTTCAATAGTTTGCATCAATTTTGTGGTAGACGGTAAATCGTACCCTTCGGGTAATTGAACTTGAATTGCTATCTTACCATTATCACCGGTAGGCATAAATTCAAAAGATAAATTTGGACCATAAATTTTAAAAACAGTAATAAAAAATATTACAAAAGTAATTGCAATTATACTTAAACTAATCCATTTATTTTTCAGGCTAAATGTTAATATACGAGTGTAAAGTCTTTCCCACATTTTTTCAAATGCAATAATTTTACGACTTAAAAACCCGATTTTGGGTTTATCAGGCAAAATTAATGATGCGAGCATCGGAGTCAATGTAAATGAAATTAACAAAGAAAATATTGTAGCAAAAGTTGCTGTCAGAGCCATTTCCTTCAAAAATTCACCAACAATTGAACTAATATTTGCCAATGGAACAAAAACTACAATATTAGTTAAAGTCGAGGCTAAAACAGCAACTGTGACTTGCTTGGTCCCAAAATAAGCGGCATCTTTTCGGTTCATTCCTTTATCTTTGTTTCGAAAAATATTTTCCAATACAACAATAGAATTTGCTACCAAAACACCCACCGAAACTGAGATACCCATCAAGGACATCATATTTAACGAGAACCCTGCTGCTTGCATTAGCAAAAACGTTGACACTACTGAAATCGGCATCGAAAGTCCAACAATTATTGTCGAACGAATATCGTGCAAAAATAATAGTAACACGATTGAAGTAAATATTATCCCCAAAAGAATATTGCCCATTGTGTCATCAACAGTTGATTCGGTAAATTCAGCGGCATCGTTAACTACTTTTAATTGAGTACCTTTGGGAATTATAGCTTCCAATTCGGGTAATAATTTATATAAATCTCTTGAGATATTAATTGCATTACCGTCCGTAGCCTTAATTAATGATAATCTTACTACGTTTTCATCTCTGACTTTTGCAATATTATCAAAATATACAGCACGTTGACGGACTTTCTTCCCTCCGTCAATAACATCAGCAATGTGACCGACTTTCTTTTTACCAAATGGAGTTTCTAATTCGGTTTCTTTTATTTGTTCTATGTCATCAAACTCACCTGAAAGTCTGACTGTATATTCTTGACCTTGTATTTGGAAATATCCGCCGGGCATATCAAAGTTTTGAGCTGCAAAGATTTGGAGCATTTGCGGAAGCGAAAGCATATTCTCGTAAACAGTTTTATCATCAAAACTTACTTTAATTTCCCTTTGTTGACCGCCGATTATATTAACTTGAGCGACACCGCCGATTTGCGAAAAACGGTCTTTCAGCGTACGCGATGCATAATCATATAATGCCAGAGGGTCAAGGTCACCGCTAAACACAATGTCAATGACTGGAAACGCCTGTAAATCAACTTTCTGAACAATAGGTTTATCAACATCTCTTGGTAATAAATTGATTACTTGGTCAACTTTATCTTTAACTTCTTGCGTAGCAATGTCAATGTCTTTATTCAAGTCGAATTCGAGCATAACAATCGAAACACCATCCAATGAATACGATTCAATTCTTTTAATTTGACTGACTGTGGCTACCACGTCTTCGATACGTTTGCTGATTTGAGTTTCGATTTCTTTTGGTCCCGCACCCGGATAAATAGTCGAAATCGTGACAAACGGAATATTAACTTCCGGTACTTGGTTCATATTAAGACTTCGAAATGCAATGTATCCGAATATCATAAATACGAGCAAGACCATAGTGGTCAAAATGGGACGGTCAATTGAAATTTTAGCTAATATCATATTTTGTCCCTTATTTATTTAGTTTAATTTTTATACCGTCTTCCAAAAAAGAAGTGCAGCATGTAATTAAATTATCGCCCGGTTTTAAACCGTCAATAATTTCAATATTTGTACCGCTTGCAATACCTGTTTGGACTTGCCTTTTAGAAGCTATGCCATCTTTTTCTAAGTAAACATATTTTTTACCGGCTTCGTCAACTAAAAGTTTGCGATCAATAATAATTGCTTTGTCTGTTTCTTTAACTTTAATTTTAACATCTACAGTTACGCCACTCTTGAGAGTTTGTTTCGGGTTATCAATGGTGATTTCGATTGGGAAAGACCTTGTCATCGAATTCATTTCCATTCCGATATCGCTAACTACGCCTCTATATTCAATTCCATTCCAAAATGCTTGAACAGGCATCCCTTTTTTGATTTGCACTAACTCTCTATCAGTCGCTTGAACTTTTGCAATCATTTTGTTTAATTGTGCAATTGTAAATAATGCTTGGTTATCGCCCATAACATCACCTACACGCACTGGGATAGAAATCATAGTACCTGAAATTGGAGCTTTGACTTTCACTAATTTTTCGATAGATTCCATGTTTTGTTTCGAAACTAAATATTGAGCCTGAGTATTGTCATATACTTGTTGCGAGATTTCGCCTGCAGCGAGCAATTCTTTCATCCTTTTGTAAGATTTTTCGGCATTATCGAACGCTACTTTTGCTTGTTCATATTGCAAATTTGGATTATTAGTAGGGAATTCCATAAGCAATTGCCCTTCTTTTACATAATCACCAACTTTTGCTCTGATACTCAAAATTTGGTCTTTAACCTTTGTATATTCTACAGTTTCAACAATACCTGAAACCGTACTGAAGAATGATAATTCTTTCGAAAAGTCCGAAGGCATTATCGTTGATATTTCTACCGGAATCCCTTCTTCGGATTTAATTTGTTCCATACTGCGTGGCGGGACTGGTTTTTCTTTTTGGCATGATACATTCAGCATTGCAAATGCTGTCATAATAGCCAAGATAATAGTTGTTCTAAAAGTTTTCATAAATTTATCCTAATTATTTATTATTATTCATGATTAAATTAATATACTCCTCGCTTAGTTTGCCTGTTAGGTTCTCGATATCGGCTTTTGCGTTAATAAATGCATAAACTGATTGCAATCTATTGGCACGTGCTTGGCGTAATTGCAATTCGGCACTTAGCAATTCAAGTTGAGTGCCCGTACCCTCTTTAAATCTTACTTCGGCAATCGAATAACTCTTCTGAGCCAAATCTACGTTTCTTTCCTGCGATGACAATGTGCTCCTGACTTGTTCCAATTCGTTAAATTTGTCCTTCATTCTCATTGCAACAAAATCTTTGAGATTATTTACTTGCTCGCGTGTTTGCAACATCGAAACGGTTGACTGTTCGACTTTTTGGCGAGTTCTGTTGCCATTGAATAAATTAATCGAAAGACTCACGCCAACCATTGATGAATTATAGTGCAAGAAATTGAAATCATCTGATGCTCCGTTTAATGATACATTTCCAAATGCTACAAGTGAGGGCCAATATTCCGAAACATCTAAATCAATAAATGCCTCGTCAACGTCGGCTTTTTTGCTCAAACCTTTGACATCTAAGTTGTTTTTGCGGGCTTTTTCAATTAAATTTGGCAAATCATTGCCAATATCATCAATTACTTCCAAATTACCAACAACGTCTATGTCAACATCATCTCCAATGCCCAAGACAATTCTAAGTCCTTCCTTTGCATTTTTCAGCGCATTTTCCGATGCAATGACCATTGGGCGAAAATTTTCTAACTGAACCTCTGCTTGCATAACGTTATACTCAGATGCTAAACCTTGTTGAAACATTGCTTGGGCAGACTTGACATGGTTTTCGATGTTTTCGAAGCTTGATTGAGCAATTAAATTCATCTCTTTTGCGAGCAAAATCCCGTAAAATGCTTTTTGGACATCAAGTATAGTTTTAGCAGCTGTATTTTGTAAATTCACTTCAGCGGCTTGACGATAAATTTCTGATGCCCCGATACCACGAAACACAGCAGAATTGAACAAAATCTGCGTTACTTGAAGTTTGGCTTCATAATTATTCTTGAGTGTGAAGCTTTGCAGTGAATTACTCATGTCTCGATATTTTGCATCACCCTCAGAAATTAGTGCCTCATCTACCAACACTTTGTAAGTGTAGTTGTTCAACATAGCCTCGAAATCGGGAAATGGCATCTTGGGAACGCTCAAGAAGTGCGATAAACTTGCAGAAAAATCAACAGTTGGAAGTGCGTAACCAAATGCCTCTTTCACAGCAGCATTAGCTTTCGTCAGTTCCATTTTTGCTATTTTAGTCTGCGAATTGTTGTTCAAAGCCTTTAGGATAGCGTCATCCAGCTTCAAGACAACAGTTTCTCTACTCTGTGCCGGACTGGCGATTGCCGTCAACACGATGAAGCAGAGAATCATTCTTTTGATATTATGTTTTAAAATACTCATTTATAAATCCTTAAATTTGAATTTCTGTTAATTCTAAATATTTTTTTTGAGCATCCTCTGTTAATACACCCGTTAATAGTAAATTGGAAACGCCGTCAAGAATTTCTTTTATACTCAAAGATGATTGAGCTATGATTTCAGGTTTCAGAATACTACTCAAAGCATGGTAATGAATCAAAAAAAACAGTTCACTTCTGATACTTGACTTGATTTGACCTTTTGCGATACCAATTTTGTAAATTTCAGCAAAACTACTTTTAATAGATTCTTCGAAATCTTGTCTTCTGCATGATAAATCGGGGAAAACAGTTTTAATTTCCGAAAATAGTTGATTGCTTACAGTATCAGTATGATTTTTGACGATCGACCAAAGCTTTCTCAGTTCGACTAAGAAATCTGCGTCATCATTATTTATTATTGATGACAAAACACTCTCGATTTCATTGGCTAAGATTGTATGGCTTTGTTGAAATAATTCTCTGACTAAATCCTCTTTCGATGAAAATATTTCGTATAAAGTCCTTTTTGATATTTGTAAATCATTTGTAATATCATCTATTCTTAGATTACGATAACCATATTTGAGAATCCTTTCCTTAGCAGAATCAATTATTCTTTGTTTTATTTCTAATTTTTCGTTTTCAATACCCATAAAACTCTTTTCGTTTTGATAGTTTTTTTTTACTTTGATTTATACGTTGAGTTAGGAATTTTGTTGCAAAAATTTTTCAAAATTATAGAATAAAATGAAGTAGTATATCATAAAATCATATACATGTTTACGTAAAGTCGAAATATTAGTTTCATTGTTGTGAAAATTCTCTATATAAAAAACTATTGTCGTCACAATAGAAATTCAAAAATCATTAGTAATTTTTCCTTATTTTTAAAGATGTTATGTTGACAATAATGAAAATATTTTGAAATAATTTGAACAAGAAATGAATACATCAGAGCTATATTCCGAACTAACGGTAACAATCGAAACAGCTTTAGAATTGGGCTTAACAGCTAAAGAGTATGAAAAAATAGTCGAAATAATGGGCAGAACCCCAACCTATACTGAGTTGGGAGTTTATAGTGTCATGTGGAGCGAACATTGCTCCTACAAAAATTCTATCAAAAAATTGAAGACTCTTCCGCGTTCCGGTAGTCGACTTTTAGTCGAAGCCGGCGAAGAAAACGCCGGATTGTTAGATATTGGAGATGGATGGGCAATTGCCTTCAAAATCGAAAGCCACAATCACCCATCTGCGATTGAACCGTTCCAAGGTGCTGCTACAGGCGTAGGAGGAATTTTACGCGATATTTTCACAATGGGAGCACGACCTATTGCAGCACTGAATTCGTTACGTTTCGGGGAATTGAATAGTCAACGCACAAAATACCTTCTCTCTGGTGTAGTGCATGGGATTGGCCATTACGGCAATTGTTTTGGCGTCCCGACTGTTGGTGGAGAAATCTATTTCGATGATTGTTATAGTGATAATCCTCTTATTAACGCTATGGCTGTCGGCATCGTTCACGTTGATAAGACTGCTTCGGCTGCATCGTCGGGTGTTGGCAATCCGGTGATGATATTAGGTAGCAGTACAGGGCGAGATGGCATCCATGGTGCGTCACTTCTCGCATCACGCGAATTTGATGAAAAAACTGAAGATATGAGACCAACAGTACAAGTTGGCGACCCTTTTGCCGAAAAATTACTACTCGAAGCAACTCTTGAATTAATTGATGCCGGCGTAATCGTTGGTATTCAGGATATGGGGGCTGCCGGAATTTCGTGCTCGACATCGGAAATGAGCGCCAGAAACGGTTTAGGCATGAACATTAATCTTGACATTGTACCTTTACGCGAGCAAGGAATGTCCGCTTATGAAATTATGCTTTCCGAATCCCAAGAGAGAATGCTCGCCGTGATTAAAAAAGGTAAAGAGCAAATCGCAATTGATATTTGCAACAAATGGGACGTCCCAATAACTGAAATTGGTGAAGTTACAGGCGATGGACTTATCCATATATTTAGGAATGGGCTGAAAGTTTGCGAATTGAATGCCGATTCATTAGTCTTAGGCGGTGGCGCTCCTCAATATGACAGAGAAACTAAAGAACCGAGCTATTTGGCTCAAAAGCATAAATACGATTGTGCCGAAGTAGCTGCGATGACACCGATGGAAGGCGATTTCAGAACTGTTATTAGTTCACCAAATATCGCTTCAAAACGTTGGATTTTCGAACAATATGATTCACAAGTACGCACCAATACTGTTACTATCAAGGGCGATGCAGCTGTCATAAGATTGAAAGAACTTCCCGGCAAAGCAATAGCTGTTACAACAGATTGTAACAGTCGTTACGTTTATTTGAATCCTTACAAAGGTGCTATGATTGCAGTTGCTGAAGCTGCCCGAAATGTGGTTTGCGTTGGAGCAGAACCCGTTGCGATTACCAATTGTTTGAATTTTGGCAATCCATATGACCCTGAAGTTTATTGGCAATTTTCCGAAGCGATTAAGGGCATGGGAGATGCTTGTAGAGCATTTAATACACCCGTTACAGGTGGCAACGTAAGTTTCCACAACGAATCTAAGAACAATGCTGTTTTCCCGACTCCAACAATCGGGATGCTTGGAATCATAGATGACTTAAGTAAAATCATGTCTCATAATTTCAAACAAAAAGATGAAATAATAGTCGTTTTGGGTGATAATCTGAATGAATTAGGTGGTTCAGAATATCTCAAACATTATGCAGAAGAGATAACAGGAAACTCTCCTGAAATTGATTTGACGAAAGAAATCACCTTGCAAAAATTGGCATTAGAGTTGATTCGCGACGGATTGATTACTTCAGCTCACGACATTAGCGAAGGTGGCTTGATTATCGCATTGTCGGAAATGTCCATTTCATCAGGCAATATTGGCTGCGAAATTGATTTGGGTGACAACCCAACAGTTGGCGATTTGTTTAGCGAGACTCAATCAAGAATAGTCATCACAATTGACAAATCTAAGCTCGACGAAGTCAGTTCGGCTGCCAAAAAACACAATGTACCTTTCAATGTAATCGGCAAGACAATCGAAGACAAATTCACAATTAAAAATTATATTAATTATTCTATTAAAAACGTCTCTGACCTTTATGAAAATGCAATTCCTAATTTAATGAAATTATAATTTCCGGAGCTAAAATGTACAAGTATTTTTCAATGATAATTCTTCTTGTGTTGATGGTATCAAGCTGTTCCGAAGACACAAATTTGACCGAGCCTCTTGATATTTTGAAACAATCTCATGAGCGCAGTACGAAAGTAAACACGGCTGAATATTCTCTCGATTTCACTTTCAAAGCCCCAAATATGGATAATGAATTGAGTGCAAAAGTGACTTTGGTTCGTGACACACTAAATACCTCATATCCTATGAAAATTTATGCCGAATATGCTGACGGGACAAAGATTGCCTATCAGAATGAAAATTTCACATTGGTGGATAATGTAAACAAAAAATACATACAAATCACCAAAGACCAAGACCCATCAAGGTTTTTGATTGAGAATTTTTTGAATTCATCTTTTGAAATGGTCGCCCCTATCACAAGTTATGATATGTATATTTCGGAATTCAAAGATTCGATGAAGCTCGAATCTGTAGTCGAAATTGACGGGGTTAAAGCATATTTGCTTACAAGTTCTAAGCATTACCCAGAATTTAATGTTAACGCTTCAATGAAAATGTATGTTCGGAAAAGCGATTTACTCAGATTCAGAGAAGAAATTTATCAAGTTAGAGGTAACGATACTGTAAAATATATTTCGAATTTGAAAGATGTTAAATTGGACGGAAAAATTGATGACAAAATCTTTACCCTGAAAAAACCCGAAGGTTACACAGAAGAAGATTTGGGTGCAGCAGAACCTAAAGCCTCAGTTGATGTTGGTAGCGTCGCACCGGATTTCCAATTGAAAGACGAATCAGGAAAAATTGTATCATTAGCAAATTTCAAGGGGAAAGTTCTTGTTTTGGATTTTTGGGGTACATGGTGCAAATGGTGCGTCAAAGCAATGCCTGAGCTACAAAAAGTTCATAAGCATTTTGAAGGCAAAAACGCATTAGTTCTCGGTATTAGCTGCCAAGAACCTCCCGGAGCCGACCCTGTAAAATTTAAGAAAGATAATAATGTAAATTATCAAACTTTGCTCGAAGGTGACCAAACTGCAATGGAATATGGCGTTACAGGATTCCCTACGATGTTTGTGGTTGGGAAAGATGGCAAAGTCCTTTACAGAAAATCAGGTTTCACAGAAACTATGGCTCAAGAGCTTATTGATTTGATTACTCCGAATTTATAATTTATGTTCGTCAATCACACGTTGACAAGTATCTAACATAATTTCGGCTGATTTATCCCAAGAAAATTGGGAAGCCCAAGAGACAGCACCTTCACTAAGGAGCTGTCTTTTTTCGTTATCAGTCAGCACGATTCTCAATTTGTCGGCTAATTCCATAATATTGCCATATTCATACAGTAGTCCCGAAACACCTTCGCTGACTGAGTCGCGTAAACCCGGTACGTTGGCTGAAATAACAGGAGTGCCACAAGCGTTAGCTTCAATATTTGTAATCCCCCAACCTTCTTTCATTGATGTATTAACAACGCAATATGATTTGGATAATAATTCCGCTTTTGTCTGCTCATCAACAAAGCCATGAAAATGAACTTTATCGCTTATCCCGAGTTTTGTGCATAATTGCTCTAAAAATGGGCGGAAGTCTCCCCTACCTATAAATTCGAGTTTTGCATTTGGGATTTCTTGCGATACAAAGTAAAAAGCCCTGACTAAATGGTCAACGCTTTTGTACTTTTTGAGGCGACCAAAGTATGTAACAGTCGGGTTTGGATTTTTGGTAGTGACTGCCATCGGGAAATCGCTTTGCTCAATAGCGTTAGTGACAATCGTGATATTATTCTTATCAAATCCTCTTGAGATGAACTCATCGAGAGTGCTATCAGAAACAACCACAAATTTTGTCTTCTTATAAATTACATCTACCAATGACTCAGATAAATAAACATATGCACCAAAAATAGCATTCGTCTCGTGAAAAATACTTTTCCCGAAGAAATGATGACTGATTGCAAGTAATGGTTCCTTGACAAAAAGCGGTGTAAAGAAGGGTATTTTGTTAATATCATCAATTACAATATCATAGCCTTGATTTTTGAACCTTTTACTATATTCTTTTGGTATCATGAAATTAAAAAGATTGCGGTCGCCTTTGCGAACAATTTTGATACCGTCAATGATTTCTTCCGTAGCTAAATCCGGATGTGCACAAGCAAAAATAGTTACATCATGTCCCATAGCGGCGATACGTTTGAAAATTTCGTGCATATGCACTTCAGCACCGCCACCGAATGGATTTTTGATGTCCTGCCAATTGATTATAAGTATTTTCATTTATTTAAGGCACGTTATTTGTGAATTTCTATTTAAATATAATCAAATATAATAGAATTATCTGATTTAGTGGGGATGAAAGTATGAAAAACCTATATATTGCCTTTTTCGGGAACAATAGATTATGCAGAATATTGACATTGTTAATAATATTAACCATTACAGGTATTCCTATTTCGTCATGTTCGACTGCTCGAAGTGTAAGAGGAGCAAAATTAACTTCCTCACTTCCTGCTACCAACAAAGTGGACAAATTGCAAAAAAGTAAGACAAATACTACAATTGCAGAAACTGACGAAATCGTTGAAATTGGAGTAAACTCTACGGAAGTCACGACCGAAAAAGAGCCAATGATTTCTGAAAATGTAATCAGACAAATTCCGACATTGAGAGAACAAATGATGACAATCGTTGAAGAACAAAAAGCCTCAAACACAAGATTGGACAATATTGAAGATACAATATCAGAGATTAAGAAATTGATTCAAAATTTGAGTTATGACATTGCTGATGTTAAATCCGATATGAATATTTTGCCCGAAACAGGAAACTCAAGAAAAAATTCACTTTCAAAAGCCGCTATTCCGAGCAATGAAAGCAACAAAACGATTCTAATGCCCGATGAAATTTCAAAACCTACTTCAAAATCAAACAGCACAGCTAAGAAAGATGTATTGTCAAGAGCAGTTAATGAAACATATCTCGAGCCTGACGAAGTCGTAATACCGAAAAAAAATATTGTTCAGAAACCCATCACTAAAGCTGAAGTCCAAGAAAGTAAAGCAACTAAAAATAGTATAGTGCTTTCAGACAGTGAGGAATTGACAGCAGGCAAGAAGCTCTTTGAACAGGGGGCATATGCACAAGCTTTAAGTACTTTCCAAAAAGCCCTTCAAAGCGAAACAAGCAAAACTAAAGAGAATGAAATCAATCTGAATATTGGAAAATGTTACTATCAAATCGGTGATTATGATAATGCGCTCACCCACTTTTCTAAAGTTATTAATTCGAGTAACAGCCAGTTCACAGACCATGCCCAATTGCTATCGGCAGACAGCAAATTGAAATCAGGCAAAATCAACGAAGCGAAAGGTGATTACAAAAAATTGATTGAAAGCAACCCAAGCAGTCCATTCGCACCAAAAGCAAGAAAAATGCTCCAAAAACTGTAATTATCACTGCTCAGAATTTGAATTAGCTTTCAGTTGCATTTTCTTAGCAGTATGATTTGCAGGCTCCATCAAGTCTGAATAATACTTTTGCTCCTTAATTTCATCGTCTGTAATGAATGTAATATCGAGGAAATTCTCGATAGAATATCCAGAGCGATTATAATTTAGTTGGCTCAGGCAATGATTCCAGCCTTCAAACCAAACTTTAAGCTCCTTGAATTGTTCTTCGCTACCATCGAAATGAACCAATAAATCTATATCAGAATTTGAAGTAGCTGTTTCATTGTAAACAGTACCATACAAATAGACATCTTTAACGCCGAAACGCTTCGCATCGAGCTTCAGTGCGACGCTTTCAGCCATTCGTTTACGCCATTGCAAAGCTTCTTCTGCTGAGGATTCGCCTTTCAGTGCTGAATAAGAAATATTGCCTGATGTATAATTTGCAGTAGTAGTCGGGTCAGTCAGCAGTGCCATTGCAAAGTCATCATCAGCATTCATGAGCAATCTCAAAATACCACCACCTGTGGTTTCTCGAACATTGATTACTCGTAAAACATTGTTTAAATGCTCAAATTCGGGCAAATAACGAGTTAGCGTATTTTCATTTTTCATGAAGAAATCACGTTTGAAAATTACGTCTTTTGAACCAGGATATAATGGCAAATATCTGATTCCTGCTTCAACCAAATCTTGGAAAAAATGAGTACCGAATGACAAATCAGGCACATATTGCTCCTTTTGTTTGGCAATTTCAATTAAAACTGCAGTATTATGAATATCCGAATAAGTGATTTTTACACCAAGACGTATGTCGTCTCGAGTACCCCAGCGACCGGGACCCATAAGTATGAATGTCTTCTTAGGTAAAAGTTTGTTCAATCTGCTGACTGCATGACCAACATCGTTCAAATGCTCAAGTTCTTTGGTTTTACCATAATTTTCGGGGTCAACGTAAACAATATGGGCGATATCGGGTACTTTTCCATTTGAGACGAATCGGTTGGCAGTAAAGATAATTTTCTTTGGGTCAACATCCTTTGGAATAACTGCCGATTGGGCCTCTTGTGATGACGATTGTGGGCGGCATTGCAACAAATATAAATCCTTGCCATCGCATGCAAATTCAATGTCAACAGGCGTTCCCAACTTGCTTTTGAGTTCGAGCAACACGGCATTAATCATTTCGATATATTTTTTGTTGTGAACCAAATTTTCAAAAGTCACAACAATATCGTCTTTGCGAGTATCAATACCAAGACCCATCGGTCTTTTTATTCGGCGACGCTCTTCGACAATCGAAAAAATTTCATTTAACATCGGATACTTATTTCCAACTTCAGTCAAAAGCGTCTTGATAGGAATTGTTTCAAAAGAATTGGTCTCCAAATTCATCACATCAATATGCTTAGGAGAGTAACCAACAATTTCCTGATAAGTTTGGTTCACTTTCAATTCAGGCTGCCCCGGGGCAATCAATAATGGGAAATCTTGGCTAATTCTATCCACAGCACGAGTGCCAAGCCCTGTTACCATTCTAATCAATCCATCTTCACGTTTGATACGCGGCGACCATCTGAATTCATTGTTGCTAAAAGCAACACCTGCAAATGCCGGGAAGAAATATTTGCCAACTTTTGTCCCAACAACTTCTTGAATCAAAATCCCCATCTCCTCGTTGAAATCGAGCAAACCACGTTCAGTTCTGTAACCTATCGGGTCGGGTCCGAAAGTCGAAGCATAAACTTCGGCAATTGCATCTACTAATTCATCAAGTCGTTGCTGCTTGCTGCCTTGATTTGCCAAGAAAAGGGACTTATATTTACCAGCAAAAGCTGAGCCCATACGGTCTTCCAAAAGGCTTGAACTACGAATAATAATAGGATTATCCCCAAAATCATCTAAAGCCCTCGAAAGTCCATTCAAAATTTCTGATGAAAATTGGGAATTTTTGAAAGCCTGCATGATATGAGGATATTCTTGGCGAATTTCCTCGATATCGCGATATTTTTGCTCAATGATGTCTTCCATATTATTATAGTACATGAAATTCATCAATCCATCGGATGTTATATACCAAGTTTTAGGAAATTTGATTCCCGACATGACATTTGAGTATTCAGTTGATTTCTCTATGATTTTTCCTGCAAGTAATAAACCGGAGCCTTTACCGCCCAATTTGCCGTGACTTTCCGGTGGAAAAATCATCTTTTGGAGCAGGTAATAAAAATCCTGAATATTGAGATAATTTTTGGCGATGTCAATAAATTCGAGTTGGTCATTCAGGAATCGTCTGATTAGGGCAACGATTATACCTTGTCTGGTGGGTGTCAGTCCCAAATCATAGGTTGGGTTGACCTGATGATAGCGTCTAATGGCATCAGCTACATCCGCTAAAGGTGAATTTTGGCTAGCTAATAATTTTACAAGATGATGGGATTTTTCTTCATTTATCCATTTCTGAATTTTTTGCATTATATCATTATCGCTAAAGTACTTTGCAGCAATTTCGAAAATTTCGTTGCCAAGTTTGAATGACTGTTGCAGTACAGTTTTTTTGGTCGGGCGATTAAGAAAATCACTCGAGGTTAAATCATAATCCAATTTCGAGCCTAGCTTTTCAAACATATCGGAAGATTCTTTGATACCTTTGCAATATAGATGATTCAGCATTTTGCGGGATAAAATCGAGAAGAGATTCTGGTCGGTTCGCTTGAGCATATCCAATATTACTGTCCATTCTGGGCGTCTATAATTATTGCTATCGCCATTTGATTGAGACAATTCGTCGAAAATCACCTTCATTTTGGTGAAGAATAAATAATGAGCAAACCTCTCGGCAATCGTTTTAAGTAATTTTTTCTCTTCTTTATAAAAAGGACCTTCGTCCAACTCAGGTAGATGCTGAGAATAATAGACATTCATATTGCCAAAAACTTCATTATGAACTTTTATTGAAGAGCTCAGACACCATTCAGTTTCGTGGAAATCGGTCAAAGTGTAGTCCTTATCGGCAATAGTGATTTTGGTCATACACAATTCAGGGTACCTTAAACCTGTAGGAATAATAGCTAATATCGCGAATATCATCTCTTCCGAGCTTCGGTTCGAGTTCAAAATTTCTTCAATTGAGTAAAGGCAGTTTAGTTCTTTGGCACGCTCTTCAAGGCTTCTGATTATGTTATCCATATGAATTATCTCATTATAAAAATATACATTTTAGTAAAGAGATCTTCGGCTTGATTTTATTTTATTTCGAAGATTTCATCGTAAAAAACGATTTTTTGTTATTTTTCAGACATTAAAATATAAGTTTTTATGATTTTTTGTTAATTTTAATTTGTCATATTGTCATAAAATTTCGTACTTTTGTACAATAAATTGTTGTAACTCGTAAAAAACGAGTTCTTAAATTGTAAGATTAAATTTTCGAGGCAGATTATGTCAGAAGGATCATTCAATCCCTTCAATATGGCGCAACATCAATTCGACGCCATTGCTGAACAACTTCAGTTAGATGAAGCAACCCGCGATTTATTAAGAAATGTTGACAGAGAGTTCCATTTTAACATTCCAATAAGAATGGATGACGGCTCATACAAGGTGTTCAAAGGATTTCGTTGCCAACACAACGACGCTCGCGGACCTGCAAAAGGCGGCATCAGATTTCATCCCCAAGAAACAATTGATACTGTGAAAGCACTTTCAATGTGGATGACTTGGAAAACTGCCGTTGTTGATATACCATTGGGCGGTGGCAAGGGTGGCGTAATTTGCGACCCACGCAATCTCTCATTACGCGAACAAGAAGCAATTTGCCGCGGTTGGATTCGCCAAGTTGCCAAAAATGTTGGTCCATTGCAAGATGTTCCGGCACCTGACGTAATGACAAATGGTCAGCACATGCTTTGGATGTTGGACGAATACGAAAGAATGGTCGGCTACAAAGCTCCCGGTTTGATTACCGGAAAACCTTTGGGCATGGGCGGTTCTTTAGGCAGAACCGAAGCTACAGGTTACGGTGTGATTTATACCGTTCGTGAAGCTCTGAATGAAATGAACATTGACATCAAAAACACAACTGCATCATTCCAAGGATTTGGCAATGTAAGCCAGTACGCAATTGACCTTTATACTCAATATGGTGGCAAAGCAATTGCTGTATCAAGTTGGGATAATACTGACAAGAAAGCATATACTTATCGTAAAATGTCCGGTCTATATTTGCAAGAATTGCTTGATATCACTAATCGTTTTGGAGAAATTGACCGAAATAAAGCTATCGAATTAGGCTACGAAGTACTTTCCGGCGACGCATGGATTGAACAAGATGTTGATATTTTAATTCCGGCGGCTTTGGAGAATCAAGTCAATGCTGAAAATGTGAATAGAATTGCACCAAAAGTAAAATTGATTTCTGAAGGTGCTAACGGACCTACAACTCCGGAAGCCGACAAAGTAATTTACGAACGCGGCATCTGGATGATTCCTGACTTTTTGGCTAATGCAGGTGGTGTAACATGTTCGTATTTTGAACAAGTACAATGCAACCAAAATTATTTCTGGACAAAACAAGAAGTTTTGGAAAAATTAGACAGCAAGATGACACACGCTTATCATGCAGTATCTGATTTGGCTCGCGAACGCAATATCTACATGCGCGATGCAGCTTATTTGATTTCAGTTTCAAGAGTTGCAGAAGCATGCAAATTAAGAGGCTGGGTCTAATAGCTCCAGATAGCTTTCCTATAGATTTAGACTGCTCAAATATTTTTGGGCAGTCTTTTTTTATGTCTGAACTATGATTTGAGTTTCTTTATTCATCCGATGACTTGAAGTTTTCAGATGAATTGGTTTGATTAAAGTTGTGCAAAATCTGAGGGAGTCATCGGATGAATTGTACTTGTATGAACTATGATTTATATGATTTGAATGATTAAAATGATGAAAGTGAATACATACACCACATTATAAAATCATAAAAATCATTTTAATCAAAAAAATCATAGTTGAGAAAATATAAGAATTTTTTCCGTAGTTTCGTAAAATATAAATTGAACGTATATTATTTAGGACTAAAATATGACAAAAGTATTCAAACAGATAACTCTTGCTTTAACATTGTTGATTTCATTTCTTACGGCAGGGCAAACTTTGGCTCAAAAGGCGACAGACACAATCAGAGTAGATTACTCGTTTTGGGGCAACAGCTATTACTTAGGCGAAATGGAGCACTCAAAAAGTGAAATCAGGGACTTACTTTATGCAAATCCAAGTTCGGAAAAGTTAGTGAAATCATACTCGACTAATAAAAATTGGGGCTATCTTACGCTTACGACAGGCGCACTATTAACAGCGTATTCATTTTATGAAGCTTGGAGAATTGATAACAATTATGCCGGCTCTCCATTTAGTAATCATGGCAGCTATGATGCAACAACTTTTACTATTAGAGCAATTTTAGCTGTGGCGCTAGATATAGTTGGTATAATGCAATTGACCAGCAGTAATAAACAATTTAATAGAGCAATTAAGGCGTATAATAAGAATTCGCTTTCGTCAAATCTTGACTATAATTTTTACATCGGCTTCAATCGGATTGGTGTTGTCGTGGTTTTTAATTAAAGTAAACTTTGGTCTGCCCAAGGTGTGGCGCATCTAAAGACTACATATTCACAAACATCTGAGTTTGGTTGCCGATGAGTATGTAATACACTCCACGAGGCAGATGCGACAAATCAACCCTTAAATTCCTGTTCCCTGAGCTTGTCGAAGGGTGGAACGGGGTAGTTAAAAACACATCCCCAAAAAAAAAGCTGCCCTAATGGGCAGCCTATTGAATTTATTTTAAAGTGACATCAAATGATTATGATTTTAATACTTTGCTGATTGATTTCATGAATTGTGATTTCGCACGCATACCTACTATTACTTCTTCAATTTTGCCGTCAGCACCAATTATGTATGTAGTCGGAACTGAACTAATGCCGCCATATGCGTTAAAGAGTTCCTTGACTCCAATGAAATTGATATAATTAATTCCTTGAGCTTTCGAGAAACTTGTAACTTTGGTCATAGGGTCACGATCTCTTTCCATTGCTACGCCAATTACGACGAAATCTTTGTTCGCTAATTCTTTTTGAATTTCAATTATATCGGGAATTTCTTTGCGACATGGTGGGCACCAAGTACCCCAGAAATTTAAAAACACAACTTTACCTTTGGTGAACTCAGCAAAAGTGGTTTCTTTCCCGTTATGAGTAAACTTAAAGTTGACGGGTGTACCGGCAACATTGTTCGGTATAACGGAATTGATAGTCAATACAATCGGGTCACCGGCTTTACTTGTAGCTTCGGCTTTCGACGAGTTTGTATATGACATAATAAATAAGGCTGCTAAAGCCACGAAGGCAAAGGGCAACGCAAAAGTCTTTTTGAATTTAGTAACAGACATAAATTTCTCCTTAATGATTACAATTTTACTTTTATGACGATTACAAATGAATATAATTACATATTACTCTTGAGTAATATTATTTTTCCTACCATTTGCCGTGTATTTCGATATCGGAAGCAAGAATCCAACAACGATAAGTATTGTTCCGAGCCAAACAAGATTGATAAATGGCTTGATTGTAACATCGAATGTAAATATTTCAACGGGTTCGGGTGGCGGCATTCCGGCTTTTTTGAAAATTAAATGTGCTTTTGTATTATGTACATCGTTCATATCGCGAATGAGTCTAATCATACTGATTTCGACTTCTGTTGACGGAATTTTGTACCAATTGGGTTGAGATTCCCATGTGGTCACGTCAAGCATCGAATAAATTGTGTCGGTCCTGGAGTTTTCATCTGCGAATTGTGTTTTTAAGATAGTACCGATAATGGCGGTATTTCCTTGAACACCTGTAACTTGGTCAAAATCAAATCCTGTAATTGAAATCCTAAGGCTCGAATCAACAGGGGTTAAAGTAGATTCTCCTTTGCGAAGGTATGCTTCAGGAGCAGTACTTGCAGCTTCAACGGCTTTTGGAGCCAAATAAATATCCTTTTCGACCTTTACAAAAACGCCGGGTTCTAAAAACGGTGATTGCCATTCGTTAAAATCACTCCAATATATAATTGGTCCAACTACTTTTTCTTCATTACCTTTTTTAATAGAGACGTTATAACGGTATTTTTCGCGGTCTTTAAATTCTTGTTCGATACGTTTTTTGCCAATGTATGTAAAGTCATATCCGAAAGCCGATTTGGTCTGGTTTTCCGTCAATCTTACTTGCTGAGTAGCTTCATATCCACCACTTGCGACAACACCCAAAATCAAGAATGCAACTCCAAAGTGAGAAAGGTATGGACCAAGTTTTTTGGGGTTTTTGATAAGATTTCTAATCAAAAATTCGAGATTTGTGAGAAGTGAAAAAACAGCAGCAAAGGTAAGTAAGATGAAATTGAAGCTGTCTAATCCCATGAATGCAAGCAATACTACTAGTAGAGCCGAAGCAATAAATGGAAGAATGATTTTGCCGAATACATCTTTCAAATTGCCGACCATCCATTTTTGGTACAATGAAAACCCGTTTATGAGAAGGAACACAATTGCAAAAACAGTCCCGAATTTGTCATAGACCGAAATTTCAATCGCCACTTTCTGTTGTCCAAATAATTCTGCTACTGCGGGCCAGCTTGTGCCCATTATAACAATAGCAGCCATTGCTAATATCAAAATTGAGCCTAATGTCAAAGAATATTCTTTTGAGAAATCTTTGATTGTGGTTCTGCTCAAATATTGATTAATATGTTTGTATCTATAGGCAACATAGAAAATCCCAAGACCTAAGTAGGTAATTTGGAACAGAATTAACATCGTATATACAATTGCTCCCGGAGTTACGAACGAGTGAACAGAAGTGTCACCCAATATGCCGCTGCGAGTAAGAAACGTTGCATAGACTACGAAAATGAAAGAAAGCATTCCGAGTATGAGATTCGTTTTGATTAATCCCCCTGTTCGACGTTGCACCATCAAGGTATGAATCAATGCGACGGCAATCATCCACGGAATAAGTGAAGAATTTTCGACAGGGTCCCAAGCCCAAAATCCGCCCCAACCTAATGTTTCGTAAGCCCAAAAACCACCAAGCATTATACCCAGACCTAATATTGCAGTTCCGGTCAAAGCCCAAGGCATTAGGATGTCAATCCAAGTTTTGTATTCCTTTTTGATAAGAGCTGCTAATGCCAATACAAAAGGTACAGCCATCATCGAATAGCCTATAAATAGTATAGGCGGATGAATCGTAATCCAATAATTTTGCAAAATAGGATTAAGACCTCGCCCATTTGCCGGCATAAATCCTGTTTCGAGCCCTTCGCCTGCAAAAGTTTCCCATACGTAATCGAAAGGGCTTTTGAATACTAAAATCAATGCTATATAAAAGATAATGGATGTGAAAAAACCCATTGCTAAGGATTCGTATCCATTATTCTTAGTGCCGTTTATCAGGAATAACCCAATAATAGCAAGAACTATCATCCATAGCATAAATGAGCCTTGTTGTCCCGAATAAAATGAAGCGACCAAGAAATAATCGTGCAATTCGGTTGAAGAATACTCCCAAATATAAGTGAATTGGAAGTTATGGCTCAAGATATTTGAAAGCAGATAGATACTTGCTCCCACTATTCCGGCGGTCATCAAATAGTAAAAGATTCTGCCTAACTTGCGGAATTTATCTTTTTTGTAGGAAAGTAAATAGAGAATAGTTGACAGTAAACCAAATAGGACTGTCAAAATGATTAAAATTTTACCAAACATATATATTATCTCAGGAGAATTCTAAAAAATTAATTATTATAAAGTTGTGTCCCTTGTAATTCTTCGAACTCGCCTTCATATTTAGAAGGGCATTTCGTAAGAATATTGGACGCATGAAATTCATTACCTTCAAACTTGCCTTTGATTACTACCATTGGAGCAACGTCAAAGTTGTTCGGCTTTGAACCTGTACTTACTACGCGTGCTTTATTGCCAAGTTCGTCAATCATCGAAAAAGTGAATGTATTCGCCTCAGAGTTGTAGTCTTGACCTTCGGATTGGTCCCATGAACCGATAACTTGGACAACTTTTGCTTTGTCCTTAGCTTCGGGGAAACTTGCGTATTCGATTTTTGAAGAATCGAAAGAGAAAATAGCGAGTGCGGCAAATATTGCTACCGCAACGATTCCAATTATATATTTCGTTTTCATAATTTTCCTTAATTTACAATATTACCTATGTGTAATATAACACAATTTTTTCAACTAAAATAGAAAATCGTATCGAAAACGCAACTATTCTTTGATAGAAGCGATTTGCTTTTCCAATTTGCTGACTTTTTTATCCAAAGAAAACAAGTAAATACCTATGCCAAACCATAGAATCAAAGCGATTCCCAGTACTACATAGAGCGAATTATCATGCAAGAATTGTTCCATATCAAAATCCTTAACTCAATTTGTTTTTAATAATGTTCATTCTGACTAAAAGATTGAATAGCCAGAAATATATGACTGTAAATGCAAACAAAGACAGACCGAAACCCCATACTAAATTCGTATCCAAAGCACTTGGTTGCGCTGAAACAAGAGGACCGGCATTTACATCATCGGCAGAGCCTGGATGCAAACCGCTTGCCATTCTCGGCAATACAAATACCAAAAAAGGTACTGTTATAAAAGAGATGATTGAATAAACCGAACTTAGTTTTGCTTTACGTTCGGGATTATCAATAGCCGCTCTGAGAGCAAAGAATGCAGCATAAATCAATATCAAAACGAAAATGGAAGTTTGGCGAGGGTCCCAATTCCAATAGTTGCCCCAATTATACTTTGCCCATAACATACCCGTTACAGTCGCCAGTATTGCGAATAAATTGCCTAATGCGGCTGCAGATGCAGTATTAATGTCATAGTTCAAATCGCCCGTTTTTAAATATCGAATGGCATAAATCATAGACATTAGATACGCAATTACTGCTATCCAAGCCATGGGCACATGCAAGTTCAAAATTTTGATTCTCTCGTCCAAATTTGGTACAAATGGATAATCGAAAAGAGGGTTGATATATTTAGTCTCAATAAATTTTATAGCGTCATTTTCCTTATCATATCCGGCTTTGATTACCAATTCCGCATCTTCGGAAAAGCCATAAGGAAGTTCCGTGGCATGGATGACCAATTTACGATTAAAATTCACTGCTGAAGGGTCTGAAAGGTCTATGGGTTTATCACCTAAATACACAAACCATTTACCGGATTGCTCGTCGAAGTAATGATTTTCGGTCTTATTTGTTATATGAAGGTTGAGGCTTTCGTAAAATCCTTCCTTTATATAGCGAGCAGTAGAAAGATTGCCGGAAACAGGCGGTAAAATAGTCAGAATCAGAGCAAATGCCACCATCAAAATAGCAATGACCTTCCACCATAAAGCTTTAGGTTTTGTATAACCACCAATTGCAGCGAATAGTGCTGCTAAGATTATAGCCCCAAACATTATAACAAATTTCATAAAACCTTTGTAATGTTTTACAAATACAACACATACAAAATTACGAATATTTAATGATATTATTTAGTTTAAATGCTTCTTTAGGATTAAAGTATTGACAGGATTATGTTCATTTGAAGGATAATAGAGGATTTCGTCCATGACAAGACGCATTATTTTGATACCAAGCCCACCTCTTTTGAGAACTTTGAAATACTTCTCCATATCGGGCAATTCCACATTCGAAGGGTCAAATGGAATTGCATTGTCCAAAATTTTTACGATGAATTCTTTGTCAAAGGAGTCAATTTCAACACATAGGAGTTTTGTAGAATCTTTTTTATAAGCATGTTCAATTAAATTTGAACAGGCTTCGTCAACTGCAAGCACAATTTTGTTGCAATCTCCATCGCCGAAACCGAAATCTTCTGCTTTCAATTTGACGAAATCACGAATTCGTGAAAGTTCGTCAGAGTCAACTGCCGTGCAAATAGTGTTTTCAATTGAATTATCTGGTTTCATCTAAATTGATTATTTGCTAACTTAGAAATAGCATCTAGCTCATCAGCATCAATATCAAAAAGCATCGGGAAACCAAGTAAATCAAATACTGAAAAAACTTTATCTTTCATCGAGGCTAATTTGATATCGCCACCATTGTTTCTCACATCTTCGATGAATGCCATGAATACACCCAAACCGGCACTACTGATATAGTCCAACTCGCTAAAGTTGACTAAAATTTTGTAGTCTCCGCCATTAATGATTTGTTGAAAAGTGTCTTCGAGTTTGGGGGCAGTATGTGCATCAAGATAACCGTTCAGATATACACAGTGTATATCATCATTTTTTTTTGTCTGTATCTTCAATTTTTCATCAATCATCGCTTTCTCCTTTGAACATTATTTTTCACTTTAGACTCGCAAAGTCCACAATTGTTATTTAACAAATTACAATAATTGTACCGACATATGCTGTTTTCTTTTGAAAAAATTCATCTATATTCAAAATCAAACGATTTCCTCCCTATTTATCGTCTTATCCATACGATATATACGTTTTTTTAAAATGAAAGTTCCAAAATTTATAAGTCATTAAACGTCAAATAGGCATGGAAAAAATTTTAACAATCGAGCAAACACGCAAAGCAGATGCTTATGCAATTGAAAGTTTGGGCATTAGTGCTCAAATTTTGATGGAAAATGCTGCACACGCTTCATTCGAAGTGATAAGTGAAAGAGTTTTACAAGAAGAAAGTATTGCGATTTTTTGTGGTACAGGCAATAACGGTGGAGATGGTTTAACTTTGGCGAGACATTTGCACGTAAATGGATTCAAATCAATCAAGATTTTCCTCTTTGGTTCGCCGGACAAGATGAGTCCCGAAACAAAAGCTAATTATGAAATTGTCCGCAAAATGCAGATTCCCATGTATGAAAATCTGGAGCACAGTTTCATATTTGATATGCTGAAAGAATCGGATGTTGTAATCGAAGCATTGATAGGTGTTGGCGCCGATGAAAACCTTCGTGGCAATACTCCGGATTTGCTCAAATTGTTGAATTATGCTGAAGCCATGAAAATCGCAATTGATGTACCGGCGGGGCTGAATGCCGATTCTGGACGGGCACATATTGATGCTTTCAGTGCTGATATAACTTTGACTATGTTTGCCTCTAAGTTGGGAATGTATTTGCAAGATGGTCCCAATCATTGCGGCGAAATCATTGTTTGCAATCTCGGGGCACCGCTGAATTTGCTTCAAGCAGATGCTTATATGTGTCTGAATGATGAATCTGCGAGACAGATTCTTGGTATTCGTAATCAAAATAGTGACAAATTTGAATTTGGAAGAGTCGTTGTCATTGCAGGCTCGGATTCGATGCCCGGAGCAGCAGCACTCACAGCAAATTCGGCGATTAAATCAGGGGCAGGCCTCGTTGAGTTGCTCACGCCAAACATTCATCCTGCACTTTTGCCCGAAGTCATTGCATATAAATTGAAAGCAAATTCTGATGGTACAATTTCGCCCGAAAATAAAGATTTAATCCTCAGCCGTTGCAAAAAGGCAAGTTCAATCGTTATTGGTCCGGGAATCGGAACGAATGAATCAACTTTGAAAATGTTGAGTGAGATTATAGCTGAATTTACGGAAACACCTATTGCGATTGATGCAGATGGATTGCGAATCGTCAGCAAGGACATTGTGTTAAAAAATAATATAATACTTACGCCACACATATACGAATTTTCCAAGTTGGTGAATCTGCCCGTAGAGGAGATTCAGCAAAATATAATTGAAATTGCTAAGAAATTTTCTCTCGAACATAATTGCAAACTGCTTGTGAAATCACATCCCACAATTATTACAAATGGTGACAGCACAATTTTGAACCTCGGTGGTAATTCGGGGATGGCAACAGCCGGAAGCGGTGACGTGTTGAGCGGAATAATCGGCACTTTAGCGGCTCAATCTGATGATTTGCTGCATTCTACAGCTTTGGCGGCATATTTGCATTCGAGAGCCGGAGATTTATACTCAGCTGAAAATGACGAATACACTTTAACAGCTTCTTCGATTATTGATTATTTACCGAACTCTTTCAAATCTATTATAAGCACAGAAATAGAATAATGATAAACAGAAAACTGATTTTTACATTGCCGGTCGTGACTATGGCAATAGCGATTTTTGTGATGTCCTCGATACACCAAGTTCCTTTCATTGATGATACTATCGTGGGGCAGGACAAACTTTTGCACATGACCGCATATTTTGTATTCGGAATATTGATGCAATTTGCGGTTGTAGCACAAAAGCCGAATCTGACAAATAAATCAACTTACTTTGCAGTAGCTATAATTGCAATTTTATATGCCTTGGGCGACGAAATACACCAACACTTTGTGCCGGGCAGAATGTGCGATTTCTGGGATTTTGCAGCCGATTCCATAGGAATTATGTTGAGCCTGCTACTATTGCCCAAAATCAAAAAGTTCGTCATGAGCAAAGTGACTTAATTCGTACCACATTCCCCCTTACTTTTGAACTTCAACATCCTTAGCTGTGAGTATTATCTTTAACTCCCCATTCCTATCGGCGACAAAAGAGTGACGTCCCAATAAGTATTTTTTGGAGTTTTCATTCTCGGAGACAAATTTTCTGGCAATGATCTCACCACTATCACCATACTCAAATTTTCCAAGAACTGAACCATCAACAGCTACTTCATTGTATTCAGCAAGTTTGGGTACCCATTTCCAATCAATCTCAAATTTACCATCTTTATCAGTTTTAACAATATGGAGAGGAATTTCGCAATTAGATTCCATAAATATAAAATCGAGAATCATATCGATAGATATTGTAGTATCTGCAGTAATTAGATTAGCCATGAAAACACCCGGACGAAGAACTGTAAAATCATTCTTTGCAACGTCAAGATATGGATGCCATTCATAGACATGATTTCCGCTCTGTGCGTGCATATTCATATCCACATATTTGGTTCCTGTACTTTTTTCAACAATATTGAACTTGATTTCAGTTGATTTGGGCAATGTGTATATTAAAGATGTTGAATTGGTAAAGGGATTAGGTAGATTTGCTTTCATTTCAATTTGAGCTTCATAATTTACCAAAACAACTTCATTAGATTCAACTGAGCTTCCGTCCATATCAAAAATCTTTAACTTATAAAAGTAAGTATTATTGATTTCGAGATTCTTATCAGTAAAAGAATAAGTGGTAGTTGTCACACTAGTCCCTTTTGCCTGAATAGTTGTAATTTTCGTATAAACATCGGGCTTGTTTTCTTTCATTACGGCTCGCATGACTTCAAAACGGTCGCAATTAAACTCATTTGAAGTTGCCCATTCTAACTCGATATGCCCATCCTTCCTGATTGTGTTAAAATAATCAAGTTCGACTACTTGAAGCATAGGCGGCTTTGGAGCATCGCTAATTCTAATTTTGCCAATTACTGCTTTTGAGATTCTATCAGGAATCAAACAAATCTCAGCATCAGCTATTGGATTACCATCAGCATCAACGAAAGTACCATAAATCATAGGTTTTGAAATAGGCTCTGTTGTAGAATCACAAGAAACAGCAAACAAAACACAAATTACAAGCAAGTATAAAAACATTTTCATTGTAAGAACTCCAATATTTCATCAAAACAAATTTTGTTACTTTTCAAAACTAATCATAAAAATTATATAAATCATATAAATCATATTTCAGACAAACAAATTAGTTATATAATTCACAGTTCAGACTATACTAGAATTGCAACTAATTTGTTCACAAAGCGTACTATGATTTATTTAGAAATGAAAGTGAGAATTGAATGAAAATTGTAACTTTGATTATTGTTACCATTTTATTTGCTGTTTCGACTGTTTACTCTGCCGAGATTTTTGTAGTTGAAGGGAATGTCCTTGATGCCACGAATGGCAAAGCTATTCCCGGAGCGAGTATCAGAATTAGTGGAACAAACCGAGGTACTTACTCATCATCAAAAGGGTTTTTCAGACTAAGCGTTAACAAAGGCGAAACACTAATTGTTCGGTCCTTGGGCTATAGTTCAGATTCCTTGATAGTTAAAGTAAAGCCCGAGAAATTAGAACTCAAACTCAAACCTGTTCCCATAGTTACCGGAAATGTGAATGTTACGGCTGCGATTACTCCCGAACAAATAATTGAAAGGGCAGTGAAAAAACGCGATGAAAATAAGCAAAAGCTACGCACTTTTTCGGGCGAACTTTATTCAAAATTAGTAATGGAACTCGATGGTTCACTACTTTCAATTAGTACAAGTGAAGATGGAAAAGTGTCTTTGGGTGCATCAGTTGGTATAGGTGGGAGTGAAGAGCCTTCGGATAGTAAAAAATATATAATTATGGAAACATATTCAACGGTACAAACTGATTATGAGAAAAAAATAAGTAAAGTAACTATTAACAAACGTCGCCAAACTGCAAATATCCCTTCTGAGCAGAACATTATGGCAATTACTCAATTTGTCAGTTTTTACGATGATGAAATTACTTTTCTAAAAACGACAATGCCTTCTCCCATTGGTAATTCTGCCCTATCTGATTATAATTACACATTAAAAGATAGAATTATCCAAAATGATAGATATATTTATGTATTGAATGTGGAGCCGAAATCAAAGATTTATCCAAGGTTTGTTGGCGAAATTCGAATAATTGAAGAAACTTATAATATAGTTGAGCTCGAACTGAGCCCAAGTTCAACTACTGCAATTCCATTTTTTGAAGACCTTGCGATAAAACAAAAATATAGCGAATCTGAAGAAAAAGTCTGGTATCCTGCATTCCTTGAGGTAAGCGCTAAAGCTAAAGTTGAAGTAGTCAGTGGTCTTTTAGACTTTTCTACCGATGTGAAAGCGACCAGTATCTTTAGTGATGCAAATATAAATGTGGTACTTCCGGATTCGATTTATACTGAAAATGTGCGAAGAATCACCGTTTCAGAGCTTGCTGATACACGAGACTCCTTATTCTGGGAGCAAAATTCGATGCGTGAATTGTCCGATAGAGAAATTGAGATTTATGCGAAAGTTGATAGTGCCGTTGCACTTGATTCAGTTCAAACCGCTCAAACCCAAAGCAATGTCAATTTTAGCTGGATGATACCTTATATAGATTTCAACAGGGTTTCTTCTGTTTCCTTGGGATTGAAACCAAGCTTGGAAGTATATGGATTTAATTTAAATTCTGTGAGTTATTTTAGTTTTGGGTTGCAGGATGTTTTCGGGAGCATTCAGTTGGAATTGCCACCTTTAAAAATGGCAGGTGCGGATTTCTTATTTAGTGCTAAAGTTTTTTCAGTTCAGGACGAATTCGGGCATTCTATAGGACAATATCCGCGACTTTTCAATACAGTTGCAGCTGCATTGGTTCATGAGGATTACAACGATTATTACCAAAATGATGGTTTTGGTTTAGATTTGAACATAAATTCCAATAACCTTAAATTTGCTTTAAGTGCTGAATTTTCACGAAATTTTTCTCTTGATAAAACTACAAATGCATCGCTTTTTGAGGATTATGAATGGCGAAATCATCCAAAAGCAATTGATGGAGATTATCGGATTTTGCGCTCAATCATTGCTTATGGTAAAATTATTCCAATAATGCTTCCTGAAACAATTGGTGCTGAAATCAATATTGATGCTTTCGGTGGTCAGGAAACGAAAACTGATACAGATTTCGGCGGAATCAGTGGAAGATTTATTGTTTCAATTCCGACATTTAAAACCGGTTATGGAGCAATGAAACTCATGTTGTCACTTTCCGGTGGTATTGCAACAGACGATACACCTGTCCAATACCAGCACCGCATGGCTACGAGGCTTTTTATTTTGAATAATGTGGGTAATTTCTATACAGCGCCACTTGGATTTTATGGTGGAAATAAATATTATTCGGTTCAGGCACTTTATAATTTATCCGATATTTGGTGGCGATGGATAGGACTTCCAACCTACGAAGGCAGAGGTCCGGAGCTTACAATCGGAGGTACTTACGGAGTATATTATAACAATTCAAATTCCTTTTACAGGGAAACCGGTTCAGCAGGATATTCTGAAGCAGGTTTTGGATTATCTCGCTTACCAACTTTTTTTAGCAATGTATTTTATTGGTCATTTGATGTTAGGTTTGGCATCGGTCCAAACGCCAAAGGTAGAACCGGCGGTGCATTATCGGTAGCGTTCCCGTTTTAATATGAAGTCTGAACTATGATTTGTTTGATTTTTTTGATTAATGTGATTTATCTCAATACAAATCATAATAATCAAATTAGTCATATAAATCATAGTTCAGACGACTGCATTACCACTTCACAAATTTATCTACACAACCGCCAATTTTGATGAAATAAATGCCGGTGGGTAAATGGGAGACATTGATTTTCAAATTCCCCTCTTGAGGAGTGGCAGCGCCAGCTGACGGGGTAGTAATAACACATTCACCCAGAGTATTTAATATTTTAACACCCCCTAACCACATCTTATTAGAGGGGGAATTTTCGAGACATAACCCACTTTTGGTGGTTGGATAACTGATTTCGATATATTCCGAAGCCGGGTTTGGCGTTATGCTGAATGAAGGCGTTTGAATCGCTTCTACGCTTGTGCCGTCCGTGCCGGAGCCAGACAAATTATAAGTCAAACTTGATTTATATTGGTCATTTGTCGAGAGCCGCATTTGAGCTGTTTTCGGACCCACTGATTGAGGTGTGAACTTAATCCTGATAATTAGCGAGTCTCCCAATTCTAAATTATAAGGGAAATTGGTCCCCTTTCCTATTACTTCACTTATCTCAAATTTTTTGGTGTCTGCAAAAAACAATGATAAGTCAATAATTGATACACCTGCATTATTTTCAGGTTTCAAAACCAAATCAATCATCTTGTTTTCACCAATACCTACTGAGGCAAAGTCAATGTTGTCGCCGCTAATTGATGAAATCACAGTCGGTTTATTCGCAACGGTGAATTCATGAATAATAAAATCGCCGAAATCAGTGGCGAATGAACGAATGGCAGCACCGTCACGTGTAAACTTTAAAGCTCCGTTGTTCAAACCTAATTGGCTGTTATAAAACCAGAAACCAAGCCCGTATCCGGCTGGATTGCGGATGATAAATCTATAATTGCCTTCAGGCAAATTAACAGTATCAAGGTATCTGGTGCTGTTTTGCGTTGTAGCTCTTTCGCTTACAATGTTGAAATTTGCATCATATATAGCCCAATTATAAGGTGAGTTGATGCCCAAAACTTCAGAATTATTCGTAGTCAAATCAACAACGAATTTGCCCGGGTATATGTTTGTATTTTTCGTGAAAAATGCTTTCCCGATATTGTTTGCATCATAGTCGTCAGGATTGCCGTTGACTTCAATAATTTCTGCTATAAATAAATTAGGTGAATTAGGATTTAGCCAGTTATTGTAGGGCAAATAAAGTGTGGCAACTTCGCCGAATTTTAGCAATTCGGATTCGCCAAATTCATGTGTGTATTCTGCCAAATTATCAGGATTGTTGCCATATTTGATTTTTACAGTCGAAATAGGGTTTTTGCCTGTATTTTTGATTTGAATTATCGGGTTAGTCGTAATCGGATTTTGGCGCAAGTGCATTTGTTCGTTCGTAGGAGCTATGATGCCTTCCAATCTGGCGTCAGTTTCAAAATTATAATCGCCATAAGTAATTAGATAAGATGACAAAACCCAAACAGGTGCTCTATTACTGCCGGGATTCCAAGGAGTATTATAGAATTCCATATCATAGTCAATTGACGCCGTGCTGCCCGACTTTATGTAAGGTGTAATTTCGTATTCGTGAGGCACGACTTCTGCTCCAGGGCACCAATTAGTACGGTCAACAAGCCAAGTGCCACCTTGAGGGAAGACAGGAATGATTCCGCAATCACGCCAAATCCATTGCGAATGAGTCTGCACATTGTTCACTTTGACATAGGCTTCTTTTCGGCAAAATTCTGCACAATTATCACTGTTACCACCAAAACCGTGTCCGGTTTGGATGACGATTAATTTTGCGCCCTTCACTTCATTTGAAAATGTATAATCAAAAGCAGGAACTTTCGATTCAAAATTTCCATCATACACTGCACTAATATATTGTAAATATGTGTGTCGGTTGATTATATTTCGTGGTGGAGTGCCTTCGATGAAGCTGAAAGTCAGTTGCAAATCCTCTTGGTCATTTTGGTCAAACGGGTCTCCCCAACCGCCATTGGGCGAAGATAAATGCACTCTGCCGGCTATCATATCTTTCAAATCGCTCACATCTAAAGTCCAAGTAAAACCTGCACCCAAGTTTAAGCCATTGCCATAAGGTGTTATGAATCTCATCAATTCATAACGCTCACGAATTGTGATATTGTCATTGAAATATACACGTTTTTTAGCCAAAGTTACTACCGAATCAGGCTCGACAAGAGTAGAATCAGTAGCCTTGCCGGTTTCATCCCATTTATAATTATCATAATACAAATTCCAAACAATCATTGAATCTATGGCTTTGGTTGGAGTTTCGGAATCAATGTCATAAAAATACAGCACGGTGGAATTCTTGGCAGTTTTTTGGGTTACCCATTGGCCATCTACCTGAACTCTTTGAAAAGTCCAAGCTGTATCCTTCACGAAAGAATATGTAGCAGGTGAACCACCATTAACTCGGAATGAAGGTGCAAAGTAGTGACTCACGAAAACATTCGAAATGTAATCCCACTCACCGCATTGCTTTCCGGGCGGACATCTAAGAGTAAAATGCAGCAAAATCCTTTGGAACTCTTCATTCATCGAAGGGAAATCGTACCATCCTTCTCTGCGGTCCTGAAATTCAATTGTGCGGACTTTGACTGTGTCTCCATCTGCAGAAAATGCTGCCATACTGCCAAACAACAAGTATGCAACTACAAAAGTTACTAAAATTTTTACAATTTTCATGTTTTTCTCATTATGTCAAATTTAAAAATCTAATTTAACAATAATACACTAAAATACAAAGAGTCACAATAATTTTAAATGAATATCATGAGATAAACGTTAGAAAGTGAGTTTATGTTATTTAAAACAAATATGAGTTATACATGTTGAAAGTAGAAGACACAATACTCTTTAGCGGTGGTGCCAATGGTGCTGAAGAAGAGTTTGGCAGAATAGCCGAAAAATACAAAATCGAAGAAGTGAATTTTTCATTCGAGGGTCACGAAATTGCTCGTACACGCGGAATCAGAATTTTGAATCATGAAGAATTGAAACAAGGCGATATTAGCATGACTTATGCTTCGCGTTTGATGAATCGTAAATACCCCGAAACACAGCTTTTCCGTAAAATTTTGCAAACCATATGGTACCAAATTAACAATGGGCAAGAAGTATTCGTAATCGGAAAGATTCAAAACGATAGAACTGTAAAAGGTGGAACAGGTTGGGGCGCGGAATTTGCAAAAATATGCAACAAACCACTCTACGTTTTCGACCAAGAACAAAATCGTTGGTTCAAATGGAACAGAGAAAATTGGATAAATGTCAACGACCCGGTTATTTCTAATGCTCATTTTACCGGTACCGGTACCAGATTACTTAAAGATAATGGCAAAAAAGCTATCGAGGAATTATTTGCAAGATCATTTGCATAATTGACCATAATTCCGTATATTATAGTAATCTATATGCAATATTGTAGATTACTTTTTTTTTTATGTTGATTTTCATTTTTATATGGGATGGTTTTTAAGTGTACAAGAAAATTTTACAAAAGAAAGCTTACAAAAAAATAACAGCTGACGATTTGAAATTCGTTATGGAAAATGACGAACCGCCTTTGTTAGTTGATGTTTGCGAAGAATGGGAATTCCATCGTAATCATATTGAAGGAGCTGTAAATATACCGTTATCCATAATTGATACATTTGTTCATGAAATAACAACAAAGTTTCCTGAATATAATGAAATAGTCGTGTACTGCACTTTCGGTGTTCGCAGTAAAACCGCTGCTACAATACTGAACAAGCACGGCTTCAAAAACGTCTATTCGCTTATTGGAGGAAGTTCGTCTTATTTTCGTTCGCAACAATGACGAAAACTAAGTGGCTTATCGTTGGTTTAGGCAATCCCGGTTCGAAGTACCAATTAACTCGTCATAACATAGGCATGCGGGTTGTAGAATCTTTTACTTCAAAATGCAAGGCTGAACTGAAATTCGGACCTGATTGCGAATTTGCAGAATTCAAATATGCCGGTCAGGAAGTATATACATGCTTGCCAACGACTTATATGAACAATTCGGGAATCGCAGTCAAAAAAATGATGAATAAATACAGCATTTCACCCGAAAACATAGTGATTTGCTTAGATGAATACAATTTCCAAGTTGGTAGAATTCATCTCAAATCAGCGGGTAGCGATGGCGGACATAATGGGATTGCATCGGTAATCGAGCATATAAACGCAAGCAATTTTATTCGATTGAGGCTTGGAATTGGCAAAGACTTCGGTCCCGGCGAGATGGCTAATTATGTACTATCCCATTTTTATCCAAATGAAGATGAGGTTGTCAATGATATGATTAAAGAAGGCGTCAAAGCCTTAGAAATGCTTCTAAAGATTGGATTTTCGCGTGCAATGTCTGACGTGAATGCTCACCAAGCGAAGAAATTTGATTCAAAGTCGAAAAAGCAAAACTCTGCAAAAGGTGATAAACCTAACAATAAATCATTTCCACTTGCAAATAAAAAACCTCACAAAAGTTCTATTCACGGAGTTGAAATAGTTGATGAATACTTCTGGATGAGACGCAAGGATGACCCCGAAGTCATAAAATATCTTAAAGCCGAAAATAAGTACGCCCTACAAAAGATGAAGGATACGAGTGAACTTCAAGATAAAATTTACAAAGAGATCATTTCAAGAATCCAAGAGACAGACCTATCTGTCCCTGTCAAACGTGACGACTATTATTATTATTCAAAAACTATTGAGGGTTTACAATATCCTGTTTATTGTCGTCGTAAAGGCTCAATGGATGCAGGCGAAGAAGTCATTCTTGACCAGAATAAATTAGCTGAAGGCAAGCATTATTTCCAAATCGGTTCGATTGCAGTCAGCCCGAATCATAAAATAGTGGCATATACAAGCGATAGCGAAGGCAACGAATCATATACAATCAACTTTAAGGTGATTGATTCCGAAGAAATCTTGCTCGATAAAATCGAAAATGCCTCCGACGACATTGAATGGGCAAACGATAACAAAACAATTTTCTACTCAACTTTGAGTGATATTCAGCAAGCTGACAAAGTATGGAAGCATGTTTTGGGCGAGCTGATTGAATCTGATAAATTGATTTACCATGAATTAGACAACGCTTATTTTTTGAGTATTGATAAAACTAAGGACAGAACAACAATTTTAATAACCTTGATGAGCAAGGACGAATCAGAAGTTTGGGTTATACCTGCGGATGAAGCGGACGCAATGCCACAGTTAATTCGTTTCCGTGAACCGAAGATTCAATATTATTTGGAATCATATTTGGATAATTATCTAATAGTTACAAATGATGAGGCACTTAATTTTAAAATTGTTACAGCACCTAAAAAGAATCCGCTCAAAGAGAATTGGGTGGATTTCCTACCTTATAATGAAAACATCAAAATCTCATCAATCGAACCGTATAAACATTATTTGGTGATTAATGAGAGGTCGGATGGACTCAGTAAAATCAGAATTTATAATATGAGTAGTTCAGAGCAAAACTATATCCCCTTTCCTGAAGAAACCTATTCATGCTATTCAAACGAATTACCCGATTTTAACTCGGATACAATGCGTTTCACTTATAGTTCATTTATTACGCCCAAATCTATTTTCAATTATAATATGAAAGAAGGTAAACTCACATTGCTTAAAGAAACAGCTGTGATGGGCAATTACGACAAAAATAATTACATTACAAAAAGAATATTCGCAAAGTCACATGATGGGGTATTGATTCCAATTTCGATAGTACATCACAGAAATCTAGAATTATCAGGTAATAATCCCACTTTACTTACCGGTTATGGTTCATACGGCATGTCTAATGACCCAAGTTTTTCGCATACATATTTATCCTTGCTCGAACGCGGTTTTGTTATTGCAATATCTCATACTCGCGGTGGGGGCGAAAATGGCGAACAGTGGTATTTAGACGGTAAAATGTTGAATAAAAGAAATACTTTTTTCGATTTTATTTCTTGTGCCGAATATTTAATTAGTAATAAATATTGTAACTCTGATAAATTAGTTATACGTGGTGGTAGTGCCGGAGGCTTGTTAATTGGTTCTGTACTGAATTTACGCCCTGAAATATTCAAAAGTGCACTTGCAATAGTGCCTTTTGTTGATGTGCTAAATACAATGCTTGATGCTTCAATACCGTTGACAGTAGCAGAATACAGCGAATGGGGCAATCCCCAACTTAAGGAATATTTTGATTATATTTCCTCATATTCGCCATATGATAATGTCAAAAAAATGGATTACCCGAATATATTAATCAGAGCAGGATTAAATGACCCACGTGTCCATTATTGGGAACCTGCTAAATGGAATGCGAAATTAAAAGAATTCAAAACTGATAATAATTTACTATTATTGGTTACTGAGATGGGTTCGGGGCATGGTGGGTCATCGGGACGCTATTCCAAATTTAAAGAAATTGCTTTTGATTATGCTTTTATATTGAAAACGCTTGGTATTTCTGAATAACATTTGATAATTAAATTATTAATATTATTAATTAGGGATTATATGTATAAATTAAATATATTTGTTTTATTGCTCGCATTTTCAATTTTTGCTTTTCAATCTTGTGTGGTATATGATGCAGGTAAGGAAGCTGTTTTGCCTGATTTAGCACCTCCGGCTGATTATAAACCAATATTTATTCAGGATATTAAAAATATTAATCAATCGAATTTGGATAATCCCAACCTAATGATTTCCCGTGCAGATGTTCATGACCCCGATAAAATTAAATTATACACTCATTTTATTGATAATGGAAAGACTTATTTAAGTGGTGCAGCTACTAACGAATGGCTCAAACGCTGGTGCGAGCTGACAATCAAGACAAATGGAACGAGCAAAATAATCGATAAATTCACTGTTCGCGAAAGCACAGCCAAGGACCGTTTACCTCTGTCCATAGCATTGGTGCTGGACCATAGCGGTTCGATGGGTGAGGAACGTGCATTGGAATGTCAGTTTGCAGTTGAAGAATTTGTGAAGAATAAAAAAGCTGATGACGCTGTTTCGATAATTAAATATGATGGTAATGTACTTGTGGAATCGCCTCTAACCACATCACAGTTAATATCTTTGTCTAATTTCCAGAAAACAGGACTTCAGGGCTTTGGAGGGCTGACTGCGGTATCGGATGCTATAATGCAGGGCATTAACGAAGTCTCTCGCTCCGACGAAAGCAAACAAAGAGTGGTCATCGTATTTACCGATGGATTTGATAATTCATCTAAAATCGCATTTGATTCAGTGATTGCCAAAGCTATGGAAACTAATACAATTATCTGTGCTATCGATTTCGGTTATGGAATTAACAAAGGATTCATGAAAAGATATTCCGATGCTACAAATGGTATTTATCATCATGTTTATAAAAAAGAGGAATTCAAATTAGTTTTCGATGATATTTACAATAGATTCGAGTATTTTTATGTTATTGAATTTGAACAACCTGATTTTGGCGAACATTTAATAACACTCAAATTGTGTACTCCAAAAGGCGATTTAGAAAATAATATATTAATTAATAATCTTCCCGATGTAGGATTTATTAATTTATTAAATATTTATTTTGATATTGATAAATCAACAATAAAAAAGGAATCCGACAAAGCCATCAAAAGAGTAGCAGCCATGATGAACGTTTATCCGGGAATGGTAATTGAAGTTCGTGGGCATACTGATTCAACAAATAAAACAAAGGACCCCGATTATAATATCAAACTTTCACAATCTCGTGCCGATGCTGTCAAACAAGCTTTGACCAAGACCGGAATATCTGAACGACGGATTTTAACTCGCGGATATGGAGAGCATATGCCGGTTGCAGAAAATTTAACTCCTGAAGGCAGAGCCAAAAATCGGCGTACTGAGTTTATAATTATACAAAAATAAAACGAAAAAGGGCTGTTAAAAAATAATTTAACAGCCCCTTTTTAAATAAAAATTATTTCATTATATTAAAATCTGTAAGCCATTCCAAACATTATATTTAATGGGCTTTTTGTCAGAGTATATCTCGCATATTGTTGCATTTCCTGTGGTGATGTATAAGTGGTGCGTAATTCTGAATAATCAACCCAACGCATTACGCCATCTATTCTGATATTCTTGCCAACAAAAACACTTCCACCAATAGCAAAGTTCTCTACACCTGCATTTGGAATATCTTGTTGATATGGTGAAGTAGTCTTTGCATAACTTGCACGAACCATTCCGGGGAAAATAGGTATTTGATATTCAGCTCCAAGTCCCCAAGTAGTTTGACCCACCAAATCAAGTATGATATTATTATTCAAAGCCATTACTTTAGGCAATGCGTCGCTGAATTCCATTTGGGTAACGTCAGTATATTCGACACCTGCAGAGAATGTCAATCCAAGAGTATTGACAGACAAACCCGCCGCATAAACAAAAGGAGTGCGTAGATTATAAGAACTTTCGCCATCAAACTCGTAGAAGCGAGATTGTTCGTTTCGATAATTAGCAGTATATTTAGCAGTAAATTCCTCTTCAAATTGGTACCAAGTCGGGAATTTAATCGTTGCACCAAATCTCAAAAATTCTTCAAGTCGAGCCATAATATTCACCGAACCGGTTATACCTGAAACTTTCTGGTTGAGAGTTTCATGTGTTTGCAGATTATCAAAGACAAAGCCGCCTACATTTGTATTAGCATAAATTCCTCTGGAGTCTCTTTCGGTGAATTCACGAGTATAGCCGTAATTGCCCCATTTGCCTGCAATGCTGAAAGCAAGCGCAACGAATTCGTTAACATCATAAGCGAAAGCAGCAGTTACATTGTGTAAACCGCCCTTTTCAGTAACCATAGCTGATTGCGAAAGGCTATCCCTATATGGAGTAGCAAAATAAAATTGATTGCCATTTTGCAATTCATCTGCTAAATAAAGTTGATATGCCCAGTTATCATCAGCATTTCCGGGACCAAAGTCCACTTCGGATGCAATCATCGAATAATTATTATTTACGCCTGTTAATCTAAATGTATTCACAAAATCATCTTCTAAAAAGTAACCTATACCAATTGCACCGTTTCTCTTGTTGCTACCGAATTGGAAAGAAGAAATAAGTGCCGCATTTGTGATAGATTCCACATTTGTCTTAAGCATATTATTAAAATTCAAATAATCAGTTTCGCTGCTATTTCGGGTAAAGCCCAAACCGACATTGAGTTCTGATTTGCCGATTAGCGTCAAGCCTGCGGCATTGAATAGCATAGCCGAAGCATCATCCGATATTCCGTAAAATGCTACATTCAAAGCTGCTGCTCTTGGCGAAACAATTGGATTGCTCTTAGCATATCTTAGAGCGTCATCAATAAATTGAGCATGAACAGCCACGTTTGCACAAATTATGCAAACAACTAAAGTTATTATTTTTTTCATATTTTACCTCGTTCTTTGACCTGACCCACTACCACTACTTGAACCTGACCTTGACGAACCACTGGAACTACCTCTAGAACTACCACTAGAACTACCTGAACTTGAACCGCTACTCGACGGTGTGCTTTTGACTGAACCAGGTGAAGAAGAAGGGGCATTGCTACCCGAACTACTCGGTTGAGCATCACGATAAACCGGAGCTGATTCAGAAGGTCTTGACGAACTGCGTGCTGGTGAAGACTCAGTCTCGCCTACATTACGGATAATTCCACCACTACTTGTTCTGACAGGGTCTGAAGCAGGACGTGAATCAGTTTCTACAACTCTGAAAATATTCCCTGAACTCGATGAATTACGCGTTTGCGAACCGGAGGAACGAACCGGAGTTGCTGAAGTGCTTGATGGCGCATCAGTTCTGTTATATCCGCTACTACTCGACCTAACGGGTGAGCTTGTGCCACTAACTCTTTGAGCTGAACCTGTTGACACATTACCGGATTGACCCGATGGACGTGGAGTAGATTGCCCCGTGACATTACGGTCGTCATAAGTATAAGACCCCCTGTTAGCACCGAAAGAACGGTAAGTGTCGCGTTTGTTTGGTTTTGAGTTAGAATACGCATAAACAGGTTGTGGGTACCAACCTCTGCTATACCAACTAGCCCATGGATCCCAGTATCTGCCATAATAGGGATGATAATCATACCAAGGACTATACCAACCACATCCCCAGTAACCCGAAGACATGTGATAGTGGCGTCTGCCATAATAATGAGTCGAAACCCAACCATAATGACTAGACCACCAAGGCACAATCACAGGAACGTAAACAGTTTGGTTGTAATTATAATCATTGCGTCGCAATTCTTCCGAACGAACAGCTACTTCCTGAACGGGAGCGCCACCACCGGCAGCCATAGGATTAGTCCATTTCTGGGTAGGAGCGACAGCCGTCTGCTGCGGAGCAGGCGCGAGTGCCTCTTCTACTTGCTTAGGTTTGTTCGTGTAACCAAAATAGTTATCCGATGAGTTCGTAGTGGAACAGCCCACTGCGATGAATGCCATTAAGGCGATTGACAATATTATATTATATGTTTTCATGATATACCTCCATATGTAGTAAACGCATCAAAGCAAATTTAGTTTCAAAAAAAGGGTAAAAATCGCAAAAGAAAAATATCATTTTGCTATTCTAAAAATTCTCCTTATATTTGTATTCTTTTTTCGCTCGGATGGCGGAACCGGTAGACGCACAGGACTTAAAATCCTGTGGGCATTAGCCCGTGAGGGTTCAAGTCCCTCTCCGAGTACGACTTTTCAAGACTTAGATGTCATCCCGCAATACAGTGTTTATCATGGTTGCGGGATTTTTCTTTTTTGTCCTATTTGCCCTATTTCCGTTTATTGCCACGTTTGATTGGCACGAGATTGACACGGCTATTTCTTAAATGCCTTCTCTATATCTGCGTTGCCAACAACCGTTAAATAATGCTTTTGCATGACAGCGAGTGTATGACCTGTGACCTGTGCTAATACATTACCTTGCACGCCTTACGTTAACATTTTATTGATAAAATGCTTACGATAACCGTGAAAGCCTAAATTCCGGGTTTGCGTTACGCGTATTGCCTTGCGTATTTTCCATTCCCCCTTTTCCGTTTCGTCATTTGCGTAATTACAAATGCAAATCATAACCCATTCTATCAGTTCAGAATGTCTTTCTTGAGGAAATATAGGTAGGAAAAGAGTGTTAGAATTAAGATTGTGGCAATAAATGTTCCTGTATAGAGCATATTTAGTGTATAATCGGGGACTAAAATATCGTTGTCAACATAATGGAATGGGCTTATGAATCCAATATAGGCTGTTGATTCGGATACTTTGGAAATCAAATCCAAAAAGTATGTTCCCATAACGATTGCTACCGACAAAGCGAATAATCCCCGCCCGCGTTTGGCAACTGCGGAAATAACAAATCCGATTGAAGCAAATGTAAGTGAAGTAAAAAATCCGTAAATTGAATGGATAAAAAAGGGAGCTTTTTCGTAATCATCGGTTTTGAAGATTTCCAAACTTATGAATCCGGTCAAAACTGCCACAGTATTTATTATAATAATTAGTGTTATGCAAGCGAGAACTTTCGCTCCAAATATTTCAGTGCGAGTCATTGGACGCGTATATAGAAACTCTGCTGTTTTTTCAAATTCTTCATTGGCAAATAGGGAAATTGCAGTGAGAATGGAAAACATTCCGGTAAGTAATATAATCAGTGGGCTATTTCTAATGACATAGAATCCTAGGATGTTTGAGAGTTTTTCAATTTCCAACCCGAAGCCTTTGAGCATTGGCGCTAAAAAGGGTTGATTGAAAAAGCGGTTCTATATTTTTGAGAATACCTTCTTCCAAAAAGATTTCAAATAATGCCATATTGAGCACTATTAATCCGCAAATGAGCGTTAACCATATTAACATAGAGTTTTTATAACGATATAATTCCATTTTAAATAGATTATAATTCATTGCCGGACTCCGCATTTTGGTAATAATGGAGAAATATTTCTTCTAATGTAGGCTCTTCGATACTTATATTTTCAATTTGGAAATTAGCGAGATAGCTAATCAATTCGTTCATATCGCCATTAAATAAAAAATTCATTTGATTATTAACTCTTTTAAAATCAACAGTAGCGGGTAATTCTAGGTTTATATCGTTTTGATTTTCAGTAAAGGAAATCGATATTTTTTTGAGCATTTTTTTGCGTAATGCATCAATGCTTTCTAACTTAATAATCGAACCTTTTTGGATAATAGCGACTCTTGAGCAAATTTTCTGAACATCATTCAAGACATGAGAAGAGAAAAATATGGTGCAGCCTCGCTCATTTTCCTTTTTGAATAACTCAAAAACTTTTGATTGAATTAATGGGTCAAGTCCGCTTGTCGGTTCGTCTAATATCAATAGTTCAGGCTTATGGAGCAGTGATTGAATTAAGGATACCTTTTTTTTGTTGCCTAATGATAAATCTCTGATTTTCAGATTGGTTTTAAGGTCCAAATCGTCAGCGAGTTCATTAATTCTTTTGCTATCATTTACTCCGTAGAATCTTTGAGAATACTCGAGGAGTTCTTTCACAGTCATTTTGTAGTAGTAATTTACTTCGGCTGGCAAATATCCGGTTTTGAATTTAATTAATTTCGACTGTTTGATTATATCATAACCGAGCACTTTACCGCTGCCGGAATTTGGGAAAATGAGATTGAACAATAATCTGATGGTTGTTGATTTGCCTGCGCCATTTGGACCTATGAATCCAAAAATTTCACCACGCTCGACTGTTAAATCTAAGTTTTTAATTCCGGTTGTTTTTCCGTAATTTTTACTCAAGCTGATTGTTTCAATTGCTTTCGATTTTTCCATTTTTTAGAAGGATTATATTCTAACAATAATAATAAATTTAAATATTTAAAAAAAAAGGAGCTGAATCATTATGAAACAGCCCCGATTTTTTTTTATGTCCGAAAGAGTCTAATCTTCCATCAATTCTTTTTCTTTGACTTCGAGCAATACATCAACACTTTTGACGTATTCGTCGGTGTGTTTTTGTATTTCCTCTTCGCCGCGTTTGCGGTCGTCTTCGGTGACTATTTTGTCCTTTTCGGCTTTTTTGAGTGCATCAATTCCGTCGCGACGTACGCTGCGAATTGCAACGCGAGCTTCTTCTGCATACTTTTTGCACATCTTTACGAAGTCTTTTCTACGAGCTTCGGTCAGTGGTGGCACGGGAATACGAATGACAGTGCCGTCGTTTTGTGGATTGAATCCAAGGTCAGCTGAACGAATCGCTTTTTCGATATCTGTGATAATCGAGCGGTCGTATGGCTGAATGAGTATGGTTCGGGCATCGGGAGCCGATACACCACCCACTTGTGATACAGGAGTTGGAGTGCCGTAATAGTCAACGGTTACACCATCAATCAATGATGACGATGCTCTGCCTGTGCGGACTTTTGCCAATTGTTGCTTGAAAAAATCTACTGATTTAATCATATTGGCTTTAATTTCTTCTACTAATTCTTGATTAAACATTTTGACCTCTATTGTTTATCTCTGACTAATGTTCCTATTAATTCGCCCTGAATCAGCCTTTTCAAATTTCCACGCTGGTTGATATTGATGACTGACATGGGCAGATGATTTTCGTGACAAAGTGTGATTGCTGTGTGGTCCATGACTCTAAGGTCTTTTTCGATAACTTCGCGATATGTTATTTCGTCAAATTTGATAGCATTTTCGTTTTTCTCGGGGTCGCTGTCATATACACCGTCCACGCGGGTTGCTTTGATAATTACTTGTGCTTCGATTTCGATTGCACGAAGAACTGCAGCAGTATCTGTAGTAAAGTAAGGGTTGCCGGTACCGGCACCGAACAGCACAACGCGATTTTTCTCCAAATGGCGAATGGCGCGACGTCTGATGAGTGGTTCGGCAATTTGCTCCATTTTGATTGCAGTCTGCAGACGTGTTTGGACACCTAACTCTTCGAGAGCATTTTGGAATGCAATGGAATTAATAACAGTTGCCAGCATACCCATTTGGTCGCCGGAAACTTTGTGAATGCCGTGAGCGGCGGCTTGGACACCTCGGAAGATGTTTCCGCCACCGATTACGATACCAATTTGAACTCCCAAATTATAGATTTCGGCAATTTCTGCGGCAAATACTTTCAGCACTGTCGGGTCAATTCCGAATTGGCGTTCGCCCATTAGTGCTTCGCCACTCAATTTAAGAAGTATTCTACTGAAAGCTATCATTTGTAGTGTTCTTTAATTTTATTATTAGGATTCGCCAAGAGCGTATCTTGCAAAACGATTGATTTTCACGTCCGAGCCTGTGAGTTCGGAAATTTGTTTGATTACATCATTGACTGAGATGCTGCCATCTTTGACGAAAGCTTGTTCGATAAGGCAACTTTCAGTGAAGAATTTATCTAGTTTGCCTTGTGCAATTTTTTCGGCAATTTCAGGGTTTTTGCCCGAATCAATTGCTTGTTGCTTATATATTTCTAGTTCTTTGTTCAATGTTGATTGGTCAACTTGGCTCCTGTCAATGAACTGAGGATTCATCGCTGCAATTTGCATTGCAATATCGCGAATTGAAGCGACTGCTTTGTCATTAACATTTGCAACAGCAACGTCTAATAAGACTGCGAGCTTGTTTCCTGCATGGATATAAGTAGAAATGAAACCTTCCGAAGTCCAATGTTCAAATTTTCTAATTTCAATTTTTTCGCTGAATTTAGACAAAATACTATTGTAAAGACCTTCGATTGAATCACCATCAACGCTAACTTTCATCAAATCATCAACGCTTTCAATTTTGTTATTAAGTAGAGCATTTGCTACGATACTAACAAAATCGTCAAATTCTTGATTTCTGGCGACGAAGTCGGTTTCGCAATTCACTTCGACCATAACAGCATTTTTGTTGTCATTTTTGGAAATAGCAACAATCATACCTTCGTTAGCAATTTTGTCTGCACGTTTAGCAGCCGAAGCCGCTCCTCTTTTTCTAAGAACTTCGATAGCAATCGTGATATCGCCATCTGCTTCGACCAATGCTTTTTTGCAATCAGCCATACCCGCGCCTGTTTTATCGCGAAGGTCTTTAACCATAAGAGCTGAAATTTCTGCCATGATTTTAAATTATCTCAATTATTTAAACAAAATTTTAATTTTCAGTTGTTGCAGCGTCAGATTGGTTTGCGTTTGCAACCGGAACGTCTGAAGCTTGTTTTTGTGGAGCATTAGCAACCGGAACGTCTGAAGCCTGTTTCTGTGGAGCGTTATATCTTGGAGCTGCTTGTCCTGTAGTACGAGCCGGTGGTCTTCTTTCTCTTAATTTACGTCTTACCTTTGGGTCGTCTTCAGTGTCAACTTCAGTTTCTTTGTCAATTCTTTCTCCGTCAGCAGCTAGTTCTGCCATTTTAACTTTTGCAATTCGTGAGCCTTCAATGATTGCATCGGCTAATACACCTGCAATGAGTTCGACTGTCTTGATTGAATCGTCGTTTGCAGGAATTGGATATTCTACTTCTTCGGGGTCAACGTTTGTGTCAACGATTCCAATTACGGGAATACCTAAGATTTTTGCTTCTTTAATAGCCAAATGTTCTTTTTTAGTATCAACTACGAATAATGCACCTGGGAGTTTAGTCATAGTTTCTATACCACCGAAAACTTTGCGAAGTCTGTCGCGTTCACGACCGAGCAATAATCTTTCCTTTTTGGTGATTTTTTCAAATGTGCCGTCAGTTTCCATTTTGTCAATGGTATTTAGGCGTTTGATACTTTTTCTGATAGTTGTGAAGTTAGTCAACATACCACCCAACCATCTTTCGGAAACGTAGTTGATTTCGGCTTTATTTGCAGATTCTTCTATAGCAAGTTTGGCTTGTTGTTTAGTTCCAATAAAAAGCACCGAACGACCACGTGAAGTGATGTCGTAAATTGCTTGACGAGCCAAATCTAAAAGCACTTGAGTTTTACGCAAATCAATGATGTGAATACCGTTGCGTTCGGTAAAAATGAATTGAGCCATCTTAGGGTTCCAACGACGAGTAAGATGACCAAAATGCGCTCCTGATTCGAGGAGTTGTTCGATTGATACTGAATGTTCCATTAATGAACTCCAAAATATATGAGTGTTGTACTTCTGTCGCTTTCATCCCTGTTATTCAGCATTTGCCACACCTAACAAGTCCAACGACATGATTAATTATATTCTATCTTAAAAATCAGATTAACAAAAACCCGCATAACAGCGGGAAATTGTTGAAATTGTCTTAACGTTTAGAGAATTGGAAGCGTTTACGAGCTTTTTTCTGACCGTATTTCTTACGTTCAACCATTCTCGGGTCACGAGTCATCAGACCTGCTTGGCGGAGTGGCGAACGCATTTCTTCGTCGTACTCGACCAATGCTCTTGCTATACCGAGTTGGATAGCGCCTGTTTGACCGGAGATACCACCACCACGTACAGTGACGCTGACGTCAAATTTACCTTCGGTGCCTGTAACCATGAACGGTTTAACGGCTTCAATTCTATTTAGGTCCACCGGGAAATAAGTGTCGAATTCACGCTTATTCACATAAACTTTTCCTGTTCCGGGAGTAACCATTCTAACTTGTGCTACGGATGTTTTTCTTCTTCCGGTTGCTGTGAGTGCTTTCATAAATTATTATCCCTATATTACTATTTGTATTTCAATTCTAAATTTCTTGGCTTTTGAGCTTCGTGTGGATGCTCATTACCGACATAGATTTTCAATTTCTTGATTATCTGTCTACCAAGTCTGTTTTTGGGCAACATACCTTTGATGGAATGTTCGAGAACTCTTTCAGGTTTTGTATTCATAACATCCTTGAAAGTATCCAATCTCACACCACCCGGATAGCCCGAATGCCTGAAGTAAGTCTTTTGTGCGGGACGTTTACCCTGCAACATAATCTTTTCTGCATTTAAAATAACAACGAAATCACCGTTATCCACATGAGGTGTAAAAGTTGCTTTATGCTTTCCGCGCAATAAAATTGCAACTTGTGTAGATAACCTTCCGACAGTTTGTTCGGATGCGTCAATTACCCACCAATCTCTTGTTACGTCTTCTTTACGTAACGACTTCGTCATCTTTGCTGAAGGTACCACTTAAATCTCCAAATAAATCACAATCAATACAGTTTACAAAAATAGTAATATTAGCTGAACTGACAAAAATAATTTTTCAACAATTTGTGACTAATATATTTCAAACAGCCTACGAAGTATATCTTCACTTTTTATTATAATTCCTATTTTGAGTCCGTCAGCTGTAAACAGTGGGTTCTCGCAATCCAACAAATCTGTTACCAATTGAGTTTGCTCAGTTTCGTTAAGTAAAGTATTATACGAAATTGAAGATTTTTTGGCAAATTTTATCAGAACTTGTTCAAATTGTTTATCGGTGCTGAGATTTTTTTCTTCGCTTAGTTCGTGGATTAGCTCTTTAAATATGATGGATTCTTTGCCTTGAACAATATATTGAGGCACGGAATTAATACTCAGGATGTCGTTGTCTAAATCAAACTCAAATCCTATGGTATTCAAGTCCTTTCGGATTTTGCTTACTACGCCCATTTCTACCGGCGTGAGCGTAACTACAAGAGGAAAAATCAGTATTTGCACAGCTCGTGAAGCGGAATTTGATGCGGATTTGCGGATTTTTTCAAAAATTATTTTTCGCGAAGCACGAGATTGGTCTATTATGAATAATCCTCCATTGAAGTCGGCTAAGACAAATTTACCATCAATTTGCATTGTTTTCCCGAATTTTCGCTGTTCGGGATTATCGTTCAAATCTAATTGTAAAGCTTTTTCGCCGTTTTTTCGTTCGAAAATTTCATCGTATGCTGAACGCCAATTTGCTCCCGACAATGAGCCGTGAGATGAGAATTCCTTTCTTGTAGGGTAATCATTGTAGTGCCGATTATGATTTTCGATGATTTCTCCGGTCACTGTATTGACCAAAATCTTTTCTCCCTTTTCATTGTCCCGTGTGCTAATGAAAGGTGAATTGGATGCTACGAGGTCAGGCACAAATACAGGAGCCAAATCATTTTCGGACAAAGTGTTTGCCACAGAATTCATAAGTAAATTATAAATGTATCGCTCATCTTCAAATTTGACTTCATGTTTCTGTGGGTGCACATTGACGTCAACTTTTGAAAAATCAATAGTCATATTAATAATGAATAGCGGCTTTTGATTCTTTTCAAGCAGATGTTCGTAAGCTGAAAAGACAGCATGATTGAGCGATGGCGAAAATATTGGTCGCCGATTTAGGTAGAGATACTGCCCTGAGCGATTTTGCCTGGATAGTGATGGTTTGCCTATATGACCTTCAAAGCTAATATAATCGTTTTTGAAATTAATCGGAATAACTTCAGCGGCGTAGTGTTCGCCTAATATTTGAGCAATTCGTTCGATTGCATCTTGCTTTGGCGAATCGAATATCAAATTATCATCATCATAAAAAGTGAATCGGATTTCGGGATATGCTAATGCGATTTTTGTAATCGTGTCGGATATATGTCTAAATTCTGTCAGATTGGATTTGAGAAATTTACGCCGAGCAGGAACATTGAAAAAAAGATTTCGGACGATTATCTGAGTGCCTTTGTCGCAATTTACAGGTTCGATAGCAATTTTGGAATTCGGTTCGGCAATGAGTTTGTAACCAAATTTGTCAATTTCGCGTTTAGTTTTGATTTCTACATGTGAAACCGAACAAATTGATGCAAGAGCCTCTCCCCTGAATCCGAAAGTTCTAATTTCATCTAAATCGCTGACTGAAAGAATTTTGCTTGTAGCATGACGGCGGACGCTCAAGGCAAGGTCTGTTTCGGACATTCCTCTGCCATTGTCAATAACGTGAATGAGTGATTTGCCGGCATTTTTGACAAATATGCCAATACTGTCAGCGCCGGCATCAATCGAATTTTCGACTAATTCCTTCACTACAGATTCGGGACGTTGCACAACCTCACCTGCGGCAATTTGGTTAGCAATGAAATCAGGTAATATTTTTATGTAATTTTCCAATTTTTAAATTTAGCAATAATTTTCCTACCGTTTTCCACAAATGTTGCACTTTTTGCAAATCATGTGCTCAAACAAATTAAAACAATAGTCTCCAAAAACGTCTTATTTTATAAAAAGACAATAAATATGAAAAGTATATATGATAAGACGGTTGATGTGTTGATGTTCAGAGAAGGCTCTGACGAGGATAGCAACTCAACAACGCCAATAATAACTACCGGCTCAATAGTTTGGGGCGTATTATTGCGAGCTACAATAGTTTTGATTGCTTTCTTTTTTGTTATGGATTCAATTAGAGGTAACGACTATTGGTGGGTATCTCTGTTTTTCATTTGGGCATTCGTAGCTTTTCCTGCATACCGCCAATATGAAAAATATGCAAAACGCATTGAAAATTTCGTTGAAGAAACTCTTTGTGGCTCATGTATTCATTTCAACAAAGGAGCACAAAGTTGCAACATTTATGATGAACACGTCAGCAAAGATTACATACCTTGTGAAGGCGAAAGCTGGGAACCACGATAAAATCACTCTACAATTTTAGTCAATTTGAAAATGCCTTTGGTTTGAGATTCAAAATAAAATGTCTTACCTAATGATGAATATCTCCAAACATCGAAGCTCTGAGCATTTATCAATTCTTTTTTCATATTATCGGGCAAACCGAATAGTATATAGATTTTTCCTTTATCGGTTTTAGAGCCATCACGTTGAGTCAAAGTTTGAAAATTGAAGAATGCATAATCTACTCTGCTGAAATATTGAGTCAAAGCCTCATTGTAGGGGGTCAACGGTGTTGGGTCTTTAGATTTCCAAAATTCGAGAAACTTTTTCCGTTTTTCCTCTTTGTTTCCTGAATTCATTAACTCAAAAGCCTCGTCTGAAAGCAAATAGAATGTCGAATTTATAGCATAATCCAAATCTCGTAAAGACAATGGCATATCGTGCCAAAGCACTTTAAACTCAATCAAGGATGTATCGCGTGAACCATCTTTATAAACCGCTAAGGTATAATCACCCGGCAACAAAGACTGTTCGGGCAATTCGAGACGCAACATACCGTAATTCAAATCAAACAATTTGTCCGTAAAATCTGCTATTTTTATGAAAAGTGGTTCTTCGTTCATTACAAGCCCATCAGATTGAATTAATTCCATTCTACCACTTAATTTGAAATCATCAACATTGTAAAGCATTTCGGAATTAGCTTTACTTTGGAGAATAAAATTGAAACTATCGAAATCAGTTGAATATGACAAAGGGAGCAAAATTGTTGAATTTTCAGCTGAAAATGCAACATTTCCACCCAGAATGAATGGATAATAGATGTAGTCACTAATTCCGGCATTTTTAGTTACAAATACTGGGTTTGAAATCAATGGTTTTCGAGAAAAGTCTTCCGGGTTCAACTTTAAATCAATCGAATGTGTTTTTTTATCGTACGAATCTAATAATGAAATCGAGGAATTGTATGACCCGGGCATCATATTGAATTGGACATATCCAATCGCGAATTTATCTTTCGATTCTGTGTCATCATAATTATTCACATGAATTGTGTCTTTCCATCTGATTCTGTTTCTGATAATTCCATCTGAATCCTTAATTATTATTTCAAGTGATGGAGTGGCGAAAAAATGGTTTTCTTTGTCATTTGAATTAGATTTGATAAAACCAAGAGTATGATGAACAATTTTGAACATCAGTGTGACTTCAATCGAATCATTGTCGGCAATCGGCTGATAGAATGATTCTGCATACATTTTCGTTCCGTAAGAATAGTATGAGCTTCTGTCGGAAAATCCTTGGGCAATGCTTTGCAAGTGGAATAGAAAAATCATTGAAATTATCGTTAGTGTAAGTTTCATTTTTTATACTCCGTATTCATCAAGGAAGTCTCGTAAAATCAAGGCAGCGGCTATTTTATCTTTTTGCCCTTTTTCACTTCTCGTACTTTTCTTTTTCCCGATTTCAATCATAGTTTCAGTAGCCCTTTGTGAAGTAAAAGATTCATCAATCGTAAAGACGTCAAAGTCAGGATTTTGTGACAATTTGTTGATGAAATTGAAAAGCTTCCTCCTGAATGATTCATTTTCGATATGCCAAATTGGAACACCAACAACAATATGCTTAATATTCAGTTCAGCGAGTTTTGAATTCAAAAGTCCCCAAAATTTGGGCGAATGATAATCTAAGGTATCAAAAGGAGTGATGCTGATATGGAGTTCGTCGCAATAAGCAAACCCGACTCGTTTCAAACCAAAATCAATCGCTGCGACTCTTTTACCGATAATATTTGGGTTATTCTGCTCTTTCATGGAGTTTTATTGATGTTTTAGGAGGAATTATCGGGAAAATGAATCTACATTCAGTCCCGACTCCAATTTCGGAATTAATTTCAAGCTTGCCACCATGCAATTCTACAACATGTTGCATAATCATTGTGCCGATGCCACTACCACCTGTTTTGCGACCGGTTGTGAAATATGGAATCATCATTTTAGCCAAAGTTTCAGGTGTCATACCTTTGCCGTTGTCTTTGATGGTGATTTCGACATTTGCATTTTTACGCATTGCATTGATTTGAATCAAACCATTTCGATTATCGGTGGCTTTGATTGAATTTTCGATTGCATTGCGAATTGCTCTGATAATTTTTGCTTTATCGCAATAAAACATGATAGATGGAGAGTGATTTTCGATAGTAACATTTGGAAACATCGTATCATCGAACTCGCTCAAAACTTCATTGCATATTACATTAATATCGTGCTTAGAATAGTCGACTTTGTCGCTTCTTCCCACTGTGACTATATCGCGAACTCTATGTATCAATAGCTTTACTTGGTGCAGTATTCGAGTCTTCTTTTTGACTATATCGGGGAAATTGTCGCATTCGATTTGTTCGGCATTTAATTTTATGGTTGAAAGATTTGTTTGCATATCATGAGCAATTTGTGCCCAATTTGAAATCCTTTTACGTTGAAGTTGTTCAGTGATATCAACACCTGTAAAAAATACTCCGCGAAATCTCCCGGCAATATTACGTAATACAATAGTTTTACACACCCATTCCCGAGAATCAGTGCCAATATCAATGTTAATGCGTTCAGTTAGGTTGCTCCGAGATTCAAAACTGCTTTTCAACAAGCTCGCTATTTCTTTATAACTTTCATTTTTGAAATAGAACTCAAAATATTTTTTCTTTGGCATAACTTTCGTGATTCCAAGAATATTGCTCGCTAAGGCGTTGTATAAAATCAGTCTGCCATTCTTATCAATAAAAGTCATAAAACCAATACCGGGCAAATCAATCATTTCACGGAATAATCGACGCTGATGTCTGTATAATTGTACAAAAACTATTAAAGTAAAAATAAATAAGCATGCAACAAGATATTCTTTCACTCCTTCGATAATGCGATTAATTAGCCATAAATCATTTTCTTCAAAATTGAATGAAACAGAAATCGAATTTGATGAAATTATAAAATGCTCACCATAATCATAAAGTCTTAGTTTTTCATTTTCGGGGAATTTGATATTGAATGTTGAAACTGAAATGATTTGACCATCCGAATCAAGCATCACAATACCATTTGCGAATAACACTACATATGAATCGAAGCTTTTCATTAAGGCTCGCGGGAAGAGCATCTTGCTTGGCAATTCAATTCGTGAAATTTCGGAAAGATTATTACTCGCATTGATAGTTGAAATCACAAATTCATATTTATCCGTTTGACTTACTACATAGCTCATTCTTGGATTAATATCATTAACATCGAAATGAAGCAGCCGCAAAGGAGCATTAACCCAGAAAGCGGCTAATGCGGAAAAAGATTCAAAATCAATGGATTGCACGAAAGTCTGGTTAGAACTCTTTTCAGAACTGATAAAATACAAATTTTGATTATTATTGATAACCATATTCTCGTCGAATGAAACAAATTTATTTCGCGATAAGAGCATTTCTTTGCCTTGTATATAAACAGCATCAGCACTATTCCGTTCTTTGACCAAGCCTACTATTTCGATATTTTGCACATTTGGAGATAAAATAAAAGATTGTGTAAAATCACTTTCGGATTCAATTTTGGTCAATGAATTCAAACCAACGTTGAAACGATATAATCTACCGGAAAACATAATTACAACATCATCTTCAATTTTACCGAGAATTTTTGAATCAATTTGTGTTGATAAACCTACTCTTAAATCAAAAAACGGATAAACATTAAATTCCAAATTACTGTTCATGATGACCAATGAGAATTGGAAATCAGACATCGTCAGCATGTAGAGATGTTCATCAATCAACATTTTGTTCAAAATTCTACGGTTTTGGAGAGTGATTTTTTGTGATTCTGTTTTTGTGTCTCCTTTCAAAACAGAAATCATCTCGTTTGCTTCAGCGAAATCCGATTTTATTTGAAAAATAACAGAGGTAGAATCACCCTCAGCATTTGAAATGAGTTCGCTTGATTGGTAAAACTCACCAATCTCCAGCTTAAACGGATAAATCCCGTCATTGGAATATGTCCAATTAGTAGATAATATTAACAATATGACAAGGTAATGCGTTCTCATTTTATATTATACACGTTGAATTATCATACAAACGCAATATACTGCTATTCCTTCATTACGCCCAACGAAACCCATTTTTTCATTTGTGGTCGCTTTGATGTTTACATTCGTGGACTCAATTTCGCAAACCTTCGCAATACTATTTTTCATAGCTTCTTTATATGTGTAGAGCTTTGGCTTTTCGAGATTTATAGTTGCGTCAATATTGCCGATAACAAAATTATTTTTGCGAACTAATTCCACACATTTTGCGAGTAATTCCATACTATTGCAATTTTTGTACTTCATGTCGGTATCGGGGAAATGGTCGCCAATATCACCAAGTCCGGCTGCACCAAGAATAGCATCAATGATAGCATGAGCAAGCACATCTCCATCACTGTGTGCAACTGTGCCTATGTCGGACTCGATTTGAATTCCGCCAAGTATAAATGATTCATTTGGTGCAAGTTTGTGAACATCGTAACCAAATCCAACTTTCATTATGAAAACTCCATCAAAATAATAATAACAAAACTAATAAAAAATCTTAAATGCCTGACTTTTGGCATATATAATAATGTATTAATTGAACAAGTTTTTTTGCGACAATTTAGTCACTACAAATATTAATTTTATGTAACAATAAACTGCATATATTAGTACGATTAGTACGATTTCGCTTTTTTATATTACTTCGTTTCGCTATTTTTGCAGTAGGATATTTAGTTTTATGTGATTTTATTATCATTATACGTGAATTTATTAAGAATATATTAAGATTATGATTAGAGGATAACATGCCTGAAATTCTAAAAAAATATGGCAAAATCAAAGAGACACTCGACTATGCCTCTACTGATGTGAAATCTACCGGTATTACAGTCATTCAAGTTGGCTCTGCAACGTGCGAAAATGCTGCGGGAGCAGAAGCTGTAAAATTTGAATTCCAAAAGCTTATCAATGCTTCCGGAAGAGACAATATCGTCATCAAACAAACAGGATGCACTGGTAGATGTTCACAAGAACCAATAGTTGGTGTGTTTGCACCTGATAATTTTCCGGTTAAGTACAAGCAAGTAACAGTTGACAAGGTAGCAGAAATATTTCAGAGCCACGTATTAGGTGGTACTCCGGTTGTTTCGCTTATGTTAGACAAAAACACAAATATCATTTACGACCACATTATAACCTTTTGTGAAACGAATTACGAGAAAAGACCCGACCACTTAGAATTAAGTGAATTATTCCAAGAACGCTTGGCACATCACGGCATAAGCAATGAACGCGTCCGCGTACTGAAAGGCGGCAATATTGGTTTATCTCGATTTGAAGATGATGACCAACATGCTGTTATGATAGTTTTCCCGGAAAATGTGATCTACAGATACGAAACCGTTGAGGCAATGGATGAAATCATCAAAGAACATATCATTGACAAAACCATCAACCAGAAATATCTAATCCATACTGAAAAGTTGACCGAAGAATACATGAAATTCTACGGCGACGTATCATTTTTTAACAAACAATCACGCATTACACTTCGTAATTGCGGTATCATTGACCCCGAAAATATTACAGACTATATTCATGCTCAAGGATTCAAAGCACTTGCTTTAATACTCGAAAAGAACGACCCGGAATGGATAATAAACGAAATTTTGGATTCGGGATTGCGAGGAAGAGGTGGAGGTGGATTTCCGGTCGGTGCAAAATGGCGCAATACACGAACATTGAAGCAAGACCCTATTAAATATGTAATTTGTAACGCTGACGAAGGCGACCCGGGTGCATTCATGGATAGAAGTGCACTCGAAGGCGACCCATTCTCGATTATCGAAGGTATGACAATTGGGGCTTTTTCGATGGGAGCAAGCAAAGGTTACCTTTATATAAGAGCTGAATACCCACTTGCAATTGCAAGAATTGAAAATGCAATCAAAATTGCGAGAGAATATGGTTTCTTGGGTAAAGACATCTTAGGTTCGGGATTTGATTTCGATTTGGAAATCAGGCTTGGTGCCGGAGCATTTGTTTGTGGCGAGGAAACTGCATTGATTCATTCAATCGAAGGATTAAGAGGTCAACCAAGAATTCGTCCGCCATACCCGTCACTTTCTGGCTTATGGGGACATCCGACTTGCATAAACAATGTTGAAACTTGGGCAAATATTCCTCCTATTATTATTTATGGTGCTGAATGGTTCAACAGAATAGGAACAGTTGGCAGCAAAGGAACAAAAGTTTTTGCTCTTGCGGGCAAAGTTAAGAATACGGGATTGATTGAAGTTCCAATGGGAACTACGCTCAGAGAAGTGATATTCGATATAGGTGGCGGTGTATTTGGCGATAATCAGTTCAAAGCCGTTCAAACCGGTGGACCTTCGGGCGGTTGCATTCCCGAGCATCTAATTGATACGCCGATTGACTATGAATCACTAAAAGAAGTAGGTTCGATGATGGGTTCGGGCGGTATGATAGTGTTAGACCACACTGATTGCATGGTTCAAACTGCAAGATACTTCCTCGAGTTCACTCAAGATGAATCATGCGGTAAATGTCTTCCATGCCGCGAAGGTACGCTTAGAATGCTCGAAATCTTAGAACGCATCACGACCGGTCAAGCCGTCATGGCAGATTTGGATAAATTGTATCGTCTCGGAAATATGATTAAGAAAACATCATTATGCGGGCTCGGGCAATCTGCTCCAAATCCCGTATTGAGCGCTATCGAAAATTTCCGTGAAGAATTTGAAATACATATTAAAGAACATAGATGCCCAACTCAAAAATGCTCGAAACTTATTAGCTATCACGTAATAGCCGATAAATGTACAGGCTGTACTTTGTGTGCCAGACGTTGTCCGGTGCTTTGCATCACAGGTGGACGCAAGCAAGTGCACGAAATCATACAATCACAATGTATAAAATGCGGCGAATGCTTTAATGTATGCAAGTTTGATGCTATTCAAAAAATATAATTTTAAGAAGGAAAATTGAAATGAAATATATAAATGCAGTTATTGACGGATTATCGGTATCGGTTGAAGAAGGCAAAACCATAATGGAAGCCGCTGACAGTATTGGCTCTCACGTTCCGAGATTGTGCTTTCATCCGTTTCTCTCGACTGAAGGCGCTTGTAGAATTTGCGTTGTGGACGTTGAAGGCTATAATAATCATTTGCCCGCTTGTGCAACTAAGCTACAAGACGGAATGATTATCACAACAAACAGCCCAAGCCTTAGAGAAACTCGTAGAGATTTGGTCGAATTATTATTAGACAATCACCCAAAAAATTGTTTGACTTGCGAACGTGACGGCAATTGCGAATTACAAAATTTATCGTATAAATTAGGTGTAAGAGAACGCTTGTTCGAAGGTTGGAGAAAAGAATTCAAATTTGATGATTCAAATGTTTCGGTGCTTCGTGATGCCGAAAAATGTATCTTATGCAAAAGATGCGTCCGAGTTTGTTCGGAAATTCAAGGTGTTCATAATTTGAGCCAAATGTACAGAGGCGTGCAAACGGTTGTGTCTCCTGCTTTTATGGCACCAATGGACGAATCCGTTTGCATCAAATGCGGACAATGTATCAATGTTTGCCCAACTGCAGCATTCATCGAGCGTGATGAAACTGACAAAGTGTGGGAAGCAATCAATGACCCAAATAAATTCGTTGTTGTACAGACTGCTCCGGCAATCAGGTCTGCTATCGGCGAAGGTTGGGACATGCCGTATTCGACAAGTTGGACAGGCAAAACGGTCACAGCACTTCGCAGATTAGGATTTGATGCAGTATTCGATACAGATTTCACAGCGGATTTGACTATTATGGAAGAATCCCATGAACTCATGGAAAGATTGAAAAGCGGCGAAAATTTGCCGATGATTACATCTTGCTCACCTGGATGGATAAATTTCGTAGAACATTTTTATCCTGAACTATTGCCAAACGTATCATCTTGCAAATCCCCAATGCAAATGCTTTCGACATTAGCTAAAACTTATTATGCTGAAAAAATGCATAAAGACCCGAAAGACATTTACGTAGTAGCGGTAATGCCATGTGTAGCCAAAAAATTTGAAGCTACACGCCCCGAGCATTTTTCGCCAAACGGTTATCCTTACACAGACGCTGTGTTAACAACTCGTGAATTGATTTGGATGATTAAAGCTTATGGAATTGATTTCGTTAAGTTGCACGAAGACGAATTCGATGTTCCATTAGGAACTTCATCCGGTGCGGGTGACATTTTCGGAGCTACAGGTGGCGTTATGGAAGCCGCTTTGCGTACTGCTTACGAAAAAATCACAGGCGAATCAATCGAAAACTTAACTTTTACAGAAGTCAGAGCAGTTGAAGGTTTGCGAGAAGCGACAATTGACATCAAGGGTACTTTGGTCAACGTTGCAGTGGCAAACGGATTGAATAACGCAAAAATAATCTTGGAAAAAGTCAAATCGGGTGAAAAGCAATTCCATTTGATTGAAATTATGGCTTGCCCGGGTGGATGCGTCAACGGTGGCGGTCAACCGATTCCGCATGTCAACAAATTCATCTATCCATTGGATAAGGACCTTGTCAAAAAGCGCCAACAAGCACTATATACGATTGACGAAGCCAAAACATTACGCAAATCACACGAGAACCCTGCAATTCTTGAGCTATACAAGGAATTCTTAGAAGCGCCCGGTAGCCATATTGCACACGAACTTTTACATACAACTTATTCAGAAAAATCGCCGAAGGGGATAAAATAATGTGTACAAATAAAAAATATACGCTAAGTGATGAAATCGTTGACTATATCAACGAATGTTTGAGCAAAGAACATCCCGAATCATATTTGATTGCCATTTTGCACAAAGTCCAAGGGATTTACGGTTTCTTGTCTGAAATACATTTGGACGAAGTTGCACATCTATTGCAAGTGCCAACAGCCAACGTTTACGGAGTTGCGACATTCTACCATTACTTCCGACTCAAACCGAGAGGACAATTTGCCATTTCCGTTTGCATGGGGACAGCTTGTTTCGTCAAAGGTGCAGATAGCGTCTTGACCTCTTTCAAGAGCGAATTGGGTATTGATATGGGCGAAACAACCTCAGACGGGCTATTCTCGCTCGAAGGCACTCGTTGTATCGGCGTTTGTGCTTTGGCTCCGGTTGTAACAATCAACGACCGCGTTTACAGCAATGTCGTTTCGCAACAAGTTTCGCAGATATTGAACGAAATCAAAGCAGCAGAGAGAGTGTAAACTTGGATTTATAATAATTGAAAGTGGCTGTCCCATAAGGGCAGTCGCTTTTTTTTGTTGGTGATAGAAAGTTTTCTACATCTATATTGCATTCCTTACTTTTTTTTTATATCTTTGCACTTCACTTATTGAGAGGATGTAGAAAAGTGATGTTGATTTGTAAAGACTTAGTAAATTATGAAACGACTAAAAAAGAAAAACAGTTTGATGCCGTAAAAATGATGAGGGAAATCAGGAACAAAATCAGTTCTGAAACTCAGAATATGACTTTTGACGAATTGAAAACGTATATCAAACAAAAACTTGCCGATAACAAAACAAAACTCGTTGGACAGTAAAATTGAGGGACATACAGAAACATTCTCCTCCTTAATCCGTTTATACATTTATCGGAAAATTTTTTTCGATTTGTAATGCTTTTAATATATTTGAATAATGTTCTTATTCAGGAATACAAATAAAACATGAAAATTCGTCAATATCTGCACATACCTCTTGCGCTAATTATGGTGCTTCTAATCGCATCGTGCTCTAAGGTATCAAACTTTTCTGACTTCACCACCTACTACAACACCTACTACAACATGGAGCGTTTGATGTGGGAATGTGAAGACGAATTTGATTTCCAAGGTGACAAAAAACGCATCGAACCCCGAGTATTCGTTCCCCAACCCGAATTTTATATCCAAGAAGAATATACGATGGGACCTCCGCCCTTTTTGACAGAATTCATAATCAACAAACAACAACGCCAACCCGTCCGAATCAAACTCGATTCGATTGTCATCAAAGGTTCTAAAATATTAGCTCATAAGCCCAATGGAAGCTATATCGAGGGTTCATTGTGGCTAATGGCAAAGACATTCTTTTATCAAGAGGATTGGTTGAATTCGCAGGTGAAATGCAGCGAATTGATAGACAAATTCCAAGATGGCGAACTCTCTCCCGATGCACATTTGCTTTATTCCAAAAATTTGCTTATTCAGCGTCAATACGAAGCCGGCGCCTTGATGCTATCACGTACCGTTGATATTGCATGGCAAAAGAAGCGATACGACATACTATCGGAGGCATTCAGAATCGAAGCCGAATTAGCTTTGATGAATAATGACTTGGAAAAAGCCCTCAGACCATATCGCCAAGCAATTGTCCAATCTGAAGAGGGCACTCTGAAAGCTCGCTGGCAATTAGATATGGCAGCCTTGCTCTACAGAAAGGGTGACTTTGCCCGTTCGGAGGAAGCATTCCGAAAAGTTGCTGACTTCAGTCCAAATTACTTGCAAAGATTTGAAGCTCACCTCTACCGTGCAGGTTCTTTAGCCAGACTTGGTAGATTTGATGAGTCATTCGATTTATTGAACAAACTATATAATGACGGGAAATATGAAGAATGGAAGTCATTCACTGCTGCACAATTGGCTATAGCGACTCATTTGCGTGATAATGATTCAACTTATGTAGCACCGCTCAAACCTACTGAATTTGAAAGTATGAAATTGGCTGATGCTGAAAAGTTAGCGGATTCCCTTTTACAGGGAAATGGTTTAATGTTGGCACATCATTTTGAAAAAGGTGTGCTCAATTACAATAATAAAAAGTGGAAAGAAGCTCGCCAAGATTTTGCAAAAGCTAAAGTAAAGCGAACTCCGATATTCAGAACGGCAGACCGAATGTTTGAGTTGATGAATAATTGGGATTTGGCACATACTAAAGCTAACAGATTAACGAAAGAAGTTAGTGCCGCTGAAGAAGCTCCGGATTCTGTCAAAGTTTCGTCAGATTCTCTAAAAGTAGAATTATGTGATAATTATTTCCGGCTCGGCAGGGTGCACGAGGAATTGAAGAATCCGGACTCAATCATCACATATTATCAGCTTGCAGCTGAAAAAGCCCCCTTGAGTTCGCCTCGGTCAGCGATGTATATTTATGCTTATGCCAGAGTGATTAGGGAAAGCGACCCATTCAGAGCTGATTCCTTATTGGATGTAATAGTAGAAACTCACCCATTAACCGAGTATGGCAAAGATGCACAATTGCAGTTAGGCTATACAAACAGTTTTGTGATAGACACAGTAGCAGATTTATACTCTTCGGGCGTCAATTTGATGCGTGTACGAGATTTCAAGTACGCTATCAATCAATTTACAAATGTATTTGCTTTTTATCCAAGCTCCAAATATGCTCCAAAGTCATTATATACTATTGGTTGGATATTTGAAAAACATTTTGAAATGGCAGATTCGGCATTGTACTATTATAAGTTATTGATAGATAATTACCCCTTGTCGGAATATGCAGAAGACGTTAGGCTTGGAGTATCTTATAAATTGGTACTGAGTAGTGGAGGTGAAATACCGGATTCGCTCAAAGAGCGTCAATCAATAATTCCACAACCTGTACCTATGCCTGTTAAAGGAAAAGACCCACAAAATCGCCCACAACATATATTAGAAATGCCCGAACGCAAAGGTTTAGACCCTATGCAAATAATGAGAGACCCGGAAAGTATTTTGAATAATCCTGAAGGGCTAATCCAAAATCCATTAGAAGTTATCAAAAACTTCGAGCTACCGACTTCTCCGATGGAATTACTAAGCCCAAACGAAGAAAGCAAAACTCCGGCGGATACAACAAATGTAATTAAATTTGAACCGCCCGAATGAGTTTGAAATCTTCTTTCAGGCTTCAAAATCATTTTAATATTGAATATGGAAATCAATAAATTAAAAAAATCCGAATTGTTGGAATTGTATCACCAAATCGAAAAGCAATTATCATGGTACAAATCCTTTTTCGATAATGCTACAGATGCTGTATTTGTAGTGCAACCCGAAACATGGTGCGTTTTAGACGCCAATGACTATGCAGCTCAACTATTGGATACGAACAAAGAAGATATTCTCGGAATTATACTCCCGCAATTCAGACGAATTTTCAAATTGCTTAACAAATCGTCATCCCCAATTGTGTTAAGTGAAATGTCACTTGATGTTTCATCTGCGAAATCAATAATGCTCGAAGTTAGTGCCAGATTTATGAAGCACGAAAATCAAGAACTCATACTTGCGATAGCTCGTGACGTTAGCGAACAGCACGCATTGACCGACAAACTTGTCCAAGCAGATAAACTTGTTCTTCTCGGACAACTTTCAGCAGGTGTTACTCACGAAATCAGAAATCCATTAGCTGCAATCAATCTAAATTTACAAATCTTAAAACGTAACACCAAAACAGAAACTCCTGAATATGAATATATCAATACTGCATTGCAAGGAGTGGAAAGAATCGCAAGGATAGTAGAAGTTACACTTAACTTTTCAAAACCGGCACTCCCCGATATTCAAGATTCGAATATAAATACAATCGTGACTTCTTCGATGGAACTTGTAGCTTCAGTATTGAAACGGAAGGAAATCAAGATTGAATTGAAATTGGCAGATAAGATGCCCAAAATTCCCCTTGACGCCAAACAAATACAACAAGTTTTGATAAATTTAATCACAAATGCTGCCGACGCAGTAAGTCAATATGGATTGATTCAACTAAAGACATATATCGAACATGGATCTCGAAAAGGTGACGGAGAATATGCGGTAATTTCGGTAACAGATAATGGAGCAGGAATTCCTCCTGAAGATTTGCCTAAGATTTTCAACCCATTTTTCACACGCAAACCTGACGGAACAGGACTTGGGTTACCAATTACACAAAGGATTATGCACCAGCATAGTGGCGTAATTGATGTAGAAAGTACAATGGGCAAAGGTTCAACTATATATGTAAAACTGCCGATTCCACGAGGAAAATAAAAATAATTTCAAATAAAATTGTGAAATATCAAATTGTTTTTATATTTTAGAGTGATAAGTCGGAATGTAAACAAAGGAAACAATTGTCGAAACAAAATTACACAATCGTAGTTATAGAGGATGACCCCTTAGTCAATACGACGATAAGGAGCATCTTATCGTCCAAATACTCGCGTGTAGAAACATTTACCGACCCTGTCCGCGGATTAGATGAACTGCATCTATTAGCACCGGATTTAGTGCTCCTTGATATATTCTTGGGTCATGCAAATGGTCTTGATATTTTGGAACAACTCCGAAAACAGGGCTACAATATGCCGGTAATTATGATGACTGCTTTTTCGGACATCAAAATGGCAGTACGTGCGATGAGACTCGGTGCAGAAGATTTCATAGTCAAGCCCTTGGATTTGGAGCAATTAGAGGTCTCGATTGAACGTTCATTGAAAAATTTCGATTTGCGACGACAAGTAAATTTGCTATCAGAACAGTTGAAAAAGGAGCAACCAAGTGAAATCTTGGGCAATTCACCCGAAATGAAAAAGGCACTCGATCTGGCTAAGATAATTTCCGGAGCAGATGACACAACAGTTTTGATTATGGGCGAAACAGGCACAGGTAAGGAATTATTAGCTCGCTACATTCACGAAAATTCTCCGCGTGCCAAAGGTCCATTTGTTACAATCAATTGCGGTGCTATTCCCAGAGAATTAGCCGAAAATGAGCTTTTTGGATATGAACGTGGTGCCTTTACCGGAGCAACAGAAAAAATTAAACCGGGGAAATTTGAACAAGCACAGCACGGCACTATCATGTTAGACGAGATTGCTGAGCTTAGTTTGGAATTGCAAGTGAAACTGCTCAGAGTTCTTCAAGAGCGTAGATTTTACAGACTCGGCGGAGCTAAAGAAATTTCTGTGGACGTAAGAGTAATTGCATCAACAAATAAAGATTTGGAAAAACTTGTAGAAGAAGAAAAATTTCGCGAAGATTTATTCTATAGATTGAACGTTGCTCGTATGCACTTGCCTCCGCTTCGTGACAGAGGCGAAGACATCATGAGGTTATCAACTGCATTTGTGACAGAATTCAACAAAAAATTCAACAAAAGCATCAAAGGTTTCACACCCGATGCTGTGAATTTAATTCGGACATATTATTGGAAAGGCAACGTCAGAGAGTTAAGAAATGTCATCGAAAGAGTTGTTCTACTCGAACAACACGAAATTATCTCTCGCGAATCTTTAAGTTTCATCAAGATTAACCACACAGTTACAGTTTCGTCCAATCAAGCCGAAATATATCTTAATGACGGCGAGCATTTTCTGAAGATTGCCGAAAATGGTGTTACAATGGGTAATGTATTGAAAGATTTATTGGTACAAACACTTAAAATTACCGGTGGCAATCAGATTAAAGCAGCTAAGTTGCTTGGAATTTCAAGAGCGAAACTCAGATACAGAATCGAACAACTTGGCATCAATATTTCGGGCAAAGAAATAAAATAGCTGATTTCTAATTAAACATTTATCAAAATCATACGTGATTTTTGCAAGACGGCTATTAAAAATATCAACAACGGTATATCAAGATGACAGTTTCGGATAACGAAAAAATTGAATTTTATGAATTAGATGATGAATCCAACGAATCATCCTCAGAAAACTTCGTTTTTGATGAATTGGAAAAGGACGATTCTGTAAAAAGTGCTGAAGAACCACTATTCGATAATTCTGATGTCAATGAAATGCTTGGTTCAACTTCAAAAATCCAAGACGAACATCGAATTTACAAGAAAGTCAACAAGATATTCACTCCACCTGATATTCCGTCAAATGTCATCAAGAAAAATTCTCCTCTCCAAAAGGAAATCATCAGTTCAAAAGAACTGGAAACTTATTTGAATATTCAATCAGATGAAATCAAAAAAGCAGATTTTGAAGAAACAAGTGACGAACAACAAAGCGAAAGGAATGAATATCTGAACAAGCATTTCCATGATTTCTTGCAATTACCTAAATTAAGCGGTATAGATAAATTCGGACTTGAAAAAAAATTCATACCAAAAGAAAAAATCAAAGACAAGAATAAACGTGTTGAGATAACCGATGATACATCATTTGACGAAGTAACCCACAGCTCGACAATAGAAATCATTCGCTCTGCCGAAGGTGACATCGAGAATATTGTTGTCTATTGCAAATGTGGCGAGAAGACCCTAATCAGATTTGATTATGATGAAAAAACAGATGCTGAACAAACCCAAATCATTAAAGACCATAGCTCTATCGCTCCATTGAATGTTCCAAGTTTGAATATCAGGAAATTGTTAGACGATTTGGAATAATCAATACTCAATTTGAGTATGCAAAGCAATCTCCTCAAGCACCGAACTAACCGAAAGACATTCACTCATTTGCCCTTCGAAAACACATGCCTTTCCGGTATTGTGTACCTCGAGCGTTAGTGATTCGGCTTTGTCTCGCGTGCAATTCACAGCTTTCAAAATTTGGTTTATAACTTCGTCAAATGTATGCCATTCATCATTGAACAAAATAACTTTCGCCGGTAGTTCAATATCGGAATTCACATCTTCAACGACTTCTTCTACCTCTGCAGGCATATTTGAAGCCGTAATAAATCTATATGTTTTGTTTGAAATTTTCATAGTTTGATTACAAAAGTAAGAAACATTTTAAAAAATTCACATTTTTCGTTGTTAAACAAGCTAATCTTTCGTATTTTGGTAGAAGTTTGTTATTCCTGATTTGGAATATAATTTTAGAAAAAGTGACAGAAAATAAACTTTTTGCCACTCTTTAAAAAAATTATGTTATTTTTGACGATTGAATTTTAAGAAATATTGAATATCATATAATGTCAGTAAGGTAGCTGATTATGCAAGAATTGATAAAATTTTTACCTCTGTTTCCTCTAATAGGGTTCGTGTTAATAGGCATTTTTGGAAAAAAAATCAAAAATGAAAAGTTAATAGGAGCTTTTGCTTCTTTAATGGTTGGAATACCGTTTATCCTATCAATAATGTTGTTCTATCACTTATTGAGCACTGGTTCCCAGACTCCCGAGATTGTTCATGTTTTCACATGGATAGCTACAGGTGCATTGAATATAAGCGTGTCATACCAAGTTGACCAACTTTCAGTAACATTCGCTTTAATAATTACGGGAATCGGCTTCTTGATACATGTTTATTCGATAGGATACATGCACGGAGACAGAAGTTTCTACAGATTTTTCTCTTATTTGAATTTGTTCATCTTCATGATGCTCAACCTTGTTTTGGCAAGTAATTATTTACTCACCTTCCTTGGTTGGGAAGGCGTAGGCTTGGCATCTTATCTTTTAATCGGCTTTTGGTACGACAAAAAATTTGAAGGGGTCAGAATCACTTGGAATGGCGACGCCGGTATGAAGGCATTCGTAGTGAACAGAATAGGTGACTTTGGTTTCTTAATCGCAATGTTCTTGATTTTCGTTACTTTCAACAGTTTGGATTATGTTTCTGTTAGCGAAACTGCAGCTGCAAATTATGATTTCTACATGAATTCTGCAATCATAACGATTATCACATTGATGTTGTTTTTAGGTTGTACCGGCAAGTCGGCTCAATTACCTCTTTCAGTTTGGTTGCCTGATGCGATGGCTGGTCCAACGCCGGTCTCAGCACTTATCCATGCTGCGACGATGGTAACAGCAGGTATATTTTTGGTTGCAAGAAACTCAGTATTATTTTCGCTTTCCGAAAGCACAATGATGGTTGTAGCAGTAGTTGGTGCAATAACGGCATTGACGGCGGCTTCAATAGGTCTTGTCCAAAACGACATTAAGAAAGTATTAGCATATTCAACAGTTTCTCAGTTAGGTTTTATGTTTGTAGCACTTGGTGTCGGAGCTTTCTACATCGGAATTTTTCATGTGATGACTCATGCCTTTTTCAAAGGATTATTATTCTTGGCTGCAGGTAGTGTGATTCACGGAATGCATCACAACCAAAACATTAAGCAAATGGGTGGATTGAAAAAATATATGCCTATAACAAGCAAAACATTTTTCATTGGTACTTTGGCAATTGCAGGCATTCCATTATTCAGCGGATTTATGTCCAAAGACGAAATTTTGTGGTACGCTTGGTCATCTCATCTTGGAGGTTGGTGGCTTTGGGCAATTTTAGCTATAGCTGCTTTGTTCACTGCATTCTATATGTTCAGATTGTATTATCTGACTTTCACCGGAGATGAAAGATTTGACCACAAACACGTTCACCCACATGAATCACCAAAGACAATGACATTTGCGTTAGTTGTATCAGCAATACTTTCGGCATTCGGTGGATTTTTAAATTTACCTCCCGCTTTAGTTCCATGGTCACATGCTGACCCATTGCTAAAAAGCTGGCTGAAACCAATATTTGCAGACGCTAATATGATTATGGGCAAACATGCTCACGGGGTAGAGCCAATGATGTATGTTTTGATGGCAGTAGCGACTTCTATCGGTTTGTTCATGTGGTATGTGGCTCGTAAATGGTATTCGGACCCGCAATGGAGTGCCCCGAGAGGTATTGCAACAAGCATGAAAGGTATTCACAGATTACTATTCAACAAATATAAATTAGATGAATTTTATTTTGCTACTTTGATTGACCCTATCTATGCAATGTCAAAGAATTTTATGTGGAGATTTACCGATATTAAAATCATAGATGGTATTATTAACGGTAGTGCCAAGTTCGTAGAACAACTCGGTGAACGAGTAAGACTAATGCAATCGGGCATAGCTCAAAATTATGCAATTATTATGATGGTCGGGATTATCTCGATTATTTCGTGGCTCATGTTTAATTAATCAACGTTTTGTATTATAAGCAGATAATCAAGTATGGCAACACTATTATTGACACTTTTTATACCATTAGCAGGTTCCTTGCTTCTATTGTTCTTCAAAAAGGACAATACTCAAGCCATTAAATATACTGCGTTGGGAATTTCACTATTCACTTTCCTAATCTCGCTATTCCTATTCTTTTCATTCGATTCTGCAAATCCGGGATTCCAATTTGTAGTTGAAATGGTATGGATTCAGGCATTTGACGCCGGATTCAGAGTGGGTGTTGACGGAATGTCCATGCTTTTAGTCATGCTGACAACATTCATCACACCAATTGCTATACTATCGTCATTTGGTTCGATTGAAAAAAGAAACAAAGAGTACTATGTCATGATACTGTTATTGCAGTTCGCCATGACAGGTGTTTTCGTAGCACTCGACTTATTTTTATTCTATATTTTCTGGGAAATCATACTCATACCGATGTATTTTATCATTGGTATTTGGGGTGGAAAAGACAAACTCTACGCTGCAATCAAGTTCTTTTTGTTCACAGTAGTTGGTTCTTTATTCATGCTTGTGGCAGTAGTTTATTTAGGATACTATGTAGGTTCGGAATTATTAAAAATGGAAAGTGGTTTCACAAGCAATTTTCTGATAATCAGAGATTTGGGAAGTGCAATTCCGTATGATATACAAAAATGGCTCTTTTGGGGTTTTGCATTATCATTTTTGATCAAAGTGCCTCTATTCCCTTTGCATACGTGGCTTCCGGATGCACATACAGAAGCCCCAACACCGGGTTCAGTCATATTGGCGGGTGTATTACTCAAAATGGGCACTTACGGTTTGATTAGATTTAACCTTGAAATGTTCCCGCAAGCATCAATGAATTTTGCATCTATTATTTCGACGTTTGCTGTTATTGGTATTATTTATGGTGCCTTAGTAGCAATGGTTCAAACAGATGTAAAACGGCTTGTGGCTTATTCATCGGTATCTCACTTAGGCTTTGTAGTGCTAGGGATTTTTTCGATGACAGTCGAAGGCATTCAAGGTGCTGTTATACAAATGGTAAATCACGGTCTTTCAACAGGTATGTTATTCCTTTGTGTTGGCGTTCTATACGAACGTCGTCATACAAGGGAAATATCCGAATATGGTGGAATCGCTCGTGTAATGCCAAACTTTACTATCTTTTTTGCTATTGCAATGTTAGCTTCAGTGGGTTTACCGGGATTAAATGGATTTGTCGGCGAATATCTAACTTTAATCGGAGCTTTCAAATCGCCGATTCTTAATTCATATTGGTTCACTATTATCGGAACTACCGGAGTAATTTTTGCAGCAGTTTATTTGCTGTGGATGTTCCAAAGAGTTATGTTTGGCACAAATGATAATCCTAAGAATTTTAATTTGCCCGACATGAATAAACGCGAATGGACTATGATGGTACCAATTGTTGTATTCATCGTTTGGATAGGTGTTTATCCATCAACATTTCTGAAGATTTCCGAAAATTCGACAAGATTTTTAGTAAACAAAATTGAATTATTGAAATTTGGTAAAAGTACTTATGAATTACCCGGTTATGAAAACCCTGCGGAAAAGCAGGAATTGGAATAATAGGGTTGCAATTACAATATTGTAAACAAACAAGCAGGTTTGAATAAGATGTGGAATGATTTATTAATGGGTTCGCCGGTGTATTTATCCGCCGCTTTGGCGATAATCATAATTTTGGTTGATGCTTTTTCCGGAAAGAACAAATCCTTAACCTTTTACTTCGCATTAATTTCGCTGATAGCAGTCGGCATTATGTCAGCTTATACCTTGAATATGAACGGACAGCCGGTTCCCGAAGGAGCATTCTCGAATGAAATGATAGCCTACGGAGGTATCTCGGCAGTTTTCGATATTCTATTCGTTATTGCGGGTATATTGACATTATTTGCGTCTGCACCATACATGCGAGCTCAAAACGTTGAAAGAAAAGAATTCTATTCGTTAATTTTGTTTGCGGTCTGCGGTATGTCAACGATTGCACATGCAAATAATATGTTAATATTATTTGTTGGTATTGAAATAATGTCCATAACATTTTATATCATGGCAGGATTTTTCCGCGAACGTTTCACTTCTGTCGAAGCAGCTTTGAAATACTTCCTACTTGGTGCTTTTGCTACAGGTTTTTTAATCTATGGAATTGCTCTCATTTATGGTGCAACCGGTGGACTGTTAGATTTTGGAGCAATCGGAACAAAAATGTTGACCGGGAATGTAGATTTCTTATACTTGAAAATCGGTTTTGCGCTATTTACAGTCGGAATATCATTTAAAGTTGCAGCTTTTCCATTCCATCAATGGGCTCCTGACGTCTATCAAGGAGCACCAACTGTAGCAACAGGTTTCATGAGTACAGCCGGCAAAGCAGCAGCATTAGCAGCATTCATTTTGGTTACTAAAGCAATGTTGCCCGTGAACTTTGACCCAGAACTTGTTTCCGATAAAATTATAGAAATGACTGATTTCACATCCGATGCAAGGTGGTTAATAGCAATTATTTCAGCGTTAACGATGCTTGTGGGCAATATTACAGCAGTAGTGCAAAAGAATGTTAAACGAATGTTGGCGTACTCTTCAGTAGCTCATGCGGGCTATTTATTGATGGGTATCGCTTCAAATTCTGTTAACGGTTGGAGTGGTATTGTTTTCTATTCTATGGCTTACATGTTTATGCAAATTGGAGCCTTTGTTGTTGTAGGCATAATTGAGAAAAATGACGGGCGGATGGATTTGAAAGATTATACGGGATTGTCCAAAACAAACCCGATGCTTGCCGCTATTATGGGGATTTTCATGTTTTCATTAGCAGGAATACCTCCATTTGCAGGATTCCCCGGCAAATATATGCTTTTCATAGCGGCTATCGAATCAGGCTTTACTTGGCTAACAATTGTCGCGGTCATTTCGACAATAATTTCAATTTATTTCTATATTGGACTGATTGTCTTTATGTATTTCAAAGATAGCGAAACACCATTGACTGAAAAATTCGGATTCAGCAAAGCTACTATCACATTAGTTATTTCTACAATATTCGTTATCTTACTGGGACTCTTCCCTACTTATCTTATAGACCTTGTGAAAGGACTTTTCTGAGACATGAGTTAATTATTTATTAGGAAAGAGGCTTGAAACAGCCTCTTTTTTTTGTGATTTAAGATAATATTCGATTATTCTTGAAAAAATGAAAATAAAAGCAGATATTTGTAAGATGAAATAACAATATATGGCAAAAATATGAAAAACTTACTTTTACTCAGCAATTCAACAACTCACGGATTTAGCTATCTGGAACATGCATTGGATTCCATCAAAGATTTTTTTGGAGATGACCATAAATTAATTGCATTTATCCCTTATGCAGGAGTGACATTCAGTCATGACGATTACGAAGCTAAAGTTGCAAGTGTGTTCAATTCATTGGGCTATTCAATCAATTCCGTCCATAATGGAAATCCAAGGGCCATTATCGAACAATCGGATGCAATTGCTGTTGGTGGCGGCAATACTTTTCAATTATTGAAATCTGTTTACGAATATGAATTGATGAATTTGATTCGTACCAAAGTAGAAAATGGCACCCAATATATCGGATGGAGTGCCGGGTCAAATTTAGCTTGCCCTACCATAAGAACAACAAATGATATGCCTATTGTCGAGCCGAGAAGTTTCCAAGCATTGGATTTGATTGAATATCAAATCAATCCGCATTACTTAGATGCTCATCCTGAAGGCCATCACGGTGAAACCCGTGAGCAACGAATCGAAGAATATTTAGTATTGAATCAAGATAAATATGTTATTGGATTGAGAGAAGGAAGTACCATTCATGTTAGTGGCGATAAGCATATACTTCTTGGTTCAAAGCAAGCTCGAATATTCAAATTTGCAAAAAAAGCATATGAAATTGAACCTGGAACAGATTTAAGTACAATTTTTATATGATATTTTAGATTTTTTTGCTTTCTAACTCGTTAATAAATTTGATAATTGTTTAAAAATAATTTCGGAATGATTTATGAAAAAATACATTTTACTTTTGTTCACAGTAACATTATTAATATCGTGCGAGGATACTTCAACACAGCATACAGCACAATTAATGCAATTAGAAAATTTAATTAGGACTCCCGGTTATAGTTGGTTCGATATCGAATATAAAGCTTATGAGCCAAATCAGCAAATATTGGACGAAATAAAAAACAATTTCGACCCACAAATTCACAAATTCCTTGTGTTTTTGAAACCGGCTTGTTCATGTCCGGGAACTCATAAATTATTTCCTGCATTTGTGAAAGGTTCTGATTTATCGGGCATTCCTGATGCTAATATCGAATATTATTCAATGCGCTCGAATAGAGATTCTTATCCTTATTCTGAACTATTTACTTTAAAGGAATTACCGGCATTCATTATCTTGAAAAATGGCAAACCCGTTTATTCAGTTACAGATACTATGCTGACTAAAACCACTATAGATTATGAACTTGACCCAAATTTTCCTGTTGAATTATTCATCGAAGACGCTTTAAAAAACTATTAATCGGAATCAGAAATGAATTATTGGTTAGTAAAAAGTGACCCTGAAACATATTCAGCTGATGACCTCAAGAGGGATACTAAGACGAATTGGGACGGGATTAGGAATTATCAGGCTCGAATTAATTTGAACTCTATGAAAAAAGACGACTTGGTTTTGGTTTACCATAGTCAATCTGATAAAGAAGTTAGGGCAATTGCAAAAGTTAGTAAACAGGCATTTAAAGACACTACTGCAGAAGATGACAGATGGGTAGCAGTCGAGTTGACATTCGTAAAAGAATTAGAAAATTATGTAACTTTGGCAATGATTAAGGCTGATAAAATACTGTCCGAAGTTCCTCTAATTAGACATACTCGATTATCTGTGATGCCATTAAGTAAAGCAGAATATGAGCGGATTATTGAGTTGTCTCAGTCGAAGTGATACTCATCGCAGAGCTTGCTACTTCATCAGCTTTGATTAGATTCATACAAGCAAATGTCCCAATGGGACATTTTTTGTTTCCGTGAATTTCGCAGGGCTTACAGTCAAGTTCGATTCGCTCGATTACACTGCTTTGCTCTGAACGCGGGTAAAATCCAAATAATGGAGATGTGGGCCCGAAAATGGCAACAATAGGGCAATTTACCAAACCTGCAAAGTGAATTGGGGCACTATCATTTGATACGAGAAATTTTGATTTTGTCATCAGATAAATGGTCTGAGGAATTGTGAAAGTTCCACAAGTATTTATAGCACCACTTTGATGGGATATACTTTCGCAATAATCCTTGTCAGATTTTGAGCCGATTATCAGCACTTGAATATTTTGATTCATCAAAATTTCAGCTAAATTTGTAAAGCCGCTTTTAGTCCACTTTTTCGTTTCCCAAACCGAATTTGGAGCAATCAATGCAATTTGATTGGGCTTCTGCTCAATTAGGTTCAAAAATTGCTCAACATAATTAATGTCATCATTAGAAAAATGAAGATTGACAACCGGATTATCAAATTCATCAATAATCTCTCCTTTGCCAATACAATTCAAAAAATTCAAGTTTCTTCTAATTTCATGCTCATGAAGTTGATATTTGCATTTTTTGTCAAATAAAAATGACAGTGCAGCAGTGTCATATGAAATTGAAAAATCTGCTTTAGCAAGTTTGGCAATCAATGATGAACGAAATGAACGATGCAATGAAATAAACAAATCAAATTCGAAATCTTTTAAAAATTTTCCAAAAGTGAAAGTTTCTTTGAATCCACTATGAGCGTTGCGTTTATCAAAAACTATTACTTCATCAATATACGAAACTATTTCGGCGATTGGACTTGCGACTTTGGTTGTTATAAATGTAAGTCGTGAATTGGGATATATACTTTTCAATGCTTTGCATAATGGCATTGCAAGAGCAACATCGCCAAGGAAAGCGGTTTGCAATACAGCAATATTTTTGAATTGACTATTCATTTCCGGAATTTGGCACTTTATGCTTCCATCTGTTGTGTTGCCATGCCCATAGATGCGGATATTTTCTTATCATATTCTCTAAAATCGCGACATGCCTTTTAGTGAGTTCGGCAATTCCTTTACTATCATTACTCAAATCATCATGCTTTAATTCGAGCAATTCTACATTGTAAGTAAAATCAGGATTTCTGACAGCAAAACCCATTATAATCGGCACATTAAAACGTAATGCTAAAGCCGCAGGAGCCTCGTATGTAACTGCTTTTCTACCCAAAAAATCAATAAAAATATCCTTACTTGCATCTGCACTTTGGTCAACAAGCAATGCAACTGCTTCATTGTTTTTAATAGCCTTTATCATGCTCTTTGCAGCTTTGGACATCGGGACAACAGAATTACCATACATGGTTCGATACTCATTTAAATGAGCATCTATGTATTTATTTCGTTGTGGTTTAACTATGATTGTAATTGGAATTCCCGAGTAAGCCCCTGCTGTACAAGCCAACATTTCCCAATTACCGTAATGCCCCGATAACAAAATCATCCCATTGCCACGTGAGTGGATTTCTTGGAATAAACCTTCATTCTCATATTTCAAATATTTCTTGAAGCCATCAATTCTGAGATGAGGAAATGCCAATAATTCTACCATTGTAATTCCGAGATTGTGATATGACCCAATAATAACTTCTTGAATCCTATTTTCTGTAAATTCCGGAAATGCGGCTTTGATATTATCATAAGTGATTTTTTTTCGGCGCTTAGAAATCATCAATATTCGACCAATGATTTGTCCAAATTTACCCCTTGATTTTACATTCATAAATCTTGAAATAAACCCTAAGAACATCATAATAATCAAAGTGCAATAATCAATCATGATATTAAATATCTTCATTACCGGACAGGATTTGGAGTTGGGCTCGCGTCATCTACCTTTATATCTCGAGTTGAAGGAACGTAATCGTTATACCAGCTTTCATTATAGATTTCGCCCCTTGCAGTGGAATGTACTAATCTAAAATGCCCGTTACCTGCACGGTCAACAAAATAGAATTTAGCTCCGCCTTGAACACCTTCAAACAGCCATTCCTCATAGGAATTATAACCAAAATGACCGTCAATTTGTTCTCTACGAGATGGTATTCCGTATTTCAACATTACCTTTCCTCTGTCGGAACTCCAGCCATTTTTTACATACCCTGTATTAAAATATGTATTTGCATATTCTTCTCTTCTTCTGAACTCGATGAGAGTTTCGTTTACGTTGGTAGTTGTATCCGAATCACGAATGTACCAAAATCTAAATAAAAATCTTTGCTTAGCCTGCAAAGTAGAAAGAGATTCAAATTGTTCCTTTTCGCCGGATTCAGCAATAACAGACGCTTTTTTGAATTCTTCTTCCACTGCAAACTTGTCCAGAGTAGCAAATTCACTTTTTTGGAACATTTCATTTTCGGTGAAATATATTTTATGAACGGGTGCTTTAGAAGGATTATTTATATAAAATTTCTTTTCAACTTGTAATGAATCTATTGGCGAATCAATTGGATAAGACATTACAATTTCAAGGTAATAAACACCTGAAGCAACAGTATCTATAGCTAAGTCGAATGGAATCATATTTACGCGTTTGTTGTCCTTAATTTCGGTATTATAACTTTTCATACCACGTTTGGCACCATCAAGAATTCGATAACTGATATTGTAACCATTTGTTGCAAATTTATCAGCATTATACACTTGGAAAAATCCTTTGATAACATGATTTTCACCAACAAATTCCAAAGCGGAATTTGGGAAAACGTAGTAGTCCCCACGTAGAAACATTTTATCCCATTCATTTTTTGAGTTATTGGCATTTACTATATCATAAGCAAATACAGGCAAACTCAATTGAACATTGTTAGCATCAATTTTATTAACAATAAAAATAATTTCGGTTTCTATGTTTCTTTCATCATTATATACATCAAGTACTTTCAATTTAGCTTTATACTGACCGGGTTGGATTGGAAATGATTTCCTTCCTAATAAATTCAAAATTTCTTCCTGATTGTCATAATTAACTTGTGAAGATACAATCCATTGTTCAGTCAAAATAGTTTGAGTAGAGCTATTGATTTCGATATCAAAAAATAATTGACCTGAGAAATATCCCAACTCTTTTTGGTCAATATATGTCAAAATATTATTATTAAAAGAATAAGTTAACTCCCAAGTATAATTACCGGAATTATCCATAAAAGATGAATGGTCAATCGCTACAAATAGCGGGTTAGAATAAGCCGCGTAAGAAAGAAAAATTAACAAAAGCACAATTTTTTTCATTGTAATACCTGTAATTTTTTTATAAAAATTGCCGTTAAGCATAATTTACTTAACGGCAATTGAATAATAAACATACGCAGATTAGGAACCAAAGTTCATGGAAACGCTTAATCTGTTTAGTAAACCTAAGTTAACCGTAGGTGTAATTGCATAATCAACTTGACCGCCAAATCCACCACCGAAATACTTCAAGCCAACACCGCCGGAGAAACCTAATTGGTCATGACCCATTACGTAACCTGCTCTGAAGGCAAGAAACTCATTCCAAACGTATTCTGCTCCAACAGCAAATTGCTCGGGTACGTCAGTCAATGTATTAAAATCAGCAGCTAAACGCAAATGATTTTCACCTGATTTCAAAACATCACCAGAAATTCCGGCACGGAAAATAATAGGTAAATTATATGGGTAAGCCAAATAAGTCGCATCTAAAGGAGTTGATTGCATGGCGTCATATAATTTTTTAGTAGTTCTCAAATCTTGCCCATCGTATGCTTGTTGAGTACCAAGATTATGGATAGAGAAGCCTAATTTGATTCCATAATATCCGAAATCGTACATAGTACCAATGTCAAAAGCAACACCCGTACTTGATAAAGAAGAAAATGCGTTTTGAACGTATTTAGCTGTAAATCCAAATGCGAATTCGGTTGTCAAGTAACCGGATAAACTGACACCGAGAGCGATGTCATTAACCTGATAGTTTGAGCCTGTACCATCAGGACGAAACATAGTTGTTATAGGAATATCGCCGCTTGTGAATGATGTAACATGTGCAGCGAAAGTAAAGTCTTCTGATATAGGCATTGCTAATGCACCGAAATTATGAGAAAATCCGGCGAACCATTGTGAATAAGAGAAATCGGCATTCATTGATTTCATACTTGCCAAACCGGCAGGATTCCAATGTATTGACGATAAATCGTTTGCCATAGACGAAAAAGCACCGCCCATTGCATTAGCTCTGGCACCGACACCAATTTTCAGGAATTGCCCACCTGCTGCACCAACCTTGGATGCTTCGCCTGCAGTTGTACCTTGGTTGATATCACCGACAGCATTAACTTTGGCAACAAAAACAGGCAACGATAATAATGCTAATATAATTATAATTTTTTTCATTGTTTTCTAACTCCATTTTTTCGTTAAATACTCCCGCTCTATAAAAAAAGCGGGAGTTATTAAAATTAGTTTTGTTCAATTATTCTGAATCCACCAACGACAACGCTGAATTTCTTCACTGTTTGAGCTCCGTTAGGAGTAGTAATAACAGCAACGAAAGTTTGGCTCTGTACGCGTTGTAAATTGCTTGACAGCAAATCCCAAACTTGAACAGCATTTCTTGTTTCGTCACCTTCGTTCTTGTATTCGTCGTGTTCGATTGTATTTACTAAATCTCCGGCTACGGTATAAATCTCAATTGTGCAACGTGGAGGTAATTTAGTAAAGTAGATTTTCGAATCGTATGGTGATTTGACACCTTCGTGCGAAATATAGTATGGATTCGGAACAACACTAACTTGGTCTAATTGACCATCAGTATATTGTTCGTTAACTGGAGCACTTTTTCCTACTTTAGCAATTACAGTAGCGCCCGGCATTGGTAATCCCAAAGCACCGCCATAAGTTCTTAAGTATATCTTATCACCCGGTTTGAAATCAACCGAAGTCCAGATATTATAGTTAGCTTGTGATTTACGAGCCCATTCTTCACCTGATTGGTTTGTTCTACCTTTGTTTGCAAAATCTAAAGCAAATTGAACACCACTAATATTTACAATATGAGTGAAGTCTAATGTATCAGCTCCATTAACAGAAACAGCAGACTTATAATACCTGCCTAAACCATTATCACTTTGTTGAGGCAATCCTGAAAATGATTTAACATTGCCACTTAAAATACCTGATTTAGGTCGGGCAATTTGATTAGGAATTGTCAAACCTGAAGCTTGTTCTCTTTTAAGTGAAGAATTAGCAATCCATCCATAAGCATGAATATTGTATTTGCCGATAAAATCATTTGTTGATTGTCCGTAATATGCTAAATTAGCAGGATTTGGATAAAGAATGTTTTCATTCCAAATATCGTTATATTCATTGCTTCCGGTAAAATTATAACCATATTTAGTTTTGCTTTGTACAGGTTGAATAGCTAAGTGTTTCACTTCATCAGGAAAATCAACTATCACAGAATCAGAACCGGCTGCAGGTCTTTTGAAGTCAATAATATTTTTGACTTTCACATCCAAATATTCAATGTTGAAACTATTTGAAGCTGCTCCGTTTTGCCAAGCTAATTCTTGATTGATGGCACCACCGGCTAAGAATTCAACTTCATAAATACCTGGTCCATTATTGAAACTTCCATATTCAATACTATGAGTATTGAAATTAATTCCCACCGGCATGGTTCTCTGTACAATCGCTTGTGAAGGTTGTTTGATATATGAACTTAAGTTATCATCAGTTTTAAAATTGACTGGTGTATTTGCATTTACCCCTGGCCCATAAGCAGTTGACAATGTCAAAGAATCCGGGCGGAAGCGACCAGCATATTGACTGATTGTAAAGTCAAAACTGAATCCCATTATGCCGTAAGCATTTGAAGCCCAGTTATTAGTGTAGCAATAATTGGGATAGGTGAAATCACCTGAAGAAAATCTTCCGGTTCTTGTTTTGATTCCTTTTGCAGTTCTCAATCCAAAGTCCATATATGTGCCAGTTGATGGTTCATAAACTGCAGTATCGGACAATACATAAGATGCTGAATTTTCAGTAAAAAATTCATAAAAGCTCAAATTACATGGTTGTGATTCGTAACTTGCAAAACCTCTATACAAGGTATCGCCTGTATTTTTGCTCCAAAGAGTTATTAAATTACGATATAAGCCAAATTCAGTTCTGGCTGTTGGAGCTTTAGAATCAAATGCAATACTTGTTAAAAACCAATATGGTTCAAATTTAAGTATAAGTTCATCACCTTCAAATCTTTGTATCAATCTATCATTATCCACAGCAAAGAATCTGAAATTATATAAGCCACCTATCAAATTCGAATCAACATGTATGACTTGAATAGAAGGCATGTCGCCAGAAGGAGCGGCAGAAGGAAATGTTTTAACCATATTAGTCAAACCGAGTGCTGAAGTATTCAATTTAGAAGGAGTTGGTTGTTGATAATCACCTTCATCATAGGCTAATACTTTATAGTAATAGTCTATATTGTTTATCAACTTTTCAGTTTTAGTCGGGTCAGCATCCGGATTGATATATCCATCACGATTATCATCGCCGACATCAAAGAAAGTTCGATTATTGGTGATTCTTGCCATATAAGGACTAATTACATCACTTCTAACTTCTAAACTTTGTTCAAATTCAGGAAAATCAATTTTGACTAAACCTAATTTTATATAATCATAAAGAATATCTAAAGCTTGATTCACATGGTTCGAATCGTTCATTATTGTGCCAGCCGAACGAGGTACCCAAATATCAATTATTCTTTGTGGCGACCCGTTAATTTCAGCTAATCTCTCAGTTTCTTTTAACCATATAGCATCAGTAGTCAATCTTTCGATAACTGAATCCTTAAGTTTTTCATCCCAAACTCTTCTCCATTGTCCGGCAACTCCGTCTGGAAATAAATTAAATACACTATCAATTTCTTGACGTGTTTTACTGAATGTTTTGCGGGTAAAAAATAACGGATTAAATTTAACTAAAGCTCTATCAAAATAAGCAATTCCTACAAAAATTGAGTCAAATAATTCAGTTCTGACATTCGGGTCATAAGTTAAAAGTCTTGGACCTTGCGGTGATACTCTAAAAACTTGACCTGTTTCATCAAAACCAATATTCGGGTCACGAGCAATTACTTTAGCCCAATGTTTGCCCCAAGGGTCTCTGAAAGAAGATGTATCTAAACCACTTAGAACGGGAGCAATACTTCCTTGGTTGTTACGAGATGCTGCAGAATCAGATAAAGTCAAAAATCCATTTCCAATTCTCATAACTCTGATTGCCATCGAATCTACAATAGCACCACTTGCATCGGTATATGGACCAACAATGCGTATATCATCAATCAATGGCATAGACATATCTGATTCGTCTATTCCGCCTCTAAATTGAGATTTGTAGAATGGAGTACGTAACCTAAATTCAGCTATTTGTTTCCAGCCGAATGGACCTAAACCACTTGGGTAGTTACCCGCAGGTGGTACAGGAACTGTAAAAAATGAATCAAGGTTAGTTCTACGGGCACGATAAATTTTATAACCCATAAAATCTAATCCTTTTTCATAAATATCATAAGACATTTCAGATGTATTATCCCACTGAATTCTTACTGCATGGTTTAGTCCTTGCCAATTTGTAACAATTGCGCGGTCAGGCGGAGTAGGAGCGCGGAAGTTATTATCATAAACTTCTTGGGCAAAAATATTTTTTCGTTCTAAGTCTTGCATATCTTCACAAGTACCATCGGCATCAACACCTTTGGTAGAATTTGCTAAAATCATACCGACTACCGTCCTTACTGTATCACCGGGACGCATATGGAAAGGTCCGGATGCCATTAAGAATCGCTTATCGCCGGGAGCATCATCACCATCTTGTTGACCGGTTGATATGAAATTATATCTTTCATCATCTTCTAATCTATCATCATCAATGGGCCAGTTACGAAATGTTACGAGACCAAGTTGTTCTTCATTGCTGAACACAATTTTGTCTTTTCTTACAAATTGAGGTGCGTCAGGACCATGTAAATCAGGATTATACTCATTTGGTCCAATAGGGGTGATAATTGTATCTATTCTAATAATATTTCCTGCATCATCACGGATTTCATTAAATGTTGTATCATTTATTACAACTACGGCAGGAGATTCCAAGAAGTCAAAACCGAGATAGCCAAAACCTTGACCGGCTTCACCCCTGTCAGCATTTGACCATTGAACTGCCATATTTAAAGATTCGTTACAATCATAATATTTAGCTCTGTCATTACCGGCACCAAAACTAGTAGCAGGGGCTCGAGCAATATCAACATCTTGAATTGGAGCCAACCAACAATTCCACAAAGTATCAGGAGAATAGTTTGTCATTTCATACTTTATAAAGATAAAATCTTTATAATCTCCAAATCCCCATGAATAAATCATTTGGTCAATTTGAAGACGAAGCGGATAACCTCTTTCACGTCTTGAGGCAACACCACCTTCATATCTGCTTAAATCAGTATCCTTATATGTTGCGAATATATCTTCACCTGAAATAAAGGCGGGTCCTCTTGGATGAGTTGCCGTATTTCTAAGTTCAGTTTGTGGTATAAAATATCCGAAATATCTGTTTGTTTTAAGGGTGTCTTCTACATTTTTGGAAGCATCCCATATGGGCCAATAATACTGATGATCCGGATTAACGGGTTCGCCAGAACTTGGTATAAAATCGGTAGAAAAGTAAGTTCTGTATTTCAAAACATCCGTTGGGTCAACAGCATCAATATTTGGGAATTCAGTGCTATTAGGACCACCATAATTTATACGTCCGGGGACATACCAGCCTCTACCTGAATTTGGATTATATGTAATTGATACATATCTGGTTCTTAATGTATCAGTTGGATTTCTGAATTTTTCAACACCAATCCAAAGCCCACCGGCAAAGATATATTGATTTAGAGAGCCACGAGGCCAATACCCACCCCCAATACCTCTTGCGACATCGAATCCAAATATACCATAATTGGTTGTATAAAATTGGATGTTACTTATTGAGTTTTGTTGCAAATCATATACATTATTAAATGTTCTTGCTTGCAATTGCTCTTGTTCGTTTTCCTTACCATCAGTATTTTTACCTGTATGAATCGTTGCGGCATTTATTTCAAATGAACCGATAACGAATACAATGGCAAGCAAGGTTAAGAAAAACCTCATAGATTTTCTGTTAAACATTATTACCTCTAATTTTTCATTAATAATTTTCATTTTATCTGTCCCCTATCTTAAAATCTAAACATCATACCGATGTTTATAGTTCTGGGTGCTTGGAAATTGCCACGGAAAGCAATAGTTGTTGCTACATATCTAAAATAACTTTCGTAAGTTTCTGCTTGGGTTACAATTCCGTTGCCGTCAAAATCCGCCACTGAATTATATCTTCTGTTACCATAAAAGTCATATTGAACCGAAGCATAAGTTGCAGGGTTTGCTATATCAGGGTCTTTATAATAAGCAGTGTTAGCAAAGTCACCAACTTGGCGGTCGAAAGTTCTGCCATCATCAATCGGGTCACCTGTAGCAGCGTAAACACCAAGTGCTTGAGATAAATTAAGTATATTATTGATATTTGCAAATATTTCAATTTCTGAATTTCCTGCCCCATCACCAAATATATCACTCATACGGAATGATTTCGCAATTCTGGCATCAAGTAACCATCTTGAAGGCTGTCTTTCAGAGTTACGTTCCGCAATTGCAGTTCCTGAACGGTCTGTACGAGTATAAGGTGTTCCTGTTCTATAAATACCGGTAAATATCAAATTTGTATTTTCGAGTAACTTAATACCACCAATAGATGGTCCTTCGTTATCTCGCCAGTAAACTCTGAAGTTTGATTTTGCATAATGTCTAATATCTTGTCCCATAGGATATTCAGAAAGTGGGAATGCCGGTTTGTCTGTATATGGGTCAATGATAACATTGTAGTTTGAAGATGCAGTTTGTGCAGTACCTGTTACCCAAGCCAATGTATAGTTTAAATCAAATGAAAAATTATCTTTTGCCATTTTTTCGAGTGTAAATTCAATCCCTCTAGAACTTCCATAGTCAGATACCGTATATTGGTAGTATGGTTCGGGTACAGCATTGACTCGCATTAGACCTAATTGGTTGTAAATATCTTTGTAGTAAGCAACTGATGTAAACGCAAATACTTCTGTTAGTTGTTGGCTGTATGCAATTTCGTATTGATTAGTTCTCTGAGCATCCATATTTGGATTCCCAATAATTGAATTACCGCGTAAGATGTCCGCCGCAAAATTGTCATACATATATTGAAGCTGAGGCATTTGGAAGAACATACCATAAGAAAGTCTCAAGAATGACATATCAGTAATAGGATATGAAATATTAATTCTCGGACTCACTTGTATTTTTGCGGAAGTCACAGCAAATCCTGTATCAGAGCTTATAGGTATCCATGAATTAGAAGGTAGTCTATAATCAGAATTCGGATTGAAATAATCAAGTCTTAAACCTGCACTCATTCTGATACCTTTGAAAGATATTTGGTCATTAAAGTAAATGCCAAATTTTGTTGGCTTATAAGGTTTGTTCGTTTTCTCGCGTACAACTTCATTATCAGCATATAAATTACCACCCCATCTACCATCTGTATAAACATCAAAGAATGGATTTCCATCATACGGATTTCCATTAGAATGTCTGTGTAATTCAAATAATGTCAAAAGGAATCCTGTCTTAAAAGTATGGTCGAATTCGCCTGTTTTGAATATTTGAGTATAGCTACCATCGAAGGTCCACCAATTGCCATCTCTGAAACTAAAAGAACCGCCACCAGATGTGGGGAATAGTCCTACTAAACCATAAGGGTTGTAAGTTCCTGAAGCATTTGAATTTCCTTCAAAGTAGCCTGATATGGGGTTTCTTTGAGGAATATCTGCACGTGTAAAACCATCCTTGGTATAACCAATATTCGAAAGGAATGTATAGTGGTCAATAATTTTATCTTGACCGAGTACTAAATTGTTGTTTTCAACTTTATAATCGTCAGTTGGCTCCCATACTTCAAATCCTGAGAAGAAACCCGGATCCTCCCAACCAACTCTTCTTGAACTTACGTCATTATTTGATGCATTACCTATTCTAAGCTCATAAAAGCTCTTAGATGTCAATGTATGATTAATCAATATATTGAAGCCATTTACAAATTGGTCAAGTACATTTTGACGTACTATTCTTTCCGGAATACCATTCGTTACAGGGGAGCCATCTTCGTTAGTTTTGAGTATGAAGCTGCCATCAGCTGTTTTATCGTAAACATGACCTTCTTGATTGGCATACATCCATCCCCAACCTGAGAATTCAAAGCTTGAAATGCCATAATTACCACTAACTTGAATTGTCATATCATTGGGCAGTGTAAATCTTACGTTACCGCGAATATCACGAACCCATGATTGATTATCGGGACGTTGCCCAATATTTGTTCCCCAAGGGTCAAATATTTTATATGTATTATCGCGGTGGTTTTCATGAAAGTAATTACCTGTCAAATAAAATGTAGCGTTTTTGAAGAATTCCATGTCATTCAAAACCGGAATAGGACCACCTGTACCAAACTCAAAAGTATTTTGTTGGCTACCTTGAAATTGAGCACCCTCACCGGCTTCGACTGCCTTAAGACGAGTACCTTCGCGAATGACTTGTAAGCCGGTAGGTTGACTTCCATATAGTGCAGGAACATCAGTCAACCAACGAATAAAACCATCGTAACGGTCATCTCTTCCTCGACGAACGATTGTATTAACAACACCTGAAGATACATCACCATATTCAGCTGTAAAACCGCCGGTAATAACTTGAACTTCTTCGGTTGCATAGTTTGATACCATAGGATAATAACCTGAACCCGATACGCCAAATCCACCTGTGAATTGGTTGCCTACGTCTATACCGTCAACTTTGATTTGAGTTTCTTCAGTACGACCACCACGGATCATAAATCCGCCACCACTTTGGAGTACACCTGATGTCATAGCGACAACACCAGACAGACCTTCACGTGCGATATTTTGAATTTCGGCTCCTGACATAATTTTCTTGGTGCCGCCTTCGTCATCAACATTCACCATAGATTGAGCAGTAACTGTGACTGTCTCTGTAGTTACTCCGCCTTTTTCATCTTTCATTACAACTTCAACTGTTGATGTTTTGTCTGCGGAAATTCTAACAATTTGCCTTACAGTCTGTTTACCGACAAAGGTAAATCTTAATGTATATTCGGCTGCCTCAATATTTACGATGGTAAAGCTACCGTCGTTTTCTCTAACTACTGTGCCTTTGGCTGTTCCTTCCAAAAATACTGTAGCACCTCTCAATCCCTTACCTTCTTCATCTACTACTTTACCCCGTAAAACACCGTATATACTGGCATAAGACATTGCAGGCAAAATAATCAATCCTAAGAAAATAAGTAAAAATAACTTACGCATAAAGCTACTCCTTTAATAAACTAGTAGAAATTTTATTTTTACACATGTTTTTTGTAACAAATTTTTCATTTTAACGTATAGTATAGATATAGGCTGATACTTGATACCAATATGATTGGCATGATTTTGGATAAAATCGTGTAGCAATAGATCTATACAATTCCTAATTAATTATTTAAAAAATACTTAAAATACAACATCCAAATTATTAAAATTTTGTGTAATTTCAAAGAATTATCTGATAATGTTTAAAACTTAAGTCTGATTCCATAAACAACAGAACTGCTTGAACGCATTGCTCTATTGAATTGCGAATTTGGCAAATCATTGATAAACAAGCGTCCTTCAGTTCCAATCGTCAATGAGAGATAGCTAAGTAGGTCATATTGAGCATACACTCTCCCGAATCCCAAAGGACCTTCGTTCGAGCCACCTAATCCTAATCTCCCGACAATCACAAAATCATCATATTTTATAAAAGAATAATCTATAAACGCTGTTCCCCAAATGAATTGTCTTACTGTTTCTATTTCAACCGGGACAATAACATGATTTTCACCGGTCCCGGTTGGTACCTGAACAGATGGTCCATTGGGATTTTCGATATTTGCCGGGATGTAGATATTTTGTCTTCTGTCGTATGTGAATTCAGTTATTCCAAATTCGATTCCGAATCCAAGTCTATCTGTTGCTGAGTACGAGATGCTTTGAGAAATATTCAGAATAGGTGAATTTCCGCTTGTTTTGAAACCGGAATGTGAAAAATCATAAGACATGAAAGTATGTAATTGTACACCGGCTAAGCCCATAAATGGTTCGGCAAAATATGTCGTCGGTAAATTTGTGACGACATTATAATTCGAATGAGGCATTTGAACAGTTCCACCATCAGGGAGATTATTCAGCAAATTCTTAGATTTGTCTGATTGTATGATGCTTTTTTCAGTTAATATGATTTCTTGCATTAAATCCGACGATGTGTTGTCCGGTATCGTTGCAACAGTTGTTTCATTTTCTGTTAAATTGTCCTGTTTTATATTATCAACAGCAATTTCGGAAACTTCATATTCATCATTCGATACGATCTGCGAAACGGATTCAGATTTCAATTCTAATGGTTTCGAGGTCTTGTTAGCAGCTAGTTCAGTAAATAAAATATTATCGGAATCAACCGATACAGCATTGCTATTTTGCAAAAAAGCGATTGCACGAGGCGAATTTTGTTCGCTTATTTTCATAACACCGGAAATCATGAAGGCAACCAATACTACGGCAGCGGCTGAGTATTGATACCATTTGGAAGACATCTTTGTGATTTGAGCAGATGCGGGCTGTGTAGCCATAATATTCATTAATATTTTGTCTTCTGTATCACGCAAAAGTTTTTCAGGAACGCGGATAGAAGCGGCGTCCTGTTTTAATTGATGGTGAACGTCAATTGCCGAATCAAATTTTGATTTGGAATGAACATTGTCCCGAAGCACATCCCTCAATTGAAGGTCTTCGGTGGGTGATAATTCACTATCAATATACTTCGATATTAAAATTTCAAGACTCATTTATTTCCTTAACCAATGGTTGAAGTAGTTTTCTTAATATAATTCTGGCTCTGTACACTCTTATTTTAGCCAGTGAAAGTTCGATTTGTAAAATGTCTGCGATTTCTTGATAAGTACATTCCTCATATTCACGCAATATTACGGCTTCTCTCAGAGGAACGGGTAACATTTGCATTGCTTTATCAATTTGGTCTTTCAATCCAATGTCTTGATTTGAAGTTCTGTCCGGTTGATGGAAAGTCTCATCGTATGATTCATGTTCTTTTTTCTGACGTAAATAGTTGTAGCAAGTGTTTCGAGCTATAGTAAAAAGCCAAGCAGAGAAATTCTGTCCATTAAAAGCATCACGTTTTTCATAAATTCTCACAAAAGTTTCTTGGAAAGCATCTTCAGCTAAAATTTCATCTCCAAGCATTTTCACACAGTATCGGTAAACTTTAGGTGCATAGTTCTGATATAGCAAGTGGAATGCTTCTGCACTGCCATGATTGAGCGCCTTAGTGGCGTTCTGAAGTTCGTCTTCTGCTATATTTTTTTTCTTAAATAACATTTTTCAAAATTGTCAACCTTAACTAATACTTGAAACACAGTAATTGTCCAAAAAGTTACAAATTTTTTTCATTTTCATGAAATTTCTTTAACTTATTTTTCTATATTCTCAAAAAAATCATCATAAAGTTATATTTATTATACATTTAGTTCAAAATTAAGCTATCTGAGTGAGATAACAAAATTTCAAGTAATGAAAAAGCCCGACATTATAAATATCGGGCTTGGAAATTCGATTTGTGTTTGTTTTATTTGTACAAAGCCAGCGTTTTATCAAATTGCTCGGAAACATACTCCCAATTGATTACATTCATGAATGCTTTTATGTAATCGCCACGTTTGTTCTGATATTTGAGATAATAGGCATGTTCCCACACATCCACGGGCAAAATCGGAATTGTAACCCATTGAGTAAGATTGCCTTGGCGTTCGGCTTGCATTACTATTAATTTATCGGCAACCGGTTCATAAGACATTATTCCCCAACCGGAGCCTTCTACTGCACCTGATGCAGCGGCGAATAGTTTGACGAATCCATCAAATGAGCCAAAAGATTTGTTGATATACTTGTTCAAATCCGTACTGCGATTGCCTTGCTTTGGTCCCATTACATTCCAAAAAATGGAATGAAGAAAATGCCCACCACCATGGAAAGCTAATTCACGTTCCCAATGCTTTATAATAGCAAAATCGTTGTTATTGATAGCTTCTTGAATTTTATCAGTTGCTGTGTTTAAACCCTTTACATAACCGGCATGATGAATGTCATGATGAAGTTTCATTGTTTGTTCATCAATATGTGGCTCAAGTGCATTATAAGCATAGGGTAATTCAGGTAAAATATATTTCCCTGATGAGTCAACTGTTTTATCCAAATTATTGATTTTGAGTTTTGATTGAGCCAAAGATGTCATTGGAAAAACGGAAGCAGCACCCAAAACTGCACCTGCAGTTAAAAATTCTCTCTTATTCATGAAAAAGTCCTTCAAGCAATTTTTGATTTAGTTTTGCCTGAAGGACGAATTTAGTTTTTATATGTTTGAATTTTAAGTCGGATTAATTCGAGGCTTTTTTCAAAAATTCAATGAATTCGGACTCATCTCTCGTGAACCCTTTTGAAGATATCATTTTCTCGTTAGGCGTAAGAATGACGTATAGTGGCAATTCGATAGACCCGAATGTCTCTCGTTGCATTTCACGGTTTGCCAAGTCTGTCGGATTTCGGCTGTCAGTGTAAAGTTTAACTTTTATCATATTTTGCATTAAGCCATGTATTGGTGCCCGTGGGAACATATTTGTCTCCATCCACCTGCAATTAGTACATTGCCAACCTGTGAAATCGATGAATAATGGTTTGTTTTCTTCTTTCGCTTTTGCAATGGCTAAATCATAATCTTTGAACCAATATTCTTCAACATTGGAAGATGTCACTCCCGACATCGAGAAAGCAGCTGAGTTTACTCCGTATTCCTTAGGAGGTAGGAAAGCATCTAATTCACCAAGAGGTTTACCCAAAAGCCCTGTGCCAAGCCAAATAGTAATTGTACCAAAAACCAATGCAAATATTATCCTCATAGAGCTAACGCTGCTAACTTCGGAGTCATGTGGTAATTTATACCAACCTAAGATATAAGCAACTATGAGAACGCCACAAATTAGCCAAATTGAAATGAAAACATCCTTAGGGATTAATTCAAATGACCAGAATAGGTCTGCATTTGAAAAGAATTTGATGGCAGCAGCAATCTCAATAAAGCCCATAACTACTTTTACATTATTCATCCAACCACCTGATTTGGGCAACTTGGTCATAAATGACGGAAATAGTGCGAGCAAGAAAAATGGAGCTGCAAATACTGCTGAAAATCCTAACATCCCGAGAATTGGGTAAAACCATTCTCCGGAACTGACTGATATCAAAGACGAACCCACAAATGGAACTGTACAAGTAAATGATGTAAGAGAAAAGACTAATCCCATCATCAATACACTGCCTATGCCGTCGCCGGTTGATTTCTTATTTAACAAATTAAGCAGTGACGGTGGTATTTGAATTTCAAATGCACCGAATAAATTAAGTGCAAAGATTACAAATATTGCAGCTATTGCAAGATTCACCCAACCATTCGTGGCTAATTGGCTAATACCCGTTGGTCCAAAAAAGATTGACACCATGAACCCTATCATAGTGAATGTCAGTATTATCCCTAAGGAATAGACAAGTGAATCTCGCAAACCTGTGCCCTTACTCTTTTCAGCCCTTTTGGTGAAAAATGATACAGTAATCGGTATCATTGGGAAAACGCAGGGTGTAAGCAATGAGACGGCACCCATCAACATTGAAAACCAAATATAAGAAAATATGCCTTCTTTTTTCTTTTGGTCAATTATTTCACTTGATTCTGTTTGCGCTTTTTCGGACTTTTTATCTGCTCGTTCAAAATCTTTGTCCACACTTTCATCGTATTGATAAGACGGGAAACCATCTTCTGAGTATGTCGCATTTACTTTAATAAAATCTGATAGGTCAGATTCCGAAAAAGTCATAATCTCGGACGATATTTGTCCTGAATATTCTTCACCGGGTAAACACCTGACTGTATCGCAAAGCTGAACAAAGAAAACAGCTTTGGCGCCTATTTCAGCTAAATTAGCATCTTTCTTAATTTTGACTGGTACATAAAATTCATATTTTGTTTTATAAATTTCTATATCAAATTCAAAGCCTTCGTCATATTTGACGAGTGGTTTTGGAGCGAAAATGTGTTTGGGGAGTTCAAAAACATCTGCGGGTTGTATTGAAATTTCCGACGGCATTGGACCAATGCCTTCTTCGCCAATGATCTCTACCATTCCATAGGTGTACCAATAATCATCCATAGTGACGACCATTTTTACCATGATTACGTCGCCGGCTTTTACTTCGGTTTTATTTGCATAAGCTGAGATTTTGATGTGGTCGGAGCCTTGAACGGCATAAACTAAGGAGCTGTTGAAAATGAACAGTGCTGAAATAATAGCAATTATGATTTTAACATTCATTATAGATTCCAATATGATAGTTACATTTTTACTTATGACGAAATTAACATATTTTCCTTATTTAAAATATTTTTTTATTCTAAATCTTTGAAATATGGAATAATTCTTTTATCTTCAAAATATTTTTTAGGTCCCGATTTCTTACGAATTCGTTCATTGAGCTTTTCGGAAAAGACCTGCGAAGCATCATAACCGTATGTACGGAGCAAGTAATTGACGGCAATCACTTCCGCAATAACTGTAATATTTTTTCCTGAAAAAATGGGCAACTTAACTTTTGAAACCTCAATCCCCATTATATTGATACTTTTCTCATCTAAACCTGTTCGTGTATAACTTTCCTGGTCATCCCAATCTTCAAGCTCAACAACGATTTCGAGCCGTTTTTGAAATCGAATAGAACGGATACCAAACATTTGTCTGATATCAATAATTCCCAGACCCCTAATTTCCATAAAATGCTGTACTAATGATGTACCTGTGCCCATCAAAAGTGATTCTTTTTTTGATGTAAGCATCACAACATCATCTGCTACAAGTCGGTGACCACGTTCAATCAAGTCAAGCGCTATCTCGCTCTTTCCTATGCCACTTCTGCCAACGAAAAGGCAACCAACGCCATAAATATCTACAAATGAACCATGCACTACTAATTGAGGTGAAAATTGGTCATCAAGAAAATCAGAAAGCATAGTGAAAGCTTTAGTTGTGTCATATTCGGTCATGAAAACAGCAATTCCGGCTGCGACAAATACATCGAGCAGTTCTTTTTCCAACGAATTGGAATTAGTAAGTATGACGCATGGTATTTGGAATTCGCAAATTTTTTGCAATGATTTGATTCGAGCGGCATGAGATAGACTTTTCAAATACAAAGTTTCAGTATTCCCGAAAATTTGAACTCTCTGATAAGTGAATAATTCCACATATCCTGCTAATGCCAATTGTGGTCGGTGAAGATTCTTATCGGTTATGAAATTTTCAAGTCCCGTCTCTTCAGTGAGTTTAACAAATTTGACGGGAGAATTCAATAGCATTGCAACAGGAATCTTATCCTGCACCATCGGTTTTAAGTCATCAATTTGTCTCATGAATAACTCCGTTTCTAAACAATAAAGGGGACAAACGAATGCCCCCCTATGTTACAAAAATACAAAAAACAAATTAGACTTCAACACCTTTTGTGCGAACGCTTATTTGTTTGGTTTTCAACTTTTTAATTTGCCGAACCACCTTGTCTGCAGCACTATTTAGACTTTTATGGAAGTCGTCTGAGCCATCCTTACCTACAAGTGTAGCTCCTTGAAGATGTGTTGTTATTATTACTGTTTTATCTGTTTCATTGAGGAATTCGACATTGGTGCTGATGATTCCGTCATGATATTTGACAAAAGATTCAGCATGTGCAATAGCATCATCGTGTAATTTCGGGTGATGTCCTTTTGTGTGTCTAAAAGTTACCTGGGTTTTCATAAATCCACCTCTATAATTAATTTAAAAAAATGGTGAATCAAACAAGCGTTACATTAACGCTGCTTGTTTATATTAAACGTCTCAAATATTTCTTTGTTTTGATGAACCAACCTTTCTATTAAAATTAAAAGAAATATTAACACTCAATTGTAAGTATCCCGGAACAAAGTTTACCTTTTGATTAAGGCTTTCCTTTGGTGGGTTAAATTGTTGCCGCACCTTGTTAAACATATCAGCACTAACTACTGTATGGGAGTATGAAGCTTCGATAATCAAACTGCCAAGAAAAAAATCTTCGTAATTTTTATCAAAACCAAGCTCAACGCCGGCATAAACTCTGCCGAAAGCTCCAATATCAGTATCATCGTAATTCAAACCACCGATTCTTGAATCTTGTTCGATTGTCGAATTCACACCTTCTTCCCATTTAGTATTGATTACAACCATACCAAGTCCAAGACCTGAATAAGTACGAAATTGTGAAGTATAGGGCATATAGTCAAGAGATAGAAACAATGGCATATTGGTTATTTCGAAATTCTGATGAAGATTTCTGTATCCTTTCAAACCGGATTCGTCAACCATTTGACCATTGCTCGAGCTAAAACTTACAACTTGAAAATTCGCATGGAATCCGAATCGAAATTCAGGTGAAATAGTTACTTTTGTGCCTACGGATAGAGTCGGCATGATAGCCATGAGTCGTTTCGTCGAGCCGAATTCATTCAAAAAAACATCGAAGAAAGCATCAGAACCACTCGAAAAGCCTCCACCAATGCCAAGAATGACAATAGATTTCAAATCATACTTCTGCTCTTTCAAAATCACTTCTCCATTAGCACGCTCTGAATCAAACATCCAAGTACCAAAAATTATCACAAATATTATTACTTTCTTCATCATATTTATTGAGAAAATAAGAAATATTTTCAAACTGTGCAAATAATTTTTTTAATTTTTAAACCATTGTAGGATAATTGTCAATTCACTCTTCAAATTGTTGCGTGAGATAATGCAATCCATAAAGCCATGTTCGAGCAGGAACTCTGCTCTTTGGAATCCCGAGGGTAATTTCTTGCGTATAGTCTGCTCTATTACGCGAGGTCCGGCAAAACCAATCAAGGCACCGGGTTCGGCGATATTTATATCTCCGAGCATTGCAAAAGATGCTGTTACGCCTCCTGTTGTAGGGTCCGTCAATATAGATATAAACGGAATGCCGCTCTCACCCAATTCAGCAAGAATTGCAGATGTTTTTGCCATTTGCATAAGTGAGAAGGGAGCTTCCTGCATACGAGCACCACCGGAAGCAGAAATTATGATTAGTGGGATTTTCTTCTTTAGAGATAATTTGGCTGCTCTGTAAATTTTTTCTCCGACTACCGAACCCATACTACCGCCAATGAAATTGAAATTCATACAACAAAATGTTACTTCAATCCCTCCGATTTTTCCAATTCCGGTAGTAATTGCATCATTCAGTGATGTTTTTTTTATACTGTCAACAATCCTATCGGGATAAGCTTTTGTATCGGAAAATTCCAATGGGTCGCCGGAAGTTAGGTTTGCTTCATTTTCGACGAAAGTAGCTTTGTCAATCAATATTTCAATATACTCTTTGCTACCTATTCGAAAATGGTGGTTGCATTTATTGCAAGTATAAAGTTGAGATTCGAGTTCGGTTTTGTATATTATTTCGCTACAAGATGGGCATTTTGTCCATAATCCATCGGGCATTTCCCGGGGTCTTGTATCATCAATGTTTGTCTGTGACCTCTGAAACCAAGCCATAATGTCAATCCTCCTTAGGAACTAAAGATTCGTCTAATAAATCTTCGAAATCATTATTGAAAATATTATATATAACATTAAACTTTAAGATGTGCTCATTATTGTAAAACGGTGGAAAAAGCAATGTGATAGAATCAAGCCCCATATCTTTGAATCTTGCATCTGTGACAAAATATTCCATATTCGACTTATGAATGACGAAAAATTCCTTGTTGATATAATGCTTAATGATTTTAATCAAATTCACCCGGAACTTTCGTTCTTTCAGCTTTCTTTCAAGATTTATGGCTTCTTTAGCTTTGAGCAAATCAATGTGATTTTGGTTATAAATACAAAAAACATTTCGTTTGTCTGCAATGAACATAGGAATATCTCGTGATGGCTCCAATGATTCGACGGGCTTGATAACTAAATTGTTGACTGTCGCACTTTGCAATCTGCCCGTTACGGCTTTGACTTTGCCGTCCTTAGCATAAATAACGCTTACAATTGCACCTACGTGATTGAATATTATCTTGTAAACCACATCAGAAAACATTATCATTGGCTTCTCCTATCATTACTCTTAATATGATGTATAAAGTAATTATATATTTCATCATAAATCAAATACGCATCTTCTTTGTCAATATCGGCTATTTTTGCATCTGCTATTCCTGCACTGGAAGCATTGTCGAAATAAATCGTTGCAAGATTCAATCGACGCTGAAAAAAAGTTTCTTTCAAATGCAATGTCTGCATTTTTTTCAAAGGTATAATTATTATTTTGCGTATCCAAAAACCTTGTTTAACAATCAGATGTTCATTGTTGATTGCATATCCTCTGAAAAGCCACCTGAGGTATGCTGCATAATATAGCAAAGGGATTACTGCTACAACCCAAACCAAATCCGGTAGAAAATAGATTAGAGGGGCTATCAAGAGTAAAATAGTCACAAGATAGCGTACGAATGCTCTGCGAATAGCTTTGCGAGAAATGGGTATGAATTTTTCAGGCAGTTTGAAATTATATATTTTTTTTGCCAATTCAATCAGTTCTTCATATTTCGCCAATGGAATTACTGATTGGTTTGAACCCGATTTCTGACCAAATCCTGCAGTTTGGAGCGTCAGAGTAAAGAAATTCAGTTTCTCTTTCAGAGGATTAGTCAAAATTGTTATTTGTTGCAGCTTTCTTAGTGGGATTGTTACTCTGACCTTGCTCAACAGTCCATAGCTTGTGACTAATTTGTTTTCTTCGTTGACTAATTTGAACTTGAAATATTCGTTTATAGTCCATAAAATGTCAAAGACCCATGATAAAAATACTGTCACTAAGATAGTGGCGATAATCAACATTGTTATCGAAAAAACATCGAGCGAATCAATATAATTCTGGTTGTCCCTGACAAATTTATCAATTGTGTTTTCCCAAATACCAAATTGGGACAGAATACCCATAAGCCACAATCCAAATACAAGAAACAACGGTCGCAATCGAACCATACCGTAAACAATCAAATTTCTCCACGATAGCTCAAATAAGACATTTGATTTTTCATGCTCTTCTGCTTCATCTTGAATACTGTCCGGCGAAACATCAGTCGTATCATTGTTTTTATCTTTTTTTAGACTGAATTTGTAGTTTTTGATAATTTCAGAAATTTCATTAGCATCGTGGACTGATACAAATTCTAAGGCGCCCTCGGTTTGTAAATCTCCGGCTGTTTCGATACTGACTCTGACAAGCCCGAGAATTCGTTGTATAAAATTTTGGTTGATATTTACGTTTTGGATTTTTTCAAGTGGAATACTTCTTTGCCGTTTTGCAATAATTCCAGAACGAATAACAAGTTCTTTGGGTGTGATTTGAAAATTGAAGAAGATGTAGTTCAAGACAATTGAAGGGAATAAAAGCAGAAGTCCGATTAATGACAAAATAAGATAAAAATATTGGTCGCTTTGCTTTTCGACAACTACAAAATAAAATACAAGAGCCAAGCCGGGTATATTTGTAAATAATCTATATACAAGGGTCAGCGGATGTAGTTTTCTCGGCTCGATGTACTCTTCGTACGGAGTTGTCATACTTCGTCCTCGGGAGTAACATTTTTGAGTCTGTCGCGGAGTTGTTCGGCGTATTCGATTGGCAAACCCGGGATAGTAACATCTGCACCGCGCGTGCCGGCTGTATAAATCACCAATTTACCCAAGCCGTACATTCTGTCTAAAACACTTTGCACGACGTCAAGATGCTGAATTCTGAGGTAAGGAGCAGTCGTTTTGACTCTTGTTAATACTCCGCGTTCGATATATACTTCATCTTCACGGACGCTGAATTTCCAATATTTATAATAATAATATGGATAAACAACGGCAACTATGACACCGATGATAAAAATTATCAGCGTTGAAATACCTTTTGGCAAAATCCAATCGTAAAAAAAATTTGGAATCACAAAAAAATCAAGTATGGCAAAAAATATCGTATAAAATAATGTTCTCAATATGATATTAATTGTCCAGATAATTTTAATTGCCGGGTCTAAGCTATACATATTTGTTTCCAATTTATATTAACTTTGGATAAAACGTAAGTCGGCAAATTAAATTATTATTAAAAAAGAGAAGTTTGCTTAACTTCATCAGAAACTTTATCAGATTCGATAGGTTTATCTTCTTCCCTCATCTCCTGTTTTGGGTAAACTCCTGCATGTGATGAAATGTTCAGCAATATACCTATTGCAGCAGAATAAATCAATACAGCAGTTCCTCCGTAGCTCACAAACGGCATTGGGACACCTGTAGTTGGCAGTAAACCACTATTGACACCGGCATTGACTAAAAGATAAGTAGCAAAGGTAATCAAAATACCAACTGCCAAAAAGTAGCCAAAATTATCGGGCGCTTTCTTGGCGATAAGCATACCACGCCAAAATACTATAGCAAATATCGCTATAATGCCCAATAAACCGATTAGACCGTATTCCTCACCAATTATGGCGAAAATAAAATCTCCGTAAGATTCGGGTAAAAAAAGATGAGATTGTCGGCTTTGACCTGCGCCTACACCGAACAATCCACCATTTCCCAACGCAATCAATGATTGGTTGCCCTGATAATTGACGGCATCATTAACACCCGGTTCTCCTGAACCAAAAAACGCAGTAAGCCGTTTAAGGCGATACTCAGCTGATACCAGATAAAACCCTATGCTTACCAAAGCAGTTATAAACACCCCACCCAAATGCAACAAATTTATATTCCCGATAAACATCATCGCGATTGCTATTATAAAAATCACAAACATGGTCGAAAAGTTTGGCTGCAATCCTATCAAAAGGCATATTAATCCTGCCCATAATACGAAAGGTAGAAAGCCCCGTTCCAATTCCTTAATGACTTTTTGTTTAATCGAAAGCAATGCAGCAAAATGAATGACTAAGGCAAATTTGGCAAACTCAGACGGCTGGAAGCTCAAAGGTCCAAGATTGAGCCATCTTGAAGCCCCTTTAACCGAGGTACCTGCAAACAAAACAACAACAAGTAAAATAATTCCAATAACAATCATTGGCTTTGAAATACGCTGCCATACATGATAATTTATCTTTGCAAATAACAGCATTACGACCAATCCAGCCATGACTCTGAAGGTATGACTTACGAAGAAGAATTCGGGGTCGCCAAAGCGATATTGGGCAATAGGTGCACTTGCACTATAAACAAAGGAAATTGAAAATAGCATTAGTGCTACAATTGGCAATAATATTAGCCAATCTATATGTCCTTTGATGTTATTCATATTCTCAAATCTGACTGACAATTTTTTTAAAAACTTCACCCCTATGCTCAAAATTCATAAACATATCGAATGATTTGCAAGAAGGCGTAAATACAACTTTATCGCCATTTCCGGCTTCTTCCATCGCAACCGCAACAGCTTCGTTCAAATCCTTAACTTTAATGCACCTTTTAGAAGTGCAAAAATGATTGAAAATATTGTCTGATTCTTCACCCAAAAGAATTATAGATTTAACGTTTGATTCGACTACTCCATCAAGAACGCTATAATTATTGTCATCCGCCCTACCACCGGCAATCCAAATAATTGGTTCTTTGTATGCCTGTAGAGCATACCATGTAGCATTAACGTTTGTTGCTTTTGAATCATTGACGAAATCAATGCCATTAATTGAACGGACAAACTCCAAGCGGTGTTCAACACCCTTGAATTTAGACAATCCATCTCGAATATCTTCATTGCTCAACTCGAAAGCACGGACAGCTAAAGCTGCTGCCATTGAGTTGTAGGCGTTGTGAATACCTGGTAATCCCAAATCGGCTACCGGCATAAGTACCTCCTCTTTATCTGCTGCATTAATTAAAATTATGCCGTCGCGTGTATATATCCCCCTATCCACCGATGACATCGAGACAAAAGCTATTTTGGCATTCGTTCCCAAAATGTTTTTCCATAATATCTCATCGTCTCTATTTAAAATTAACAAATTATTTTCATTTTGATTCAAAGTAATTTTCCACTTTGATTCCACATATGCCTCCATCGTGCCATGATATTTCAGATGGTCTGGAGTAATATTCAGTATCAGAGCGACATCCGGCTTAAAATTCTTAATTCTGTCTAATTGATAACTACTTGATTCGACAACCAAAATTGTGCTTTTTTCTACATTATCAACAAGTTCTGACATTGGTAAACCGATATTTCCGCAAGCAATTGCTTTTTTACCCGAATTATTCAATATGAATTCGATAAGAGAGGTGGTTGTGGTTTTGCCGTTTGTTCCTGTTATTGCGATAATCGGATTTTGAAGAAATTGAGAAGCATACTCCAATTCACTTATGATTTCAATATTTTGCTTTGATGCACTCAATAATATTTCAGCATCTGGTGGAACGCCCGGAGAAGTGATAATCAACTCGCTATCTTCGAGCAGATTCAGCTTATTTTCACCGAATTGGCAATCAATTCCAATAGCGGTAAGCTCGGATATCAAATTCTCAAACTGCGACGCAGCCTTCGATTCGGTCAAAATTACGTCATTATCCAATCTGCGGGCAAGTTTTGCGGCTGCTACCCCACTTTTACCTGCACCTATAACTAATACTTTTTTCATTTATTTTCGTTTCCCTTTTTTATATGTTACAAAATTACAACTGATATTATTAATATCAAGGTGAACGATTTTTTTATTACATTTAAATTTTATAAAATTGATAAACTAAGATGATTATTCCTGTATATAATTGCTTTCACCCGATACTCCGACAAGAAGCAGTCCAAATAAGCGAATTCAATCAGAGAATTGCAGATTTAGTCGCAAACATGTACGAAACTCTTTATAACATTTCAAATGGTGTGGGCCTTGCAGGCAACCAAGTTGGGAGCAATGATGCACTGTTTATAGTTGATTTGAACGTCGGGAGCGATGAAGAAAAGCCAAACCCGATTACTGTTATCAATCCCGAAATAATTTACTATTCGGACGAAGAATCTGATGAGAATGAGGGTTGCTTGAGTATCCCTGATTTTTTTGAAAAGGTTGTGCGACCCGAATCTATACAAATACGATACTATGACCTTGACATGAAGGAGTATAACAGAGAAGTTTCAGGCTTTTTAGCTCGTGTAATGCAACATGAATTCGACCATTTGAAGGGAAAATTGATATTTGATAAGATTACACCACTAAGAAGAGCTTTAGCTAAAAGTAAGCTGAACAAAATCAAACGTGGTGATATTTTGCCGAACTACCCCATGATAATGCCCGATGGGACTTTGATTGAACCAGAGGTAGAAGAATAAATAAGGCAAGTTATATAATCGTAATGATTATATTCGTCTTTATTATTGAGGCTTAAATTGTAATTTGGAATAATAAAAGCTTAGAATAATGAGACCGAAAAAACTACTCGAATTGGTTGCCGAAGGTGAATCTTCCATAATGGAATTTAAGCGCAAATCAACTACCCCATTCAAACTTGCCAAAGAAATATCAGCATTAGCTAATACGAAAGGCGGAATGCTTATTATAGGCGTGGACGATGATGGCACAATTTATGGAATCGAAAGCGAAAAAACTGAAATGGAAGCTGTAGAAAGGGCTTGCGGTTTTCATATTGACCCACCAATTGAGCCTGAAATGGAAGTAGTCAATGTCAAAGGTAAGGATGTTTTATTTGTTATGATATTGGAGGGTAGTCACAAACCTCACAAATTGATGATTGAAGACCCCGAAACAAAGCAAATTCACCATAGAGCATATATTCGTATTGGTGAACAATCTGTTGAAGCCAGCAGGGAGATGTATCGCTTGATGAAAAATGCTACAGCAGGAAAACCTCTTAAATTAAGCATCGGAGAAAATGAAAGGCGTCTGTTTGAATATCTTGAGAAAAAGGAACGCATAACAGTCAAAGATTTTTCACATTTGGTTAATATCTCTGAGCGACGTGCTGAACGAATGATGATAAAATTAGTGCAAGCGGGGGTGCTACATATTCATAATGACTCAACAAGAGATTATTTCACCTTAGTATAAAAAATAGGGTTGAGACTGCTCTTAACCCTATTAATTTGCATCAATTTATTTGTATTCTATTTCGCAATCATTATAGACTTCGATTCAATGAAAGGTCCAGCTTCCAATTTAATGAAATACACTCCCGAATTGAAGTCGGAAGTACTCAGAACAACTTGATAATTGGCAGCTTTCAACTTCCCGTCAACTAGTTTCATTACCACATTACCTTCAACATCTAAAATGTTTAACTTGACATCTGTTTCGAATGCAATACCATAATTTATCTTGAAATCAGTTAATGCAGGGTTTGGTGAAGGATTTGCAAGGAAGAATCTGACTGCAGATGAAGTGTAAATAATTCTATTGTCATTGAAGCAAACTTCGTTTATATTTACAACAGATAAATTGTTTACGGAAGTATAACAATCATAATCAAGAGTTGCGAAAATTGGAGTTTGACCCATATCATTCAATAAAGTCATAAACTGAATTTTGAATGCTTCAAAACTTTGAGTACTCGTCACATTACCGCTACCTGTCAATTCAAGTTGCCCAAATCCAAGATAATCAATGTCGTCCCAAACCCAATAATCTCCATTAACAGGGTTAGTATTCAATTGGGAAATGAAAGAATTATTGATAAATCGTATTACGCTATTATCAAAGCTAATAGTTATCTTCAAACTTTGCAAAGAACTATTATTAAGATTTGGTAATTTCAGGAATACATTATAATCAAAAACTTTGCCCGGGTCGAAAGTATATTCTGTTTTTTCGGGTTGAATTGTCAATTCACCTGCAGAGCCTGTAAGTAGAACTTCTATTGGAATTGACGCTGAATTCGGTATAGTTAAAGTGGACAAATACGAACCTATTCGTTTGGGTTCAAAACGTATCTTGAAAGTAAAGTTTTCACCGCCGCCTACAATTACATCATCGGTTTGGTTTATAGAGAACCCTAAATCGCCGGCTATTGTATGAGATGAGAAATACAAGATAATATCACTATCTTTACTTGTATTTGTAATTGTAATCGAATTTTCGCTTTCCGAACAAATCATTTTGTTGCCAAATGCAGATTGCTCTACATAACTTAAATTGATACCGTCACAATCAGTACTCAAGCGGTTTTCTCGCCATTCATCGGCAAATTGAGCATCATAGTTATCAGCCATTATGATTATTGTATTTAAGTGGTCGCTTCCGGCAGCCGGTGTGAATGTAACAGGGATTTCGAGTATATCCTCCATTGCAATTGTAAGATTTGTAGGATTTGCTCCTGATTCCCAAACATATTCAGTATTTTGAAGTAAGAAATAAATTTCATTTATTGTTAAATCTGAAGATTTGCTTGGATTTTGGATAATCAATTTTGCAGTAGTAGATTGTCCAACAACGACAGATTCCCCACATTGCCAAGTTGCAATTAGTTTAGGTAAATATCCTGTGCCATTCAATGTAGATTTTAAATTCGTTGTTTTTGACCTGACAGTGACAAGAATTTCTTTCTCATAATCAATTTCTTGTATTGGATTGAATGTTACAGGAATTCTTTCTTCACCGTTTGCAGCTAATGAAAATGGAAGTTGGGTTTGCAAGTTAAATGTAAATGCTCCACCATCATTATCAGCAAATTGAATGTCATCAATATATTCGATTCCGTTGCTATTATTGCGAATGACGATTTCTCCATTATAGGTGCCATTTACTCTTTGACGTTCCCAATCGAATGATGTGACACGAACATCTGCAGAAATTCCAAAGCCTTTGAGTACTGTAACGGCATTTTTACAGGGAGATTCTACGAAGAAATTCAAATCAGCAATTCTTTCATCCATCTCGCGTGGCGTGAAGGATATAATAACATCAATACATTCACCAGGTTCAACTTTTATTCTGTTATTGGTTCTAGTTACATAATCAGGGAACGAAATTGCATAATCAAGTAAATGAGCACCTCTTATTTTCGGGTCAATAAATACGCGATAGCTTGAATTATTCTTAAACGCACAGAAAATCGTGTCCGTTACTGTCTTATTCAAATTAACTTCACCGAAATCATATTCTTCAAGTACCAAACCTCCGCAAATGCCATTTCCGGAAAGTTCAGTTTTGATATCATTCATGCATTCACCGCTTACTACAAACTCAGCCCTACGCAAATTTAAGTATGCGGGACGGAATTTGAATTTAACCTCAATTGATTCTCCGGGATTTAGTACAACATCAAGAAGGTCTGTCATTAGTTCAAAATCTAAATACATATCAGTTGAGGCAAAATCTCTAATTTCGGCACCTGTGATTTTTGTAGGTAATTTGCTGTCGTTTGTAATCAATCCGGTAGCAAGAATTTCTAAAGAATCACCCCAAGTGCAATCAGGGAAATTAACGATCGGAACTGAGAAACTCAATTGTGGTTGTTCAATTACGAATTCATCGCTTACAGATTCACTAACGGGCAATTTACCATATTTTGATAAGAACGAATCTTTGCCTCCTAAAGATTGGAGATTAATTTCACCTATTTTGATTGAACCTGTGAAATCGCCTGTCTGGTATTGATTAAAATCCGAATCAAAAGCTGTTTTTGAAGTGTAGATTATATTACTAATTCTGTTTTGAGTCAAATCAATTAGATTTAGTCTTTCATTAAACACTGCAGTGAAAGGTCTGGCATTTGGAAATTGAGGAAGAGACTTATCAATAATATAATCTGAATATTGTCCGGTATAGCTACCTTCTACAAAAATTTTAGGTTGTTCTCCATAGACTCTGTAAAATGATACTTTTTCGGGAATGGGTCTGAAATTCTCGAAATCTTTAACCCCACCTAAATAATTCAAATTAAGGAAATCTCCCATTGATGAATATTTGGCGATGAAAAAATACGGTACGTTTGAAATAGGAAAGATTGGCGATGAATTGCCAAACTTAACACCGGCGTATGCTGTTCCGATAACATAAGCATTTCCATCTTCGTCAACAGATACACCATAAGCTATATCATCATGTTGGAAACCACCGTCGCTACGTGCCCAAATTAGGTTCCCATCACTATCAAATTTAGCTAAGAAAAAGTCTTTTTTGCCAATACTTGTAAGGGTTTTACTTCCGATTGTCATCGAACCTTCGAAGAAACCGGACATGTAAATGTACAAATTGTTGTAGGATGCGTCAATGCAAGTTGAGATAACATCAGTTTTGCCACCAAAACTTTTGGCAAACTTATGTGTAAATTTATCGGAAACTCGAACTTTTACTTTGACATTTGCAGATTTAAAATCAGGATACCAAATGTATGAGCCACCTGTTACCTTGGTAGAAATCAAAGTCCATACTTTCCCATTATCAATCGAATAGTAAATGTCAACTTCGGTCTCATTGGTAACACCACTCCAATTAATCTCAATAGCATCGCATTTGGAAAATACATCGGCTCTATTAGGTTCCTCTAATTTTATTCGTTGGAATCCGCCAAATAAATCAACTTCCAATGCACAAGGCAAACCATCAACTACTAGCGCAGCCTGGCGGTATATTTTTTCGTCTTGTGGTGTAAATCTTATCGTAATTTTTCTTGGAACATTCACCGGCATTATAAAATCATAATTGGGCTGATTACCAACTCCATCACCCCAATCAACAACTTTGAAAAATCCAAGTGGCACTATTCTAATATCGCGAGTCGTTAAATTCTTCAATCGTGGAGTTATAGTCACCGTTCGTTCGATATATGAGCCAATGTCCGGATTATCAAAATCAATTAAATCTGTGTCTGAATCTACATAGACAATATTTTCATAAGGAACCAGATACTTTTTCTGAACAGACATCTTTAAAGGTACAAAATATATTGATACACTTCTTGATGTTTCAACTGTATCGCAAATATCAGGATTTGTCCAAATAATTTGGCAATGAACTTTGAAAGATATTGTTTCGGCAAATGATTTGTATATATTGTTCAAATCATTTCTTGTACCAACCATAACATATCTGCCGCCTGTCATTTTTGACATATATTCTAAGTCGTTACTTTTATCAGAAAGTAGAGTAATTGAAAAAAGTTGAATATTATTGTCATTCATGTCAGCTATTATTTTGTCCATCTTCAATGCTGTACCTTGTGATTCGTGTGCACCGTCAGAAAGAAATACTATTGCCCTCTTATGCCCCGGAGGTGCATCTTGTAATAAATGTATCGCACCAGCTATTTCATCCAAAAAAGCGACATTGAAGTTAGTTCCACCAACGATTTGAATTGGCTTTTTAAGTGAATCCAAGAGAGCTTTCTTTTCTCGAGAAAAAGGGCTAATAATCGAGGCGGTGCCTGCGAAAGAAGTTATTGCAATTTGCGACTCAAGACCTAAATCAATAGTATTGATAAAGGTTTTAGCAGCATCAATTGCCCAACTCCATTTCGATTCGCCATCTACTCTGTCTTGCATCGAACTGCTTCTGTCCAATACTAACACAACACTAACCGGTGCATCAACTTCGCAATTGATTTCAATTAACTCATTTGGTATAACCAAACCATTATCAGTCACAACAAAATCAGCAGGAGTTAAACTAGTGTAATGTTGACCTTGAAAGTCATAGGCGCTGAAAAATGCAGCTACATTTGGAAACTTGTCGGGGACAATTTCAGAAACGGCAAAACTTTGGGCTTTAGAACTCGAATTGAAGAGAATTAAGCCCAAGAAACATAGTAGAATCAGCTTTTTCATGTATTACCTAAAAATTTTTATACTCTTAACTATATAAGATTCCAAATTGCAAAACATTATCATATAAATATAACACATAATTTGCAATATTGTTACAAAATTTGTTAAGAAATTGAAGATTCTAAAAAGACTATAGATTTTTTGTCAGTATCGAGTTCAATATTGACCCCGATGGGGAAGGTGATTTTCGAATCTACATGCCCGAAAGGTAAGCCTAATACGACCGGTTTGCCCAAATCGGCAAAGTAATGATAGATAAGTTCGCGAATCGAATATCCACGATTAGGATAGAAAGGTTTACGAGCATCTATATTACTAAATTTTCCGAATATAACGCCTTTGCATTGATTGAATTTCCCTGCTAAATGTAGTTGTGCAAACATTCGGTCTATTTGATAACCATGCTCTGAAACGTCTTCGATGAAAATGATTTTATTCATCGCATCGAATTCATACGGAGTCCCTAAAGTGGAGCAAAGCATTGTAAGATTTCCACCGACTAGTTCACCTTGAGCTACACCGGGTGAAACAATTGTCATGTTATTATCTTTGAATTCGTAAAATTGAACTGCGTGTTCGGAAAATAAAAGTTGCTGGAGATTGGTTTTAGTAAAACTATCAAAACTCATCGCTGCTACAGGCCCATGATAAGTAACAAGTGAAGATTTAATTCTAATCGCATTCAATAGAGCCGTAATGTCACTAAATCCCAAAATAATTTTCGGGTTGGCAGCTATAATATTATAATCCAATAAATCCAGCATTCTTATAGTGCCAAAACCGCCTCTTGCGGCAATGATTGCCTCGATTTCGGGACGAACGATAAAGCCCATGAATTCATCTGCTCTTTGTTGGTCAGTCCCAGAGAGGTATCTATTATCGTTCTTTTGATTTTTTATAGATGTACCAAGTTCGATTTTGCATCCCATACCATTGAAAAATTTCAATCCGTTTCGGATTTCGTACATACTTGTTGGGCTTGCAGGAGCGGTTATGGCGATTGTGCCCCCGGGATATATTCCTTTTGGTTTGACAATATCTTTCGTATGGGCAGACATTGAGTTTGTTTGCGGGTCAAATCTCGAACCTGATTTATCATTAGCCATTAACGAGGAAGCCGCTAACCAAGCTGATGATGCTGTTATGAATTTACGTCTGTCCATCTTAATCTTCAAAATACTTTTATTATTCAAACAAAATACTTACTTTTGCACACTCCAATTTGGAGCTCAACGGAAAGATGCAGGAGTGGTTGAACTGGCACGCCTGGAAAGCGTGTGTACCTGCAAGGGTACCGTGGGTTCGAATCCCACTCTTTCCGCAAATGTTTTTTGCATCAAAAGCATTGCGAATTTTGTGCCAATCTTCAGAATTATTCTATCATAGTTCCGCTATCGTAACTCCGGCTCCGCCTTCTACTAATTCACCCAATTTGAAAGATTTTATCGAAGGGTGATACTTAAGAAACTCATGTACAGCATGTTTTAGAGCACCTGTTCCTTTTCCGTGTATAATGGTGATACGTTCCAAATTTGTCATTAGTGCTTCGGAAATGAATTCGTCTATCATTCGCATAGATTCTTCGGCTCTTCTACCGCGAATATCAATTCGAGATTCGGCATCAAATTTAACAAATTGAGCTGTAGATGATTTCTTTTCTTTGGCATTTTCGGCTTTTTTTATTCTGTCGTATGGCAACCTGAATTTGAACCCGTTGAACTCAACAACAGCCATTTTGTCTTCTTCGTTCACCATTACAATCGAACCACTCGAGTTATTATCTATCATAACTACATTATCGCCCGGAGCAAAGTCTGTTTCGGTAGCGACGGCATCAACTACTTTCTTTACCTCAGTTTCAACTTGAGATTTAAGTGTTGCCTTTGCTTCTTCGTAACCTTTCTTAATCTCGCCTACAGGCTTTTGTGATTCTTTAATTTCCTTAATTGTATTTTCAACCAACGAATTGGCTTTATTTACTATTTCGAATGCTTCGAGTTTCGCATCAGAAATCAAATCTTTTTTCTTCAGTTTGATTTCATTAAGTTTGGCTTCGTATTCGGAATTTAATTTCGCAAAAGTCAGTTTTTCTTTTTCAAGTTCATTTTTAAGATTTTGGCTTTCGGTTTTATATTTTTGCAAAAGCGAAATACTCGATTCGAGTTCAGATTGCCGAGAACCGAGATATTTTTTGGCTCTTTCGAGTACAAGTTCGGAAATGCCAATATTTCTTGCTAATACAAAAGCATAGGAATTACCGGGAATCCCTGACAGGAAGTGATAAGTTGGAAGGAGTTTTACATCGTCAAATTCTAAAGAAGCATTGGCTATTACCGGATTATTCAGTGCATATGTTTTGAGCGATGATTGATGAGTCGTTACAACAAAAAATAAATTAATGTTGATAAAGCTATCCAGCACTCCACATGCAAGTGCTGCACCTTCTTGAGGGTCAGTGCCTGAACCAATTTCGTCAACTAAAATGAGAGATTCTTTTCCGCAAGATTCGAGGATTATTTTTAGATTCAAAATCTGCGAACTAAACGTACTTAGGTCATTTTCTAATGATTGGTGGTCGCCGATTGCAGCGAAAACTGTTCTGAAATTTGTCCTACAATCTCCGAGTGGGAATATTCCGCTCAAAGCCATAAGGATATTTAGACCTATGCTTTTAAGTGCGACAGTTTTACCACCTGCATTGGGTCCCGAAATCAAGTGTCCTCGAGTTTCTTTCGTGAATTCAATCGTCAATGGCATTACCTTTTTGGCGCCCTTGGCATGAACAAGCAAAGGGTGTCTGACATCTTTCAGATAAATATAATCTTCTTCATTCACATTTGGCTTGATACCGCCGAAATCGACGGCATATTTAGCACGTGCTGTCATCGAATCCAAGTGAGCAAGTATGTCGAGCGATGCTATTAATAAATGGCTGTCTTTGCCGATTTCATTTGTCAGATTGGACAGTATTCTGTGGATTTCGCGTAATTCCTCGTTATGCAGCAGTGAAAGTTCGTTATTTAGCTCGATAATTTCCGAAGGCTCCAAAAACACAGTCGAACCTGTTTGCGAAATTCCATGGATAATACCGGGCAAAGCTCTTTTGTTTTCTGCTTTGATAGGCAAAACGAAACGCCCTTCGCGTACAGTATAAAAATCCTCGCGTGTCATGTCTTCATCTTGCACATGACGGAGAATTTTCTGCAGACGCATTCTGAGATGTTGCGACTTTTGCGTTATTTTTCGACGAATATCGTATAGCTCCTTGGTGGCTGTATCACGAATATCGCCATTATCATCAATTGCTTCGGTTATGTGCTTTTCGAGTAATTTGTTTACGTAGAGTTGCTCGACAAATTCATACAGTAAGGGGAATTGCTCTCGCCTGTCCTCGAAGAATTTGCCGATAATACGGAAAGCACGAATGACATCATGAACAGCCAAGACCTCTGATGAGGACAGAACTGCATTCTCAATTGCCGATTTATAAATCTTATGCTTGACGTCAGTCAAACCCTCGAAAGGTACTTTAAAACCGCTGAAATATAGCTGCTTGAGCGATTCTACAAGATTAATTTCATTATTTAAAGAAAATAAATCATTATTTGGCTTGAGCGACTTGATTAGATTCACACCCAAATCGGAATAAGCGTATCTTGAAACAAAATTTAATACGGAATTGAATTCCAATTCATTTAGAGAATCAACAAGTATAGCGTTATCGTAAGGATTATCGAAATTGGTTAAAACTTCATCTTTAAGCATCAATTAAGCCCCAAGCAATTCTTTTGCAATTTGTTGAATTAACTTATTGTCTCCCTTCCCTTTTAGTTGTTTGACCGAAGCACCTATTAATTTGCCTAAATCGGACGCTTTGTCAAATCCGTTTTCGGAAATAATTTCGCGAATTACATCACGCATTTCATCTGCAGACATTTGCTTTGGCAAAAACTCCATGATGATTTTCAACTCTTCTTCTTCCTTTTCTTTCAAATCTGTTCTTCCGGCATTAGCATACATTTCGATGGCATCCTTTCGTTTTTTTGCTAATGAATTGAGTATGTTGATTTCTTCATCAGGAGTCATTTCTTTCCCTGTCCCTGATTTTGCAAATTCGATTATTACAGCTCTGATGGAACGAATTGTTTCGAGTCTTAATTTTTCACCTGCTTTCATTGCGGCTTTCATTTGCTCGTTGATTGTTGTTTCTAATGACATAAAAATACCTCTATATTTATTTATATTTATCTTCGTAATTTCCATTCATGCAATTTTGAATCGTAGAATTCCTGACTCAATCTGCATTGATTATAAAAGCCACTTACCTGTCGCTGTCTGTAAGCTTCGTACATGCTAATGGCACAAGCCACCGAAATATTGAGGCTTTTAATCATGCCAACTTGAGGTATAATAAAATTGCCGTCAGCCAATTCACAAGCTTTCTCAGTGATGCCGAAGTGTTCGTTCCCAAACACAAGGGCAACTTTTTCAGTCAAATCCAAATCATAAAGTGATTTCGAATCATTTGCCAAATGGGTTGTAAAAATTTTGAATTCCTGGCTTCTGAGCTTCGAATAACATTCTTCGATATCGGTAAAGAATTCGGATTCGACCCACTTTCTTGCACTTGCCGAACTCGAATCGCCTAACTTTGGGAATCTCTGAGAACCATCATATACAAAATACACTTTCAATATACCTACTGCATCGCAAGAACGCAAACAAGCAGATAGGTTATGCGGGTCCCAGATATTCTCGAATACGGCCGTCAAATCTTCTTGCCTGTTTTGCAAGACCTTTTCAAATCTCTTAAGACGTTTTTCTGTTAACACAATTCAATATCTATTTTATTCATCAACGTAGATAAAACGTATATAAATGAATTGTATTTAATCAAAACGCTCTAATTGGCATTTCTCATTGATTAGATTGAGGCTATTTGAGTTTTAAAAATAGTTTGAGTTCCGAAGGTATTCTGAATAAAGTCCGGGCTCGACATGAACAGTTGTTTTGTAATTCAATTTATAAAAGATAGATTTCTCGACTGCACTTGCCAAAATATGTGCATCGTGGACGCTCATTTCTGCCGGCAGTCTAATATCTATATTTAATTCTTTGTGGTCGCCATAGCTATGAATGCGGAAGTGATGAACAGAAGTTATAGCGGGATTTACATCTTTGGCAATTTTCATTACTTTTAATTTGAATTCATGTGAAGGATGTTCTCCAAGTAAAGAACTTGCAGCAGTTTTAAGTATTTCGTATGTTACGTAGAACAACATCAACGACACGCCCATAGCGAGTACACTATCCATCCAATAAAATTGTTCACCGAAAAATGCACCCACAACAATAACGACTGTAGAGATTGCATCTGACCTGTGATGCCAACCATCAGCTCTGAGTGATTCTGATTGAATTATCTTGCCATAATAAATTGAATATTGAGCCATCGCCTCTTTGATTAGAATCGTAACTGAGAAAATGATCAGTGTGGTAATATCATAATCCACAATTTCACGAGTTTGTAATCTCGATATTGATTCAGAGATAAAATTCACGCCAACAACAGCTAAAACAGTGGCTACAATGACCGAAATGACTGATTCAGCCCTACCATGCCCAAAAGGATGCTCGTAATCAGCCGGCTTAGAAGCTATCCAAAATCCTATTAGCACAACGGCTGACGTTATCGAATCTGATAATGAATGCCATGCATCAGCAATCATTGCAAGCGAGCCAATCCTAAGTCCAGCATAATATTTAATACCAAAAACTAAGATGTTCAGAATGATTGAAATCCAAACTAAAACATAAGCTACATGATATTTATTTTTGGGTTGCTTCATCAGAATTATAATTTCATAACTTTAGCAATCTTTACAGTCAAATCGAACACGGGTTCTTTGGGTGGAGGCGGTGTTTTAGATTTTGTCTTTTTAACCGGCTTTGGAGCGGTCGTTATGATTAAATCTGTCGAAACAGAAGCATTTCGCTCCTGAATATTGTTGTTTTTAATCATTTCTCGCAATACTTCTGCACGAAGATCTAATAATTCAGTCAACTGTTCTTTATTTTTCAAAGTTACGGTTTTTGTTTTCTTTTTACCTTTTTCAGTTACAGTCTTTTTGACTTTTTTATCTTTGAAATATGAATCGCTACTATTGATAACCAAATCTATATGCAAGCCTTTTTGGTGAGATAATAGATGTTTTATAAATTTTATATACGTTAAGAGTGAATCATGAGTTTCTGAATCATTATCATTGAAGGCATCAATTTTGAGCAATTCAAGCCCTTCGGTCAGTTTTAAGACATTCAAATCTCTTGACATTTCTGAATACTTGCTAACATTCTTAAGATTGAGCAATACAGCATGGTCAAGTAGCAAAAAGCCTTCCAAAATGATTGAATATTGCTCTCCAACCGGTAAAACTTGCTGATAAGCACCGTCAACGGAATTAGATTTTGCTTCAAAAACAACACCATCAGAATTAATAAATTTAATTTTTGTAGAAATTATACGCTCATCTTCGATGTTTTTTACAATTCCCGAAATAAGGACAACCTGCTTATCCTTCGATATCCCTTGATGCAAAGCAAATAAAAAAAGTGCTATGAAAAATATGTATTTCATCAAAATCCCTTAATTTTAAAAAAATATTATTCAGTTCTAATAGAGCCAATTATGTCCATATCCGAAGCACGTCGTGCCGGATAAATCGTTGCGATAGTGGACAGAATGAGTGAAAAAGCTGCAATAATCCATACATCCGCAGAATCTACTGCCAAAGGGATTGCATCAATAATAAACTTAGACGAATCAACTTTGAGCCATTTATAGTTTATTTGACCAAAAGAAACGAATAATCCAAGTGCCGTACCTATCACTGTACTAACAAAACCAATTATGACGCCTTGATAAACAAAAATGTTTCGGATAGCATTACCGGATGCGCCCAACGATCGAAGCACACCTATATCTCGACGCTTTTCGATAACGGTCATAGACAATGAAATAAGCACATTGAATACTGCAAGCATAATTATTATACTCAAGACCGCAAATGTTACGAATCGTTCGAATTTCATAATTGCAAACAAATCCGGGTTCAAATCCTGCCAAGTCAGAATTTGCAAATCATTCGGCAAAATGACTGAAAGTTGGGACTGCATGACGTCGAGGTGCTTAATATCTTTAATTCTCAAATCAATTGAATTGACAAATCCAATTTTGGGATTGAGAATAGATTTTGCCAAAATATCGCTCGAGATTCCAAATCGAGAATCATAATCTTTGATGTTTGAGTTAAAAATGCCCGTTACTACAGCAGGTTGAGTCCCACGAAGTCCAACACCGGTTATGATTTTCTCGATAGACCGTGGAGATAATAGCATAAGTGTATCTCCGGGAAGTACTCTCAACTTGTCTGCAAGAACGTTTCCAACAACTATTCCGGGCAATCGCGGATTGTCAGTTTCTAAATTGAACTTGCCGAAAATTGTAGCTCGTTTGATTCCTTGGTAGAAATCTTCCTTTTTTGAATCTACAGCTAATAATTCAAATACTTGGACTTGGTTGTTGTTGAATCCAATAACTTTGGAATTGTAACTTTCCACAATTGATTCAGTCATTTCAATTTTAGCAATTTGCTTTGTCAATTCCTTCGGGTCGAACCAATTGCCTTCCTTAGGAACGATTCTAATATGCGGGTCGAATCCCAAAAATTGCTTTTTGGTCATATTCTGGAAGCCGTTGAAAATAGAAAGCACTACGATTAATGCAGCAACACCAACAGTAATCCCGATTATAGATAGAACGGTAATGACAGTTATGAAGTTGAAACTGCGTTTTGCAAAAATATACCGAAGTGCTATAAAGTACTCAAATTTCATCTTTTAAAAGAGTTTGCTTTGCTTAGTTTGACCCAAAAAATATTCTTGAGCAGAAAAAGGCGACTCACCGTCTTGAGGTGCAAGTTTAGTATATGTTCCATCTGTATTGAGCACCCAAGATTTACAATTGTCTTTCCAATAAATATTTAAAATTTGCCATAACTGACTTTTCAATGTGGGGTCATAAATCGGTATCATAGATTCCACTCTGCGATTCAAATTGCGTGACATCCAATCTGCACTTGAGATATAGAACTCTTCGTCGCCACCATTTCTAAAATAAAATATCCTGCTGTGCTCTAAAAATCTGCCAATAACACTGCGAATCTCAATATTATCGCTTACTCCGGGAATACCCGGTTTGAGACATGATATTCCGCGTACAAGTAATTGAATCTTAACTCCCGCTTGAGATGCCCTATATAAAGCCGGAATAACTTCACGATGAGCTATTGAATTCATCTTAGCAAAGATGAAACTGGGATTTGCTTCCGAATGTTTTTCAATCTCCCTGTCAATGAAATAAAGAATCTTTCTTTTCATATCAACAGGAGCCAAAATCAAATGATTCCAGTCCTTATGGTAGGAATATGCTGTCAAAAAATTGAATAAATGCGTTGCATCTTTAGCAAACTCATCATTTGCTGTGAACAACCCCACATCTGTGTAAAGACGTGCTGTAATTTGATTGTAATTCCCAGTCGATAGATGCAAAAAGGTCTTAAGTTTTCCTTGATCGCGGCGAACAATCATCGCAATCTTACAATGAGTTTTCAAACCCGGGACACCATAAACAACATGTGCACCTGCATGTTCTAACTCTTTTGCCCAAATTATGTTCTTTTCTTCGTCAAATCTTGCTTTTAACTCGACAAATGCCGTTACAAGTTTGCCGTTTTCAGCAGCTTTTTTAAGTGCAGCTACAACGTCTGAATTCATTCCGGTTCGATATAATGTAATTTTAATAGCCAATACATCCGGGTCGTTAACAGCTTGAGTTATGAATTTCAGTGTACTATTAGAAAAAGTATCGAAAGGATGATGCACCATAATATCTTGATTTTTGATGGCATCAAAAATTGAAATCTCTTCGCTCATAAATTCGGGTATCTTTCTGGAAGCAAAGGGAATGTCTTTCAAATGACGTAAATCAAACTTAATCAAATCCATGAAATCCACTAAATTCAAGGGGCGAGAATGAACGTAAACGTCCGATGGTTCGATGTCAAGAGCTTTCATCAACAAGTTTGCAAGGTAATCCGGCATTTTTGAATTGACTTCAAGTCTTACAACTGCTTTGCCCCAATTTCTGAGTCTGATTTGTTCTGCAATTTCGGATAATAAATCATCTGCTTCGTCTTCTGCAATTTCAATATCTGCATCACGAGTGACTCGGAATGTATTTGCCATTAGAATTTCAAAGCCCGGAAATAATACTTCAGCAAAGGCTTTGATTACATGTTCGATTAAAACAATATGGTTGCCGGTTTCTCTAGGGATTTTCACAAAACGTGTCAATACTGACGGCACTTGAATAAATGCAATATGATTTTCTGATACATCTTCATTAATTTCATTCAACAAAAATGCTATGTTTAGACTTCGGTTGATTAGGCGAGGGAATGGATTTGCCGGACCCAAACTCAATGGTGTGAGTAAAGGTAATATCTCATCACTAAAGAAATTTTCGACAAAAGCATATTCATCATCATTCAAATTTTCGATTCTGTGGAAGTATATATCATTTTTTTCTAATTCCGGGAAAATTTGCTCGTTAAGAATAGTCTCTTGATTTTTATATATAGGGATGAGTTGTTTGCGGATTTCCTTTAGTTGTTTTTCAGGGGTCATACCGTCATAGGAAAGTTCTACAACATCTCCCGCTACTTGGCTTTTGAGCCCAGCAACACGAATCATGAAAAACTCGTCCAAGTTTGAACTTAATATACAACAGAACTTCAAACGTTCCAACAATGGATGCCTTTTATCTTCAGCTTCGCTAAGGACACGTCTTTGGAATTCAATAAGACTTAATTCTCTATTGAAATAAAATCCGTGAGAAGTGAGTTTTTTCTTAGCGTTCACGTGTTTTTGTTTTTCAAATTCATTATTTAATATTATTGGTTCATCATTCGTGGCAAACATTAATTCTCCCCTTACAAATGGAATTATATGCTAAAATATAAACTATTATAGACAAACAAGAATAAATTTTCATTTGAGTATTTTAGAAAAGTCAAAAAAAAGTCTGCCGAAAACTCGACAGACCAATTTTTCTTTATCTCATTAGACGAATTAAAAAATTAAACGAGCTGATGGTATTTCTTTCTTGATTTTTTCTTTCTCGGTATCGGTAATCGGATTGCCCTTCAGATTAATCATTTTCAATCCGGTCATTTTAGACATTGAAGCAGGCAAAGTCGAAATTTTGTTGTCCATGAATGAAATAGATTTACATTTGGAAAGATTTGAAATTTCGTCGGAAATCGAATTTATTTGGTTGCCATTCAAATTGAAATTTTGCAAATTTGTCATTGTCTTAACGGCTGAACCTACTGATACAATTTTGTTGTTAGACATATCAAGATTTTGAAGAGTAGCAACTTTGGCTAACGAAACCGGAATATCCGTAAATTCATTATTAGTAAGAGATACAGAACGCAATCGAGTCATTCCTTCCATTTTTGCAGGCAAATCTTTCAATTTGTTGTTATTCAGAGAAAGTTCTTGCAATTGCAGTATTACGACGACATCTTCGGGCAACTTAGTCAATCCCATATCGTTCATAACCAATGTTCTGAGTTGTTGTAGTTTCTCGAATGATTGAGGTAGAGTTTTGATATTTGTACCGCTAAGGTCAAGTTTCATGATGGAAGTTAATGAACCGAAGGAAACAGGCAAAGTATCAAGCGGGTTGCTGTGCAATTCGATTGTCCGCAAACGCTTAATTAAAGCTATCTCGTCAGGAAGTCCTCTGAGTTTGTTCTTGCTGATATCTAATGATGTGACTGAAGCTAAACTCCCGATTTCTTTTGGGATTGAATAAAGTTGATTTTCGGCAAGATTCAATTCTTTTAGCGAAGTTGTATTGAACAAATCAATTGGAAGCTCTGTTAGTTTATTTGCATTCAAAGACAGTTCAGTAAGGTTTTCCATTTTGGAGAAGTCAACATCAATTTTTGCGATTTGATTATTGTTTAAATTAAGTTTCTTTAGAGACTTAATAGCCAAAACATCCTGCCCTATTGCAGTAAGTTGATTTTCGCTGATTTCAATTGAAGTCAGATTAGGCAATTTAGCGAGTACGTCAGGAATTTTAGTGAATTTATTCTTACTTAAGTTGATTTCTTTAAGATTTTTCAATTTTGATATTTCAGAAGGTAGAGATGTGAGTAGATTATCAGATACATCAAGCTTCTCGAGAACAACAAAATCGCCAATCTTTGTTGAAAGACTTGTCAAACTATCGCCTCTTAAAGTCAAAGTTTTGAGTGTAGCAGCTTGAGCTAATGCCTCGTCCATAGTCATACCCATAGAACGCATTTTGAATCTGTCAGTAATTTTTTGTCGGTCCGGACGTTCAGTAGTTCTTTGTTCTTTTGAACGTTCGAACCTTTTCATACGCTCGTTGTTTTGCGCGTCAGTATCAACAAGACCAAACATCATCAGAGCCACAAAAATTATTAATGCTTTTTTCATATATAATAACTCAAATTTTAATATAACAAACTTAATTACACCTATGACGAAACAAAAATACTTAAGTTTATGTCATATACTTTTTTTTGTCAACATCATTTGCCATTCGGTGCTCTATACTTCGGGAAAGTTTGACGAAAGGAAGTCCGAGAAGTAAATAAACAGCAGCAATCATAATACCCGTGCCGATATAATCAAAATATGTTGAAGATAACTGATTATAAAGCTTAGTAAGTTCGACAAGTGTGATTACCGAAACGAGTGATGAATCTTTGAGTAATGATATAAAATCATTCGTCACCGGAGGCAACACAATTCGGAAAGCTTGTGGTAAAACGATGTGACGTAGTGTATTTCTGCGAGACATTCCAAGCGATAATGCCGCTTCAATTTGTCCTTTTTGGACTGAGAAAAGTCCTGCTCTATAGTTTTCGGCTTCGTATGCTGCGTAATTCAAACCCAAGCCAATAATTGCAGCCAAAAACGGCGATAACTTAATTCCGATTGTAGGCAAGGCATAAAAAATGAAAAACAACTGAATTAACAGAGGAGTTCCGCGAATCACCTCTATGAAAACTGATGCTAATATTGAAAACGGTTTAGGACCATAAACTTTGGTAATAGCGATGAATAATCCGAGTATAATTGCGATTATCATTGATAAGACTGAAATATTGACAGTCATCAAAGCAGCGCGAGCTACCATTGGAATAAATGAAAGGTATCGAACGAATAGCAATTCTAAAGATGAATCTTTGGTCATTGCAGCTACAAAATAATCAAATCGGATTGCCGGTAAATCATATTCCGAATAATCGTTTGTATATTCAGTCATTTCTTGATTCCAAAGATTCCATGATTCAAGTATTCTTCTTAGTTCGCCTGATTTAATCATAGAATCAAGAGCCGAATTGATAGTGTGGAGCAGATTTTTATCATCAAGCCTAATAGCAATTCCGTAACGTACTTCACTAACATCTGCACCGACAATTTTCAAAGTAGGGTTAATACTTGTATAATATAACGCAATTGGGAAATCAACCAAAACGGCATCTATCCTGCCATTTTGTAGGTCCTCGAATGCATTCACCTCACCCTCATATGTTCTGGTATTTACACCATCCAAATCTTTAAGAACATTTTCGGCTTGGGAGTTTTTGAGAGCACCAACGTTCATGCCTTGCAAGTCAAATTCATTGCGCAGTGAGTCCGATTCGAATCGAACAACAATTGAAAGATGAGTGATTAAGTAGGGTTTAGAGAAATTGACTGCAATTTTACGTTCATCAGTAATTTCAAGCCCATTCATAGCGATGTCATAATCGCCTCGATATAATCCGGGAATTAATCCATCCCACTGATTTTGGACAAAACGCTCTTTAAGCCCTAGTTCAAAAGCTAATGCAGACGCAATATCAATTTCAAATCCGATTAATTTATCTGGTACATTCGGGTCTTGAAATATATAAGGAGCGTTGCCTTCGGCATCAGCTGCCCATTTCAACAAATCTTGCGAATTTGCCGAATTTACGATTAAAAACAATAACAAAAGGGTAAATAGTTTTGTCATCGCAACAGCACCTTAGATATATAAGATGATGTTTTGGGGTCTTTCGGGTCATCAAAAATTTGCTCCGGCGTGCCGGATTCGATTAATTCGCCTTCTTCCATGTAAACAACCCTATCCGCAACTACTCTTGCGAGCAGCATTTGGTGAGTTACAATTATTTGCGTGATACCTTCGCTTTGCAAATGTTTCATCAATTCTACAAAATCGGAAATCAATTCTGGGTCTAATGCAGAAGTTGGCTCATCAAATAAAATCACGTCCGGATTCATAGCAAGCGAACGAGCTATTGCCACTCGTTGAGCTTGCCCACCGGACAGACTATAAGGCATTCGTTTTTCAAAATCGCGAAGATTCAGCTTGTTGAGAAGCGAAATTGCTAATTCAGTTGCTTCCTCTTTAGTTAATCCATTGATGATTCGAGGAGCCAAGCTAACGTTTTCCAATACGTTCAGATTTGAAAATAAATTGAGAGATTGGAAAATCAGGGCGATTTTTCGTCTGATTTTCATTATACTTGTTTTCAATTCATAGCCGAGATAATCGGCTTTGTCAAGAAAAGTATTCTGCCCTGAAAAAAGTCTCCTTGTATTCAGGGCAGCTAAATTCAGATTTGTGAAATCAAAAATCGTGTCGTTAACATTATAGAAACCGTTTTCGGGGATTTCGAGTAAATTTACGCATTTCAATAGCGTGGTCTTCCCACACCCGGAACGTCCGATAATAGAAACAATTTCTCCGCTACTTACCGAAAAGTTAAGCGACTTGAGGATTCGATTTCCATCGTAATACTTATCTAATCCCGATATTTCGATAATATTAGAGTTCACAATATTAAGTTAGATTCTAAAAGTCGTTTACTATTATATATGCACTTCCAATGTACCTTTTACCCTTAGCTCGCTTTTCGGTTGGAGGTGGTTTGGTAGGGTCTGTAACAGCCGCACCTTCTACAGCAATTCGTTCGGGGCTAATACCACTGGCAATAAAATAATCCATTAAGGATTCGGCACGTAAATCGGTTAAATTTTGATTTTTTTGCGCATCGTTATTATTATCAGGATATGCTTTTATCGTAAATTTCACATTCTTGTTACTTTTCAAAGTGCTGACAATGTCATCTAACACAACAGAGGAACCAAATCTCAGTTTCGATTTGTTGATTTCAAATGGCGATACAGCAACCGGAATTACACCGCCTTTTTTAAGCGGATAGACCATAAAGTCGCGTGAAATTTCGATGTATTTATCTGTACTCGGAATCGAAACTGCTATTTCATTTGTAAAATACCCGTCTTCGATAATTTTAAATGTATAAGTATTGCCGGGAAATAACCCGGTAACATAGTAATATCCATTTTCGGAGGCATTACTTTTGACTTGATTTATTTTTTTGCCTGTATTATCATGAACTGCTATTTTTACGGCAACAGGTTGTTTAGAAATTGCTTCAATGGCATGACCTGTAACTGCGACTACAGTCCGCATTTGTGATTGAAGATTTGCAAAATTTATGATAAAAATTGTGATGGCTAAAATTATAATTTTCATCATTTCTTTTTCCCTCCCTTTTTGGTTAGGAATCGAACAGATGAATCAGCGCAACCTAAGATGATAATTGAGCCGTCAGAAACAATATCGACAGACCAAATCTCGGTATCAAGTTCTTTAGTGTATAAATTATTACCTGTAGTTACATCCCACATTTTCATTTTTTTATCAAGGCTCGCACTGACAATAGTTTTGTTATCAGCAGCAAAAGTCAAATCCTGAATCAATTCATCATGAGCCTTTATAGTACGAATCAACTGACCGTCTGGCATTGACCAAATTTTGATATAACCATCTTCATCAGATGATGCCAACAATTTGGAATCAAAACTATATAGCACAGTTAGTACAGCAGCTTCATGACCATATAGAATTTGAATTGGTTCACGAGTAGTCAAATCAGTTGACCAAAGACGGATACTTTTGTCATCACTGCATGACGCTATTTGAGTACCGTCGTAGGAATATGCAACGTTGTTAGTAGTTTTTGTATGCCCGCGAAGGGTTTTTATTTCCGAACCAAGTGTGCGGTCCCAAAGCTTGACAGTATTGTCGAAAGATGTCGAAGCGATGTAAGTTGAGCTTTCGTCTTGGCTGAAATAAACGCCAATCACTTGGTCTGTGTGCCCTTTGAGAATAGACATCGGCGAGCAATTATCAATATCCCACAATCTTACGGTGTGGTCGCTCGAACCGCTTGCGAGCCATTTGTCATTGCCGGAAAAAGAAAGATTATTCACTTGACCAAGATGCCCTTTCAAAGTGCAAATCAACTCACCTTTTGGCAAACTCCAGATTTTGATAGTTTCGTCCAAACTGCAAGTAGCAACCTTCGAATCCTTGGCATTTACGAATACGCCCAAGACTTCGTCATCATGATTACCTACAACTTTTTCGACATATTCTAAACCATAAATTGGTATCGCGAATAACACAATTAGTACAATGGAATTAAATATTCCAATGAAAAATCTCATCAATTACACTCCCTATATTATTAAAAATTTTCTAAACGAATTAGGAACTAATAGAATCTTTAATTTCTAAAAGTAAAGATTTCAACTCTTTCAACTTGTTAACAAAGATTTTATTGTCCGGGTTTGATTTAATACCCGAATCACTAATTGTTTCTTCGATTGGTTCAAATCCAATCATAAGGTCTTCAGTAGGTAATGTAAAATTGAACTTATTGAGTTGTTCTTTTGCACCTCGCAACGAGAGCTTATCTTCACGTAGAAGTTTTTTCACCGTTTTGATAATAGTGATGTCTCGCTCCGAGTAAACTCGATTGCCTGCACGATTCTTTTTGGGATTGATGACTTCGAATTCCTTCTCCCAATAGCGTAAAATGTGTTGCTCTTCGTCAACAATTTTGCTTACTTCACTAATCGAATAATATAATTTTTGCATAATATAACAATTGTTAAATTTTCTAAGTTCTAAGATAAGAAATAAATTCTTAATATTAATAAAATTTTCTGTTAACTTTTTTATTCTTATATTTGTAGTTATCAAAATTTCAAATTTTTGGAGAAGTTGAAAATGGAAAAATATGTAGTAAACCCGGTGCTTGTGAGAATGCAAGAGTCCGAAAAGGGTTCGATTTATCAGTCAATAGTAGCAATGGGTATGCGTGCACGCCAAATTAATGACTTTATCAAGTTCGAACTAAACGAAAGAATGGCAGATATTGTTCCGACTCAAGACGAATCTGAAGGAATCAACTTTGACCAACTTCATATCAGTCGCGAATTTGATAAATTCCCCAAGCCAACTTTCATCGCAATGAAAGAAATTTTCGAAAGGAAAATCACATACGAGATTCCCGAACCTGAAGAACTAAAACATAACAGATAAAAAAAAAAGAAACGACCTAATTAAACGCTTCCGAGAAAATTTTCGGGAGCGTTTTTTTTTTTAATTTCCCCAGATGGACTCCACCTTATATGTCAAATCACAGTTGTAAAATTACAAATGGACTCCACCTCGCAGGTGGAGTCCATCTGACATTAAAATCTTGAACACACCTGGCGAATGTATGTTGACTATAGGGACACGGCGCGCTGTGTCCCTATAATAGCAAAGGGACAGAACGCTGTTCTGTCCCTACAGAAAACAATCTGTTCCCTCACCCTTCGACAGGCTCAGGGAGCGGGTATTTAAGCCGTGGCTTTTGCAATCTTCTTACGATTAAACAAAATGAGTGCAATTAGCATCAAGGCTGAAAAACCGGAAATGAGTAATGATATGCCCAGATTGCGTAATCCGTATTCGAGTTTGATTTCGTGATTGCCCTTGGGCAATTTGATTCCGATTAGTCCGTGGTTGACGATTATGATTTCATGCGGCTTGCCGTCCACTTCCAATTTCCAACCTTTGTCGAAAGGTGTTGTGATCAAAACAATTTTATCGGTTGAAAGAGTGATTGTCCCTTCGATTAGCTTTTGAGTGAAATTTTTCATTTTCAGATGTTCACTGCCTATATCCTTTGAATAGTCCGCAATAACTTCCGGCGGATACAGTGCCATAGTGTCGCTGTGCTTCAATTCTTCATAATCGTAATAATTCTTTTTGAGCGAATCGGCAATTACAATAGCACGGAGTGTCATGACATCGGAATGAATTATCGGAAGTTTCGCAAATTCGCTTTCGGTGATATACGCATGGTAGGAACTACCGAATGGCACAAAGTTTTTATACTCATATATTTTGATTTTATCCACGCTATCAACCAATTCCGCACCAAAAGATTCATAGCCCTTCCATTCACTTTTGCAGAGCCGATAGCGCGTATTTGCCATGATTTGCAGATAATACCGATGTTTAAGCCCAATTGACCAACGAGTAGCAATTTCGTTTTTGGGGTCGAAAACTTTCATGCCTGCTAAAAAATTGACATAATATTTCTGGTTGAAGTTGTTATATGTCTCGGTGCCGAAATAATTCTGAGCCATAGCATCCAGAAAACTCACATGTTTTGACCATGCCGAATGATAATCTTTATCAATTCGGAAAAATGATTTGTCGAGAGATTTGATTTTCGCAATCGCTTCTTTTGTATAATCAAAATATCCCGTTTTGCTTGTGTATTGTTCGATTGTCAGCAATCCTCGGTCGTTGATTGTCATATACGAAAAAACTGCCAATTCGAGCGTAATCAATCCAAGCAATGCTTTTGGCAAATGCTGAAGAATGGACTTTTCTTTCATCATAAAAAAAATAGCTACATATAATATGACAAAAGTCAAAACCAAAATCTGCATGCTTTCGTTGGCGATTACTTTAGACTCGAAATTGAACAATGCCATCGCAAGAATAACAACTGCACTAATGATGAGCGGCTTGAAGTCAGCTTTTTCGACGGTGAAAATAATGTCGAGAGATTTGATAGCATAAAAAGCTATGTAAAATGAAAAATAGAAGGAATATGTCCGGTAGTAATCCCCATTGAACAGCCAAAAAGCATAACGGAAATAGGGAAATAGTGAGCTAATCAGCCAAATACTGAAAATTATGATGAAGAAGATTTTCTGCCGTTTGGTGAGATATTTGAAAGTATGAGCCAACAAAAGCAACGAAAGCAAACCAACATATCCCATCGGACCTTCGAGATAGTTGATATAGCCTGTGTATTTATTACCTGCACCTGCCATATCTGATGACAAAAGCCGATATATAGTTGTTTGTAATTCTACGGTTGAAGCAATTTCGTAGAATGGCTTTTGGGATAAGGATTCCGTATAAGAAGCCTCGCCACTGACTCTGGGAGATTCCATTACCCGATTAAAATTTGCATAGAACAACACGAAACTAAGCCCTATTCCCAGCGCTCCGAGCAAAATGAATTTCCCGAAAATTAAAGAAAGCTCTTTGAAGCTTTTAGATTCGTCACCGATAATCCTGATTGTAAGATACAAAACAGCAAAAAGCGAAATCAGAAATAAATTGAAGGGCTGTTGTGCTGCAGTTAGAGCTACTGCAATCACAAAAGCCGTAACATTACGTTTTCTGATGAAACTTTCAATTCCGAATAGGAATAGAGCAAATTGCATTCCTTCGGCTGAGAAAAGATACCATGTGCCACCGAGAATCATGAAACCCGAAAAGGTTAGCAACAAACTCCCTACAATAGATGAAAATGCTGATAAATCGAGCAATCTGAAATAGCGGAAGAAAAAGTAGGCAGCGATGTATAATTTGAGAATAGCAATAAACAATATAACATAAGGAATTGCTTTCGGTTGGAAAAGGAAAAAAAGGATATGCATAGGGTTGCTAAATACTGCCGGAAACACATTCGAGCCCATACCTTCGGTGAAAGTCCAAGTGGGAATCCCGTGCATCCCAAAATAAGTCACGTAGCCATAGAAATTCGGGAAAAATCCCGTAGCAGTATCACTCCCAATATCTGTATAGAGATAAAGAAAACTATTTGTGAGAAAATTGAAAAAAATCACTACCACAATGAAAGTTACGGTTGCAAATAAATAACCGAGCGGCTTTTTTTCAAAAAAAGTAAATAACATAGTACTCGACTGTGGCTGAACGGTACTGTTCATGCTTCCAACTCTTTATTTTTAACTATCAATTTATAAAAAAGCCAATACACAAATTTCTTAGGTAAAAATTGCAGAAACCAAGTGATGTTAATCACAGTAATGTCTTTAAATGAAACTTGGTATCCATACTTTTTGATGGCATTCTTGCGTAATCTTACAGAGCGACGGATAATTTCTCTTTGTTTTGTGAAAATCAGATTGTCACCATGTATTCTATATTTGACCAAATATTCGGGAATATTTGCGAATTTAAAGATATTCATAGTTCTTATCATCAATTCTAAGTCCTCGGATGGGTCTTTTTTGCCTGTGTAAAAACCTACTTCGCGCATTTTATCGATTCGGGCAAATAAACAACTGTGTTGAATTGGTGTTCGGCTCCATATAGATTTTTTTATTACAGCATCATTTGTGGGGAATGTTTTATTGGCAATGACCCGTCCTTCCCTATCAATGATTTTACAAAACGCTCCGCAGATAGTAATGTCGGGATTGGCTTCCATAAATTCGAGCTGTTTTTCGAGCCGAGTAGGCATACAGATATCATCGGAATCTATCCGAGCATAATATTTACCTTTGGCAACTTCCAATCCAATATTACAAGAAATATTGACAAATTGGTTCGTTGCGTTTTGGATAACCTTAATACGTGAATCTGTTGCAGCGAATTTGTCGATAATTTCACGGCTATTGTCAGTAGAAGCATCTTCGATAATGATTAACTCGAAGTCACGATAAGTTTGGTTGAGTACACTTTCAATAGCTTCGGCGATGTATTCGGCACCGTTGTAATTAGGCATTAAAACTGAAATTAGTACATTTTCATTACTCAAATCAATCTCCATGATTGTCAGAATTCTGTACCCAAATATAATGAGAAATTCTTATTGAGTAAAAAAAATTTTTTAGCTTTAAATAAATATTCGACAAGGATGCTCGAAATATAAGAATCAAAATCATTAAAACAGCTGATTCAGTAGAACAAATCAGAGTATTAGGCATCTTGGATTGTTAAGAATGTGTAAAAATCTAATTTTTTTTTCTTATTTTTGAAAATAGTTGCGAACATTTCGACCATTCATGTGTTATTAGTATTAAGGATGTGTAACAATATTTTGGAAAGTTTATATAAAAAATTACTTGTTGATTTTATTCACAAAGTAAGAAATACATGATGACTGATGCAGTCAGAAATGAAGTCCAAGAAGCTGTTCTGCCTTTTGAATCAATCTCGTTATTGGAGTTAGATTCACACAAGCTTTTAGACAGATTTGACACGAAATTTGTACTCCACACCGATGACCTAAACAAACTCATCACAAAGTTGCAAGATGATTATTCATCTCTGGAAATAGCCGATGAAAGAGTGTTTCAATACAAAACACTATACTACGATACTGATGATAATATGCTTTATAACCTGCACCACAACGGCAAATTGAATCGCTCAAAAGTACGTGTAAGAGAGTATTCAAGCACAAGCATAAAATATTTTGAAGTTAAATTCAAATCCAACAAACACAAAGTTTACAAAACCAGGCTTGCCGGTTCGCAAATTGACTCTGAACTAAATAACGATACAATCAATCAAATACTCAAAAAGTACAATTTGCATGATAAGGATTTAAAGTCCAAATTGACCGTTACATACAATCGGATGACCTTTTTACATAAGGTTTTACCGGTTAAGATAACTGTAGATTGGGATTTGTATTTCAAAAACTGCATCAACGAGCGTGAATTATCCGAGCTGGTGATTGTTGAATTCAAAACAGCAAGACCATCAGATGCCACAGAGTTCACCCTATTAATGAAAGAATTGCAAATACAAGAGTTGCGTGTAAGCAAATATTGTCTGGGCGTGATGCTATTAGACAGTCAAATCAAACGCAACAGATTTAAACAAAAATTAATGTTCATCAACAAAATGTTAGGAGAAAGGAATGGAAGTGCCGAGTATTTTAGGGTTTGATTTATACAGCCCACAAAATTATTTCGATTTTTTAGTAAGACTGACAATCAACCTCGTTGCCATTTTTATTTTGGGACGAAAGATTTATTTCAAATACAGACCTAATCGTGATTATTTTTTCACTCTTCTGACATTCAACATTATTGTATTCTTTGTATGTTATTTGCTCAATAAAGTAGTATTAAGCCTCGGTTTCGCCTTTGGAATATTTGCAATTTTTTCAATTTTACGCTATCGAACACTAACGATACCGATTAAAGAAATGACCTATATATTTATAGCCATCAGCGTTGCAATAATCAATGCTTTGAGCGCAAATATTATAGGTTTGATAGAAATATTGGCTATTAATGCAGCTTTAGTGCTGATAGTATATTTACTGGAACCGGGCAGAATAAACAATGAGTTATTTAAAATCATTAGGTACGAGAAAATTGAACTTATCAAACCGGAAAATCACACTGCTTTATTGGAGGATTTGTCAAACAGGACCGGATTACAAATACATAAAGTTGACATCGGCAGAATTGATTTCTTACGAGATACAGCTCTCATTCGTGCTTATTATTTTCCATCAAATGGCGAGATAAGCAATGATTTTGAATAAAGAGAAAATTTCAGCTCTTATTGTGTTTATAGTTATTCTCTACTCCAGCTCAAATGTCAAAGCAAAGGATAACGAGATGTGGACCGGTTACAAATGGCAGTTGCCGTTGACTGAAGAATTGAGTTTGCGGTTTGCAAATGAAGTAAGATTATTCAGGGATATAACGACAGTCAAACAACTACTCCAAGACATTGGAATCAGGTTCAATATTACCGATTACTTAGATGCTACTTTTTATTATAGATTAAGGATGAAACAGCATGACCCGACTGAGCAGCTGTTTTCCCCCTTTCACGAAATAAATTTCGCCTCTTCAATAGATTTTTCGTACGATGAAATTGACTTTTCGTATAGAGCGAGATACCAAAAAGAATTTCGCGATGATAAGAAATCTAATGATGAATATTTCAGAAATAGAATTGTGGCACAAACAAAAATTACTAAACAACTTAGACCTTTTGTATTTAGCGAGCTTTTTTATAGATTGAATTATCACAAAGGCGATAGGTTCAATGCGGTTCGCTTGGGTTTTGGCTTAGATTGGAAAATTGCGAAAACAGTTTCATTATCAGGTTCATATACTTACGAAGAAGAGTTTAACATCGAAGAGCCTGAACTGAGAAACATTTGGGGTCTGGAAATTAGTTTCGATATTGGGAAGGGTATTTCGGTACTTGATTGATAAATGTTTTTTTTACTTGAAAAATTTTATTATTTTGGTAATAAATTAATCACTCACTAAGTAAAACATAATGAAATACATAGTAATATTCGCTTTGATATTAGCCACAGCTTGTTCATCAAGCTACATTAACAAATCTGAAGACGATTTTGGTTGCAACTACTCTCGTGAACAGTTTATGAGCGAAACAACTTCATTCATGCTTCGCAATGGGTTTGATATTATCAATCATGATTCGACAAGAGGAATACTTGAGGTGATGAAACCTGTCAGAATTGATAACCGTGAAGCTGAGCTTACTTTCAACTTCAATTTTAATCAAGTTGATAAAAAGGTTAGAGTTTTTTCTAAGTCTAAGATTTGGAATAAAGACTTGAGTACCGAAGAAGAATTCTACAATCTCAAGAAATACCGCCCTGAAATCAAATCATACATGATGATTTTAGACAGTATCCATGTCAATTGCACAAAAGTTGCTTTCAAGAACTAAATGCCGTTTCCCGATATTCCGATTTCATTATAATAATACCAATTTTCGCCGGATTCAAATTCAACTTTGAATTTGATTTTGGAGTTGTGTAAACCTGATGTTGTCGGGTTGAATGTGATTTTTATATCCTCCGAATTAGATTGCGGATTGATATTAAGTGGTAAGTTAACCTCAGGTTCGTTGATATAATTGCCATTTTCATCTATTAGTTCAAATTCTGTAATTGTCGCAACGACTGTAGAATTATTCCGAATTTGTAATAATTTGAGATTGAACTGATTAACTTGAGTATCATCAAAAGCTAAATCATTAGCATAAACATGAGCAACTCTTGCCGTAAATATTACTTTGGGATTTTTATGATTGGGATACATTAGAGTATCGTGATAATATCCTGATTCGGATGTTTGGAATCGAAGTGTAAAATCTTTTGTGTCGCCCGTTGTTAATTCCATTTCAAGAGTAAATGGAAAATATATTCCAATTAGGCTTGTTATACTGCGTAACTTCGGGAAATAAGCATCTAAGATTGTTACTTGTTGGTCAGTTATGTTTGACATAGTCAAATCAATTTCATAAACTTGATTTGGTCGTAAAACATCGGTATTTATTACACTTGGCGTGATAAGAAAATTCGGAGGTACATCGTTAGGGTCATATTTCACTTTCTTATCTCTTGTGGCATCAACTGAAGCAGGGTCTTGACATGAAAACAAGAACGATAAAAAGAAAAGTAATATATACAATCTAACTATCATTAGAATGACGCTCCAAATCCAAGGCTATAACCGATTTTATGTGTCGAAAACCATTTTCCATTCTTCCAATCGCCACGAGTTGGATAGAGCATCGCACTATAATCTGCACCAAAATTAAGCATAAGATTATCAGAAATCATGTATGCGACTCCAGCTCCCAATTTACCTAACGGACCAACATGCGAAGAGCCTATAAGTGCGTTAAACTCAGGAATGACGCCAGAATTACCAATTTCAGGAAGCACAAACTTATATGTACCGGCGAACCAAGTACTATTATAACTTTGCATATAATCATAAATGATTTCGCCCTCTTGTTGTTCAAATCTCATCAAAAAATTCTCTTGCCCAAACGTAATCCCAATGTAATGACTTTTACCAACTTTGTAATTAACTCCAATACTGAAATTGTTTAGCAGAGGGTCATTTCCATTAGCTATGTCAAAATTTGGGAAAGAAGAAATACTACCAAATTTTTTGAATGTCACACTAATGTTAGAAAGGAATCTTCCCAATGATTCATAGTTTTGGGATTTGACAACACCAAAGTGATTTGACCCGCCAAAATCAAAATAATTGGCGTTGTAAGGGTTACTATTGTCTATAGCTCTAAAGTTTGACTGATTTGCCGATATGTTTTCGTTGTTGGGTAATTGAGCCAAATCTTTCGTCAAATCACTTTGCAAATTGTTTGCAATATTTTGATATGTGCCGATTGTAGTATTCGTTCTACTTTTTGAATTGTACGAAGCTATCGATGTTTTGCTTGATTTGTTGATAATGGTTTCGCCTACGCTTTGGCTACTCATTACAGGTATTTGGGGTGCTGAAGATTCTGAAGTCAACAGAATTTGACGTAATTCCGCATCTGAGTCCATACCACTATACTTGCTAAACATCACCAGACCAATAAGCAAAATAACTGATGAAGCAGAGGCTATTCGAAGCCAGGAACCTGCAAAAATTGCCGAATAGAAAGCCGGCGACAAAATACGCTCAAACAGTGTGGGTGTAGCAAGCCCAACCTTAGCCAGTATTTTTTCTTTAAGGAAATCTGGAGCCGCAATCTGTTTATTCCTGAAAGTATTCTTAATCAACATCAATTGATTTAGTTCTTCTTGCATATCCGGATTTTGAGCCAATTCGTAGAAGAGAGTGCCAAGCTCTTCTTTTGAGAGTTCACCGTCAATAAATGCGGTGAGTTTCTCGTCCGGTTTCAAAAATTCAAGCTCATTCATAATATATCTCACTTTTAATAATTAATTTTCAATTTTGTAAATCGTTTATATAAGGCGCCATAATTTCTCTAAGTTTCTTTTTTCCTCTGTATATTCTTATTCTGACTACAGATACACTCAAATCGAGTGCAATAGCAATGTCTTTATAATTCATATCCATGAACTCTTTCATCACAATTACTTCTTTATATTCTTCGGGCAAAGCATCAAGCGAAGTATGGAGTAAATCCGCAATTTCATTGTTTTCTATACTTGGGTCATTGTACAAAAAATTTTCTTCGTCCATTTCAACTTTGATGATGTTTCTGCGTTGCTTCTCATTCAAGCACAAATTACGAGCAATTTTTATCAAATATCCTTGTACATTTGACATTTGGTCAACTTTTTGAACAGATTCGTAAAATTTCACGAAAATATCCTGAAAAATATCTTCCGACATGTCATTTGCGAAAAGAACTTTTCGGCAATAGGTATAGATTTTATTCGCATAACGCGAATAAATTTCTTCAAAGGCTTGTCGAGATACTGATTTATCCTTAGATTTCAGATATTCAAAAAGCTCTTCGTCTGTTCTATTTGCAAATTTTTCCAACATATTTATTATTTTTACATCCTATCTATAAGTATAAACAGTTGAAAAGCAAAAATGTCACAAAAAAAAGCGATTTTTTTTTATTTTTTTTGCGGAAAGCTGAGAATAAAGGTTGAGCCTTCGTTCAATTTTGATTGGATTTCGAGCGTTCCATCATGATATGCAAGAAGTTCATTCACAAGGAGTAGTCCCAAACCTGTACCGGATTCGTTGAGAGTACCGAGAGCTGAGTAGCTTTTCTCTTTTCTCAAGAGTAAATCGATTTGCTCTTGAGTCATCCCTACTCCGTTGTCAATGATATGAAGAGTGGTAGAATATTCATTCTCGAATGCCTCGATTTTGATTTCAGAGTTAATCTGTGAAAATTTGATTGCATTATTGATTATGTTCCTCAATATGGTTGAGAGCATATTCAAATCGGCAAAAATTGTCATCCCGGTGGGAATAGAGCTTATGATTTTGATTTGTTTGTGGTTAGCATTTATTTTGAATAAGTCCTTTGTGTTGTCAATTAAGCCTTTGAGATTGATTTGTTCAGGGTTGAACGAAATCAAATCTCGTTGTGTAAGAGACCATAACAAAAGATTTTGGAGTAGATCATTCAAATTTTTTGCAGAGCTTAGTATTTCCCCATTGAGATTGTCGTATTCTTCATCATCAAATATGATTTGTTTATCTTGAATCAAACTCGAAATTCCAATGATGACGCTTAGTGGGTTTCTGATATCGTGAGCAATTATTGAAAGGAATTTGTCTTTAGTCTCATTGAGCTGTTTTAATTTCACTGCACTTTGTTCGAGAATTTGATTTGCATGTTCCAATTCGTCATTCTTTTTTCTGACTAAAGTAGCGAGTTTCGATATGGAATAATATCGATTCCAAATTATTATGGCAATTATTGCGATCAAAACAATTGTGATAACAAGGAAAGTGAATTGTGTTTGCTTTTTGCTGTTTTCCTTACTCAATATAGAAATTTGTGCTTCCTTTTTTTCAAAGTCCATTTGCGTTCTCATTCGAAACATTTCATCATTGTATATGTTTTTACTCAAAGAATCATTATATTCTTTGTGAATAGTGAGAAATTCAAAGGCTTCCTTGAAATTTCCATTTTTTGAATAAAACATAGAAAGCATTTCAGCACCTTTGCTCATGAATTGCAATGAGCCAAGCGATTTGGCACTATCAAAACTCTCCTTGGCGACTGTTATTGCTTTAGGAACTTCTCCGGCGAGAAAATATACATAAGCCAAATTGATTTGAGTTGACAATAGTGGCGATTTCAAATCATTAACCGCATAAAAGTCAATTGCTTTTTGATAGTATGTAATTGATTTGGGGTATTGTCCATTTTGAGAATAAATATTACCCAGATTGTTATTGATATTGGCTATATAGTTCAAATTGCCAACTTTTTTAGCAGTTTCAATAGCTTCCAGATATAGTTTAACTGCATAGTCGAGGTTGTCTTTCTTTTCTTCGAGCATAGCAAGATTGGACAAAGTGCCGGCGACTCTGTTTAAATCACCAATTGCTTCTGCAATATTCAAACATTCTTTGAATTTATCTTCTGCGGAATCAAAGTCTTTTAATTCGTAAAATAGCAAGCCAAAATCTGTAGTAATTATAGTGAAAGCGCTCAAGATGAAGCCTATCGAATCTCTTTTGGTTTGTTCATATTTGTTAAATTCACGAATATATTTGGATATTGTATCTTTGTCAAACATTGAATAAGCTTTCAGGTTTAGTTCCATTGCTTTATTATAATTTGACGTTCGTTGTTCGAGCAGTGATAATTGTGATAATGCAAAAGCGTGTCTGACTTTGTAGTCATATTTTTTAAATATCTCAATAGCCTTGCCTATAGAATCCTTAGCTTCTTGATATCTGTCAGTTAACGTCAGAAAGTATCCGTAATTGCTCAATGCTTTCCCGATTTGATATTCATCGCCTAAACTGTAAACTTTGTCAAATAACAATTTGTACAACATTGCTCTCTCATCAACAGTTAGAACTTGGGCTCCACCCAATACTATTTCAATAGTTTCAATCTGTTCTATGCCGCTTTTTTGATTAACATCTTTTAATAAACTATCTATTGAGGATTTTGATACTGTGAAATTAGACACTGTAACAAATATTATTGCTATTAAAAACTTGGATATACTGTTTATTCTCATAAGTATTTAAATATTGTACTTTCAATTGAGTAAAAATATGAAGAAAACGGCTTAAAGACAAAATTTTTTTTGCTTTTTGCCAAAATACATTGACAAGTTTATAATGAAAATATGTCTGGATTAACATTGAAGATTTGGCGATTACTTTGATTCCGCGACATAAGTTCGCACAATAGCAACACTTGCATTTTGCATTACTTACTTGGGTAATGTAATATAATCAGTAGGGAGTTTGCAAAGTGAATAATTGAATATGAATGAGTTAAGAAATTTGCTTTGTTATACTTTGTTGAAAGTTCAATATGAATGCAGTACCTTTGTTAATTTGAGCATTGATTTCGACTTTGCCTTCGTGATATCCAAGAAGTTCATGAACAAGAATAAGTCCTAATCCTGTACCCTTTTCATTGAGAGTGCCCGGAGCAGAAAAGCTTTTCTCTTTTTTCATAAGTGACTCAATTTGCTCCTCAGTCATACCAATACCGTGGTCAATGATTTCAATAGTTACCGAATCATGATTTTCGAAGGCGTTTATATTTATTTCAGAATTGAGGTACGAATATTTGATTGAATTGCTTATTAAATTTCTCAATATCGTGGAAAGCATGTTCAAATCGGCATATATGACTAAATCACTTGCAATCTGCAAATTTATATTGATTTGCTTATGGTTTGCATTCAGTTTAAACAAGCTTATGATGTGTTCCACTATACCCTTAAGATTAATGTGTTCAGGATTGAATGAAATCAAATCTCGTTGAGCAAGAGACCAAAGCAAAAGATTTTGGAGCAAATCATTCAAATTGACTGCAGAATTTAGAATTTCTGCATTCAACTCATCGTATTCATTATCATTCAATTTAATTTCTTTATCTTTGACCAAGCTAGCGATACCTATTATCACGCTGAGTGGATTTCTGATATCATGTGCAATAATCGAGAAGAATTTATCTTTTGTTTCGTTCAATTGCTTCAACTTCACAGAATTTTGTTCGAGAATGTCATTTTTGTGTTCCAATTCTTCGTTCTTCTTTTTTACTATATTTGCCAACTTAGATACAGCATAATATCTGTTCCAAATCACAATAGCAATAATAACAATCAACACTATGCTTAACAGCAATGAATTGAATTTTGATTCTTTTTGCTTGTTTTGGGCACTCAGAAGTTGAATTTGAGCTTCTTGACGGTCGAATTCTAATTCTGTTTTTAATTTGGATACATTTTCGTTGTAAAGATTCAAATTCAAAGAATCGGAATATTGCTTTGATAATCTAATGTACTTAAGAGATACTTTGTAATTACCCATAGAATCGTATATAGTTGACAACAAATTAGCACCTTCAGCCATAAAATTGAGAGCACCAATGCTTACTGCGGTATCATAAGCAGATAAACAGAAATCTAATGCTTCTTGATTATTTTTTAAGTCAACATGGACTCTAGCAATATTGAGTTTGACCATAATAATTCCCAATCTCCGGTTTTGCATCAAATTAATTTCTAGAGCCTTCCGGTAATATTCTAAAGCTTTTTGAAATTGTTGCCTTTGGGAGTAAACGTTCCCTAAATTGTTAAGTATGCTTGCGATATAGCTCTTATTTCCGGCTATCTCTGCATTTTCAAGTGCTTCTATGTATAGATTGGTTGCTAAGCCCAAATTTTGTTCATCTTTTTCGACCATTGCCAAATTTGACAATGAACTTGCAATTCGATTTTCGTCACTTTGTAATCTTGCAATTGTCAGACATTCGTTAAATTTTTCGCGAGCAGACGCCATGTCTTGGAGTTCGTAATGTAAAAGACCAAAATCGGTTAGCATTAATGCATATATTCTAATTATACGAGATATTGAATCCTTTTCATTATCCTTTAACTTATTAAGATTTTTTAAGTAACTTTGAATGGTATCTTTTTCAATAATTGTATTGACTTTCAGGTTGTATTCAATTGCTTTTTCAAAATTAGAAAGTCGTTGATATGCCAAGCCTAATTGTGAATACGTAAATGCTTCCTCAATTTTGCTTCCAATTTGACGAAAAATTAGTTGTGCTTTCACGATTGTATCAATAGCCTCGTGATATCTATCAGTAAGAGTCAAATGGTAACCGTAATTGCTCAAAGCCCTTGCAATGTCATATTTTTTACCTGTCTGGTAAGCTTTTTGAAACAATACTTCATACAATTTGTTTTTAACATTTGCTGATAATGTAGATTGATTTCCGACTAAAGAATTGATAAAAGCTATTTGCTCAGATTTCGGTTTACTTTCAATAACTATTAACAAACTGTCAATGTTTGATTTAGATTCTGTGAAATTTAACATGATAACTATTAATGCTGCAATAATGGACTTCAATGGAACGTTAATTTTCATATTTTTAAATTGAATGATATTGAATTTTTTAAATTTGAATTTTATGATAACAAAAGTATTTATCTTTATAACGTTTGTGTATGCAATTGCATTGTTTGCGGATTCACCCGAAAAAGGAACAATCATTGTAGAAATTGAAGGATTTGGTAATGAGAAGGGAATAGTCTTCTCTCACCTCTATTCAGAGCAATTAGCTGAGTTTTTCCCTACAAAATCTTCAAAATCATACCAAAAAAGAATAGGGAGAGTGGATAAACGTAGTGCCACAATTGTGTATGAAGAAATACCATATGGCACCTATGCTCTAACTGTTCATCATGACGAAGATGAAAACAAGCGTATGAATCGAAACTTTATCGGCTATCCGACAGAAGGGTTCGGTTTATCTAATAATCCCACAATCTTTTTGAGCATCCCTGATTTTGACGAATGCAAATTTGAGCTTAGTAAAGATACTGTTGTTGTAAAAATCAAATTGAAGTTTGTATAGATTGTTATCGGTAGCTGTCAAGCAACTTCACTATTTGAAAGTTTCTCTTTCATTTTGCTTTTTCCATTCACAATCAATCGAGCACCCGAGTTATTACTTAAGTAGAACCAAATCCATTCAGACATTACAAATAAACGGTTTCGGAAATCAATTAAAAAGAAGACGTGTATAAATGACCATATAAGCCAAGCCAATAAACCTTTTGAATGGAATTTGCCTATGACCGATACTGCTTTTGCTTTCCCTATAGTCGCCATCATTCCCTTATCATGGTATTTGAAATGCTTTCTTTTGCCGTTCAAAATTACATCGGCTACATATTTTGCTTGTTGAATTGCAGCCGGAGCAATCCCGGGGACTTCTTTGCCACGCTCATCAGTACAATACGCAGAATCTCCAATCACGAAAACATATTCATTCCCAGTAATATTCATATATTTATCAACTATTGCTCTGCCGATTTTGTCTGTGGGTGTATTCAAAGATTTTATTAAAGGTGATGCTTCATTTCCGGCAGCCCACACAACATTTACTGCTTCAATTGTTCCGCTATTTGTCCGAACAATCCCTTCATTAATATCAGTAACACGTGTATTCAATCTAACTTCTACCCCAATTTTCTCGAGTGCAGTCTTTGTATATTCAGAAAGTGCGTCGGGATAAGCATCCAGCAATTGCGAAGAAGCCTCGATGAGTATAACTTTGATTTCATTGTCTGTAATCAGAGGATAATCCGGCAATAAAGTCTTACGCGCAATTTCGGCAATGGCACCAGCCATTTCTACACCTGTGGGACCACCGCCAACAACCACAAATGTTAGATTTTTTTGCTTTTCATGACGAGATGAACTCATTTCAGCCTTTTCAAAAGATTCAATTAATTTCTCTCGAATTTTCAAAGCGTCAGTTATCTGCTTCAATCCCGGAGCGAATTTTTCCCATTGATTATTTCCGAAATATGAATGACGCGAGCCGGGAGCCAAGACGAGATAATCATAATTGACTGAACCTTCGATTAGTTGGACAGTTTGAGTATAAGTATCAATAGAAACAGCCTCATTCATGATGACTTTAATATTCGGTGAATTTCTGAAAATCGAACGTATGGGCGCTGCAATTTCGCCCGGCGAAAGTGCAGAACTTGCCACTTGGTACAATAATGGCTGGAACAGATGGTGGTTGTTGCGGTCGATTAATGTTACATCTATATTCTTATTATTCAAAGATTTTGCAACTTGTAATCCGCCAAAGCCGGCGCCGATAATCACAACTCTCTTGTTATTTATATTATTCATTTTATTGCTCCCCTTTTATCATTAAAAAATTAATTATCTCTACTTAATGATACGTACGTAACAATAAAATGTTGCACGGCTAAATTTATTATTCTCCGTATATAAATTTGGCAGGTGGTCTCGGCTATGTTATTCTTAGTTTACGACCTCAAATGATGTCTTATTGTAAAAACACTTATAACTAAAAATGGGATAGTCGCAAACAACATCAAATAATTGATATTTAAGCAAGCTATTAAAAATAACATTGCCATTATAATTCCAATACACCCAATACCTATAAATGTTATAGTTTTATTGGGGTTCTTTTGAAATAAAGTAAGCAGCAAAAGGATTTGTCCAAGTAAAGGAATTAGGATCAATGGATGCAACAAAGCCCCGGCGTCATACATAATTTTTGAAAATATCTCAAACTCAACTTGGATTAAAAACGCTCTTTTATTTTCTCCCCACTCTAAATACCCAAACAAAGAAGAAATTATTAACAAAGAACTAAGAATTTTGCTTTTCATTTTTATTTCCTAAAATTATCTTAAAATCACTTCTAAGTTGCTTTCTGATGTTTCACGGCTTGGTGTAGTGGTGGATTTCGGAGCACTTTTTTGCCAAGTTGCAAGTACTTTTAATATGGGCTGAAACGTTTGATACTTCTTGATTGCCAAATGTTTCAGATGTGTTATTATTATAGCCTTATGCATAATTTTTTGTCGTTTTATTGTCTGTTTGCGCTGGATTATTACCCAAAATATTTTAGTATTAATGCCTCCAATTTAGTTTTCTTAATCGGTTTAGAAATATAATCGTTGCACCCTGCCTGTATTGCTTTCTCGCGGTCGCCGGACAGTCCGTAAGCGGTCTGAGCTATTATGATAATATCTTTGTTAAATTCTCTGATTTTGTGGGTTGCTTCGTAGCCATCCATTCCCGGCATTTTTATGTCCATTAAAATCAAATCGATGTCTTTATTTTGTCGGCTTTGTTCAACGGCTTCAATTCCAGTCCGAGCATTTAAAATTTCTTTGCAATACTTTTTTATCGTTTTGGACAACAACATTTCTGATACGTAATCATCTTCAGCAATCAGAACTTTTAGCTTTCTAACGAAGTCGATTTTATCTGAAATGGCAAGCTGTTGAATATCGGGTTCTTTTTCCAATTCGGCTTTGTATGGTAATGTAAAATAAAATGTTGAGCCGATTCCTTCCTCACTTTCTAACCAAATATTGCCGCCCAACATTTCGACATACGATTTAACTATCGCCAATCCTAAGCCGGAACCTTCAAAAACCTTCGTGTCGGCAATATCTGCCTGTTCAAATCGGTTGAATACAGCTTTCTGGCGATGTGCCGGAATTCCTA